>OBZV01000015.1_pt1 | contig 228239 bp, 140 predicted proteins | sample 1501581 | NCBI WGS metagenome assembly OBZV01 (sample SAMEA2580257, study PRJEB22360) | human gut metagenome | biome: human gut; feature: human-associated habitat; material: faeces | place: Denmark | collected 2008/2010
TAAATCCATAATGCTTCATTTTTATACATAGCAAAAATATAAGAATGAAAAAAGGACGACAAGATAGAATCGCGGAGACGCTTACACATGGTGAAGGAGGTGAAGGATACTTTCTTCTGTATTTTGTGCTTTATGTCACTGTAAACCGTTGACTCATAGCTGTTCAGCTGAAGGTGAAACCTGTGAACCTTCTAAATGCTTCTTAATAGTTGTATATTCGTTTTCAGAAATTTAGTGTTGAGTTTATAGCTATGAACCTGGTTCCAGTTTTCTACCCTTTTCTCCATCCTTCTCCATTTTTTATTTATAAATAAGTACCTGTTAAAATAGCTTCTTATCATCAGTTCTCTATCCATAAAGTTAATGATATTGATAAATAGGTGTTATTTAGTCAAAGGAAATGAGTAGTGTATATTGCAATATCGATTAGAGAAGGAGAGAAATGAAAACCGAGTTCTTAACGAACTTGGTTTTATTTTGATATGAAAACGAATGCCTTATTATTTTTGATTCTTAATAACAACAAAAGAATCGTTTAGAATATCATTATGGTGAAGCAAAAGTAGAATAAAATGAAATATTACGCAAGTAAATCTACTAAAATATTTTAAAACGGGATAGCTGGATTGTTGTGTTTTCTGGCAACAAAATGGGATAACAGTTTTATCAACTTGCCTTTGGTATCAAAATAAGTATTTATTATATAGCAATTTACATACAAATCGTCTCAAACTCAAAGCGGTGCGAGTGTATGGATGACTGTTTTATCTAAAATGTCCTTCCAAGTTGTGTTTCCAAGCATAGGTAAAACCAAGTTCGTTAAGAACTCTGGCAAGTATTAACCTAAGATAAAAATAGAAAAGCCTATGGAAAACTAAACACACAAATTGCCTGAAACATGGTGTCAAATAATATATGAAGGCACCATAAAACCTTAGAAATTCTAACTTACTAATGTCTAACTGAATAAATTAAAGTATGACAAGAAAAACTAACCGATGCCCGGCCTTTATGGAAGGACGGGGAACACGTTGCCTGAAAATAGCAGCAGTTGCTACTTTATTGTTATGGTGCACACAACCTATGCAAGCAGTAGCTAATACTAATGAAACACAGGAAACTGCTGATATACAGCAGCAAAAAGTAAAGACTACAGGTGTTGTAGTGGATGAAAACGGAGAACCTCTTATTGGAGTCTCTGTAAAGGTGCAAGGTACTGCCACAGGTACTGTTACTGATCTCAACGGACGCTTCTCTATCGATTCCCCCAAAGGAGCAGTTCTCTCACTTTCGTTTATTGGTTATAAAACTATTACCGTGAAAGCTGATGGGACACCCCTTAATATCGTTATGAAAGAAGATTCGGAACAGCTCGACGAAGTAGTCGTTGTAGGCTACGGAACACAAAAAAAAGTAAATGTAACCGGTGCGGTAGGTATGGTCGATGCGAAAGTGTTGGCTGCACGTCCTGTAACCAATGTGGCGCAGGCCCTACAGGGTACAGTGCCAGGCTTGAACTTCACGGTAGGAAGTGAAGGTGGAGCCTTGGATGGTTCGATGAGTTTTAATATTCGTGGTGCAGGAACAATCGGTGATGGTTCCGGGTCGTCTCCACTTGTGTTGATTGACGGTATCGAAGGTAATCTTAATTCGTTGAATCCGAATGATATAGAAACGGTTTCTGTTTTGAAAGACGCTGCTTCTGCCTCTATTTATGGAGCGCGTGCTGCTTTTGGTGTTATTCTGATTCAGACCAAGAAAGGGAAAGCGGGTAAAGCCAGAGTCAGTTATAATGGAAATGTCCGTTTCAGCGACGCGGTATCAGTGCCTGAAATGATGGACTCATATACTTTTGCCCAGTACTTTAATCGTGCCGCAGAGAATGCGGGCAGATCCGGTGAGGCTCCGTTCTCATCCGAGCAGTTACAGAAAATAAAAGATTATCAGGAGGGAAAGATAACATCCGTCACAACACTGAATACGAATAATAACCGTTGGAACAATTATGGCGGAGCGAATGCCAATACGGATTGGTTTAAAGAATTCTACAATGACTGGGTGCCATCTCAAGAACATAATCTAAGTATTTCGGGAGGTAATGAAAAAATCCAATTTTCATTGAGCGGTAGTTTTATGGACCAGAACGGTCTGTTGCGGCATGGTGAAGATAATTTGCAACGTTATACAATGAACAGCACCATTACAGCGCAGATCACAGATTGGTTCAGAGTGAACTATTCTACCAAATGGACACGTGAGGACTTTGACCGACCCTCTTATCTGACCGGGCTATTCTTCCATAATATCGCTCGCCGCTGGCCCACCTGTCCGGCTTACGATCCTAATGGCTATCCCATGAATGGTGTGGAAATTACAGAATTGGAGGATGGTGGCCGACAAACCAACCAGAAAGACTTGAATACTCAACAGTTGCAGTTTGTGTTTGAACCGGTCAAGAACTGGACAATTAATATCGAGGGTGCTCTAAGAACGGAAAACAAAAATGAACATTGGGAAGTATTACCTATCTTCTCTCATGACGGTGACGGTAATCCGTATTCTATACCATGGGGAAGTTATGGAGCCGGCAGTTCCGTTGTGAACGAATATAATTATAAAGAGAATTATTACAGCACGAATATCTATTCCGATTATTTTAAACAATATGAAAGCGGTCATTACTTTAAAGTGATGGCAGGTTTTAATGCGGAGTTGTATAAGACAAGAAGTTTGTCGGGGCAGAAGAATACGCTGATCTCCAATTCTGTGCCTACACTGAATACAGCAACGGAATCTCCTACTACTTCCGGTGGATATGCACACAATGGGGTAGCCGGATTCTTCGGGCGTATCAACTATAATTATAAAGAGCGTTATCTGATAGAGTTGAACGGTCGTTATGACGGTTCGTCCCGTTTCATTAATGACAAGCGTTGGGGATTTTTCCCGTCATTGTCAGTTGGATGGAATATAGCACGTGAAGATTTCTTCAGGAATATAGCCGATAAAGCTCATATTGATGTATTGAAATTAAGAGGTTCATGGGGGCAGTTGGGTAATACGGATACTAAGGATGCATGGTATCCTTTCTATCAGACGATGCCACAAGGCACTGATTATAACTGGTTGGTGAATGGCAAAAGACCGAATTATGCAAGCCTACCCGGTATCGTCTCCAGCTTGAAGACTTGGGAAACGATTGAAACCTGGGATATCGGTTTGGACTGGGGGCTGTTTAATAATCGCTTGACCGGTTCGTTTGACTACTTTGTGCGTTGGACGTATGATATGATTGGCCCGGCTCCGGAATTGTCTTCCGTACTGGGTGCTACTCCTCCGAAAATCAACAATTCCGATATGAAATCCTATGGTTTTGAGCTGGAACTGGGGTGGAGAGATATGATTGGTGATTTCTCTTATGGTGCTAAATTTACGTTAGCCGATGACCAACAGAAAATCACTCGCTATCCGAATGAAAACAACAAACTTTCCGAAGCATATTATCCGGGAATGATGAAAGGAGAAATCTGGGGATATGAAACGGTAGGTATCGCACAATCACAGGAAGAGATGGATGCTCACTTGGCCAAAGTGGATCAGTCTTCTTTGGGAAGCAAGTGGGGAGCAGGTGATATCATGTATAAGGATGTGGACGGCGATGGAGTGATCTCGACAGGTGAAAATACCACAGAGAAACCCGGTGACCGTGTGATTTTGGGCAATAATACACCTCGATTTAAATATGGTATCACGTTGGATGCAGCATGGAAAGGTGTAGATTTCCGTATATTTCTGCAAGGAGTGGCCAAGCGCGATTATGTGTTGAGCGGCCCCTATTTCTGGGGAGCCAATGGAGTGGACGAATGGCAGGCTACCGGATTTAAGGAACATTGGGACTTCTGGCGTCCGGAGGGTGACCCGTTGGGTGCTAATACAAATGCCTATTATCCACGCGTATTGAAAAGTGATTCGAGAAACATGGCAGTGCAGAGCCGCTATATTCAGAATGCAGCTTACTGCCGTATTAAGAATGTTCAGATAGGCTATACATTGCCCAAGCAATGGACAAATAAAGCCGGAATGTCTTCAGTTCGAGTATACGTGTCAGGTGACAATCTGTTGACATTCTCTCATATGTCCAAGATTTTCGATCCGGAGGCTTTGGAAAGCACTTATGATGCGAATAATGGTAAACTCTATCCGTTGCAGCGCACCATCTCGGTAGGTTTAAATGTTAACTTCTAATTTTAAGGCTTATGAAACTGAAACATATTATATTACAAACAATCTTGATGGCAGGAGCTACGTGGTCGCTTACATCTTGTAATGATTTTCTGGATATGGCGCCTCTGGATCAGGTGACTCCGCAAGAGTATTTTAATACGACGGACCACTTGGCTGCATATAGTATTTCGCAGTACAACAACATCTTTTCAACGCATGGTGGATATGGAGTCGGTACAGTGAACAATGACCAGAATACAGATAATATGGTAGCCGGAGGATATTCTTCCACCTATTTTGAGAAAGGTCAGTGGCGTGTTCCTAATACTGGAGGTGGCTGGGATTTTACTCAAATTCGCTATTGCAATTATTTCTTCGAAAATGTGCTTCCTAAATTCGAGGCAGGCAAGATTGAGGGCAATCGTGAACAGATTCTTCACTATGTCGGCGAAATGTACTTTATCCGTGCATGGATTTATTACAGTAAACTGAAATCATTCGGAGATTTTCCAATTATAACCGAAGTATTGCCGGATAATCAGTCTGTTTTGACAGAGAAATCTGTTCGTCAGCCGCGTAATCTCGTAGCTCGTTTTATCATCAATCAGCTCGATTCCGCCGCCAAATATATGGTGGATGATATTTCAGGAAACAAAACGCGATTAACAAAGAATTGCGCGTTATTGATAAAGTCGCGCGTTGCTTTGTATGAGGCTACGTTTGAAAAGTATCATAAGGGAACAGGGCGTGTGCCGGGGGATGCAACCTGGCCGGGTAAGAGAATACATACCGATTTCTCCACGAACATGGATAATGAAATCAATTTCTTTCTGGATGAGGCTATGAAAGCAGCGGAACAGGTGGCTGATGATATTACTTTGACCAATAATACCGGTCTGACCAATCCGAAAAACATATCGGGGATTGTTGGCTGGAATCCATATTTCGAGATGTTTGCGGAAGAAGATATGAGTAGTTATTCCGAAGTTCTTTTCTGGAAGCAATATATGAATGGTGGTGGCGTGTCAATCACGCATGGCACACCGGCTTATATTTTTACTGGAGGTAATAATGGTATGCTGAAGAGCTTTGTAGACTGTTTTGTCATGAAAGACGGACTTCCCTATTATGCAGCAGGAGATGAATATAAAGGTGACAAAACTATCATGGATGTGAAAGAGAATCGTGATCTGCGTCTGCAAATGTTTGTTTTGGGCGAGAAGGATTTGCTTCCATCCAGTTCGACAGAAGAACCTGCACTTAAAGAATTCAAACAACCTAATATTATATCATTGGAAGCCCAAACATCTGATAATACCGGGTATCGGATTCGGAAATGCTTGACATATAATAATAAGCAGATTATTTCCGGTCAGTCGCAATCGACTACAGGGTGCATTATCTTTCGTGGTGTCGAAGCTTATCTGAATTATCTGGAAGCCTACTATTTGCGTAATAATAAGGTAGACGGTAAAGCGAAAAGCTATTGGGATGCAGTACGCAATCGGGCAGGCATTACAGGCAATTTCCAGACAACCATTGACAATACCGATATGAATAAGGAGACGGATTTGGCCGCTCATCCCGGTTCGTATGAAGTGGATGCTACCTTATATAATATCCGTCGCGAACGTCGTTGCGAGTTTATTGGCGAAGGAATGCGTTGGGATGACCTGGTGCGTTGGAGAGCTTGGGATGGCGTACTTACTAATAAGTTTATTCCTGAAGGGTATAACTTTTGGGAAGAGGCTTATAAAACTTATGAACTTCCGGAAGACGTTACTTTAAAAGATGATCCGGATGACGCTACTTCTAATATTTCCTCCAGAGCATTCAAGTATATTCGTCCTTTTAGCAAGGTGAGAATCAATAATCAGGTATATGATGGATATTCTTGGGCTAAAGCCAACTATTTGAGTCCGGTTGCTATTAATGAAATGAGACTTGCGTCTCCTGATAATAGTACAGATAATTCTGTTATTTATCAGAATCCGTATTGGCCGGAAAAAGTGGGTGGCACTGCTCTCGAATAGGTTGATATAAATGTAGGTTACACGATAGAAAGAATGAAAGGCGTAGAAAGAGAGTTGATTCTCTTGTCTACGCCTTTATTATTTTATGGATTGAAGTGCTTAATTACTTCACTTCCCAAGTATCGTTAGTCATTAGCAATTCCTGGAAATTATGATATTTCTTCTTGCCTTTGATTTCTTCAATCTGTCCAATTACAGCATCATTGTAAGTTGGAGCATCTACATCGCGGATCACACCGAGAGCAATCGGAAAATCAGGACCTTCCATTAACGCCAGTTTCAATTGAAGCGTATTATCCTGGCAGTGGGCATCATGAATAAGAATATCTTTTTCTGTAATACCATTTTCACCAAGTTTCACCACTTTCAGTCCGAAACCTTCCTGCATCAATCCGAATTCCTTGTTTTCACCGAACAACATGGGTTTGCCATGTTCCAGATAGATAGCGTTCTTGGCACGTCCTTCTTTGGTAGCTACAGAAGCATGAGTTCCATCGTTGAAGATCACGCAGTTTTGCAGAACTTCTACAACAGAGGCGCCTTTGTGATTAGCGGCAGCTTTCAATACCTCTACAGAAGCGGCACCGTCTACTGCAATACAACGTGCAAAGAAATGTCCACGGGCACCAAAAGCAAGTTCTGCCGGATGGAATGGATCTTCTACGGTACCGTAAGGAGATGATTTAGTTACAAGTCCACGCTCCGAAGTTGGTGAATATTGTCCCTTTGTTAAACCGTAGATGCGGTTGTTCAGCAGGATCATATTCAAATCAATGTTACGGCGTAATGCGTGGATGAAGTGGTTACCACCAATTGCCAGACCGTCACCGTCACCGGAAATTTGCCAGATCGTCAAATCAGGGTTGGCCACTTTTGCACCTGTTGCAACAGCAGCGGCACGTCCGTGAATCGTGTGGAAGCCATACGTATTTACATAGTAGGGCAGGCGGGAAGAACAACCGATACCGGAAATGACGGCAATATTGTGCGGAGCTACTCCCAGTTCGGCCATAGCTTTGTGCAGTGAGTTCAGGAAAGCGTGGTCACCGCATCCCGGACACCAGCGAGGTTGGCCTGATTTATAATCTTGTACGGTATATACTTTATCGCTCATCTTTTATTCCTCCAATAATTTAGTGAATGCATCTATCAATTCTCTCGTAACGAAAGGTTGTCCTTTCACTTGGTTGAACTGGCTGATGTTCAATCCGGGTATCTTCATCCGTAAATAACCTGCGAATTGTCCCAAATTTTGTTCAGCTACTACGATCTTCTTGTATTTACGCAATACATCGGCTGTGTTCTTTGGCAGCGGGTTGATGTACTGGAAGTGTGCGAAAGCCACTTTCTTTCCATGATCGCGCATAAAGTCCATAGCCAGACGGAGATGACCATACGTACCGCCCCAACCAACAATCAGTAAATCTGCATCTTCATCGCCCAGTACTTCGAGTTCGGGGATATAATCTGCAATCTTATCTACTTTAGCTTGGCGGAGATGAACCATCTTATTATGGTTTTCTGGTTCGGTAGAGATCGCACCTGTTTCATTGCTCTTTTCAAGACCGCCGATGCGATGCATGAATCCTTCAGTTCCCGGAGTTGCCCAGTAACGTACGCCGGTTTCTTCATTGCGTTGGTATGGAGTCCAGTTACCAGCCATGTCCGGAGTCACGTATGGAGGATTGATGGCAGGATATTCGTTTAAGTTAGGAAGTTTCCAGGCTGCCGAGCCGTTAGCAACGAAAGCATCTGTCAGCAATACAACCGGAGTCATGTGTTCCAGAGCAATCTTACATGCCATGTATGCGGCATCAAAACAGTTCGTCGGTGAAGTTGCGGCAATCACCGGCATCGGGCTTTCACCATTACGTCCGTAAAGAGCCTGCAATAAGTCTGTCTGTTCTGATTTAGTAGGCAAACCTGTTGACGGACCGCCACGTTGCACATTTACAATCACCAATGGAAGTTCACCAATTACAGCAAGGTTCATAGCCTCACTCTTCAAACAAACACCGGGGCCGGAAGTAGTCGTTACAGCCAAAGCACCGGCAAAAGCGGCACCAACGGCAGAAGCACAACCTGCGATTTCATCTTCGCACTGTACGGTTTTTACTCCCAGTGATTTATGTTTAGCTAATTCGTGCAGAATATCAGTGGCCGGAGTGATAGGATAAGAACCCAGGTAGAGTTCCAGGCCTGCTTTCTCGGCAGCAGCAATCAAGCCATAAGCAGTTGCCTTATTTCCGTTGATATCTGTATAAAGTCCTTTTGATTTCGGAGCTTTACTTTCAATTTTATAAGTAGAGACAGAAGCATGTGTATTGGCACCATAGTTGAAACCATCGTTCAATACCTTAATATTAGCTTCTGCAATTTCGGGTTTCTTGGCGAATTTCTCACGCAACATTTTTTCAGCAGCGGCAAGGTTGCGGTTGAACAACCAGCAAACCAATCCGAGTGCGAACATGTTCTTACAACGGAGTGCTGATTTATTGTCTAGTCCGGAATCTTTCAGGCTCTCTTTACACATGGAAGAGATGGGAACTTCAAGTACTTCCTGTTTTACGCCTAATTCCTCAAAAGGATTGTCAGTCTTGAATTGTGCCTTTTCCAAATCTCTGGCTTCGAATGAGTCGGAGTCGGTAATGATAAGTCCTTGCGGTTTACAGAATTTGATTTGTGTTTTCAGTGCGGAAGGATTCATAGCCACTAATACGTGGCAACGGTCTCCGGGAGTGTAAACCTGTCCGGCACCGATGTGGACCTGAAAACCGGAAACACCGGTCAGTGAACCTTGCGGGGCGCGGATGTCTGCCGGGTAGTCAGGGAATGTACAGATGTCATTTCCTACCGTAGCCGACACGTTCGAGAAGATGTTGCCGGCCAGCTGCATACCGTCGCCGGAGTCGCCGGAGAAACGTACTACTACTTCCTCCAATTCTTTAACCATCATTTCGTCTGCCATAACTTTAATTACTATATTTAATTTAAAAACTGATTTTACTTTCAATTTGTGAGCGCAAAGGTCGGAAAGTTAATCGAATTATCAAAATAAATCGAACTTTATTGTCCTATTGACGCCAAATATTTGAAATATCTGAAAGGAACCTGTATTTTTATTCTTGTTAAATCGACAGAAACCGTTATCTTTGCAAGCAAATTTGAAGCGGCCTTGTAGTTCAACGGATAGAATAGAAGTTTCCTAAACTTTAGATAGGGGTTCGATTCCCCTCGGGGCTACTACGAAGAATCTGCGAGAAGTTATTTTGTTTTGCTTTCATATCGTATCTGGTTTTAAGTTTAACAATGGCTTCTTTTAAGATGAACGTCTTATAGCTTCTATTTGTTTTAATAATCAATAGAAAAAGCCTCTACCGAATGTTCGGAAGAGGCTTTTTCTATTTCTGGGATTTATTATTCTTCCGTAGTTGGTGCTACGACTTTTTTGTTCTTCATCATGTTGTATGCAATCGGAGATGCAACAAACAGTGAAGACAATGTACCGATAATAACACCTAAGATCATTGCGAATGCAAAGCTGCGGATTGAATCACCACCAAGGATGAAGATACACAACAGTACGATTAAGGTACTCAATGAGGTATTGATGGTACGAGCCAGTGTTGTGTTCAAAGAGTCGTTGAACAGCTGACGCTTGTCACGTTTCGGATATAAACCGAAGAACTCACGCACACGGTCGAAGATTACCACCTTGTCATTGATAGAGTAACCGATAGCTGTCAGGATAGCACCGATAAATGTCTGGTCAATTTCCAGTGAGAACGGAACGATACCCCACAACAGTGAATAAGCACCAATGATGATGACAGTATCACAACTCAAAGCTACCACTGAACCCACACTGTAGGCAATGTTGCGGAAACGGAGCAGGATGTAAAGACCGATAGCAATCAATGCCAATACTACAGAGTAGATAGCACCTGTCTTGATATCGTCTGCGATACTCGGACCTACTTTCTGCGAACTGATGATACTACCACCTGTATGATTATCGCGGTCGATAAATGTCTGCAATGAGATATTTTGAGTCAACAATGGTTTGACTGCATTATACAGACGTTCTTCAATTTCTGAATCGACAGTATTACCATTTTCGTTGATACGGTAGTTGGTGCTGACACGAACAGTTCTCTTGTCTGTTCCGATGGCAATGACACTTACTGTTGCTTCACCGAAGTCATTAGCGATCAATTCACGTACTGCTTCCGGTTCTATCGGCTGCTCAAATTGCACCTTATAGTTACGTCCACCCGTGAAGTCGATACTCTGGCTTAGTCCGCGAGTCACGAACGAAGCGATACAGATGAGAATCACAGCACTAGTGATGATAAATGCTTTCTTGTTAGTTCCCATAAAGTCAAAATGTGTATTGACAAACAGGTTCTTTGAGAATTTCGACTGGAACTTGAGATTCAGCAACTTGTCTTTAGACATAAAGTGATCATAGAATACGCGTGTCATAAACACAGCAGTAAAGAATGAACAAAGAATACCAATGATTAATGTAGTTGCGAAACCACGGATAGGACCTGTACCGAAGTTAAACAGGATGACACCGGTGATGATAGAAGTCAAGTTAGAGTCGAAAATAGCCGAGAACGCATTGGAGTAACCGTCGGACAAGGCTTGTTTCACGCCCTTACCACTGCGGAGCTCTTCTTTGGTACGTTCGTAGATAAGTACGTTGGCATCCACTGCAATACCTAATGACAATACGATACCGGCAATACCGGACATTGTCAGGGCAGCTTGGAAGGAGGACAGAATCCCCATCGTAAAGAAGAAGTTCATGAATAGAGCCACGTTAGCCACCATACCCGGTATGAAACCGTAGAGGAAGCACATGAAGCACATTACCATAATCAAAGCTACGATGAATGAGAACATACCTGCATTGATAGATTCCTGACCCAATGACGGACCAACGATATCTTCCTGTACGATGTGAGCCGGAGCCGGCATCTTACCTGATTTCAATACGTTTGCTAAGTCCTTTGCCTGTTCAGGAGTGAAATGACCTGTAATCTGTGAACGTCCACCTGTGATTTCAGAGTTTACGTTTGGTGCAGAATATACATAGTTATCAAGAACGATAGCGATAGAGCGACCGATGTTCTGTTTAGTCAACTGTGCCCAACGACGTGCGCCGTCAGAGTTCATAGTCATGCTGACAGCCGGTTTGCTGTATTGGTCGAATTCATCTTTCGCGTCTGTTACTACATCACCTTCCAACGGAGCTTTACCGTTACGTTCGGTAGACTTGATAGCATATAATTCGAAAGTCTGTCCTTTCTTGTCAAATTCAGAAGGAGAAACACCCCATTTCAAACGAAGGTCTTTCGGGAGTTCTGCTTTAACTTCCGGCATAGCCAGATATTTGTTGATATCAGCAGTGTCTTTGTAGTTAGCGTAACCGATCACAGGACCTTGGCCGCTAGAGTTCAACTGCAGGATAGCCAACAGAGGGTATTGCTTTTTAATTTCTGCCAGGTTGGCTGTAGACTTGTCTTCAGCAGCAGTAGCGTCTCCCTTCAAGGCAGCAGCAAGACTGTCGGCAGCGCTAATGTTTTTCTTAGCAGGAGTAGCCTCTGCAAGTTGAGCTTCTTTGGTAGAATCTACTGCAGCGGTGTCCGCTGCTGTGGTTTCATGTGCCAGCACAGCGCGCAATTTAGCGTCTGCAGATTGCATGGCAGGAAGAACTTCTTTAGCTGTATAAGTTTCCCAGAATTCCAGGTTAGCAGAACCTTGGAGAAGTTTTCTCACACGTTCCGGCTCTTTGATACCCGGCAATTCCACCATGATACGACCCATTTTGTCTTCCAGGCTCTGGATATTCGGCTGAACAACACCGAAACGGTCGATACGGGTACGAAGTACGTTATATGAGTTTTCAACAGCAGCTTTAACTTCTGCTCTCAATACTTTTTCAACTTCTGCATCCGATGATTTTTGGTTAACTTTGTCTTTCAACTGTTGTGTTGCGAAGAGTTCGGAAAGTTTTGCGTTAGGAGCAGCTTTGTGGTATTCTCTAACAAACAGGGTGATGATATCGTCCTGGCTGTTGATAGCCTGTTTTGCAGCTTCTGCCAATGCATTGTTGAAAGCTTCATCCGGCTTGTTGTCAGCCAGTGCTTTGATAACATCAGGTACAGAAACTTCAAGGATAACGTTCATACCACCCTTTAGGTCCAAACCTAAACTAATCTCCATCTCACGACATTGTTTCAGCGTCCAGTTACCCAACCACACTTTCTCATTGGAGAGAGAGTCGAGGTAGTCTTGTTCCACTTTCGGGTCGCCGTTCGCAATTTCTTTCGCCTTGTTGGTATAATGGCGTGTTACGAAGGAGAAGGAGAGATAGAACACACATACCAGTGTGAGTAATACCGCAAAAACCTTTACAAATCCTTTGTTTTGCATTTTACTTTTAATTTATGATGATTACTTTTTTAATTTAATTTTCAGTTAAATTCTGTCGTACACAAGTTCTTTTTGCCGCATACAAGGCTGCAAATATAGTTTTTTTTTCACATTCATGTGTAATAAGCCCTCAAATATTTGATGTTTAAGGGCTTTTTTGCTGAATTATTTCATTCCTCTGTTTTTCAGTAGTGGTTCCAGGCTTGGTTCCGCTCCACGGAAATTCTTATAAAGCACCATCGGGTCTTCGCTGTCTCCCTTTTCCAATACGTTATGGCGGAACAGGTCGGCGGTGTTTTTATCAAAAATACCATGTTCTTTGAAAGCTTCGAAAGCATCATTGTCCAATACGTTGGCCCATAGGTAACTATAGTATCCGGCTGCGTATCCGCCAATGATATGATTGAAATAAGTCACGCGATAACGCGGTGCTATTTCGGGAATCAAATTAAGCTTGTTCATCGCTTCTTTTTCGAATGCAAGCATATCCAGATTCTTTACATCTGTCATCGTGTGCAGGTTCATGTCGAGGATGGCGGCAGCCAGTAATTCAGTGGTCATGAAGCCCTGGTTGAAAGTTTTCTGTTGCAGTATCTTTTCGATGATTTCGTCGGGTATCACTTCTCCTGTCTGATAATGTTTGGCATACATTTTCAGCACTTCGGGTTCAGTCGCCCAGTGTTCGTTGATTTGAGAAGGAAGTTCTACAAAGTCGCGTACCACGTTGGTTCCCGATGTTCCTTTGTATTCGCATTTTGTCAGCAGTCCGTGCAGGGCGTGACCAAATTCGTGAAACAGGGTTTCCACTTCATCCATGGTCAATAAAGAAGGAGTGTCGCCTACCGGCTTGGTAAAGCTGCAAACGTTGCATACCAACGGACGGGTTGTTCCGTGTTGTTCACGATAGTTGCTCATCCATGCACCGCCGCTTTTTCCGGGACGCGGGAAATAGTCTACATAGAAGATACCGAGCTGGGAACCGTCTGCGTCTTTCACTTCAAAGACTTCTACATCGGGGTGATAAGTTGGTATGCCTTCCAGTTTGCTTAGGGTGATGCCATATAATTTGTTGGCTACGGCGAAAGCACCATCGCGTACATTTTCCAGTTTGAAGTAAGGTTTTGTATCCTCTTCAGACAGATTGTATTTCTCTTTCCGCAGTTTTTCGGTGTAATACCACCAGTCCCATGCTTCCAGCTTTTCTCCTTTTCCTTCCTTGTCCATTAACTTCTGGAGTTCGCCAGCTTCTGCTTTCGCTTTGGGGAGTGCATAGCTCCATAGATTGTTCAAAAGGCTCATTACGTTGTTGGCGTTCTTTGCCATGGTTTCATCCAGGACAAAGTTTGCATAACTGTCGAAACCTAATAAGTTCGCTTTTTCCAGGCGGAGAGAAACGATCTTGCGGATGTTTTCCTTGTTGTCGTTTCCGTCGTTGTTGTTACCGCGGTTGATATAAGCTTTGTATATTTGCTCCCGAAGCGGGCGATTTTCAGAATATTGCAGGAAAGGCAGACGGCTGGCGTTGTGCAGGGTGAACAACCATTTTCCCGGTTGTCCGGCTGCTTTCGCTTCTTCGGCTGCACTTTGGCGGAACCATTCAGGCAATCCTGCCAGATCTTCTTCCTTGTCAACGAAAAGTTGGAAGGCATTATTCTCATTCAGCACATTGTTGCTGAAAGTGATGCCAAGTGTAGAAAGCTCCTTGTTGATTTCGCGGAGGCGGGTTTGATCTTTTTCGCTAAGGTTTGCTCCGGAGCGGATAAATCTTTTATAAGTCTTGTCCAGCAGGCGTTCTTGTTCCGATGTCAGGCTTAATGAATCTTTCTTTTGGTAGACATCGTTCACCCGTTTGAATAGTTTCCCATTCAGGGAGATATTGTCATTATGTTCTGAAAGAACCGGTGCCAGTTTGATGGAAAGTGCGGTCAGCGAATCTGTGGTTTCCGCATCTGTCATATTGAAGAAAATGGTGCTTACCCGGTCTAAGATGGGTGCACTGTTATCTAAAGCTACAATCGTATTATCGAATGTCGGAATTTCCGGACTTTCGATAATGGCTTCGATATTTTGATTCTGTTCTTCTATACCTTTTAGAAAGGCAGGTTCATAGTGCTCTAATTTAATCTTGTCGAAAGAAGGAACACCATACTCGGTTTGAAACTCTGTAAAGAAAGGATTGCTTTCTGTTTTCGTAGCACAGGAGTACATCATACAACTTACTGCTAAAATGGTTAGTGTCTTTTTAATCATCATAAGTGTTTTTTATTAGAGTTTTCAGTTCTTATCGTTTACTGATATAGCACCAGATCGGGTAATGGTCTGATGCCTTGATAGACCGGTCTACAGTGCAGTTGTAGGCCTTCAGGTTGGGGCTAATCAATATATTATCTATGCGGAAATAGAATTTGTTCAGATTGTAGGAAATACCCAATCCTTTGCCGGATTGTGTGAATGCATCGTCCAGTTCTTGAGTCAGGATGCGGTGTGTGTACGAAATGGAACCATCGTTGAAATCACCGCATACGATGGTTGTCGGGTATTTGCTTTCGGTAATGACTCTCGCCACGGAATCTGCTTGTGAAGCCCGAATGGCCGATGCTTCCGCTAGTTTTCTTATTAACTGTCTGAGTCCGGTTTTTACTTTCTTGGCATTCGGGTCTTTAATCATATCTTCATAAATCCCTCTGTCTTCTTTGGTGAGTTTGTTAGATTCCAGATGATTGTTGATTAATGTAAGAGTGTCATTATTCACATTCAGTACATATCTCATGGAACCGTTGTAGTTGCTTTTATATTCGATAGGATGTATCGAAAGTATAGGGTATTTGGAGAAACAGGCAAGCTGAACATCTCCTTTTCCTTGCTGGTGGATGGATTGGTAAGGATAGGCCTTCAATGCTTTTTTTACATCCTGTTCTGTCAGATACTTTTTGTTGGTGGCGGTGTTGTATTCTTGCAGACAAATGATATCGGCATTGCTATTTGCAAGATAAGACAATATAGGGTTTTTACCGTCTTTCTTTTCCAGATTGCTGAAACTCATTACATTGTACGACAGAATTTTGATGCTTCCTTCCGGAATAGTTTTAGTGGTGGAGTTGAAAGGGATATAAGTCCGTATCTGTGGAATACAAATGAGAAGGCCAATGGCGGGCAAAAGGGCATAGCGGTAATTAACGAATGCCCAGAAACCGATAAAAATTAAATTGATAGTCAGGAAGATCGGAAATGCAAGCCCCAGACTGGAAGATAGTGGATTTATTTTCGGGTTAAGGTAAGGGCTATAAGCACTTAGTATCAACGTTCCCACAAAGAGAGCGTTGACAGCAAGTATCAGATATGTGACAAATTTGCCAATATGTTCCATTCTTTTATCTTTTGCTTGCGTCGAACAAGCTTTTCTTTTCTTCTGTTGTCAGACTGTCGTAGCCGGATTTTTTAAGTTTTTCCAGAATACGGTCTACTTCATCAGACTGTGCTTTCTTTTGAGCGTTGTAATCATAATCTTTCTCACGACCGGTAGCACTGTTGCCGTAGTGTACTTTCATTTTCGGTTTCCGCTTCCATGTTTTCTTCTGAAACAGGGAGATGAAACCATCCAGAATCCAGTTGATCCAAGAAGTTAAATCAGTTCCTTTGCTTAGGCTGGCAGCAAACCAAAGTCCTGCAAGGGCACCGCCTAAATGGGCGATATGTCCTCCGGCATTGCTTGAGGTAATGGACAATACATCAATTCCGATAACGATCAGTGCCAGGTATTTGAGACGGATGGCACCGAAAAGAAAAAGTTGTACCCTGTAATTAGGCTCACGATAAGCTGTGGCAGCTACGATGGCTAACACGGAGGCTGATGCTCCTACTAATGTTGCCCCCGCTACTTGTGAGCTGAATAAAGGAAATACATTGTAGGCAATCATATACAGCAAACCTCCACAAATACCTCCCAGTACATATAAACCTCTTAAATGTTTTGCCGAGAAAAAGTAGAGAAACAAACTTCCGAACCAATACAGCCAAAGCATATTGAATAGAATATGCAGGATGCCGGCATGCATAAACATATAAGTAAATAACGACCACGGCTGATGAATAAATCCGATAAAGGATGCTGGCAGGGCAAATATACCGAATATATCGGGGGTACTTACTTCAAACAGTCGCAAGAAAACGTTAATCAACGTGCCAATCACAAAGATGCCTACGTTGATATAAATCAGTTGGATAAAAATATTTCCTCTTCTGAATGTCTCCTTTAAATCAGCTATAATATGTCCCATTGTTATTGCTTTTTTTTCTCCAGTACAAAATCAGGATCAATCCGAACAGCATTCCTCCCAAATGTGCAAAGTGAGCGACATTATCTCCGGCGCTATTGGCAAGTCCTGACCATAATTCAATCGCGGCGTATCCTATAACGAAGAACTTCGCTTTGATAGGAAATGGCAGCGGGAAGATAAACAACCGGTTATTGGGAAATAACATACCGAATGCCAGCAATATGGCGTAAACGGCTCCCGAAGCACCTACGGTGGTCATCATGTTCAGATACTCTTCCATTGGGATAATACCATAACCTATCAAATTCACTTGTGTATGTTGGCTAAGCTCCATCGCATATCGAATATACTGCACTCCTTCTTGAATAAGTCCCGCACCGATACCGCATAGAATATAGTAGAAGAGGAAACGTTTGGGTCCCCAGGTTTGTTCGAGAATCGGTCCGAACATAAAAACGGCAAACATATTAAAGAAAATGTGGCTGAATCCGCCGTGCATGAACATATAAGTGATTAGCTGTGCCGGATTAAAGTCACTTGCAAGGAAAAAATGTAATCCCAGATAATTCGTTAAATCCAGGCCGTAACGTTGGGCTACGATTGTCCCGAAAAATACTAGTACATTGATAATTATCAGGTTTTTAGTTACAGTTGGCATCATTTTAATTTCTGAATATTTAGATAATAGACGCAAAAGTACGAATAAATTCTGTTTTAAAGCATGAAAAACGCTTCCTATTAGCTCTTTTTCAATAATTTGCTGCGTTTTTTTTATGTTTTTATTTGATATGTTGTTTTGTTCGGCTATATTTGTGGAATCAATCCATTGTGGGATAATCTTTTGTGTAACATATATATTAATTAATCATTTTACGTATTATGAATAAGTCTGATCTTATTAGCGCAATGGCTGCTGAAGCTCAAATGAGCAAAGCCGATGCAAAAAAAGCACTTGATGCTTTCATCACTTCAGTTACTAATGCTATGAAAGCTGGTGACAAAGTATCTCTCGTAGGTTTTGGTACTTTCTCAGTAAGCGAAAGAGCTGAAAGAACTGGTATTAACCCTTCTACAAAGGCAACTATTACTATTCCTGCTAAGAAAGTAGCTAAATTTAAAGCTGGTGCTGAATTATCTGCAGCTGTTGAATAAGATAGATAGTTGAAAGAAATTAAAAAAGGTGTCCTTTAAAAGACACCTTTTTTTTATTATCAATAAGTAGACTATGGTTATTTTCCAATAATTCCTGCCCAACTATCTGTAAAACGGAAGTTACCTATATTTCCTGCGTAATTATTGCGATTTTTAAGCATTATTCCTTTGATGCCGGCTTTCAAAACTCCTTCTTCAGTGGCTACCGCATCCGGTGTAGGTTCCTGATCTTTCAATTCCGGATCAATAAACAGGGAAGCCTGATTTTTTGCAAAATCGATTTTTAATACAATCAGGTGGGTCGTGTTCAAATCATAAGTCTTGGTTGCAGATCCACGTTGTTTCTGTATGCCTACTCCGAATTTGAGTTTGCTTCCCTGGTTAGAGGCGAAGACGAATCCCCGGCTTGTTCCCGTAGCATGATTGGCACTTGTGGAAATAAAATCCATATAACCTTTTGCCTTGAATTTGGAGAAGTTTACCAGGAATGACAGGTAATATGTTCCGGTAGAATATGTTCTTCCGGATTCTAATCCGTAAATGCTGGGACGGAACGTTGCTTCTTCCGGCAGTCCGCCAAAGGTAACCGATAGTCCTTCTTCATTATATCCTTTGTAAGACAGTTCTTTGCCTGCAACAGGGCTTTCACCTATAAAAGGCTCTTTCTCACTGAATACAGCACTCCATACATCTTTGTTAAGAGGGGCTTTCTTTGCAGTGTATGCTGCTTTTTCGATCGGTTCCCCCTCTTTACATCCGTTGAGAAAATTGTTTCTCAATACTTGAGCATTACTTAATGAAGCTGTAGCAACTAATGCCAGCGTTAATAGTACTTTTTTCATGGCTATTTCTGTTATTAATTAAAATTTATATTGTTGTTGATTCATGAGTCCAAATATATCAGCGACGGAAGTCAAACCAAAGTTTCATGCGCAATCCCTCGTCTCCCGATTTGATACGGATGGTACTAGGCTGGCTTTTGGGTCCCTGTTCCGGTATTGATTTGAAAGAACGTATGGCAGGAATATCATAAAGGAAGGAAAGGTCGCCTTCCGGGAAACTATGCATACTGTTTTCTCCATCCCTGCGATGCACCGGTTCTTCCGGGGTAAATACACGGAAGTACAAACCATCCGTTTCCGAATAAACAGTGAACGGTACTTTGTCCGACTTCATGGTTGCCCAGTATAGGTTGCCATGATATCCTTTGAACTCGGGATATATCAGTTTCTCGAAACTCTCTCCGGTAACGGTATTATTGTATTCTTTCTCCCAAATATTATAATTTGCCCCTTTGATCCGGTTCTTCCAGACGCGATACGGACCACGTCCCATCCATCGCATCCCTTTTACTTCTTTTTCCGGGAAAGAAAAACTAAGTCCCAGGTAATAGATGTTTTTATCAAAGAATTCACCTTTATATCCGCCACCATTACCGCGGTTCAGCAGAATAGCATCCATTCCCAGCAAGCCATCTGCTGACATACGCCAAACGATAGAATCAATGGCTCCCGTATATCTTACGACGAAAAGGGCATCGTTGCCGTCCATGCGTACCTCCCCCTTTTTGAAGTCGGCTTTTATTCCTACGGGTAGAGGGCCATTGTTCAGAGGAACAATTTGCTTATTGCTTTTTATCTCTACCAATGCTCCGCCCTTGCTGTTAAACGTTGCCGAAATGCCGTTTGCAGAAAGAGTAATGCTTTCGTTTCCTTTTCTTATCTCTGCCGGTTTTGTAGAGGTTGTTTGTATGTGTTGAGTTTCAAAGTACTCTTTTGCATACTTCACCGGCCACGTCCAGTTGCAAATCACTTTCCCATTTCTGTCATAAGCCTCCAGTTCCAGCACATCACCCAGGAAGAAATTTTCCGGTAACTGCATACGTGCTTTACCTGTTTCCCCCGGATCAATAGCCGGCAGACTGACTGTCCCTTCATTCAATAGCGAGCGCTCACCACCTTTTAATGGGGAGGGAGTAGCGTAAAGGCGATACTTCATACTACACTCCTTTAGATTAGTGAATAAATAAGTATTACTCACCATAAATTCTCCGTTGAAAGAGGGAGTGATAAATAGATTTTTTAACTGGATAGGTGCCCATACTTCACGAACTGTATAAAAGCTACCTTCCTTTTCCCGCCTGGGGCCAACAATACCGTCCGGGCCATTCGGTCCGTCAGAATCGAGGATACCACCTTTATCACTGCGTGAAACGGCTTCATCAATAAAAGTCCATAAGAAGCCGCCGGCAAATAACGGATTGGAAGTGTAATTGTTCCAATAATCTTCCAATCCTGCGCCCAGTCCTTTATCATATTGTCCGTGTAGAAACTCTGTCGGCATAAAGACATTGTATCCGTTGGCAAGGCGTCCGGTTCCGGTCTGATAGGCTGGGTAATGATGCGTATCCAGTTGGTTGAAATCTGCCCACGGATGAATCACATGGCGCTTTTGCGGATCATAATCAGCAAAACGGGTATCCAGTTTCTTATTCCATCCGCCTTCATTGCCGTTACTCCATAAGAAGATACAGGGGTGGTTCACGTCATGGGCCATCATCTCTTTTAGTAATTTCTCTCCCACTTTCTCATCATATCTTCCATGCCAACCGGGAAACTCTTCCAGATAGAAAAGTCCCAGTGAATCACATACATCCAGAAAATGTTTGTCGGGCGGATAGTGAGAACGGACTGCATTCATATTCATTTCCTTGATAAGCAGTGCATCTTGCAGGCTGATCTCTTTATTGGTAGTACGTCCTCCGTCGGGATGGAAACTATGGCGGTTGATACCTTTCATTATCACTTTCGTCCCATTGACATAAATCCCGTCTTTAGGGTGGAACTCAATGGTGCGGAATCCGATTCGTTCTTCGTGTACATGTACAATTTGCTTCTGGCTGTCGAGCAGTTCCAACCGGAGCGTATAGAGATTGGGGTGTTCGCAATCCCAGGTACGGATACCTTTCCAGTCAGTCGAAATGGTTTGTACATTCCCGGTTCCCAACGTATTTGTTTGTTTTCCGATGGCTCTGCTTTCTCCTACCGGAGTCAGTGAAGTAGCCAGGGAATATCCCTCTGGCAAATTATTCATATAAACTTCTGTTGACAACTTACCATCGGCTGTTGCATTTACGGCAATGCGTTCGATGTGCGTCTTGGGCATAGCTTTCAGGTAAACCGGACGGTAGATACCACCGAACAGCCACCAATCGGCCCGGCGTTCCGCCGCATTCACCGATTTATTGGCAGACTCTTTCCATACCTTCACTTCCAGTTCATTACTTTTACCGAATTTAAGTTTGTCAGTAATGTCATAATTGAAGCAGATAAAACCGCCTTGATGAATCTCTCCTGCAAGTTTGTTGTTTATCTTTACTTCCGTATCTGTCATTACCCCTTCGAATACAATGCGGACCTGTTTGTCTTTCCAATTCGCGGGAACTTTGAACTTGTAACGGTATAATCCCGTTTCATCACTCGGCTTGGCTTCCTTTACCAGATAGAAACGGCCGAATGTATATTCCCCGAAACCTTGCAATTCCCACTGTGAGGGTACTTCTATCTTACTCCATTTGCTGCTGTTCATACCACCGGAACAATAGAAGTCCCAAGTGACGGTCTTCCCCAATCCGGTACCGGACAGGTACAGAGTCTCCGTATTCTGTGCGCCTATACTGCTGAAACACAGAAGAAATGCAAGTGAGAGTAGTTGTCTTATTTTTATCATATAGCGTTATCGTTACTTGCTTGAGCAATGTTTTCTTATTTCTTTATTGTTTCCAGAAATTCCACCTCTATGATACGCAGTCCGTTTTTCCCTTTGTTGCTTTGGGCTTTCTTTTCCATTTCATTGGCGGCTCCCCCTGCAACTTCAACAATTTCTCCGAATGCATCATTATCTATGGTGCTTCCTTTTAGTTGGATTGTAATCTTATCCGATTTTACAGGCTTGTCGATTTTCAAATGGACGTAACCCAGACTTTTTTCCGTACTGCCGCTCCATATCTTCGTTTTTCCTGCATAGACTTCCAGTGGATAACTACGCGAACGCCAACCGTTTAACTTGATACAAATATCATTAATGGTGGCTTCTTTTTCCAGCTGATAAGTGATCCAGGCAGTATTCAACTGTCCGTCGTTACTCCATTCGCTTAGTTCATTGTCATCGTAGCTCTTTATTGCTTCGCTCTGATTAGAACCCGCTTTGGCAGCAATGATTGCAACATCACGTTTACTATCTATATAAGAAGGTGTGAGAGGCGTTGCTCCTTTATTCAATTTTCCTTTTAAGCTGTATTGCGGTAGATAGTCACTGCATCCATCCGTAACTTTTACAGGTGTGGTTTGCAAAGTCAGTGTTGTAGCGGGAAGTCCCTCTGCTTGGGCAGTGACAATGATTTTGCCTGCTTCCGTCGTGCTGCGTATCAATGCCCGGTTGATTCCGCACTCTACCGGCAGGTCTTTACTTAATATATAATTGTTCTCTCCTTGTGCAATACCGCCACGCCATTCCGCTTCCCCTGTTAGAGAGAATTTTATAGTGCGGTTATCCAATGGACAACGTCGGCCCTCTTTGTCGACAACTTCTATTTGCAACAATGCCATATCAGCGCCATCGGCATGAAATCCTTCGGGGTTTTGTATGGCAGTCAGTTTCAGTTGAGTTGCTTCTCCGACTGTGCTTATATGGTATCGACTGACTTCCATACCATTTTTATCAGAGCTTACGGCTTCCAGTTTACCGGGACGGAAAGTGATCTTGTCGAAAGTAAAGAGAAAGTTTGACTCCCGCTTTCCTTTACCCAGTGACTTTCCGTTCAGGAATAATTCTACTGCTTCCCCGTTTGAAACGACATAGACAGGTTTTACAGTCTTTTCCGGATAATTCCAGTGGCCAATGATATACGTCTGATATTTATCCGTATCCACCCAGCCGTTCCACATTACCTGATGGGCGAAAAAAGCATCCTTTTCAATACGCATCGGGTCTGTAACTCCACTTCTGCGGTAGTTCTCCTCGCCGCGACAGTGCGTGTTACTGTCGGAGAAGATTATCTTCGTTCCCCCCGAACTAACCCTTAACCCGGTTCCGGGACGTTCCCTCCAATAATCATACCAACGGTTTACCATTTCTATGGCGAACATATCCTGATTGTGATTATAGCTGGTGGCTGGTTTTCCTTTATGAAGAGGCCCCGCACCTTCCTTATGGAATGGATAACTATGCTCATCCCAATACTTACGTAAACCCTCGTCACGACAATATTCCGTAGCCCACATGGGGTGATGCTTGCTTTTGTTGATATAGAGCATTTCTCCGCCGTATTCGGCTTCGCGTATATCGAGCATCTCGCGGGAACCTATGGCACGTCCGCCGTAAGGATCGAATTTGTCACGTATAGCCTTCATCTCGATCATGTGCTCCAGTCTGATGGCTTTGTTGCCACATTCATAAAACAAGATACTGGGATTATTACGGTTGTAAATGATAGCATCGCGCATCAGTTCTGTCCGTTGTTCCCATTGACGACCTCCGCAATCTTTTTCAGAATCACCGGCGGGCATCGCTTGAATGAGTCCGACACGGTCGCAAGATTCCACGTCCTGCTTCCAGGGAGTGACGTGCATCCAGCGGACTAAGTTTCCGTTACTTTCAACCATCAATCCATTCGAGTAATCACTCAACCAGGCAGGAACAGATACGCCGACCGCCGGCCATTCATTGCTGGTGCGCTGTGCATAACCTTTCATTTGGATTACACGGTCGTTTAGCCAAACTTTACCCTCACCGAAATGCGTCTTACGGAATCCGGTACGTGTGATAACTTCATCGAATATTTTTCCTTTTTCATCTTTCAAAGCTGTTGTCACTGTATAAAGATAACCATATCCCCAGCTCCAGAAATTCAACTTGTCTACTTCGGCTGCTGCCTGTATCACCTTCGTCTCTTTCGGATTCAGGGTAATTCCCGGACTGGTGAATGTTTTCACAGTCTTGCCGTCCATATCCTTCAGAGTGACCTGATAGGTCAGTTTACGTGTTTCCCGGCTGTCGTTCCGTATTTCAGACTCGGCATGAATTTTAGCTTTACGCCCTTTGATGTCGAAATCCGTAGCATAGATGTATACACCGGTAGTTTTCAGATTACTGTAAAGAGGAAGAGTCTGATACACTTCGTCCGTAACATGCAGAAAGACATTTTTGGGAATACCACCATAGTTTGCATTGAAATTACGGTCGTTCCATTGGAATTTCGATTTGGTATTTTTTTCCCGGTATTGCCAGTTGTTATCAATACGTATGGCGAGCACGTTGTTTCCTTCTTTCATAAAGGGAGTCAGGTCGAAACCTACTGCCATGACACCATTCTCGTGAATACCCAGATATTCTCCGTTTAGATAGAAACTGCCACCCTGGCGGATACCTTCAAATTCGATAAATACTTTTTTATCTTTTATATCTTTCACCTGAAAATGTTTGCGATACCAAACAACTGTATCTGTCAACTGTGCTATGTGCAGCTTGAATGCTTCATCCTCATTGAAGGCATGCGGCAAGGTTACCTGTTTCCAGTTACTGTCATCAAATCCGTTTTTTGAGGCTTGTTCATTATCGCCGACATGCAGGCGCCATTCACTGTTGAAATTGTATTTCTTACGTTCGGAAGCCTGTACTGTTGTCATAACAGATAGGCTGAACGCGATAAATATAAACAGTATAATCTTTTGTTTCATAATCAAATATAATATTATTTTTTTTCTTTATTCTCTATCAGGTCGGAACCTATATAATAACTGGTATGAGTTGGCTGATTATAACCGATATTCTGATTAAGAGCACTCATTTCATAAATATGGTCACTCATCAGATATGGAAACTGATATTCCGTGGGGTACCAGGTGCTGAATATGCGTAATTCCGTATTGTCGGAGGTCGGTTGAATAATTTCTTCCCGCCAGTCACCCAGAAAATCTCCATAGAAACATGGGTTGGCTTTCGTTCCATTGATGGTGGTAACTCCATAACGGTATATGGTGAACACTCTCCCGTCTTTGTAGGAATTAACAGTACCTTTATCTAATAATTGCCTGTTAAGGGAACCGGAGAACCACACTGCCATATTGCACGAACTTGGAACATAACCCAAATCAACACCGGAAGAAGAATGAGCATTTCCTTTATACCACCACATTTCGCAGCCGGGACTATCCGGATCGATGTCTGCCACCAAACACCGTCCTACATCTCCTGATTTGTCAAATTTCCATATAACATTTCCCGTATTGGCATCTCTTAGGGCAGCGCCTACCGTACCGCTTTCAAAGCAAGACCATATTTGAAGTCCTTTTCTTGACGGGTCGAATTTTCCGAGATGCAATGCGTCGCCATGTCCCAGTCCGCAACAGTTGAGCCCCTTTCCATTGTGGTCTATGGTGCATGAACCGTATACTATTTCATCTAATCCGTCATTGTCCACATCACCCACACTCATGCTGTGATATCCTTGGCCATCATAATCGCTGTGAATACCGTCGGTAGTATCGAAACGCCAGATGCGGGACAGTTGGTTATCGCTAAAGTTCCATGCTTCCACTACAATTTTGGCGTAACATCCCCGTCCTATAATGACAGAGGTAGCGTCGTTGGAACAACGTGCCATTCCGATCCGGTAACTACTTGAACGCTTATAATAGTTATCTCCCCAGTCTTCACTTTGTCCGAGAGCGATGTAGTTCGTTCGTGCCAGTTCCTTGCCGGTAGCGTCTTCTATCACGGATAAGAATTCTGGCCCGCCATGTATATATTTCTTGCCTGCTACCCGATAGTCCGTTTTTCCATCCCCATCGGTATCACCAACTTCCTGTCCATCCCCGAAAATGGTGCCTTCAGCAGTACGCAATGCAATTTCGCATTTACCATCCCCGTTGAAGTCATATACTGCGAATGAACTTCCGTTTCCGGTCGGCACATTGGGACCCATTGCCATCCGCCACATGAATGTGCCGTCCAGACGATAGGCTTCCAGTAATACGGAGTGGCGTATGCCGTCATTCGTGTCGCCCGTCTCGCTGTCTTCATCATCATCCGGAGAAGAGATAAGCCGTTTCAGTACGATTTCATATTGTCCGTCGCCATCCAGATCACCTATGCTTATATCATTGGCTTTGTACACTAATCCGGGAGCGATGCCTTCCGTTCCTTGCAAGGGAATCGATATATAAGGCAGTCCGGCGGAAGCCTGTTGTGCAGTGATAGTATAGGTATCTATCGTTACTGTACTCGAATGGTAACAGAGCCTGTATGTGTTATCTACCGAAAGGTCGGCCGAAACATCTTGAAAGTTGGTGACCGTGATAGCGTTCTCGTTTACTTTGATTTCAGCCCGGTCGCCACTTTTTCTGTAAAGGTCGAATGCTACTTCAGTATCGTCAGTGGGCAGCATGCGCCAACTGACAAGAATCTTTTTATTATGTATCTTGTTCTTGTCGTTTGTAGCGTCTGCCCTACCATTGATAGATGCCCATAACATTCTTGGAGTATAGTTCCTTTCTTCTTTTACCATCGGTTTCTCCCCGTCATCCGGAGAGGACGGAAGAAGCTGATTATCCGTACATGCAGATAAGCAAAGTATAAATCCGATGATAAATAACGGCGTGTATTTCATGGCGTTGATACCTTTTTAAGGTTACTGTGGGAACACATAAAATTTACGGTTCGGCTTAAAGTCGATCATCCATTGGTCTACTACAACATGTTTATCCAAAGCGGTGATAGTCAGTGTGTGCTTGCCTTTTTTAAGTGAATGTTTAGTTTCCTTTATGGCTTGCCCACGCAGTACATTGCGTTTCCATGTTTCCGTACGTCCTTTTTCGCGGAAAGAAAGAACCTGGGGTTTTCCTCCGTCTATGCTGACACTGAAGCGGATATCTCCTTTGTCATTCGGTTGAGTCGGTATGACGGCAGTACGTAACAATGCTTCTCCTTCCCACGGACAGTCGAATTCAAATGTCAGTGAGCCGCCTTTAGGCAGGGCAACGGCGTTCATACTGTGTCCAAGTGCCTGAATAGGCGTAGCTCCTTCCGATGCTTGGGTATAATTACAAGCATTGTAACTGATACATTTATCCGTTTTAATTTTGCGGGAAGATGTTTTCTTTGGACTTTCAGCCAGGTATTTATCTACTTCTTTGTCGGTCAATCCTATAGGAAGAGTTGGCGGATAGAACACATACAAATCGCGCGGATAGAAACACATGGAATGTTTCCATTTGCCGTTCGCCATTTCATTGTTATAGTAATCAGTCAGTTCCTTGATTTCCTGATAGGCTTTCATACTTCTGGCACAGGCCGAAAACATCGCCTTATCACGTCCCCAAAGAGATTCGTCACACTGCCCTGTTGAGTAGGAACGGGCACGCTGCGCTTCCAGCATTTTGGTACTCATCGCGGCAGAAGCAAATACCTGATATTTGATATGTGAGAAGAATGCATCTTTACGTTCGGGTGCAATCAGGGCTTCTGCTTCCGTAACAGTCTTCTTGATCGTTTCGTAAGAATCCAGATAGCGGTCTAGCTCTCCGCCAAATTCAGTCAGGCTGAATTCGGTATCAATCACTTGCGAACGACCTCTGGGATACCTTCTCTTGTCTAATTCCACTTGCGTCCATCCCATGTGTTCCGGTTTGCGGATGCCACATAAACGGTAGAACTCATGCATGGCAGGAAATAATTTCTTGCCGGCCTGTTCGCCGAACTCACGGCAGAGCCATTTCTTCTGATGTTCGTTCAGGGTAGAAGGAGCCACGGAATGAATATCCCATGCCATATCCAGGAATAGCTCAAGGTTGTAAGCTGAAGGTTTCAGGTCATGCACATTGACGATCCATACACGGCGTGCATTATGGTCGTATGCTTGTTTCATTTCATTATAGATAAGTCCCGGTTGGGTAGTACACAACCACATATAATCGTGCGGACGTCCCCAGTAGCTCAAATGGTAGTAAACACCACCGCCGCCACTGCGCTTCTGCTGTTCTTCGTCGCTAAGACGGGTCATGTATCCGTAGTTATCGTCACACCACATGAGCGTCACGTCATCCGGCACTTCCAAGCCGTTCTCCATAATTTGCAATACCTCTTTGTAGGGAACAAATACTTGCGGAACTTTCGTTAAGTCCGGATTGGTATATTTAGTCAATAATTTGCGCTGGTCATTGATTACCTGTTGCAGGGCGTTGACTTTTTCTTCCATGGTGCTTACCCCTTCCATGTGTCCGTCGTGGATTCCCCGCATGCCGATTGTATACATATTCTCGTATTTCCCGGCTTCTTTCAATCGTTCTATCCAGTAAGCCTGTACAGAATCGCGGTTAGTGATATAATTATAATCTCCCCGTCGTTTCACGCTCCATTCTCCTACATTGCTGCGCATCAAAGGTTCGCAGTGTGAGGTGCCGATGGCGATGCCGCAACTGTCGGCCACTTCTTTGGCTCCGGGTACAAGATAAAAAGGAGTGGTAATGCCATGCATACCCGGCCAAATGGCATTGGCACGCAGGCGGAGCAGTAATTTGAATATTTCTTTATAGGTACGGGGGCCGATGCGTCCTTTGATGTTGGAAGGCTCGAAAGTCATCCAGCTCCAGGGTTGCAAGGACCAGTCCTCGTCATTCAGGAAAATACCGCGATACTCTATGGACGGACTCTGGAAAGTCTTGTAATTGCCGTCAATGGTAAGTTGGCTCCGCTTTTCGGGAGTAACATCACTCCACCATACCCAGGGCGATACACCTGCCAGACGTGACAGTTCCAGTATTCCATAAGCAGTTCCTCTGCCGTCGCTGCCTACGATGAATAATTGCTTATTTGCAGAGCCACCCGCTACTGAAATATAAAAGCCGTCTTTTTTAGCTGCGATATTATCGACCGGTATGTTTAATTCGCGCAACTCCTTCTGTACTTTTTTGTCTGCTTTATCCAGTTGTATGATGCGGATAGTTGCTTTGGATGCAGAGCTCTGTTTTGGCGAAAAGCCTGTAACCTGCTTCATGTCCCCGGCGAACATGTCAAAAGCTATTTTTACAACTGGGGCGGTAGACTGGGGCATAGCATACGATATGGCCTGTTTTCCATTGTACCAAACGAAGTCGTCACAGCGTACAATCTGACTACATACAAAAACGATGATTAGTAAGAAAGAACGTAAAAGCATGATATTAGTTTTTATGGTTATATTATTAATTTCCGTCGGGTTTTTCCATTTCGCAGAAAGGTGCCGGACACCAAAGGAATGTTTCTACTTTGTCCGGTTGGGACGGATCGTAAGAAATATCTGTTTTCAGGTATTTAGTCAATTCCGGCGTTACCTTTTTCATCCCTTCAATCACACATTTGGCTATCTGATAGGCCCCGTAAGGATTAAAGTGCGTATTATCAGCCAATTCCTTTTTTTGTCCGGAGAAACTTCCCATTGGATAGTGTACAAAGGCTTTTTTTGATTCACTTTCGCCTAATGCTTCATACAGCGTACCGGTCATGTTATTCAAATCTATTAAAGGTACATTCTCCTTTGCTGCGATCCATCGTACTGCATCCGGATATTCGCCATGTGTATTGACGGTACGGCCTTCCTTGTCAAATCTGCGGCGGCGTGTCGGGGTAACCAGCACCGGATTTCCACCTTTCGCCTGCACTTCGTCGATAAATGTTTTCAGATAAGTCATAAAAGAGTAATAAGCTCCTTTGCCGGCCCCTTTCTGTTTTTGGTCGTTATGCCCGAATTCCACAAATACATAATCTCCTTTCTTCATTTGTGAGATAATCTTTTTCAACCGGTTTCCACCGATAAATGTATTGGCGGATAAACCGGATTCCGCATGATTGGCTACGGAAATCTGGTCATTGAGAAAACGGGGAAGCATTTGTCCCCAACTAGCCCAGGGCTCATTTTCCTGATCCACTACTGTGCTGTTTCCGCATAAGAAGATTGTGGGAATGGAAGGGTCGGCAGCTTCTACATGGATGCTTTCGCATGCAGGTGCCTCTCCGTTGATTTCGATTGTCAATCTGTCGTCCCAATCTAACTTGCTCTTTTCGCGATCCTTTACCTTTACGGATTCTTTGGCGGAAATGCGGGGACTGCGTTTATTGACGATGAATGTTTCTTCTACGAATTCTCCTTTCTTTGTCGGCAGATTTTCTACGAACAGGCGGCGTGATTCTGCACGGACAGTCGTATTTCCTGTCTGATTCTTACTTCCCAGGCGTACAGTGACGCGGTAATTCCTGTCGGGCACACGTACCGAGAAATAAAAAGGTGCATTACTACCTTTTTTAGGAGTGTCTACACGGTCGTATCCATATCCGGTTTTTTCCGAGTAGCGGGGAGCGTCGGCTAATTTAAAAGTCTGTGGTAAATTTTGTGCTTCTATACTAACTGATGCCAGTAATAAAAGGCTCAATAAAGTTGTTTTCATTTCAGGTAAAATTAGAGTATGTGTGAGTGAAATTCTTGTTTCTCGTTTCCGCAGCTAAAATAGTGCGTTTTTCTTTCATGTATAATGGACATACGTGTGAAAATATGGATTAATTGTGTTATTTACTGTCCGCACCAATATAATATCCCAGATGTGTCGGCTGATTGTAGCCTACATTCTGCATTGCCTGTGACATATCATAGGTATGGTCGTTCATTAGATGTACAAACCGGTGTCCGGTGGGATGATTGCTGGAGAATATATAAATGTACTCTCCGTCTTTGCTCCGGTATATCACTTCTTCACGGTAGTCACCCAGGAAATCTCCATAATAACAGGGATTGGCTTTGGTGGAGTTGTTGGAATAAACCCCGCTGCCGTAATAGGTAAAAGTGACTACCCGCGATTTATCCCACGGAGCAGATTTCGTGTAGCTATGTACCATCACATCATCCAGCATTTGGCGGGTCAGGTCGCCTGTCCAGAAGATAGCGTTGTTGTAGCTTTTGGAACCGGTTTTGGCAGAAGGCAAAGTCGTACTAAGCAGCTGTCCGGTCTGACAACTATACACGCCGCTGGCCTCGGACGACCAGTATTCATATCCGGGACTATCCGGAATAATGTCTGCTACCAGACATCTTCCTACATCTCCGGGCGGATCTTTATCTTCATCCTCTTCATCTGCACCATCTTCGCCACTTCCGGAGCCTGATCCGCCTGCATGACCGGTTATAAACTTCCCCGTCGCTGCATCGAATACGGCACAGCCATAGCCAAATCCGCTATTTATATATTTATTCGGGTTTTCGAAACAGGCCACCACTTGTAATCCCGGTCGGTCGGGAATGAATTTCCCTACATGGAGTGCATCTCCGTGTCCGTTTCCCGTGCAATAAAGTCCTTTGCCGTTGCGCGCGATGGCTGCTGATCCGTAGAGAATCTCGTCATATCCGTCACCGTTCAGGTCTGCCACTCTGAATGTATGTGAACCCATATCCCTGTAAGACTCATATCCTTTATCGTTCGTATTGAACTTCCAGCGGGGCAGCAGGGAAGAACCATTGAAATCGAGTGCCCATACCTGCCAGTTCCTGTAGATTCCACGAGTGATGATTAGGCTGGGATTGGCTTTTTTGACACCATTTTGCGGGATTCCGTCCAAATAAGCGGCTCCGATAAAGAAACGATCCATGCGGTTGCCGTAGTCGTCTCCCCAGTAATGATGCCAGTATTTGGCACGCTCATAGTTACTCCCTTCACCGCCCCGTGGAATATTGTTGGTACGGCCTACTTCTATCCCCTGTCCGTTGACGATGGATATATATTCCGGCCCGTCAAAGATTAAACCACAGGTAGAGTGTAGCGACTTTCCCGAATACCATCCTTTCCCTGAAGGATCTTTTTGCCTGTAATCATTTATGTTTCCACTGGCATCCGTTATTTTTTCGCCGTTGGCGAATTTAGTGCCTTCGGAACTGCGGAAAGCAATTTCGCATTTTCCGTCACCGTCAAAGTCATACACGATAAAAGAGGTATAATGAGAGCCGGAACGTATATTGATACCCATGTCTATCTGCCAGAGGAAAGTGCCGTCCAGTTTGTAGGCTTCGAGCAGTGTAGTGCCCTCTCGCCACCCGCCCTGGTTTGCTCCGTCGTAAGGTTGACGTTTAAGTACGATTTCCATTACTCCGTCACCGTCGAGGTCACCTACCTGTGCATCATTGGCAGCATAGGTCAGGCTGGGGTCGGGGAGGTTGCTGTTTAGCCGGATGGCACGATAAAATGTTTCCGCCATTTGGGGAGTGAATGTATATTCGCAGAGCGTTTGTTCCGAACCGGCAACAGTGACACGATATCTATGGGTCGTCTGTGCATGAATGCTTTTATCCGCCCAACAGGTAGCGTCCGTAACGGGAGTTTCGTTCAGCTTGACTTCCGGGCCGTTATCTTCGCTTTTATAAATATCAAATGCCAGGTTATCGGGGTCGGTGGGGAGTAGTCGCCAGCTGACTAAGGCATGTGAATAGCCGGAAGTGTGGTTTAACGTTCCCCTGGGAGTAGGGTCATAACTCACCCACATACCGCGTTCCCCTATTATAATTTCTTTTTCAGGTTCTTCTTTTTTTTCGGTATTCTCCATATTATCGTTTGCCGGCGATTGTATTTGTTCATCTCCGCAGGCAACAATAAAAAGGAGCATCCCGAATATGGATAAATAACGTAAATGTTTCATGGTCAATACATTTGGTTAACGTTCGCTTACAAAGATGATGAGAGTATCGTGTCCGTAACATGGACGCTCGTACGTTTGCATGGATTATTTGTCCGTGCTGTTTTTTATTCGGAGCGGATTTGATAATCTGTGCTGGTTTGTGTACGGATGTCCATTCCCCGGCACTTATTCTCTGCTTACATTTGCCATACATTGATGAATGTATCTCTGTACTTTGTAAAAGTTGAACTATAAAAATAATACTATTATGAAAACTCGTAAATTGAAGATTGCGTATGCTTTCCTGCTCTTGATGCCGGCAGTTACGCTGCTCCAGACTTCCTGCTCGGACAATGAGGCCGATGGCGATGCTCGACAAGGTAGTGTGGAGATTGCAGCCAGCTGGGACGATTATTCGGCGGAAGCGGAACTCCCCGGCAGCTATACCCTTGTCATTACCAGTGTCGGTGAACAGGCGATGAATAGTCGTACTGCCACTTTCCAATCCTTGCTCGATACAGGGACATACGGACTAACTGCTTATCATATCCCTGCAAATATGGCTGTAGATAACCTTATCGCCAGTGTGGGACTTCACGAAGACGGAACACTCCTGCAACCGGGTTATCTCTTTTCCAATACCCGTATCAAATCAGTAGTAGTAGAATCGAACAAGACTGTGAAAACTACCCTGAAAATGAAACAACGGGTTCGGCAACTGACATTAACGTTAGTTCCACAGGGTGGCGACCCTGCGCAGATTGAAGAAACGGAACTGCAAGCATCTTTGTCCGGCATCGCTTCGACCTTTAATATGGCGACGGAAGAATTATCGGAAGCCAGAAATATTGCTATTGTCTTTAAAAAACAATCGTCCGGCTCTTATTCGGCTACTTTATCCATCTTAGGTGTTGTGCCCGAAGGAGAACAGGAACTCACTCTCCAACTGAACTTATCCAAAGGAAGACATTACAAATTGAAGAGTAATCTGACTGAATCCTTGAGGTATTTCGGGAATGATATTGCTCCGCTTTCCCTGAAAGCTCGGCTCGAACTTCCCGGAGGAGTTGAAGGCTCCGGCACTATTCTGCCGTGGGAACCGGAATTTGAGGACGGACCGCATGATGTCGAAATTCATTAAAATATAGAACCATGAGAATCAGATTTCTTTTGATGGCAGTATCGCTGATGATATTGACCGCATGTAACAATCTACAAGAGACAGAAGAGGCAATCGGCCAAATACCGGTGGCTGTCAATGTATGGGGAACTATCAATACAAACGGGCTGACTACCCGGGTTACGAACGATACATGGGAAACCGGAGATGCAATCGGTATATCCGGAAAAAGTGGAAATATTGAATATACGAACAGGCAATATGACTTTTCCAAAGGTTCGTCTTTCATTCCTGCAGGAGAGGTGATCTATTATATAAATAAGGAGACGGTGAAATTTTCTGCTTATCATCCTTTCAACGAAACAGGAGGTGCGTTTGAAGTAAATGTGAGTAATCAGAATGAAAGTAAAAACTTCGATTATTTATATGCTACTGCAGAAGGTTCGGAGGCAGCTCCACTCCTGGACTTTAAATTCCGGCATCAGATGTGCAAAGTAGTGCTGAACTTCCTACCGGGTAGTGGCTTTGCGGAAGATGCGGACTTTAGTAACGGTATTATCCGGTTTGCCTCTTTGCATCCCACCGGTACGTTTAATACCATCACCGGTAGTGCTGAAATTAATGCGGAAGAAGCGGGCGGACTTGAATTTATTGCCGGAACTACCATTGTACCGGCTGGAAATACTTACTCATTTATCCTCCTGCCCGAAACAGTTTCCGGCGGTGTTGCACTCTCATTCATTCAGGAGGATGGAACTGTCTATGAAGGAGCAAGCCTGACGGGGAAAGAATCTGCTGATTTGGCTTTAACACCGGGCAAAGTGTACGAGTATAACGTTACAGTGAACCGTGAACGGCTTACCATCTCTTCTTCCGCTATCCACGGGTGGGATGAAACTCCCGGAGATAAGGATGTGAACATAAATATATAATTCAACCTGTTAATGAGTCTGATAATTATGAAACCAGATAGTAGAAAATTACGGATGTTCGCCTGGCTGTTTGTTATGGCAGCAGGCGGTGTACTGACATCATGCACATCTGATGAAAAAGAAATTTCCGGTTCGCCGGACAATAAATATCCGATGGAGTTTGTGGGACAAGTCTTTAACCAGTCGATCACGCGGACTACTTCGGAAGGAACATGGACTGGAACGGAAGAAGTGGGCGTACAAGTCGGTGACGGAATAAAGTTGTATAAGGCAGATACATACGGAGCTTTGACAACCGAAGATACCCCCTTTTATTGGGAAAGCAAGACGGCAACGGTTGATGTATTGGCATGGTTTCCTTGCAATGGCACAGAAGCGTTGCCCGCATCGTTCCCTGTGCAACAGGATCAGAACCAAAATGATGGTTTTCAGAACAGCGACTTCTTGAGAGCCAAAGGTATTTTTACCTTTTCCGGTCAACAACCGGCTCTGGATTTTTATCATCTGCCAGCAAAAGTGAAACTGAATCTGAAAGCCGGCGAAGGAGTGGAAGATCCCGAAACAGTGAAGAATGCAGAAGTAACCTTTGTCAACATGGCATTAGCTTCCGGTGAAATAAACATGGCTACGGGTGAAGTGGCACAAACTACCGGAGAGGCAACAATTATTCCTCAAAAACTGGATGAAGAGAGCGTAACAGAAGGCTGTTTGCAGACACTGCAAGCCTTACTGGTGCCGCAACAAATGAGAGGCAAACAGTTTATTAAAGTAGTAGTGGATGGTGTTGAGGCCTATTATATCCCGGCGGAGGATGATGCAAACCTGCAAGCCGGTTACCTGTATGTTTACAATATTGAGATAACCCACAGAAATGAGATTGAGGTGACTCTTGCCGTTTCCGGTCCTGCCTGGGCAGAAGGGAAAGAACAAACTGTTGTCAGCAGTACTTATTACACGGCGGACGATATGAAACCCGGCGATTTCTTTTACCGTACAGCAGATGGAACGGGTTGGGCAGTAAGTGATGGTGGTTTGCGTAAAGTGAATCATGCAACAGGTGAGAAAGAGTGGGAAACTCCGGCGCAAAGTCCCGTTGACTTTACAGACGGGAGAGTATGTATCGGCATTGTTTTTCAGACAGAATCAAAACGTATCAGTGCACTTGAAAAGGCAAAAGGGTGGACACACGGGTACGTGATGGCTTTGACCGATGCTGCCGAAAAGTGTACTTGGGGTGATAAGACCATAGATGAAGATACGGGAGAAATGACTGAAGGCATTAATTACTTCCCGAATCTGGCAACAAACTTCGATATGTATGGCGATATTGACGGATATGGCAAGAAAGTATACATTGCCGGACAGAAACTTGCCGGAGTAACAACTGCCGACGGCACACTTTATGATGTTTTCTACCACTCGGAAAATTATGGAACGGATGATAGCGGACAGTATGCTGCACCTGCCGATGGAACGACTTCCGGCTGGTATCTGCCTACTATCGGACAGTGGTGGGACATTCTGGAAAATCTGGGTGATGCTAATGGATTGATAGCCTTGCGAAATAGTTCAGGAACTACTGTTGAACTCAAAAATGGAGTTTCCCAGGTTGCCATAGACCGGATGAACGAACTTATGAGTGCTAGTGGACAAACTGTTACTTTATTTAAGGCAGATGTTCATTATTGGTCGAGCTCGGAAAAGAGCAGCGGTGTCGCCCGGCGTGTCCTTTTCGATGGCTCGGGTAAGAAATATTCTTTGCGAATTGGAGATAATAATAAGGATAATCCTTCTACGAATGTCCGCTGCATTCTGGCTTTCTAAGTGGACTCCTGAAGAAACGTTCCGTATATGAAAAAAATAAAAATGAGAATATGATGAAATTATATAAGTTATTTATTCTGTCAGCTTCTGTTTTTCTGCTAACAGCTCTATCAGGCTGTTCCAAGGAAGAAAATGCTTTTACCACTTTGCCGGAAGGGGGACTTCCTCTCACTCTCAAAGTCACTTCGGACAATTATATATCTACCGGCACTGTTGAAACACGCATTGTAGAAGAAGGTTACACAACTCAATTTACTTCCGGTGACGAGATTGGTGTTTTGCAGCTCACACCGTCATCCGGAAATGGAGGAGAGACAGTAGCTAAAAATTATCGCTTTACTCTTGATGATGAGGGTAATTGGACAGGAGTACCATTGTCACATAAGCAAGGGGATGAGTATATCGTTTACTATCCTTATACTTCGGTTAGCAGTAAAGAGGAACTGGAGGTATATTTTACTTCATTCGAACCTCGTCTGAATCAAGCCACTTATGAGGATTATACGAAAAGCGACCTGATGAAAGGAGAAGGACTCGTATCAGGAACTACATTGAATGTCAATTTGGAACATCAGATGGCATTGATCGTAATCGAAGTTCCGTTGGGCAAATGCGCGACTACCAAAGACGGTAAAGTGAAATATCATCCGGCTACTACGGTTTTGGGTGCACCTGCTTTTTCGTGGGAAGAAGGAAAGGTTCCTTATCAGACTTCGGATGAAAGAATCCTGCGTTATATCATCAAGCCGGATGCGGATTTCTCCCTGAAAGGCAGCTATCCTTATTATATAGGTACACGGAAATTCGACATAGCGGCTACTGCCTCCGATGCAGCTGCTAAACACTATCTTTTCTATACGCTTGATGAGGGAGTAGAACCTCCGGGTAGCCGTGATGTTCAGGTAGGAGATTATTATATGAGTGATGGAACTATACTTCCCGGAGATGTAGCCAGTGTACCTGAAGGCTGTATCGGAATTGTGTTTCAGGCAGATACGGAGCGTATGAGTGTCGATGAACTGGCACAGGGATGGACACATGGCTGCGTCATGGCACTGACTAATGCAGGTAAAGACTCCAAATGGGGAAAGGCAGCCACGGAAGGCGATGGGGAAAATTCTCCATTTGCGGAACATGCATCTACCTATAAGGGGATGTATCAGGAGATAGGCGGATATGTGAAAACGAAGTATATGGTGGATACGTATGCAAATGAGGCTACTTTTCAGGAGGTGAACGGAGCTTTTTATCAGGCCAGCCAGTATGGAGAAACGGCGGCAACGACATCATATAAAGCTCCCAAAGGCACCAGTGGTTGGTATTTGCCAAGTATAGGCCAATGGTGGGATATTTTTGAGAACTTGGGAGAAGCGAAAGGACTGACCGCTCTGAAAGATAACGAGACGACATCTAGCAATATCGCAATTAGTTTGAGTGGAGAATCGGTATTCGAAAATCTGAATACTTGTCTGAAAGCTGCATCATCATCAGTCGATGAATTTGAAAGTTCGAAAAATTACTGGTCGAGTTCAGAACACAATAGAAATAATAAGGGATTGGTTTATGCACATTCTGTGTCTTTGACTGCTACCTCCCTTACAACCACCGGTGCCACTAAAACAAGTAACAGTAACCGCAGAGTTCGTTGTGTACTCTCATTTTAGAAACCACAAAAGATATATATTAAATGTTAGTTCTCATGCCGGAATGCCTTGAAGGTATTTCGCATGAGAACTATGTCACACTTAAATGAATCATGATTATGAAAATGAAATTTCTTTTCCTGGTGGCCCTTGTACTTTTTACTTCCGCCATCACAGACAATTCTCCGGTAACAATTTATATGATTGGTGACTCGACTATGGCAAATAGAAATCTAGCGAAGAGTCCGCGAAATAAGGAACGTGGATGGGGAATGATGCTAGGCAGCTTTTTCCCTGCCGATAAAGTGGTAGTTGCCAATCATGCAGCTAGTGGTCGCAGCACAAAAAGTTTCATTGACGAAAAAAGATGGACGCGGGTAGTCAATCAGATTAAGCCGGGTGACTATGTGTTTATCCAGTTCGGACATAATGACGAGAAAAAAGACAATCCGAAACTCTATACCGAACCGGGCGGTACGTTCGACGATAATCTGCGTAAGTTCGTGAATGAAACCCGTGCAAAAGGCGGTATTCCCATCCTTTTCAATTCTATCGTCCGTCGTAAGTTCTGTCAGGATGCAGCGGGGAACTTTACCGATTCACTCTCTGATACGCATGGTGACTATCTTCTTTCTCCTAAACGGATAGCTGAAGAACTGAATGTGGTCTTCATTGATATGAACAAGATGACTCATGATCTGGTGCAACAGATGGGGCCGGAGAAATCGAAAGAACTGTATATGTGGGCTGGAAAGAAAGATGATACACATCTGAATATCAAAGGTTCCCGCGTATTTGCCGGAATGGCGATTGATGCGGTCGGCAAGAAAATTCCCGAACTGGAGAAATATATCCGTCACTTCGATTATGTGGTGGCCACGGACGGAAGCGGTGATTTCTTCACCTTGGATGAGGCTTTGAAAGCGATTCCGGCAAAGAAGAAATGCACAGTGCTTGTACGTACAGGGCAATATGGTCCCAAACCGGAGATTAAAAACAAGTTGATAAAGATTATGGAAGATGAAGGTGTCACTTACGGAAGTCCGGCAATCTAGCAGGAAACGTCATTTGAATAGCAGACATAGAAAAACCATAATTCCCACCACAACGCTGGAACGGCTCATGTTTTCGAGACATGAGCCGTTTTCGTATCGTTCAGAATTAGTTCCAATCAGCATCTATTTGTTTCTAGCATCTAAAGAATTTATCCCTAGAGCTGCATAATTCTATTCGTCTGACAACTGTTAAACTTTCGTCTGACAGTTGTTATTCTTTCGTCTAACAGTTGTCAGACGAAAAATAAACAGCTGTCAGACGAATAAATTCATGAATAAATTTTCTTTGTTTACTATTATTTGAACTGATATCCTCTGAAAGTTCCTTTTAAGTCCGTGCCGAAATAGAATCCGGGTTGGGTGGGTTGGTTATATCCTACATTTTGGGTGGCGATGCTGATTCTGTATATCGGATCTTCCAGGAAAGTATGAAAACGATATTCTGTTGGAATTGTTGATACATATAAATGCAGGGAGTTGTTATCTTCGGAGCGGAAAAGGACTTCTTCGCGCCAATCACCGAGGATATCTCCTTGCAGGCAGGGGGTGGCTTTCGTACTGTTATTGGAAGCAACTCCTTCAAACTCGACAAACGGGATAAAGCATTTCTGTTCCCAGTCATATTTGCTGATGCGGGTTTTATCCAATACTTCACGCAATAAATCACCATCCCACCAAACAGCCATGTTAACAGGGAAGTTTTTAGTCTTCGGAGCAATCAGTTCCCCTTTGAAATTGATGATGCCGCCTGTTCCCGGTGACCATAATTCCACTCCCGGATTCGTCGGGTCGATGTCAGCGGCCATACAACGGCCTATATCCCGGGTACTCTTGAGTTGCAGGATGATTTCTCCGGTGGCAGCATCCCGATAAGTACTGCCGTCACGTTTGTTTTCGTGGCAGGCCCATACTTGCAGACCTTTGCGGGCAGGGTCTATTTGAGTCAGTTGAATGGCATCGCCATGTCCGAGGCCGGTAGAGTAGAGCCCTTTGCCATTATGGTCGATGGTGCACGAACCGTAGATGATTTCATCACACCCGTCACCGTCTATGTCTCCTACACGGAGATTATGGTTTCCTTGTTTGGCATACTTTTCATTTCCGGGGATGTTTGTGTCGAATACCCAATGCTTATTCAGTTTTTTTCCATCCCAGTTGAAGGCAGCCAGTACGATACGCGTGTAGTAACCGCGGCACATCACTACGCTGGGACGAACACCGTCCAGATAAGCGATGCAGGCGAGAAAACGGTCGCTGCGGTTGGCACGCGTATCACCCCAGTCTTTGGGATTTCCACGGGCAGGGATATAGTCAGTAGTGTAAAGTGCTTCACCGGTAAGTCCGGAGAATACGGTCAGATATTCGTTACCTTCCAGTATGCGTCCCTGACGGGTAAGTTTATTCTTTTTCTTATCAAATACGCCGGGCTCGCGATAGTCGGCTTTGGCATTTCCTAGCACTTTTCCTTTGCCGTCTACCGTTCCGTCCGAAGTACGCATCACTACTTCCGCTTTGCCGTCGCCATCGAGATCATACACCATGAATTGGGTATAGTGTGCTCCGGCACGTATGTTCTTTCCCAGGTTGATGCGCCATAGTTGCTCACCGTTCAGCCGGTAGCAGTCAAAATATACTTCGCCTGTATATCCGTCATGAGAATTATCTTTTGCGTTGCTGGGTTCCCACTTCAGGATGATTTCATATTCACCGTCACCATCTACGTCACCAATAGAAGCATCATTCGGACTGTACGTATAGGTATCTCCTGCCGGAGTCACACCGTCGGCAGGCTTCTGCAATGGAATTTGCAGGTAACCGAGAGGGGCGTTGGCGGGAAGCGTGTATTTGCCGTCAATGTGATGCGTCTCTTTTCCTTTCAGTACGGGGCGTACTTCGTATGCCGCCGTTTCCAGACTGCTATTCTCGTCACGGAACAAAGTACCCGTGACCACCGGTTGAGCAGTCAGCTTCTTACCGCCACGATATACATTGAAAGCCGTTTCCATCGGATCTGAAGAGAGGTACCGCCATGAGACTACTACTGTCGAGGGACTTTCACGGATGGCAACCACACCGCGTCCGAGTTTCTCCTTTTGTAGTTTTGAATAGTTATAGTTGGGTTGGGCATTTGCTGTCCATGTGGATGATAATGCGAATACGCACATCAACCGGTAAATATATCTTTTCATACCAAATTGTTTTTAGTTTCTATAAATTTCCGGAAGGCGTACTTTTCAGATGAATATTACATTGATCGTTGTTCTCGGATGCAATAGTGGTGTTGTCCTTGGTATCCAACATAATTTCCGCCAGATTAAAGTTTCTGCTATATCGGATTCGTCCTGCTTTCTGTGCCTGTGCTTCGATGGCATACAGGAAGAAATTCTCCAGACGTAATGTATCGTTCCATCCCGATGCGGAGATAAACTCTCTGACGTTGGTGGCTTTGACATGCGAAAGATAGACGTTACGGAATTTCGGATACCCCTTTTCTTCGGGCGCTACCGGAGTGAGCAGTATTTTCCAGTGCTCGGGGATTTCTTTGTGCGAATATTCTTCGGGCAGGGTACTGTAACTATATTGCGGATTCCAGTTCAGATCAGCGGCCAGTACATTGCGTACACTGTCTGCTTTGACACGGGTAATATAGATATTTTCTATGATTCCGCCCCGGTTCATAGCACTCTTTAGTCTTAATACACTCCAGGTACCTTGGGCTGTGAGGTCGTGTCCCAGGATATTTCGTATGCCGCCGGAAGTTTCGCTTCCGCAGGTGATAAGTCCCGCACCTTTGCGGGTGGTACAGTTACGTATGACTACATTCTCCGTCGGGCGGTTGACGCGCAGCCCGTCTGTGTCTCTGCCCGATTTCAGGCAGATATTATCATCATTGCAGTCTATCATACAGTTTTCTATCAATATATTGGTAGAGGAATCTATATCCACTCCATCCGTGCTCGGTCCGCGTCCGCCGATATTATTGTTGATGGTGAGTCCGTTGATACTGCAATAATCGGAGTAGAGAATCTGACAAGCCCAAAAACCGGTACGCATCAGGGTGAAGTCCTTTAAAGTCACGTCTGTGCTCCGTTCGACCAAGATACCGCGTACACGCTTGCAATCATAATCCACAGCCCAGCGCAAACCTTTCTTTTCGTACTCCCTGCGCATGCTCCAGTATTGATCCCAAAACTTCTTTCCACGGCAGTCAATCATTCCCTCGCCACTGATAGCTACATTCTTTTGCTTGATGACATTAAGAACGGCCGACGGCCATATCATTTCAATACCGGCGATGCGCGAACGGAACTCGGGATAGTTGTTTATATCGGTAGAAGCGAGTAAGGTCACCCCCTTATCCAGTTGCAGGTTGACACCGCTTTTGATAAACAGAGCTCCCACCAGGTAGTATCCGGGAGCCAGTATCACGGTTCCGCCCCCTGCAGCGGAACATTCGTCAATCGCCTTTTGAATAGCTTCCGTACTAAGCCGGGTGCTGTCGGCTACTGCGCCGAAAGAGTTGGCGGATATAATTCTCCCGTCCGGTTGCTGTCTGCTGCCGACGCTGTCTGCCCAACTCAAGTCCACTTGCTGTGGCAGTTTTCCCCAGTCATAGGTGTGATGAGTCTGTTTGCCGGGATTACAGGCTGTCAGGAGTACACCGGTTAAGAGGGAAGTAAGAATGCTGTTTATTCTCATTTGATAAACTTTTGGTGATTAAGATTTCTAAGAAATATTGTCTACGTAATTTTTTCGACTAAATTAGCGGCTTTTATTGGAGAGGCGAATGGAGTGGTGTACGAAAGCATGGACTATTTCTTATATATTGACCGCTTGTGATAGAATGTCCATGAATCACATAAAAAGTCCATCCTTATTAGATATTCGCAGTTAGAACCCCTTCAGGATGGGGTACATTGATAGTCCATACAAAAGTACGAATGTCCATTCCCGACAGGGATGTGCAGTCCTATCTTTGCCGTATAATAAAATCTTGTTGATAACTCTATTTTAATTTTAAGACTATGATACACACGTTATTTGGTTTATGCAAGAAACGTTTCAGCCGGTTGGAAACTTGCGGCCTGGTCATGTTGATGTTGCTATTGCTGGCAGGTTGTACCGATACGGAGGAACAGTATGAACGTCCTTCGTGGTTGGAGCCACCTATTTATGATGTATTGGCAGGGAAAGGTAATTTCTCCATGTATTTGCATGCGGCGGATAAGACGTTGTATAGTTCCATCCTCAAAGGAGCAGGTAATTATACTGTATTTGCCCCGAACGATGATGCCTTCCGCAAATTCCTCTCTGAACACAATTATACTTCTGTTGATGAAGTTCCCGTGGATGTACTGACACAAATTGTCGCTTATTCGATGGTATTCAACCGTTTCGAGACTGCCCGCCTGGGAGATGTCTTGAATAGTGGTATTTGGGAGACCGGGACTTCTATCAAAAAACGCTCCTCTTATTATAAGACACTTTATAAAGAGACTATCGACGGAGTGGAACAGTGGGTGGTAGACAGTCCTGCCGATGTGACGGCTGTTGTTACTCCTTATAAGTTTTTACCCATTTTCACCGATTCTTATTTTACGGGTAATCTGTTGACTGCAACCGATTATGAGAAATTCTTTCCGGATGCCGCTTATTCAGGATTGAATGCTGCTGCCGGAAGCGTGTCGAATAAGGATATGTATGCCGAAAATGGAATTATCCACGAGGTGGATGCGGTTAATTTGCCGTTGGATAACTTGGATGAAATGTTGAGAAGAGACGAGCATGAATCCTTCCGTAAGATTTTAGAAACGAAAGTAGGAAATTCCTATCTGTTTGTCTCTTACTTGTTGGGTGAAAATACAACCGAAGTTTATAAAAAACTTTATCCGGATCGTAATATCTCTGCAGTTTATTGCAAGACTTATCAAAACTTGCCTTACTTATTAAATAATGAGGATTATAAAGGTACGGAAAGCGGTACGACGGAACAACATGGATATACCCTGCTTGTTCCTTCCAACGAGTCTGTGCAACGGTTTGCGGAAATGTTGTGCGAACGTGCCGAGGTGGGTGACTTGTCGGAACTTTCACTGACCGCATTGACCTATTTCCTGAAAGCCCACATGGTGCCGCGTATTGTATGGCCTTCGCACTTTGCCTCGGAACAGAACTCCAATGAAGAATATCTGAATGGTGAAGGAAAAGACGGACCGGAATTTGATGCTTGTGTAACAAAGAGCAGCTTTGCCAGCAACGGTGTACTGTATGATACGAAAGAAATCGTGCAGAGCAAATACTTCACCACTGTTTATTCCGAAATCCTGCTGAATAAAGACTGTCGTAACTTGGCAAATATAGCCTACGAGAAGTTTTTTATCAACGATTGGATACCGGAGATGACCAAAAGTAAGTTGACGGGAGATAAAGAAGTAGATTATATCATGGTACTTCCTTCGGACGAATTGCTGAAAGCGGACGGATTCTCTTATGACGAAGTGAATAATAAATTTCTGAATGAAAATCTGACTGCTTCTGCCGATGCAGAAGACCGCATGAAAAGGTTGCTCCGTTCGTGTGTGTTTAAACGTACGAAGGGATTGACGGAACTGGATGATTTTGCCGGATTTCCCCAACTGTCTTACGACGGATATGGCTATGCGGTAAATATCTATGGAGATATGATACGCTTCAGGGATAACAAACTGCAAGGCTTGGGCAACATCCTTGATGGTACGGAAGTAGAGGTGGAAGAAGTCGATTTTGACTATATCAACGGTCATGTTTTCCGCATTACAAATGGAACAATGATCGAATACAGTCCGCGCAACAGTGGTGGTACGGCTGCATTTACCGTTCCTAAACTTTACGACCGTATCACCATGTACGCACAGGAGAATAGTGACTGCCGTTTATTCAAGCAATATATGGATAGAGTCTATGGAGGAACTTCTCCTTCTTTTATCAGAGAAAGTACTAATTATACAGTTCTGATTCCTACGGACGAAGCGATACAAAATGCGGTGGGTTCGGATCTTCTTCCCGCTTTACCCAGCGGCAGTGATGCTTTTGAATCGGAAGACAAATCGATGGTAGAACGTTTCATACAACTTTGTTTCCTTACCGGAACAGTAGTGCCGGATGATGGAATGCCTTATATAGAACCGGGAAAGAATGAAAGCCTTGCATTGAATACTGTCTACAAACTGACGGATAGCGAGCTGGATTTATGGTCGGTCACCACTGCGGTGGTCGTATCCAAACAGGCAGACAATAGTTTGACTTTCCGTTTTCGGGATATAACCAAAAACGACTGGCTTCAGGTGGAGGGATATGCACCGGTCAATGTCGTACGTGAATCTGGTAAGAGTAATTATGTAGGCCCCTTGTCTGTGATACATGCCGTGGATGGCATCATTGGGTTTACAACACATCCCAAAGAATAATTGAATCTAATATTTACCTAATTAAACACAATGATAATGAGAAGATATGTATATCAGTTCATCCTTCTGACAGTACTGTGTTGTATGCCTGCACTTTCATCCGCCCAACAAACAAAGGTGGTGATTCGGGGTGTAGTGACAGCAGCTATTGACAAGCTGCCTCTCCCGGGAGCGAATGTATTGCTGGTTAACAAGGATGGACGTGTGGTAGGAAATGCAGTTACCGATATGGACGGTAATTATAGTATGCGTGTGGAGACGCGTGCTGGAGATAATCTGGTGGCTACGTATATAGGTATGAAGAAGGCAACTATCCCTGTAAAAGGAAAAATGACGATTAATATTGTAATGCAGGATGAGACGGTGATGCTCGAAGGTGCCACTATCGTTGGAAACAAACGAGTGAACAACGGTATGATGGATGTTAGCGAACGTGATTTGACAACAGCCATGAGCCGCATTTCTATGAGCGATCTGGAAGACGGAATGACTGCGCCCAGTGTGGAAGATGCCTTGCAGGGACGTATTGCCGGTATGGATATTGCCGCTAGTTCGGGTGATCCGGGAGCGGGGATGTCGATCCGAATCCGTGGTACGACTTCCATGACAGGTTCTTCACAACCATTGATTGTAGTAGACGGATTTCCCTATGATGTATCTGTGGATGACGATTTTGATTTTGCAACGGCAGACGAGGAAGAATATTCCCAGTTGTTGAATGTGGCTCCGGACGATATTAAGGAAATCACTGTGTTGAAAGATGCGGCAGCCACCGCCCTTTATGGTGCGAAAGCCGCTAACGGTGTATTGATGATTACGACCAAGCGGGGAACAGTGAGCAAACCACGTATCTCCTATACATTTAAAGGTACGGTAATCAGCCGTCCTCATGGCATCGAGACTCTTTCGGGAGATGAATATACGACATTGATACAGGAAGCATTGATGAACAGTGGAAAGATTTATGACCCGACAGCTGATCCTGAATTTGCTTACGATGTCAACCAGCCTTATTATTTTTATAATTATGGAGCTAATACCAATTGGTATGACGAAGTAACCCGTACGGGATTCAGCCAGGATCACACGGCTTCTATCAGTGGTGGTGGAGACAAGGCGCAGTATCGTGCTTCTATCGGTTACTATAATGCCAACAGTGTGGTAATAGGAACCGGATTAGACCGTATCAACGCCCGTCTGAATGTGGATTACAATATATCGAAGCAGCTTAAATTCTCCGCCAGTATGGCTTATACACGTACTGACGACCGGAAAAACTATATCTCTTATTTTTCTACCGGGCAGAATGCCACGAGTATGGCTTTCACGCGTATGCCGAACATGAGTGTGTACGAATATAACGAGATAGGGCTATGGACTGGTAATTTCTTTACCCCGGAGGAATCTCCGCAGGGAAAATGGAATCCGAGCAGTTCTTCAGGAGGTGTTTACAATCCTGTGGCAATGGCGAAAGATGGTTATTTCCAGACGTTATCCAATAATGTGGTATCCAATCTTTCATTGATTTGGCGTCCGCTGGCATGGATGCGCTATCAGTCGGACTTCAGCCTGAACGTATCCAATAATAAGAAGAATGCTTTCTTGCCGCAAACGGCTACGGGACGTCCCTGGAATGAAGCAACGGTGAACCGTGCCGACGACCGCGATGGCGAAGCCTTCACGATCTATACGATGAACAAAGTGATATTTACACCTGATCTCGGCAAGAAACATAGCTTTCAGGGATTGCTTGCGCTGACTACTTCTGACAAGCGTTCGACCAACTTCCGCTTGACGGGAGGTAACCTGGCAAGTCCCTATCTGAAAGACCCTTCTATCCCTTCACGTGTGACCGGTGCCAGCTATCTGACTTCTTCCACTACCCTTCAGCAGGAACGTTCTGTCGGTATGATGGGGAGTATTCAATACAGTCTGCTCGACCGTTATATTGTCAATACGACCGCCCGTTATGACGGTAACTCCCGGTTTGGAAAAGAAAATCGCTGGGGTTTGTTCCCGAGCGTTTCCTTGCGGTGGAGGCTTTCCGGTGAACCGTTTATGAAACCGTGGAAGAAATGGTTGAATGAACTTAGTCTTCGTGCCAGTTATGGTCTGAACGGCTCGTCACCGAAAACAAATAATAACTATACGCATATCAGCCTTTACGACTCTTATGAATACTCCTATTTGGGTGAAACGGGTGTTTATCCCGCCAATCTTGAATTGAGTAATCTGAAATGGCAGACAACAACACAGGTGAACTTCGGTATGAACTTTGCGGCTTTCAAGAATCGTTTGAATATCGATGTGGAAGTGTATCAAAAACGTTCGAAAGATCAATACTTCCAAAACCTGTCCTTGCCTTCTACCACCGGCTTCACCAAGGCGGATGTCAACTCCGGTTCCATGGAGAACAAGGGATTCGAGCTTTCGATCAATACGGTTCCATATCGTTCGAAGGCATGGAATATTTCTTTCAACATCAACCTGGCACGTAATATCAACTCTATTCTTGATGTGCCCGACCAATATCCGATGCAGAAAGGGGTGTTGACAACCAACGGCCAGTATGTCCGCCGGTTCGAGTTGGGACAGCCGATAGGTGCGATTTATGGATTCCGTTACAAGGGAGTTTATCTGAATGATGACCAAACGATTGCCCGTGACGCAAATGGCAACAAGATTTACTCGTACGATGCGAGCGGCAAACGGACGCCGGTACAGATGCGTTTTGCTTATCCTACCATCGACTATCAGTTCAAGGCGGGAGATGCGATCTATGAAGACATTAATCACGATGGCAATATCGACTATCAGGACGTTGTTTACTTAGGGAATGCCAACCCGATACTGACGGGTGGTTTTGGGCCTAACATCCGCTATAAAAGTGTCAGCGTAAGTGCGTTTTTTAATTTCCGTTATGGAAATAAAGTCATTAACAAAATGGGAATGAGCCTGCAAAATATGGCATCCTACAATAATCAGAGTAAGGCTGTACTTCGTCGCTGGAGACATCCGTATGAGGACGAAGCGACGGCACCGACTGATTTGTTGCCGAGAGCGGTGTATGGTTCGAAGAATGCCTACAACTATTTGGGCTCCGACCGCTTTGTGGAAGATGGTTCTTTCCTGCGCTTCAAAACGTTGACAGTGAAGTACACCTTCGATAAGAAACAGTTGAAGAATACTTTCCTGCAGAGTTGTCAGATATGGACAACATTGAGCAACCTGTATGTCTGGACGAATTATTCCGGAATGGACCCGGAAATAGCATTGACCGGAGGGGCGTTTAAAATGGGTGAGGATAACTCCCGTATCCCTCGTTCTTTTACTGCTACATTAGGTATGAGTGTTACTTTTTAAAACTGAAGATCATGAAGAAAATAACGAAATATATAATGATTGGCTTACTGGCCTTGCAAGGGATGACAACGACTTCCTGTTCGGACTGGTTGAATCTGATGCCTAACGACGGTGTGCCGTTGGATGAATTCTGGAAAACGAAAGAAGATGTCCGTTCGGTAGTGAATGGAGCCTATCTGTCTATGACAGCCAATGAACTGGTACAACGCCTTTTTCTCTATGGTGAATGGCGTGCGGATATGATTACTACCGGAAGAAGGACGAATTCCAGCATAGTAAGTGTCTTTAATGGTGAAATCTCTATAGATAACACGTATTTGGATTGGGCTTCTTTTTATCAGACTATTAATATCTGCAACACTATATTGAAGTTTGCTCCTACCGCCCAGGCCAATGACCCTACTTTTTCAGAAGCGCAACTGAAAGAATATGAAGGACAGGCTATTGCCATCCGCAGTCTGATGTACTTTTATTTGGTAAGAACGTTCGGTGACGTACCGTTTATACGGGAAGCCTATGTGAACGGTTCCCAGCAAATGAGTGTAGCCAAGAGTAGCGAGAAAGAGATTCTGGCAGGCTTGGTCGCTGACCTGGAAATGGTAGAAACAGGTAATTATTTACCGGGACAATACAGCTCTACGGATATTGCACAGAACAAAGGGCGCATGACAATGTGGGCTGTAAAAGCATTGTTGGCTGATATTTATCTGTGGCAGGAAGAATATGAAAAATGCAACCGCAAATGCGATGAGATTATCGGTTCGGGACAATTATTGTTGGTTCCTGTAGAAAGCCGGAAGATAGAGGTGGAAAATACGGAAGAAGGTACGACGGATATATATTATGCTCCTGACCAGTCTTCTTATTATTCCCTGTTCCAGCAGATTTATTATCAAGGAAACTCAATGGAAAGTATTTTTGAATTGCAATTCGCTACTGATAACCTGAATCCTTTTTATAGCTTAATGAGTTCGGGTAGAGGGGTTATCGGAGTAAAAACCGAACGTGTGAATTCGGATATTTTTCCACCGTTGGCGGATGAGGCTTATAGTGGCGAATGTTTTGATATCCGTAGTGTGATTTCTCAAAGTAAGTCCTGCCTTTGGAAATATATCGGTGTGGAACCGAACGGTTCGGAACGTGCGCAGGAAGAATATACCAATAACTTCATTATCTACCGTCTTGCTGAAATCTACTTGATGAAAGCGGAAGCGCTGACCCAAATGGCTATTCTGGACAGTGATAATCAGGAATTGCTGAAAGAAGCGTATGCGGCGGTGAAAGTGATAAGAGATCGCTCTACCGCAGTGGCTACCACGGACATCGGGCAAACGGAAGGTTCGTATAGTGGAAAGGCTATGGAAGAATTTGTGTTGGCAGAACGCGGACGGGAATTGATATTCGAAGGAAAACGTTGGTTTGATGTGTTGCGTCAGGCAAAACGTAACAATTATGACGGTGAGAATCTCAATTATCTGATGACATTGGCAGAATATAGCGCTCCGGCCAGCAAAGTTAACAGCTTGAAGGCCAAGTATCGCAATTATCACAGTCATTATTTACCTATTTACAGTGAAGAAATAGATGCTAATCCTTTGCTGGAACAAAATGAATTTTATGCTAACTAATCAATGGGAGGAATCTATATGAATATGAAAAACAAAATAGGATTGAACCTGATTGTGAGTTTGTTAATGCTCTGTTTTCTGAATGCCTGCGATGATCCCCTTGATGGAACCGTATATCAGACCACCGAGCAGCAGATGCTCGATGAATATATGGCGGACCATTTGGGCGAGTTCCTCAAGATTGTCGATAAGTCCGACTATCGCGGGATGTTGCATGCCTATGGTGCTTATACTTGTCTGGTGCCGACGGATAATGCCGTGCGGAAATACCTGGAAGAAAACAGAATAGATATAGAACAGCTTTCCAAAGAAGAAGCGAACGAGTGCGTAGGTTATCATGTAATCAATGATACGATTACCTCGTCGCGTTTTCAGGACGGAAAGATGCCGACAGCCAATATACGCGACTACTATCTCACTACGCAAACCAAAAGTGATGAAAACGGAACCATATATGTGGAAGTAGACCGTAATGCACGTCTGTTGACGAAAGATGTGGTTTTAGGTAATGGTATTCTGCACATTGTAGATGCTGTATTGGAAAAGCCGGAACTGACATTGCGTGAACAGGTGGCTGCCTTGCCGATGGAACGTTACTCTCTTTTTGTAGATTTGTTTGCCGAGTATGAAAACTATCTCAATTCGGTGATGACAACTGATACTTGCTATACGGTGTATGTGCAGAGTAATGAAACATTCAATAATGAAGGAATTCATAATAAGAACGAGTTGATAACACGTCTGAAGCAGAATACTCCGGGTATCAATGATAGTGAGGCATTGATTCAAAACTTCCTTGCTTATCATATTGGAACCGGTCGCCAGTATATCGTGGACCTGATGAGTAGTTCGGCCGTAATGACGAAGGTAGAGAATCAGGTGATTGCCTGTATCATGGACGGACAAAAGATTGTATTGAACAGATTCAACAGTATAGCCGGATACGAACCGGGAATAGAATTGATACGGGATGGCGAATATGCAGACCGGACTTGTGCGGATGGTGTATTGCAGGAAGTGGATGGTATGTTGGAAATCAAAGAGAGAGCACCTTACCGGGTGAATTTCGATGTGTGTACTTTACCGGAAATCAAGGCGTCTGCTTCTTATCTCAAAGAGACAAAGAAATTTGAGAAAGGCCAGTTGACCCAGGATATTAAGATAGAATACGGGCGCGGAAGCAGTACTGCTGCCATGACCTATACGGTTGGCCAGGTGCTGGATAGAAACAAACCTACATTAAACCAGCAGATGCAGTGTGTCAATGGTGATTACCTGACTTTCCGTATGAGAAAGAGCGATATGATTACAGCAGTTGAGTTTACACTCCCCTTATTGATTGAAGGAACGTATAAAGTGTGGTTATGCTATCGTCATACAGATTCCGGTAAAAACGGTCCGACCCTTAAAACCACTTTCAAGCAGGAAGGGCAGGAAGACCAAATACTGGATAAGATTGTAACGGTAAAACGAGTTTCTGCCATTTCTTATGTGAAGGGTGCAGACGGCAAGGAAAAGACGGACGAGCGCGGAGTCAGGATGGTAGACCATGCTGCGATGGAGACGAATTACGGATGGAAACAGTACACCTATTATCCGCATGTCTATATGAACAGTAATTTATTGGGAGTTATAAAAGTATTCTCGAGTGGACGCCATGTGTTGCGGTTTGATTTGGAGAAAGACGCTTCTCTCGATATCATGCTGGATATGATTCAGTTTATTCCTACAACCGAAGATCAGGTTTGGCCTATGCTCGATTTGACAGGAATGGAGATCGGTGAATATTCTCCGGGCAAAGAGGAAGTATGGCCGTATGAATGAGAACAGAAGGACGTGGAATATAAATAATCGATAAACGAAAAGTAATGAAACGAAAATTCAATAAGATACGATGGGCATTGGTATTAGTAGCAGCAACACTGGTTGCAGCCTGCAATAACCAGTGGGACAATCATGTGGCGGTAGATATGCCTACTCTTGAGGGAAGTGTATTGGAGGCTGTCAAGGCGAATGGAGAACTTTCAGGCTTTTATACTTTGTTGCAGGAAACTGGTTATGACAAGGTATTGCAGGGAGCCTATGAATATACAATTCTTGCACCTGTGGATGAGGCTCTTGCCGGGTATGTGAAAGGTCTGGCGGAAGGTGAATGGAATGAAGAGGCTAAACTGATGATGGTAAGAAACCATATTGCTTTCGGCACTTTCAACCTGACGGCAATCTCACAACCGGACAGTCATTTGAGGATGATTAACGGGAAAAACAGGATAATGAGTGAGTTAACCTTTGAACCGGAACATTCGGATGTACTTTGCAATAACGGAATGCTCCATGTGGTAGATAAGGTCATGGAACCATTGATGAATATTGATGAGTACTTGCAGTATTTACATGCATTGTATCCCGAAGAGTATGAACAACTGGACAGCCTGTATGCCAAAACCACGAAGATAATGGATAAAGACAGGAGCATACAAAAAGGAGTGAATGAAAAGGGGCAGCCGGTATATGATACGATTTGGACGACGCGCAATTACTTCTTTGAAGAGATGCCGGTTAACGATGAGGATTCTACCTATACTTTTGTTTTGTTGAGGCAGGCGAATTTCCAGAGTCTAAAAGAAAAATATGCCAAATACATGAATCAGAGCACTGAAGAGCTCACTGACTCACTGGTGACGGACGAACTGATCCGGGATTTGGTTTTCAAACCGGGAATGACAACAGCTTTGAGTGGCGTAGAAGTTGATTTTTCCAAAGCGGTATCTTTTGAACTGGCCGGAGTCAGGGAATATCATGCTTCCAACGGAACGATACGTTTCTTGAACGGGGTGGATATTAAGATAAAGGAAAATAAGGTAAAGACAGTAGTTGTGGAAGCAGAAGATTATCTGGGCACTTATGCTGCTTCCAAAACCTATACCCGTCTCCGCACATGGGCAAGCGGCGGGAAGGATGTGATGGTTTCTTCAAGAAGTTATCAGACGGACCCTGTTACCGGGGCGGAGTATTCTTTCACTTTTAATACGAATAATATGAATACTGATGCCAACTTCTATCTTCAATATGCGGTCAACCTGAATTCAGTGATTTATGATGTATATCTGGGGTCGTATGATGATATGGAGAACCATATCAGGCCAAATGAAGAAGCGGATAAGGCCACTACGCTTGCGGTTTGTCAGAAATTACTAGCTTCCATGCCGGGTGATCCGGCGTTACGCCGTCCGGCGGGGACTACTTCTTCCATAGATAATAATTACTGGGGAAAGGAATGTGGTTTTGTAGGATATTCGATAGCCGGTGATGAAACATATAAAAACACGCCGGTACATCTCCGTAAGTATAATCTGGGCTCTTATATGATTCCTACTACACCGGTAGAGGAGGCAGATGCTTATGACTTTGAAGTGCCGCGGATGGGAGAGGTGCAGGTGATGGTTTGTAATACTGCCGGTTGCCATGAATATTCCAAAGCGAGTCAACGGGGTGGAATGATGTTTCTTGATTACATCAAGTTTGTTCCCCGTATAGCGGATGGAGAGTGACGAGAAGTGAAACGACTAAAGGAAAGATAATGCTATGAATAATAAAATGAAATATATATTTCTTCTGATAGCTTGTGTGTTTGCTTTATCCGGGAATGCACAGAAGTTCAACAAGAAAGTGCGTACACTGAAAGTGAAGAAGCGGATAGAGTATAAGGAAAGGGCATCGGGTACAATTGTGGATGCGGCTACGGGTAGTCCGTTGAATGGTGTACGTGTCGCGGTGCCGGGCCTTAGTACGGCTATGACGGACGAGTCCGGTAAGTTTTCAATCCGGATTCCTTCTTATGAGGTGGAACTACTGGTTTCAAGTCCCGGATACCAGCAGAAACGGATTCCGTTGCGTGGTGAGAAAGAGGTAACAGTGCGTTTGTATGATGAAACGCATAAGAGTCTGTTTGAAGATGTATTGACCCCACTGGGTGATATGGCGGGTAGTCAGACGACAACGGCTCTGACACAGTTAAACGGGGATAATTCCTTGAGTCCGGCCACCAGTCCGGAAGCGCTGCTTCAGGGAACAGTGCCGGGACTGAATACTTTATTCCGTTCAGGTATGGAAAATGCCGGTGCAAATATGTTTATGGGAGGATTCAACTCCATCTATACCAATAACCAGCCATTGCTGATTATTGACGGAATGGTAGTGGAAAATCTTTCGGCAGGGATATCCTTGATAGACGGCTATCTGTCTACTCCGATGAGTACGATTGATGTGAAGGATATTGAACGGATCACTGTCCTGAAGGATGCGGCTACACTGTATGGGGTAAAAGGAAGTAATGGCGCCATTGTCATTGAGACGAAGCGTGCCAAAGATGCCGAAACACGGATTACCGCACAGATAACGACTGGTATGAACTTAAAACCGAGCAGTATTCCGATGTTGGATGCCGTGCAGTCGAAACGTTATCTGATGGATGTATATCAGAGCCGGGGATATTCTGCCGGTGACATACAGAAACTTCCGTTTATCAATGATACGAAGCCCGAACAACATTCTTGGGGATACGAGGGAAATGCCGATTACTACCGTTATAATAAGAATACCGACTGGCAGGATCAGTTGTTTGTACAAGGATTCAAGCAGAATTACTCCATTGGTGTGATGGGTGGTGATGACGTTGCACTCTATGCCTTGTCATTGGGATATTTGCAAAACGAAGGACTGGTGAAAGGTACCGACTTCTCCCGTTTCTCGGCCCGTATCAATACGGATATAAACTTCTCACCGAAGTTTACGGTACAGACCAACATGAATTTTGTATATGGCAAGAAGAACCTGATGCAGGAAGGAAATGCCAGTCCGCAGAATCCGATTTATGCCTCATTGGTCAAATCTCCCTTTATGGCAGGCTTTACTTATAACGAACAAGACCAACTATCTCCGAATTATGAAGAAGTGGATCTTTTCGGTATGTCGAATCCGACTGCCATTGTAGATAATATGCTGCAAGAGAATATCAGTTATGGATTCTTCGCCAATATACATCTTAAATATAAAATCTGGAAGGAACTGACATTGAGTACCCGTTTCGGACTCCGCCTGAATAAGGAGAAAGAGCGTATTTTCCGTCCGGAAGAGGGAATTCCTTATGAGGATGTTGCTACATCCGAGGTGACCAATCAGATGCAATATCGTACGGAGCGCATATTTTCCTTGTTTGATGAAACCCGTGCCAACTATCTGTTTAAGTTGGGTGTAGAGCACCAGTTGGATGCTACCTTAGGGATGCGTTATTTCAATAGCCGGAGCGAGGATGACTGGGGCAAATCGTATAATTCGACCAGTGACAGATTCCGTTCATTGCAGTATGGCTTGAACGACCTTCGCCAGATGGGTGGTTCCATTGGAACGTGGAACTGGCTTTCGTTCTATGGAAATGTGGCCTATTCATTGAAAAACAGATATTTTGTGAATGCAACCCTTTCGGCCGATGCTTCTTCCCGTTATGGAGAAGATATAGGACAGTTCCAGATCTTTCCGGCATTGTCGGCAGCTTGGGTGGTATCGTCGGAGAACTTTATGCGTCAATTATCCTGGGTGGACTTACTGAAGATCCGTGCTGGATATTCTATGTCCGGTAATGATGATATTGGCAATTATGCAGCCCGTCGTTATTATTCCTCACAGAATTTATTGGGTAATTACGGACTGGTACGGGGAAATCTGGTAAACAAGAATCTGAAACCGGAACGAATGGCTCGTCTGAATGCCGGTATGGATGTGGCCGTACTAAATGAACGTCTGTCATTGAGTGTGGACGTCTACCGTTCCACCATTAAGGATATGATTGCTTATTCACCTATAACTTCTTATTCCGGTTTTTCTACTTATATAGATAACAGCGGGGAGATGAGAAATACAGGCGTTGATGTGGCAATCAATGCCCGTGTACTCAACCTGCCTTCGTTAAAATGGGATTTGGGAGCAACCGTATCGCATTATAAAAACAAAATAACCGAACTGAAAGGAAACAGCTATCTGACGGATATTGCCGACGGAACTATCCTTACGGAAGTAGGAAGACCTATGGGAGTATTCTATGGCTATAAAACGAATGGCATATACGCCACTACGGAAGATGCAAAGGCGGACGGACTGCAGGTACGTTCCGGTTTGGCAGACGTACCGTTCGGAGCCGGTGATGTACGGTTTGTGAACATGAATGGCGATAAATATATCAATGAAGAAGATATGACAGTAATTGGTGATCCTAACCCGGATATTTACGGAGGATTGAATACGCGTATCTTGTGGAAGAATTTCACATTCTCGGCCCGGTTTACTTATTCTCTGGGAAATGATGTTTATAATTATACCCGCCGGACTTTGGAATCTATGTCAGGATTGGAAAATCAGACGCAGGCAGTTCTGAACCGTTGGAGAGCGGAAGGCCAGGTGACCAGTATGCCTAAAGTGACTTATGGTGATCCGATGGGAAATGCCCGTTTTTCCGACCGTTGGATTGAAGATGGTTCCTATCTGAAATTCAAGAATCTGACAGTGGCGTATGATGTGCCTATAAAGAAGGGCATCATTACAGGTATACAGGTTTATGCAGTAGCGGAGAATATTTGCACCTGGACGAAGTATAAAGGGTACGATCCTGAATTTAGTGCCAGCACTAACCCGTTGGGTTATGGCATCGATGCTTTTATGACGCCACAGGCGCGTACATTTTATGTGGGATTAAAACTAGGATTATAAAAAGGAGTACGGACTATGAAATCAATCAGAAATATAATCATGCTTTGTGGAGTGCTGATAAGCACATTTACAGCTTGTGTGGATACGGAACTTGAATCTGTCGTTGAATATAAGAACCACTATAACACAATCCCTGATGCGGATAATGCCATCTTGGGTTTATATGGGTTGTTTATGAACCTGGCGGAACAGACTGTCGTACTGGGAGAATTGCGTGCCGACCTGATGGACGTCACGAATAATGCGTCCATTGAATTGCAGGAAATTAGTGCCAATACTCCTTCTGCCAACAATAAATATGCCGACCTGACGAATTATTATGCTGTCATTCAGAACTGTAATGATATGCTCGCCGGTTTCGACGAGATGTTGGCCAACAACCGGATGACGCAGGATGAATATGCGGAGCGCTATTCGGACGTTGCCGCTATCCGTTGCTGGACTTATTTGCAAGTGGGTATGTATTTCGGTAAGCTTGTGTATGTGACCACTCCTACCGTATCGGTAGAGGATGCGCAGAAACTGGAACATCAGGCCAAAATAGGACTGGATGAACTGCTGCCGTTGCTGATAGAATGTATGGAGAATCTTCCTACACTGGATGATTACAAGAACAGTGCGTTGGTACAGTATAAGCTTGACACGTATGACTTGAAGCGTTTCTTCATTAATAAGCGTATCCTGTTGGGTGATTTGTATCTGTGGAACAATAATTATAGGGAAGCAGCTGTGCAGTACCGTAAATTCCTGGCAACCGATGAGGATAAATCGGCAACGGCTAATAGCGTAAGATACCGCTGCGGGACTTACTCTACAGGAGGCGATACGTATTTTCAGGTCTTCTATGAACGCTATATGGAAGGGGATATAAACAGTTATAAGAATACATGGTTGAATATGTTTTCTTTTCAGGCAGACAAGTCGGCCTTATGGAGTGAATTGATCTGGACTATCAGTTATGATGAAAAGTTCGAACCTTATTTTCCGATGATTGAACTGTTTGCCAATCAGGGAAAGGGAAAATATCAATTGAAACCCTCGGATTATGCAGTCGAAAGCCTGTGGGCTTCCCAGACACAAACCAATGGAGCACCGTTTGACGGACGTGGAGAAGATTCTTCCTTCAAATGGGTGGACGGTCAGTGTGTAGTGCAGAAATATTTGTATGACTATGATCCGGCTAAACCTTATATGAAGCGTGGACGTTGGTTCCTGAATCGTGCAGCATTGGTTCTGTTACGTTACGCAGAGGCAGCCAATCGTTGTGGATATACGGATTTAGCCTATTCCATTCTGAATGAAGGTTTCAAGAATACATATACGTGGGGAGATGAGTACGGCGATCAGAACCGGCAGACTGGTTACGGTCCCGGTGAACCTTATCCCGCGCCCTTCTATTTTGATGCTCGTTCGATGGATGCACCTTATCACCGTGCTCCCTGGCGTGATTTTAACGGGATACGGGGACGTGTCTCATTGAAAGCGAAGCCACTAAAACCACAACAAGACGAGACGGACGTACAGTGTATGGAAAAGATGTTGATCGAAGAGGCTGCATTGGAATGTGCGTTCGAAGGTCATCGCTGGGGAGATCTTGTCCGTGTGGCAAGACGCATGAATAAAGAAAAGGCAGGCTCCGGCAGTGAATACCTGAAAAAGGTGATCGGCAAAAAATATGAACGTTCGGGATTGACAATGCCGGATCTCTCGTCGGAGGATAAATGGTATCTAAATGTATCAAAGTAATAATAGGAAGAAGGATGAAAACTGTTTTAAAGGACTTGTATGTATGCAAAGTGATGAGGCATTGTTTTTGTCTGTTGATATTGGGAATTTTATGTCCGTCAACACGTGCACAGGAACCCGCTCATGTCATTATTGTAGCCGGACAGTCGAATACTGACGGACGGGTGCCTGTTGCGGATTTGCCGGAATATATCAAGAGTATGGGAATAGATAGTACCGGTTTTGCAAAAGGAGCTTATAAATATTGTAAAATTTCACAGAATCGTGTGGATGGGAAGTTTGTTCCCTTTTGGCCTCGTCGTAACCGTTGGGGCTATGATGCTGTCACTTATTACCTGTTGGAACAGTTATATCAGAAAGAGTTCTATGTAATAAAATGGGCGGTAGGTGGCACATCAATAACACCGGAGAATACAGATTCCCGTGGTGGGTATTGGTCTGCGACACCGGAATGGTTGGCACAAAATGCTCCTACAGCGAAAAAGGGAAAATCGTTACTTCTTTCATTCGCTCAACAAATAAGTAATAGCATTTCAAAAACACTGTCACATTTGCCGGAAGGTTATCATATAGACGCTTTTCTGTGGCATCAGGGAGAAAGTGATTCGGCCTATGGACCGGATTATTATGAAAATCTGAAAAATGTAGTGAACTATGTACGTGACCATCTCACCTGTAAAACAGGTGAGGACTATTCAGAATTGCCTTTCATTTTCGGTTCTGTCGCCAAGTCGAACAAGCGCTATAATGCAGAAGTGGAAGCAGCGATGAAGCGACTGGCTTCGGAAGATAAGAATGCTTATTTGATAGATATGTCGAAAGCTACTTTGTTGAAAGATCGTCTTCATTTCGATAAGACATCTGCCGAATATTTGGGTAAGCAGATGTATGAAACAATGATACAAGCCTTTTCTGTGAATGTAACCTCTATGCAATCACCATTTGATATTGATTTATGGGAGAAGGGATTGCCTAATTCGAATGACAAGGAACCGGAAGGATACGACGATAAAAAGCATAACTATAAACCATCTGTCAGGGTGTTTCTTCCTGCCTCGGAGAAACCGGCTAAAGCAATTCTGATTTGTCCCGGAGGCGGGTATGACCATTTAGCTATGAAAGATGAAGGATATGACTGGGCTTTATATTTCAATAAAAGGAGTATAGCGGCAGTCGTACTGAAATACCGGATGCCAAACGGTAATCCCGAAGTTCCGGTTTCGGATGCTTATGAGGCAATGCGCTACATAAAAGAACATGCGAAGGAGTGGAATATTCTTCCGGACAGTATCGGGATAATGGGATCATCGGCTGGTGGACATTTGGCTTCTACTGTTGCTACTCGTGCCCCTACTAAATTACGTCCGGCTTTTCAGATTCTTTTTTATCCGGTGATTACAATGGATGGTCGGAATGTTCATCAAGGTTCGAGAAAGCATCTGTTGGGAGAGAATCCAAATTCAAAGTTGGTAAAGAAATATAGTAATGAATGGCAGGTAAATAAAAAGACTCCCTGTGCTTTTATTGCGCTGTCCGGTGATGACCAAAGTGTGAAGCCTGTTCATTCTGTGAATTATCACAAGGCACTGATAGCACAGAAGATATCTTCGGAAATACATATCTATGCTAATGGTAAGCATGGATGGGGATATAATAAAAGACCATTTGCACAGCGTGCCGAAATGATGAGAGATTTGGAAAATTGGTTGGAAACCCTATAAATGAATTGTAAAGAATATGCTCCACTTGAATATACTGGTATTCTTTGAATATGCCGGAATAGATAAATATAGAGGTTTTTAGATTGTTTGATAATTATGTAAAGTCTGGACTGGATGAAGCGTGGATTCGTTTTATTTCCGGTTCGGACTAATTTTATTATTCCAAAATTCTTCGCTATTTTTGTTAGACATTTATTCTTAATCTTGAAATCTATGATAAACCAAAGATTCCTGTTCGCTTTTATTTTGTTCATAGTCTCCGCTTTTGATTCGTATGCCGGTATCGAATTGCGTTCCCACCAGATGAAAACAAGTGATGGCCTGCCCAGTAACTCTGTCCGGTACATGTATCAGGATAGTAAAGGCTTTTTGTGGCTGGGTACATTGAACGGATTAAGCCGTTATGACGGTAATTCGTTTCTAACTTTTCAGCCGGAAAATGATGGTAAACTGTCACTGGCGGATAACCGGATTTTTAATATCACCGAAGATAAGCATGGTTTTCTTTGGATGGGGACTACCGTCCGCCTGTATAGCTGTTATGACTTGCGGAAAGCCTGTTTCGTGAATTATATGGAACCGGAGGAACAGGATCGGAATTATTCAAAACTCTTTTTGGCTTCTGGTGGTGATGTTTGGCTTTGGCATCCGGACAATGGTTCCCGGAGAGTGATTCACCAGGAAAATGGTACCCTGACTTCTACCGTATTCAAAACAGAAGCCGGCAATTTGCCAGATAACCGGGTGAATTTTGTGCGTGAAGATGAGAATGGACGTATTTGGATAGGAACCAAACGCGGCTTGGCATTAGTGGTCAATGGCGAAGTAAAGATTGTAAATCGCTCCCTACATTTTGTCTCTTTGCTGGCTAACGAAAATGCTGTTTATTTCCTCACCGCGAACGGAGATATATATTCTTATCAGGAAGAAGCCCGTGAATTGGTAAAACAAGCGGCAATCTCTTCTGTTGCGGGAAAAATGTCTCTTACCGATGACTTTCGCATAAAAGACAAATGGGTGATACTGACCACCGCAGGAGTCTATAATTATGACCTCGTGACTTATACCCTGACTCCCGATCCTCACCTGAATATAAAGAAAGGAGAAGTTATTCGTGACAATCACGGGGACTACTGGATTTATAATCATACCGGACGTATTCATTATATGCTTGCCACTACTGGTGAAACTAAGTCCTTTCAACTGATTCCTGAAGGGATGCTCGATCATATTGATTTCGAACGTTATCATATCGTCCATGATTCACGGGGAATCATCTGGATCTCAACTTACGGAAACGGTTTGTTTGCTTACAATACTGCAGAAGACAAACTGGAACATTTTGCCGCCGGCATTACAGAAAATAGTTATATCAATTCCGACTTTCTTCTATTTGTCATGGAGGACAGGGCAGGAGGAATTTGGGTAAGCTCGGAATACTCGGGAGTAGCCCGTATTTCGGTACTGAACGAGGGAACTTCCCGCATTTATCCGGAAAATCCGGAATTGTTCGACCGTTCTAATGCTATACGTACGATCGGGGAAATGCCGAATGGAGATATTGGTATTACCACTCGCAAAGGAGGGCTGTTTACGTATGATACACATTTCAATCAGAAGATGAACAAGACCTATTTTCAGTCGAATATCTATGCCGTCGAGAAAGATGCCGATGGGAAACTGTGGATGGGGACTCGTGGTGAAGGGCTGAAAATAGGAAATGATTGGTACAGGCATGACAAACTGGATCTTGCCACCTTATCCAATAATAATATCTTCGCTATTTGCCGCGACGCCAAAGACCGTATGTGGATCGGAACATTTGGCGGCGGACTCGATTTGGCCGAACCTACTCCCGATGGTAAATATAAGTTTCAGCATTTCTTTCAGGGAAGGTATGGAGTGCAGATGGTTCGTGTGTTTCAAGAAGACAGGAACGGAATGATCTGGATGGGAACCAGTGAGGGAATCTGCATCTTTCATCCTGATTCTTTGATAGCCGATCCTGAAAATTATCATTGGTTCAGCCATACGAACGGCAAGTTTTGCAGCAATGAAATTAGATGCATCTTTCAGGATAGTAAAGGACGGATTTGGACAGGTACTTCGGGTATGGGACTTAATCTCTGCCAGCCGGAAGATAATTACAATGTCCTGAAGTATGAACACTATGGCGTTAAAGAGGGGTTGGTTAACAACGTTGTACAATCCATTTTGGAGGACAAGGAGGGAAAACTTTGGATTGCGACCGAATATGGGATTTCCAAATTTGATCCTGATATCCGTTCGTTCGATAATTATTTCTTTTCTTCTTATACATTGAGCAATGTATACAGTGAAAACTGTGCTTATGTAGGAGCAGATGGGAAATTGTTGTTCGGCACGAACTACGGATTGACCGTCATTGATCCCAAACAAATAAAGAGTAATGAATCTTTCTCTCCGGTAGTCTTTACTGATTTATATGTGAATGGTATTCAGGTGATTCCCGGTGGGACGGATTCTCCGCTGACTTATTCGTTGGCTTACTCCGGCGAAATGGAACTGAAGTATTTTCAGAATTCTTTCCTGATAGACTTCTCTACCTTTGATTATTCCGATAGCGGACAGGCCAAGTATATGTATTGGCTTGAAAACTATGACAAGGAATGGAGTGCTCCTTCCTCACTTAATTTTGCTTCTTACAAATATCTGAATCCCGGCACTTATATCCTGCATGTAAAATCCTGCAATGAGGCGGGCATTTGGAGTGATAAAGAGACGACTCTGACTATCGTTATCAAGCCGCCTTTTTGGAAAACGGGATGGGCTTTCCTTTGCTATGCTTTGTTGGCTATGGTAGCTCTTTATTTTACGTATCGTGTAGTTCGCAATTTCAACCGTTTACGCAATCGAATCAGTGTAGAGAAGCAGTTGACCGAATATAAACTGGTTTTCTTTACCAATATCTCTCATGAGTTCCGCACCCCGCTAACATTGATTCAAGGTGCACTGGAACGGATACAGCGTATCGGTGATATTCCGAAAGAACTGGTTCATCCGCTGAAAACGATGGATAAGAGTACACAGCGTATGTTGAGACTGATTAATCAGTTATTGGAATTCCGTAAAATGCAGAATAACAAACTGGCCTTGTCGTTGGAGGAAACAGATGTGATCTCATTTCTCTATGAAATATTCCTTAGCTTCGGCGATATAGCCGAACAGAAGAAGATGGATTTTCAATTTAATCCTTCTGTTCCTTCCTATAAAATGTTTATTGATAAAGGCAACTTGGATAAGGTAACCTACAATCTGTTATCGAATGCGTTTAAATATACCCCTTCCAACGGACATATTGTATTGTCAGTAACGGTGGATGAGGCGAAACAACAGTTGCAGATACAGGTTTCAGATTCGGGAGTGGGTATACCGAAAGAGAAGCAGGCGGAATTATTCAAGCGTTTCATGCAAAGTAATTTCTCTGGAGATAGTATCGGAGTGGGGCTACATCTGACGCATGAGTTGGTACAGGTTCATAAAGGAACTATCAAGTATGCGGAAAATGAGGGTGGCGGTTCTGTATTTACCATGTCTATCCCAACCGACAAGTCCGCTTATAGCGAAAAAGACTTTTTAGTTCCCAATAATGCATTGCTGAAAGATGCCAATATTCATACCGGGCACTTGGCAGAACCCACTGATTTTCTTGGAGACGAACAGGAGGATCTGCCGGAATACGAAAAAGTGGATAATCCGTTGAATAAGCGGAAGATATTGATTATCGAAGATGATAATGATATCCGTCAATTCCTGAAAGAAGAAATCGGTGCTTATTTCGAAGTGGAAGTTGCGGCGGACGGAACTTCAGGTTTTGAAAAGGCACGTTCCTATGATGCCGATCTCATTATCTGTGATGTATTGATGCCGGGAATGACCGGATTTGAAGTGACGAAGAAACTGAAATCGGACTTTGATACGAGTCATATCCCTATTATTTTGTTGACTGCACTGAACTCACCGGAAAAATACCTCGAAGGTATAGAATCGGGAGCAGATGCTTATATCCCCAAACCGTTCAGCATCAAACTGTTGTTGGCGCGTGTGTTCCAGTTGATAGAGCAGCGCGACAAGCTCCGTGAGAAATATCTGAATGAACCGGGCATCATGCGTCCGGTGGTATGCTCCACGGACAGGGATAAAGAATTTGCCGACCGTCTGACTGTTGTTCTGGAGAAACATCTTGCCCGTCCTGACCTTACGATTGATGAATTTGCTTCTATAATGAAGATGGGACGTACTGCTTTTTACAAAAAAATACGTGGTGTAACCGGATATGCTCCTAATGAATACTTGCGCATCATCCGTATGAAAAAAGCGGCGGAACTATTACTTTCTGATGAAAATCTGACAGTCGCCGAAGTTTCTTACCGCGTAGGTATTGATGATCCGTTCTATTTTAGCAGGCGTTTTAAGATGCAATTTGGAGTCTCACCTTCTATATATCAGCGTGGTGCGAAGAATAATTCTGCTTCAGAAGAGTAACCTTTATAAATTATCCTGTATCTTTGTGCACAGAAAATAATTGTAAATATGAAGATAGAAGATAAACTTGTAGCGTCCGTTCTTAACGGACTCAAAGCACTTTACGGTCAGGAAGTCCCTGAAAAGATGGTGCAGTTGCAAAAAACGAAGAAAGAATTTGAAGGACATTTGACGTTGGTGGTATTTCCTTTCCTGAAGATGTCAAAAAAAGGACCGGAGCAAACGGCACAGGAAATCGGTGAATATCTGAAGGCAAACGATCCGGCTGTAGCAGCGTTTAATGTGATAAAAGGGTTCTTGAACCTGACTATTGCATCGGCTACATGGATTGAACTGCTGAACGAGATTCAGGCAGATGAACAGTACGGCTTGGTGCAGGTCACTGACGCTTCTCCATTGGTGATGATTGAGTATTCTTCTCCGAATACAAACAAACCGCTTCACTTGGGACACGTGCGGAATAACCTTTTAGGCAACGCATTGGCTAACATTGTGGCGGCAAACGGCAATAAGGTAGTCAAAACAAATATTGTAAACGACCGTGGTATCCACATCTGTAAGTCCATGCTGGCATGGAAGAAATACGGAAACGGTGAAACTCCTGAAACTTCGGGTAAGAAGGGTGACCACCTGGTAGGCGATTATTATGTATCTTTCGATAAGCATTATAAAGCGGAAGTAAAGGAGCTGATGGCTAAATTTACAGCGCAGGGAATGAGTGACGATGAAGCGAAAGCAAAGGCTGAAGCTGAATCTCCATTGATGCAGGAAGCCCGTGAAATGCTGGTGAAGTGGGAAGCCGGTGATCCGGAAGTACGCGGATTGTGGGAAATGATGAACAACTGGGTATATGCCGGATTCGACGAAACCTACAAGAAGATGGGTGTCAGCTTCGACAAGATCTATTATGAATCCAATACTTACCTCGAAGGAAAAGAAAAGGTAATGGAAGGTCTGGAAAAAGGTTTCTTCTATAAGAAAGAAGACGGTTCCGTATGGGCCGACCTGACTGCCGAGGGACTGGATCATAAACTCCTTCTCCGTGGTGACGGTACTTCTGTCTACATGACTCAGGATATCGGTACGGCTAAACTTCGTTTTGCCGATTACCCGATTAATAAGATGATTTATGTAGTAGGTAACGAACAGAATTATCACTTCCAGGTGCTTTCTATCTTGCTCGATAAACTTGGTTTCGAATGGGGTAAGAGTCTGGTACACTTCTCTTACGGAATGGTGGAACTGCCGGAAGGTAAGATGAAATCCCGTGAGGGTACGGTGGTTGATGCTGACGACTTGATGGAGGAAATGATTGCCACTGCTAAAGAAACTTCACAAGAACTTGGCAAACTGGATGGTTTGACACAGGAAGAAGCTGATGATATTGCCCGTATTGTGGGTCTGGGAGCATTGAAATATTTCATTCTGAAAGTCGATGCCCGTAAGAATATGACATTCAATCCGAAAGAATCTATAGATTTCAACGGTAATACAGGTCCGTTTATTCAATATACTTATGCACGTATCCAGTCTGTACTTCGGAAAGCTGCCGAATCAGGTATCGTAATTCCTGAACAGATTCCGGCTGGTATTGAATTGAGTGAAAAGGAAGAAGGGCTGATTCAGATGGTTGCCGACTTTGCTGCTGTTGTAAAACAAGCCGGTGAAGATTACAGCCCGTCTATTATTGCCAATTATACTTATGACTTAGTGAAAGAATACAATCAGTTCTATCATGACTATAGTATTCTGCGCGAAGAGAATGAGGCGGTGAAAGTATTCCGTATCGCTCTGTCTGCTAATGTGGCTAAAGTTGTTCGCTTGGGAATGAATTTGCTGGGTATCGAAGTTCCTTCCAGAATGTAAGACTTTCTCTGAACAAAATATACTTCTGCGGGGTTTCTTTTATATATATAAAAGGAACCCCGTATTTTTTACTTCCCTCATCCAATATTCGGTCTGTTCTTATTTAAATCGTATCAATCTTTATTTGTACCAATCTTTATTTTGTTTCCCATTCGATGATACCCATCCTGAGAACTTGGGATATGATTGGTCGATTCGTTTCCCTTCTTCTGGAACCGGGAGATTACTTACCGGCATATTGATAGCAAACGGCATCAAGTCTGCAGAAACATAATACATCCCTTCTTCCGGTCTGTAGATGTCTTTTCCGGTTCCCAGTATTGATAAGTCGGCTTTGTCAGTCGGGGGATAATTCATTAGATGTAATTCTTTGCCTCTACCCTCATTGGAACTGATAAAGATAAATGGATTGTAAGGAGGTACCACATCTTTCTCACTGGCTCCATCAAGCGTGATGGTTACAGTATATTCTTTCTTTGATTCATCAGTGATGTTTTTGAATTTTGTCATATCGTCATACAACAATATGGTTGGGTGAGACTGTCCAGGCTCTGTTTCTTTTCCTTCCATGTATATAGAACTTGATAAACCATTGGCATCAGGCCCCGTTATTTTTACACTCTTGACATTGCTGTTTGAGAGGTTGTGCAATTGATATCCAAATCCGTTTTGCAGATAACCGCCGCAGTGCTGTAAGATAAACTTGTCTTCTATTTCGTAAATGCGATTGTCAAGAGCGTTTCGGGTCATTGTACTGGTGTACTTTACCATTACGTCATTCATGTCGTAATCACCTAACTTAGGCCATAAGTCTTCAAAAGCCAGTGTACCGGAATAAGAAATTTTATATTGCTCGGGGATTGCTTCGGGGTCCTCTGGCAGTGCAGGCAATGCCGGGTCAATAGCATTCTTTTCTGACGTATGAATATAGAATATGGCATCTGCATAATCGAAGTCCACATTATCTTCGAATCCTACTGCTACAATCTGCCCGGACTTGGAATCACGGAGCGATACAGTTCTTTGTGTATTATTTGTGTTTAGATTCCTGGTGGAGTAGCGTGCCCCCATACCTTTTATGATATCACCCACTTTGTCTTTATCTGTTTCTGAGGTGAGTTTGCTCTTGAATCCCATACCTTGCAGACACCAGCCAATCGTGACTCCTGCAGGAAATTTGTCCTCGTATTCCTGTGTGTCCTCATTCCAATATTTGAGTTTTATTTCTTCGCCACACACTAATGCTCCCGCCCCTAAAGTCTTGTAAATAGGAGAGGTGTTTGGAAATGCGATTATTTGTTTTATATCACTCGCGTTCTGGGGCGGATTGTTGGTAGGGTAGGTGTAATATCCAACTGTATTGTACCATGCAGCAGAGCTGGTTATAAATACGAGACTCACTTCGGTCGGGTTAACAATTGGAATATCTGAAGTCATTTTAATGGAACCATCAAAAAACTCCGGATAATTCTGACTGATGTTCATAACCTTGCTTTTACCGTTTTCATCTTTGACTGTAACCTTTCTGAAAACATACTTGATGTTGTATAGTACATCTGCTGGAGGTATATTTATTTTGGCTTCCAGGTTGGTTGGCCTTCCGTTGTTATCCCAGTCTGCATCGGGAAGAACATGCCATTCTTTTAGATAGGTATGTTGGTTCACGGTCACTCCTCTGGTTTTTGATGACGTTTGTGAACGTAAGGCAGTGATATATGCATCTTGATTAAATGAAAGCCGACGACTGTCGTCAATCGTTAGTTTTAGAGGAGATGCGGTGGCTAAATAATCCGATGATAACCATACTTCCGAGATGTCCGCCGGGATATTCATCTCTCCGCTGAATTTGCCTTCTTCGTCTGTAACTGCACGATAGATGGGCTCTATATCCTTTTGGGACATGGTGCCGTCAGCTGAGTATTCAATGGGATCTTGATCGTAAATATCAAAAAGAACACGATAATTGTCGCTTTTAAAACAATAATCAACATCCAAAGCTACAGCTTGGGTCATGTTGAAGTCGAAGTATGCTTCTTTTGGCATATGCCTTCTCTCCCAGGATAAGTCACGCTCTTTGTCCATGCAACTGATGGAAGATATGACAAGTACTCCTATCATTAAATACTTTAAAATTGTTTGCTTCATAAGTTTGTGTATTAAAAGATAAAGAGCAAATATATACATTTAATTATATAATTTGCTCTTTTTCTAGTTTTTTTATTTCTTTTTTGCGAATCGTCCTTTTTTTGTGGTCGCTGGTCCTTTTTCATCTTGTAATTTGATGAGTTCCAAACAGCTAGCTAAACTCAAATCTTGTGGGACGATATCTTTAGGAATTTTATAATTGGAACCCTTATAGGTAATATAAGGTCCGTAACGTCCGTTCAGAATCTCAAGTTCCGGCTCCTCTTCAAACGTTTTGATGTGGCGTTCCGCTTCTTTCTGGCGTTTCTCCAGAATCAGCTGTTCAGCCTCTTCCAAAGTAATTTCCATCGGGTCAAGTGTTTTCGGGAGCGATACATATACCTTATTGTGCAGGACATACGGACCGAAACGGCCTACACCTACACTTACTGATTTTCCTTCATATTCGCCCAGTGTACGAGGTAATTTGAATAATTCCAGTGCTTCTTCCAAAGTGATGGTTTCCATGGATTGACCTTTCTTCATTTGTGCAAAGCGTGGTTTTTCTTCATCTTCTACAGTACCAATCTGTACAACAGGACCGAAGCGACCAATCTTAACAGAAACAGTCTTACCTGTTCCCGGTTCTTCTCCAAGAATACGTTCGCCTACTTTATGTTCCGTCTTGATAGCCAATGTATTTTCTACAGACGGATGGAACTTATCATAGAAATTCTTCATGATAGAAGTCCATTTCACTTCTCCTTCTGCAATCTCGTCAAATTCCTTTTCTACGCTAGCGGTAAAGTTGAAATCCAGAATGTCCGGGAAATATTCGGTAAGGAAATCATTTACCACAGTGCCGGTATCCGTTGGGAATAACTTAGCCTTTTCTGCACCGGTAATTTCAGTATGGTTTTCATCCTTAATCTGACGATCTTTCAATGTCATGACATTAAACTGCCGTTCTTCCCCGTCTTTATTACCTTTCTCCACATATTCGCGTTGTTGGATGGTAGAGATAGTAGGTGCATACGTAGACGGACGTCCGATACCCAGTTCTTCCAACTTGCGTACAAGACTTGCTTCCGTATAGCGTGGAGGACGTTGGGTGAAACGTTCGGTTGCGATGATAGGGCCGTGTTCCAACTTCTGACCTTTTTTCAGAGGAGGAAGCAGGTGGCTCTCATCTTCCTGTTCGTTGTCATCATCATAAGATTCACGGTATACACGCAGGAATCCGTCGAACTTAATCACTTCGCCGATGGCTGTAAATACATCGCTGCTGCCACTTATTGTTATGGTAGCAGTTGTCTTTTCCAGTTCCGCATCTGCCATTTGTGAGGCAATGGTGCGTTTCCATATCAAGTCGTACAGTTTCTTTTCCTGTGCTGTTCCTTCAACGGACTGGTTTTCCATATAGGTAGGACGGATAGCCTCATGCGCTTCTTGTGCACCCTTAGTCTTTGTTTCGAAATGACGGGGGTGTACGTAGCGGTCACCCATCATTTTGATGATAGCGTCTTTACTGCCTGCTGTCGCAAATTCCGAGAGGTTGACAGAGTCTGTACGCATATAAGTGATGAATCCCGATTCGTATAAGCGTTGCGCGAGCATCATGGTCTGCGCTACGGTATATCCCAGTTTGCGTGCGGCTTCCTGTTGCAACGTAGATGTTGTGAATGGAGCAGGAGGCGTTTTCTTGACTGGGCGGGTAGTAATATCGTCGATGGCAAAGCTTGCTCCCTGACATGCGTTGAGGAAAGCTTTTGCTTCTTCTTTTGTTTTAATACGGCGAGCCAGTTCAGCTTTCATCTCCACCAGTTTTCCGTCTGTGTCTGGAACGAGGAATACGGCAGTGATGCGATAAGCAGCTTCCGTTTGGAAAGCATGTATTTCGCGTTCACGTTCAACGATCAGGCGGACAGCAACAGACTGAACACGTCCGGCAGAAAGTGCCGGTTTCACTTTTCTCCAAAGCACGGGAGAGAGTTCGAAACCTACGATACGGTCCAGAATCCGTCGTGCTTGCTGTGCGTTTACGAGGTTGAGGTCAATGTCGCGTGGTTGTTCAATTGCTTTTAAAATAGCGCTTTTCGTAATTTCATGAAATACGATTCGTTTTGTGTTTTCCGGTTTTAGTTTTAAGACCTCATACAGGTGCCAGGCGATCGCTTCTCCTTCGCGGTCCTCATCGGATGCGAGCCATACGGTTTCTGCGTCTTTAGCTTCTGTCTTCAGTGTGTTAACCAGAGCCTTTTTGTCTGCCGGGATTTCGTAGCTGGGTGTAAAATTCTTCTCTACGTCGATGCTGAATTCTTTTTTCTTCAGATCGCGTATGTGTCCGTAACTAGAAAGGACTTTAAAATCTTTCCCAAGAAACTTTTCAATCGTTTTTGCTTTTGCCGGAGACTCGACAATGACAAGGTTTTTCTGCATAATTCTTTCTTTTATAATGGCTTGTACCACAATATTCGGGGACAAAAGTAAAAAAAAAGATTCTCCCTACCTTATATTATAAGGAGAATTTAATAAAATCTTGAAATTTACATCTGTGAAGGTAAAGGCTAATATGGTAAATCTTAAAATTTGATTCAGGATGTTCGGTGGTATATGTTAAAATGAAATAAGATGATATTTAATGCAATATGCCCATCTCGAATAGTACGGGATGGGCATATTGTGTTTTTATTATATTCTGTCTATTTTCCTTAGAACCGGAAACTCAATCCTCCCAGGAAATTGAATCCTTCCGTAGGATAACCCAAATAATATTGATATTTCTTGTTCAGCAGGTTATGTACTTGCGCATAAACGGATACTCCTTTGAATACATTATAGCTGGCTCCGATATGCAAATCATTAATTGCGGTCATTTTTGCATACTCTTTCACTTCTTTCCGGTTGATGTAATCATAACCCAGATTTATGTTAAGAGCAGAGATCGGATGAATACGTACATTGAAAGACATTTCACTGACAGGTTTCACAGCCAACAGATATTCCTCTGTTTTGCTGTCCCAATTACGGTAAGTATATTTAGCTGATATTCCGAGGATATCTTTGTAATCGTAACTGATTTCACCGCCAAGGTAGAGATTATTTGTATTATCTTGAGCAAAAGAAAGATAAGAGCCTGAATGAATATTACTTGGGTCAAAACCTAAATAAGATAAGTCGTTCTTTAGATTCTGATAACCACCGAACACGTTGAACCAAAGTCCCGGATAAGGGCTTGCTTTGAATCCTACACTACCGTTGATTTGCTCGTAAGTATCATAAGGACGTTGTACATATCCCAAAGTAGCAGTGGTATTTGCCTCCGGCAATTCACCGTAAGGACAGATATTTTCTAATCTGCGGAAATCATTCAGTTGCTTACCGCCAGTTGCTTTTGCATAAACAATGTAGCTATCAGAAAAAATATACTGTGCAGTGATATCGGGTGAGATACGGAAAGACTTATCAAATCCGAAAGATAAATCTACATTGGCTCCGATATGCAATTTCCAGTCATCATTATCCAGTTCATAATATGGATTTAAAAGAAGCGTTGTGTAGTTCTTGAAATATTCATCTCCGGTGGAAACATTCTTTGTATATCCGCTGTAGAGAAGATTGTTCATTTCCAAAGCGATAGTTATTAATTGTTGGTCGCCGATAGCTCCCGTAACATCGCCTTTGGTACGTATGATTGTCTCTTTGATGCCTGTATTGGCTTCAGATTCATTGAACATGTTATGCTGACGTTCGTACATCAACAGATTTGTTTCTGCATTGAAACGCAGTGGTGCAGTCTCATCAATGAAATGAATGCCTGCATGAAAGTCACCGGATGTGAATTTCTGCTTGCTGTTTACGCTTTCCGGTTGGAAGTTGAAGTTGCTCAATCCGAAGTTTCCGGCAATATTTAAATCCAACTTATCGAATTGATGCGTATAATCCACATTAGCACGTGTGCGGTAGTAGAAAGCATTCCATTTCTCTCCATCTGTGAAAGGAAGAGTTAACTTACCATCCATTCCATCCATTTGGAAACGAACATTCAGCTTATCTTTCTTCGACAGGCGGAATAGATAATTGGCAAGAACATCTAAATTGCCATAATTGCCATATCCGGCACGTACATATCCGGGAGTAGTGCCTGGCTGAATTTCTTTTCCGGTATAGGGACGCATCAGACCTGCCGGAACAGAAGTAGCCGGAAAGAATGTCGTAGCATATTCGACCTCTTTCTTGCTCACTGTCGGTTCTTCTACTTTAGGAAGGACATTCACTTTCGAAGCATCCATAATGTCCGGATTATATTCTTGTTCCACAATGACCGTGCGGTTCATTGTCGTATCCTTCGGTTGGGTCGTTTGGGCTTGAAGGCAGGATGGCATTGAGATTGCCAATGCGAGCCCTCCTATTATATAATGAGATCGTTTCATACTTTTCTATTTATTTAATTCTCAATTCTCAACTTTCAATTTACGAAGTCTGCTTTCAATCATGCTTTGAATATCGTCATTACCCTGGTAATTCTGTTGCAAACTTAACAGATACTGACGTGCATCCAGATCTTTACCTGTAGCGTGGTAAACATCGGACAGAAGGACAAAACTACGTGCCAGCCAATAAGCATGAGGTGTGCTCTGTTCTATATAGTTGAGCAATTCTTTCTCTGCAGCGGCATATTCTTTTGCATCATAGAGTGATTGTGCAACCTGATATTTTGCTTCGGCACCGTAAGAGTTACGTGTATCTTTTGCCAGTTCACGATAATCTTCCAGTGCTTTTTTGTCAGCCTTTTGCTTGGTGTAGGCTTTAGCACGGTAATAAAGAGCTTCGTTCCTTAACTCTGGACTAAGTTTGGCTTCTGCAAGCAGGTCGGTAGCTGCATGGATGGTTTCTATGTCATCTCTCAACAGGAAGGCGCAACGCAAAATACCTGTTTCGGCAAGTTGGCGACGTTCTACGTTAGTTGCTTTTTCTTTCAACATTTTATAGCTAGCCAATGCTTCGGCCATGTTTTGTTGGTTGAACTGCACTTCGGCACGCAAGATTAGTGCTTCTTCTGCAAATGGGTTGTTAGGATACTCCAATAACTTACCGGAATGGAGAAGAACCATATCGTAATTCTTCTGTTCGTTACCAATCAGGCAGAGGTAATAATGCGCATTCAAGCTGAAAGCACCTTCCGGGAAAGTCTGCAAGTATTTGTTGAGACTTGTTTTGGCTTCTTCCATCCGGCCTTTTATATAAATCTTTTCTGCAGCGGCATATGTAAGTGAGTCTTGTTCATTGGCATCGAAACGGATATGTCCCGGCATGGCATTTGCTAAAGCTGCAAATTCGTCGATGCGGTTCAGGTCTACATAAATAGATTTCAAGTCACGCATGGCAAGGCGGGCTTCTTCGCTGCCCGGATATTTTTCGATTACTTCCTTGTAAGCTCCGATAGCCTGATTGTAGTCTCCTTTCTGATAGTACAATAATCCGATTTCTGCAGCGGCTTTCCGGCTGACAGGACTTTCGGGGTATTTGCTTAGCAATTCTTTGAAAGAGGTAATGGCTTGATTGTTGTTATCCATCAGGACATAAGAACGCCCTTTCTCATAAATGGCATTTACTGCATAAGGAGAAGAAGGATATTTACCCACCAGTCGGTTTAATAAAGTGATTTTGCCGGAATAATCTTTCTGTAGTCCCGATACGAGAGCGAGTTGATAGAAAGAATAGTCGCCGGAAGGAGTATTCATTTGTTCCGCTTGTGAGTAGTAATGTTTGGCTTCTTCGAAGCTGCGTACATGCAGGTAACAGTCACCGATACGGTTATAGGCATCGGCAAGCGCGGTTGTATTTTCACCTTTTTCCAGTTGGATGTACTTTTGGAAATAATTGCTTGCCTGTGTATAGTCTTTGCGGTGGAAAGCGATATACCCTAGGTTGTAGTTGGCAAGTGCGTACATTTCGTTATTGGGCTGGGTGGTGAGTTGCAGGTAAGCGTTGAAGTCACGGGTTGCTTCCGTCATTCGGTTGAGGCGGTAGTAAGATTCGCCGCACCAGTAGTAAGCGTCTGCTTTGGTCTGCCGGTTGTATTGTCCGATGGCGATGGATTGATTCAGATATTTAAGAGCCTGTGTGAAATCAGCATTAGCAAATGCTTGTGTACCTAGTTGGAACAGGATTTTCTGTTTGGCTTCCAATATTTGTGCACTTGGTTTGGCTATCCGGTCGATGGATTTCAGGGCTGCATCATAACTGCGGGTATTCATGTAAACTTCTACCAAATAGCTGCTGACTTTTTCAGCGTAAGGAGAAGTCGGGAATTCATTCAGGAACTTCTCGAAGGCAGTGACGGATTCGCCGAAAGCGGAGAAGGAAGTTTCATGCAGGCAAAGAGCGTAATTGTAAGCTGCCTGTTCCTTGATTTGCATATTAGCACTGGAGGCGGCTGCCTGTTCGAAAGCCATGCGGGCTTTGCTTTTTTCTGCGAGTTGCAGATAAGAGAGCCCCATGTGGAGGTATGCATTTTGAGTAAGGGCATCATTGGCAGTTGTGACTTTGCCTAATGTTTCGGCTGCTTTGGAATAGACTTTCGTCTGATAGTAGGAGAGCCCTAACATATAAAGAGCATCGCGGCGTGGAGCCGAATGATCTTTGTTCAGGTAATTGTTGAATGCTTCTACAGCTTGGTGATATTGTCCGAAGTGGTAGTAGGCATCTCCCAGAATGCGATACATCTCTGCGGCATGCTCGTTATTTGGATAGGCCGACAGATAGTTCTGTGCTACAATCTGTGCCTTATCGTAGTTTTGAAGCTGTGCATAAATTTCGGCAATGTAATAGGGGACAAGTGCTTTGTACTTCGAATCGTCCTGTAACGGCAGGAAACCTTTCAGTGCTTCGTTATAGCGTTTTTGCGTATAGCGGATATAAGAGAGATAATAATCACAGTCTTTGGCATATTGGGGACTGTTGGCGCGCAATGTTTCAAACCAAATTGCTGCTTCTCGTAGATTATCGGTTTTCAGATAACAGGTAGCCAATTGGTAAGTGCAGTCATCCCGTTCCTCATTACCCAGTAGACCGAGGTCGGCAGAATTGAAGAGTGCCAGTGCTTCGTCATATTTTCCTTCATAGAAATAGCAGGAGGCTAATAGTGCATAAATACGGTTGGCGTAAGGAGTGTCCGGATAGCGGTCGAGATACTTGCGCAGGATTTCGATCCGGTTCTTGTCTTTCAGTTCATAAGCGGAACTGGCCAGCATGTATTCTGCGTCTTGAAGAAGGCTGGCGGCAGGCTTTTGTTTTACAAATGCTTTCAGTGCCGGCAGGGCGGCTGCATAATTTTTTTCCTGGAAAAGTACTTTCCCTTCTTTATAAAGGTTGTCGGTCGAAGTGAACTTATCACTTGTCTGGGCAAATCCTATCATAGGCGTGCAGCAGATAGCCGCACAAATGAGTCTAGTAATTTCTTTTTTCATAATCGGGTGTTTATGCAAAAGTACAGAATGAAAGGGGATATGTTTCTGTAGTTTGTTATATTTTAACGAATTATCTGCCAGATAAGAACTTTTTAAGTCCTCGCCGGATAGAATCCAGTCCAAAATCTTCCGGATGAATCTCGGAGAGAGGTAGGAAGAAAGAATCTGCTACATCATCCATGGCGGAGAAATGGCTCATGTCTTCTACAGTGCAGAGGAAAAACATATCGAGTGTGTGTACAGGAAAACCTGAATAAATATAAATATTGGGAAGTGTGAACTGGTAAACGGCTTTTTTAACTTTCAGCCCTGTTTCTTCCAGTACTTCGCGGGCAACACCTTTTTCACCTGTTTCATTCATATCGATGAATCCGCCGGGTAGGTCGAGAGTCCCTTTGGCTGGCTCTTTGGCACGTCGGCAGACAAGCAATTCGTTTTTCTCATTCAAGATGAGTGCTACTGTAGCAGCAGAAGGATTGAAGTAATAGACAAAGCCGCAATCTGCACATTTTTTAGATTTCTCGTTGTTGACCTCAAAATGAGAGGAACCACATTCAGGGCAATATAGGAATTGGGCAAGAGGATGTTCCATGATTCTTTATAGTAAAACGATGTTTCTTGTTTTCTGTGACAAAAGTACGCAAAAAAGCAGAAACAACAAACATTTTCGACTGTTCGTCGAAATAGTGATAATCGGTCTGGAAATGTTGCGGAAAGTACAGATTGTAGTGTAGAATCCAGCCTATGGGAGCTAACACAAAAGAGTAGGTCGTTTTTCAATATCCCTAAATTGAGAACTTATAGAAGGGGGTAAAGCTATTATTGAAATATTTTTGTCATGGTTTGAAAAATTCTTAGAAGAATCAGTAAAGATTACAGGATGCTTTAAGAATTTTTCAAACCGTGATTTCTCACTGATGATACAGATAATTCAGATCTGTATCTAAGAACATTTCTTAGAATTTCTGCAAGGTTTCCCCATCGAATGTTTCTCCATCCGAACCATCGATTAGTATAGTGTTATGTATTTTGTTATATCCGTACTGTTTGTTCCATACGTCTCTGTTAGCCAACTGTATGCTGTACTCCCAGCGTGTGGAGATGGTGGGTTTGGGGTCCGGAAGATTCAGATATATATCATATTCGCCACTGGGCATTGAGGTTGGCAATCCGAACTGGGCTCTGATTGTGATCTGTTCCCCTGGAAACCAGAAACGCGGGTCTTCTTTAAGTTTTATCTTATACTTGTTGTCTTTCTTCTTTTTGTGGACAAATATGATTTCGACATCTCTAGGATTGAATGGAGCTGCCCATCCCGTATTTTGTAGTTTTAGCGCAATCTCATAAGGGTGACCAATTTTTCCTTTTGGGGTGAAATATCCATCAGAAAGAGTGAACCGATATCCTAAACGTTTTTTAATTTCAGTCATGCAATGCTCATCTTCCCATTGATTGATGACTGCGGGATGATAATCGATATTGATATAAGACCAGTGATATTTGGCAAAGTCGGTTACTGCATTCTCGCAGTTTGAGTATTCAGACAGTTGACAAGTCTCGCCACCCATCGCCACATATTTAGTTTCCCATTCCCAGAATTTCCTGTAATCCGGATTTTCTCCGAAAGTTCCCATATCGTCCGTATCTGCGAGGAAACAGTCGTTGTGGAAAGAGATACGCGATAAGTCGGAACCATTGTAAGCAGTTTCCTGTGTAATGGTATCAGTATGGTTGAGATTGAATGTGAATAACTTGGCGACAGGATACCGTACACTTATCATTCTATCTTTAGGCATTACTTTCAAAAGAGCATCCAGTACTTTACGACGGGGACCATATTCATTTTTCTTAGGCTGATAATTGTAATGGTCAGTGTAATACCATTCTCCCCATACCCCGACAAATCCCGCTTCGAGTACGCAAATCACATCCGAGAACTCATCAAAGATGGGCTTTAGTTGTTGGATATGTTGTTTGGTAAGTGTCCAGGGAGCATCCCAGGGCTTTTCATTTTCGGAAGAGGTATATGCAAAGCGTAATACGCATTTGGCTCCTCCCTTTCTTAATGCCAGCATGTTGTTCCGAATGCGTTGCAGATATTCTTCCGAGATCAACTTGTCTTTGAAGTTTCTCATATAGTATGCGGTGAATATAAGGCTCATTCCTTTGTCACGATATTCGTTTAGGAATTCCGGAGTGATGGCATGATCGTTGTCTGTGGCATATTCCTGATGAGTGAAAAAACCTCTTTCTGGGTTGCATATTACTTCTTCGGATGGCCGGTATGTCACCTTTTCCATTTCTTCCAACGGAGTAAGAAAAGGGAATTCTTGCTCTTCTTTAGAATTGACCTTGTCGCTGCAGAATGTTAGCAGTAAAGATGGAATGAAAAAGAGAGATATTAAGAATCTTTTCATAAGATAATATGTTGAAATGTGGATATTCTGTTGTTACTTAACTTCTACAAACCAAGGTAATCTGGATAGAGGAACATCAATGGTGTAGGTTTTACCTCCTTTATAGAGTTTCCCCATATCATCTTTCCACTTACCCTTGGGGAGTTTCACAGTCCGGGTGTTATCACTGGACATGATGGGGGCTACCAAGTATTTATTTCCCAACATGTATTGATCTTTACATTCTTCAAATCCTTGATTGGGGAAAGCATATTCCATGTGACGTACGATAGGTTCCCCCGTAATGGATGCTTCTTTGGCCAGTGAGAGTATATAATCGCCCAACTGTTGGTGCCATTTGGCGTATTTAATACACGTTTCCAGATTTTCTTTGTTTAGAATACGCCAGGGAGCTACGGAGAACTGCATCATCGGCATCATGGAATGTATCTGGCAGGAGCGTACAATTAGTGTCTGGTCAAAGCTGGAAGCATCGATGCCCAGAAAGCTGGAATATTCTCCTCCTCCGATCATGTCGGGACAAGTATACGAATAGCCCAGTAAACCGGCGGATACCATTGAAGGAACCAGGCTTGCAACCCCATTCCATGAGTATGTCTTATCTCCTAAACGTTGTACTAAAGGTTGACCACCCCATTTCCAGCAAGCACGAAACTCATTGTATGGAAATTCCAGTCCGAGTTTTGCCCACAAGTAAGTCTGCTCGGTATCGTATGACTGCTGGTCGAACACGTCTACATCTTTTGCGAGATATCTTTCCGGATCTCCTGCATCGAACTTGAAGCCGTCAATACCATAATCCTTTTGTATTTTTTGGAGAGCTTCTCGCAGATGATTGTAGGCAGCCGGATTGCTCAAGTCATAGCATGCACTGGAACCATTCCACCAATTGAGAATTGCTGGTTGGTCGCTACCTTTTTTTTTCACCAGATAGCCTTTTGCCCGCAGGTCTCTGAATTCTTCGCTATCGGGTGTTACAAACGGACTTACCCACAGCATCACTTTGAATCCCATGGAATGAAGTTTATCGACCATAGCTTTAGGATTTGGAAATTTATCCGGTCTGAACCCGAAATTGGCATAGTTTTTCTGCCAGCTGTCATCGATCATCAGTATGCCCGTGGGGAACCCATTGTCGATAATGCTTTGCGCATACTTCAGAATGTCCTCCTGATTCTGATTATATATGAGCTCTATCCATGTGTTGTATTGAGGCTTTGAGAAGAAAAGTTCGGGCGGCAGAGTCTCCGATGGAGGAAAATGCTTTTTAGAAGCAGCCAGGTAAGCCTCTCTCAACGTGGTTCCGGCCGTTGTATGTTCTATTGTTCCTCTGGCAGATTCAATGCGGATTTTGCCGTTTTTCAACTGAAAACGGAAGGGGCCGTCGCACCAGATATAACGGCCTTTATTAGAAATCAGCAATGGTGTAGTTTGATTATTGAAATTCTGTGTTTGCAGGTCAATTTCCATTGTATTCTCCCGGAAAGGCATTTGACTGCCTAGGTCAGTGGCTCCTCCCCACCATTTCTCATTGGAGAGGATTTCTATCTCTTTCACCTGTTGGGATAGGGCGGTTGCGGCAAGGCTGAATGCCAGGATGCTAAAGATTAATTTCTTCATGATGTTAAGTATTGAATATTCGATTATATGATTAATGCTTGATAAATTCAGATGGCGCGCTTCCGAATTGCTCTTTAAATGTTCTCGTGAAATAAGAGGGACTCTCGATTCCGACAGCGTAACCGACTTCACTGATTGACATGTCGGTAGTTCGTAGCAGTTCTGCTGCTTTGTCTAGTCTGATTTTACGGATATAATTCCCCAAAGACATGCCGGTAGTTGATTTGATGAAACTATACAGTTTGGTTCTGTTCATTCCCAGTTCAAGGCAGAGATGATCGACAGAGAATTGCTGGTTAGTAAGGTTGTCGTTGACTAATTCTATCAGTTTGTCGAACATCTCTCTTTGTCTCTTGTCCTGAATCTCTTGCCGGACATTGTTGGTGGTTGGCAGATTTCGCATCTGATGACTTTTATTGAGGAGATTACGGACATTGGCTTTAAGAAGTCTGGGATTGAAAGGTTTGGGTATGTATGCATCCGCTCCCATTTCGATTCCTTCAATCTGATCTTCTATCTGCGACTTTGCGGTGAGCAGGATGATAGGGATAAAGCAAGTCTGCAGGTTCTTTTTTAAGGTTGCACACAACTCTATACCATTCATTCTGGGCATCATTACATCCGATATAATCATGTCCGGAAGGCTACGGTTACATTTGTCCAAAGCCTCCTGTCCATCTATGGCCATGATGATATTGTACTCTTTTACAAAGTATTCCCTTAGTATCATAAGTATTTCATGATTGTCATCCACCAACAAAATGGTAGGTTTTCCCTCTCTGTAGATTGCTGTGGTTTCTTCTACTTCCAGCGGTGCATATTCTACTGCATAGTTGGATAAATAGTCCTTCAATACGAATGTATTTTCTTCTGTTTTTTCCTCCTTAGTCAGATAAGCGTCGGATATGGGCAAAGCAATGATGACTTCTGTGCCCACATTGGGCTTACTGCTTATTATAATTCCTCCATGATGGAGTTCGATAAGAGATTTAACTAGAGATAATCCGATGCCCGAACCGGAATGTTGCTTACCTGTATTATTCTGTACCTGATGAAAACGTTTAAAAATTGTGGGCAGTACGGCTTTCTCCATGCCAATCCCTGTATCGCTAACTCTTATAATGACCTGTTCGCCGGGAATCATTTCCTTGGTGTTCCAGAAAGAATCTTTGTATAGAGGAATGATATCGTCCACTAATCCTTTGGAAACTTGGATATTGATTTCACTGTTGGCATGCGAATAGCGTATACTGTTTGATAGGATATTAGACAGTATTTTTCCAAAATGTTCCGGGTCTATCCACATTCTGATGTTTCGGTCGTCAATCTGTAGATTCACATGGATATCGGATGCTTCGGCCCAACCTTTGAATTCTTCATAAATATCGTTGACGTATTCAGGAATCGAAGTATAGGCTGTTCTAAGTTGAGCGGACTTAATTTCTGCCCGGTGGAAATCGAGCAATTCATTGACCATGTTCGACAACTTGCCTGTATTATGCTGGATGATATTTACATATTTGTTCGTGCAGATATCCTCATCTTCTGCTATTTCGTTGATTGCATGGCTTATCAGGGTGAGCGGAGTTCTGAACTCATGAGATACATCCGTGAAGAACCGCATCTTCATCTGCATCATTTCCTCTTTTTGGCGTTCTTGCTCTTTCTGCATGGAAATCGTATTCTTCATTTGAGTCCATTTGATGAAATAACGGAAACCTATGTAGAATAATCCTAGAATGACAAGGATATAGAATGTGTAGGCCCACCAAGTCATCCAGAAAGGAGGTTGAGAATAAATTTGCAATGTATATTGTTCATTGCTCCATGCTTGCCAGTCGCCTGCTTCCACTAGCAGGGTGTGCAAACCGAATGGGATTTTCTGATAAGATACAGTTGGTTCTTTGCCTGCCTCTATATATCGCCATTCATTGTCATATTTTTCCAGTTTGTATCGATAACGTATGTGATGCTGATTTCTGTAAGATAATGATGTAAAGCTGACAGAGAAATTGTTATCAGGGTATTTCAGTTTCAGACTATTGGAAAACTCGATATCCGAGTCCACGACCTTGCCGTTAATGTGGCATCTGGTGAAATAGACACGATAGGAAGCCGTGTGCGGAGTCTCGGCAATAGGAGTGAAGTAATTTAACCCATGGGCTCCTCCGAAGTAGAGATTGCCGTCATCGTCTTTGGTGGAAGAAGAGGTGCCGAACACATAACTTTGCAGACCGTCCTTAGTGTCGAATAGATTAAAACGTTTGATTTCATCATCGAAATAATTCAGATTGAAACCACCGCACCATACACGGCCGAATCTGTCCACCTCGATACTTTCTATGTCGTTAGACGTTGCTCCAGCTTCTATCCCGTAACTCTCAGCCGAATAGTCGTAGATGCCGTTAGGTCTGTCTATCAGTGTCACTTTATTAAGCCCGTTTCCCATGGTACCTATCCAGTACGTAGACTCGCTTCCTTTATCGATGGGCCAGATATAGTTACTGCTTAAACTGTTTTTGTCATTCTCTTTTGCCAGGTATTTGACGATGCGGATGACTTTTCCTTCATTGTCAAATATGACACGGTTTATGCCCATTGCCGATGTGATAATGAGCTCGTTTTTGATGGTGTCGCTGTATATGTTGTGAAGTAGGTCGGTTGACAGATTATTGGGGGTAGCTGTCTGAGTGGTATAGGTCATTGTGTTTCTCCATTGACTGTTTATTTCTTCGAAACATTCCAATCCGGCATAGGTTGTCACCCATAGGCGGTTGAACTTATCAAAATCCAGCCAGAATATATATCCACCATTGACTGTTCGTCGCGACTGGATGATTTCTCGTGTCTTTTTGTTGATAATGAGGATGTTGTCCCTGACAGCTGCATATATGTTCCGGTTGTCCGACTGTATGCTTGTTATGCTCGGAAATAACTGCGGGAGATGGCAATAATCCCATATCACTTCTTTTGTTTTTATGTTGAAACTGCTTAGTCCTCCGAACTTGCTTCCCATATACACATGCCCGTCTTTACTGTAATGTATGGAACTGATGAATTCGGACCCTATGTTGGTATCCGATGTTTTGAAAGGACTGTATCTGACGGTTTTGAAAAAGCGTGGCCTTGTATTGGCATAAGATACGCCTGCAGTCCAGGCAGATACCCATAGATTGTTATCTCTGTCGAGGAAAATATTGTTGATATCACTGCCTACCGAATAAGGATTGGATGGCGAATGCTTGTGTTCTATTGCAGGCATGGAATCATTGTTCTTCCATACTTGGAAAAGTCCTTCATTGGCTCCTATCCATACATAGTCCGGATCAACGCACAGTGACAGTACACCTCCGGGGGTGTTGAACATCACCTGTTTGATAAGTACATAGTGATCCCCGTTTTCAATTTTGTATTTAGTCAGATGTTCCTGATATATGAGCCATAAATATCCGTTATCATAGCAGATATCCCTGACTCCCGAACCTATGTTATTGTTTATATTTCCGGAGAACTGAAGCTCTCCATTGGCATTGGGCTTGTAGGCAGACAGGTACCTCTTTCCTGAAATCCAGACATTTCCCAAGCTATCTGTGGCGACTTTGGGGTTTAGTTCATCGGCAACATAGCTATATGTATCTCCTATCTTTTGGGCAGAAAGAACCGGCTGGGTACCGTTTTTTTCGGAAGATTGAATTTTTACCAGCCGGATCTGATTATCGGATATGAGCCATAGCTGATGATTGATACCTCGCTTTAGTACCCTGACTTTGGAGTAAAAGTCAGGGTCTGATTGTCCTTCTATCCGGTAACTGACAAATTTCTTCGTTCTGATATCAAAACAAGATAATCCGGCTTCGGTAGCCAGCCAGATGTGATGCCCCACTATCTGAATACTATAAACTCTATTGTAATAGACAGAGTTTATAATACCATTCTCGTATTTGTAAGAATCGATAGAATATCCGTCGTACCGGTTGAGCCCTCGATGGCTTCCGAACCACATATACCCTAAGGAGTCTTGTACAATACAAGTCACGTTATCATGCAACAGTCCATCGTTTCTGGTCAAATGCCGGAACAGAAGCTCCTCTTGTGCACTACTTGTAGTAAATGCACAGGTAAGAATGATAAGTGATAGGATGATTTGTTTATAATATCTCATAAGCAAAAATATCAGTATTATGGATGAACGGTTATGTCAATGGTGGATTGTTGAGTGTTATAATTATACTCACTCGCATTGATTTTGTTTCCTACGTTGTCTTTGTATCCGCTATCCGAATAGTTCTTCATACTCGTATTCGTACCTATCACGACTACTTGATAAGTACCTGGTTGGGTATAGGTATATTGGTATTTCGCTATTCCGGAATTATCATTGATATTCAGAGATTGACCCGTAGCGAATGGAATATAATCAATGTCTCCATAACTTGCAGAGGCTATGTAATAATCGCCCAAATATCCGGCATTATTACTTGGGGTAAACAATATTTGTATGTATGATAACGTTGCCATCGTTTTTCCCGTAGCTCCTTGCCAGGCATCAATAACGCTCGACAGATCAACAGAATAGTCTGTGTAGGCGATGTTAGGATTCCAGTAAATGTCCCAGACGGTTTCGTCCCTGAATATGACATCCGTTTTACCAACTCCGATACCGCCGAGGCGGATTACAACCTGAAAAGTGGTAATCTCAGGACGCGGAGCTCCCGAACTGACATCTTCCAGAATGTCTTTGTCGAATCTCATTCGTAGATTCAATTTCTTGTTCGTGCCCAGTTTTGCATGGGTGTTGATGCGTAGAGCCTGATACCACCATTCTGGATGTACAGAGGTAATTTTTAATACATTCTGCTGGATAGATTCATCATACTCAACTTCGGCTTCCGAACCTATCAGGTTATCTCCGCTGCCGGCGTTGATAACTTCTGACAAATTATCTTTGATGGTCGTTGCACCGGTCTGTGTATTGGCAAAGTCGCAATTGTAGGGAACTATTTCCGGATCAATAGGACGGTAATTGTTGTTTTGTAAATCTGTGTCGGCCAACCCTTGCAATAGGAAGTAAGCACTTGTCTTGTAATCGTGTCCGTCATCTCCCGTGTAAATGGATAAAGCCATGGCATTATGCCAGATGCTGAAAGTGACTGGCTCTCCCACTTTAACCTCTGTCTTGTCTGCTTCCACTGAAATTCGCAGATTGGGAGCGTCCTCTTCGCTGCACGCCATAAGCAGGCTTATCGTGAGCAGAAACATGGAATTAATATATGATGTTCTCATTCTTTTATAGTTTAATGTTTACACTAGATGATTAATATCCCGGGTTTTGAGTCAGATTCTTGTTTGTATCTATTTCACTCAAAGGTATTGGCAACAGCATATTACGGGATTGGATGTTTTCCGGAGCTCCGGGAGTGGTAATCTCTCGTTCCGTATTGCTGATAAACGGGTTGTATTGCCGCCACACCTGCATCTGTTTGACTAGGGTACCACGACGGACGAGATCACACCATCTGTCAGTCGATTCGGCTACTAATTCGCGTGCACGTTCATTTAGGATCTCTGTTCTGAAAGCAGTATAGTCATCGCCATATCTGTTATAATCCCATACGGTTCTTACTCCGTCATAAATATAACCGTATGAATTAGGTTTCCAGTCAGGAACACATTCGTCAACTTTATTTATGTAGTCGGTAATTAGTTTACGGGGAAGTACGTCTTGATGCATGATGCCCTCGTTAGCAATTCGCGAACGCTTGCGTACAAGGTTGACGGCATCGTAAGCGGACTGTACTGAAATTCCACTCATATCTATTCCCGAGGACGGCCTGTAATCACCAGGGCCATGATTGACCTCATTATAGGCTTCTGCATACATAAGTAGTACGTCAGCATAGCGGAGCAGGGGTTCGTCCATTCCGAAGTTGGTATAATTATATGATGACGGGTCTGCTAGCGGGAATCGTCTGAACTTGCCTATGCTCCATTGAAGCCAGTTGTTGTTTTCTGTCGCTTCGCTCAATTTCTGGTCTCCTCTTGTGTCCCAGTACATTTTATAATCCCATCCCCATAAAGTACCATCTTCCTGTATTGTCATTCGCGGGCAATTCCATAGACGACGGATAGAATCACTTGGTTCGTATATCATACGATGATAATCCGAGCTGGATATATTGTCCCATGAACCTCCGAGATTTTGACTCCCTCTGATGCCAAACATCATACCTGTCCATGTTCCTGTATCGTCACCAGTCAGTCCCTGCACGCACCATAATACTTCATCCGGAGCTTTGTCTCGGGTTTTGGCATTAAATACATCCGGATAATAATCTACCAGTTTATAACGTCCGCCCTGAATAACCGTACTTGAGTACTCTAGCGACTTTCCAAAATTATCGGCAGCATTGCCCAATATTTCTTTTCCATCCCGTTGTGCCACACTGCCAAGCCATAAATATACTTTAGCAAGAAAGCCACGACAGGCATCTTTTGTCAGTCTGCCATATTGGTATCCTTGGGAGGTGTCTCCCTTGTCCATTGTATGATCGATGCAATACTCGAAATCTTCTATTATCTGCTGAAATACCTCTTTCTGCGAAGTGCGGGTCACTTCCAGTCCGTCAAGAGACTTGGTGTCTTTTAATACCAGAGGAACATCACCGAACCATCTTACAAGGTCGAAATAGAGGAAAGCACGAATGCCTTGTGCCTGGGCAACGTATCTCTCCCAGTTGTTTATTTTGTCTTTATTGGCTGTGACATTGTCTATCACGGAGTTGCAGTCTTTTATCACTGCATAGTGATTTTGCCACATGCCGGCAATATAGGTGTTTTCAGAGCCATAAGTGAAGTTACTTAGTCCACTCGCTTCATCCCAGCTTGCACGTTTAAGTAAATCGTTGGGAATTTGTTTCATATTATATCCTGTTACCCATGAGTCGGATAGTCTGCGATAGACACCATTAATAGCTTGGCGGGCGTCAGATTCACTATTGTAGAAATTATCGGTTGTCAGTCTGCCTTTGGGGTCTTCTTCCAGAAAATCGGAGCAGCTACAAATGTTCAGGCATACAAGTATTGCAATTAATATGTTAAACTTATTCATGTCCTTGATTTTTTATGATTAAAACCCTAGTTCGATTGAAAGTGAGAAAGAGCGTGGTCTTGGATATGGGCTCATATCAAGTCCTGGTGCCAGACGGGCTACTGTTCCGTATCCGGTATTCGCTTCCGGGTCGAAGCCGGAATAACGTGTCCATAGCCACAAATTAGTTCCGGTCACTGCTACACGCATTTTGGAAAGTCCCATTTTGCGGGTTACTTTGGTGGGGAAATTATAGCCCAGTGACAGGGTTTGCAATCGTAGGAAAGAACCGTCTTCTACTAAGTCACTTCTAAGCACACTCTCTCCCCAGGTTCCTCGACCGTATAAAGGATAATTGTTTTCCGGAGTTTTGGTAGACCATACGTCTTTGTAGACACTCTTCAGGATGTTATTGATACTGGTGGTTCCAACCAAATAATAGGCATTGCCATTTACCACATCATTACCATAGGACCATCGGAAGAAAGCATATAAGTCGAATCCTTTGTAGGAGAATGTATTGCCTATTCCTCCTGTATGTTTGGGATTGACATCTGCGATTGGGGTACGGTCATTTGAGTCGATCACACCGTCTTTGTTCACATCTACTACTTTGAGCTGTCCCAGTCCAAGGTTAGGGCCGGGGTAGCCATTGATAATTTCGGTATCGTTGTTGTATGTTCCGTCACTGATATATCCATAGTAGATACCTACCGGCATTCCTACTCTCAGTAGTACATCGCTGGTGATTTTAGCATTGATCCCTCTGTCGTAGAACTGTTGATATTGTCCTTTGTCTAATGAAAGAATCTTATTCTTGTAGAATGAAATGTTGAAATCTGTAGACCAGCTGAAGTCTCCTTGGAACCAGTTTGCATTAATTGCGAATTCCATACCCTTATTTTCCATCGAACCTGCGTTTTTCCAAGCTTTGGTGTAGCCTGATGTTGATGGTATATTTACTTGCAGTAACATGTCATCAATTCTTTTATAATAAAAGTCGGCCGTGATGGAAAAACGATTATCCAGTACACCGAAATCGAATCCGACATTATATTGTTTCTGGCTTTCCCATTTCAGATCGTCATTGGTGACATTGGAGGGGTACCGCCCGATCTCCACCATATTGCCGTTCATAACCACCTTATTGTTCTCTAATTGAGAAAGGGATTGATAAGATGGAATTTGGTTATTACCTGTCATACCAAAACTGGTACGCACTCTTAGATTGGATATAAAATCGTATTTTTTTATAAACTCTTCTTCGGAAGCACGCCATGCAACGCTGACAGCCGGGAAATATCCATATTTATTATTTGCCCCGAATTTGGAAGAACCGTCTACGCGTAAAGAGGCGTTTAAAACGTATTTATTATCGAAAGTATAGGTTCCTCTACTAATGAAGGACACCATTTGACTGCTGTCATACATATATTTGGGAGCATAAGTGACCAACCCTTTATCAATACCCCAGATGCCAACTGCCATATCTTCAAAGTTGGTTGCTTTGTTATAGACGTCTTTCATTGACCATTTGCTGGCTTCAAAAGCACCCATTAAAGAGAAAGAGTGTTTCTTTATGCTCTTTGCATATTGGAGGCGAGCTTCATATACCCAGCTATTTTCTTCCCGGTTACTGATTTCCATACGTCCTCTTTCTGATTGTCCATACCATGTATCCGAACCCCATAGTTTATTCTGGTCCATGGAGTATTGACGATAGGAAGCACTGGTGCTGAATGTGAGATCTTTTAGTATTTTATAGTTGAAATAGATGTTACCATTGAGTTCACTGTATCGGTTGTTTATATCTACCTGGTCGACAGCTACCAAGGGGCTCATGATATTAATATTGCTGTAATTCATGATGTCTGCCAGTCCCGGATAAAATAGGAAGGGAGAGATTTGTAAGGCATTGAGGATGACACCTGATTGTGACCAGTCACTGACTGGATTTTTATCTTTGGAGGTGGAATAGGATAAATTGATTCCGATATTGATCTTAGAATTTACCTCTTGATTTAAGTTTAAACGCGAGGTGAAACGGTCGAAAGCGGAGCGTTTTATAATCCCCGTGTTATTTAAATATCCGAGCGAGAGCATATAAGTAGTTCCTTTGGTTCCTCCTGATATGCTGGCATTCGTTTCGTATTTTTTAGCTACCTGTGTGATTTCATCCATCCATTTGTGTACTGACGGGTCATTCCATCCTTTATTATCGACAACATTTTGCCAGAAGTTGATTAGGTTGGGGCTGTCGTAAGTTCCATAATCGAGCATTTTCTTGGCATATTCTTCTGGTGATAAAACCTCCAGTGGAATGTGGGGATTCATATCTAATCCTCCGGTCAGACTAAAAGTGAATTTAGGTTTGGTGGAGGCTGTTCCCCGTTTGGTGGTGATAATAACAACACCATTGGCTCCTTTGGCTCCATAAATAGCTGCTGCCGCTGCATCTTTCAGGATTTCCATTGATTCAATATCATTTGGATTCAGTCCCAGCAGAGGATTGTTTACCGTTTCGGTATCTTCATTGGTGATCTGTTGGGTAGGCATTGGTACACCATCAATGACGAAGAGAGGCTGGGTTCCTCCTGTGACGGAGTTGACACCTCTGATTCTGAAAGTCATTCCGCTTGAGAATGAACCGTCTGTGGGGATAATCTGTACTCCGCTGATTTTGCCTTGTAGTGCTTGTAACGTCTGCGTAGAACTACTTTTTGCAATATCTTTTATATTCACAGAAGCAACGGCGGTTGCAATATCACTTTTTCGCTGGCTACCATAGCCTACAACAACCACCTCATCCATCTCTGTGACTGAAGGGTCTAGAATGATATCAAATCTTCGGTTCTTTCCGATAGCGATAGTTTTGGGCTTATATCCCAGATAACTGATGACCAGTTTTTCAGAAGGAAGTACTTTAATCGTGAACTTTCCTTCTAAATCGGTGATTACTGCATTGGTGGTGCCTTCGATATTTATCGTGGCACCGATAAGAGGTTCACTCTTCTCATCCAACACTTGCCCTGAAATAGTTACTTGCTGTGCTAATGCTACTGTGAAATGTAGTATTAGAAACAATGTGCTTAATAGTACTTTTCTCTTCATAGTGCAGATATTAAAGTTTATAATAAGGATTAATACAATTAGATTTAAAATGGTAGTGCAAATAAAGCGAATTATAATATCCATGTTTTGACCTATTGTACTTTTCTCTTGACCAAATTACAGACTTTTTCTTCAAAGGTAATCGCTTTCTATTAATTTCATTTATCACCGCGTAAAATTATTCGATTGGACTTTTTTATAGTGAGTATTATCATGGGGAGTATTGAAAAAGATTGGATATGAAAAATTGTATATTAAATCATGCTGTTTTCTCAAATATGCAGTGGGTTGTGAGCGCAAGGAAAAATATCTGTAGGAATTGATATTAATGTATTTGGGAGTGGTATTATATCGGGCTATTTCTTGTCAATGAGCATATTCTGGGTTGAATAAGGTGAATCATTGATAGAAAAACTCTGAATAGCTATTCAATTTGATAATATCAATAAGTTTTTATCTGTATATTAACTAGAGTAACTAGCGCTCCATATAGACGTTTAGAATTCTTCTTTATGTCTTTCGAATCATTTCTTACCTTGAAACAAAGTGTTCCACACCGAGAAACACTTTGTTCCACACCGAGAAACATTTCGTTTCTCACCGGGGAATGATTGGGAAAGCTTCTCTTTTCTGTATATTAGTACTGTTTGCATGCATAAAATCATCGGGAATGGTATATATATGCGTGATTTTATGTGCTATTTTTTCTCGTTGTGGATATTTGGACAATTTGGTGGTGGCACAAATCTTAAAAATGGAACTTTATGGATGTTATTAATTTCATCTATCATAGCATAGAAATATTCGATTGGACTTTTTTTGCAAAGGCGGGGTTTCTGCCTTTATCTTTGCACCAGAAACAAAAAACAAAACATTGTTTCTGATGTTATAAGTCAAATCAATTAATAACAATAAAAGCAATAAAGATTATGGAACCAATTTTAAATTCTCAACTTCCTGAATTCAGTGTTCAGGCTTTTCACAACGGAGCTTTCAAGACTGTAACCAACAATGACCTGAAAGGTAAATGGGCGATTCTTTTCTTCTATCCTGCTGACTTTACTTTCGTATGTCCTACTGAATTGGTGGATATGGCTGAAAAGTACGACCAGTTCAAAGCGATGGGTGTAGAAATCTATTCGGTAAGTACTGACTCTCATTTCGTGCACAAAGCTTGGCATGATGCTTCTGAAAGCATTCGCAAGATTCAATACCCGATGTTGGCAGACCCGACTGGCGCTTTGAGCCGTGCACTGGGTGTATATATCGAAGAAGAAGGTATGGCTTATCGCGGTACATTCGTTGTCAATCCGGAAGGAAAAATTAAAGTGGTGGAATTGAATGATAACAATATTGGCCGTGATGCAAGTGAATTGCTTCGTAAAGTGGAAGCTGCACAGTTTGTAGCCAGCCATGACGGAGAAGTTTGCCCGGCTAAATGGAAGAAGGGTGAGTCTACCCTGAAACCAAGCATCGACCTGGTAGGTAAGATTTGATAGATCTTGATAATGGTGATTATGGGAGGCCGGTAACGGGAGACGCTGCCGGCCTTTCTTTTAAAAAAATGAAAGGGAAAAAGATATGTTAGAATCTGCATTAAAAGAACAATTAAAGGGTATTTTTGCTGGGCTGGAGGCAAACTTTGCTTTTGATATATCGGTATCATCCAGTCACGAGAATAGAACTGAAGTATTAGAACTGCTGGGAGATGTAGCGGATTGTTCCGACCACATCACTTGTGTAGTGAATGAAGGAAGCGGGCTGAAATTTACTTTGTTGAAGAACGGCAACCGTACAGGAATAACTTTCCGTGGTATTCCCAACGGGCATGAGTTCACTTCACTGTTACTGGCTATCCTGAACTTGGATGGCAAAGGAAAGAACTTTCCCGATGAGGCCGTTTGCAACCGTGTGAAAGCACTGAAAGGTCCGATACATCTGACCACTTATGTTTCGTTGACTTGTACGAACTGCCCTGACGTAGTGCAGGCTCTGAATGCAATGACTACTTTGAATCCGGCTATTACGCATGAAATGGTAGACGGTGCGCTTTATCAGGATGAAGTAGATGCACTGAAGATACAAGGAGTGCCCTCTGTCTTTGCAGACGGAAAATTACTTCATGTAGGCCGTGGTGAATTTGGCGAATTGCTTGCCAAGTTGGAAGAACAATATGGTATTGACGAAACCAAAGCGAATGCAGAGGTGAAAGAATATGATGTGATTGTAGCTGGTGGCGGACCTGCAGGAGTATCGGCAGCTATTTATTCTGCCCGTAAAGGACTCCGTGTAGCTATCGTGGCCGAGCGTATTGGCGGACAGGTGAAAGAAACGGTAGGTATTGAGAATTTAATCTCTGTTCCGGAAACGACAGGAAATGAACTTGCCGATAATTTGAAAACACATCTCTTACGCTATCCGGTGGATTTACTGGAGCATCGTAAAGTAGAAAAAATAGAAGTGGTTGGAAAACAGAAGCAGATCACTACCTCTGTTGGTGAGAAATTCCTGGCTCCGGCACTGATTATTGCAACTGGTGCAAGCTGGCGTAAACTGAATGTTCCGGGAGAAGCCGAATATATAGGTCGTGGTGTCGCTTTCTGTCCTCATTGCGATGGTCCGTTTTATAAAGGAAAGCATGTAGCAGTAGTGGGTGGAGGAAATTCAGGTATTGAGGCAGCCATTGACTTGGCCGGTATCTGCTCCAAAGTGACTGTTTTTGAATTTATGGATGAGTTGAAAGCAGACAGTGTACTTCAAGAGCGACTTAAATCATTGCCGAATGTGGAAGTGTTTGTAAGTTCACAGACTACGGAAGTGATAGGGAATGGTGATAAGCTGACTGCCCTGCGCATCAAAGACCGCAAAACGGAAGAAGAACGTTTGGTGGAATTGGATGGTGTATTTGTACAGATCGGGCTTTCTGCGAATAGCAGTGTATTCCGCGACATAGTGGAAACCAACCGTCCGGGCGAAATCATGATTGATGCACATTGCCGTACGAATGTGACGGGTATCTATGCAGCCGGAGATGTTTCTACGGTTCCTTATAAGCAAATTATTATCTCTATGGGCGAAGGGGCGAAAGCTGCGCTTTCTGCATTTGACGATAGAGTGAGAGGGATTATCTGATTGATATATTCAGATATAAAAAGCACATAAACAAAACATTAGCAAGAGGAGGAATGACTCCTCTAAAAAACACCCTCGTTACAAATTTGTAGCGAGGGCTATTTTACATTTAGAGAGCATGACATTCTCTTTGAATGGCAGTGAAAGACCTGTTCATTTGATGTGGGCTAATGTTGGATGGGATTGTCATTCCATCCGCTATTTTTACCTAAAGTACGCTGTTTCCAATATTTTACCTTGCTATTAGGAGTTCCGGAATAAACAGTTGGGACATTTACTTCTTTATCACTGTTGAGCTTAACAATATATTCTCCGTCTATGATTGTGGTAAACGTAATCACATTATTCTTCTCAATTTTATATTTTACTTTGTTTTTATCATTGACTGACATCACCACAATATCATTAACTGGCCATGGGTTTTGAACTCTGCAGATATTTCCTTTCAGACTTTTTATTCCTATCTGGGTTACTTTGGTTTGTTCGTCTCTTTCGGACGACACTATGAATGCTCCTCTTGCCAGTAAGGTGAAAGCTATTCGTGTTGTATCCCATGCTGCTGGTATTGCAGGAAATACTCTGATTTTGTCTTCATTGCTTTGGAGCATCATCTCATTCATTGCTGTACTATAATTGCTTATAGGCTCCATTCCACATTGGAAGAAATCATGCGAACGGATAGTGTAAATATGCCCCAACAAGTCGTGAACGGATTGGAGGTCATAAATATTATCCGGATATCCGGTGACATTGTGCATCAGTCCTTGTGGATACATTTGATGGATGTTCACTCCATTTATAAGGTATTTAAGAGCTTCGTCTCCAAGTCCCATTCGTGCTGCAATTTCCGGGAGAGGGTAGTGTGCATTTGCACTCTCACGACATTTCAGTAAATTGGTTATAGCTTTTCCCATGCGCGAATCTTTATCATCAATGCCAATCAGGCCTGTTGGAAAGGCACTTGAGCCGGCACTCGCCCACATCCAGGGAGAGTATCGTAACTCTGTATAGTATTCTTCCGCCGGAGCGATAACTTCTCCACATGATTCAAACGGCTCGTAAGAAATCTTCCATAAGTGATTCAATACGTGTTTCCATTGGGCAATTTTATCTTTGTCCGTTTTTAATAGAGTAGCTGCTCTGATACAATTTCTGAAAAGCTGTTCGATGCAATTCCTGTCACTAATCGTATTCTTTACATAGCTGATATCTGCTGACTCATATAAAGAAGAAAGAAAATAGAACTCTTTCTTTTCTGCATCCCATTGTAATTTCTCGAGATAGAAATTAGCAGCCTTTTTCATGAAAACGTATGCTTTGCTTTTCAGAAAGTCTTTGTCTCCGGTGAACGCATAGTAATCCCAAAAGAGAGAAGCTATTTGTGAAGCAGGAGTAAAGTTGTTTCTCATATCTTCACGGTCTTTCCCTGTCTGCTCTCCGGTGAAACAATGGGCTTCAGTGATAAGTAATGCATCATCTGATGCTCCATATTCTTTTGCGAGCGTTTCTCCCGATGGAATCATCTTGAAGTATGTGTCGAGATACGGAGCCATTAGTTGACAGTCATTCTGCGCACATAATCCCCAGTATTGCTGTTGTGTATTCCAATGATGAGGAGTTACCCAATTCATGACATCGCGATTCCAACGCCACAATCCTCCATTGAATGCAACAGGAAATTCTCCTTGCGAACCGGCAGCCATCAGGTATCTGCGCAAATAATAGATGTTTTCAAGATAATCGTCTCCTAATTTCATGAAAGCATTAGACCAGAAATTTTTGTACCAATTATCTTTATCTGCCTTTAATTGTTCAATGCCATCTGTTTCCGCTTCATCAAGTAATCTTCGGGCAGCTTCTACAGGAGCCTTATTCTCACGATCCGTCACTACACTAATCAGGACTGTGAACTTGTTTTTAACCGTTTTCTGTTCCATGCGATGTGAATTGATAATCACAGGCGAAGCCGGTTCTTTTATGATTCTGCACGCTACGGCGAAATGCAGTCCGTCGCCATTTTCTTCAATAATCATATCATTGCCGTTGAGCAATGACTGGGTTTTGCCTATGCCTATCTTTGGATCTTTGGGAAATCGTCCGGCATACCATCCGGAGAAAGAACGACTGCCGAGCCTTTCGAGTGAAACGGTTGCTTTCTGTTCAGCTCCTGTTAGCTCCTCATTGGGCAGGTTTTCACATTCCAGTATCCATACGTTTCGATCATGAGCCAGCCAGGTCCGGATAGTGGTTGTCGAATAAGGAGTGGCGGCTTTATAAGTCGTTTCACCTTTCTGTAATGATAATCGTCCCTCAAAGTTCTTCAAATGTATCCAGCTAAAAACAGGAATACCGAAATCTATCTTTAGACGCGCTGCATGCTTTAGGATGGATAGGTCGTTTTCTTCCTTATCTGGTTTGCTCCATAAATCGTTTTTGTTTATCTGGAGTTCAATACCATTGTCGTTGTTCCAGATCATGCCTCCTATGTTCCCGTTTCCCATAGGAAACCCCTCGGCTTCTAATTGAGTCGGAGAAAAATAAACGATATCATGTTTTGACAGATAACTTTCATCAACTCTGAAAGGAGAGGAGGACATATTAAGATATTTGTAGTCTGCTCTATCTTGCGCATTGAGACAAGTGCTCATGAATATCAAGAAAAGTGAAATGAACGTTGTTTTCATGGTATGTAATTTTGGGGGTCTTTTAAGAAATGTGTGATCGGCTCTTTTATTTAGTCATGATATGTATATCTGACGAAATCAAACAATCCGGAATTTTCCTGCTGTGCCGGTCGGTCTCCAATAAATTTAAGATTCTCTACACTGCAAAAAATATGGAATGCAATGTCTTTCCCAAATTCCAGTTGAAGTTCATGTTTAGGCTCGTTGTCTATTAACCAGGTGATGTAATAGTTTCCATCTTTTAATGTCAGATCAATTTCGAATAGATGCCATCCGGTCTTGATTACTACAGGAACAGAAGAAAAAGGATATGCCTGCGATGTCATATAAGCAATCATTTCGTCCGGAGCGGCATTTAATTCCCTGCGAACAGTGTCTTTGCCATATCCGACTTCAAAATCCAATTCATGTTGGTCGTCATTATATATCCACGAACCTACGCTGCATTGATCTCCTATTCCCATTTGAGGGATATGAGTACGCCAGGTATATCTTCCTGTTGTATAAATCCGTTCTATGGTGCGAACCTTTTTCCGGTCCACCGAATTAGCCCGGGTAAAAATCCGTAAGTAACCGTTCTCTAATATGCATTGATTATCCGGGTTGTCATCCTGATGTCCATATTCCCATCCATCCAGATTATTGAAGTTCCATTCTTTGTTTGGCGGATTTTTAGTACTGATGTCATTGGTCTGTTGCTGTGCAAAACAAATGCTGCAAATGCATATGAGTGACAGAGTCAAATAGCAGTTTCTCATAATAATTGAATTTAAGTGTATTCGTTTTCTATAAATTGCTTCGTTGCAAAAGTAGTCGAATACCCTATTCTGCTCATCAGATTTTAGTCATTTCAAATCATGAAACGTCCAAATCTGCACTGGAAATCCTAATCGCTCTGTCCCGGAAAGTATAATTTCTATATAAATGATAAACTAAAGTGCTGAATCTACTCTGATTGTTGTTGGGTAGAACCGTGTTGCGCTCTGAATTGAGAAGGAGTCATTCCTTTCATTTCTTTAAATAACGTACTGAAATATCGTTGATAAGTGAAACCTACCTGCTCTGATATTTCAGTAATGCTCATGTCAGACTGAGTTAAAAGAATGATTGCTTTGTCGATTCTTCTACGATTGATATAATCGTTTGCTCCCATACCGGTCAGTTCCTTGATCTTATTATATAAGGATGTCCGGCTCATTGCCATTTGAGCAGTCAGGAATTTCACATCCAAATCTGGTTGAGACAGATTCTGATCGATCATTTCATTCAATTTAATCATAAATTGTTCATCTGCATTGCTGAAAGTAGCCTCTTGCGGAGACAGAATGAATTGATTGCCCCTGTATCTGGACTTAATATATTCACGATTTCTCATCTGATTCTGGATCACGCTGAGGAGCATTTCCATTTCAAATGGTTTGGGTAAATAGGCATCAGCTCCTAATTTGTATCCTAACATCTGGCTTTCAGAATCGGCTCTGGCGGTAAGCAGGATGACAGGGATATGGCTAATATTCAGATTCTCTTTAATTTCCTTGCATAGCTGATAGCCATTCATTTGTGGCATCATTACATCACTTACTATAATGTCCGGTTGCTGTTGCTTAATAACTTCCAGTGCTACCAGTCCATTTTCTGCCTGATAGATCTTCTTGAATTTATCCTTAAGGGCACTTTTTAAGAATTCCCTTAAGTCCTGTTTGTCTTCTACAATCAACAGTGAATACCCTTGTAGAGAGAAAGAACCGGATTCTATTTTCTCTTCTTCCTCCGGAGAACTTAAAAGTTCATTGAGGTAGGAATGTTGAGGACATGATACTTCCTGCTCTTGTAGATTAGCCGGTATTTCATAAAAGAATGTGGCCCCTCTGTCTTCATTATTGAAAGCCCCCATCCTGCCTCCATGCAGGTCAATCAACATTTTAGCATAAGATAAACCGATACCACTTCCTCCCTCATTATGTTTGCCTTGGTAGAAACGGGTAAAGAGCTTTTTTATATCTACGTTATCCAATCCGATTCCCTGGTCTTGTACGTGTACCTGTATACTTTCATTTGTACGGATTGTTTTTATGACGATACGAGTCTGATTGGGGCTATATTTCAAAGCATTCATAATCAGATTGGAAAGAACAACTCTGCATTTGGTGTCATCATACGCGATATATTGTATGCTGTCGTCAAAGTCGTATGTAATTTCAATTTCTTTGGCCTTCGATGCAGTTTGAAATGTTTCTGCCACTTCCTGTATCCACTTGTGCAAAGGATGCGAAGAGATGTGTAGCACTTCCTGTCCTACCTCCATTTTGCGTGCATCAAGCACAATGTTGATAATATCTTTCATCTGATTGGCCTGCTTGAATGCACCCTGTAGATATTCTGGCAGCTCATCTTGCTTTACCTCTTTATTTAGAATTCGTTTCAGGGAAGCATAAATGAGTGTCAAAGGGGTACGTAGCTCATGGCTGATATTGATTAAGAAGCGTATTTTCTCTTCATATATCTTCTTCTCATGTTCCCGCATCTCACGTTTCAGCCGATTCTCTTTTTTTCTTATCAAACTAAAGAAGACTACTCCTGCAACTAGAAATGCAAAGAAAATGCATAGTATAATAAACCAGGTAGATTTCCACCAAGGAGGTGAGACCATAATAGTTAAGATCTCTGTCGGCTGGCTCCATTCACCGTTGGGGGTATCACAGGATACGCTGATGGTATATTCCCCTGATGCTAAGGTACCCAATTCTAGTGTCTGGAGATAACTCTCGATCACCATTTTGTCTTTTCCTGTGATGACATACCGGAAAAGGTGTTTTCGGAAGGAGTTCTTTTCGTCAGCAATCACTTTGATGTTGAACGATGAATGATTCCAGGGAATCGAAATACAGTTATTATTAACCTGTTTCAGAGTTGATTTACCATTTAGTTTTACTTCAAGTAGCTTGAGAATAGGAGACGAATTACTTTCGAAAATAATATCCGTATTAATGCGTACCAGTCCCATAGTGCCTCCCATATACAGATTGGGAGTACGAAGAGCAGGAATAGGGGTAAATATCAATTCGTTGGAAGGAACTCCATCGGATTCGTCCAGGATAACGAAACGTTTTTCGTTAATAATATACGCAAAGAACATATTTTGCGCTCCTATCCAGACTTTTCCTTTTTTATCATAGGCAAGGCTGGATACACTGTTGAACAAGTTGGTGTGTATCTTTTCTGTTTTTCCAGTCTGTTTATTGTAGAAGAGCAATCCGAAATTACTTCCTATCCAAAAGTTACCTTTATCATCTCGACAGGCCGATGTGAAATCATCTCCCTCTTTCATGCTGACCAATGAGGACAGTTCGTTGGTTTTGAAGTTTAGTTTAAACAGGTTGTTGGTTCCCATTAGATACAGATGGGTATCGTCGGAATAAATAGCCTGCATAGCTATTTGGCGCTGAATGTCTATTTGGGGTGCATAGAGAATAGATGTTTGCCGGGTATGTTTGTTGTAGATATAGACTTTTGCTCCTAATATGTAAATGTTATCTTTTGTAGCATATAGGTTTACCAAGTCGCCGGATGAAAATTCTCTTTTCGAAATAGAGTCATTGATAATGGGAAAAGGTTGCATCTGTGCGGTTCTCTTATTAAAGGTATAGACCCCTTTATTGAAACATGATAATAAGAGCTCATTTTCAGAAAAATCTGTGATAGAGGTGACTTTCTCTCCGTATGTAGTAGGGTAATGATGAAATGTATTCGTTTTTTGGTCAAATGAGTTGATACCTCCTCCGTCTGTTCCAATCCAAAGCAATGTATCCTTATCTTCAAAGATGCTAACCACGATGCGCTCGCTAACTCCATTGGGATTGTTCAGTGGAACATCTTTATAGGTTTTGATGAATACTTTCTTAATAGCGAATAATCCTCCGTGTATGCTGCCTATCCATATATTGTCCATTTGATCTTTATAGAGCCGGTAGATAGAGTTGTTCGGTAAGGATTGCTCATCATCGGAAATATGTTTAAGATAAGAGAACTTCATAGTCTGGAGGTCAAGTATGTTGATGCCTCCTCCGTCAGTGGCTATCCAAAGTTGATTATCTTTTTCAAGAAAATCAAAAATGATGTCGTTGTTGAGCTCGGAATTCCTGGTGGATAAACTGAAAAGTCTTTTCCCCTCTTTCGAGTAGCAAGCCATTCCTTTGCCATAGAATGACACCCAAAGCCGGTTTTGAGAGTCAACAAATATGGTGTTTATCTCGCGCTCTTTTACAAATGGACATCGATACATTTTCTTTTTAGTCAGATCATACATCCAAAGCCCATCTTTCTTACTGCTGGTTATCAGTATATTGGGACTCCACTGAAAGATGCGGTTGATACATTTCAATTTGTCTCCATCAATGTCGGGGAAGATCGTCGTAATACTTTTATCCGTCAGATTGTATTGGTATAAAGTTTCTTCTCCTCCAAACAGGAAATTGTCACCTATTTGAAGATAAGACCAAGCGGTAAATGGTTTTCCGTTATATTTCAATGGCTGAAATTGATTTTCTGCTTTATTGTAGATGGCAATTCCTTTATTGGTAGAAACGTATAAATCGCCGAAACGATCCTCTGTAATAAAACGAATGAAATTGTCGGGCAATGAGTTGGGCTGCTCCCGGTCATGAAAATAACTTTTCAGTTCAGATTGGTCATAACTATTTAACCCCCATTTGGTACCTATCCATATTACTCCTAAATGATCTCTGTAAATGCACTGCACTCTTGATTGTGACAATCCCTGTTCTAAAGAAATTTGTCTGAAGTAGTAGTCTTGTTGTTCAGCCTTTGTAGAAAGAACAAAGAATAATATCCAAATTAGGGAAGAATACCTCTTTAGTATGTGTGCTTTTGACATAGTTATGTTCTTTTGATATAGCAAATATAAAAGAAGTTATGAAACTGTACAATAGATTTCATCTTCTTTTGTCCACAAAGCTCATTAGATGGCTCGAAAGGATATTCAGAATACTCCTTTTGAACAGTAGCGGACTAATTATGGATGTTATTTGATCTCTATTTCCATGCTTTGCACCTATATTTGCATAGTTAACACTAAATACGGAAAAGTATTAAACCTTAAAAAAAGATTATTTACTATGAATACATCCTAAAACTGTAGAATGAAGAGGCGGAGTAATGTTGGGAACATTTTGAATGCCTTGACTTATATCTAAAATTCCTAAAAATCTAATATCATTATATTCTAACTAAATGAAAAGTATATGGATAATCTAAGAAAAACGCTTGGCTGCTTGCTACTATTTCTTTTTGCAGCAGTTACATCTACTTATGCACAGGTTGCAAAGCAGTATTCGGGTACTGTTATGGATGCCGACAGCAATGAACCTATCATCGGTGTCAACGTAACTCTTAAAGATGCACAAACTGGTACCGTAACGGATATTTCCGGAAAGTTCTCGATTAGTGCTCCTGTTGGCTCTACACTATCATTTTCTTATATCGGATACGTGACTAAAGAGGTTAAACTGGGAACGAATACCAGTTTGAAGATTACAATGCAGGAAGATCAGAACCAATTGAGTGAGGTAGTGGTCATCGGCTATGGTGTAGTGAAAAAATCAGATATAACAGGTGCTGTGGCTTCTGTTTCTTCCAAACAATTTAAGGATCAGCCGGTAAAGCGGGTGGAAGATATTCTGCAAGGACGTACTGCAGGTGTGGCAGTGACGAGCGTAAATGGTTTACCTGGTGGCACAGTTAAAGTTCGTGTTCGTGGTACTACTTCTCTTAATACCAGCAATGACCCCTTGTATGTCATCGATGGCGTTATGGCTGGTGGACTAGATGTAAATCCTGCTGACATTCAATCTATTGAAGTTCTGAAGGATGCTTCGGCAACGGCTATTTATGGCTCACGCGGTGCTAATGGTGTGGTGCTGGTAACTACTAAAAAAGGGGTGGAAGGTAAAGTGCAGATTTATGCAGATGTGGCTATAGGCGTATCGAACATCCTTAAAAAATATGACTTACTGAATGCTTATGAATATGCGACAGCATTAAAGGAATATAATGGTATTTCGTTTGCAGATGATGAGATGGAAGCCTATAAAAATGGTTCCAAAGGCATTGACTGGCAGAATTTGATGTTGCAGACCGGTATTAGTCAGGACTATAAATTAGGTATTTCGGGTGGAACAGCTAAAAATAAGTATCTTATTTCAGCCAATGTACTGAATATGACAGCCATGACTATCACAACTAAGTATCAACGTGCACAGTTGCGCGTAAATCTGGATAATGAGCTTACGAAGTGGCTGACGCTTTCTACCAAGATTAATGCTTCACGTACTTCCAGTCACAATGGTGGCATTGATATTATGAACTTCTTGAATTATTCTCCTACGATGGAAATGAAAGATCCGGCAACGGGTGTTTATAATATGGACCCCTATAACTCGGTGAATGGAAACCCTTATGGTGCACGTGTCGCAAATTATGGTGACTCATATGTGTATGCTTTGAATACTAATATGGATTTGACTTTCAAAATAATGAAAGGGTTGACATTGTCTGTACAGGGTGCTGCTAATTACTCTCATGTTCCGAGTTACTCTTTCACCTCGTCGTTAGCAAAACCCGGACAAATTAGTGGTATGGAAAATGCGAGCAGGATGAATCTATTCTGGCAGAATACCAATAATGTGACTTATAACACAAGTTTCGGCGATCATCATTTGACTGCAACAGCTGTGTTTGAAGCAAGTGGCGCCGAAGGTAGAAATTTAAAACTGACCGGTAGTGATTTAGCCAATGAGTTTGTTGGTTATTGGAATGCAAAAAATGCAAAGACACGCGATGGAGAGAATGGCTATTCCGCAGAAGCTATTGTGTCGGGACTTGGTCGAATTATGTACAATTACAAAGGGAAGTATATGCTGACAGGTACTTTCCGTGCCGATGGTTCATCTAAGTTTCAGAAGAAGAATAAATGGGGATATTTTCCGTCAGCAGCTGTTGCTTGGGATGTTGCTAAAGAAAACTTTATGAGCAAACAAAACATTGTCCAGCAATTGAAACTAAGAGCCAGTTTTGGTGTTGTTGGTAATCAAAGTATCGGCGCTTACACAACATTGGGTATGTTGGCTCCTACAAATTATGACGGTTATGGTAGCGATGCAATCCATACCGGTTATTGGACTGGAAATCTTGCTACACCAGATGTAACTTGGGAAAGCACCTATCAGTATAACATAGGTTTGGATGCCAGTGTTTTAGACGGTCGCTTGAGTTTTACAGCCGAATGGTTCCGGAAGGATACTAAAGACTTGTTGCTTCGCAAACCTGCTCCTCAATATAACGGAGGTGGCTCTTTCTGGGTCAACCAAGGTGAAGTTAGAAACTCTGGTGTTGAATTCACCATCACAGCTACTCCTTTGACAGACAAAGATATATTTGGTTGGGAAACATCGCTGAATGCATCTTATTTAAAGAATAAGATAATCGATCTGGCAGGTAGTGATTTTATCGTTGGGGAGAATTATACAAGTATTGGCGGTGGTCCCATTCAAATTAAAAAAGTAGGGTATCCGATTGGTTCTTTCTATCTTTATGAATGGGCAAACTTTAATGACCAGGGCGCCAACTTGTATAAACATCAATCTAATGGAAGTTTGACAACCAATCCGGGTGCTGACGATCTGGTTACTAAAGGGCAGGCCGAGCCTAATTGGACTTTCGGATGGAATAATACATTTACTTGGAAAAACTGGACGCTCAATCTCTTCATCAATGCTGCATTAGGACAAGATAGACTGAATGTAAGCCGCTATGCGATGGGATCTATGACAGGTGTATATCGTTTCATCTCTTTATCTGATGCTTATTACAAAAGTTGGGATAAAGTAGCCAATAAAGCAGATGCTGTGTATGCAAGTCATAAAAATTCAGATAATAGAAACTATCCTGATTCCGATTTCTGGCTTGAAGATGCATCATTTGTGAAACTGAAAAATATAAGCCTTACGTATAATATTCCTAAGAAGATAACGAAAGTAGCCGATATTCAATTGTCGGTCAGTGCTCAAAACCTGTTTACATTAACGAAATACACAGGTATGGACCCAGAAGTGTACAGTGAATCCGATTACGGCTTTAATGGCGTAGATATGGGCTCTTATCCTGTTCCAAGAACTTTCACTTTTGGTATGAAACTTAACTTTTAATCTTTTAACTATACATGGATATGAAAACAATATATAGAATATTCAAATCTGTCGGACTAGCATTGATAGCACTTTGGATGGTGTCTTGCCAGGATTTACTGACAGAAGATCCTAAAGGGCAGTTGGCGGTAACTAATTTCTTCAATTCAAAAGGTGATCTGGACTTGGCTCTGAATGGAATGTATTCCAAAGTTGCGAGTGATATGTATGCAAATATCTGGGCAGGTTTCGAATCAGTGATGGGTGATGATATTTCTACACACCCTGCAGCTAATAAACAGGGGTTGCGTGAGGTAGATACTTATAATGTTTCGGACAATAACACTTGGGTGACTGAATTGTGGGGAGCTCGTTGGAGATTGGTAAAAGCTGCTAATTTCATTATAGATAATGCCGGACGAACTCCGGAGGTGAGCCAGGAAGAGAAAGATGCGGCCATTGGACAAGCTTATTATTGGCGCGCCTATTCTTATTTTTACTTTGTAATGGCTTGGGGAGAGGTACCTATGGTTGTGAAAGATGAAATCAATTACAACATGCCATTGGCAACCGTTCCTGAAATTTATGAACTGATTGTGTCTGACCTGAAAAAGGCAGAAACAATGGTCCCTGCCAATTATACTAAAGATCCCTACGTAAGAAATGGGGTAAACATTGCTGTTAGTCAAGGAGCTGTAAAAGCAACATTGGCTTATGTGTATATGGCAATGGCGGGATGGCCGTTGAACAAAGGAACAGAATATTATCAACTGGCCGCTGCAAAGGCAAAAGAAGTAATCGATGCTGCGAAGAAAGGTACTTACTACTACAAGCTATTACCTGATTACAAGCAAGTATATTCGATGGAGTATAATAAGAATAATCCAGAAGTGTTACTTGGTGTTTACTATAATTTAGGAATAGATGCACTTACCAATGCTCCTTTAGCCGATTTCCTGGCAGACTATGCTTATGGTGGCGGTGGTTGGGGAGATACGAACGGAGAAATTAAATTCTGGTATGATTTCCCGGAAGGCTCGCGCAAAGATGCATCTTATTTCCCGAAAATTATATTGAAGAATGAGACGAAGTTGCGTGATTGGTGGGAAGACCCCAATCCGGAAGCACCACGTGTGGTTGTTGCTCCCTGTTTCATGAAGAAAGTAGAAACGACTACTGGAGAAGAATTCGACTATACGAATCCGAAAATTTCGATGAATCAGAATGGAGAAAAGACGCATCAGATTATTCGCTTGGCAGAAGTATATTGCTGGTACGCCGAAGCTGTAGGTCGTTCAAAAACAGGTAGTATCACGGAAGCTGTCAACTTATTGAATGAGGTACGTAATCGTGCCAATGGATCTGTTGTTGCAGACCGGGATATCTATAAGACAACCATGTCGTATGATGATCTGGCAGAAGCTGCCTATAATGAACATGGCTGGGAAATAGCCGGATATTATTGGGGAAATATTGCCACCAGAGCAAGGGATATGTTTCGCATGAATCGTATTAAAGATCATTTTGAATACAGAAAATTGAATCCGGAGATTGAAGTGGCTCCTGGAGTCTTTAGGAAAGAAGCTGTTTCCGTATCTGGCACGTGGAATGACAGTAAGATGTATCTTCCCCGTCCTTTTGTAGACTCGTCTATTAATCCGAATTTGAAGAACTGAGTGAAACAATAAAAACCATCATTATGAAACTAAGATATTTATATTTAGCAATAGGTGTATTATGTAATGCCTCTTTAGTATCATGCGGCGATAGCTTCAAAGAGAAAACAGAGATTGTTGCATGCGGAATCTCCACAAATGCTTTAACATTCGGAGTCTCCTCTACTGAAGTTCAGACTGTAGATATTACGTCAGAAGCAGCTTGGGAAGTAGCAGTGGATCAGGCAGGTGGTAATTGGCTTACTGTTTCTCCTTTGGAAGGAACTGGTAATGGTACGCTAACAATTTCTGCTGATAAGAATAGCGGTCCAAAACGCAGTGCAACCTTGACCATAGCAGCGAAAGGTGCTGAACTTCGAACCATTACAATTATTCAGGATGGCTATAAAGGAACCATTTATAATTACGGTGACTTTACTGGATTGCAAAAAACAGGACTTGTGGCAGGGATCAATCCGATCACTATCGTAGACAATGACGAATGTGAAGATGGAAAAGCGTTAAGAATCTATACACGGCCAGGTAAAGAGTATGAAGGTACTAATGGAGATCGTTTCAAAGTGCAAACAACAACACAATTCGGATCAGGTCGTTATGAATGGAGGATATATGTCCCTAAATTCGGAATGAATGACCGAGCTAGTATTGGAGCATTCTTATATTTTGACGATGGGCATGAGTTGGATTTTGAAATTTGTTCCGGTACGGCTGCAGACCGTGCAGCACATAGTGCCGGACCAGATGATATGCTGTGTCTTGTGACTAGTCAGGCTAATCCTTTTTTCTCTGAGTTCACGCCTATCAAGGCTGAAGCTTGGCATACGTTTGTTTTGGATTTGAAGTTAGAGAATAAGAAATATCTGGCGGAGTGGTCGGTTGATGGTAAAGTTTTAAAGAGGGCACAATTAGATTATGGTGAAGAAGCTTATTTCCGTGCTATATCTAGTGTCGAGAATCTTTATGGTATGGGCGATCATGCGGCAACTCAAGAAAATTATGCCTTATTTGATTATCTTGAATATGTTCCTTATGATTATTCAATGAAGCCGATTGTTGAAGGTCAGCTTCCTCCCGAACCAGAGGGAACAACAGTGAAGTGGGACTTTGAGGAAGCAGGTTTTGTACCTGTTGGATGGACTAATAATGGAGGAACGATTGCAGATGGAAACTTGAATCTATCTAACGGGAATAACTTCGTTTATGGTCCGGAGATAGGAGCTGGAAAATATACATGGGAAATAGATGTTCCTTTGGTAGGGGTAGGTGAAAAATGGTTGGCAGGTGGTAATATCGCTGCAACTAACGCTGAAGAAAGATCATTCTCTATGTTTGTTTTCGCAGGTACTGAAAATGATCGTGCGGCTTGTACTATTCCTCCTGTTCCAGGTCAAATGCTGGTACGTTGTTATACAGAGTCTATGGGAGTTTACGGTGTACCTATTGATCCGGGTAAACATACTCTGACTATTGACCTCAGACTTAATGCAGATGGTGCATATTGGGCGGCATGGATTATAGACGGTGAAGTGGCGAAAACATTCACTACCTGGTATACTCCGGCACAGTTCAAATTTGGATTCTCAATAATGACCTTTGCTGACGGCGGTGGCTGGCAAGGAGATAAGCCTACTGCAAAAACGTATACAGCTAAGTATGACTATATAGAATATAAGAAGTATAACTATGATGAAGAATAACAGTTTACTTTACATTCAATGAGGTATTTAAGTATAATTGGAACAGCTATATGCTGTGTAATGTTGGTAATGACGAGTGTTTCCTGCAAGCAGGAAGCACTCGCTTCCACCACTTTGGAGAAAAAAGTATTTCCTTGGTATGTCTATATAGATGGAAGCTCTTTTAAGGATATAGAACCAGTGAAAGAGATAATTAGTTCCATTAGCGTTTTCGGGAATCCTCCGAAATCATTTATCGATGAGTGTCATCAGAATCATATTGAAGTATATCAGGCTGTAGGTGGAAATGAAGAAACGATTGATACGCCACAGAAAAGAAAGGCACTTGTTGAGAAGTATGTAAGCGATTGCAATGCAAATGGATATGATGGAATAGATCTTGATCTCGAACATTTGCGTCCTGATATTCAGGATGCATATACCGAATTCCTGAAACTTGCTTCAAAAGAACTTCATGCTGTTGGAAAGAAATTAAGCCATTGCGTGAGTTTTTATCCGGCTTTGTATCAGGATAACGAAACTAAGATGTTTCACGATCCGGTAGTCTTGAATGCTACCTGTGATTTAGTGAGAGTGATGTGCTACGATATGTATTTTGCACCGGGAATAAATAAGCCCGAGCTCAAGCACAGAGATGATTGTATGGGCATTGGACCTACGTCCAACTATCCATGGACTAAAGAAGCGATGCTTTTCTGGATGAAACACATTCCGAGTGATAAATTAGTGATGGCACTGCCTGCTTATGCAAATGATTATGCTGTAACTGGTGACATTAAAGGAAGGCAGGTTTATCAATCTGTGCCTGACAGTATAAATGGAATTTTGCTTTCTTCTACTTGGTTATGTTACGAAAAGGTAAACATGTATCTGTATGATGGTACCGATGGTAATCGGCATATGTTTTATGCAAGTGATGCCAGAAGTACAGAAGCACTACTTGAACTAGCCGATGAACTGGGAATCTCTCAAATCGGTTTTTGGCACTTTAATAGCGTAGACCCGCAAATGTGGGATACTACCGCAAAGTGGAAAAAGAAATAATAAGATAATAAATCGACCTTGTAAATAATATAGCTTTGTTCTCATCCCCCCATTTAGAGAAAAGCTATTCTTGGCAATAAGAGGCCGCAAAGGTATGAATTCATATCTTTGTGGCTTTTTATTTTTTTCTTACCTTTGAGGGCTTAACATTAACCCCCAAAAATGAAAACATGAAAAAGATCTTTTTACTAATTTCCGTAATCCTATTTATTTTCCCGGTACAGGCCCAGCATACATTGAGACTGATGACTTATAATATTAAAAATGCGAACGGCATGGATGATATTTGTAATTTTCAACGGGTAGCCAATGTGATAAATAATGCTTCTCCTGATGTTGTGGCTATACAAGAGGTAGACAGTATGACCCGTCGGAGCGGACAGAAATATGTGCTGGGTGAGATAGCTGAACGTACACAGATGCATGCTTGTTTTGCACCTACCATAAAGTTTGATGGAGGTAAATATGGAATCGGACTGCTGACAAAGCAAGTTCCGCTATGTTTACAAGCTATCCCTTTACCTGGTAGAGAAGAGGCCCGCACCTTGATTCTGGCAGAATTTGAGGATTATATTTATTGTTGTACTCATCTGTCATTAACGGAAGAAGATCGCATGAAGTCCCTGGAAATAGTGAAGTCATTTACTGTTTCCTATAAAAAGCCTCTTTTTCTGGCTGGGGACATGAATGCTGAACCGGAATCCGACTTTATAAAGGAGTTACAGAAAGACTTCCAGATACTCTCCAATCCTAAACAATCTACTTATCCGGCTCCTGAACCCAAGGAGACTATAGATTATATTACTGCATTGAAGTCAAATGCTAATGGCTTCGCTCTTATATCCTCTCAAGTGTTGGATGAACCGATGGCCTCCGATCATCGCCCTATTCTTGTAGAACTGCGTACCGCTGAAAAGGCAGATAAAATATTCCGTACTAAACCTTATTTACAGAATCCCATAGGTAATGGTATGACAGTTATGTGGGAAACTACCGTTCCGGCATACTGTTGGGTGGAATATGGAACAGACACTACTCAACTGAAACGCGCTCGTACAATTGTTGACGGGCAGGTAGTCTGCAATAATAAACTACATAAAATACGTATCAACGATCTGATACCGGGACAGAAATATTATTATCGCGTATGTTCGCAAGAAATATTGCTTTATCAAGCATATAAGAAAGTATTCGGAAATACTGCCCAGTCAGATTTCTCTGAATTTACGCTTCCGGAAACGGATACAGATTCTTTCACTGCCATTGTTTTCAATGATTTGCATCAGCATACAAAAACCTTTCGTGCTTTATGCAAACGGATACAGAATATCAACTATGACTTTGTAGTTTTCAATGGTGATTGTGTAGACGATCCTGTTGACCACGAACAGGCAACGACTTTTATTAGTGAACTTACCGAAGGTGTACGCAGTGATCGCATTCCAACTTTTTTTATGCGTGGCAATCACGAGATTCGCAATGCTTATTCTATCGGTCTGCGTGACCATTATGACTATGTAGGGGATAAGACCTATGGTTCTTTTAATTGGGGCGATACCCGTATTGTCATGCTTGATTGTGGAGAGGATAAGCTAGACTCTCACTGGGTGTATTACGATTTGAATGATTTCACACAGTTACGTAATGAACAAGTCGATTTTCTGAAAGAGGAGTTATCTGCCAAAGACTTCAAGAAAGCGAAGAAACGTGTTCTTATTCATCATATTCCGCTTTATGGTAATGATGGAAAGAATCTCTGTGCAGATCTATGGACTAAATTATTGGAAAAAGCACCTTTCAATGTGAGCCTGAATGCTCATACTCATACGTATGCCTATCATCCGAAAGGTGAGTTGGGAAACAATTACCCGGTCATTATTGGTGGAGGATATAAGATGGATAGTGCTACAGTGATGATTCTGGAAAAGAAGAAAGATGAATTGAGGATTAAGGTGCTGAATGTGAAAGGAGAGGTTTTGCTGGATATTACAGTTTAGAGAATGCTGTATAAAATGATATAGAAATGAAGGCCACAGGATTATAAATGATTCCTGTGGCCTTTATTTTTATAATCAGAGATATAGCTCGCACCGACTTTGATTATACTCTTGTTTTTTATATATGAATAAAATTATGAATTTCTTCGGGATTTAGAACTTTTGGAAACCACTCGCTTTTTCATAAGCTTTTTTCCCTTCCGTATCTTTATTGCTTGTATATCCGGGGCCGCCACCGGCAACATATCCATTACTTTCACCATTGGTACTTGGACTTACCCAAAATGCATACAAATCACCATTTTTGAGTTTGAATCTGAATCTGACTTCTTGCCCTGCCAGAGAGGATAAGTCACTGGCTCCATTCCATTCTACCTGTTGAATAGTAGAATCAATAGTAACTGCTTTACATTTGTCAGCCGAGAAGCCATCAATAACTTTATTATTTTTATCCAGGATCTCCACCTTGAGTTCTCCTGCCGGACAGTTGACATTGACAAACATATATTTTCCGCTGAATTTGACAGGGCGGGTTGTCAAGCTACCTTCTCCCGCTGTCGACATAGAAGCAAATCCGTCTCTGCGAAGAGTAGCCATACCAGTAGCACCGTTTGAATGCATATAGCTGGAGCTATCTCCACCTTTAAAACCGATGTAGTAGAATCTTAACTGGTCTCCTACAACAGTACAGATACCACCTACGGATTGTACATATCCACGATCCCAGCTACCGGGCACACGGGTAGCAGGAATAAATGCATCCCTGTAAGGTCTGTCCCAATGAAAACCATCACGGCTGAAAGAAACTTTCAACTCTGTGATTTTGGGTCTGTTGGCTGCTTGGGCAATTTCATTTTCATCCAATAGAATTTGGTGGAGTCCCAACATGATGCTTTCGTAACCTACAGCATTCAGATTATAAAGTTCCGGTGGCAGATTGAATTCCGGATCCGGGGTATCTTTATTATCTGCATTACACCAGAATACTACATCCGATTTTGACCAAACGGCTCCGGCCAGAAAGTCAGAGTGTTCCCGGTAATATCTGGCTCTTCCATGTGGAGAATTACCCAGTACACCCAGAGTACGTATGCTGAATACCCATTTCTTACGGAAAGGATTGTAGAACATAGTGCTTCTGTCACCGCAAGGACCTGTTTTGGTAAACCAGCTCCACTGCTTTCCATTCGAAGAAATCATACAATAGCCGGCATTGTCTGTTGCTTCAGCGTTCGGCGAGCGTAAAAACATTTTGTATCTCTCGTTGTCGGATGCCTCGTAATCCAGTACGACGGCGCATGAGTTTGCAGGAAATCTGGATAATGTCAGAAGTTCGTTCGAACCATTATTCAAATCCGGGCGTACCCAATTTACACCATCATTACTGGTCGCATAGGCCATTTTATTAAGCCATCCGGCCTCATACCACATTTTGAATATTTGTTCTCTGGGTTCCCACCACACACCACCGTCTTTGGCAGAAGCACCGGGAATGTTCGATGTCTCCAAAGCTGTTTCAGGTTTTAATATAGGGTTTTGTGCATACTTTTTAGGCTTATAGAATTTACGTTCCAGATCTGTGTTAGCAATCAGAAAATTGTCAAAGAACAATTGACGGCCTACATCAATGGGAACCACTTCCGGCGGAGTCTGCAAATAAGGGACATTCATCGGTTCATACGAACTGATATTGATGTTTTTGGGCGGCCATACGGAAGGTAGGATAATGCCGTTGTATAAAGTTCTCCAGTCATCCGATGGATCATCGGGGTCTGGGGCAGGATCTGTTCCGGAATTCCCCGGAGGTTCGGATATTCCATCGTCTGATCCGCCACAACTATAAGATACTAAACATAACAAGAACATGCTAATGCATGCGTGCAGTTTTATTGATCTGCAAAGTGAGTACATATATTTCATAATCGTTCAGTTTATGTTTCTATTTATTCTTTGATTCGGCCATTAATTCGTCTGTCATATCTGTAGTTTTAGGGTTCAGCACTTTCAACTGCAGGAATATGGACAGACATACAGAGAAGATCATTATCAAAAAGACAAGATCTTTATAATTAGCTTCGAATGCTTTACCCAATTCATTGGTAATGATGGCTCCGGCAGCAATTCCGACAAAATTCATGAGACCGTAACCAGTGGCGCGGTAGCGTGAAGGGATAAACTGGCAAAGAATTGGCATATTATTGGTATCATACATTCCGAAGCCAAGTCCGAAGAGTATAGCTCCTGCTACAATAAACACAATGTTATTTCCGTAAACCATTAGCAAAAGAGCAGGAACGATCAGGGATAGTCCTGTGGCACTGGTGTAAACCCTTCCTTTGATATTCTTTTGCACCCACTTGTCGGAGATAAAGCCACCAAGAAATACACCGACAAATGAAGAAAGGGCAAGGGTGGTGGTAGAAAGTGGCCCTGCGAATTCCATATCCATATTTAATGTATCGGAAACCATGGTCGGAAGCCAGTTTTTGGTAGTCCATCCGGGAAGATTAAGTGCGGCAAAATAATATAGCATTACCCAGAAGGCGATATTGCTGAACAATACAGCCAGTCCCTTGAAGGTCATAGAAAGATTTTCCTTAATGCTTTTCTTTTGTTCGGTTTGTACTGTATATGTTTTTTTCTCATGCAGCAATGCGATGAGTACCAGGCTATAAATAATACCTATCATGCCAAAAGAATGAAAGGTAAATTGCCAAGAAGTATGTGCGGCTACTGTTGCTCCGAAGCCACCGATAGCTTGTCCCAGATAAATCCCCGAGGTCAGTACACCAATGGCGATTGACCTTGTTTTCCCCTGGTGATAATCGGCTGTGAGAGACAGAGCGGCTGGAATATAAAATGCTTCGCTGACACCCATTAAAGCTCTTAATATATACAAGTGGCTGATGTCATCAACGTATCCCATCATAAGAGTGACAGTAGACCACACGAACAAGCTGATGACAATTAGCCATTTACGGTTCAAGCGGTCTGCAATCATTCCCGATATAGGGCTCATAATGGCATATATCCAGAGGAATATAGCCATCAACCGCCCGAAATTGGTGATAGACTCCAGCTCTTTGATGTCCACCATGATAAATGGACGCATCGTAGCCAGCATCTGTCTATCTAAATAGTTGAGTAGAGACACTACGACGAGCATCCCTACTACCATCCATGGATAAAATTTCTTATCTTTCAGCATATTTACATTTTGATTTTAATGACTATTTTCTTCACAGTCACCCCGTCTTCGTCTTTTATGCTGGGACGATGTGGATCCTTAGGAAAGAAAACATAGAAAAGATCGGGTGTTGCCACTTCATATATAGCTGATGCATCGGGTTTGAAGAAGACAATGTCCTTCTCTTCTTCATATTCACAAATAGGGACCACTTTGTCCAGTGTTGTTACCCCCATCTTCTCCTTTCCGCTAATCAGATATTGGAAGTCGATATATTTGCGATGTGCTTCAAAGTTGCATTCTGTTGCTTCTTTAGGGGTATATTCGCTGACAATAGCATATACTTCACGTCCTATGATTTCGTGTTCACCGGGAGACAGCCTGCCTAGATCTGTATTCTTCAGATACTCGAACGTGGCTTTCCATCTTTCCGGGTATTGGGCCCGGTGCTTTTTCAGAGCATCCATATCGAGTATCGGACTGGCAGCTACTGTCCAACCGTATTTCCAATCTACTTCTGTAGAGTCGGTTGCGGATGTGGCAGTGCTATTATTTTTTTTAATGTTTCCACAGGAACAAGTCATGGTAATAATCATTAGTAGAGTGATTAATTGGTTGTTTGTTCTCATAATACTTGAATGATTTGCTGTTTCAATTCTGCTACATTCTTTCTGATTGTTTCCAGATCGGCATTATTCACTTTTTGCAAAGGTTCGCAGATATAGTCGGTTATCAAGCCTTCTGTAAACAATGCTGCTTTCAGACCTTTGAGAAAGGATACACTTGACTTATCTACGGAATAAATTTCGGTGGAAACCTTCATTACCAGTTTCTGTAGTTTAAGTATTCTTTCTGTATCTTTCGCTTTGCAGGCTTTGAACAAGTTGACGTATAGTTCTGGAAACAGATTAGACCCGGAGTTCACGCCGCCATTGCCACCCAGTGCCATGGTAGAAGCCAACATTTCATCCGGCCCTACGAGAATGGTGAAATTGGGATATTCTGCTTTTATTTCTGCGAGTAGCGTGTTGAAGTAAGTACCATTACCGGAACTGTCTTTCATGCCGATGATGTTCGGATGTTTAGCCAATGTCTTGACTGCTTCAACGGAAATCATTAATTTGGTTTGCGCCGGGATATTATATAAGAACAAAGGCAGAGGTACATTATCGGCAATGGTAGTATAATAGTCGATAATTTCTTTCTGTGTCAGCCCTAGATAGAACGGAAGTGCGGATACTAAATAAGTAACTCCACATTCTTTTGCGTAACGAGCCATATTCAGGCTTTCTTCGATACAGCAGTCGGCAATACTGACAAATACAGGAACACGTTTCTTTACGTATTCTACCGAATATTTGATTAAATCCTTTCTCATCCGGGGAGAAATACTTGTTCCTTCACCTGTAGTACCCATGAGAAACACACCGCTGACTCCACCATTAATCAGATGATCCAGCAATTTTTCCAAGCCTTTGAAATCTATGTTTTCTCTATCGATAAGGGGGGTAACCATTGGGGTTATCACACCTTCAAATAATTCTTTATTCATCATTCTTTATATTGTTATTACTGATTATTATCTTAACATCTTTCTAATAAGTTGGGAAAATCTTGTGCCTTTTTGTAAGCCCTCATCCCTTCTTTGTCTATACCACCGCTGAACCCCGGTCCTCCTGCTGCATTATATCCGTTGCTGGCACCTTCCGTATCGGGACTTACCCAGAATGAATACAAATCTCCATTGGTAAGATAGAATTTGAATCGGACCGGTTGGCTTTTTAAGGTAGACAGGTCTTTTTTATTCTTCCACCTGATCTGCGCAATCGTACTGTCTACTGTCAACGGTTTACAGTCATTGGCAGAGAATCCCTGAATGACTTTATTGTCTGCGTCCAATACCTCGACCTTTAGTTCTCCGTTCGGACAGTTTACGTTTACAAACAGGTATTCCCCGGTAAATGTAACAGGACGTGTCACTAATGTTCCTTTCTCCTTTTGGGCGGAGTAAGATACAAAACCATCTCTGCGCAACACTGCTACACCGGTGCTTCCATTGGCATGCATCCCATTTTTCTCGTAGACAGTGCTTTTCTTTTTCTTGTTCCCTTCGAAGCCTATGTAGTAAAACCAAAGCTGATCTCCTACGATGGTGCACAGTCCACCCACAGATTGTACATATCCTCTGTCCCATGAGCCTTCTTTCCGTTCGGCCGGGATAAAAGTATGCCGATCGGTACGATCCCAATAGAAACCATCGCGACTGTAAGCCACTTTCAGTTCGGTTATTTTAGGAACTCCGGCTTCTCTGCATCTCTCATTAGATGGTCCCAGGTGTATCTGCGGTAATGATAGCATGATACTTTCGTAAGGAACTGCTGATAGATTGTATAATTGTGCCTTATCGCCAATATATGGATCTGGGTCATCCAGGTAATCGGCTCCTAGCCAGAAGATAAGGTCTTCTTTTGTCCATTTTGCCCCCTCCAGAAAGTTTGAATGCTCGTGGTAATAACGGAATCGTCCGATAGGAACCCGGTTTATGTTCTCTGGATTCCGAAGACTGTATACCCATTTCTGGCGGAAAGGATTGTAGAACATCGTACTTCGGTCTCCACATGGCCCGGTTTTGACTGGCTTTCCCCAATGAATCCCATCCGGAGAAACCATACTAAACCCATAGTTGAAACGTTCCGTAGAGCCGGGTATGGAATTCGGAGAACGTAGGAACATCTTAAAACGTTCTTCCGGATTCTTAGTAAAATGATCCAGCCAAACCGTGGAAGAGTCTGCTACAATTTCCGGTACAATCTGGTTGGTTCCCGCTACTACATCCAGATTTGGACGTTCCCAATGTATTCCGTCTTTACTTGTAGCGTAAGCCATTCTGTGCAACCAACCGGCTTCATACCACATTTTAAAAATATTATCTTTCGGATCCCACCATACTCCACCATCTTTGGCACTCGCTCCGGGAATGCCATACGTTCCCTGTTCCAGTTCGGTTTCTGGCTTCAGTACTGGATTAAAGCTCATTTTGCGCGGTGTGTAAGATCTGCGTTCCATATCCGTTTGCTCAATCAGGAAATTATCGACAAAGAGTTGTCGGCCTAAATCGATGGGGACGATTGCCGGACGATTGATTAGATAGGGTAATGGCATAGGATCATAATTCATTCCAATATTTCTTGGAGGCCAGACGTCGGGAAGTGTGACGCCATTATACAGGGTGCTGTTTTGGGGAGCACTCCCTCTTAAAAAAGAGGGGGATGCTATATTAGGTACAAATGCTGCGGACAATGCTAAACCGGCATTTCTTATAAAATCACGTCGTTTCATTTATATGCTATTTTATGATAGATTAGTTAATTGGAGGGGCTGTCCCAATGCGGATTCTGTTTCAGATTCGGATTGATGACGAGTGCAGAGCTTGGCAACGGAGCCAGATAATCACGGTCTTCATTCCATGTTTTCACCTTGTCCGTATTAACTACTTTATTGCCGGAGTTTCCATTACTAAGGAAGATGCCAACATTCAGTCCGATTGAGTTTTTCTCTGTCAGATTACCGGGACGTTCGCCTATATATATGTAGAAATTGGCATTTCTGACTGTATACGCTGGTTTGTCCAGGTCATATTTGGTTGAAGGAGCTGATACTGTTGAAAAATAAACTCCCTTGAACTGCTCTTTGAAGAGATGCCCCGCTTTCCAACGCATGATATCGTCATAACGCAGATCCTCCATAACCATTTCAACTCTCCGTTCTCTCCGGATCTCGAGAATCACTCCTTTATTGCTACCGGATACCAACGGATATTGTGCTGCCAGTACTGGATCCGGATTAGCATTTGCAGCTGCCATATTCATATTAGGCATTCCTACACGGTCGCGTATCAGTTTGATACTCTGTTCCAGATCAGTTTGGGTGAGCGTACCCAATTCGGCCTTTGCTTCAGCGTAATTCAGCAGGACTTCGGCGTAACGATACAGGATGATGTCGTTCTCATTACTGGTTTGCTTATCATAATCTCCGGATTGTATGTATTTAATCGGCATATATCCGGTGGTAGAAATAATCATGGCTTCATACAATCTATTGACATCATGATCCTTACCGATACGGGCGTAACCGGGACATCTGACTGTTTGGAACATACGAGGATCTCTATTTTCAAACTCCTCGCCAAAAATCATAGTTGCGTATCCCGGTTTGTCGGTAAAGCGAGTACCGTCATTCATCAGATAAGAGTCCATGAATGCTTTACTAAGTCCAATCTGGTTTCCGCTAGCGTTAATGATCGAATAATTGGTGTTATGTTTTACGCCCAATGAAATGCTATAAGCATAGGCTGTGATTACCTCTACGTCACTCGCACTATTCGTTGCTGGCTGTGCAAACAGGTCCCGATAGGCTACGCTTGTTCCTTCCCCCTTATCAATGGTGTATTTGCCCGAAATCATCATTGCTTCAGAAGCTGCCACACATTCTTTCAGGAATTTCTCTGATCCCTCTATGTTATGGTATTTTCTGAATGTACCTTCGAACAGGCAGAAACGACTCTTCAGTGCTAATGCAGTCCATTTGGTTATCTCATTCAGGCTTTTAGTTTCCACTCCATTTTTAATGGCTTTATCCAGGTCTTCCAAAATTTTATCTGCAATTAGTTCTCGGGAGTCACGTGGTTTGTATAACTCCGGACTGTTATCTTCAAGTACGGTGTCATACCAAGGTACTCCGCCAAATGTTTTCAATTTGTCATAGTAGAACTGTGCCCTCAAATAATAAGCCATTGCATTATATTTCTCGCGTATAGTCTCATCCGGACAATTTACAGAGTATTTCAGAAAGATATTAATCTTTCGTAGATTATCCCAGTCCCAACTTCCAGCCGATTGTGTCGAGCTTCTTTTGCCAGTCATATAATCGGGGAGCGTAGGCCATATCACATCGTCAGTCTTTTCCATCATTTTCCCGGCGGCTACACTGGCGCCATTATCTACATTGGATGCTCCTGACAACATGGGGAGAAGTCCGTTGATATATAACTTCAGTTCCGTTTCATTCTTTAGAGAGTTTTCCGGAGTCATCTGGTCCTGTGGTAACTGATCCAGTTCGCAGGCACAAAACGAAAGCGATAGTGAACTTATCAAAAAGGCTTTCTTTAGTATCGTTGTTGTTTTCATACTTATAGATGTTTAGTTTTGAAAAAATTAGAACGTCAGATTCACGCCGACAGAAACCGTTTTAGAGAATGGATAAATACGTGCGTCATTGGCGGACATAGCTTGTTCCGGGTCTATATAGTCTGTCTTGAAAGGTGACCAATAGCATAAATTTTCACCGGCAAAATAGATTCTCAATCGCTCGATTCCTGCTTTCGATGTAAGCTTAGCAGGTAATGTATAACCTACCGATAGATTTTTCAGACGCAGGTATGCCAGGTTCTGCAAATATCTGTCATTCACAACTTGCATCTGTCCGTCATCGTTATATGCGGCGCTACCACGTTCGAGGCGAGGGAAATATGCGCCCTTGTTCTCTTCCGACCATGCTTCTTCGGCTAGTCCTTTGGGGAGGAAAGCACTGTTGACACGTCCCCATGATCCCCAGAATTTTTCCATTTCTTTGTTCGGATATAAATCTCTTTTTCCAATACCTTGGAATGAGATGGCAAAATCAAATCCATTCCAGTTTATATTTGCTCCGAATCCATAGTTGTAACGCGGCGTTTCATTACCGATCACTTCGAGATCTCCATGATCGTCTAATGTATTTGCTCCATTGTTGATAATGTTATTACCATCCTTATCGAGGTATTTCATATCTCCACCACGGGCAACAGACCATTTACCCTGACTTTTCAATATGTCTCTGTTTACTGCCGACTGGTCTATCTTACTAGTCCATTCCGTAGCTTCTTCATCTGATTGGAATAATCCGCCAGTTCTGTAACCCCAGATTTCACCGATTTTCTTTCCTACATAATAATCAGTCAGAATGTTCGTGTCATTTCCTTGGTATTTAGTGATTTCAGAGGTTGCGTCACCTATAGAACCGAAGATTTCATAATTCAGCGATCTTCCGGCCAGTTTGAAATTATCACGCCAGGTTACAGTGATTTCATATCCTTTTGTCTTCATTTCTCCAGCGTTTTGGCGGGGAGGGTTCGCACCGTAAACAGCAGGAAGAGTCACTCCGTCGACAAACATATCAGAAGTCTTTCGGATAAAGTAATCCCCACTGAAGTTAAGTCTGTTGTCTAATACACTGATATCTATACCCATGTTGAGGGTACCTACCTTTTCCCAGGTATAATCGCCTGCTACAGGAGCGGGAGTCGTCAGATAATAGGCAAGCGAATTGCCAACAATATAAGAAGACTGTTTCTGGGTAATGGTAGAATATGGATACATACTTACTCCCAACTGATTTCCCAGAACACCATAAGAGGCTCTTACTTTCAGATTATCGAAGATATTCAATCCTTTCATGAATTGTTCCTCGCTGATTCTCCATCCGGCTGATACGGAGGGAAAGAAACCATATCTATTTCCCGAAAGGAATCTGGAAGAACCGTCATATCTTCCGTTGACTTCCAACAAGTAACGTTCTTTATAATTATAATTGGCTCTAAAGAAAAGGCCGAACAATTCGTAAGCAGATGCGCCTCCTGTGGCTTTGAGGTCTGAAGCTCCTGTGCCTGTTGCCAGATTCAAGTCGTTCAGTGTTTCAGATAATACATCCGTGCGATAACCAAGTAGATCGTGGTTTTGTTGTTTCTCATAGTTCATACCTACTGTAGCCGATACATTATGTACTTTAGCAAAAGTATTGCTATAGGTAGCGTATGCATTGAATACGTGAGACGGATCGTAAGACATTGATTTCTCTATATAGTCTTTTTTGTGAGTGGAAGTTGTGCTCAACTGTGTCTCATCGGCATATCCGTTAGAAATATATACTAGTCCCTGACGTTTCCAATTATCATCCATAGTGAAACCGAATGTGTAATCAGCATTTACAGATAAATTCTTGATAGGAGTGATTTCAACAGAGAATGTATTCCGGAAACGCCTTTTTCCTACATTTCCTTTAGATACACCTCCGTAAATATCTGCTACACGTCCTTCATTGATGACTTTACCGTTTTTCATCAAACCAGTGTAGTTGCCATCCGGTCCGATGGGTACGTAATAAGGTGCACAGTTAATCATGGTTCTGGCAAAAGCTGCATTAGCTGCGTTCTCACCTGGATACGTGTGCGAACTATCAAAATAGTTTGTCTGGTTTCCGATTTTCAACCATGATTTTATTTCCGCATTGAATTTGGAAGTCAGGGTATACTGTGTGTATTTCTCATCAGCACGCTTCATCATACCATCTTTCGAATAGAAATTTGCAGATACGTAATATTGAATCTTGTCCGTACCACCGGAGATACTTACATTGTGAGATTGTGACGGCATTCTTTCTTTATACATCCAGTTCCACCAATCAAAGTTGGCATAATAATTGTATTTTTGTCTGCCATTACTTTCTGTAGTGGTAACTACCCATGGGCGATCCGGATTCTCTGTTGTATCATACCGGCGTGCTTCCAATTCTTTATAATCTTCTTCCGTATATCCGGTAGCAGCTCCCATAAACCCTTTCTGTCCCATGTATGAAGTATCATAAATATAGGCATGGTCATAACCGGAGGTGACGAAATCGGTGGATACGGTCGGTTTTGACCACGAAAAATAACCGTCGTAAGAAACTTTGGCTTTGCCGGATTTAGCTTTTTTGGTGGTGACTAAAACGACACCAAAAGCAGCCCGTGCACCATAGATGGCTGCCGAAGAAGCATCCTTGAGTACGGAGATCGATTCGATATCATTCGGATTCAGTTGGTCTATGCTACCGGGAATACCATCTACCAGAATAAGAGGCGAACTGGAATTCACAGAACCCATTCCGCGAATGGAGATTGTTCCGCCTGCTCCGGGACTTCCCGTGTTTACCTGAATATTAACGTTAGGCATAGCTCCCTGTAGCATTTGTGTAACAGACGATGTAGACCTGTTTTCCAGTACTTCGGCTGTGACTTGGCTGACTGCACCTGTCAGGTTCACCTTTTTCTGGGTACCGTAACCAACAACGACCACTTCGTCCAACAATTGGTTGTCGTCATGTAGAGTTACATTGATCACTTTCTGGTTGGCTGGTACTATTACTGATTTGAATCCGATGAAACTGAATTCAACGGTGGCACTTGGATCTGCTTTTACCTGATAGTGACCGTTGAGGTCTGTGACAGTTCCGGTAGTCGTTTTCCCATGTTTAACGATGACGGAGACTCCTAACAAAGGTTCTCCGTTACCGTCTCTAACGGTACCTGATACAGAGTTTTGAGCATACATATTCATCGAGAAAATGAATAGGCAGCTTAATAACAGTATAAGTTTATGTCTTATACCGTCAGTTACTAACTGAAGATTTCTACCTGATAGAATAAATCGTCGGTTCGAGTAGGTTTTCATGTTCATTAAATTTAGAAGTTGAGCGATAAGGTAATTCGTTTTCTAGGATGAAGTGGTTCACTTCTTCGAGAGTAGGGATAGATGGTTGAGCACCCGAGCGGGTAACGGCAATTGCGGCCGCTGCATTCGCAAAATTGATGGCTTCCATATCTATCTCCTTTTGAGCACACATGACAGCCAATGCGCCGCAGAATGTATCGCCGGCCGCAATTGTGTCAATGGCATTCACTTTGTAACTGGGAAGTCGGACGCTTGTATGAGCATTTTTCATATATACGCCATGGCTTCCCAGGGTTATCACAACATTTTGTGCACCTGCCGCAATCAAAGCTTCGGCTATCTTTTCCAGGTTATCCCCTGTATGTTTGATGCCTGAAACAAATGCTGCTTCTACTTCGTTGACTACCAGAATATCGATAGCTTTCATCAACTCTGCATCAATCAGACAGGCAGGTGCAGGATTAAATAAAACCTTTTTACCTTTTTGTTGTGCTAATAGTGCAATACTCTTAATCGTATTGTAAGGAATCTCGGCTTGCATAACTACTATTTCCGTCTCATCGATCACTTTGGAAAAATGATTGATAGAGTCGGGAGATAAAGAGTAGTTTGCTCCCGGAGCTACGGCTATGCAATTCTCTCCGCTGTCTGCCACGAAAATCAGTGCGGTTCCCGTGGGGTGTTGGGTGTCATTGATAATATAATCCGTAGTGATTCCCTCTTTTTCAAAATTCTTTTTGAGTATATCGGCATACATATCATTCCCTAGGGAAGTGACAAAGGTGACCGAACCTCCCAACCGTGCTGCAGCCACGGCCTGGTTTGCACCTTTTCCTCCAAGAGATTGCATAAAAGAGGCATCACCGACAGTTTCGCCGGGTGCCGGGAGATGGTTGACTTGGGCAACCATGTCGATGTTTGAGCTTCCAATAACTACTATTTTCATGTGAATCAGATTTATATTTAACCTAGGTCTTTTCTATTTATAAAGTGACTTCCATTTTATAAGGAATGGCACTTTGGGCACCGATACGGGTAACGGCAATTGCCGCTGCTGCATTGGCAAATTCAACAGCTTCTGTCAATGAGTGTTTTTCGGACAGACAAACGCTGAATGCTCCGCAGAACACATCTCCGGCTCCGGTTGTATCAATCGTTTCTACTTCTTTAGCAGGAATCATGGTATATTCTTCTTTCTCTTTCACGTAGGCTCCGTCTTTCCCTAAGGTAATGACGACATTTTCTATCCCTTTATCTCCGATGGTTTTGGCGGCCCGGTGAGCACTTTTTATATCCATGACTTTAATCCCGGATAGCATTTCCGCTTCAATCCGGTTAGGAAGTATAGTGTGTACATTTCTTAGGAACGTATCACTAAGGGTAGATGCAGGTGCCGGATTAAGTATTACCTTTTTACCGTATTTGTTGGCAATAGTAGCTGCATATTCGGCAGTCTCTATTGGAACTTCAAGTTGCATTAATATAATATCAGCTTCCTTGATTTTTTCTTCAGCTTTGTTGATATCTTCAATGGAAAGAGAGCGGCTTGCACCCGGTGCAACAATAATGCTGTTTTCTCCGAAAGAATCGACAGAGATAAGTGCCACGCCTGATGGACTTTTCTGGTCAGTGAAGATAAATTCGGTATTAATTTTTTCTGATTTATATATTTCCAATGCCTGTAAACCGAACAAGTCATATCCGATTTTGGAAATGAAGGTGACTTCGGCTCCCAATCGGGATGCCGCAATTGCTTGATTAGCTCCTTTACCGCCAGGATTCATATAAAATGTTCCACCCAAGACGGTTTCTCCCGGTACCGGTAGTCTGTTGGCTTTTACAACCATGTCGGTGTTGCAACTTCCAATTACTACTACTTTGGGTTTATGAATAGATATAGTTTCCATAGTATTTAAAATTAGGATAATGCAAATGAAAGGAATAATAATGCATCGTTTTCTACATTAATAATTGATTTATATAATTTCAAAGATGATGTAATGAGGCGAATTTTCCTTGATAATAAGGATGTATAGAATGAATATATAAAGTCTGTTTATATAATTACAAAGAGAAAAGGTGAACTTGGAAGATGCTTTTTTATGATAGAGAAAGGCTGCAATAACCTTCCTTTTTAGGATTCTTTAGCATTTGTACGTATTCTCAACACCTCGGAAAGCTTTTCTTTCCGGATTTTCGATTCCATCCATGCTGTGAAATCAAAGATGCGTAAAAGCTGGTTCTCGTATTTATCATTATATAGCTCCTGGATTTCCGGAGACAGCTTTTCCCAAAAGGCTTCCCGATCTTTGCGCAGGATAGGGAGGTTCCTTTTATTCAGGAACCATAGAATAATTCGTTCAGTCTTAAATGTCTGTTCTTTCGGTGAAGAAAGACTTCGGGTAATGGAACGTGATTCGTGCCGGATCAGTTCGTATTCTTGTGTTTCGTAATAAGCGATGAGGCGAACCAGACGAATGGTTCTCATCAATGGGAGGTATTTAATATTATGGTCGACAATAGCGTTACTTATATATTTTTTGGCTGCTTTATAGTTCTGATTACCAATATGTACAATCGTTGTATAAAGCAATAGTTCACTTTTGCGTATAGGACTTAGCCAGGCTTCTTTGTCGTAGAGCGTCTCCTGATAACGATTCATGACCTCTGTACAGTTTAAGAAATCTCCTTTGTCCAAATAAGGGAACAGTTCGTACTGAAAGAGCAGGCAGGTGGCATTTACTTTAAATTCAAGAGAAGAATCTTCAGCTATCAGTCTTTTTAATTTTTCCAGAAAGTACGGCATTTCGTTGTAGTTGCCTACTGAACGTAAACTTCCGAGCACTCCTTCGAGCACTGACAAATAATAAATGGGTGGATTCGACCAAAACTGTTGGTTCTGTTCAAACAAAGAATTCAGTTCCTTGTATGAGTTTAGGGCGGCTCTGTAATCTCCCGCTCCCATTAAATAGTTTGCTTGAAAAAGTTTATGGTTTCGTGTCAATTCAAAATTCCCCTCCGCATCTGAAGAAGCGGCTATATAAAGTTCGTTGACCATGAGGTCATTCATATCCTGTTTCTGTTTTGAAGTTCGTATCGCCCCGATATGAGAGAGACGATATTTCAGTAAATTATGTAGTGAGGATTGCTCCGTTATCTTTCGGATTTTCTTTAAAGATTCATTCTGAATAAAATGCTTGTGAAAAAGTTCCTGTTCTGTCATGTTAGGGAAATTCAGCCGTAGCAGATATTCCAGTTCCTGTTTCAGGGCAATCGTCAGAATTTCGTTATTCTCATAAAATTGTGCTTGCTCTATTGTATTGGATAAAATCTCGAAACACTCTTCGAACAGAGAGCGTTCATAAAGCATACGGGCTTTGCATAGATCATTTAGCAAATCATAGTAGATGTCTTTCTTCTTTCTTAATGTGAGTAGCGTATCTACCAGTTTCTCATATAAATATTGAATGGATACTTCGAAAGAACCTTTAGGTCTGCGCTTATAAAATTCTTCTTTCACTGCATTTCCATTGGGCTGTTTACTCTTTGTGATAATATCATAAATAACCAGATAGTCTTTCTCCTCCTTATCTTTGACGACTTGCAAAGAGAAGTGTTTCTTTTCAGATTTCGATAGTGAATATATTAAGGAAATAACGGAATCGACTCTTTTCATGAAGCCCTTTCGATTAGTATTAGGTTGCAATAATCGGGAATTTCTGTGAGAAAAACAAGTTATTTGAGAAATTAACAAATCCGGCTTAAGCTCATTTAAGCCGGATTTGTCTTTAAATATTAATCATTCATACGATTTCTTATGCTGCCGGATCCGGTGCTTCACCACCGCCTTCGTTTCCACCTTCTCCACTGCCTCCATTTCCCTTGTCAGGCGTGCTGGAACTATTGGCTTTAGAACTATCCAACTTTTGGATACTTATCGATTTTATCATACCTTTAAACATACTTCCGGGAGTGAAAATAATTTTACGGTTCTTTAAGGTTTCCGCGGTTACCTCTTTTTCATCATCCTGACTTTTACACCCGAAAGAAGGGCGGAAAGTTCCGAATTCTCCAAGGCTGACTGATGCCCCGATTTCCATATATGTTATCAGTGAATCAATCAATCCGTCGAGGACGGATTTTACAGTACCGCGTGGAACGAATCCTACTTTTGTTACTTGATCGCATAGCATTTTAAAATCAACAGTAACCACGTTGAATGGTTTAGCTACATACTTTTCGGCTTTTTCCTTATCAAAGCCAAAGGTCGTTTTCTTGACTACATATTTCAGTGCCATAATTCTTAATAGTTTTAATCGTTAGTAAATCTAGTTATTATTTTGTGATCACATTGCAAAGATATGGTGTCTCAAATTGCTGGGCAAGCGATTTTGAAGAAGTGCGTTCACAAAATAATTAATATTGAGATAATTCCTTGTGGTATAGCTGTTTGTGCGTTTTTATATTCTTTACGTTTATTGATATTGTCCGAAATGTAGAGCGTAAACTGTATGTTTTACCTTTTTAAATATACTACTGTCTTGCCTCCTCCATATTTTCGTATTATTCCCTCTTCTATATATTTATTCAATAATCCAATTGCCTTGTCCCGGTTTATTCCAGCCAGTCTCATAAAATCTGTTCGGGTGATGCAGCCTTGTTCTTCCAAGTGTTGTATAAGGACGGTACGGCAATTGTCTTCATTAGGACTGCCATCGTTACGGTAGGGAGATTCCATACGTTCCAACTGTAACGGTTCCATGCTTTCGCGGAATTTTTTGTTGATACGGAGGTTTATTTTGTTCAGGTGGATGGAAGGAGAACGAATTTCTTTCTTTTCCATAACCGGTCGGCCGCATTTCAGCGATAAAGAGAAATGGCCCAGTTCTCCAACTTCTACAGTCCAACCTTGTTTTAACCAATGTTGTAATTCATCAGTAATAGCTTGCAGGCATCCTTCAATGGTGGCTTGGCTGAAGCCATTACTTTTAGATACTAACTCTATGAATTTCTTGGCATCAAGAGTTCCTGATGGAATCACTCGTGCGTGAAGTGGCTGCTGCTCATCCTTTTTTTGTGGGTTGCCACTGGCATAAAGATCATAATAAACACTCATGTTTTATTTTGTTTTTAGTTATTCAGTAAATATTGTTTCCGATTGCATGATTCTATTCGTCGGACTATAGTCCGACGCAACGTTAACTATAGTGTTCCTTTCGTTGGACTATAGTCCGATGAAAGATAGACTACAGTCCGACGAATTAATTTGTGCACTCAAAGTTATTATTTTTTTCGGGTATAGGTACTAGTTTGTGCATTAAACAAGAAAATAGGTTTCTTTTATGCATGTTATAAAAAAAAGCTAAGCTCTTTCAGGGTAATTTAAAAGTTACGGGTCTATTTAATAAAAGAGCTTATAAAACACATTTAAATATGGAAGACATTTATATTATCATATCTAAATATCTATTGGGAACTGCTTCTCCGCAGGAGGAGAAAGAAATCATGGAATGGCGGAATGCTGATGCCGGGCACGAACAGGAATTTCAGGAACTGTGCGAGAGCTGGCAGATAACTCATGCGGGAATACATCCGGTAATTCCTGATAAAGAACGTGTGTGGGGAAAGATAATGAGTAATCTGAATCTGGTGAAACCTGTGAAGATGTACACGCGGCGGTTGTTGTATCGGGCAGTGGGAATTGCTGCTATGTTGGCACTGGCGTTGGGCTTCTCGCTTTCTCTGCTGGTTTCGGAAGAGGAAGAAGTAGGATTAGTCTCATTTACAGCTCCTGTTGGTCAGAAAGCAGAAGTCAGTTTGCCGGATGGCACTAAAGTTTGGTTGAATTCCGGTTCTACTTTGACCTATTCTACGGATTATGCCAAAGATTGCCGTTCTGTAAAATTGAACGGACAGGCTTTTTTTGATGTGGTGCGAGACAGTAAGAGACAGTTTGATGTATCGGTAGGTGATGTGAAAGTGTTGGTTCATGGTACTGCATTCGATGTCAATGGATATGGAGACCATTCAGAATTGGAAGTTGTACTGCTTAGAGGGCACGTGACGGTTGTCTCGGCTTTAACGGACAAGCTGTTGGCAGATATGAAACCCAATCAGAAAGCCATTATTCCTTTGCGTGAAATGGAGAAGTGTAAATTGACGGCTTGCGATGCTGAAGTAGAATCCGTATGGCGATTAGGCAAGCTGAAAATTGAAAATGAGAATCTGAAGGAAATAGTTCAAAAAATGGAACGATGGTATGGCATCAAAATTCAATTGCATGATGTACCGGAAAATAAACGTTATTGGATGACAATTAAAACAGAATCTTTGCGAGAAATGCTTGAGATCGTTAATCGGGTGACTCCGATTACATACACTATTAATGGAGAGGAGGTGAGCATAACCGGGAGAAAGTAATCGAAGAATAAAAAAGGACGCAGAAGAGTGCCATCTTCCACGTCCGAAGAGCAAAACCTGCGTATGTATGCTATCCGTCAGACGGATGGCACAGGTATAGCCTTGCTTTATGCAGACAAAGGTAATAATTAATTCCTTTATTTAACCTTAAATGAGTTTACAATGTTGAAGCTAAAACAAATATTATGTAGCATTCTTGTTTTGGGCAGCCTGCTTTCCAGCCCTTCGCTATGGGCGCAGAAAGAGACTAAAGTCAATATCGCTGCCAGGCAGATTTCTTTAAAGAATCTGATACAAGCTGTTGAAAAACAGACAGATTATACTTTTGTGTTCGATAATTCTATCCCTCTGTCACGTATTGTTTCCCTGAAAGGAGGTTCTCAATATCTTTCGGATGTGCTGAAACAGGCTTTTGATAAAAGTGACATTGCGTATGAAATAGTAGGAAAACAGATTGTTTTACAAAAGGTGCAGACGAAGACCAACCGGACGATTTCGGGTGTGGTGAAAGATGAACAGGGGGAAGCGGTCATCGGAGCAAGCGTACTGGTAAAAGGTACCACCAACGGTACGGTTACCGATTTTAACGGAAAGTTTGAGTTGCAGAATGTACCTGAAAGTGCCACTATTGATGTGACGTTTATAGGTTACGCCCCACAGAGCAAAAAGGTGGTGGCAGGAGTACGTTCAATGAATTTCGTTCTTGAAGAAGATACAGAGACATTGGATGAAGTAGTAGTGGTAGGTTACGGCGTACAACGCAAACGGGACCTTTCCGGTTCGATAGCTTCCGTCAAAGGCGATATCATTACTGAATATGCAAATACTTCTGTTGCGTCAGCATTACAGGGACGTGTGTCAGGCGTACAGATTCAGCAAACTAATGGCCAGCCGGGAGCCGGAATACAAGTGAGGGTACGTGGTTCCAATTCTATTCGGGGTGACAATGAACCGCTTTGGATTATCAACGGATTTCCGGGTGACATTAATATGATTAATACGGCCGATATCGAATCTGTTGAAGTGATGAAAGATGCTTCCGCAACTGCTATCTATGGTTCGCGTGGTGCCAATGGTGTCATCCTGATTACGACGAAGCAAGCTAAAGAGGGGAAGATTACCGTGGAATACAATGCCAGCTTTGGTGTACAGAGTCTGGCTAAAGAACTTGAGCTGCTCGATGCTTGGGAATATATGAACTATCTGAATGAAAAAGCAGCGATCAATAATCAGCCTACGATATATACCGATGAAGAGATTAAATCTACCCGGCATAGTACCAACTGGCAGCGTGAACTGTTTCGTAATGCACTTGTTACCGACCACTCTGTAAATGTCTCTGGTGGTACGGAAAAGGTTCAGGGAACGTTAGGCGCCAGCTATTTCGATCAGCAAGGTATCGTGAAGGAAAGTGGCTATAAACGTATGTCTATTCGTTCGAGCCTGAATTATCACATCTCAAAATATGTCACCGTGTCGAGCAACTTGATTTTCAGCCGGTCCAATCATAATCAGATGAATTCACAGGGAGGTAGCCGGGGAACGTCTGTTATCGGTTCTACACTGATTCTGCCGCCAACAGCAACACCTCATTATGACGATGGAACCTGGAATGACTTCCAGACACAACCGATTGCACCGGTAAATCCGTTGGCTTATGTGAAAGAAGTGGATAATAAATGGTACGCCAACCGGATTATGGCAAATGCTTCATTGACAATAAAACCGATAGACGGACTTTCAATTCAGTTATCTGCCAACGTTAACAATAACCAGAACCGCAAAGATTATTACAAGTCATTACAATACCCTAATTCACAAGGGGCTGCCTCTATTACATTTGGAGAAACAGTCGGTATCACAAGTAATAATATCATAACCTATAATAAGAGTTTTCTAAAAAAACACCATTTGAGTGTGATGGGTGGTTTTACCTACGAACAGAGTACATCGAAAACTGCGGGAACGGGTACGGCCGAAGGTTTCTTGAGTGATGTGACTGAAACCTATGACATGGATGCAGCTACCGTTAAAGGGCTGCCGACATCTTCTTATTCAGATTGGCGTTTGTTCTCATTTCTGGGACGTGTCAACTATAATTATGCTGATCGATATCTATTGACTGCCAGTCTTCGTGCTGATGGTTCCTCACGTTATAGTAAAGGAAATAAATGGGGATACTTCCCTTCAGCGGCAGCGGCCTGGCGTCTTTCGCAAGAGTCTTTTTTGCGTGATGTAGAGTGGCTTTCGGATCTAAAGTTCCGTTTGAGTTACGGAGTGACCGGTAGCACTGCCATCTCACCGTATTCTACGCAGAACACATTGAGGACGGAAAATGTAGTATTCGATAAGAATACAACAGTGGCGTATGTCCCGTCAGATACCTACACCGGCGATTTGAAATGGGAAACAACCTCACAGTTTAATGTGGGGGTTGATCTGTCCCTGTTTAATAATCGCCTCCGCATGACTGCGGATTACTATCGGAAGAAAACGACTGATTTGCTGAACAATGTAGAGATGCCTCGTTCAAGTGGATATACCACTGCCCTGCGTAATATCGGTTCCATCCGTAACTCGGGGTTTGAGTTGCAACTCGACGGGCGGATTATTGATCGTGCTGTGAAATGGGATTTGGGTGTCAACTTCTCGCTTAATCGCAGCAAAGTGTTAGTCCTTTCGGAAGATAAGGATATTTTCGGTGGCGAATTGGATAACACCATTTTGAAAGACCAGCTCAATCTGATGCGTGTGGGTGAGCCAATGTATGTTTTCTACGGATATGTTGAAGATGGATACGATGAGAACGGTCATATCGTATATAAGAATATGGATGATGATCCTGCCATCACAGCAGCAGACAAGACCATCATCGGTGATCCTAATCCTGATTTTCTGGTCAATCTAACTACAGCAGTCAGTTATAAAGGATTTACGCTAAGCGCTTTCTTCCAGAGTTCAATAGGTAATGATATATATTCGCTTAGTATGGCTGCACAAGCTTATGATTATGGATATAACGGGAATACGTTGCGCGAGGTGTACTACAATCATTGGACACCCGAGAATCCTACCGCAAAATATCCCAATCTCGACCAGACTTCCTATAAAATGTCCGATCGGTTTGTTTATGACGGCAGCTTCGTCAGACTGAAAAACCTCGAATTGGCCTACGATGTACCTTGTGCCCGTAGCAAATTCATCAAGCGCGCCCGTGTCTATGTGAGTGCCCAAAACCTGTTTACTATTACGAGCTACCCTTTCTGGGATCCGGACATAAATGCCAATGGTGGCGGAAGCTCGATGATTCAGGGGGTAGATTCGTATTGTTATCCTAGTGCCCGTACTTATACGATTGGATGCCGACTCACTTTCTAACATATAAAAACTGATGTCTTATGAAAAAATTATTGATATATATTGCCGCTTTTGCTATGATACTGGCAATGAACACATCTTGTGAAGATATGGGCTCTTTGGAAGAACATCCGAAGAAAGTGGATGCAACGACTTTTATGGCGAATGCCAAAGAAGTGGAGAGTGTTATCAATTCCATCTATTTCCAACTCCGTCGTGATCCGGGATTCAGTCGTTATCTGATTGTTCTGGAAGAAGGACTGGCGGATTATTGTATTGGAAGAGGTAACTATGCCACAGCTTATGATACCGGGCTTACCAGTGGTGGGGTGGGCTTCTCCAAAGATAGCTGGGCGGTGTTGTATCGCGCCATTCGTTTTGCCAATAATATTCTTGACGGTATAGGTAATACTCCACTCTCGCAACAGGAGTATAACAACCTCACCGGGGAAACACGTTTTCTACGTGCATTCGCCTATTCATGGCTGGCACGAAATTGGGGCGCCGTTCCTTTTTTTGATGAACAGAACATGAATGACTTTAATAAACCCCGTACTCCGGAAGCTGATATCTGGAAGTTTGTGATTGATGAGGCCGATTATGCTGCATCCAATCTGCCGGAAGTGGCTAAAGCTGCCGGACGTCCTTCGCGTTATGCCGCATTGGCATTGAAAACAGAAGCTTGTCTTTATGCCGGTCGCTATGAAGAGGCGGCTGAAGCAGCCGGTTTAATTATTTCATCCAAACGATATTCTCTGGTTGAGGTTGGCAAAGCGGATGATTTCCTCGACCTTTACGGTCATACAGCTAATGCCACTTCTGAAGAAATTTTCTATATAAAGTTCAACCGCGATAGTGGATCGACCATCGCCTATATGTATCTCTGCAAGCCCAATCCTTTCGTGAATATGGGAGCTGTAGGGATTTATACCGATTATCAGAAGAATAAATTTATTCAGAATTGGGACCAGAATGATTTACGCTATCAGTTCGGATTGTATAAACAAACGCAGAATGGAACACTCAATGCACTGACTAAAACGGGTATGATTTGCTCGAAATTCAGAGATTCGGAATGGACAGGGAGCAGTACAACTCCCAATGACAACCCGGTATATCGTTATGCTGATATTCTGCTTTATTATGCAGAAGCTGTTTGTCGCTGGAAAGGAGCTCCTACCGATGATGCCATGGAAAAATTGAATATGGTGCGGCGACGTGCTTACGGACAGAAACCGACACAAGCATCTTCTTCAGACTACAAACTGACCGATTATGCAAGTAAAGATGCTTTCCTTGCGCTGGTGTTGCAGGAGCGTGGCTACGAAACGATTTTTGAAGGTAAACGCTACAATGACCTGAAGCGTTGTGGAAAGCTTGCAGAAGCAGCTTTGGCTGCCGGACGTATTTCGGCTTTATCCGAAGTGGGAGATGCAGCCTACTGGTGGCCTATCCCTACCGATGAATTTAATTATAATATGGCATTGGATCAGACAAAAGACCAGAATCCTGGGTATTAACAACTTAATTAATTTGATTTCTTATGAATAGATTGAATATATTGATTGCAACAATTCTCTTTTTATTGACAACAACCGGCTGCGCCCAACAGACTGAAAGATGGTCGACGGAAAAAGCAAACGCATGGTACGCATCTCAAAAATGGCCGGTAGGTATCAACTACGTTACTGCTACGGCAATCAATCAGTTTGAGATGTGGCAAGAGGAGACTTTTGATCCGAAAACCATGGAGTTGGAGTTGGGACGTGCCGGGGAACTCGGATTCAATACGGTACGCATATTCCTGCATGATATGGTGTGGGAAGCGGATCCGGCAGGGTTTAAACAACGACTGGATACATTTCTGGGTATCTGTCAGAAACATGGTATGCGTGCCATCGTCACTTTCTTTACGAATGGTGGGCGTTTTGAGAGTCCGAAACTCGGTGTACAACCGGCTTCTGTACAGGGTGTTCATAACTCTCAATGGATACAGAGCCCCGGAGCACCATCCGTCAATGATCCGTCAACGTATCCGCGTCTGGAACGTTACGTGAAAGATGTGATGACTACCTTTAAAGCAGATGATCGTATTTTATTGTGGTGTTTATATAATGAACCGGAAAACTTCAAGCAGAAAGCACATAGTATGCCATTGTTGCGCGAAGTGTTCCGTTGGGCACGTGAGGTGAATCCCTCGCAACCGCTGTCGTCTCCGATATGGATTTATCCCGGAGGACATGGCACACGCAGTAATTTGCCGATTATCAGTTTTCTGGGTGAGAATTGTGATGTTATGACCTTTCACTGTTATTATGGACCTGAAGAAATGGAAAAATTCATCGCTTTCATGAAGCAGTTTGATCGTCCGGTTATCTGTCAGGAGTATATGGGACGTCCTCGTTCAACTTTTGAAGAAATAATGCCGATTCTTAAACGTGAAAAGGTAGGTGCCATCAGTTGGGGATTGACAGCAGGAAAGTGTAATTTCCATTTACAGTGGTCGAGCAAAGCCGGAGATCCGGAACCTGAAATCTGGTTTCATGATATATTCCGTCTGGATGGTACACCTTATAGTCAACAAGAAATTGATTTTATAAAAAGTATGACTTCAAACTGATCGATAACGGATTGAACAAATAAAAGAATGAATATGATGAAAAAGTTAAAAACTCATAGATACCTTTTGGTAACAGTGATGGGGCTTCTCGTTGCTTGTACATCTTATACCTCAACGGATGAGTGGCCTAATCCGCGTCCTAATTCAAATCCTGACCCTGAACCGGTCACCGGAGAGATTACCTCTATTCAGTCGCTCAATAAAAGTGAAAATGTAGCAGTGAACTCTCATGCGGACGAATGGGGGAATAGTTCTCTCGAGTTAGACTATCGCCGGTTGCTGACTTTGGAAAGTCCGGCACTGTCGGCAGTGAATGCTCTTTATCCCCGTATCAAGAAATTGGGTGACGGGACCTATTTGCTACTATACCAGCAGGGACCACAGGCTTGGAATGTCTATTATGCTTTAAGTACTAATCTGATTACATGGCAGAATGCATCTAGTCCTCTGTTTCAGAGCGAAAGTGCCCAGCAAACTTCCGGTGCCAGTGATACACGCTGTTTCTCATCATGTGATGCAGTCGTTCTGGCAAATAAGGATATTTTGGCATTCGCTTCCTTTCGCTTGAATCAGGGATACAGGGTCGATCCGCAGAGTAATGGTATTATGATGAGGCGTTCTTCCGATAATGGACGTACTTGGTCGACTGCCCAGATTATTTATCAGGGAACGACTTGGGAACCTTATGCATTACAACTTCGTTCGGGTGAAATACAGGTCTATTTTACGGATAGCGAGCCTCTCACAGCCGATTCGGGGACTGCCATGCTGCGCTCTATGGATAATGGGCGGACATGGACGGTCGTTGGAAAGGTGATCCGTCAAAAGACTGGACTGGCTATAGATGGTTCGGGCAAACAAATTTATTCGGATCAGATGCCTTCTGCCCGCGAATTAAATAATTCGACGAAGATTGCAGTAGCTACAGAAACACGTTTCAGAGATGAAGGCGACGTTTATCATATTTCAATGGCGTGGAGCTCCGACAACTGGGCTTCGGCTCCATTGACCGGAGATGAAGTAGGGCCTTCGGACCGTAAACTCAATTTTGTGCAGAAGGCTGCAGCACCTTATCTGGCACAATTCCCCTCGGGAGAGACTGTTTTGTCGTACAATGCTTCTTCTCTCTTTACCATGCAGGTGGGTAACGCAGAGGCTTCCCAATGGGGAGAAACGTATCAGCCATTCAGTGGAAAAGGATATTGGGGAGCGACGGAAATTATTGATCCGCATACTCTTGTAGCTGCCATGCCTGCTACTTTTGTCAATAGCGAGAATAAAGATGCTGCCCGTATTCAGATTGGACAGTTTGTTTTGAATCATCGGATTAATGCTTCCGGAATGACACCGGTGATAGACGCCGACAATTCGGATTGGAGTGCAGTCAGTGATGCACTATTTATCGGAAGTGTGTCCACTACACAAGCCGTGTTCCGCTTTGCTTATGATGCAGAAAATGTATATTGTCTGGTGGAACGTCTTGATAAAGACTTGACTACAGACGACAGCATGGAATTGATTTTTCAGGGTGGAGATGCTACCGGAACTCCTCTTAAAATCTCTCTTATTCCGGATGCAGTTCAATATATCATTAAATGTAGTCATTCTTCAGTAACTTGTAAAGGTGCGGTTCACGGAACTTTTGGTGATACGGCAGCCGATAAGGGATATGTAGTCGAAATGGCTATTCCACGGACTTTACTTCGGGTGGTGGCCGACCGTTTGATGTTTAATGCTACCTTATACGATCTGAATGGTAGTGATACCTTTACTGGACTGACTGCTACGAATTATGAGAAATGGTTGCCAATCGTTTTAAAAGCTGCTACGGACCCTGAACCTCTACCGGGGGAAGGAGATACCGGTACTGGACCTTCCTGGAATAATGGCGATACGGAAGGTACATGGAAATAATGATAACATTTTAAATTTGCGAGACCATGAAAAAAAATAAAATTCTGATTCTTCTGGTAATTAGTTTATCATTGGGTAGTTGTGTGCAAACTGATGACGAGGCGTTTTCTCCGGAACCGACCGTAAAAGGAGGAGAAAAATCCATTACGGCAATTTGTGCTGTTACCGCCACAACACGCACGTCGCTTAATGCATCCATGAATGTGGTTTGGACCCAAAATGATGAGATACGGCTGTTTGGCACTTCAACGCCGAATGGAGCTGTTTATACTACTACTGCCAATAGTGTTCGTACCGCTGTTTTTGATCCGGTGGACGCTTCTGTAGATGATGCCATCCGATATGCTATTTATCCGGCGTCGGCTGCGTCAGGCAGCCAGCTTGAAGGTACGACACTTGCTGTTGACTTTTCGGCACTTGCCGGACAGAAATGGATGGGTGCATTTAATGCCGATAGTGAAATATCATCTTTGCCGATGGCGGCAGCCTCTGATGGTGAAGCCTTTTCTTTTAAGAATCTGTGTGGTGGAGTACGGATACAACTGACTGATTATCAGTTAATGGGAATTAGTATTAAGTCTGTAGCTGTACGCGGTAATGACGGAGAACAGGTGTCGGGTATAGCTGATGTCAATGCAGCGGATGGAATCGTATCACTTCGGAAGTCTTCCACTCCTTCTGCTGCGGCTACTGCATTGGTTACTTGTGATACAAGTGTACCTCTTTCTGCTGATAATAATCCCTCAGCTCATACTGACTTTGTTTTATTTCTTCCTGCGGTAAATTATACCAAAGGGTTGACTTTCGTCATAACGGATGCTGCCGGACGTATTTACGAACAAGCAACTCCGGGTGCTTTCACTATTGAAGCCGGGGTTGTCAAACCGATGGAATTATTGCCGGTGACGTTGTATTATGGTAAGGCAAACTGTTATCGTACGGCATCTGCAGGAACACTTGAAATAGATGTCACACCTTATTATTCATTGGCAGGAGATTATACTTATGAAAATCGCCCGAGAGTGAATGTCAATGGGGAATTAGTAGATAAGGCTGTGTCTGCAACTGTTTTGTGGACACAAACGAATTCGTCTTCATCAGGAGATGTTCTTTCTGCTGTTCCTGCATTGGAGGGAACTACTTTAAAAGTTCCTGTAAGTGGCGTGAAAGGAAATGCCCTTGTGGCTATTCGAGATGCATCGGGCAAGAATGTATGGTCTTTCCATATTTGGGTGACTGAAGCATCGGATCTTACCTATATTAATGAGGAACGGGGAACATTCAAAATGATGGATCGTAATTTGGGTGCAACTTCTGTTACTCCTAAAGATCAGAATGCTTATGGTGCATGGTATCAGTGGGGGCGCAAAGATCCGTTCCCGCGTCCACTTGATATTGTCCGTTCGAGTGCGACAACTGTGGATAACAAGGAACTGACCGCAAATGCAACTACTTCTGCTGAAGTGGGAACAGTAAGTTATACCATATCCAATCCTGATATAAGAATTTTTTCTGCGAATGACTGGCATAATGAATGGCGGAATAACGGACTATGGGGAAATTCTGATGGTCTCACTAAGAATGTAAAGACTGTGTATGATCCTTGTCCGGAAGGCTATTGTGTGCCCGATCAGAATTGCTATCAGGGATTCACCTTTACTTCAAAAACGGAATGTGATAACAATTACGGGCATCTGTTTGTGATTGATGGTTCGCAAACTTCTTACTTCCCGACAGGAGGTTATCTGGATAAGGGAGCTAATAAGATTGCTTATCAGGAATATCGGGGGTACCAATGGACTAGTAATCCAGGGACAACAGGAGCTTATTACTTCTATTATAATAATGCAAATCTTAATTTTACAGGTCTGGACCGTGCTTCGGCAGCATCTGTCCGTTGTGTCAAGATAGAGTAAAATGAAAAATCTTTTTTTAATCATAATACATACACTCATGAAATATTTCAATATTTTGTTTTTGATTTTGTTTCTCACTACAAGCGCGAAAGCACAATCGGTCAAGGTGTCTGTAAGTAAAGTCAGTATTCCGACATACACAGAACCCGAACGTGAAGAACTGCCGATGTTTGCCGAAAACAGGGTACACCAGCGGTCGAGTGGCAATCCTTATCCCAATAAAATTGTTTTGAAAGTGAATCGGGAACAAAAGGTGGATAAAGAATATACGCTTATCAAATTGGAGAATGAATATTTGGAACTCCAAATATTGCCGGAAATCGGTGGGAAGATATATGCTGCCAAAGATAAAACGAATGGATATGATTTTTTCTATAAGAACCATGTCATAAAACCAGCTCTTATCGGTGCTTTGGGCTCGTGGATTTCCGGTGGACTGGAGTTTAACTGGCCTTTTCATCATCGGGCTTCATCTTTTATGCCCACTGATTATGAGATAGAAAAGTTGCCGGGTGGAGGAGTGATCGTTTGGGTTTCGGAACATGATCCGACAGACCGGATGAAAGGTACGGTTGGTATTGTGCTTAACCCCGGTGAGTCTATCTTTGAGACAAGAGTCAAATTGTCGAATATCACTCCGTTAAGACATTCGTTTTTATGGTGGGAGAATGTGGCGGTACCTTCGAATAAGAATTATGAGATATTCTTTCCGCACGATGTAAGCCATGTGTTTTTCCATTACAAACGTTCGGTTACCACTTATCCGGTTGCAACAAATGCGGCGGGAATATTTAATGGTATTCGTTATGACGGTGCAGTTGATATAAGCAAACATAAGAATACGATTCAGCCTACCTCTTATTTTAGTGCTGCATCGCAGTATGATTTCTTTGGCGGTTATGATACCGGCAGGAAATGCGGGGTTGTGCATATCGGAGATCATCATGTGTCACCCGGTAAGAAGATGTTCACATGGGCTTACAATCAGTTGTCCCAGTCTTGGGAAAATGCTCTTACGGATACAGATGGAGCCTATTGTGAATTGATGGCAGGCAGCTATTCTGACAATCAGCCGGATTTTACGTGGCTTGAACCGATGGAGACTAAAACTTTTTCGCAATATTGGTTTCCGATCGGAGAGATAGGGGTTCCCGACTTTGCAAATACGACAGGAGCTATATACGTCAAGGATGCGATTAAAGTGCAGTTGAATAAGACTCGTAATGTGAAGATTACGGTCAAAGGGGATGACCGGGTTCTGTTTTCGGGAAATGCGACGATCAAGGCGAGAGAAGAATATTCGTTGCCTGCGGATGTAAGAATGCGGTTAGGGTATTCAATAGATGTCACCGCTAATGACGGAACTGTTCTAATGTCTTATACAGTGAAGAAACACGATACTTTTAATATTCCTCATACAACACAGGATATGCCGAATATCAAAAAGGTTGAAAGTCCGCATTTGTTGTATCTTGAAGGTTTGCATGTTGATCAATATCGTGATCCTGCCACTAAAGGAGAGAGCTATTATAAAGAAGCTCTTGAACGTGATCCGAATTTTGCTCCTGCATTGATCGCTTTAGGAGAAGCAAAGTTACGCAATGCTTTTTATAGTGAGGCTTTGGAATATCTTTTGAGGGCGGAAAAAGTGTTGACACGGTTCAATACGCGTCTTGAAAATGGGAAACTGTACTATTTGTTAGGGCATGTCTATTTAGCGCTCGATGAGCAGGAGAAATCCTATGATTATTTCCAGAAAGCAGCATGGAGCAGTGCTTATGTTTCTTCCGCCATGACTTATGTGGCTATGCTTGATATACGTAAACTGGAGTATGACAAGGCTGTTCAACATCTTACTACTGCCATCACTTATCATAAAGATAATGCTGTAGCCAATGCGTTGATGATATATGCTTCTTATTTGCAGGGAGATAAAAAAGCATCGGAGCGTCAATATCTGTCTGTAGAAGCGAATGATAAACTTAATCATTTGGCGCGTTACTTCGGTGTGCTGACCGGTAAAGTTAGTGCTCGGGATTTTATGGAAAAGATACGGACGGATAAGAATCAGGTATGTCTCGATCTTATAGAAACTTTGCTTGTCGCTGATCTGCAGAAAGAGACTGTTTCCCTGATAGAGATGTTGCAAACACACGAGCCTCTGATTTTTAGTCTGTCTGCCATATATGCAGATATAAAAGGTGGTTCTCCGAATGATTCGGCAACGGAAGGGATTGCTTTCCCAAGCCGGCGAATTGAAATGAACTGTTTGTCTCATTGGGCAAAACAGGGAAGTCAGAAGGCACAGTTGCTGTTGGGATGTGCCCTTTACGCTAAAGGACATTATGAGAAGGCAGTCGCTCTTTGGGAAGGCTTGTCCAGTACTGATTATCGTGCTGCACGAAATCTGGCTGTCGCTTACTATTCACACATGAATCGTAAAAATGAAGTGTTACCCTTATTGAAGCAGGCATTATCCCTGAAGCCGAATGATGAACAGTTGATTTTTGAAACGGTCTATGTAATGGGTAAGTTAGGAGTTGCTCCTGCTGAACGCATTTCTTTCCTGAATAATCATAAGTCTGCAATTAGCCGCGATGATATTATGCTTGAATGGGCACGAGCTTATAACATGGCAGGACAGGAGGATAAGGCAATAGAACTTCTTAGGGGGCGTAACTTTGTCCCAGCTGAAGGTGGGGAGCATGCAGTTGCAGAACAGTATATGTTTGCTTATTTCCTGAAAGGGCGTAGATTAATGAAAGAAAATAAGATGCAAGAAGCGACTGATTGTTTTAAGGCTGCGCAAACTTTACCTCAAAATCTGGGAGCAGGTTTGTGGAATATCGTTAGATTGGTTCCATTTAAATATTATGAAGCAATCTGTTTGAAATCTTTGGGGCAGGAAGACAAGGCCAATGAGAATTTTGATTTTATAACGGGTATTGAGGTCGATTATTTTAGTAATATGAACTTACCGGAATTGCCATTTTATCAGGCACTTTGTTATCGTGAAACGGGTATGCCTTTTAAGGGGGATATACTCATCAATTATAAACTGCAAGATTGGAAAGAAGGCATGAAGACTGTTGATGCGGGTTATTTTGCCACTACTCCTTTCTTTATAAGTTTCTGCGATCGTGCCGTACAGCAACGGAATGCTTATTATAGCTATTTACTAGCTCTGGCCTATCGCTACACTGGTGATACGAAGCTGGCACAGAAATATATTGAGCAAGCAGCGGTGAGTGATCCTTATGCTCTGAATATTTTTGCAGAAAGACAATTCTGAACGATTTTGTAAAGCTCATTTGGACGCGGATTCATACAGATTTATATTTAGAAAGAATCTGTATGATCCGCGTCATTATCAGCATTTTTGTTTAGTGCAATTAATGTGATTTCGGTTTTAGTATTAGAAAGTGTTTTGAGGGTATGGTTCTCTTTACGAAAATGTATTCCGAAAGAAGATTATTTTTTGTAGATTTGTGAGACTGATAAACACAATTCCGGGAACGATGGATATTCAAGCCTTTCGAAATTATTACGATACATACTATGAACAACTTTGTTGTTTTCTCAACTTCTATACGCATGATGGAGCAGTTATAGAAGATGTTATTCAGGAGGTGTTTCTCAAACTATGGGAGAATAAAGATTGTATTGAAATAACCTATATCAAAACCTATCTTTTCCGGGCTGCCAAAAATCGGGTATTAAACTATCTTCGTGATGAGGAAAACAGGCATCAGTTGTTGGAAAACTGGTTTAATCAGCAACTGGAAGAAAGGAAATATAAAGATTGTTTTGATATGGATGCTTTAACAAAGGTGGTGAATCAGGCAATTGAACAACTTCCGGAGAAATGTAGAGAAATATTTTCCTTGAGCCGGAAGGAGGGGCTTTCTTATAGACAGATTGCCGAACGTCTCGGAATTTCTGTGAAAACTGTGGAAACGCAAATAAGTATTGCACTCAAACGAATAAGAGAGATATTGTCTTCTTCTGCATTTGCATTTTTGTGGCTGTTTATTCGATAAATATTTATTCCTTAATATTGAATATCAAATGAATCAATTTTTGGCTTGTTTATCTTTAGCCGTACTTGTTACTGCTTGTGCGGAATGTGGCTCCAGTTCTGGAGTAAAAGCAGCTTTTTACGGTGTTACTCAAGACGGTGATACTGTTATCCAATATACTCTGACTAATGCTTCAGGTGCTCAAATCAAAGTAATTGACTATGGTTGTCGTATAACGAATATTATAGTGCCGGACAGAGAGGGGAAAATGGCAGATGTAGTGCTTGGATATGAGAATCTTAAAGATTACGAGATTGGAGCCGAGAGATTTTTCGGGGCTTTATTAGGGCGTTATGCCAACCGTATTGCCGGTGGTGCTTTTATGATTGACTCGATTCGGTATCAGCTATCGTGCAATGAATCTCCCAACGGATATCCGGGGCATTTGCATGGTGGTATGAAAGGATTTGATCGTGTTATGTGGAAAGCTATGCCAATCAATACTCCTGATACGCTTGGAATTGTTTTTACCCGCCGCAGTCTTGACGGAGAAGAAGGATATCCTGGTAACTTAGATTGTAAAGTCACTTATTTCTGGACTTCGGATAATACTTGGCGTATAGAATATGAGGCGGTAACCGATCTACCGACTATCGTCAATATGTCGCAACATTGCTATTTTAACCTTCAGGGGTATGACGGAGGTTCGGTTTTAAATCATATTGTGCAAATTAATGCGGATTCAGTCACGGTTAATACTCCGTGGTATGTGCCGGCTTCGGTAGAAGCGATAGCAGGAGGCCCTTTGGATTTTCGTACTCCTCACAGTTTTGCGGAACGTGCCAACTCTCCCAATGAGCATATGAAACTTATGGGTGGTTATTCTGCCAATTGGATACTTCGTGATTATAATGGAGATCTGCGTTATGCCGCAACGATCACAGAACCTCAAAGTGGACGTCGAATAGAAACTTACACAACAGAGCCCGGTTTACTGATTTATACCGGCATCGGACTCTCTGAAAAGATTGTGGCTAAAGGTGGTCCACAACAGAAATATGGTGGTTTTATATTGGAAACCATCCATCATCCGGACACGCCACATCATCCTGAATTTCCATCCTGTGTGTTACGACCTCATGAGAAATATCATTCCGTTACGGAATATAGGTTTTCTGTGCAAAAGTAATTTAATAGAGTATGCCCTGGAATTACTTATCTTTTTCCTGTAAAACTCTTATTTCTATCAAAAAAAGTGATAATTTTGGCATTGATTTGCAGATTGCCTAAATTACGAAAGATAGAATGTTAGATTTAAAGCAACTTACCACTGATGTATGCCAGATTGCTACAGAGGTTGGACATTTTTTGAAAGAAGAACGGAAGAACTTCCGTCGTGAGCGTGTGGAGGAAAAACATGCACATGATTATGTGTCTTATGTAGATAAAGAGTCAGAGGTGCGAGTGGTGAAAGCACTTGCTGCTCTACTGCCCGAAGCGGGATTCATAACAGAAGAAGGCTCTGCCACTTATCAGGACGAACCCTACTGTTGGGTCATTGATCCGTTGGATGGAACTACAAATTATATTCATGATGAGGCTCCTTATTGTGTATGTATCGCTTTACGCAATCGTACCGAACTTCTTTTAGGTGTTGTTTATGAAGTTTGCCGGGATGAATGTTTCTATGCTTGGAAAGGTGGAAAGGCTTTTATGAATGGTGAAGAAATTCATGTGTCGAGTGTTGAGGATATTCAAGATGCCTTTGTTATTACAGAATTACCTTATAATCATCTACAATATAAACAGACCGCTCTTCATCTCATCGATCAACTTTATGGAGTAGTGGGAGGTATTCGTATGAATGGTTCGGCTGCCGCTGCAATTTGCTATGTAGCTATTGGGCGTTTCGATGCGTGGATGGAAGCGTTTCTCGGAAAATGGGATTATTCCGCAGCGGCATTGATCGTCCAGCAAGCGGGAGGAAAGGTTACTAACTTCTATGGCGAAGATAACTTCATAGAAGGACATCATATTATTGCAACGAACGGAACTCTGCATTCTTTCTTTCAGAAACTTCTGGCAGAAGTCCCTCCATTGAATATGTAAGTGGTATTGCAACTTTAAAATCTCTATTATTATGAAACACACACTTCTTGTAAAAGACTGGCTTAGTTCTTTTTTATCTTTACTGTTTCCCCGTTGCTGTGTTGTTTGCGGCCGACCGTTAGCAAAGGGCGAGGAATGTATTTGTACAGTATGCAATATCAAACTACCTCGTACGAACTATCATCTTCGAAAAGATAATCCGGTAGAGCGACTTTTCTGGGGACAAATTCCTTTGGAACGGGCTACTTCTTTTTTCTTTTATGAGAAAGGAAGTGACTTCCGGCTGATTCTTCACCGTTTGAAATATGGTGGACAGAAGGAAATAGGTGCAATTATGGGACGGTATATGGCAGCAGAACTATTATCTTCCCATTTCTTTCAAGGAATTGATGTTATAATCCCTATACCGCTTCACAAGAAGAAACAGCAAATCCGCGGTTATAACCAGAGTGAATGGATTGCCCGTGGAATCACTGCTGTAACAGGAATCCCCATAGATACAGAATCCATATTGCGTAAGAAAAATACGGAGACGCAAACACACAAATCCATACTTGAACGTCGGGATAATGTGGAAGGTATCTTTGAACTTCAACGTCCCGAAGCACTTGTCGGGAAACACATACTGATCGTTGACGATGTGTTGACCACCGGTTCTACTACGCTGGCATGTGCTTCTTGTCTGGTGAAAGTGGAGGGAATACGGATTAGTATATTGACGTTGGCAACGGTGGAATAATCTTCTTTTCGTCAGAGAATATATTTAAATTCCATTCATCTCTCCATTTTATATTTATACTATTAGTTTGGATTTTAATGGGTAGCCATATATAAAGTCCTTCAATTGGCATTTCCGGTTTCCATATATCGAACATGGCAATATAGGAATTTTTCTTTCCTTGTACAGGAATAATGAAGGATGATTGTCCCCCAAAAGTTTTTTCGGGGCCAAGTCCATTATATGGATTGACGCCATGACAGGGATTTGATTTTTCCGTATAGTCACCCGTTATTGATTTTGATGTGAATATGCGCGCGGCATTGGGCTTCCAACCGCTAGAGCCTGATCCCAGCAAATAGTAGGTACCTTTATGCTTGAAGATGGCAGGTGCTTCTGTTTCGTTAGTGATTCCCGTGACTACCTTGTACTTTCCCTGTGGGTAAGTATATTCCTTATTTAATTCACCTGCCACAAAAGCTTTATCAGGCTTGCGTACCGTGAAATGATATACTTTGCCATCATCATCTTTGTAGATACAAAAATCTCCTGAACCGTATGGAGAATCTGCTCCTAAAAACTTGTGACTGTATGTAAAGGGGCCTGTAGGAGAAATTGCCGCAGCGACTCCTAGATAACCGTATTTATAATCCTGTCCTTTGGGATAGAGTTTGAAATACATCATATATCTAGAAGTCGCCCTGTTGTATATTACTTTAGGGCGTTCGAGAATACAGCCGTCAGCAATATCACTTTTTTCATTTTTATAGTCAACGGATAATACTATTCCTTTGTCTTCCCAATGATACAAATCAGTGGATGAATAACAATGTACACCACCATCTGCTTTTTCTTTCTCAGATTTATTGGGCAGTTTGTGCTCACCATACCAATAATAGATGCCATCTACATATATAATACCACCGCCGTGTGCATTAATAGTTTTTCCATTGTTATCGACCCACACTGTTCCGGGTTTGAAGCTTTTCTTTTTCTTGTTCTGTGCCTGTATAGTATTGGAGATGACACAAATGCTCATCAGTGTGATAAGAAAATAGTAGCTTCTCATAATTCTCAATCTTTAGATATTGTTGGTTTGGACTTTCTTGTCATTAGTAATCCGAGCAGAGCAAAAACGACGCCAGTTGTGATGATAAGTTTTTGTCCGTTATCTGCCATACCACCCAATATCGCAATGCCAGCTCCGGAAGCGAAGATGCCATAACCGATTACCCGTTTGCTGAAATTATTGCCCGCTTTCTCTGTCGATTCATTTTCTTCGATTTCTTTCAATTTCCGGGCATTGTTTTCTTTATTCCATATTAAGTAAGATTGATACTTTTCCGATTCCTTGTTCTTTGCTTTATAATATATCTCAAAAATGGCCAGGCATAGGATTGGGAAAGTAACTCCAAGAATCATTTCCTCGGCACGATTGAGGGAGAAACCCATTAGTGGAGTGATGAATTTGAATAAACCATTGATAGCCAAGCTTAATAAAGTAGTCGTGATGTTAGAAGTCGCAGTCTGTCTTTTAGAGAATAGTGTCCAAATGATAGGCAGATATAAAGGAACGCCTGTCAATGCCGCCAAGCTGATAACAACGTTTACAACTCCCCCCATTTTAGGAATAAGCATGGCTATCAATATGCTGAATACTCCGAAGAGAATAGTCGAGATTCTTGCGACGTACATAAGGGTACGGTCGGAACTTTTTGGCCTTAGGTTTTTGAATATATCATTGGTGATGACTCCTGAAGCAATATTCAGCTTTGAATTCAGTGCACTGGTCGTTGCGAAAATCATGCCACCGATCATTAAGCCCAAAAGCCCGTTAGGAAGTACTTCCTTGCACATCATCAGATATGCGCCTTCTGCATCAAGTAATGAGAGCGAAGGGTCATATACTCTGTAAACCATTGGTGGAAGCATCCATAGCACTGGACTGATTATGTATAGGGCTCCAAACAAATAACCTACTTTTTGGGAATCTTTTTGTGTTTTGACGCAGGTATATCGCTGTACATATGCCCAGTTTCCACCCAGGAATATAGTATTATAGATTCCAAAAGCTACCAGGAAGCCAAAAGTATATTCATCGTTCAGAAGATTATAGAATGTGTCGGGCACTTGCTCTATTAGTGCGGTAACTCCGTTAATTTTATCGAAAGATAAAGGAACCACGATGATAACCGCTGCTGTCAGAATAACGAATTGAAGTACGTCTGTGGAAATTACTGCCCATAATCCGCCTGCAGACACATACAAAATGCATAACCCTCCTAATAATAAAATGCAAGTATTTAAAGGCAGCCCGGTGGAAACCTCTAATATTTTGGCTACTGGATACAGGAAAGATGCTGTAAGAAACACAGAGATAAATAAGAACAGGTAGGTATATATCTTCTGTGTGGACTTGCCTAATCTCTTATGTATGTATTCTGCTGCTGTGAGTGCTCCTGTTTTATGCCATTTGGGCGCGATGAGTAATCCTACAATGAAACCGGCGATCGCCATTGTCCATTGGATAGTGATTGAAACCCAGCCCATAGAATAAGCGATAGAACCCCATACGACGAATGTGCCAGCAGAGAAAAATCCCATGAACAGTGAGAGGCCGCTCATGTACCACGGCATGGTTCCGTTTGCGGCAAAGAAAGATTGCATACTTTTACCTTTTTGGGAGAAAGCCAATCCGACTAAAACAACTCCAAGGGAAAATAGTACGATAGTAATGATGTCGAGAGTAGTCATATCAAATGATTTAGTTAACAAAACAGGTTTGAAAAACATCTAAGTTGACAGCAAATATATTTTTGATTCTACAGATAAACAAACAATTCGGAATATAAATCATCGGGAACGTTACCGCAAACGTTCCCGAAATTAAACTCTTGGAGTTTTAACATTCCAATTGCCGGAATTTGATTATATTCGGGAAATTTTTTAGAGTGAGTGACAGTCTATGAGTAAACCAAGAGTGACTATCAAGGATTTAGCCAAGGAACTGAAGATTTCGACTTCTACTGTTTCCAGAGCTTTATGTGATAAATGGGATGTTAATCCAGAAACACGCAAAGCTGTTCTGGAGCTTGCAGAAAAATGGAATTATAAGCCGAATCCGATTTCTTTGAGTCTGAAACAAAGCCAGTCCATGTTTATCGGAGTGATTGTCCCTGAATTTGTCAATTCTTTCTTTTCTGAAGTAATTATGGGTATTCAGAGTGTGCTGAATCCTGAAGGATATCATGTGCTGATAATGCAATCTAATGAATCGCATGAGAATGAATTGCGGAATATGAAGGCGTTGGAAGCGCAGATGGTGGATGGTTTTCTGATTTCGGTTACCCAGGAATCGGAAAATACTAGTTACTTTTCTGACTTGATCTGGAATAATTTTCCTGTGGTTTTCTTCAATCGGATTTGTGCAGAGTTGAGTGCTCCCCATGTAGTTATTGATGATTATAAGTGGGCTTTTGCTGCAGTTGAACATTTGATACAGCAAGGGTGTAGGCGGATTGTTCATTTGGCAGGTTCTGAAGATTTGCTTATCGCGCAGAAACGCAAAAATGGATATATGGATGCCTTGCGAAAGTATGGCTTGCTGGTTGAAGAGTCTTTGATTATCGACTGCGGAATAATGATGGAGAAAGGAATCATGGCGGCTCATCAGATTCTTGAAATGGAAAAAATGCCAGATGGAATTTTTGCAGTGAACGATCCGGTGGCGATAGGAGCGATGAAAACTCTTCAGAAAAACAAGATTAGAATTCCGGAGGATATGGCAGTAGTTGGTTTTTCCGAATCTAAGGAAGCGTTTATTGTGGAACCTAATCTGACTAGTGTGGAACAACCTACTTTTGAAATGGGGCGGAATGCTGCACAATTATTATTGGAGCAAATCAAGCATAATGTCAATAATGAGGATAAAATGCTGTCGAAGTCGATTATTCTGGATGCAAAATTAAATATCAGGGAATCTTCTCTTAGAAGGACGAGTTGAAGCCTCGTTTTTTCAGATCGAATTATTTGCGGGACATAGCCTTTTTATATTAAAGAGGTATGTTCCGTTTTTCTTTTTCTTGTTTCTGAAAATAAATAAAAATACACTTTCCTTTGTTTATGGGCTTTCTAGTGAGCTCTGAAAGAGTGATTATGTTTTTTTCTTTAAATTTATTTGGAGTTTAATAAATAATCGCTATGTTTGCAAAATCTAGTAGACCAGAATAGACCAGTTGCTAAGATTGAAAACTTAGATATACCATTTAAATTGTTAACGAGAAATTAAGTATTGCACCATGAAGAACGCAGTTATTTCAAAAGCGAAGTGGTACATTAGATGCTGTAGTCTTGTGTATTTATCTATTTCCTTTTCTTCTGTAGTACATTCAGCAGAAGATGTTTCAAAAATGAACAGTGTAGCGATTGCCCAACAGGCAAAAACGCGAACGGTAGTTGGCTCGGTGATTGATTTTGAAACAGGAGAACCTATTATTGGGGCTTCTGTGGCAGTTGCTGGGAAAAGTGTGGGTACTATCAGTGATTTGGATGGGAATTTTTCTATCCGGGTAGATGGAGATAATACAAAATTAGAGATTTCTTTTATTGGGTACGAAAAACAGGCAGTAATGGTAGAGGATGGAAAGAAGCTGACTATTCGTTTGCGTGCCGTTTCAGAATTGTTAGATGAAGTGGTGATTACTGCGTATGGTTCCGGACTTCGTAAGGATTTGACAGGAGCTATTGCAAAGGCGAATGTGCAAGATATGCGTAAAGCACCGGTTTTTAACTTTGAAGAAAGTCTTGCAGGTCGTGTAGCAGGTGTACAGGTAACTTCCTCCGACGGACAGCCGGGTAGTGACTTGCAGATTGTTATCCGTGGTAATAATTCGGTAACTCAGGATAATTCCCCATTATATGTAGTGGATGGCTTTCCACTGGAAATGGCAGTGGGGAATATGCTGAACCCCGAAGAAATCGAGTCTATTGAAATATTGAAAGATGCGTCGGCTACGGCTATCTATGGTGCGAGAGGTGCGAACGGGGTAATTTTGGTAACTACAAAGAAAGGAAAAGTTAGTTCGCCTACCGTGACATATAGTGGCTGGGTAGGTGTACAACAGATTATCAAGAAGCAGGAAATGCTTGACCCTTATGAATTTGTGCGTTATCAGTTGGAAGCAGATTACAACGTTTACAGTAAGCGCTACTTGGCTGGCGAAAGGACATTGGAAGATTATCGGAATATCGAAGGTATTAACTGGCAGGACAAGGTGTATAGGGATGCTTTGGTGCATAGCCACAATATAGCTGTCAGGGGTGGTACTGAAAAGACGAGATACTCTGTTTCCGGTTCATTGGTGGATCAGCAAGGTATTATGTTGAACAGCGGTTACAAAAAATATCAAGGTCGTTTTGTATTGGATCAGACAATCACTAAGAAAATAAAAGTAGGTATTAATGCTAATTATACGTATTCGAAGAAATATGGTACCATTGTATCTGAATCGCAGACTAGTCCGACGGCAAGTTTGATGTATGCGTTGTGGGGGTACCGTCCAGTGGCAGGTGTCAATGACGGTGATTTGCTGAATGACTTGTATGATGAGACAACCGATCCGACTACTGATCTTCGTATCAACCCTCTGATGGCAGCCGAGAATGAGTATAACCCATTGTTTACTTACAATTTCATCGGTAACGCTTATTTTGAGTATAAAATTTTAAAAGACCTGACTCTCAAGATTACTGGTGGATATAATAAGATACATCAACGGAAAGAAGTCTTTTTCAACTCTAACTCTCGAGGGGGACATCGTCATACCAATAACAAGGTGAATGGTTGGATAACCAACACGGAGCGAACTAGCCTGTTGAACGAAAATACGTTGACATATGATGTTCCTTTGAAGAAGGGACATCGTCTGAAAGTGTTGGGCGGTTTCACTGTGCAGGATAATAGTACATTTATTGATGAAATCAGAGCAATCAATGTTCCTAATGAGGCGTTGGGGATCGCCGGACTGGATGAGGGTGAGCTGACGTCCGCCACTATCAGCAAGACAGCCAACGGCTTGGTTTCTTATTTAGGAAGAGCGGATTATAATTATAAGTCCAAATATCTGTTGACCGTTTCATTCCGTGCCGACGGTTCGTCGAAGTTCCCAAAAGATAACCGTTGGGCTTATTTCCCGTCTGCCTCCGCTGCTTGGGGATTTGGTGAAGAGAAATTCGTGAAAAATGTAAAATGGATTAGTAGTGGTAAGCTGAGGGCAGGTATCGGTACGACAGGTAACAATCGTGTGACGGACTATGCTGCACTGACAGCCTTACAGATAACGGCAGACTCTGGGTACAGTACAGGTAATACACCGGGTAAAGGGGTAGTGCCGAAAACGTTGGGGAATCCCAAACTAAAATGGGAGACTACCGTACAGACTAATATTGGATTGGATATGTCGTTTTGGGATAATCGGATTTCGTTGACGGCAGATTATTACTATAAGAAAACGAAAGACCTGCTGTTGAATGCTACATTGGCACCTAGTATGGGATTTTTGTCTGCTTATAGAAATGTAGGATCGGTTTCCAATTCGGGACTTGAGCTGACCATTGACACTAAAAATATACAAACGAAAGAGTTCTCATGGACTTCCAGCTTCAATATATCATTCAATCGCAACAAAGTCTTGTCATTGAACGATGATGAACCGAGTTTGGCAAGCCGTGTGAACTGGGGTAATTTCAACAATGCTTATCCTTATATTGCCATTCCGGGACATCCGATTGCTATGTTCTACGGACATATTTTTGATGGAGTTTATCAGTACACAGATTTCGATAAGGTAGGGGAATCTTATATATTGAAAGACGGTGTTCCCAATAATGGAAATGCACGTGAGAAAATTCAGCCGGGAGATATCAAATTCAAGGACATTAATCGCGATGGAGTGGTGAATGACTATGACCTGACTATTATCGGTAATCCGAATCCAAAGCATATCGGCGGATTTGGTAATAACTTTCAGTACAAGAATTTTGACTTAAACGTATTCTTTCAATGGAGCTATGGCGGTGATGTGCTGAATGCCAACCGTATTGAGTTTGAAGGTGGTGATCCGAATGCTCGTACCTCACTCAATATGTTTGCTTCGTTTGCCAACCGTTGGACTCCCGAGAACCAGACAAACGAACTCTACCGGATAGGTGGGCAAGGACCGGCTGTTTATTCGTCGCGTACTATTGAAGACGGTTCTTTCTTGCGTTTGAAAACGGTATCATTAGGATATAGATTGCCGAACGCATGGCTGAAAAAGATAAATATTAAGTCATTGAGAGTATATGCTTCTGCGCAGAACTTGATTACATGGACTAGATATTCAGGACCGGACCCGGAAGTTTCTACTCGCCCTACAGCGTTGACGCCCTCTTTCGATTGGTCTCCTTATCCAAGGCCGAGAACCTTAACACTAGGAGTTGATATTTCTTTTTAAACCTTTAAAATCAAATCGTATATATGAAGCATAATATATTGTTATGGATGACTGTATGTCTGTTAGGAACTTCCTGCTCGAACATACTTGATAAGGAACCTGATTTTGTTTCTCCTGATTATTATTATAATACGGAAAGCGAACTGTTACAGGCGTTGAACGGAGTGTATAATCGTCTGATTGACACAAACGGAAGAATGTACAGTAAGGGACTTTTTAGCTTATTTGTACTGAGTGACGAGTCTTTTTATACTAATAATTTTAATAACACTAATATCCGTGCAGGCGTAATGGACGCCGCTGATCTGGATGTCGGACGTTTCTGGGAAGTGTTGTATGAAGGAGTGAACAGAGCCAATCTTCTGTTGTATAGTGTTGAAGGTAAAGAATTGGATACCGACATGATGAAAGCAGCAAAGGGAGAGGCTCTTTTCTTGAGAGGATATTACTATTATTTGCTGACCTCTTTCTTTGGTGAAGTACCTTTGAAACTTGCTCCGACAATGTCTGCCAATGATAACTATTTGGCGAAATTGCCATTGACGGATATTTACAAACAGATTGTAAAGGATATGCAAGAGGCGGAAAAACTGGTATTGGATATTGATGCACTTGGCTATAACGAACGAATTACCAAAACGGGGGTTCAGGCTATTTTGGCAAGAGTATTTCTTAAAATGGCGGGTGAACCTCTGAAAGACGAGACGCGCTATGCGGATGCTTTGGAATATGCCAACAAGGTGATTGCTTCTACGAAGCATGAGTTGAACCCCGATTATAAACAAATCTTTATTAATCATTCGCAAGATATTAATGAAAGCAAGGAGTGTATCTGGGAAATAGGCATGTATGGTAACAAAATTGGTACGGTAGATTTGGCCGGCTCCGTAGGAGTGGAGAATGGCATTTTGTGCCGTGATGAATCAATAGGCTACTCAGGAGGTCCGATGAAGGCTTCTAAAAGACTTTATGATTCATATGGAGAAGGTGATTTGCGTAAGGACTGGAATGTAGCTCCTTATTACTATAATGTAGTGGAAGAAACAAAGGTCAATGAGGAAACACAGGAGGTGGAAGTGGTTCAGGTAACTAAGAAAGTAATGTTCTCGGCTACTCAGATATATAATCGTAACCCAGGTAAATGGAGAAGAGAGTACGAAATAGGACAAAAAGCACGTCTCTTTAATTCCACAAATTTTCCTGTTGTCCGCTACAGTGATGTCCTGCTGATGAAAGCAGAGGCAGAGAATGAAGTTAACGGTCCTACCGACGAAGCGTACGACGCAATCAACCAGGTGAGAAGAAGAGCTTATGGGAAGCCGATTCATACTGTTGATGCGACAGTGGACCTTCCCGCAGATTTGGCTAAGACGGATTTCTTGGAAGAAGTAAAAAAAGAACGGTTTAGGGAACTTTGCTTTGAGGGGATGCGTAAACTCGATCTGCTTCGTTGGGGAGAATATGTGGCTACAATGAAGGCTTTTGGTACGGAAATTTCAACGACTGCTCCGTCGGAATTCAAATATGCAAGTAGAGTAGGGCAGAATATAACGGACCGTAATGTTCTCTTCCCGATTCCGAATACGGAGATTACCGTCAACAAGCTAATGACGCAGAATGAGGGTTGGTAATTGATTTTTTATCTTTTTAAAATAATCGAACATGAAAAATATAATAAGATATTGCGGTTTGTTACTTGTGGGGCTGGTTTCCTGCATGGAAGATGAGGCTCCAAGTGTGGAACTGAACGTGGCGCTGGATAAACAAGTCTATCAGGTGGGCGAACCTGTAACTTTCAAGTTGAACGGAAATCCGGATAATATAGTGTTCTATTCGGGAGAGGTAGGGCATAATTATGCTTATAAAGAAAGATATCATGCGGATGGTGACCTGTTGGTCAAATTCAATTCTTGGGTGCGTTATGGAGATATTTATCATAATCTGAAATTCTTAGTCTCTTCTGATTTTAGTGGAATCTATGACAAGGAGAATGTGGAAGCAGCTACATGGATTGACTTGTCTGATAAGTTCCGCTTTTCAGTAGGGGATGATCAGACTCCTTCCGGGGAGGTAAATTTGAAAGAGTATGTCGGTGCGGAAGAGGATGCAAAGTTATTTGTTGCATTCCGTTATGAAGATGAACAGAAAGCACGGCAGAACAACTGGATTATTCGTTCCATCACACTTGACTGCGTTTCTGCCGAAGGGGTACGAAGCAATTTGGCTACGATGTCTACTATGGGCTGGAAGGTGGTTGATTTTGAAAATTCAGCAGTGACATGGAATGTTGCTTCTACCAGCCAGATATTAATTGATGGTGGAGCTAATCAGCCGAAGAATGTAGACTGGGTTATTTCGCAGGCTTTTGATGTCCGAAAAACAACTCCGGATACGGGCGTTGCGTTGAAGAATATCAGTACCACGATGGATGAGTATAAGTACGTATATACTAAACCGGGAATCTATGAGGTTGTATTCGAAACCACATCCGACTGGTATAATGGCAATGATCATGCATTGACGAAGCTTACTGTGGAGGTGCAAGGTAAAGTAGAAGAAGAGATTCCTGCTTCGTTGAGTGTCTTGCCGGATAAAGTGGAATGTAAGGTAGGAGAGCCTATAACGTTTAGTTTGACAGGTAATAATGCCAGCAATGTAGTTTTCTATTCCGGAGAAAGTGGACATAACTTTGATTTCAGAGAAAGGTTTTATGCGGATAATGACATCGTGGTGAATTTTTCGACATGGGTGCGTTATGATGTGGATCAACTTTTAAAGTTTAAAATATCAACAGATTTTGATGGTGTGTACGAAAAGGGACATGTAGAAGCTGCTACGTGGGTTGATTTGTCAGATAAATTTGCTTTCTCGACAGGAGCAGATAAAACGCTTTCAGGTGAAGTTAGTCTGAAAGAAGCTGCTGGTGATGATCCTAATGCCCGGATATTTGTGGCTTTTCATCATAAAGATGAAGAGGAAGCTGTAGAGAAACGGAATGATTGGATTGTCAGAACGTTCGAAATGGACTTGATTTCTCCGGAAGGTTTTAGGAGTAATTTAGCGAAGATGTCTACAAAAGATTGGTGGACAGCTGTTGACTGTTTAAATCCGAACCGAAATTGGAATGTAACTCTTCAACAGTTAGTGTTAATAGGAGGTACTAATAAGCCAACTAATGACGATTGGGTTATCTCCAAACCTGTTTATATCAGAAAAGGTACCCCCGATAAAGGAGTCTCTTTAAATAGTATTACTTCCAAAGATTATACCTATACTTACAATACTCCCGGTGTTTATAAGGTTGTATTTGACTGGTATGATGGAAGTAATTATTCGCAAGTGAAATTAAATATTGAAGTAAAAGAATAACTGATAAAAATGAAAGGGATGCCAAAGAATTTCATTAACTATTTTTCTGTAGTCGTAGTTTTAAGCTTATCTATCGCTTTATCAGCCCAGGAATTGTCCGTTGTGCGATTGACTAATGAGCAACTTGAACTTGGATGGAAAAAGGGCGTTGGTGGATATACATTAGAAACGTTGAAAGTGAAGGGAACGAATGGTTGGGAGATAATGGAAATAGCTAAGTATCAGCATAATGTTTTATATGCTTCCTCAAAACCGGAAACGGCACCACAGGCACTATATGATAATACGGGAAAAGAGATTCTTTTCCCGGCTCCGCAATATCGTTATATTATACCTTCATGGCAACAGAACACAAATGCTGTTGCCATGAATAAAGCAGGAGAGAATATAGTTTTTTATCCTTCGGCAGTGAAACGTGTTTCTGATACAGAAATCTGTTTCCGATACGAAAATGAGACGATGCGGATTACGGAAAAATGGTGTATGGATTCTCTTCATCAGAATGATATAAAAGTTGATTTTATATTGCATTCCAAGAAGACAGGTTATTATTCTTTGGCAACCCCTTCGCTGGTTTCAATAGATAAATATAATTTCCAATGGGCTACCGTTCCCGGAATATTTCAGGGGAATGCTATAAATACAGACTTTGTACAAGCGTATGGCTATGGTCAGGGAATCCCCGACATACCGGTAGTGGCAAGAGAACGTACTGCTTCTACATTATCCTCACTGATAACGGATAGAAAGGGTGTGACTATTGCTGTAACAGCGGAACCTGGTACTGGCAGAGATCCTTGGTCGAAGGATAAAAAGATGCATGCGGAATGGCAACTCGGATTGTCGGTTATGAACCGGGAAGGGGAATTCTCGCCTACACTTTATCATCCTGTGTTGGGAGAGAAGAATTCATTGATGAATGTAGGGGACAGTCTTTCTTTCTCTTTCCGTTATACTATTCAGAAAGCAGATTGGTATGCTGTATTGAAACATACGATTAATGATATTTATCGTTTCACTGATTTTCTAAGGTTGAAACAGACAAAATATTCATTGACACAAAGACTTTATGATATGCACGCATATCTTACTAATGACAGCACTTCCAAATGGCATAACCTTGTATATAAGGGAGTAACAATTGGAGCACAAGACTATCTGGGTGGTGTGTATGATTCAGAAAAAGATGCCATGAAAAACTCCGATTATGGAGCTATGTGGATGTTGGCAAAGTTGACGGATGATCCTCGCTTGACACAGAAAAGACTGCCGAATGCGTTGAACTTTAAATTGATGCAACAACATGCGGAGGAAGATTTCCTTTATGGTTCCTCTGCCGGACAGTATTATTTGTATAAAAGTAAACGGTTTACCGAAGAGTGGGGACCTTATACGGAACCCATTGCAACCACTTATTATATGTTGATGGATATGGGTAATATTCTGCTTTTTGAACCGCAGCAGAAGGAATTAAAACAGCATGTCAAACTGGCTGCCGACCGTTTGTTGGAATGGATGAAGCCCAACGGACAATGGGAAGTAGCTTATGAGAATAAGACATTAAAGCCTACTTTTACTGATATTACAGATTTACGACCAACGTTTTATGGATTATTGATTGCTTACGAGATATTGAAAGATAAGAAATATCTGCAGGCAGCTATACAAGGAGCGGATTGGTATGTGGAGAACGCTGTAAAGAAAGGACATTTCCTAGGCGTTTGCGGTGATACCCGTTTTGTTCCGGATTTCGCCACAGCCCAAAGTGCACAAGCCTTATTGGAACTGTATAATGTGACGAAAAACGAAAAGTATAAGGAAGCTGCTATATCAACTGCTAAGATTTATACGGCATCGGTTTATACGCATCCTATACCGACGTCAGTAGTAAAACAAGTGAAAGGGATAGAACGAAAAGATTGGGAGATCAGTCAGGTGGGATTGAGTTTTGAGCATGGTGGAGTAGCTGGTTCTGCCAATCATCGTGGACCAATATTATTGGCTAGCCATGCCGGAATGTTCGTACGGATGTATAGGCTGACAAAAGATTCATTATTTTTGAATATGGCACGTGCGGCTGCCATAGGAAGAGATGCATTTGTGGATTTTAAAACGGGAGTCGCTTCCTATTATTGGGACTCGATGAATAATGGAGCCGGACCTTATCCACATCATGCTTGGTGGCAGGTGGGATGGATTACCGACTATTTATTGTCTGAAATATCTCTCCGTTCAAATGGCGGGATAACTTATCCGGGTGGATTCATTACTCCTAAGGTGGGCCCCCATCTAACTTATGGTTTTACGTCTGGTATGGTATTTGGTACGAAAGCCGATTTGATAATGCGTCCGGGATTATTTAAACTGGATAATCCTTATATAGAATATATGGCTGCTTTGAACGAGAAGGAGAAAACAATTTTCCTTATCTTGCTGAATAATGATGATGAAAAGCAGACTTCTCTGATTGAAATGGATACGAAATGTTTGTTCTCTGGAAAGAAAATCCGGGTGAAGAACGTTGCTAGCTTGAATAATCAAGGTCATTCTACACTTGTAGATGGAGTGGAGAATTGGAATGTAACGATTGATGCATATGGCTTGACGGTTTTAAAGATTAAATATAAATAGGATATGAGCATAAATCACTGGATAGTAAAGAATCTTGTTTGCACCCTTTTTTTGGTGGTTGGAGGATTGAATATATATGCGCAAAAAGATAAATATTTGATTGAAGCTGAGGCTTTTCAGTTCAAAGGAAAATGGTCAACAGATAGATCGGCAGATTGCATGGGGAGTGCAATGCTCCGTTTGAACGGTGGCGGAAGTCTTGATGAACAGTTTGATGCGCTTACGGTCGTCAATATAATGGAAGAAGGAGACTATAATGTATGGGTGAGGTCAGCGGATTATGATAAACTGCCGGGGACACGCTTATTCCGTTTAAGTGTGGATGAGAAACCAATGAAAGAATCTGGAAAACATGGAAAAGTCGGATTCTATTGGGAAAATGCAGGCTGTGTGCAGTTGGCAAAAAAACAGGTATTATTGCGATTGCATGATACGAAGAGGAATTTCGGCCGATGTGACGCAATCCTATTAGTAAAAGATCACTCTATCAACCCCAATGAGATGGATAGAAAAGAAGTGGGCAAATGGAGAAAAAATCCCGTTAAAATAGAGACGAAAGGTTCGGGTTTTGATAATGTGTCTACTCCGCTTTTATTATCGCCCGATGCAGAGGTGGTGGCTAATATAGAGAATCCGAATATTCGGGTGAGTTTTGTAAAAGCTGGAGCAAACAACCAGGCGATTGCCTGCCGGACAGAAATTAAGGTGAAAGGAATCTGGCGCCGTTTCTTGTCTACTATGGAAGACCATAAGGTATTTCTTATTACTGCGGAGCAAAGTCCGGTAGATAATGATAAATTCTTTCCTTCCTGGAAGAATGCGGTGTCAAAAAGTTCATTTACTGTTGGTGGAAAAGAATACACGGTACAGTCTGACGAGGATTATTTGAATCCTTATGTTGCGGGAGTGCTCAGTGAAGCTATTCCGGTGAAAGCTGTGAACAAGGACAATAAGAGTATTGAAGTACAATATATTACGAAGAATGGATCTTCTATCACTGGTTATTGGACGCTGCCTGCCAAAGGCAATCATGTTGAGGTGAGATTATCTTGTCGTCCGGCTACTGATGGAATGTATAGTATGGGGCTTTCAGCTTTTCAGCCTGTGCCCCAACCGAATATGAGTAATATACTTCTTTCGCCGATGTTTCAGTATAAACGAGTTTCTTCACATCCGGTGATGATGCTTTCTTCAATGATGCAACAGCCGTTAGCTATTGCAGAATCTGCTACTCCTTTGGGTGGAGTAATGTCATCGTTTATATGTGGGGATGATAGTACTTTCCCGCAAGAATGGGGAAGTGTAGATTTTTCTCCGATGGGATTTTCCGTCAAGAATGAGCAGAATGTGGTTCAGCCGGTAGCTTTTGCTCCTGTTATGGGGATGAAGGATTCTCATGTGAAGGCAGGACAGGTGATTGAACGTAAGTTTGTGGTAGGCATACTTCCGGCAGGTTGGAATGAGGTGATAGAATATATTTCGGATCAAGTATATAAGGTAAAAGATTACAGGAAGCAAAAAGAGGTATCACTGACTGAGGCAATGTTTAATATTCTGGATTTGATGCGTAATGAAGAGTATGGCGGATGGGATGCCCATCTTAAAGGATTCTATGATATTGAAGGGGATCCAGAAACGGCTCCGACGGTAGTACATGCTGCTCCTTTGGCAATTATCGCAGCGTCTGTCCTCTCGGAAGACGAGGAGTTTTATCTGTCACGCTCTTTACCAACAATAGAATATACATTGTCTCGGAGTGGATACAGATGGGCTACAGACCTGGTTCCAAGCGGATACAACAAGACGCTTGAGACGCTTCGGCTCAATCCTTTTAATTCCCAGTTCAATACTTCTTATTATGAAGGTTTACATCGTCTGTTAGGAGGGTTGAATCCGTGGCTGGTTTCTATTGCTTTGCCGGGGGATACATTGAGAAAAACAAAGGGATATTCTACACAAGTTCTCTCTTGGGTGCAGGCTATCTCCGCTTATAATTTGACAGGAGACGAGAAATGGAAACGGTTTGCTACTTCTACAGCCGACCGGTATATAGATTTGCAGATATATAAGAACTCATCCCAACCGGTGGGATTGATGTCTTTTTATAATACGAATGTGTATGCTCCGTGGTGGGACTTGATTGACTTGTATGAGTTGACAAAAGAAGAGAAATATTTGAAAGCGGCTCAATATGGAGCTTCTAATACCATCGCGGGAATCAGATCTTTCCCTACCGTTACAGAGGATTTACAAACGATTCATCCGGGAAACCGTTTTGATGGGAATACAAACCTGTGGTGGAAAGGAAAAGAGAAATATCGTCTGGGATTCCCCCGCGTGGCGAACGATGCGCAAGAGAAGCAAGTGCCGGAATGGCTTGTTTCACCGGTCGGACTAGGTTTTGAACAGCCTTCCACTTATTTCCTGCGGACAAAGGGAAAGCAAGTGCGTCCGGTCTTTATGAGCAACTGGGCTCCTCATCTGCTTCGTCTCTATCAATATACTCGTAAGCCTATTTACGAGACTTATGCCCGGAATGGAGTGATTGGGCGGTTTACAAATTATCCGGGATATTATGCTACAGGATATACAGATATTACTCTGTCACCAGACTTTCCTTATAAGGGTCCGGATGTAAGCTCTATCTATTATCACCATATTCCGCCCCATTTGGCATTTACGTGGGATTACCTGGTGTCTGAAGCTATAGAACGTTCTAATGGGAATATTAACTTTCCATTCTGCAAGCAGGAAGGCTTTGTATGGTTTACGAACCGTATCTACGGGAATGAGAAGGGGAAAATATTTGGAGACAGCAAGGCAAAGCTTTGGATAAAGAAAGGGTTGATTCAGATAGATAATCCGACAGTAAACTATCTGACTGCGGTTTCCGATAAGTATTTTTGGGTGATTTTATCCGGTGAATCTAAACAAGAAGAATCACTTACTATTCGCTTGGACAAGGTTGCCGAATTGGTTGGTCAAGGTGATATTGTACAATATACGGAGAAAGGGAAGACAGCAAAAGTAAACCGGGTTGGAAATGCGATTAAGGTATCTGTTCCGGGGAAAGGTTTCAGGGCTTTGGCGTTTCCTTTAGCTGAAACTCGCAAGGAGAATCGTTACCCTGTATTGAAAAATGGAATAAAAGTGGTTGATATGGGAGAACCTTTCGGTAAGGTGTTCTTATTCCGTATCCGTTCTCCATTCGGATGGGATTCAGTATATGGGTTTGCTGAAACTGCGCCGGCTAAGGAAAAAGAAATGTCGGTATCGGTGGTGTGTAATGGACAATCTTGTACTGTTTCTTCTTATCCCTTTGAATGGAGTTTCTATAAATTGGGAATGGACGAAAAAGCCATTGTCAAAGTAACGGTGAGTTCGAAAGGACAGGTAGATAAAACGGAGGAAATCATACTTAATTCAAAATGAAAATGATACAGATACGACAATTAGGGACTATTATTGCAGGAATGGTATTAATGACGGTATTTCCCTGCGTTTATGGACAAAGTCGCGCTGATTTGGATAAGATTGCTGCTTCGCAGGCAGGGGCCTCTCCTTTGGTGTATACAACGGCAGATAAGGAAATTCCATTGATACAACTCGGAAATTATTATGAAGAGAAAGAATGTACGGTAAGAAAGGGGCTTCCTAACTTTTACTCAAAAATAAAGAAAGAGCAGGAAATTACGGTTGCTTTTATTGGTGGTAGCATAACGCAAGGAGATTATTGCTATCGTTTGCAAACTACCCGATACATGGAAAATACTTTTTCTAATACCTGTTTTAAATGGATTAATGCCGGAGTGTCTGGTACGGGTACGGATTTGGGTGCTTTCCGGATTCGGGAACAAGTATTACAGTACAAACCGGATCTTATTTTTATTGAATTTGCCGTAAATGGTGGTTATCCTGACGGGATGGAGGGAATGATCCGAAAGATTATAAAAGAGAATCCTCATACGGATATTTGTTTGATTTATACGATTTATACGAATCAGACTACTGTCTATCAGAAAGGGGATGTTCCACAAGTGATTAAAAGATTGGAAGATATTGCAACGTATTACCAACTCCCTTCTATTCATTTAGGCATGGAGGCGGCAGCACTTGAAAAGGCTGGTAAGCTACTTTGGAAAGGGACCAAAGAAGTTGCCGTTGAGAAAATTTTATTCTCTAATGACGGGGTACACCCTATCACTGATGGAGGGAACTTATATGCTTCCGCGATTGCACGAGGACTGGAGAAAATACGAAAAGAAAATAGTGCTTCGCAGGTACATATGCTTCCTGAACCGCTTTTCGGTTCGGAGTGGGAAGAAGCCGAAATGTATATCCCTTCACAGATTGCTTCTTTTGATAATTCATGGAAAGAGATTAATACATCAGTGACCCCTTCTTTAAAGAAGTTTTCTGGCTGGTTCGATACAGTGATGACTAGTAGTAAGGAAGGGTCATCATTTTCTTTTGGCTTTGAAGGAGATATGATAGGCTTATTTGATATTGGCGGTCCAGAAGTAGGGCAAGTGGAAGTTCTGATTGATGGAAAATTTGTTCGATTGAAAGAGATTAGTACTAAAGGTTTTCATCTATATGAGGCGAATGATCGTATCGGGAATTATACTTTGAATCGTTTTAATTCTTGGTGTAACAATCGTTATCGGGGGCAGTATGATGTGATAAAGTTGAAAAAAGGTATTCATCAAGTAACTATTCGAGTCTCTTCTGAGAAAGCTGACAAGAAAAAAATACTCGGTAATAAACAATGGGAGGATATAACAGCACATCCTGAAAAGTATGATCAGTCTACAATTTATTTGGGAAGGATACTCTTACGTGGAAAACCGATTCCATGCGAACGCATAAAGGGAGTGCCTAAACTGCCACAACAACTGAAGTGGGAACAGAAAATGAAGCGTTATGAAAAGGCGGATTCCATCAATCCTCCGGCAAAAGATTTGATTCTTTTTGTGGGTAGTTCGACGATGGAGAATTGGAAAACTTTGGCAGATGATTTTCCCGGGAAGCCGGTTCTTAACCGGGGAGTTTCCGGCACGAAAACAATAGATTTGATTAATTACAAAGACCGCTTGATAAGCCCTTATCATCCTAAACAGATTTTTGTTTACGAAGGAGATAATGATATTGGTTACCAATGGACTCCGGATGAAATATTGGAGCAGATTAAGAGATTGTTCTTTATTCTCCGGAAAGAAAAACCGGAAGCGGAAATTATCTTTATTTCTATCAAACCGTCTGTGCGGAGATTGAAGGACAAAGAGAGGATCGAGCAGACAAATGCGTTGATAAAAGAGTTTGTAGAGCAACAAATGAATACTGCTTACGCAGATGTATATAATCCGATGTTTACACCAAAAGGGGAATTATTTCCGGAACATTATCGGGAGGATGGGTTACATCTGACGGCTGAAGGTTATGCAGTGTGGAAAGAGGTTATCTCCAAGTATATTAAATAACAAATAGTAGAATAGAATGATGAAGCATTTAATGATCGCTGGGATTTTGAGTTGTTTTTCTATGGGCGGCTTTGCTCAGATATATAAAGATAAAACAGCTCCTGTGGAGGACAGGACGAATGATTTGCTCCACCGCATGACATTGGAAGAAAAATTAGATTATATAGGAGGATATAAAGGCTTTTATATAAGGGGAATCGAACGTTTGGGCGTGCCCGAGATAAAGTTGACGGATGGTCCTGTCGGTACGCATAAAGATGGAAAATCGACAGCTTATCCGGCAGGGGTACTGACTGCTTCGACCTGGAACAGAGAGCTGGTGTATGAATTGGGAAAGCAATTGGGGAGAGATTCTAAAGCACGTGGTGTACATATATTATTGGGACCGGGTGTGAATATCGTTCGTTCTCCTTTGTGCGGAAGAAATTTTGAGTATTTCACGGAAGATCCATATTTGAACTCTCAGGTAGCTATAGGTTACGTAAAAGGATTGCAGGATCAGAAAGTGGTGGCTACTCTGAAACATTATGCTGCGAACAATCAGGAGTGGGACAGGAACAATGTAAGCAGTGATATTGATGAGCGTGTGTTGCATGAAATATATCTGCCTGTCTATAGAGCCGCCATTCAGGAAGCTGGTGCGGGTGCCGTTATGGATAGCTATAATCCGGTGAATGGAGTACATGCCACGCAGAATGATTATTTGAATAATCAGGTGTTGAGAAAACAATGGGGATTTGATGGAATTGTTATGAGTGACTGGTCGGCTACTTATGACGCTGTGGAGGCTGCTAATGGTGGTTTGGATTTGGAAATGCCGCGTGCCAAATGGATGAATAAGGAGAATCTGATGCCTGCGATAAAAGCTGGAAAAGTGAAGGAAGCGACTATTGACGAGAAAGTGAAGAGAATTCTGAGGATAATGTTTCGGTTCGGTTTTTTTGATAATGAACAGTTGGATAGCTCTATTCCATACAATAATCCGGAAGCGGCAAAAGTGGCATTGGAGTTGGCTAGAGAAGGTATTGTATTATTGAAGAATGAGAATGATCTACTTCCATTGAATCCTTCAAAAGTGAAGTCAGTTGCTGTGATTGGTCCTAATGCAAACTCTTATATATCGGGAGGTGGAAGTTCTTATACATTTCCGTTTCATTCTGTTTCAGTATTGGATGGGTTAAAGAATGTCGGACAGGATCTTCAGATTTCGTATGCACCCGGAGTACCTACCTTGACAGAAACAGTTGTTAATGCAATTTTTTACACAGAAGCGGGGAGTCGGATTAAAGGACTTAAAGCTGAATACTTTGATAATATTCGTTTAAAGGGAGCGCCGGCAAGAACTGTGATAGATACGATTGTTAATATAGGTAACGGCTGGCATATTGCTGCCGAAAACAAAGGTATTCCGTATGACCACTGTTCCATGCGATGGAGTGGAGTCGTACGTCCGGAGAAGACTGCTAATTACCGGTTCATAGTCAGAGGATTCGATGGGTTCCGCTTGAAGATTGGTACGGAAATGCTGATTAATGAGTGGAGAGACCAAGGAATAACGACTCGTGAGACTGTATTGGCGTTGGAGGCCGGGAAGGAATATCCTGTTGTCCTTGAATATTTTGCTAATGTGCATCCTGTTGATATTTCTTTTGGATGGAGAGAGGATAGATTGCTTTTTGATGAGGCTGTAGAGATTGCCAGGAAATCTGATGTGGCTATTGTGAACATTGGATTTAATGAAAGTAGTGAACGTGAAAGTAATGATCGTCCTTTCGAGTTGCCCGAATATCAGGATAGTTTAGTACAGTGTATTACGGCTGCCAATCCCAATACGGTTGTGTTGCTGAATGCGGGTGGAAATGTGGATATGTCAAAATGGATAGATAAAGTTCCTTCTTTGTTACATTTGTGGTATGCCGGTCAGGAGGGTGGAACGGCTGTTGCTGAAATTCTGTTTGGGAAGGTAAACCCCAGTGGGAAACTACCTATCTCTTTTGAAAAGAAATGGGAAGATAATCCGGCCTATCCATATTATTACGATGTGGATGGTGATAAGCGGGTAGAATATAAAGAGGGACTTTTTATGGGGTATAGGCATTATGATGTCAGTGAAACGAAACCTCAATTTGCATTCGGCTATGGAATGTCTTATACCACGTTTAAATACTCTGACTTACGTATAGATAGGGAAAAAGGCAGAGACTTGGTGGTTAAGATTCGGTTTACTGTAAAAAATACAGGGAAGCATGACGGAGCAGAAACAGCACAGGTATATATTCGACCTATAAACCCGAAGGTTGAAAGACCTTATAAGGAGCTTAAAGGGTTTGCCAAGCATTTTATTAGGAAAAATACCGTACAAGAAATAGAAATAACGTTGGATAAGGATGCTTTTTCTTATTATAAGACGGAATTGAAAGATTTTGATTATGATGTGGGAAGTTACGAAGTGCTTGTAGGAAGTGCGTCTGACGACATCCGGTTGCGTAAGGTGATACAGATAGAAAAGTAGGTTTAGAGCTAAAATAGAAGTAAAATTAATTAGATACGAGAAGATGGTACTTGATAAGTTTAATAGTGTGAGAATGTTTAACACGGATGTCCTTCAGGCTGATTTTGTAATAGTAGGCGGAGGTATTTCAGGGGTTTGTGCTGCTATAACCGCGGCTCGCCAAGGTCTGAAAGTGGTACTTATACAAGATCGTCCGGTATTGGGGGGGAATGGTTCCAGCGAAATAAGGTTGTGGATGCTTGGAGCAACTTCTCATATGGGAAATAATAATCGCTGGGCGCGTGAAGGCGGTGTGATAGATGAAATTATGGTGGAAAATACGTTCCGTAATCCGGAGGGGAATCCGATCATTTTTGATTCTGTCATGCTTGACAAGGTGGTAAGCGAACCAAATATAACTTTATTGCTGAATACTTGCGTGTATGAGGTAAAAAAGAGTGCCGGTCATAAAATAGAAAGTGTCAGAGGGTTTTGTAGCCAGAACAGTACTATGTACGAAATAACTGCTCCTTTATTTTGTGATGCTTCCGGTGATGGCGTTGTCGGTTTTCTTTCCGGGGCTCCTTACCGTATGGGGGCTGAAAGCAGAGAGGAGTTTGGCGAAAAGTTTGCACCGGCAGAGGATTATGGTGAACTTTTGGGACACAGTTTATATTTCTACACAAAGGATACTGGCAAGCCGGTTAAATATGTAGCTCCTTCTTATGCAATGGATGTAACGAAGACTGTTCCCCGATTTCGTAGTTTCAATGCGAAAGAACATGGTTGTAAATTATGGTGGGTTGAATATGGTGGCGACTTGGATACGGTACATGATACGGAACAAATTAAATGGGAGCTGTGGAAGGTTATTTATGGAGCGTGGGATTATATCAAGAACTCGGGTAAATATCCGGAAGCGGAGACAATGACGCTGGAATGGGTAGGCTGTATTCCCGGAAAACGGGAGAGCAGAAGGTTTGAAGGCGACTATATGCTGATTCAGCAGGATGTCATAGAACAAAGACATCATGAAGATGCGGTCTCTTATGGCGGATGGAGTATTGATTTACATCCGGCAGCCGGCGTGTTCGGTGAGGAATCTGCTTGTAATCAGTGGCATGCGAAAGGGGTATATCAGATTCCTTACCGTTGTCTTTATAGCAGGGGAATTGAGAATCTTTTTCTTGCAGGAAGAATTATTAGTGTATCGCATGTTGCTTTCGGTTCAACCCGTGTAATGGCTACTTCTGCACACAGTGCTCAGGCTGTTGCGATGGCTGCGGCGATGTGTCTGAAAGAAAACATCTCTCCGAGAGAAGTATATTCTTTAGGGAAAGTATCTGAATTGCAGAAGAATTTATCAAGAATGGGGCAGTATATCCCTGATATGATAATCAGGGACGAAGAGAATTTGGTAACGAAAGCTACTTTGACTGCATCCAGTGAGTACCATTTTAAGGGGTTTCCGGCGGATGGGGAGATGCTGGTGCTGGATGAGTCTGTAGCTCAAATGATTCCTTTACAAAAAGGGGATGTATTGGGAAAAGTGCAAGTTGATCTTTGTGCTTCTGAAGAAACAGCTTTGGAAGTGGAACTTCGTATTAGCAGTAAAGCATTCAATCATACTCCGGATGTGGTTCTGGAAACTAAAATACTAGCTTTGCATCAAGGTAAACAACAGTTAGAGTTAGTTTTTGGAACTGTGATGCCGGAGGAGCAATATGTTTTTCTTGTTTTCAAGAAAAATCCTTTGGTGCAATTGCAATATACTCAAGAAAGGATTACTGGAATTTTGTCTGTATTTAATACGGTGAATGAAGCTGTTTCCAATTTTGGAAAACAAACTCCCCCAGAAGATATTGGAATAGAGGAATTTGAATTCTGGTGTCCGAAGCGGAGACCAGAGGGATATAATATCGCTATTCGAACAGAAAAAGACTGTTATGCTTTTCCTGTTTCGAATATTAATAATGGTATTGACCGTCCAGTTCAATCACCCAATGCTTGGGTGGCAGAATTGAAAGATCCGAATCCGACTTTGACAATTAAATGGGATGCTGCTATTTCTGTCGGGAAGCTCTCTCTCTTTTTTGATACAGATTATGATCAGCCTATGGAAACAGTTCAAATGACACATCCGGAATATAAAATGCCGTTCTGTGTAGAGAAATATAGAATATATGATGGCACAAATCAATTGATTTATGAGAAGAATGATAATCATCAATCGATAAATGAGATTATATTTCCAGAGAAGTTGGTTACGGATGAGATCAGAATCGTTCTGGAACATCCTTCCGGCCTGATTCCAGCAGCTTTATTTGCAGTAAAGTGTTATGAATAACTCAATATATTTTGAATAAAATATTGTTCTTGTGAGAGTGTGGAGAAGGTACAAGATTTTGTCTGTCTAATAGTTTGCTTTATCATGGTATTTAAGTATATTTGCTAAAATTTTATTTAATCTTGGTCGTAATGCAAAACGAAAATCTTGATATAACGGAACAGAAGAAACCTGCTTCACGAATGAAGTATCTTCAGTTAGTGGATTATATTAATTCACTAATTGAAGATGGAACACTTCAGATAGGCGATCAAATACCTTCACTTAACCAACTGCAAACGCAATTGCGCATGAGTAAGGAGACTTTGCTGAAAGGGTTGAATTACTTGTTGGAGATGGGGGTAATTGAAGCAATTTATAGAAAAGGGTATTTTGTAAAGAAGGTCTCTATAAACCATTCTTATCATGTATTTCTGTTATTGGATAAGATGAATGTGATGCGTGAACAGATCTATCGTTCTATCTTCAAATCTTTGAAGGATGTGGGAGATATTGACATTTACTTTCATCATCATAACTATAAAGTTTTTGAGAAACTCATTAAAGAAAACTTGGGCAATTATACGCATTATATTATAGCTACTTTTTTGAAGGAAGATGTGACAGATGTTTTAAACCTGATTCCGGCTGAAAAAAGAATAATCATAGATTATAACCAACAAGGATTGAGTGGTAACTATAGTTGTATTTATCAAGATTATGGCTATGATATCTATTGTAGTCTTTTACAGTTGCAGGATCGGTTGAAAAAATATGAAAAACTGATTCTGATAGCGCGTCCGGAAGCAATTCATGCACAACAAGTAATTGATGGTTTTCTGCACTATTGTGTAAAAAGTGAACTGCCATATTCTATAGAATCGAATGTAGAAGAGAAAAATTTCCGTAAAGGGAATGCTTATATTACTTTTAGTAGATATGATACGGATGATGTATCCTTGATTAAACTGGCAAAGAAGAAAGGATATGAGTTAGGTAAGGAAATAGGTTTGATTTCTTATAATGACACAGCTGTAAAAGAAATATTGGAAGGAGGTATTACTGTCATTTCTACAGATTTTGAGATGATGGGGAAGGCTGCGGCTTCTGTTATCTTGAATAAAAATATAATATATAAGCGTAACCCGACGAAAGTGATTATACGTAACTCTCTTTAAAAGAAAGTTCTATTAATGATATTAAATAAGAAAGCCACCCTTCTAGGTGGCTTCTTTTTTGCTCTTCCTCTTGGACTTGAACCAAGGACCCTCTGATTAACAGTCAGATGCTCTAACCGACTGAGCTAAGGAAGAATGTTTGCAATCAAGATTTTCAACTTTGCTCTTCCTCTTGGACTTGAACCAAGGACCCTCTGATTAACAGTCAGATGCTCTAACCGACTGAGCTAAGGAAGAATGTTTTTCTCAATTGCGATGCAAAAGTACTAGGTTTTTTTGAAATATGCAATATCTTTGCAAAAAAAATATTAGGAATGGACAAAATAATAGGATTGGGCAACGCCCTGGTAGACGTACTCGCAACCCTGAAGGATGATACTCTTTTGGATGAAATGGGTTTACCCAAAGGAAGCATGCAGCTCATCGATGACGCTAAGTTACAGCAGATTAACGCAAAATTTTCACAGATGAAAACTCACTTGGCAACAGGCGGATCGGCAGGAAATGCCATCCTCGGACTGGCTTGTTTGGGTGCCGGAACAGGGTTTATCGGAAAAGTGGGAAATGATAATTATGGAGAATTTTTTCGTGAAAATCTGCAGAAAAATAAGATTGAAGACAAATTATTGACTTCAGATCGACTGCCTTCCGGTGTGGCATCCACTTTTATTTCAGCGGATGGAGAGCGCACTTTCGGAACCTATCTGGGAGCAGCGGCTTCTTTGAGAGCAGAGGAACTGACCTTGGATATGTTTAAAGGTTACGCGTACCTATTTATAGAAGGCTATCTTGTTCAGGACCACGAAATGATTCTTCATGCCATTGAACTGGCTAAAGAAGCCGGTTTGCAGATTTGTCTCGATATGGCTAGTTATAACATTGTGGCTAATGATCTGGAATTCTTCACCTTGCTAATAAACAAATATGTCGACATTGTCTTTGCAAACGAAGAGGAAGCGAAAGCCTTTACTGGCAAGGAGCCGGAGGAAGCTTTGAGAGTGATTGCCAAGAAATGCAGTATTGCTATTGTAAAAGTCGGGGCAAATGGTTCTTATATCCGTAAAGGGACAGAAGAAATAAAAGTTTCGGCCATTTCGGTTCAAAAAGTGGTGGATACTACCGGTGCCGGTGATTATTTTGCTTCCGGATTCTTGTACGGATTGACTTGCGGATATTCGTTGGATAAATGTGCAAAAATAGGTTCTATTCTCTCGGGAAATGTTATTCAGGTAATCGGAACAACGATACCACAGGAACGCTGGGATGAAATTAAGTTAAATATTAACAGGATTCTGGCGGAATAACAAAGGATTGAGCTACTTTTACGACTCATTTAGATTGAAAGAGGTATGAAAAAATTGCTGAACAGGCAGATAGCTATTGTTGCAGTAGCGGTGATAGCCACAGTTGCTTTCTTTAGTTTCAAGAGTGGAGACGACCGTAATTTCCAGATTGCAAAGAATCTGGATATATTTAATGCGATTGTGAAAGAACTGGATATGTTCTATGTAGATACCATTGATCCGAATAAAACGATTCGGGAAGGAATCGATAATATGCTTTATACGCTGGATCCTTATACGGAATATTTCCCGGAAGAAGATCAGAGTGAACTGGAGCAGATGATTAAAGGATCATTTGGTGGAATGGGTTCTTACATTGCTTATAATACGAAACTAAAGCGTTCGATGATTTCTGAACCTTTCGAGGGAACGCCTGCTGCAAAAGCCGGTCTGAAAGCGGGAGATATCCTGATGGAGATTGACGGACAGGATCTTGCCGGTAAGAATAACGCGGAAGTCAGCCAGATGTTACGTGGACAGGCAGGTACCAGCTTTAAGCTAAAGATTGAGCGCCCGAATGAGAAAGGTGGACGTACACCGATGGAATTCACGATTGTACGTGAGTCTATTCAGAATCCGGCGATTCCTTATACTGCCGTATTGGATAATAAGGTGGGTTACATCAGCCTTAGCACTTTCTCCGGCAACCCTTCCAAAGAGTTTAAGAAAGCATTTCTGGATTTGAAGAAACAGGGCGCTACTTCGTTGGTGATAGACCTTCGTAGTAATGGCGGCGGATTGCTGGATGAAGCAGTAGAAATTGCGAATTATTTCTTACCGCGTGGAAAGGTGATTGTGACGACAAAAGGAAAAATCAAACAGGCTAGTAACACTTATAAGACATTGCGCGAACCGTTGGATTTGGATATTCCGATTGCAGTATTGGTAAATAGTGGAACCGCTTCTGCTTCCGAAATTTTATCAGGTTCTCTGCAGGATCTCGACCGTGCCGTTATCGTTGGTAACCGTACCTTCGGAAAAGGATTGGTACAGGTTCCCCGCTCTTTGCCTTATGGCGGAACGATGAAAGTGACTACCTCTAAATATTATATTCCAAGTGGACGTTGTGTACAGGCTATTGATTACAAGCATCGTAATGAAGATGGAAGTGTAGGAACCATTCCTGATAGTTTGACTAAGGTATTCCATACGGCTGCCGGACGTGAAGTACGCGACGGAGGTGGTGTAATGCCGGATATTGTTATCAAACAGGAGAAATTACCGAATATCCTCTTCTATCTGGTACGCGATAATCTGATTTTCGATTATGCAACACAGTATTGTTTGAAACATCCTACCATCGTTCCTCCGGAGAAGTTTGAGGTGACAGATGCCGATTATAATGATTTTAAAGCGTTGGTGAAGAAAGCCGACTTCAAATATGATCAGCAAAGCGAGAAAATTCTGAAAACGTTGAAAGAAGCTGCCGAGTTTGAAGGGTATATGGATGATGCTTCAGAAGAGTTCAAAGCACTTGAGAAGAAGTTGAACCATGATCTTGACCGCGACTTGGATTATTTCTCATCTGATATAAAGAAGATGATTGCTACTGAAATTATCAAGCGTTACTATTACCAACGTGGTAATATCATCCAGCAGCTGAAGGATGATGACGGTTTGAAGGAAGCAATGAAAATTCTGAATGATCCGGTGAAATATAAAGAAATGCTTAGTGCTCCGGCTACTAAGGAATAAATGAATATATTTCGAACATAGATATATGCGGAAAACGCGGCTTTGTTACCAACAAGCCGCGTTTTCTGTATATCTATATTTAATTGTAAAAGTCCTGTAAGATCATGCCCGGACACTGATATTTGTATCCTTAATCGATCTTTATTGGCGAATCAAAGGCAGGGTGAAATAGAATCTGCTTCCCTGTCCTTCTTGGGAGCGCAACCAGATACGTCCACCCATCTTCTCTACCAACATTCTGCAAAGAGTTAATCCCAATCCTGTTCCCTGAACAAAATCGTCGACCTTTCCAAAGCGCCGGAAAATTGTGGCAATTCTTGCTGCCGGAATGCCGATGCCGCTATCTTTAACGTAGAACTCTACAAAATCCTCTTTTTCCCGATAGCCGAAATGAATTTCTCCTTTCGGGGTAAACTTTGTAGCGTTACTAAGCAAGTTACTTATAATTTGTATGATGCGATTCCAGTCTCCCGAAGTATACATGTCCGCATCTACGTCGTCCAAAATAAGTTTGACACCGTTTTGCGTCTTATGGCAGAATTGTTGTTCCAGCTGCAGGCAGATATCTATTAATTTGATCGGGCGGATATTGAATTTTAGAGAATCAGCTTCAAGCGATGCCAGATCCAGAATATCATTGAATAGATTCAGCAGCATTTCCGAATTTCGTTCGATGATTTCCGAATATTGATTCTTCTCTTCTGCAGATGTTGCATAAGTGATTAGTTTAGAGAATCCTACAATGGCATTGAGCGGGGTACGTATTTCATGACTCATGTTTGCCAGAAAAGCAGATTTCAGCCGGTCCGACTCTTCTGCTTTGATTCTGGCGGCCTTTAGTTCTTTCTGTTGTTGGGCATTCGTCTGTTCCGCCTCCCATTGTTGGGATATATCACGGCACATACACAACAGATACTCTTTATCCAAAGGAAAGATACGGTTTTCGTAGTGATGTAAAACACCATCCAACATAAGATCGTGTCTGGCTGTTGAACTTTCTCCTGTGAGAATCACCTTATCCATATTCTTGCGGACACTTTCATAAGCCTCTTTGGGCAGAATGTCTTTTACGTTAGTGGTAGTGATATTGTTGGGGCTGATACCTTCTACGTGATTAGTTGCCGGAGAAGAAGCGAGCTCTATGATATTGGCGTCATGGTCGAAGACGGTGAGCATGTCAGGAAGAGCATCCAGTATCCGGGTGCTATATTTATCACGAAAACGTTCTTTGGAAGAAAAGGAAGAATCAGAAGAAGAATGAGAGGAAAGAAAATCTATTTTCTCCTCTAATTGTTCGATTATTTCTAAAAGTTCCTCCTTTGTTTTGTTTTCGTAATTTCTCATAGAAGATTCATTATTATTCATTAGAATGTTGTAGAAATTGTTTTATCTGTTGCAAATATAAGACAATATTCCGAGATGCTGACAGCTTCCCTAGTTATTATAATATAAAAAAAACGGATAGCTTTTGCCCTACTAATCAGAATGTTCTATCTTTGCATCCATTATATATAAATGATTTACAATATGTCTACAGAATTATTCTCTACTCTGCCCTATAAGGTGGCAGATATTACGCTTGCTGATTTCGGACGCAAGGAAATCGATTTGGCAGAAAAAGAAATGCCCGGCCTGATGGCTCTTCGCGAAAAGTATGGAGAATCCAAACCGTTAAAAGGTGCCCGCATTATGGGGTCGTTGCACATGACCATTCAAACGGCTGTGCTGATTGAAACATTAGTGGCTTTAGGAGCTGAAGTACGTTGGTGCTCTTGTAATATATATTCAACGCAGGATCATGCTGCTGCTGCGATAGCTGCTGCCGGTGTACCGGTATTTGCATGGAAGGGTGAGACTCTTGCCGACTATTGGTGGTGCACGTTGCAGGCATTGAGCTTTGACGGCGGCAAGGGACCGAATGTGATTGTAGATGATGGCGGTGACGCGACAATGATGATCCACGTGGGTTATGATGCAGAAAATAATGCTGCCGTATTGGATAAGGAAGTACACGCAGAGGATGAAATAGAACTGAATGCCATCTTGAAGAAAGTGTTGGCAGAAGACAGTACTCGCTGGCATCGCGTAGCGGAAGAAGTGCGTGGCGTATCTGAAGAGACAACGACAGGCGTACACCGTTTGTATCAGATGCAGGAAGAAGGCAAATTGCTGTTCCCGGCATTCAATGTGAACGACTCGGTAACAAAATCTAAGTTTGATAATCTGTACGGTTGCCGCGAATCGTTGGCCGACGGAATCAAGCGTGCAACAGATGTGATGATTGCCGGAAAAGTAGTAGTGGTATGCGGTTATGGTGATGTGGGTAAAGGCTGTTCTCACTCCATGCGTTCTTACGGAGCGCGGGTGCTCGTGACGGAAGTAGACCCGATCTGTGCATTGCAGGCTGCAATGGAAGGTTTCGAAGTAGTGACGATGGAAGAGGCTTGTTTGGAAGGTAACATCTTCGTGACTACGACAGGTAATATTGATATTATCCGTATCGACCACATGGCGAAGATGAAAGATCAGGCTATCGTTTGCAACATCGGCCATTTTGATAATGAAATTCAGGTAGATGCTTTGAAACATTATCCGGGCATCAAATGTGTGAATATCAAACCGCAGGTAGACCGTTATTATTTCCCGGATGGACATAGCATCATCTTGTTGGCTGATGGTCGTCTGGTAAATCTGGGATGTGCAACAGGACACCCGTCATTCGTGATGAGTAATTCATTTACCAATCAGACATTGGCACAGATAGAACTGTTCAACAAGAAATATGATATCAATGTATATTGCTTGCCGAAGCATCTGGACGAGGAAGTGGCTCGCCTGCATCTTGAAAAGATTGGTGTGAAACTGACTAAGCTGACTCCCGAACAGGCCGCTTATATTGGTGTGTCAGTGGATGGTCCTTATAAAGCAGATCATTATAGATACTAATTAAATTGAGAATTGAGAATTAAAAATTGAGAAATAATTGGCGGGATAAGGTATGATTCGGCGGTTGTTATTTTCGGTTTTTAGTTTTCAATTCTCAATTCTCAATTCTCAATTATATGAAGAAGTTTCTTCCCGACTTAATAGCCATTCTGGCTTTTATCATTCTTTCTTTTGCCTATTTTTTCCCGGCTGATATCGAAGGTCGTATCTTGTTTCAGCATGACACGGCTGCCGGAGTGGGTGCAGGACAAGAATCGAAAGAGTACCTTGAACGTACCGGAGAACGTACACGCTGGACGAATTCGATTTTTGGAGGTATGCCTACCTATCAGATGTCTCCGAGTTACGACTCGACAACGTCTCTGAAATGGGTGGAGAGGGTTTATCGCCTTTTTCTCCCGGATTATGTAGTGCTGACTTTTATCATGATGCTGGGATTCTATATCCTCTTGCGGGCATTCGGAATATCAGCCTGGCTGGCAGGATTAGGCGGAGTGATATGGGCATTCTCTTCCTATTTCTTCATTCTGATACCGGCAGGGCATATCTGGAAGTTTGTGACATTGGCTTATATACCACCTACGATTGCAGGTGTCGTTCTGGCTTACCGGAAGAAATACCTGTTGGGCGGAATCATTACGGCCCTGTTCATCGCCCTTCAGATTCAGTCGAATCACATTCAGATGAGCTATTATTTCATGTTTGTGATCCTGTTTTTTGTAGGAGCTTATTTTGAAGATGCTTATAAAAAGAAAGAGTTGCCTCATTTCTTCAAGGCTAGCGGGGTTTTAGCACTGGCTGCCGTGGTAGGAGTCTGCATCAATATTTCCAATCTGTATCATACGTATGAATATAGTAAGGAGACGATGCGCGGCAAGAGCGAATTGAAGCAGGAGGGAGCTGCTGCCAGTCAGACTAGTAGCGGATTGGATCGTGATTATATAACCAACTGGAGTTATGGTATCGGTGAAACGTTGACTTTGCTGGTCCCGAATGTGAAAGGCGGAGGGTCAGGAGCTACGATGTCGCAGAGCGAGGTTGCTATGGCAAAAGCCAATCCACTATATAGCGGCATTTATTCACAGTTTCCACGACAATACTTCGGTGAACAGCCATGGACTGCCGGACCAGTATATGTAGGGGCATTTGTGATGTTTTTGTTTGTTTTAGGCTGCTTTATTGTGAAAGGTCCCCTTAAATGGGCATTGTTGGGAGCTACTATTTTCTCAATTCTGCTTTCATGGGGAAAAAATTTTATGGGACTGACAGACTTCTTCATCGATTATGTCCCGATGTATAATAAGTTCCGTGCCGTATCTTCTATCCTGGTGATAGCTGAATTTACAATTCCTCTGTTGGCGATTTTTGCTCTGAAAGAAATCCTGGCCAAGCCGGATACGTTGAAGTTGAAAGAGAATCGCGGAGGATTGATTACTACCCTGATACTAACAGCCGGTGTGGCGCTGATCCTGGCGGTTGCTCCGGGAGTCTTCTCCTCCGGCTTTGTTACAGCACAAGAAATAGCTACTTTGGAGCAAGTGCTTCCTGCTGAATCTCGTGCCCAACATCTTGCACCGATTATAGCCAATCTGACCGAAATGCGTAAAGCTGTCGTTGCTTCGGATGCATGGCGCAGCTTCTTTATTATAGTGATCGGTTGCCTGTTCTTATTCTTGTATCAACTCCGAAAGTTGAAAGCCTCTTTTACACTGGCGGGTATTGCGCTTTTGTGTCTGATAGATATGTGGAGTGTCAATAAACGCTATTTGAATGACGAACAGTTCGTGCCGAAGTCGAAGCAGTCAGAAGCATTCGTAAAAACACAGGCGGATGAGATTATTCTTCAGGATACGACGCCGAATTATCGTGTACTGAACTTCATCGGTTTCCCCGGTAATACGTTTAACGAAAACAATACAGCATATTGGCATAAGAGTGTCGGCGGCTATCATGCAGCGAAGCTTCGTCGCTATCAGGAAATGATAGACCATCACATTATGCCCGAAATGGAGGAAACTTATCAGGCTGTAGCCACTGCCGGTGGACAGATGGACAGTGTGGATGCTTCCAAATTCCGTGTACTGAATATGCTGAATACCAAATACTTCATTTTCCCTGCCGGAGAGCAAGGGCAGGCTGTTCCTGTCATGAATCCTTATGCATACGGTAATGCATGGTTCGTAGATAAGGTGCAGTATGTAAATAATGCAAATGAAGAAATAGATGCTTTGAACGATATTCTTCCAACGGAAACAGCCGTAGTGGATGTGAAGTTTAAAGAACAGCTGAAAGGTGTGACAGAAGGATATAAAGATTCACTATCTACCATCCAGTTAACCAGTTACGAGCCAAATCGTTTGGTTTATAAGGCTTCCACTCCTAAAGACGGAGTTGTTGTTTTCTCTGAAATATATTATCCGGGATGGCAGGTGACTATCGATGGCCAGCCGGTGGATATTGCCCGTGCAGACTATATCTTGCGTGCGATAAATATGCCGGCAGGGGAACATACCATCGAGATGTGGTTTGATCCGCAAAGCATACACGTCACGGAAAGTATTGCTTATGCAGCATTGGCTCTATTGTTAATCGGAGTTATGCTTCTTGCGTGGACGCAGCGGAGCAAGATAGCGAAGAAGCCTTAAGCAAAAATGTAACAGCATCAACCTTATAGTGTATTGTAAGGTTATAAAATAAGGGCGGCTCTCTTCCTCACGAAGAGAGCCGCTACTTTGCATTCACTAAAAAATTATGAAAAACAAACGCTGTTCATAGAAACATATTAAGTGTGATGTTTTAGAGATTTTTCTGTTCAAAATCCGGTTTTTCGCCAGAGTGATTATCTTTGTGCATTCTTCTTTGAGCAGCCTTTTTCCGTGCGGCATTTTGTTCAGCCTGCCACTTCTCGTACTGTTCTTTTGTCAGAATCTTTTTTATCTTCTTTTCTTTGGCTTCTGCAGCTTTCTTTTGTGAATCGGCAGAATTGCTGTCTTTGTTCATCATCGGTCCACCTCCCATTCTGCCGGGAAAACCACCTTCTCCCATCATAGGTGGTTGGCCTCCACCCATTGGTGGGCGTCCTCCCCGCATTCCAGGGCCTTCTCCCATTGGCGGACGTTGGTCATCCGAATTTTGCATAGCCTTGAAGAAAGCCTTCTGCTCTTTCAGGTTTAGCTTGTATATTTTTTTGTATTGTTTATCTGTCAGCTGGAGTAACTTATTCATTTGGTCTGTCATCTGCGTGGCTACCTTTTCCGGATTCAACACCTCACGCGGAAGACGCTTTTCTTGTTGCCTTTCTTGCGGCTCATTGGCTTCTTGTGCATTTATAAAACCTGCACAGCACGTTAAGCAGACTGCCAATCCTATCAATTTCATGTTTTTTCTCATCTCTCTTATGCTTTTATTTGTTTTAATACTCCAAAGCTAAGCAGATATCGGAACAGATAAAAATAAAATCGACTAAGTGCGGAGATTTGTCTATCAAAAGCTCGACTCTACTTTCTCCTGCGGCCTTATATCATCTATGCCCTGGGATGGAAAGGAGTTACGAGGTGGTAAACAAGTAGTTTCAAGCGTTGAAACTGGTAGTTTCCCTATTTGAAACTGTTGGTTTCCCGGTGTAAAACTCTTAGTTTCCTGCCTTGAAACTTTTAGTTTCTAACGCTTGAAACTGATAGTTCCACAGCCTGAAACAAATAGTTTCAATACGGGAAAAACTATAAAGAACGTGTTGATATTCTCTTTAGCAATAACTCTTATTTAATTTAGATGGTGATAGGTGATAGATGAGGTGATAGGTTACTGACAACCTATCACCGCTCTGAAAACACTATGGATAAAGGGTTTGATAATGCTGGTGATAGGTTGAAAGAGGATTTCAGTTTTTATATATGAGAGAGAACCGGATATACATAGATTTCTATATCTATTCCTGTGCCGGTTGGATCAGCAGATTGTGTATCGGTTTGAATCATTTATTCTTTTTCACCATAAGCAAGATCGCCTGCGTCACCCAGTCCCGGAACAATATAAGAATGTTCGTTGATTTCCGGATCAATGGCAGCGCACCAAATGGTTGTCTTGTCTTCAGGAAATACATTCTTTATATGGTCAATGGCCTTTTGGCTGGCAATAATGGAAGCAACGTGAATTTCAGCGGGATGACCTTTCGTCAGCATTGCCTGGTAACTTAGTTCCATACTGCCTCCTGTTGCTAACATAGGATCGGTGATAATCAATGTTTTGTCATCAATACGGGGAGATGCGATATATTCTATATGTATATCGAATTTCAGCGTATCTTTATATTTGCGGTAAGCAGAAACAAATGCATTTTCCGCCCCGTCGAAATAACTAAGGAAACCTTGGTGGAAAGGCAGACCTGCACGTAGAATAGTGCTGATTACTAAATTGTTGTCCGGCGTACTGACCGGAGCAATTCCCAGTGGTGTCTGGATATTCTTTACCGAGTATTTAAACTCTTTACTCATTTCGTAAGCCATGATTTCTCCGATCCGTTCAATGTTACGGCGGAAACGCAGGCGGTCGTTCTGAACTTCTACATTTCTAATTTCGGATATGTACTGGTTTAGAATCGAATTAGTTTGGCCAAAATCAATTACTTTCATATTATATTTTAATCAAATTTTAATCTCATTTTCATAGTATTGATAACATACTGGCTTGCAAAGTAAACGATAATCTTTCAAATTGCAATATTCAGTTTGCAGATATTGTTAGGAATTTATAAAAGAGTTTCAATTAGGGAAAAATTTCTCTAATACCTTCTTCCTTTCCAAAGAAAGTATTACTTTTGTAGCCGGATTTACAAGGGGGTATCCAAAGCTCCCCATGTTAAGGTGAAAAGAGATAGAAAACAAAATACCAATTTTAATTAATTCAAAAGAAAATGGCAAATTTAGATTTAAGCAAGTACGGTATCACAGGTGTGACCGAGATTGTGCACAATCCGTCTTATGACGTTTTGTTCGCTGAAGAAACAAAACCAAGTTTGGAAGGTTTCGAAAAAGGCCAGGTAACTAACATGGGCGCTGTAAACGTAATGACCGGCGTTTATACAGGACGTTCTCCTAAAGATAAATTCTTCGTAAAAGACGAAACCAGCGAAAATACAGTATGGTGGACTTCTGAAGAATACAAAAACGACAACAAACCAGTTGACGCAAAATGTTGGAAAGCAGTTAAAGAATTGGCAACTAAAGAATTGTCTAACAAGAGACTGTTCGTTGTTGATGCTTTCTGTGGTGCTAACGAAAACTCTCGCTTGAAATTGCGCTTCATCATGGAAGTTGCATGGCAAGCTCACTTCGTAACAAACATGTTCATCCGTCCGACAGCTGAAGAATTGGCTAACTTCGGTGAACCTGATTTCGTTATCATGAACGCTTCTAAAGCTAAGGTTGAAAACTACAAAGAACTGGGCTTGAACTCAGAAACTGCAGTTGTATTCAACTTGACTGAAAAGATCCAGGTTATCCTGAATACTTGGTACGGTGGTGAAATGAAGAAAGGTATGTTCTCTTACATGAACTACTTGTTGCCTTTGAACGGTATGGCTTCTATGCACTGCTCTGCTAACACTGACAAAGCAGGTGAAAGCTCTGCTATCTTCTTCGGTCTGTCTGGTACAGGTAAGACTACTTTGTCTACTGACCCGAAACGTCTGTTGATCGGTGATGACGAACACGGATGGGATGACGAAGGTGTATTCAACTTCGAAGGTGGTTGCTACGCTAAAGTTATCAACTTGGATAAAGAAAGCGAACCAGACATCTGGAATGCTATCAAACGCGATGCACTGTTGGAAAACTGTACAGTTAACGCTGAAGGCGAAATCAACTTCGCTGACAAGTCAGTAACTGAAAACACTCGTGTTTCTTATCCTATCTATCACATCGAAAACATCGTTAAACCGGTGTCTAAAGGTCCTCACGCTAAACAAGTTATCTTCTTGTCAGCTGACGCATTCGGTGTATTGCCTCCAGTATCTATCCTGAACCCGGAACAAACTCAGTATTACTTCCTTTCTGGTTTTACAGCTAAATTGGCTGGTACAGAACGTGGTATCACTGAACCGACTCCGACATTCTCTGCTTGTTTCGGTGCTGCTTTCTTGTCATTGCACCCAACTAAATATGGTGAAGAATTGGTTAAGAAGATGAAGAAAGCTGGTGCTAAAGCATACTTGGTGAACACAGGTTGGAACGGCTCTGGCAAACGTATCTCTATCAAAGATACTCGTGGTATCATCGACGCTATCCTTGACGGTTCTATCGACAAAGCTCCTACTAAGGTTATGCCTTACTTCGACTTCGTTGTTCCTACAGAACTTCCGGGTGTTGATCCGAAGATCCTTGACCCACGCGACACTTACGAATGTGCTTGCCAATGGGAAGAAAAAGCAAAAGATTTGGCTGGACGTTTCATCAAGAACTTCGCTAAATTTACTGGTAACGAAGCTGGTAAGGCTTTGGTTGCTGCTGGTCCGAAACTCTAATTGGAGAATCAGATATAATATGGAAGGCGGTTCGATTTCGAACCGCCTTTTTGTTTATGCCTATGCCTTTCTATGAGAATAAATGCTGTTTGTTTAAAACTTTTCCCTATATTTGCCAAAACAGGAGTACTAACTTTTAAAGGCAGTTATGGTATATCTAGCTACTGACAAACAGACCTATGCGGATTTAAGCATTACAGAGACTGCTAGTAATGAGCAATTTCTTTTCTCTTTGTTTTCCAAAACAGAGACAAAAGAAGGAAAAGCGCTGATGTTAAACTGGATTATGTATCCATTAAGTGATTTGGAGGAAATCCGTAAAAGACAGGAGGCTATTGTCTGGGATGCTTTGCCCGAACTTCTTTTGAATGAAGAAGAGCTGGATTTTATTGAGTATTACCTGGCTTATCGTGACCAGATACGGGAAGCTCATATTTTACTTTCATGTGCTACTGTTATCGACCGTCTGGTGCGATATGATTCGACCCGTTATGTGATCTGCAGAGGGGTGAAATTAGTGGTTCATCTCTTGCATTGTCTGAAGGAATGGGCGACAGAACTACCACAGGACGCCCCACAACTCATGAAAGAATCTGCTGCTATGATTGATAATATTCTCCATGGAAGTGAATTGGAGGAAGTATTGGAGCAGACCTCTGATGAGGAAAAACGACTATCTAACTTTGTCATAGACAAATTCGATTATCTATTCCGGTGTACTCGGTTGTTATCTTTGAAGGAACTTCTGTCTGTTATATATCTACTTGATGTTTGCCGTACAGCTCACCGGGTGGCAAAAGAGAAGAACTTCTGTTGTATGCCGGTAATGGTACCGACAATGGACTTCTCGGTGGAGGGAGTCGTTCATCCTTTTGTGAAAGATGCGCAGCCAAACAGTTGGCAGATGTCCCGGGGAAATATATGCATTTTTACAGGCTCTAATATGGCGGGAAAGTCAACAACTTTAAAGGCATTGACCTTGGCTGTCTGGTTGGCACATTGCGGTTTGCCTGTTCCTGTGAAATCAATGATTTGTCCTCTTTACGAGGGGATTTATACCTCTATCAATCTGCCGGATTCTTTGCGGGATGGACGAAGTCATTTTATGGCGGAAGTGCTCCGTATTAAAGAAGTGATGCAAAAAGCCGTGACCGGAAAACGCTGTTTGGTGGTATTGGATGAGATGTTTCGCGGGACGAATGCTAAAGATGCGTTTGAAGCCTCCGTTGCGGTCAATGAATTATTGAAAGGCTTCTCTCATTGTCATTTTTTGATATCGACACATATTCTGGAATATGCGAAAGCCTTTGAAAAGGATTCTTCCTGCTGCTTTTATTATATGGAAGCAGAAATTATTGATGATGCGTTTGTCTGTCCTCATCGGTTGTTAATGGGGATTTCAGAGGCCAGAGTCGGGTATTGGGTCGTGAAAAAATTACTGTCGGGTTTGATATAGCCTAGATTTATCGTATCTTTATTGCGATTTCTAATTATTAACTAATACTATTTTATGAACAAGCTTATTCCCCCCACGCCCTCCGGGCGTTTAGCTTCCCTTGACATTTTACGTGGTTTCGACCTTTTTCTTTTAGTCTTTTTTCAACCGGTATTCGTTGCCCTGGCGCATTGTCTTAACCTGCCTTGGCTCAACACAGTTTTGTATCAGTTTGATCATGAGGTATGGGTTGGTTTCCGTTTCTGGGATATTATCATGCCTCTCTTCTTGTTTATGACAGGGGTATCGATGCCTTTTTCTTTTTCCAAGTTTAAGGATGACCCGAACAAGGGAGCTATTTATCGTAAAATCATCAAACGTTTTATTCTGCTTTTTATTTTTGGTATGATTGTGCAAGGTAATTTGTTGGGACTTGACCCTCAAAGGCTTTACTTGTATTCCAATACCTTGCAGGCCATAGCGACCGGATATCTGATTGCATCTGTCACTCTGTTGCATTGCTCTTTTAAGTGGCAGATCATCGTCACTTGTCTGTTGCTTTTGGCATACTGGGTGCCGATGACTTTTCTGGGAGATTTTACTCCGGAGGGGAACTTTGCGGAGAAAGTGGACCGTATGGTGCTCGGGCATTTCCGCGACGGTGTATATTGGAGCGAAGACGGGAACTGGCATTTCTCACCTTATTATACCTATACCTGGGTTTTAAGCAGTCTAACTTTTGGAGTGACCGTGTTGCTGGGTACTTTTGCCGGGCGTATCATGAAAGAGGGAAAAGCTGATAGAAAGCGAGTGGTACAGGTTCTATTGTTGGTAGGCGTTGCATTGATAGGTGCTTCCTTGCTTTGGAGTCTGCAAATGCCTATTATTAAGAGAATATGGACATGTAGTATGACACTGTTCTCTGGTGGACTTTGTTTCCTTTTGATGGGAATATTTTACTACTGGATTGACTATAAAGGACATTCCAATGGCTTGAACTGGCTGAAAATTTATGGGATGAACTCCATAACAGCTTATATTCTGGGGGAAGTGGTAAACTTCCGTTGCATTGCTGCTTCTGTCAGTTATGGGTTGGAACAGTATATGGGAAACTACTATGCAGTGTGGCTTAGCTTTGCCAACTATTTGATTGTATTCCTGATATTACGAATGATGTATAAACATGGAGTATTTTTGAAAATATAAGAAGTTGCTTTATTTTTAATAGAAGCATATTTTGACTACTTTTGTACAGACTATAAATGGGTTATTAATCTTAAATAACGACGCGACGACCATGAAGAATTTTTATTTCCTTCTTATTAGTTCCCTATTCCTTACCTCCGGGCTTTATGCGGGAGAAACAGATTATACTCAAGGGCTTTCCATCTGGTTTGATACTCCGAATACTTTGCAGGGATATGCTGCCTGGTATGGCGGAAGACCGGATTTGTGGAAAGATGAAAATAAACCGGTAACAGCAGGAAGCGGACATAATCTGGATGCCAGTTGGGAGTCACAGTCATTGCCTATTGGTAACGGTAGCCTCGGCGCAAATATTATGGGATCGGTGGAAGCCGAACGTATCACTTTCAATGAAAAAACGCTTTGGCGCGGTGGTCCGAATACAGCGAAAGGTGCGGACTATTATTGGAATGTCAATAAACAATCAGCCCATCTTTTAGATGAAATACGCAAAGCATTTACAGAGGGAGATCAGAAAAAGGCTGAAATGCTGACGCGACAGAACTTCAATAGTGAAGTTTCGTATGAAGCTGACGGAGAAAATCCTTTCCGTTTCGGTAGCTTTACTACAATGGGAGAGTTTTATGTAGAAACCGGACTGAATATGATAGGAATGAGCGATTATAAGCGCATTCTTTCTTTGGATTCGGCTATGGCAGTCGTACAATTCAAAAAGGATCGTGTGGCTTATCAACGCAACTTTTTTATCTCTTACCCTGCCAATGTAATGGTGGTACGTTTCAGCGCGGATCAATCGGGGAAACAAAATCTGGTTTTCAGTTATGCGCCCAATCCCTTGTCTACCGGCAGCATGGTTTCTGATGGAAATAAAGGACTGGTTTACACAGCTTCTTTGGATAATAATGGAATGAAGTATGTTGTGCGCATCCAGGCAGAAAAGAAACAAAAGGAGGAACACTGTGTAATGCAGATGGAAAGTTGACGGTGAAGGATGCAGACGAAGTTGTATTTTATATCACAGCGGACACTGACTATAAGATTAACTTTGATCCGGATTTCAAAGATCCGAAAACATATATAGGCGTTAACCCCGAAGAAACGACAAAGCAGTGGATGAATAATGCAGTGGCGCAGGGATATACGGCTTTATTCAATCAACATTATAATGATTATGCTACTCTGTTCAACCGGGTTCGGCTAAATCTGAATCCAGCGGTGAAAGGAGTGAACCTGCCTACTTCCCAACGTCTGAAAAATTATCGGAAAGGACAGCCGGATTATTATCTGGAAGAGTTGTATTATCAATTTGGACGTTATCTTCTGATTGCCAGTTCCCGTCCGGGCAATATGCCTGCTAATCTACAGGGGATTTGGCACAATAATGTCGATGGACCGTGGCGTGTGGATTATCATAATAACATCAATATCCAGATGAATTATTGGCCTGCTTGTTCTACCAACTTGAATGAGTGCGTGCTTCCGTTGATTGACTTTATCCGTACACTGGTGAAACCGGGGGAGAAGACTGCACAAGCTTATTTCGGAGCAAGAGGATGGACGGCATCTATCTCCGGCAATATTTTCGGCTTTACCACTCCGTTGGAAAGTCAGGATATGTCGTGGAACTTCAATCCGATGGCAGGTCCCTGGCTGGCTACTCATATATGGGAGTATTACGACTATACAAGAGACTTGAAATTTCTGAAAGAAACCGGCTATGAACTAATTAAGAGTAGTGCGGATTTTGCAGTCGATTACCTGTGGCATAAGCCGGATGGAACCTATACGGCTGCTCCGTCCACTTCGCCCGAGCATGGTCCTATCGATCAGGGAGCTACTTTTGTGCATGCCGTAGTGCGTGAAATTCTGATGGATGCGATTGAAGCAAGCAAAGTGTTGGGTGTAGATAAGAAAGAACGTAAGCAATGGGAGCATGTGCTTGACAATCTCGTTCCTTATCAAATAGGTCGTTATGGTCAGTTGATGGAATGGTCGGTGGATATTGATGATCCGAAAGATGAACATCGTCATGTGAATCATTTGTTCGGCCTGCATCCGGGACATACTGTTTCTCCGGTCACTACTCCCGAACTGGCGAAAGCTGCTAAAGTGGTATTGGTGCATCGTGGTGATGGTGCTACCGGTTGGAGTATGGGTTGGAAGTTGAATCAGTGGGCGCGTTTGCAGGATGGTAATCATGCTTATACTTTATTCGGCAATTTATTGAAGAACGGAACCATGGATAATTTGTGGGATACGCATCCGCCTTTTCAAATTGATGGAAATTTTGGTGGGACAGCGGGAATCACCGAAATGCTGCTTCAAAGTCACATGGGCTTTATTCAATTATTACCGGCTTTGCCGGATGCATGGAAAGACGGTTCTATCAGTGGTATCTGTGCAAAAGGAAATTTTGAGGTGGATATGATCTGGGAGAATCATCAATTGAAAGAAGCTGTTGTACGCTCTAATGCAGGAGGCAACTGTGTCATAAAGTATGCGGATCAGACTATCTCCTTTAAAACTGTGAAAGGACGCAGTTATCAGATTGGATATGATGCAGCCAAAGGGCTCATTAAAAATTAAACACAAAATATCGGAAAATTAGAAAGAAAGGATGGTACTGGAGTATTTAAAATTATTCGTGACATTTGCGAAGATTGGGATGTTTACTATTGGTGGCGGTTATGCCATGATTCCGTTGATTGAACGGGAGATTGTTAACAAGCAATGGATGAATAAGGAAGAATTTATGGAGATGTTTGCTTTGACGCAGTCGCTTCCGGGTGTGTTTGCGGTGAATATTTCCATTTTCGTAGGGTATAAGTTGTATAAGGTGGGTGGTAGCCTAGTGTGTGCATTGGCTACGATTCTTCCCTCTTTCGTTATCATGATGCTGATAGCCATGTTTTTTGCACAGTTTCAGGATAATGAAGTGATGATTCGTATCTTTAATGGAATACGTCCTGCCGTGGTAGCATTGATTCTGTTTCCTTGCATTTCTGCTGTTAGAGCTCTGAAACTGAAGTATTTGCAATTGGTTGCTCCTGCCATAGCCACCGTGTTGATCTGGCAGTTCGGCTTATCACCTATTTATATTGTGTTGGCCGGAATTATAGGGGGATTGGTATATACATTATGGTTGAAAGAAAAAATAGCGAATAAACAGGTATGATATATTGGCAATTACTTTGGGTGTATCTTAAAATAGGTATGTTTGGTTTTGGGGGTGGATATGCGATGCTTTCCCTGATTCAACATGAAATAGTGGATCTCCATCATTGGCTGACTCCTCAACAGTTTACGGATGTGGTCGCAATTTCGCAGATGACTCCGGGACCGATTGGTATAAATAGTGCTACTTACGTAGGTTATGCGGTAACACAAAGTGTTTGGGGAGCTGTGTTGGCCACTGTAGCTGTTTGTTTGCCTTCTTTTATTTTGGTGTTGCTCATTTCTTATTTCTTTGCGAAGTGTAAGGATAATAAGTATATTAAGGCGGCTATGTCCGGACTGCTTCCTATGTCGGTCGCCCTGATTGCTTCGGCTGCATTGCTTATGATGAATAGAGAGAATTTTATAGATTATAAAAGTATCGGTATTTTCGCAGCCGCCTTTTTGGTTACATGGAAATGGAATCTTCATCCTATTCTGTTGATTTGTCTGGCGGGCGTGGTAGGATTGCTGCTGTATTAGTAATATTTATAGGAAAAAGAGAATCCCGGTTAAACACTGCGTTTTACCGGGATTCTCTTTTATAATATTATGAAAGAATGGTTAGTTCTTGTTTGCACGTTTGCGTTCGATTTCGTCCAAAATCACTTTACGCATACGCATTGCTTTAGGAGTAACTTCTACATATTCGTCTTCCTTAATATATTCCAGTGCTTCTTCAAGTGAGAACTGGATAGGTGGAATCAGACGTACTTTATCATCCGAACCGGAAGCACGCATATTCGTCAACTTCTTCGATTTGGTAACATTGATAACCAGGTCGTTGTCGTGAGAATGCTCACCTACTACTTGTCCTGCATAAACATCATCCTGCGGGAAGATAAAGAACTTACCGCGATCCTGCAATTTGTCGATGGCATAAGCGAAAGCAGTTCCACTTTCCATAGCAATCATAGAACCGTTCGTACGACGTTCGATTTCTCCTTTGTGCGGCTGATATTCTTTGAAGCGGTGTGCCATGATGGCTTCGCCGGCAGAAGCAGTCAGTACATTGGTACGCAATCCGATGATACCACGTGAAGGCATATCGAATTCGAGATTGATACGTTCGCCCGTGTTTTCCATTTTCACCATCTCGCCTTTACGACGGGTAACCATATCAATAATCTTGCTGGAATATTCTTCCGGTACATTGATGGTCAGCTCTTCAATCGGCTCGCATTTCACACCATCGATTTCTTTGAAGATAACCTGTGGCTGACCTACCTGTAATTCGTATCCCTCACGACGCATCGTTTCGATCAATACAGAAAGGTGGAGTACACCACGGCCGGAAACAATCCATTTACCGTCTTCTTCACTCTTCCTTACACGGAGAGCCAGGTTCTTATCGAGTTCTTTCATCAGGCGGTCATGGATGTGGCGTGAAGTCACAAACTTACCATCCTTGCCGAAGAAAGGAGAATCGTTGATCGCAAACAACATACTCATGGTCGGCTCATCAATAGCGATTGGCGGCAATGCTTCCGGATTTTCGAAATCACAAACAGTATCTCCAATCTCGAATCCGTCGATACCTACCAGTGCGCAGATGTCACCGGAAGAAACTTCGTTTGTTTTCACGCGGCCTAAACCTTCGAAAACATGGAGTTCTTTGATTTTGCTCTTGAACATATCGCCATTGCGTTTCGCAAGCGTTATATTCATACCTTCTTTTAATGTACCGCGATGTACGCGACCTACGGCGATACGACCGGTATAAGAAGAATAATCCAGAGAAGTAATCAACATCTGGGGCGTACCCTCCAGTTGTTTAGGTGCCGGAATATTTTCGATGATACAATCCAGTAGCGGAGTAATACTGTCAGTCTGTTGCTTCCAATCGGTGCTCATCCAGTTGTTTTTGGCGGAACCATAGATTACGGGGAAGTCCAGTTGGTCTTCCGTTGCGTTCAGGCTGAACATCAAATCGAAAACCATTTCGTAAACTTCTTCCGGACGGCAGTTAGGCTTATCTACCTTATTAACTACCACGATAGGTTTCAAACCGATTTCCAGCGCTTTTTGCAGTACGAACCGAGTCTGGGGCATCGGACCTTCGAAGGCGTCTACCAACAGAATACAACCGTCGGCCATATTCAATACACGTTCTACCTCACCACCGAAGTCGCTGTGTCCCGGAGTATCAATAATATTAATTTTTGTACCGTTGTAATTGATGGATACGTTTTTGGAGAGAATCGTTATACCACGTTCACGTTCCAAATCGTTGTTATCCAGGATAAGTTCACCACTATTTTGGTTGCTGCGGAATAAATTTCCGGCCAATAGCATCTTGTCAACCAGCGTTGTTTTCCCATGGTCAACATGGGCAATGATTGCAATGTTTCGAATATTTTGCATATAATACCTATTATTTGGCTGCAAAGGTACGAAAATAGGATTAGAAATATATGCAATGATAGCAATTTTTTCTTGTAAATCGTTGTGTGATATAAAGATAATGCCTATCTTTGCACGCTCAAAAGAATAATTTATCAATTAAAATTCTAAGAATTATGTATTTAGACGCTGCTAAAAAGCAAGAAATCTTCGGAAAGTACGGAAAGTCTAACACTGATACCGGCTCAGCTGAGGCCCAGGTGGCTTTGTTTTCCTACCGTATTTCTCACCTGACTGAGCACATGAAGCTCAACAGAAAAGATTATAGTACTGAAAGAGCGTTAACAATGTTGGTAGGTAAGCGTCGTCGCTTGCTCGATTACCTGAAAGCAAGAGATATCGAAAGATATCGTGCTATTGTTAAAGAGCTCGGTTTGCGTAAGTAATCTACTTGTCGCGAAAAGATTAAGAGCCGTTCCTCATTATAGAGGAGCGGCTTTTTTTAGTTTCTTCTTTTTCTTCCTGATAGTCGTATTTTCTTCGGTTATAATTGTGTTCATCTAAAGATTTTGCTATTTTTGCAGCTTAATTATTATAATTTATCACCTTTGATAACTAAAATGCTTTCAAAATGGATACAAGTAAGATTGTTGGCGAAAAAATTAAAGCCCTCCGCGAAGATAAATCAATAAGCATAGAAGAGTTGGCACAACGTTCGGGTTTGGCTATCGAACAGGTTGAACGTATTGAGAATAACATTGATATACCTTCTCTTGCACCGCTAATTAAAATTGCGCGTGTGTTGGGAGTACGTTTGGGGACTTTCCTTGACGATCAGGATGAAGTCGGACCGGTGGTTTGTCGTAAGAAAGAAGCCAAAGATGCGATTAGTTTCTCCAATAACGCGATTCATTCTCGCAAACACATGGAATATCACTCGTTGTCCAAGTCAAAGGCGGATCGTCACATGGAGCCGTTTATTATTGATGTGATGCCAACGGAAGATACCGACTTCGTGCTTTCTTCTCATGAAGGGGAAGAATTTATCATGGTTATGGAAGGTATCATGGAAATCAGCTACGGCAAGAATACCTATTTGCTGGAAGAGGGTGATAGCATTTATTATGATTCCATTGTTCCTCATCATGTACATGCTTACGAGGGGCAGGCTGCAAAAATCCTGGCAGTAGTTTACACGCCAATTTAATGAAATAGTAGGAACCAAGACTTAAGTATAATTACATGCAATTATTTGATCGTACTTTGGGGCAGTGGCTCGAGCACTGGGCTGAAGAGACTCCCGATAAGGAATATATCGTTTATTCCGACCGCAATCTCCGTTTTACCTGGAGTCAGTTGAACCGTCGTGTGGATGATATGGCGAAAGGGCTTATCGCCATTGGTGTGGAACGTGGTACCCATGTGGGTATCTGGGCGGCTAATGTTCCCGATTGGTTGACATTGTTGTATGCTTGTGCGAAGATCGGTGCGGTATATGTTACTGTAAATACAAACTATAAACAATCGGAGTTGGAGTATCTTTGCCAGAACTCGGATATGCATACGCTTTGTATCGTGAATGGCGAGAAGGACAGTGACTTTGTGCAGATGACCTATACAATGCTTCCCGAATTGAAAACCTGTGAACGCGGACATTTGAAGAGTGAACGTTTTCCGTACATGAGAAATGTAGTGTATGTAGGGCAGGAGAAACATCGTGGTATGTATAATACAGCGGAGATTCTGTTATTGGGAAATAATGTGGAAGACGACTGTTTGAGCGAACTCAAAAGCAAGGTGGATTGTCACGATGTGGTGAATATGCAATATACATCGGGAACTACCGGTTTTCCGAAGGGAGTAATGCTGACACATTATAATATTGCCAATAATGGATTTCTGACTGGTGAACACATGAAGTTCACGGCGGATGATAAACTTTGCTGCTGTGTTCCGTTATTCCATTGTTTCGGAGTGGTGTTGGCCACCATGAACTGTCTGACTCATGGTTGTACGCAGGTAATGGTGGAACGTTTCGATCCGCTGATTGTATTGGCTTCCATTCATAAAGAACGTTGCACGGCCCTTTATGGAGTACCGACTATGTTTATTGCCGAGTTGCATCATCCGATGTTTGATCTCTTTGATATGTCTTGTCTTCGTACAGGTATTATGGCAGGTTCTCTATGTCCTGTCGAACTGATGAAGCAGGTGGAGGAGAAAATGTATATGAAGGTGACCAGTGTGTATGGACTGACAGAGACTGCACCGGGTATGACAGCTTCTCGTATTGATGATCCGTTTGATGTACGTTGTAATACGGTAGGACGTGATTTTGAATTTACGGAAGTAAAAGTGATCGACCCGGAAACTGGTGAAGAATGTCCGGTTGGCGTACAAGGTGAGATGTGCAACCGTGGATATAACACCATGAAAGGATATTATAAAAATCCGGAAGCAACAGCAGAAGTGCTTGATGAAAACAATTTTTTGCATTCCGGTGATTTGGGTATCAAGGATGAAGATGGAAATTACCGGATTACCGGACGTATCAAGGATATGATAATCCGGGGTGGTGAGAATATTTATCCGCGCGAAATAGAGGAGTTTCTTTATAAACTTGATGGAGTGAAAGATGTTCAGGTGGCAGGTATTCCTTCTAAGAAATACGGTGAGGCAGTCGGAGCATTTATAATCTTGCAGGAAGGTGTGACAATGCAGGAAGCTGATGTGCGTGATTTCTGTAGAAATAAGATATCCCGTTATAAGATTCCGAAATATATCTTCTTTGTGAATGAATTCCCGATGACGGGTAGTGGAAAGATTCAGAAGTTCAGATTGAAAGATTTGGGATTACAACTTTGCAAAGAGCAGGGAATAGAAATTATCTAAGGTCTGTGATTGCTTAAAGACACACAAAGTTTTTTCGATATAATAAATGATGAACGGTGAACGAACTGCATGATTGTTTGCAGAGAGTTCACCGTTCATCGTTTGTATTATTGTCTTATCCGGCTTTTGTTGTGGCGGCTAAGTGTTGCGCTGCTAAATGAAATCGTCACCCAGTTGCATTTGGGCGTCATTCACATATTTACGGATGGCATGTTCTTCATCTTTGCGGCAGATTAAAAGAACGTTGTCTGATTCTGCTATTAGAAATCCTTCCAATCCATCAATAACGGCCAGCTTGCCTTTGGGAAGTACTACCATGTTATCTTTACTATTATAAATAAGCGAATGGCATTTCAGAGTGACATTGCCTTCCGGATCTCTTTCCGATAAATCATAAAGTGATCCCCAGGTTCCAAGGTCAGACCAACCAAAATCTCCTAACGATACGTACACGTTATCCGCTTTTTCCATAATACCGAAGTCGATGGATACATTAGGACATGCGGGGAAATTTTCTTCAATAAATGCTTTTTCCTTATCGGTGGCATAAATATCTTTTCCCGGTGCCAGTTTGGAGGCTAATTCAGGCAACAAGTCTTCACTTGCTTTGATGATTGTATTTACATTCCACATAAACAGGCCGGAATTCCAGTAAAATTCTCCGCTTTCTACGAATACTTTAGCTAATTCCAATTCTGGTTTTTCAGTGAATGTTTTTACTTTGTAGAAGTTTCCTCCTGCGGGTTCATCTATTTGTATATATCCATATCCTGTTTCCGGGCGATTGGGTTTAATACCTAATGTTAGTAGTTTTTCAGAGCGTGAAACAAAATCAAGTCCTTTTTCGATAGCGGCAAGAAACTCATCCTCTTTTAATATTAAATGGTCTGAAGGTGCAACTACGATATTGGCGTTTGGATTCAGTGCCCGGATGTGGTAAGAAGCCCATGCTATACATGGAGCAGTGTTTCGTCTTGCAGGTTCCAGCAGAATTTGGTTTTCGCTTACTTCAGGTAATTGTTCCTTCACTAAGTCTGCATACATTGCATTGGTAACGATGAAAATGTTTTCTGTTGGAATAACCTTTTGGAACCGGTCAAAAGTCTGCTGTAAAAGTGAACGACCCGTTCCGAAGAAATCTAAGAATTGTTTGGGCAATGTTTTGCGGCTAAACGGCCAGAAGCGGCTTCCAATGCCGCCACCCATAATCACGCAATAATTATCCTGGTTTGTCATGATAGTGACTCTATTTTAAAGTTTCTGCTAATGTACGGTTTATTCTCTGAATAGAGAAGTGTTTAAGATATGTTTTATTATTTTTTTCTCCTTTTTTTTGCCAAACTATTGTGGATTCAAAATAATGTCGTATCTTTGCACCGCAATTGAGAAATCAAGTATGCGCCCAGATGGCGGAATCGGTAGACGCGCTGGTCTCAAACACCAGTGGATTCACTTCCATCCCGGTTCGACCCCGGGTCTGGGTACAGAAAAGAAAGCTAAGTATTGAGTAATCAACTACTTAGCTTTCTTTTTTTATTTAAGTTTCCCCACATGTGTAAAATGACGGTAAGAAAACAGTCATTTTGTTTGGTAGAATGTTATATCAGAAGTACTTTTGAGGAAAGTAACAATAAAGACAGTCTATCATGGAAAAAGTATATTTTTTGCTAATGTCTTTTCTGTAGAGCTTTAAAATCAATTCATATTATTAATATGGAAAATAAGCAAACTGTGTTGTCATTTGTAGATGCGTTGACAAGTAATGGCAAGAGTGTGGAACTGCCCGAAGAATTTAATTATTTCGGGAAACTGATTGGTAGCTGGAATTTCGATTATATTGACCACAACATGTCCTGTTCTACTAAAGGAGAATGGCATTTTTCATGGGTTCTTGAAGGTATGGCAGTACAAGATGTTATTATTTTGCCTTCGCGGGATATAAAAAATGAAACCCCTCATCCTCTCACTGAGTACGGAACAACACTTCGTATCTACAATCCGGATACACATGCTTGGGATATTGCCTACTGTTATACAGGGAAAATTATGCGACTTGAAGCAAGGAAGCAGGATGATATGATCGTTCTTACAAATATGGACGATAAAAGAAAGAAATGGGTTTTCGTTAAAATTGAGGAGCGTAAATTCCATTGGCAGAATGTAACTGTAAAAGACGACGGCGAATGGTATATAAATGTGGATTTATATGCTGAGCGTGCATAATAAGTATTTTGAACGACATATTTCATTGGCAAATCTTTGCCAGCACACATCAGAACATAGGATTATGAAACTAAAGATATATTTGATAATGAGCCTGCTATATTGGGGATTTAGTAGTTGTACCCACGCCCAGAAGAAAAACGAGGAGACATCGGTGGAGACATTCAAGTTGATGATAGACAATCATGAAGTCTTTTTGCCATGTACTCTTGCAGACATGGAAAAGGCGGGCTGGAACCTCGAATATAAAGATGCTGGAATACAACAAGTCACAATGGGCGGGTATATGGAAGTCACTCTTGTCAATCAGAAAGGGCAAAAAATAGATGCTATTTTTATCAATCCCACAGAGGAGGGCTTGACGATCCGTGAAAGCATTATTTTTTCCTTGAGATCGGATATTGCGTATGAGGATAAGGGAATTATAAGTTTTGCACTGCCCGGAAATATTGAAAGTGGAAAATCAACATTGGAAGATGTAGAAAGGATTTATAAAGAACCGTCTCAGATAGATGAATATCCCACAAGCAAGAAGTATATCTATAACGAAGCCGATACAAAAGTAGAAACTCTTCATGTGGCGGTGACTCGCGGAGTAACCCGGAATTCTTTTTCTGTATTTCTGGCGACTGATGGTAAATACAAGAATAAAGTAACGGGTTTTGATATCACTTTCGTGGATGATTTGATAAAGCAGGATGGAATATACATCCCCGCATTAAAGAAAAAAGTGCCGGTATTTTATTATTATGATTAGTGGTCTTTCGGACTTTTCATTAATAGAATAATTCCGGATTATTACTTTTATAGGTTGTAGTTGTGTAGCGTGTTGTTGTACTATGTACTGCCAGTGTTTGCAGGGTGTCCTGAGCTTGGGTATGACACCCCAGCAAATCATTGATTATAGAGCTAGTCAGTCGTTATTTGTCCAGCCATTTCTTGAATGTGGCAGCTTTCTCCCGGCTTATCAAAATTTCCTCCTGCGGATACCCATTCATTTCTACCTTTAATTTATAGTTGAACCAGTTGCTGACTTTCTTAATGTGTCCCACCTGTATCATATGCTGACGGTTTGCACGGAAGAAAGAAGCAGGGTTCATTTCCTTTTCCAGTTGGTCCAATGTGGAAGGAATGGTGGCAGAGGTGCCATCCGTCAGATAAAGGCGGGTTATGTTCTGTTGAGAGTGGATGAAACAGACGTTTTGGACTTCGATAGTGATATATTCATCTCTGCGAGATACCAGAAATCTTTCCCGATAATGAGGGGTAGGAATAGCCCCACCCAGGTATTCCAATAGCTGTTCCAGGTTCGGGGCAGTGGTAGTAGGAGATGAGGGGGATATTCTTTCTATCGCTTTTTGTATAGCTGCTTCCAATTCATCCGAGTCGATAGGCTTCAGCAAATAGTCGATACTATTGAATTTAAATGCCTGTATAGCATACTGGGCATAGGCAGTGGTGAAAATGATGGGCGAGACTATCTTCACTTGGCGGAAAATGTCGAAACTTAATCCATCCTGTAGGCGGATGTCGGAGAATATCAGGTCCGGCTGTTCCCGTTGGAGGAAATCTATGCTTTGGACAATACTTTTGGTGATGCCGGAAATTTCGTAATCAGGGTGCAGTGCACAGATGTAACGTTGCAGGCGTTCGGCACTGTGGTTTTCGTCTTCTATAATCAGAACTTTCATGGAATTTATCATTTCGTTTAAAGCGTTGAAAGGGTGACACGATAGATGTGTTCATCCTGATAGATTTCAGGGGCGGGAGCACCAGTGAGCTGATACCGCTCTTTGATATTTCGCAGCCCGATGTGGTGGGTGGAAGAGTTCGGAGTAAGAGGCTTGCAGTTGTTTTCCACTACCAATTTTTCCCCGTCGGAATATACCCGGATGAATAGCGGTGCTTCTTCCGACACTTGATTGTGCTTGATAGCATTCTCCAGTAACATCTGCAATACAATGGGAGGGATCTGTCTCTCGCGGATAGCGTCCTGAACTTGTACTTCTACCTGTATGGCATCCTCAAACCGTATTTTGAGTAGGAAGATATAAGCCTCCAGACTGGATAATTCATCGGCAACGGATGAAAGGTTCTTATCTACATTAGCTACGATATGCCGGTAAACTTTGGAGAGACATTTGATGTAGATGGGAGCTGTGGCATCTCCCGTCTCTACCAGGTCGAGCAGGATGCTGAGATTATTGAATATAAAATGCGGGTCTATCTGCATCTTCAGTGCGTCAAGGCGTGATTGCTGACGTTTCAGTTGCAGGTTTTTTTTCTTCTTTTGCAGAATGATGGAGATAGACATTAGAATGAGGATGACGGTAAAAGCAATGACAATAATCCAGCAATAGAAGACCCAGTACCGGTAGTATTCTGCCTCTGCGACTTCGGAGTCACGGATCGTTTTTCGAAGTTTATCCACATTCTCAACTTGAGCAAGGTCCTCGTTATAAGCGATGCTGTCTATCTGTGCTTGATAATGCGTCAGTCTTTCCAAGCAGTCTGATACACCATTGAGAGAACCGGTACGTATATTCAGATCTGTCAACTGGCGATAGGCTTTCAGGCAGATGAAGGGGTTATTGCTCTGACTGCTTCGGTTTAGGTAAAAACGAGCGGAATCGATTTGTTGAAGATCGGAATGTATCTTGCCGAGCAGATAGTCGACTGAGTCCTGATATAAATGCGGGATTTGCAGAGCATAGATACGAGCGGAGTCGGGCATGTGCTTGTCGGCATATTTTTCGCTAAGGAGGAATAATAACCGGGCTTGCAAGGAGCCGGAGTAACCTTTCATAGAAGCAGTTTTGAGCAGAGGAATACTCTCTTCGCCATCATTTGTCCGGGCGTAATAGTGGGTGAGTTCAGAGTAGGCTTCGGCAATGAGAGAGGGATTGTTTAGTTCCCTGGCCAGAGAGAGGGCGGCGAGTTTGGCCTCTTTCTCTTCTTTCATCATGTGTTTAGTGTGGTAAACCTGCCCTTTGAAGTTGTTGAGGTAGAAGTTTAGTTCGCGAAGATCGTACACATCGTTGTTGTATTGTGTGCAGAGGGTGAAATATTCTACGGCTTCAAGCAGGAAATTAGAGTGACGGGCTATCTCGCCCCGGTAGTAATATATTTCTGTCAGGTGTAGTGAGTCCGCTTTATATTTGAAGTAAGGACTGACGATGTTAAGTAGTGAATCCGGCACAAGATATTCCTGCATGCCGATGAGAGCACCGGCTTTTACTAAATCGCACATCATATAGTTCCTTTCGCTCAAGAAAGTACGGTTTATCTGTTCCACATCTGCCAGTGCTTTTCGTGGATTCACTTCAATGAGTCCGTTGGCATACTCCAGGCGGCTGCGTGCGGAGCGGTTCACGCGATAGAGGTAGTAAGCGGAAAAGCTTACCACAAGCAGGGATATTGCGGCTGTGAGATAAATATGTTTTCTTATCATAACTGCGTAATCAAGTCTGAAATGCAAGTCTATTTATTAGGATGGACTCTTATCTTTGTTTGGGCAAAAGTAGTAAATAATACCAAATAGCATTACATCTTCATCACAACTTTATATGGAGGGGATAGGTATTTGGCTTCATTCATTCCGTTTCACCACTTATCTCTGCGGTTTCGTCCCCCAAAAATCCGGCTTTGACCAGAATTACATTGCGGGAGCAGGCGCTGACACCTACTTTTGCACCGCTCTTGTGAGAACTAATCAATCACTATAATACATTGAATTTTATGAAAATGGAAACAAACAAAATGTGGCAAATCTTCATGCTGACAACACTCCTTACTCTTGTCGGATGCAAGAACGGAGGAGGAGAATATTCGCAGTCTGTATCGGAATATGCGACGATGCAGGTGGCACCAGTCAATAAAACTCTTTCTACCCAATACCCGGCGGCTATCCAGGGTAAGCAGGATATTGCTATCTTTCCGCAGGTGACGGGAACCATCACCCGATTGTGTGTAAACGAGGGACAGGCAGTGAAACGTGGACAAGTGCTTTTCATCATCGACCAGGTTCCCTATCAGGCAGCTTTGGCCACAGCCCGGGCGAATATGGAAGCAGCCGATGCAACATTGGCTACGGCACAACTGACTTACGATAGCAAGAAAGAACTCTTTGCTCAAAACGTCATTTCGTCTTATGAATTGAAAATGGCCGAGAATAATCTGTTGATGGCAAAAGCCGGACGCGCACAAGCCAAAGCGCAGGAGCTGAGTGCTGCCAATGACCTTTCCTACACCGAAGTGAAAAGTCCCTCGGATGGAGTGATCGGTACACTTCCTTATCGCGTTGGTACACTTGTTAGTGCCGGAATGGCACAACCACTGACTACCGTATCAGACAACTCGGACATGTATGTTTACTTCTCAATGACGGAAAATCAACTCTTAGGACTCATTCGCCAATATGGTTCTAAAGAGAAGGCTTTGCAGTTGATGCCTGCCATCGAACTGGTGCTGAATGACCGGACTACCTACGAAGAAAAAGGTATTATAGCAACTATCAGCGGAGTAGTGGATGCTTCGACAGGAACCGTCAGTGTACGGGCAGCATTCCCCAACAAGAACGGACTGCTGCATAGCGGAAGCTCGGGAAATGTGGTGGTTCCATCGGTCTACAAAGACGGTATCATCATTCCTCGTGCAGCAACTTACGAAGTGCAGGACAAGGTCTTTGTCTATAAGGTAGTGGATGGCAAAACGCATTCTACCCAAATAAGTGTGGAGCGTGTGGACGGTGGACAGGATTACATCGTGACGAACGGACTTTCCGTAGGGGATGAAATCGTGACAGAAGGTGTCGGACTACTACAGGATGGAATGCCGATAACAAAGAAGAAGTAACTAACTCAAAATTGAAAAAACAATGAACTTACGAATATTTATAGAACGCCCCGTGCTCTCCGCCGTCCTTTCCATTGTGATTGTAGTGGTGGGGATTATCGGGTTATTCACCCTACCCGTGGAGCAATATCCTGATATTGCCCCGCCTACTGTTCAGGTGTACACTGCATACGACGGTGCCAGTGCTGAAACGGTGCAGAAGAGTGTCATCGCTCCGTTGGAGGAAGCCATCAATGGTGTGGAAGACATGACTTATATGACTTCCAGTGCTTCCAATGCCGGTTCAGCCGAAATAACCATTTACTTTAAGCAAGGTACCAATCCGGACATGGCCGCTGTCAATGTACAGAACCGTGTGTCAAAAGCTGCCGGACAACTTCCTGCGGAAGTGACCCGTGTGGGTGTCAGTGTCAACAAGCGACAGAACGGTATGCTCCAGATATTTACCTTGCATAGTCCCGATAGCTCATTAGACGAGAACTTTCTCTCGAACTATATCAATATTAACTTGAAACCTGCCATCTTGCGTATTTCCGGAGTGGGAGATGTGCAGGTGATGGGTGGTGTCTATTCCATGCGCGTATGGCTTAAACCTGACGTCATGGCACAGTACAAGCTGATTCCTTCCGACGTGACTGCTGCACTGGCCTCACAAAACATTGAAGCTGCAACAGGCTCCATTGGTGAGAATTCCAAGGAAGCTAAAGCGTATACCATGAAATACCGCGGTCGATTGATGACTCCCGAAGAATTTGGAGAGATCGTGATCCGCAGCACTAAGAATGGTGAGGTACTTCGTTTAAAAGAGATTGCCAACATCAGTCTCGGACAAGAATCGTATTCTTATCAAGGTAGTTTTAATGGTAAACCCGGTGTGTCATGTATGGTTTATCAGACTGCCGGTTCTAATGCCACAGAGATTAATCGTGAGATTGACGCTTTTCTGGCAGACGCTTCCAAACGTCTTCCCAAAGGGGCGGAAATAACCCAGTTGATGAGTACCAATGAATTTCTCTTCGCCTCTATCCATGAGGTATTGAAGACACTGATCGAAGCGATTCTGCTGGTAATCCTTGTGGTATATGTTTTCTTACAGGATATTCGTTCTACACTTATTCCGCTGGTGGGTATTTTTGTTTCTCTTATCGGAACTTTCGCTTTCATGGCGTTGGTAGGATTCAGTATCAATTTGATTACGCTTTTCGCATTAGTGCTGGTCATCGGTACAGTGGTGGATGATGCCATTATTGTGGTCGAGGCAGTGCAATCCAAGTTCGATTCCGGCTACCGTTCGCCCTATATGGCCAGTGTGGATGCAATGAAAGGATTGTCGGGTGCTATCGTTACCACTTCACTGGTGTTTATGGCGGTATTTATTCCGGTGTCTTTCATGAGTGGGACTTCGGGTACATTCTATACGCAGTTCGGTCTGACAATGGCTGTGGCGGTAGGTATTTCTACCATCAATGCATTGACACTAAGTCCTGCCCTCTGCGCCTTGATTCTGCGACCCTATACCAATGAGGACGGCACACAGAAGCAAAACTTCGCAGCCCGTTTCCGCCGTGCGTTCAACACTGCGTTCGAATCATTGTCAGAGCGGTATAAAAAAGGAGTTCTCTTCTTTATCCGTCGCAAATGGTTGACAGGCGCCTTTGTTGCCGGGACAGTCGTAATCCTTGCCTTGTTGATGAACAGCACCAAAACAGGCCTTGTGCCCGATGAAGATCAGGGACTGGTGTTTGTTGCCGTATCCACTGCACCGGGTAACTCACTCTATGCTACCGATGGCATTATGAACCGTGTAGAAGAACGTATTCAGCAAATCCCACAGGTGAAACAGGTACTCAAAGTGACCGGTTGGTCAATGGGTGGTGCGGGTAATTCTTCCGGTATTTTCTTTGTTCGCCTTACTCCGTGGAATGAACGACCGGAGGAAGAAGATCACGTGCAGGCAGTAATCGGACAGATTTATGCCCGTACCGGAGATATCAAGGATGCCACAGTTTTTGCCATGGCTCCGGGTATGATACCTGGTTATGATATGGGTAATGCGCTCGATATCCAAATGCAGGACAAGGCTGGAGGTGATCTCACAGAGTTTTTCAGCATCACTCGCCAGTTTATCGACTCGTTGAATCAGCGGCCTGAACTGGCAATGGCTTTTTCGTCTTTCGAAATCAACTATCCCCAGTGGCAGGTCGATGTGGATGCTGCTAAGTGTCTGCGTGCCGGAATCATGCCTGATGAGGTACTTTCTACCTTGGGGGGATATTATGGAGGTAGCTATGTCAGTAACTTTAACCGCTTTTCGCGCGTTTATCGTGTGATGGTGCAAGCTGATCCGAATTATCGTTTGGATGAGGCTTCGCTCAACCGTCATTTTGTTCGCTTGAGCAATGGAGAGATGGCACCGTTGAGTCAGTTCGTCACACTGACCAAAGTATATGGAGCCGAGAGCCTGAACCGTTTTAATATGTATAACTCCATTGCACTCAATGCCATGCCTGCCGAAGGGTACAGTTCGGGTGAAGCCATCCGTGCCGTACAGGAAACTGCTGCCCGTGTGCTTCCCGCCAACTATGATTTCGATTTTGGCGGACTGGCGCGAGAGGAGAGCAATCAGAGTAATACCACCATCGTGATCTTTGCTATCTGCCTATTGATGGTTTATCTGCTATTGAGTGCGCTTTATGAGAGTTTCTTCGTTCCGTTTGCTGTCCTGCTTAGTGTTCCGGCCGGATTGATGGGTAGCTTCCTCTTTGCCAAATTGCTTGGATTGGAAAATAATATCTATCTGCAAACGGGACTCATCATGCTTATCGGTCTGTTGGCAAAAACAGCTATTCTTCTCACCGAATATGCTACCGAACGCCGTCGTGCCGGTATGAGTCTGACGTCTGCTGCGCTTATTGCTGCTAAAGATCGTTTGCGTCCTATTCTTATGACGGCACTGACGATGATTTTCGGTATGGTACCTTTGATGTTAGCATCTGGCGTAGGAGCCAATGGAAACAGTTCGCTCGGTACGGGTGTGGTAGGCGGTATGCTGGTGGGTACATTGGCACTGTTATTCATTGTGCCGGCTATGTTTATTGTCTTCCAGGCAATACAGGAGAAAGTGCGACCGATTCAGTTTGATGCCACTGTTGCCGACTGGCAGATAAAGGAAGAGGTGGAGAAAGCCGATGAAGAAAGAAAACAATATTTGGAGAATAAGAAGAAATGAAAAGAAATATCATCACCCTTGCCATAACGACGCTCATGCTGAGTAGTTGCGGCATCTATACAAAATATCAACCGGCAACGACCGTCCCCGAAGATCTTTTTGGGGCGGCGGAAACGGTTTCTGATACAATTCATAATATTGCCAAGTTGAATTGGCGTCAATTGTTTGTCGATCCTCATCTGCAATCCCTCATTGAGCAGGGGTTGCGGAATAACACTGATCTACAGTCCGCTCACTGGCGAGTGGAAGAAGCCCGTGCTTCGCTTAGTTCGGCCCGCCTGGCTTATCTGCCCTCATTCGCTTTTTCACCGCAGGGCACTGTAAGTAGTTTCGATAAGGGGAAAGCTGGACAGAGCTATTCCCTGCCTATTACTTCCTCTTGGGAAATTGATATCTTCGGTCGGCTGACGAATGCCAACCGTCGTGCTAAAGCTCTTTATATTCAAAGTCAGGAATATGAACTCGCTGTTAAGACGCAGTTGATAGCCAATCTGGCGAATACCTATTACACACTTTTAATGCTGGATGCTCAATTGGCCATCTCCGAGGAAACAGAAGTAAAATGGAAAGAAAGTGTACGCGTTATGCAAGCTTTGAAGAATGCCGGTCAAGGTAACGAAGCAGGTTTGGCACAAACCGAAGCCACCTACTATTCCATCTGTACCACTGTTTTGGATCTAAAGGAACAAATCAGACAGGCGGAAAACAGTCTTTGCCTGATGCTGGGAGAAACTCCGCAATTTATCCGTCGTGGCACACTGGACGGACAGGTTTTGCCACAGGATTTATCCGTAGGTATCCCTTTACAACTTCTTGCTAATCGTCCTGATGTCAGATCATCAGAATTGGCTTTAGCGCAAGCCTTTTACATGACTAATGAGGCACGCTCTGCCTTTTATCCATCCATCACCCTCAGCGGTTCTGCCGGGTGGACAAATGGAGTAGGTGAGGTGGTTATGAATCCGGGTAAGTTGTTGCTGTCAGCTGTTGGCTCCCTAACGCAGCCCTTATTTAATAAGGGGCAGAATATAGCCCGTCTAAAAATAGCTAAAGCGCAACAGGAAGAAGCGAAGTTGTCTTTCACGCAGACCCTACTCAATGCCGGTGCTGAAGTGAACAATGCTTTGAAGCAAAATCAAACGGCCCGGGATAAATCCGATCTTTACCAGCGTCAGATCTCTTCTCTACAAACGGCTGTTACCAGCACACAGCTGCTTATGCAACATGGAAATTCCACTTATCTTGAAGTCCTCACCGCCCAGCAAACTCTACTGACAGCACAGTTGACACAGGTGAGTAACCGGTTTCAGGAGATACAAGGAATAATCAATCTGTATCAGGCACTAGGAGGAGGTAGGGAAGAGTAATGGAAATAATTGAATGACACTCATATCCGGCTGAATATTTATAATGTGGAGAAACAATAAATAATGTAAAAAAGCAGATTTTCTTTTCATCGTAGAATTAACTTTCAAGCTTTTGTGAGGTCTAACATACATTACTCACTTAATATGATATTTAGAATTATGAGAAAGCAAATTTTAAGTTTGGCAGTTGCACTATTGATTGGCTCAACTGTATGTATGGCTCAAAATCATCAGAAAGGAAAAGCTGATAGAGAGAAACGCATAGAAAAAATGGTTACCGATTTGGGACTGAATGAAAAGCAGGCCAAAGATTTTAAAGCTGCAATGGAAGAGATGAAACCTGCAAAAAATAAATCGGATGAAAAACCTTCACGAGAAGAAATGCAAAAGAAAAAGAAGGAAGTCGATGCTAAAATAAAAAGCATTCTGACCGATGAACAATATAAGAAGTATCAGGATATGCGTAAGAAGGATAATGCGAAGAAAAAGAAAAAAGCAAAATAAGTACTGTGAATTTAAGCTAAACTTATCATATGGATGATTATAAAAGATTGTCTGTTATGAGGCTATGTTTATTTCCTGTTCTTTCATAAATATTTATTTAATCTACATTTTAGTTTTCGTTCTACTAAAGTTGGATGTATGTTCTCTATTTAGGGTGAAAGCATATATTCAACTTAGGTGGAGCGATTTTTTTATGAGATAATATGGCTTTGAAAATATGTTGATGATAAGCGTGTTTTTTGATGCAATAGTCATTCTTTTCGTTTGAATAAACACAATCGGATTTTTACCAGGTTTTATATAGGAATTTCCATTTAGGACAAATATAAGGGAATTTTTCTCAATTATTGTATGATTTTTCATTTGCAGTGATAGAATTGGGCAATTATCTTCTCTACTATATTATAATTTGAGAACTTATAAAAAGAGTAATATGGAAAGAGATTATTGGTTGGCAAGTTCTTTGACCGGGACTGCCGTTGGGACTATTTTTGAAGGTCGGCCTTGGGTGGAGGAATTGATGAATTGTGTAAATTCAGAAGAAGTAAGGAATCTTTTTAAGCAATACCTGGATGGGCGATTTGATTTCTGGAATGGCTCTATTTCTCAACCTGGGGAAGCAACATGGGAGGAAAAATATGGTTTGTTGTCCTTGTTCAGAGGAGGTAGTCACTTGATGTATGTTTGTGTAAATCGCAGTGACCTGGCTGATCCATCGTTGGAGCATCGTTATCCGAAATTAGAGAAGATATTGGAAAGGGGACAGGCTTATGCGAGCTTATCGTGGATTTCAGAAAATAAGATCAAAGTGAAGGAATGCATAGCGGAAGGATATAATGGAGATGAAGATGGCTATGGAGTTGAGCCAGACACGTGGATGATAGGTTACTTGAATAAGGAGGGGGTATTGCAGGGAAGCTTTGAGATTAGCGAGTGAGCTTTTGGGAATGAATTTACTGCTATTTAATTTGAATAATGAACGCATTGCAAAAAAAAGATATTATAATCATTATTTTGGGAATAATAGTTTCACTTTTTGCCCACTTAGGCATAAATGCCAGTTTTAGTGTTTTTTTTATATAATGTTAATTCTTAAATTTGGATGTTTATAAAAAGTTCATTTTAGTGCATATAAATCTTTTTTTTGAGGGAGCGAATAGGTCAAGCATGAGTAATAAATAGTGATAGGTATAAAGTTTAAGAGATAGTTCAAACTTCCCTCAATAGAGATAAAAGAATGACTCTCCTTTTTCAGGCTATATTATACAGATTATAATAATTTTCTCATGTATAGTAACAAGTATTTAAGTATAAATAAAGTACGTATGGAAGGTCGGGTAATGATACAGAATGATTGTAATTGGAAAGGGATGTCTTGGGATGAATTAAAACAAAGGCTTACCGATGATCCAGAGTATAAGGCAAATGTCGAACTGGCACGCCGTGTAGTAAACAACTATGAAGTAGTGGTTAACTATTATCTGGGTCCGATGTGTACAAAAATTGTGGAAAGGATTAATAAGATTATGGGAGAAAATTCATATACAGACTATTACCTATTCTTATCTTATCCAATAGTTGATACAGATAATGGCCCAAAGCCCGAATGGCATCGTGTATCTCTTTATGATGCCAAGGATTGCAAATTGCAGACTTATACTTCTACTATAGCATGCCGATATTTTTATAAATTGGCAAATAAGGAAAAAATGAGAAGAAATCAAGAAGATGAATTATTCGAATATAAAGATTATGAGTCTCTATTGTTATGTGATCAAGTAGAAGAAGAGGGTGAAAGTATAACTCAAATTCGCATGAGAAAAGCGTTTGCACAGCTGAGCGAGCGTGATAAGTTGGTTTTGACATATCTTGTTATAGCAAAGATGCCGGCTATCGAAGCATATCCGATGGTTGAGAAGATGATTCATCCTATTGCAAAAGATGGGATGACGAGCGACCAAGTGAAATTAAATTGGACAGTCAAGCAACGCCAAGATGCAATGTCTTTGATGAAAGGATATGCATTGAAGCATCTACTTATTAAGTATAATGAACAAAAAAAGCAAGAAAAATGAAACGTATTGATGATATTATTTTTAATAAATTCGTGTGCAATACTCTTTCTCAATCAGATATGGTTGAAGTAGAGAAGCAACTCATTGAAAGCAAAGAAATACCTGCATCTCTTCATGCTTCTATCCTTAATTATGAAATGAATACGGAAGAAGCTAGTGAGATGCTTGGTGTGAACGAAGAGCAGTCTGATTTTATAAATCAAGAAAAAAATATGGTGGATGAGGATAGAAAAGAGGAGAGCGATGACTCTATAGAGGTACAAGATGAAATAATAACATTTAAAAACAGTACTAATATGAATATCAATCTTACAAAAGAAGAAGCACTGAAAGTTCAGGAGCTCTCCACAGTTTACAACGAGTTTGAAAATTCGGAATTGAATATTGACGAAAATCTTGTTAACTTCTATCTAGCACAGCGTCCGGGTACCTTTGCAGAGGATGCACATGAAGTCATAGCAGGTATTCGAAAAGGTGTTGAGACTTTCAATGCCAACCTTACCGCAGCACTTAAAGATGGTGATATAGACTACATATCGCAGTTGAAAGAATTGGGGCAGGATCTTACTAATGAACAAAAGTTTGAACTTTATATCAACTTTCTTTCAGCTCTTCATGTTCTCAACGTTCAGAACTTTAGTGCAGAAAAAGCTTCGCAAATAGAAGACTTTGTGACCATTAAGCAAGGTTTCGCTCCTACCGGCGAAATTACCGATGAGATGCTTGATGAAGTCATCGGGAAAATAGCTGATGCTCTCAACAATAACACTCTCTGCATGACATCAATTGATAAAATGAGAGATTTGATGGAGGTACTCCCTGATGGATCAGAAGCTGTTAAAGAGGAATTATGTGGAAGTGAAAATGATATGCATACCAAACTTGTGAATGCACTTGCTATTTATATTGCATATCAAAACGAAGACATTACTTCACTCAAAGGACAAAATGTTTCCCCTGAAGCTATTGCAATTGCAGCGGCAGCCGGTATTGAACAGGCTCATGTGATAGAGGATACTCGTACAGGTAAGATTACTGTTGAGAAAGCCATCAAAGTATTAAAGATTATTGGTGGTGTAGCTCTTTGGACTACATTAATGGCAGGGGTCATTTATGTTGCTGTAAATCTGGCGATGTTTACAATGGGCTCGTTTATTGGTCTGCTTGGAACTTCTATCTTTGCAATGATTATAGCCGGTGGAATAGCAGCAATGGTTGGCATTGGTTTTTCTAATAGTTTATTTGATACTGTAGATTCAATAGTGGATGGTGCCGGTACTATCTTTGATAAGATTGTAATTCTTTGGCGAGAGACCGTATGGCCTGTAATCAAGGATAGAGCAGAGGCATTTATTTCATGGATTCGCAGCTTGCTTTCTAACAAGACTGTTGAGCAGACAGCGGAAATCTCTCCTATTACGCTAGTAACAACCCAAGCGTAGACTAATAATCATGGGCTTCATATCGTCTGCAATTGAGGGTGTCAAGAACTTCATCAGTTCTATAATGAATAGTATTTCTGAACGTGTTAACGTTTGGAATGAGCGGAGACAACAAACGAGAGAACGTTCAAGTTATATCCGGCAGATTGAAGATTTTGAATCCACATACTGCCCCGAAGTGCCAGATCAAGAACTGGCACTTCGGGTACGGCAATATTTGAAGGAGAAATTTCCTAATGGCATAGAAGAACGTTTATTCCAGATGTCTGTTGACGAATTACCGGATTTCTTTATGGAGATAGAAAAGGATGCTGAGGAAATTATGGATGTAACCACTGAAGAAGTTGTAATAATCTATCCTAAAACAGAGGAGGAAATAATGAAATATGGTTGTGGCTTTTATAATATAGAAAATAATCTGCTGTGTATCAATGGAGCTTTTCTATACTCTGGCAATATTGATTTAATCAAAGAACAGATATTCACCATTTTCCACGAATTAAAGCATGCACGTCAATACGCTGCTGTGGAACGTAAAAAAGATTATGGATATTCTGAGGAGTTGATGCAAACATGGGAGCAGAATATGAAAAACTATATTACCTATCGGGAGAATGATGAAGCCTATCGTAAGCAACCTCTTGAGATGGATACTTTCGGATTTGAGGAACTCCTCAAAGAAGATTATTATACGAACGACTAATATTGAAGTAGACCGATTATGAAAATAATAAAATACATTAGTTTATTCAAATATTTGATTGAGGACGAAGGACTGAATCCGATGTCTGCTTACCGAAATATACAACGCATTAGAATGTTGCCGCCTGAGTTCAAACAAGCTGTCTTTGATGTTCTTTCTTCTTATGTCCCCGACATGGAGATTGAAGGTGTAAGTTTTCGAGAGCTGACAGAAAATGATGGTATGAAACCCATTCGTGCGATTCTTATGTTGGATTGGTTGCGGCGTGAACCTGCTGTTGCCATTCGTTACATGGCTGCTGAACGTTATCGTTCTGTAATGGTAGGTTTACCCAAACAGAAAGAAGTAGAGCAAATAACCAAAGAAGATATCATCATAGAAGATTAGACAATATGGACTTTCGAAAAACACAGATTGGTCGTATGTTAGAGCAGATGAAGTTGGCTATGTTGGCACATATCCCAGTCATCTACATTCCAACTGACCAGATGGAACTGATACATGAAATTTTATATAGTGATAATACCATTGACAGCCTTGTGCCAAGAGTAAAATATGACAGTGAGAAGAAAGCAGTTGTAAAGCTAGCTAACAAGGAGTATGGTGTGAAAGACGACGAAAAACGAACTTTTTCGAGTATTAAAGACAATTATCTGATTTTTGTTAACAGTATTGATTCCGATGTAGTTCGTTGTCCGTCGATTCTGCTTACCTATACGACAAAATGGGATAAAGTGGAAACTGGCATTCGTAACTTCATCAGTGACTATATGGGGGTGAAGCGCTCAAAGGATAATAATCCAAATCCATATCATGTTGCTAATATCAGCCGTTCTTTATGTATTGTCGTTACCCCGACAGAACAAGTGATTCCAGAGAATATTGCTCCTTATGTGATGACCGTGCGGGTTCCTGCTTTGCTTGATGAAGAGATTGAGGCGGTCATCTCTTCTGAATTCAATGCGGAAAGTATGGATATATCTGTATTGAGGAGGTCGGAGGTGTTATATAGCCAGATGATTGTTAGTCTTCGCGGATTCAGTGTGCTACGTATCAGGCAACTGTTGCGACAGATGATTGCTTCACAGTCAATAGATTTCAATCATGTAAATGCAGATGCAGTTCTTGCAGCCATAAGGGTGTCAAAAAAGCAAATGCTTGAAAATTGTAATGGCTTGAAATGGGAGGAAACGAACGCAACAAATGCAGCTGGTCTTGACAGTATCTCTAAATGGTTGGAGGAGCGCATTGATATTTTTAGTGATCCTGAACGTGCGGCACAGTGTCATACGGACATTCCGAATGGGTTACTTATTTCGGGTATACCGGGCTCCGGCAAATCACTCATGGCAAAGACTGCAGCTTACAAATTGGGACTTCCGCTTATTTCGTTGGATATGGGGGCTTTGCTTAATAGTCTGATGGGCGAATCAGAACATAACATGATCAATGCGCTACGCATGTCAGAGAATATGGCTCCCTGTGTCTTATGGATTGACGAGATAGAAAAGGCATTCAGTGGATCTTCGCAAAACTCATCATCGAGTGATGGGGGAGTGGGACGACGAATGTTTGGAAAGTTCCTCACATGGATGCAGGAGAAGACAGCGGCTTGTTTCGTTTTTGCCACGTCCAATGACATTACTTGTCTTCCTCCGGAATTATTCCGTTCCGAACGTTTTGATAGGAAATATTTTACCTTCATGCCTAAGGCAGAAGAATGTGCCCAAATATTCGCTTCTAATATCAAGGCACAAAACAAGTCATATCGGGAGGAGTTGGAAGCTATGCCAGTATCCAAGCGTGCAAAAATGGCACAACAGCTGTTCGCGACTAATTTGGAAAAGGATTCTTTTTGGCTTGACATTATCAATCAAGAATGTACTGCCAATATGGATGCTTGTCATCTGAAACTTAAAGAGAGAAATGATGTAAATGAAAGCGAGAAAGAAGATGATGTTTATGTGTGGTCATCGTCTTCACGCCCCAAGAACAAATTGATGACAGGTGCCGACATCTCTGCCTTGATAAAGGAAGCAAAGTTCCTCATACGTCCATTGGGGAATAGCGATACTATACAAACGGTTATCTATGGTGAATATCAGATGAAAAATGCAGTGGAACAGATGATGCGAAGTCGTACATTTAAGCCTTATGGGGAGACGAATCTCAAAGATATTGTGCGGTGTTTTTTGAAACTGCATGAGAATGAGTTTGTTCCGGCAAGTGGAACTTGTATTCTCGACTTTGAGCGATATGATGAAGACAAGTGCATTTATAGGCATAATCCGGCAAGTGACAGATGGCCCAACCCATACGATCAAGTGTTATATTACACTATTGTAGGAGCTATTAATCAATATGCAAAGAATTTGTAAAAACAAGAAATCATGAAATTGAATAATATCCTGATTGTGACGCTCTCTGATTTTGCACGTCACTTTACGTTCCCCGCATTTTGGACAAACAGGCAACAGTTTGTACGCGACTTATGTCCGGAGAAAGTGTACTACTTGAATCATGAGCAAGAGCAAGCTTATGCAGAGATATCTAAATGGATTCAAGAAGGGGAGGCAGATGCAGATAGTGATAAAACATTACTCTGCAATGCTCTTGAAGAACTATTGGGGTATGAGATTGATCGTAAGGCGGTTGAAGCATTTTTCCATCCAACAGCAATAGACTCGGATATCATTATTGTTAATGCACCTGCAACATTTGATTTACCCAAATTCAAAAAAACTTCCAATGCCTCATTTACAATTAAATTGCGTAAGTTACAGATTGAAGGGAATATGGACCAGGAAGCTGAAATACGCATAGGAGGTGAATTTGTAGCAAAGTTGAAATCTGGAGAAGTAGCTTATGTCACGGAAATAGAAGGCAAATATATAGAGGTTTTACCCAATCATATCAATAATGACAGGTATGACGCAAGTCTAGTGAGTGCCAATGGGGAATTTTACTCTACATTGGTAATACATGATAAAAAGAATGCCTCAAAATTCTCATGGGATGGGGTAATATCCTTTGCTCTCGTTGATGATGGTTATCTGTTTGTTGACAAGCAGGATAGTTTAATCGTGATGTCAGAGTCAACGCCAAGATTTCTGTTAAAGAGTGAAGGGAAGGTTGTATATGTAAAATCTTTTAATGATAAGGTGCTTGCACTTTATGAGGATGGAAACTTGAAATCAACAATTTCTATGCAAAAAATCTCGAATGTTATTTCCGCAAACTTTAATTCGGACGGATCAATTGAATCTAAATAATATAAAATCTAATAAATGTGAATATGAAACTGATAGTTGGTATTGATTTTGGTACAAGTACTACTGTGGTACGTTACAAGGAAGAAGGTACAGATGTTATAAAGCCGATAAAAGATGCAGATGGTGTAAGTGATATTATACCGTCTGCTATTTTCAGAGTTGACGGACAAAACCAAACCTTGTATGGCTGTGGTGCGCTTAATGCTAAAACAGGCGGTATGCAGGGAGAACTTATTACTAATTTCAAGATGGGATTGCTGGATGTAAATCCGGAGGAGAGAAGGATAAAGGAGGCTTATATTGAGGAATTCTTCACTTATATATATAAGCAATTTTGGAATCAGACTCGGGGAATTAGATATGATTCTATGGATGTTTATGTCAGTGTTCCGGCTAAATGGGATACAGATGCCAGAGAGGTTATGAAGAGAACCGTAAAAAAAGCGGGATTCGGAGAGAATATCATCTGCGAGAATGAGCCAACAGCAGCGGCATATACGATGCTTCACCAGCATCTGAACGATTTTCAGAAGACTAAAATGCTTACGGTACAAAAACCGATGCATGTCTTTATGCTGGATATGGGAGCAGGTACAACTGATATTGTTATTTTTCGACTTAAAGTTGATTCCGAAGGAAGAGTCGCGACTGATAATGTACTTTCCTACCCAACTAGGGATAACAGAACTCTTTGTGGTGGAAGAGAAATAGACTCAATTTTGTATAATTATATTTTAGAATCGCTTGTTAAAGGTACAGGGAAAAGTAAAGAAGAACTTGAGCAATGGGGTATCTATTCGGTGGACAAAGCCAAATCCTGGAAAGATAAATATTTATCTTACCGACTGAAGGATAACATCACTATTGATACTCCTAATGATTTCTTACCTTTTCTAAAGATGTCGGGAGTAAGTACTCAACAAGCGTTGCAGATGATTAGATTTAATCGTCAAATTTTTGAGAATGAGACAAAAGAGCATTGGCTGGAATTATATAAACTGATAGAATCCGCAGTTGCTATATATAAGGAGAAATATGGCAAAGAAGTAAAGGGAGCAGAAGATATTGATCTGTTATTTTTGACCGGAGGTCATTCTCAATGGTATTGTATTCCAAATTTGTTTAATGGCGAAGGAATCAATGGGTATATCGGGAAAGATGTAAATAATGGGCAAGGTATCGTAAAAGCTTTGAACTTCAAGAAATTGAGAGAAGAACCGTGGCGTATGTTTGGGGATGCTTTACCTCACGAATGTGTAGCAACCGGTCTTTGCCTTCAAGATTCAAATATAAAGATTACAACACCTACAGCCAATAATGTATGGGTCAGGTTAACAGTAAACGAGCAATCTTCTGATTATATTCAAATTTTGAGAGTAGGGGATTTATTGCCGGTGCAAAACAAACAAAGTCTGGAAGTAACTCTTTCCCGGAATCTAGTATTTGGAGATTGTAATTTTAATATAACCATAGAACTTTATACAGGAGAGAATATTGAAACGGCAAACCGAAAGATATTAAAGTTACGACAGGATGAAAATTCAGTCTTGGGTGCATTGATTGTTGCAATCATGGTGCTTCCCATATTCTTTCCGGTAAACTACAAATTTAAAATAAACTTGTGTGTGGATGCTCTTGAGGATGGAACATTAGATGTGAGTGGGGATTGCATGATGGATAATAGGGAAAATACCAGAAAAGAATTTTCACTTAAAGATATGCAAGAAGTATGAGCAATTTTATAAAAAGACTAATTGGACGAAGCCAATTCAACGTTGACGGTAATCTGCAAAAGATAAAAGAAGGACATAAACCATTGTTTGTGTTTCCTTCTGATCTGGCTAATCCAATGATGGATTACATGCTTGAGCGCTCCTACTTGGAAGACATATCGGGTAGATCTGATTTTAACGAGATCCCAATGCAGTTGCAAACAGATATAAGTTGGCTTCGTATTGACAGGCTTCCTGTCTCTCCATTGCGCATTGATGATTACGATTTGTTATCCCGCTGGCAAGGAGTACTTTCTTCTTTGCATGCATGGGGGCAGAAACTGATATTCTTGTTACAGCGGCATAATGGTCAGACACATCTTTATGTAGGAGTGCAAGGTTATAATGGCGAAGAATGTGCAAACAAATGTAAATGTGCCCTCACTAGTTCGATGCCCGGAATCGATTTGCATTATCTTGGAGGGAAGGAAGACCTGAAAGAAATTATTGGAATTAATAATCAAATAAGCGGAAGTGTCTGTGGAGGTGCTGTGACGGGTATACCGTCATTCCGTGCTAATACCCAATATGGGGTTCTTCAAACATTGGACAAATTAGCATTTGGTTTTAAGGATATGCGAGGAATGGATGCTAATTATTCAATGATTGTTATAGCAGAACCACTTGACGACAATGCAATATCTGAAGTGATTTATAGATATCAGAAACTTGGTAGTGAGATTCACTCCGAAGTAACACAACATGTTACTGAAAGTACAACCATCCAGCACGGGGAAGGGACGAGTACAGGTGTACATGGAGGTATTGGCATGGGAGCCGGTCAAGGAACAATGAATGTGGTGTCGAGCTTACTTAAAACAGCAATGTATACCGCCACTCCTGTGAGTCTTCCCATTGGTATGGGTGCAAAAGCTCTCATGTCAGCTATAGGATTATCCGGTAATATTGGTTTTAGCCGTTCTATTTCATCAAATGACAGTGTATCGTATGGGGAATCTGTAGCAAAAGATTATTTAAATAAATTTGCTCAATATACAGAACAGTTGACGGATAAACATTGCCAGCGTCTACGCTCTGGCCGTGATATTGGCTTTTGGAATGCGGGAGTATATGTATTAGCCGATTCTGTAGATAACGTCAATCTTATCACCGGAATACTCCGCTCCGTATATTCTGGTGATTATACCCACATAGAGCCAATCCGTACTCATCTATTCCATTCTCCAAATGCTTTGAATACAATAAAGAACTTTAATCTGGTTCCTCTAATAAATCCTGAAGCTAATGAATTTGCGGCGGAAGAATGGCATATCTTAGGTGCTCCGTATCAATATGTTAGTACTCCTGTAAATACGGAGGAACTTTCATTGTACACATCGCTTCCCCGAAAAGACGTTCCGGGAATTCGGTTTGTGAAGAATGTAGCCCGTTTCGCAAATAATCCGGGAAAGAATTTGAATGCGGACGATCTGGTGAAAATAGGGAACATTGTCGATACCGGAGTTCAACAAAATAACCCATATACAGTTTCTGTCAACTCTTTGGTAAGACATGCTCTTATTGTTGGTTCTACAGGCTGTGGAAAGACAACAACATGTAAAACGCTGATAAATGCAGTACTGGAAAAGAAGAAACCGGTGCTTATTATCGAACCTGCTAAGGATGAATGGGTGCGTTGGGCTATCAAACAAAATGAGCATCTTCCGGAATCAGAAAGGATACATATCTTTGAACCCGGACTGTCTTCATTCGAGGGGACACTGTTGTCTCATCTTATGCTTAATCCATTTCAGCCTGCCGCAATAGCGGGAGCCCCGATCGATATGCAAACAAGATGTGAAAAAATTACTGCACTCATTAACGCAACCTTGCCTACAGGTGATATCTTGCCGGTTATTATGGATGAGGCTCTTTATACATATTTAAAAGAAAAGGTCGAGGATTTTGAAGAAGAAGAAATGGAACAGTTGTCTTCTTATCCTCTTCTCGAAGGAGCACTTGGTGTAGCAAAGAAGTTACTGACAAATAGAGGGTATGAACAGAGAGTGACTGATAGTTTTGTTGCGGCACTTGAAACACGTTTCAAATATCTGACTCGTGGTAAACGGGGCAACATTTTAAATCAATTGAAATCTACTTCCTATGATACGTTATTTAATAAGAATTGCGTTATCAATTTAAGCAAGATCCCCAATGTAAAAGATAAAGCTCTCATCATGTCTATGATATTATTGGCTCAATATGAGTATAGAATGTCTGCCTATTCTTATGATAAAGAGTATCGCAAACATGCACAAGCAAATGAATTAATGCATTTGACTGTCATAGAAGAAGCTCATAATGTATTGTCGAAGCCAAGTGCTGCTTCCGAAGGTACAGGTAATCCGCAACAAGTAGTGGCAGATTTGTTTTCCAACATGCTAGCTGAAATTCGTTCACTTGGCGAAGGATTTATGATTATAGATCAAGTACCGACTAAACTAATCCCGGATGTTATAAAAAACACAAACTATAAAATATGTCATCGTATGACCTCTATTGATGATTGTGCTGTAATTGCTCAAGCTCTTGCTCTTCGTGATGATCAACGAGGTATTATTCCTACTTTGGAACAGGGAAATGCTATTATTGCCGGTGATTTGGATGATGCTGCATCTTGGGTTAAGATAAGTCGCCCTGTGATTAACTTGTAAAATTTAATATATTATATAATATGGAACAAAATTCAAGAATTCTGCTTTATGCTCTATTGGGTATAGTGGTAGTTGGTGGTACAATTGTATCTATAATATATCGCTCAAAACAGAGGGAAAAGAGTGAAGGTAAGATTAATTCTGGATCTCAGCAAAATAATTTGTTGAAAAGTATATCGAATCAGCAAGCTGATGATCTTAATCGTCAAGGTAGTAATATTATCTTTTCTGACGAAGAAATAATTAGCCAAATGATGAAGATGCTAGAATACTTTAATGGTGATATGGGTGCGTTATTTAGTGTCGTTAGCGATCCTGTACCCCAAATAGCCTCTGTTATATTTGATAATCTTGATGCCGTAATTAATAGTAGAGGTAGTGAAATGTTAAAATCATGGTTTTCTTCATTCACTGATGCTAGAAAAGGATGGGATGCTGAACTCTATAGAAGTAAAGCTGTAAAAATCCTAAGTCTATTGAAACAATGTGGAATACAGCAATCCACAGAACTAAAATTGACATGGAATGAAAATGCGGCAAAACATTATCGCCAATTGACCAAAATAGAGGTCGGCGATGTATGTGAAGTACTTTCTCCTTGCTGGATATATAAAAATGAAGTATTTGAACAAGGTCTGGTAAGACCAATCATTAACGGATAAAAAATATGGATACGAATTTAATTAATGAACTCGGTACGTCTGAAGTTGCTCAAACTCCCGAGATGAACAATGAGGTTCAAGAAACTGATGTAAGGTTTGCTTCTTTGTCTCCGGCTGTAGGTTATGGCATATACCGTGTATCACAGATGCCGGAGGTGCGCGAAGCTGTGAGTGATAAAGTAGAATCCTGCAAAGAAGCATTTGCCGAGGTATTGGAAAATGCTAAGGAAACTGTAACCGAAAAGGCTGTAGAGGCAAAGGAGGCAATTGCCGGGTTTGCGGAGAAGCTCACGGATGGCATTAAAGATTTTTTTGTGGGTGCCTACGAAGATGTAAAAGAGATATTTGTAAACCCGAAACCCAAAGAAGTTCCATTTGCTGAATTTTCTTCAATACATGCAAAAGAAGGAATTCAAGAAACTAGAGAATTTGGACTTGATGCATGTTCCGAAGCTGCAATGGAGATATTCAATCCTGGCGTAATTGATGCCTGGGGTAGTATGACTGAGAGGGAGAGAAAAGCTATTGCTTTAGAATATGCAGAGCGAGTTGCTCAAGCTTTTGAGTTAGTTAATTATGAAGGAGTATATATCGAAAAATTAGAGCCTGGAACGTTAGGTTATAATAATGGTGACGGTACGATACATCTGACAAATGACTTGTTATCGTCGGATACTACACCTTTTTTGATTATGGACACCATTACCCATGAGCTTCGTCACCAATATCAGAATGAGTGTATTCGCGGTTATCATGATGTTCCTGATGAAGTACGTAATGAGTGGGCTGTGGCAACTGCAATCTATAATTACGATCAACCATCATGTTATGATCCTTGGGGATACATTTATAATCCTCTCGAGATAGATTCTAATTATGCTGGTAATACAGTGGTACGTAATGTATCGAGCCAAATGTTTAATAATGTTTTAAATAATGCATAATATGAGTATTATAAATAAAAACGAATTGAAGCAACGTCTAATAGACGAAGGTTATATTGAGGAATATGGCCTTGATAGAACAGTTGAGAATCTCATTAATCTTGAAAAGTTAGAAAATAAAGCTGCATATGAGATGTTATGCACATGGTTAAAAACTGGCAAGATTCAGAAATTTGAATCAATAGGGGGAATTGACCTGAAGTTCCTTCGTGATGAACTTCACATGAAGAATCCTGCAATCATTCTTGCGTATGGCATGCTTTTGTATGATCCGGAATATAATGCAATAGCTTTGAAGCGTGAAAAGGATCGTCGTAATTGTATGAAACCTGCGAAACTATAAAAAGGGCTTTTATAGTACTGAAAGTATTATAAACAAATGGTTTGGAGGATATTGGTCAAAGATTAATACGATATTTCACTATGCTGAAGGGAAAATAAAAAATGTACGTAATAAGCACGATTTTAAAGAAGATAGTCTGTCGTTAGGACCGTTTAAGCACGTTTTGCCATTTTCGCGGTTTTTTTTGTAGATTTATTCCGATACATTTGTGTATTATGAATATCACAAACAAAAATATGGGAGATGAAATAATAATGGTTCTATATGATAGAAATAATATATTTATTCCATCTATATAGGGTAGATATCAACTTTATATAATAACTTAATAAAACATCATTAATTATGGCAGGCTTCGAGTATTTAAAGAAATTTTTTCAAAGTGAAAATTTTCGTTATGAGGAAGAAGAGGGTATCCTCTCTTTTAAGATTCAAGGTGTAAATTACTTCGCATTTACGAATGATTCGCCATTCCTTCAAATCGTGATCGTTTGTAATATTTCCAATAAGGATAAGACTAAGATTCTGGAAATATGTAATGAACTGAACTCTGATAAGTTTGTCACAAAATTTATTCTTCGTGGTGAACGTGTATGGTGTAGCTATGAATTTAACCCTTCTGAGCATACCTCTTCTGACGAATTTATGGCTATTTTTAGTATTCTCGACAAGACATCAGATGAGTTCCTTGAAAAAATGAGCAAGCTCTGAAAACTTATGAGTGTGTGTCATTTCCGGCACACACTCATTAACTAATCACATTTTATGTATACTTCAGCAATTGTAATTGATTTTGGCTCATCAAATTCTGGTGCGGCTCGTATAGATACTTACAAAGATGGTAGATTGGTATATTCTACACCTCAATTTTGCCATTCTGATGGTTATTATGCCAAAGATGCAACTTGGTTCTTTATTCATCCGAAATTGCTTGAGAGGGCAGAAATAAATTACGAGTCATTGCATGACGATGATTTTAGAATACTCTCGCGAGTATTTATGAATACCTTAGAACCGAATATTATTTGGGGACGAGATCTTATTTCTGCAAATTATCAAAAAATTAAGCAGGAAAATTGGGTGGAATTTAAGTATTTTAAGATGATGATATATCTTGATGTGTCATATCCTGCAAAATTAAAATCATATCCAATCTCTTTAATTGTGAAAATCTTTCTTCGGATTCTCAAAATAGAGTGCATATCTGTTGAGAGTGCTTTCAAAGGCCGGACTATTTCTTCCAGTGAAATTCAATGGGGGGTGACAATTCCTTCAATATGGACTGAAGACAATCAAAGACTTATGAGCGATATTTGCCAGAATGTTTTTGGTGACCATGTTCGAGTACTCTCTGAACCTGAAGGACCCGTAGTCTCTGAAAGAATCCATGCATCTAACAATGCACAATTGGATCACTCTCCTGGAAAAAAATCAATAGTAGTTGATATTGGAGGAGGAACTACTGATATTTGTCTGTTAGCAGATAAGGAAGTTATTTCCGAATCAGACTCTCACTTTCAACTTCTTGCTTCATGTGATGGCATAGGGGTGGGAGGAAATATGATTGATAAAGATTTTTGGATATATTTTCTTCGGTTTATATCTAAAGGAATTACCAATGGAATTATTTATGATAAACTCTCAGATGATGAGTTAAAGAATATTCTTTTGCAGCCATATATTGATGATCTTGATCATGCTATAGAAATGGAAAATGCATGGTTGGCTTTTAAGCATAAAGTAGTCAAGAGTTTCACGATTCCTAAAGATTATCGAAAATGGCTAATAAATAACGGACACAGCTCTGTTGCAGACCGTGTAACGGATATTCTCATTGGACAAACTTCGTTTGACGCGGCGGAGTTGTATGAACAAGCTTTTGCACCCACTTTTAATAAAATTTCTCAATGTGTGGAGTCTTTTCTAAAGACTCATAATCATTTAATAAAAGATGATGTTGAAAATCTATCTTTAATATTTGCAGGAGGGCTGTCTCTTAATCAAAAGCTTCGTGATTTAATTATGTGTAAAATAAATGCGATGTTTTCCATAAATGTCTCTACTAATATTGCCAATACCCCACTTCGTGCCTCTGGCAGCATTATGGATGGAGCATCCTATTTATTACTTTGGAGACGTTTCATTCAGCGGGAAGCTCCTTTCTACATTTACGATTGTGCTACGAGCAATTTGATGGCTTTACAAGAAGCATATAAGGAGAAAGGTGTGTTGATGAAATATGGAGAATTGAATGCTATTTCGCAGAAAGATGTTGAAGAAAGAAAGGCGTCTAATGATAAGGTCTGTGGATTTCCTGTTGCTATAAAAGGAGCAGACCTTTTAGATTATAGATGCTCATTCTGTGCTGTAAGAGAGGAACAAAAGTCTATAGAATTGAGTTTTTATGGCTCAGATGAGATAATAGTTCATCCTCAGGATAATATATTAGCGTGGGAACTAGGGAGTACTCTTCTTCCAAATTATCGAAATAAATCTTACGTTTGTATTGTTGATTTTAATGAGACTAATACCGGGAATCTTCATTATTATGTTACCTTAGAAGAGTCAAACGAACTTATAAAAGAGGGAAATATTTCCCTTACGAATAAGTCTAAAAAATGATTGTAGAAATGAATGTATATCTCATATTATTTGTGGTGATTTTTAACGCTGTGTTTCTTGTAATTATTCTTCTGTATTTGATTAATATATTCGAGAAAGTGTTAAGTGACAATCCCGTAGTTCGAATTAACAGACAGAATCATGAGCTTTTTGATCGTCTCTCGGCTCTTTTAAAAGAGGTTGCTGATATTAAAAAGGGGTATCAAGAATCCATAAGTGAGCGGAAAGAATTCAGTGAGTTAATATTTTCTAATGTTGAGCAATGCCAGAAGGGACTTGATGAATTGACACTATTATTGAAGTCTCATGATGTTTCGGCTTCTTCATCCTCTGCAGTAGATCAGATAGCCTATAATGATGCTGTTATTGCATTTAACAATATCAATAACGAGCTATACGAATTAAGACAGTTGCCAGAGATCGGCATGGTGTTGATGGAGGCCTTGGTGATGGATAAAAATCCGACGATTGATTTCAGTTCACTTGCACAAGATAAGAAGGAATTAATAAATAATCTCAAGAGTAAAATCTCGTTATTTAATATGAATTACCGGTCTCAAATAGTATCTTTTCTTAGTGCAAAAGGAAGAGATTGGAAAGACTGTGTGAGGTTTCCTTTGAATCAAAACTTTGATGGAACATGGGACGAACATCTTCTTGGAGATGATATCATGCCTGATTACCGGATAAACCGTGTAGTTCAACTAGGTTTTGAGTTTCCCGATTCAAATATAATAGGCAGGCGAAAATCTAAGATTTTATAAAAACAATCAAAATACTGACATAAATGGATTATGTACCTCAAAAAGTGAAAGACTTATTTATTGAGTTTTTTAAAAAATGCTCTTTATTTAAGGGAAAGGATTACAAGAAAGAAATCCTTAATATTACTGTAGATGAAGAGGAAAGAATGGATCTTGAGGAGCTTTTTCAAGCAACTGAAGATTTCTATGCTGAGCGTGAAGCTCTTCAAGCATCAGGGTTGCCACCACATGCTTATTTGGAAAGAGAGTATCTTAAGATTTGGGAACAAGAACATTTGGGAGCGTCAGAAGAGGATAGGCGGAAAGCAGTTGAAGAGATGAATGCAATTCTGTCCGAAAGTATTATTATTGAGATGGATGCTTTGATAAAAGATGGGCAAGATGATCTGGCGCTTGAACGCCTGAAAGCACGGATTGATGCGACTGATGAAGAAACCAGAGAACAGATAATTGATGAGCATATGACTTCCATTGGCGCTTTTGAATGTCAATCGGAAGATACTCTTGATGAAGAAGATACTCATTTGGAAAATAAATAGGTATATAATGGAAGCAAAAGATATCACTCGTGAATTAGTAGCCTTAGAACAAGGTATTCAAAGGTTGAGGAAAAGTAATAACTGGCTGAAGTTAGGATTGAATGAAGAAGATTTTCAGAGTCAAGAAATAATTGACTATCTACAGCGTCCATTGGGAGAAAATGTTCAACTGGATATCGAAACAGAAAATAAAATAAAAGCAGCAGTTTATCTTTCTGTTAAACGCAGTAAATGGAAACCAAGAAAAATAGCAAAACAATTGGCGGAAGCTGCTGCAGAAGCTTTAAGAGATGCACGTTTAATAAGTTTATATGAGTCAAATAAGATTGGAGCCAAGCAATATAAAGAAGAATGTGAAAACAATTTTGTTTCAAAAGTCGTTTCAACGACAAAACATATAAAGAAACGGTATGGTAGAAAATTAGTAAAAGGCGTTTTGGCCACTGCGCTAGGACTCGTAGGGGGACCTGCAGGTTTAATTGCTGGTGGAATAATGCTTGTTTCTGAAATCATCCCCAAAAAAACAAAAGAGAAGATACGTAAAAAGGTAAAAGAAGTGGCATTGAAAGCTGCTGAAACTATATCACAGGGTGTTATTAATTTATATCGCAAAGGAGAAAAAATAGCTTCTCGTGTAGCTGAAAAGGTTGTAAAGGCTGCAGAGAATGTGGCTGAAGGAATAAGTGTTTATGCTGCTCCTGTGGTTGATTGCATAAAATCTGTAGCTCATACAATAGTAGAAGAGGTTAAAGAAGTTGGGGTAAAGGTTAAACAAGGAGCAAAAAAAGTCTGGAAATGGCTAACAGGGAAATAGTTATTAATCCAATAATAGAACCGCAATTTCTGATGGAAATTACGACTGCTATATTATCGGTACCAATTGTTTTTGTGCCACATTATCATTATAGTTATCTGGATAATGCGTTGGCCCAATTAATTTCTACAAGTCAAAAAACACATTGCGGATTGAACATTTCTTACGATGATCTTGTCGAGTTTGACATTGCACGAGGAAGTATTGATTTTAATACTAAGAAAAAGGATGAATGCTATAAATTACCATCTTTTTTGACTGATTTATTAGACAATGAGAATGGTTTGGGTAATAAGAAAATTTATCTTTTTAAAGGGGCTTTGAAATCTCTGTTTTCTGATGAAGAATGTGTGCTGCAATTATTACAGTTTGCCACTCTATATGAAAAGGGAGTATTGGAACAAACCAAAACTCTCATATTTATAGATGATATTCCAATCTCGTCTTTTCCGTCAGTCTTAATTCCACATACTCAAGTTGTCAATATCTTACTTCCCTCTGCAGAAATAATTGAGGAACTACTTTTGCCTATTCCTCTTTCTAAGTCGATTCTTTTAACTGATGAGAGGGAGGCTTATTTGACATCACTTATTCGCACATTTCAAGGTCTCCATCAACTTCAGATAATAAATATACTGCGGTCTGTCTTGGTACGAACAGGAGGTTATCTTTCTAGAGTGGCTCTTAATATGGCTGAAACGGAGAAGAAAAATTTGGTAAAGAAAACAGATACTCTTGAAATAATAGAGACGGATATTACTTTGAAACAAATCGGGGGATTGGAAGTTCTCCAAAAGGATATTCTCCAAAAAGCGAAGTTTTTTAAAAATTTATCTCTCGCTACAAGTCATTCTGTTAAATTGCAGATGCCGAAAGGAATACTCATTCTTGGAATGCCTGGATGTGGTAAAAGTATGATTGCTAAAGCAATAGCGGATGAATTTGCAATGCCTCTTTTAAGACTTGACGTTAATAAACTTATGGGGAAATATGTGGGAGAGAGCGAAGAAAATCTTCGAAAGGCTTTACAAACAGCCGAGTCTACACATCCTTGTATCCTTTGGATTGATGAAGTTGAAAAAGCTTTTGCAGGAACTCAAAATTCGAGTGGAAATGATTCGTTGATTATTCGTCTTATGGGATGTTTTCTAACATGGATGCAAGAAAGGAAAACGCCTATATATGTTGTTGCCACAGCAAATGATACAATGAGACCGGAATTCATGAGAAAAGGGCGTTTTGATGAAGTTTATTTTGTGAATTTTCCAACCGAATCAGAGTGTGTGGATATTTTATTGAAGAAGCTTAGCCGCTATAATAGTCCCGATTCAATATTTGATTTTCAAACACTAACAAAAGGAGAATATCAGAAGATAGCACTAGCTATGCAAGGTGGTGTCTATGGTGGCTTTGCCGGTTCGGAGATTGAAGCGGTTGTTTCTATGGTTATGGAGAATGCATTTATCAAGTATTTGGGTATGTCGAGTCAACATCGTGTGCCAATTAAAGTGGATGATTTTCTATCTGTAATTGCATCAATGAAAGATGCTGTTATGGCTAATCAGAAAGGAAAATTAGGACAAAAAACGAATGTTGAGAGAATACTGGAGATTCAAGAGTGTTACCATTTTAAATCTGCATCAAATAAAAAAGATTAATTGAGAAAAATATGGAGGAATGTATTTCGCATAATGAATTATTATTTGTCAATAATCGATTCTGTCTCAATATAGAAGACTTTATAAATTCTATAAGAAGCATTAAAGATGATTTTGAGGCTTTGAATTATTGGCTTGTTCCATTAATTTACGATGGTGTTCTTCTTAAGTGGTTACAACAAGTAGGAGAAGAAGAAGAAGGAATGGCACTTGTCAAACAGATTGAAATTTCAAAAGACAGGAGCGAAACCGCTCAGGCAACGATCAAACGTCTTTTATTAGAACTGGATTTACTGAATTAGCCATTCTTCGAAAGTCTCTATTATTTCAGATATAGGTTATTTTATCTACCTGAAGCATAGCTTTGAGGAACGAAAAGCACAGCTTTAGCCTACCTAAAACTGTGCTTTAGAGAATTGGTAAGACAATATTTGATTTCCCTACAGAGATATAATTCTTTCTATTCCCTTCACCTTTCTCCTGAACGCTTGATGAATAGGGGGGGGACAGGTGAAGGGGTAATCTTCACCATTGCATTCATATCGAAAGAATGTCGTTACAATACTTTCTAAAATCATTGTATCAATTGTAAAAAACACTGTGATGTTTTTTTTAAATCATCTCAATGTTCTAAAAAAACATCACAATGAAAATAATAATCTATGAGCATATCCCATTTTCAAGGTAAGCGTCTCCGCGATTCTATCTTGTCGTCCTTTTTTCATTCTTATATTTTTGC
>OBZV01000019.1_pt1 | contig 205261 bp, 145 predicted proteins | sample 1501581 | NCBI WGS metagenome assembly OBZV01 (sample SAMEA2580257, study PRJEB22360) | human gut metagenome | biome: human gut; feature: human-associated habitat; material: faeces | place: Denmark | collected 2008/2010
AGCGAAGATTATTTATTCACAATAGAAGAAGTACCACCAAATTTGACGAAGAACCGTTCTTGTGATATAAAAAGCAGTAGCTTTGCAATAACATAATAATGATATACCATGAAACGCATTGGTCTTTTTCTCTTTTTCATAGGATGTTTCCTTTTATCTCTTCCGGCGACGAACTATTTTGTGGCCATCAATGGAAATGATTCGAACAGTGGGACGATTGATAAGCCTTTTGCCACCTTGGGCAAAGCACAATCAAAAGTGATGGCAGGAGATACTGTATATATCCGGCAAGGGACATATCGAGTGTCGGAAGCAGAGATAATGGAACATTATACAGCTGGAAGTACCACTTGGAGCCGGGTGTTTAAAATGTCAAAGAGTGGAACTGGTCCGGATAAACGAATCTGTTACTCTGGCTATAAGAATGAGCGTCCTGTTTTTGATCTTTCGGAAGTAAAGCCGGAAAACGAACGTGTTATTGTATTCTATGTGAGTGGCTCTTATTTGCATTTCAGAAATATAGAAGTAGTGGGGACACAAGTGACTATTGTAGGACATACCCAGTCCGAATGTTTTCGCAATGAAGGGGGCAGTGATAATGTCTACGAGCACTTGTCGATGCATGACGGCATGGCTATCGGCTTCTATATAGTGACAGGTAAAAACAATCTGGTGTTGAATTGTGATGCATACAATAATTATGACCCTGTATCCGATGGCGGTAAAGGAGGAAACGTCGATGGATTCGGGGGACATCTTACTTCGCCCCAATATACGGGTAATGTATTCCGAGGCTGCCGTGCCTGGTATAATAGTGATGACGGGTTTGATCTGATAAACTGTCAGGCAGCTTTTACCATTGATAACTGTTGGTCTTTCCTGAATGGATACACGAAAGATGGTGGCAAGGCGGGTGATGGCACCGGATTTAAGTCGGGAGGATATGGAATGAGTGATAATCCCAAAGCACCAAGTGTAATTCCCATGCACACCGTCCGGTATTGTCTTGCTTATATGAATAAAAATAAAGGTTTCTATGCTAACCATCATTTGGGAGGAATAGCCTGGTATAATAATACAGGTTATCAGAATCCGTCTAATTTCTGTATGCTGAATAGAAAGACTGCATCGGAAGCTGTTGATGTGCCAGGGTATGGTCATATTATTAAGAATAACTTGTCGCACAAACCGAGATCTTCGGGAAAGCATATCATAGATGTTAATCAAGCGGAATGTGAAATAGTGAATAATTCTTTCCTTCCGGTGGGGATGGTTGTGACGGATGATGATTTTATCAGTCTGGATGCCTCTCAACTCACTCTACCTCGTAAGTCGGACGGAAATCTTCCTGATATGGATTTTTTGCGATTAAAAACAGATAGTCAATTATATAATGCCGGAGTGGGGTGTTTTCTTACAGAAGGTGATGAAGATACTGCTTATGGATGGTTGGAAGATACAGCTATCTTTGTTGAAGGGGATGTTGCAAAAGTGGTAGGTAAGGGTGCGGAGGCTTTTGTGCATTTTTATATTAATGGGAAGGAGGTCTCTTTTTCTGATAGACAAGTAGACTTGTCTGTTTATAAAGGAGAGATTGATTTACAAGCGACAACAGATAATGGCGAAATAACTAAATTGAAAATTATCAGATGATTGAAAAATGTAGATTCTTTCCTCTATTGCTACTATGTGTCCTTTTTACATCATGTAGCAAAGAAGAGGTTCTTGCAGAGGAAGCAGGCATGACTGGAAATCCCCATTTCACTTGGGATACTACTGTCGAACTGGAGCAACCGAATAACTGGTGTATGACTTTGTCCACAGAAAAGATTGCGATAACTAATATTGCAGAAGGTAGACAGTATATACTTACTTGGAAAGGAGGACTCACAGCCGGGCAGAAAACTGATGGAATATTAAAGACTGTTGTACGAGGTGAACAGACAAGGAGTACGGATTTAGAACTGCTTGAAATAAAAGATTCGGGTAGTAACACTTATGAGTTCTTTCTCCGTGGTGGCGGACGTAAAGGAGAAATTGTGATTACGAGATAATATTCTGCCGGGGAAAATAAATCTCCAAACGTCGATATAAGAAAAAAGTCTATTTGTAGCGTGTCTTCTTTTATAAAGAGGATGCGCTTTTTATTTAGGAGACGGAGAAACTGTACTGATTTTAGGTATGTAGAAAAGTGTATCCGGATATGGAATATTGTATACGAATAAGTAGTATTTGAGGCTTTTGCATGGAACTCCATAAGAAAATCAATATCTCCATATCCTTAAGCTTGGGGTGAATAGGCAGATGCGATACTTTTGCAGAAAAAGTAATAAGCAGTAGAAAATGATAAAATCAGCAATTTTAATAGTAGCGGCATGTTGTAGCTTACAACTATTTAGTCAGGAGAAATTTCCCGATGGTAAAATGATACCGGATTGGTTTTACCAAAATGAGAAAACTGATATCAGTATAATGGGAAAGAAATTCTTGATTACAGATTATGGAGTAGTGAATGACAGTACACTGCTACAAACTGAAAGAATCCAGACCGTTATAGATTTGGCATCCGACAATGGTGGGGGAGTTGTTGTCATTCCGGAGGGTACTTATCTTAGTGGTGCACTTTTCTTTAAACCGGGAACACATTTACATCTGGAATCAAAGGCTATATTAAAAGGCAGTGATGATATTAGCAACTTTCCTGTAATAGAAACACGGATGGAAGGACAGAATCTGAAATACTTTTCTGCCTTGATTAATGTTGATAAGATTGATGGTTTTACTCTTTCCGGGAAAGGAACGATTGACGGAAACGGTGAACGATACTGGAAATCATTCTGGTTGCGGCGGCGGGTTATTCCTAAATGTACTAATATGGATGAATTACGTCCCCGTTTGCTTCATATATCCCATAGTAATAACGTACAGATTTCTGATGTACGGCTGGTGAACTCTCCGTTTTGGACGACTCACATTTATAAGTGTGATAGTGTAAAACTCTTGGATTTACATATCTATTCTCCTTCTTCCCCTGTAAAAGCTCCCAGTACAGATGCTATTGATATTGATGCATGTAAAAATGTACTGGTTAAGGGATGTTATATGTCTGTCAATGATGATGCGATTGCTCTAAAAGGCGGGAAAGGACCCTGGGCGGATCAAGATCCCGATAATGGTGGCAATTGTGATATTATTATTGAAGACTGTACTTTCGGATTTTGTCACGGAGTGCTGACTTGTGGAAGTGAGTCAATCTATAATCATAATATAATTCTCCGGCGCTGTGATTTGGATCAGGCTAAACGCCTTTTATGGTTGAAAATGCGTCCGGATACTCCTCAACAGTATAAGTACATCTTGGTTGAAGACATAAAAGGGAATGTTCGCAATTGTATCTTTATTGCTCCATGGACACAGTTTTATGATCTGAAAGATCGCAAAGATATGCCGGTCTCATATTCCAGCTATATAACGATGCGTAATATTCGCCTGGATTGCGATTCCTTTTTTGCTGTAGAGAAATCAAATCAGTACAAATTATCCAATTTCTGTTTCGACAATCTGGCTATCAAGGCGAAAAAGGATGTGAAGATAGATGAAAACATAATTGATTCACTCATCATAAGAAAGGTTGAAATAACTAAGGTGAATTAAAAAAGAATGGCAGAAAGACTGGAAAATTGTACATAGCCTGTAAAATCGTACAAAAACGACGTCTGATAGGCTGTACGCATATGAATTTACATAAGAAAGTCGAATTCTCCATATTCCTTTTCTTTAATTCTGCCATGTAATACGGTATCTTTGACATGTACTTATTTAGTAAAACATTGAATCTAAAACTATAAAATACAATGAAATTCTGTAGAATTATTTTTTGTCTGTGGCTATTGATCTGTTTTTTTCCTTTGGGAATTTATGCAGATATACAACTTCCCTCCATATTATCAGATAATATGGTACTTCAGCAAAATGCGAAAGTACGTTTCTGGGGAAAAGCGCGTCCTGGAGAGAAAATCCAGGTAAAGACTTCATGGGATCATAAGAAATATAAGGTGGTTACTTCAGAAAACGGTCATTGGGAATTGATGATACAAACACCGGCAGCCACTTCCGGACAGTCTGTGATATTGAAAGGCGATAATAAGATTCGTATCAATAATGTATTAATAGGTGAAGTTTGGCTTTGTACCGGACAGTCAAATATGGAATTTCCAGTAGCTCGTAATCCGCAAGTGAAATGGAAAACAGGAATGCTGAATGAAGCGGAAGAAATGAAAGATGCTGATTTTCCGGAAATCCGCTTGTTTCATGTAGAGCACCAGATGGCACCTGATGGTGAAAAAGAGGATTGTACTGGGAAATGGGTGGTTTGTAATTTGGAGAATTTGAAAGACTTTTCTGCTATAGGATTTGTCTTTGGGCGTAAATTGTATAAGGAATTGAGTACACCAGTTGGCTTAATTCAGTCTACTTGGGGAGGAACACATGCCGAATCCTGGACAAACATGAAAGTGATGGAAAACAATCCGCTGTATGCCGATGTCTTAAAACAATATTCAAAAGAAAAGGTGAGTAGGGAAAAAGATAAGTGCAAGGTTCCGGCTACTTTGTGGAATGGTATGATTGCTCCTATAGTAGGATACACTGTAAAAGGAAATATCTGGTATCAGGGAGAATCCAACTCTGTTCGCTATGAGAAATATCAGGAAGTATTTACTAATTTGATAAATAGTTGGCGGAAAGAGTGGAATCAGCCGGATATGCCATTCTATTTTGTACAGATTGCACCACATTATAAACAACCGGCAGGTATTCGTGAAGCACAATTAAAAACATGGTTAGGTGGACTTGAAAACATTGGTATGGCAGTAGTGACGGATGCAGCCGATTCTACAGACATACATCCACGAAATAAAGTTGCACCGGGCGAACGGCTGGCAGCTTGGGCATTAGCAAAGCAATATGGTAAAAAGATTGTTTATTCAGGACCTCTCTACAAATCTATGAAAGTGAATGGGAGAGAAATTACATTAGATTTTGATTTTGCGGAAGGTGGCCTGCAGACACCTGACAATGAACCGGTAAAAGGATTTTTTATTGCTGGTAGTGATGCGCGGTTTTATCCGGCTGAAGCCGTAATTGATGGAAGTTCGATCACACTTTCTTCAACTTATGTCTCTGTACCTGTAGCTGTACGCTACGGTTATGGGACTTTCTTTAGAGTGAATCTGTTTAATAAAGCCGGACTTCCGGCAGTTCCTTTCCGTACGGATTCTTTTGCTCCCGACACTTATTATCGTCTGTTTGCCGATTCGGAAATTCGCCGTTTCCCGGAAGCTTGGCAGTTGGATCATGGAAAACGCCTGTATTTTGGCTATGCGCAAGGTGTAGGTTGTTGCGCGATATTACAGGTCTGGAAGAAAACAGGAGACCCGAGATACTTTGATTATGTAGAGGCATGGGCTGATTCTTTGGTAGATGATAAAGGAGATATTCATTTATATAAGAAAGAAACCTATAATTTGGATTATATAAATTCCGGGAAAGTTCTTTTTGATTTATACAATGAAACCAAAAAAGAGAAATATAAATTGGCTATTGAGAATCTGATAGATCAATTGAAAAAACAACCTCGTACAACAGATGGAGGTTTTTGGCATAAAAAAATATATCCTTATCAGATGTGGTTGGATGGATTGTATATGGCTTCTCCTTTTATGGCTCGATATGGAGCTGAATTCAATCATCCGGAATGGATTGATGAGGCTGTTAAACAGTTCACTCTCTGCCATCAACATACTTATGACGCCAAGACCGGACTTTATTATCATGCATGGAATGAGGACCGGAGCCAGCGCTGGGCTGATCCGGAAACCGGACATTCTCCTAATTTCTGGGGACGTAGTATCGGTTGGTGGTTTATGGCTTTGGTAGATGCTTTGGAATATATTCCCCAAGATCATTCAGGTTATCCTGATATGATCAAATGGACGAAGGGATTAGCGGAAACTCTTTCAAAATACCAGGATAAAAACGGTTTATGGTATCAGGTAATTGACCAACCTTTGCGTACCGGTAATTTCCCGGAAGCTTCTGTTACAACACAGTGTATGTATGCCTATATGAAAGCTGTGAATAAAGGATACATTGATAGTCGGTATCGTGCCATTGCAGAAAAGGCTTTTAAAGGTCTGTGCGATAAATTACTGATTTCCAATCCAGACGGAACATTGACATTAACCAAATGTTGTCAAGTAGGTGGATTAGGTGGTAAGCCTTATCGGGATGGCAGTTTCGAATATTATATAGGAGAGAAAATGAGAGATAATGACGCAAAAGCGACAGGACCTTTCATTATGGGATGTATTGAATTGAACAAATAATATAGAAATAGAAATGATAGGAGATTTTCGACTACTGTTTCAATTAATGAACTAATAAAATGTAATACCATGAAAAAAGAACAAATCATCAAATCGATGTTATTTTTAATCATTCCTTTGCTTGCTATCTCATGTGAAGGTAATGGTCTTATGGAATATGAAGAGACTGCATTGATGCAAGGAGATGCGCAGCAAGGACTGTTAAGTGATGGAGCAAGTGATAATACATGTATGGTTAATCTGAATTTATTCACAAAACCTTATTTTGATTATCAGTATAATACGGGTGACAATGTAGATGAGTGTTATGTATATATTGATGGTCAAAAACCCTTTGAATATATTAGTTTAAAAGGTAATGAAAATGTAGGATGTAACCTTCCGATATCTTTTGGAAAACATAGAATAAAATTGAATATAGAAATTGATAATGGAAAATCATATACATATCCGATTGAACTATGCAATGCTTTGGTAACCTTAAAGAACGGTGAAGCAAGTACGGTGCTCTACGATAGAATTATTCTTAAAAGGGCAGATTCTTCTGTCACAAATTCAGCCTTTACAGTTGAATTTGATGCATATTTTCCTTACACTGAAAATAAAGACTACACATTAGATATTATATTAGGATTTTATGATGAAACATATGATGACGGTTCTTCTGGGCCTTATGTAAACGGAAACGTTAGTGTTTATACTTATTATCAATGGAAACCCATATTTGAACCTGCTAAACCTGTTTATAGCGACTTTGTTCTTGGAATTGTATATAATTCTACTCAAAAAGAATATTGTTATAAAGGATATTGTGAACAAGAACTTTATATAGATAGGAATGGAATGGCTATTAATAATGTAAATTGGCATAAAATGGTTAGATTGCCAAATGGTGATGATATTGGCTATAAGTTATATTTAATAACAGGTATATGGGCTAAATTACAGTCGAATATTGATACTATGTATGGCGAAACAGAAGTTTCGTGGTATTCAGCTTATTATAGAGTAAAATGGGATGACGGAGAATATTCAGAATGGTATCCTATAGATGAATTAGACGAATCTTCAGTTGGGATAGATGCTACTATTGATTATTATCCCAACATTGAGATTGTATGTTTCAATACCAAAGAAATTCGGGATGCTTATGCATCACAATGGGGCATTGTACCTTAATAACTAAAAAGTCTTGATTTTTACGTATAAAGATGGGGATCAATATTAAAATAGATATTCAACTACTAATTACGTAAATAGCAAAATAATCAAGTATACTTGACAATGGATATACAATTTTTTAGGTTTGAATTTAATTTATTAATCAAATGAGTATTTATTAATTATTTTATATATAAAATGAGAAACACAGCAACTTTTCAAAAAAAGGCATATCCAATTGCCGTGAGATGCTTAACAAGCATTTTATATTTCTTTTTGTTTTCGCTTTCCTCGCTAGCGGCTTGTGTAGACAAAGAACCTGTAGATGAGGAGGATGCAGATCCTGCCATCAATCCTCACAGTTCATATCTGGAGGAGGAAGAAAGTGGTGGAAATACAAATTCCGGTCCAGCATTTCCTGTCTTTGCTGACAATGCACGGGCATTTCCGGGCGCAGTAGGATATGGTAGAAATTCTGAAGGAGCTCGTGCTAGCAATGCTCGAGAAGTTTATGTCGTAACTAATACGAACAACAGCGGTACAGGTTCGTTGAGAGATGCCGTCAGTCAGCCAGGTAGAATTATCGTATTCAATGTAGCAGGTAAAATTGATTTAAACAAGCAAGTACTTGTGTTCTTAAGTAACCAGACGGTTCTCTGTCAAACAGCTCCTGCTCCTGGTATCGTGCTTTATAATGGCAGAGTTTCTTCCAGTGGAGCTAATAACGTGATTATTCGTTATCTGCGTATGCGTGCCGGCAGACAAGTTGATGGTGCTGATGAAATAGATGCAGGAGGAGCAGCTCACGGTCATGACCAAATTTATGACCATTGTTCTTTTACATGGGCAACAGATGAAAATTTCTCTTTCAACAATGAGAAGCAATCCAAATCTCTTTATAATTGTACCATACAAAATTCAATCGTTGCTCAAGGATGCCAAAATCACTCATGTGGAGGTTTAATGCAAACTTCCATAGACTGTGGAATTACCTGTTTCCGTAATTTGTTGGCAGATAATAAAACTCGTAACTTCAAAGTTAAAGGATTAAATCAATACGTTAACAATGTAGTCTATAATTGGGGAAACGGAGCTGCTTATAATGCGGGAGGTGATTCTTCCGGAGATTCTAATACTGTTATTGAGAATAACTATTTTATTAAAGGCCCGGCTTATACTTGGGTAAACACAGCATATCCTTCAACAACAGATAAGACTCTGTTTGAAGATGAAACGAAATATCATTTTAATCAAATAAGTAGTAGTGGAGATTATTTAGTGGATACTTACCAACAAGTGAATCCCACTAAGCCATTTACGGGCGGAACAGGTACCGGAACATTCTCTTCTTATTGTATAGGTAACTATTACGATGAAGATAAAGATGGTACATTAAACGGGATTGAACTAACACAAGGTAATTGGAGTATCTATTGCAGTGGTGCAATGAACTTTTTAAGTCAGCCGGATGCACAGCATCCGGAAATTTTGGGCAAAACCAGTGCCACTGAGGCTTATCATTGGGTAGTTAGCAATGTAGGACCGGTTTTACCCATACGTGATAATGTTGATTCATTTATTATTGATGAATTAACCTCCTTAGGAACTAAAGGTATGATTCTCCGCAATCAACAATTAGAAATCCAATATCCTCTTGCCAATACTTGGGATGCAGAATTTGCAGTAAACGCAACTGGTCCAATAGATACGGATGGTGACGGTATACCTGATGATTTTGAGGACAAATGGGGATTAAATAAAAATAATGCAGGAGATGCCGTCCGGATTGCAGAGAACGGATATACAATGATTGAAAACTATGCTCTTTCACTTGAATTCCCGGATGAATATGAGAAGGCTTGGAAAGAAGCATACGGTGAATAAACAACTAATTAGAATTTTAATAAATGATTGAACAATGAAAGACACTACATTTTTACGAAAAATGCTATGGCTGTTATGCTTTCCATTAATCCTACTTTCGTGTGAGGACAAGATGGACGAGCACTATGAAGTGCCCGATTGGGTAGCAGACAATGCATGGGAAGTATTAAGTTCCGGCGAACACGGAAATTATTCCATCTTCCTACAGGGACTTGAGATTGCTGGCTACAAGCAAATGCTAGAAGGCAAAGCAATCTTAACTATTATGGCACCAGATGACGATGCTTTCAGAGCTTATTTGAATGAGAGAGGTTATACTAGCATTAGCGACATGCCGGTCACCGAAGTAAGTAAACTCATCGGCTACCACATACTTTATTATTCTTATAATAAAGAGAAGTTAGTCAATTTCCGTCCGACGGGAAGCACGGAAACGGAAGAAGAGCAGAATGTAGGAGCAGGACTGTATTACAAACACCGTACAAGAAGTAGCGATGCTCCTACTATTGAGACAACTTCTGCAGGTTCTACTGTTATGGTATATCATTTGGAACGTTACTTGCCGGTATTCTCTTACCGCTACTTCCAGACGAAAGGTATCAATGCGAAGAGCAATTATGAAGCCTTCTACCCTAACTCTACCTGGACGGGAGATGACGGTTTTAATGTATCCAATGCATCGGTAAAGGAATATGGAATCATTGCCAATAATGGCTACATTCATACTGTCGACCGGGTTGTTGAGCCATTGGAAACGATTTATACGGAGTTGAAAAGTCAGGAAGAATATTCTACTTTTCTTAATTTATACGACTCATTTGGCTACTACGTGGCCGATAATGAGTTAAGTAAATCTTATGCTGCAGCATATGGAGTAGACACACTTTACCAATATATGCATGACGGACTACCGAATATCGCCTGCGAATGGCCTACAACCAGCTATTTGAATTTCACAGCTCTGACAGCTACCGCTTATAGTATCTTCGCACCGTCGAACACAGCTATCAACCATTTCTTTGATAGCTTTTGGAAGGTCGGTGGTTATTCTTCTATGCAAGAAGTCGATGAGCTGGCGTTGACTTATTTTCTTTATCAGTTCATTTATGGAGGTTCTATGTTATTCCCTGATGAATTGGGAAATGACGAACTGAAAAATGTGTCAGGTTCAACTCTCAAGATTAACCCTGCTATGTTAAACGAAAGAATTATGTGCGTCAACGGTGCTTTCTACGGTATGAACGAGATTCAAGATCCTAGTGCATTTGCTTCTGTTATCGGACCTGTATTTCAATACAAAAGTGCCCGTTCCTTCCTTTATGCATTGGTTGGTAGTTCATTGTTTTCCTCTTACGTTTCTGACTTGGCGAAGTACATCGTATTGGTTCCTACCGCTGAGCAGTTTGAAGCTTCCGGTATCCGAACCGTTTATAGTACTCAGGGATTGGAAGCGCAGGGGGATGACGGTTGGTCAGAAATTAGCAGTTCTGCCAAACAGAGCATTGTTTATTTACATTCTGCCAGCATCCCAAGCAATCAGTCAAGTGAATTACCAGAAAGCGGGACGCGGGTAGTTCTTACGGAGTCTCCTTGGAACTACTGGTTCGTCAAAGACGGAACCATTACCTGCAGTTCAATTTTTAATCAGCAACTGAATCCACAGTTCAATGGTGAGATTTTCACGCCATTCACAAAACTTAAAGACGGAAGCAACGGAAGTGCATATAGCTTTGATGGCAATCAATTGTTCTCAACAGAAAGTGGAGACTTAGCTTATAATATCGCTATCTGTGCTGACCACAACTATCCATACTACTGTTTCGCCCAGTTGCTCCGACAGGCAAACCTAGTATCTAATCAGATTTTAATGAATCTATTTGGTAAAGGACGATTCATCGCATTCATTCCTACCAATGACGCCATACGGCAAGCATTGGCAAACAACAAAATTCCGGGAGCGACTAATGCCTCATTCGATGCCGAAGGTAATTTGACTGGTACGTTTGATGCAGCAATATTAGCAAATTACTTGAATTCCTATTTCATAACTGCTGCTCAAAATGCAATTCCCTCTTATCCGTACATAGGTTCAGATTTCAGAAGTGGACGTTACTGGAGCGAACGTGCGGCAACAATAGAAGGAGTGACTGTGCCACAGTTGATTTATACGGATAACGGAACTTCGCTGAGTATCCAGTTGGAGGGCTTTAATGCATGTCACGTAGTATCAACTTATGACTACTTCCCATTTGCATACGAAGGAGGTTGTTTCCATCTGATTGATGATGTCTTTTGATTAACAGAAAAACAGAGATTATGAAATTATTAAAATACATACTGATTGCTATCGTATTCGCAGCGACTACTGGCGAAGCTTTCGGACAAGCGAAAGTGCTTTCTGGAAAGGTAACCGAGATGTTCGGAACGACGGCAGAACCGATGATAGGAGTGAATGTCAACATCCTTAACTCCCAAAACCGTTCTTTGGGTGGTACTATTACGAATATGGACGGTATCTATAACCTTTCGATCCCGAATGAAAGCAATCTTATAATTGTCTTTTCTTATATTGGAAAAAAGAGCGAGAGAATTAAGTACAATGGTCAGACTCGTTTGAATGTCTCGATGAAGGATGATACACAGACCATTAACGAGGTGGTAATCTCGGGAAAACGAATAGAACGCAACGATTTAGGTATCAGCTCTAGGGAGCAATCTTCCGCTACGCAGAAAGTCAGTATGGAAGACTTGGTAGCTATCGCTCCTGTTACTTCCATCGAGGATGCTTTGCAAGGACAACTTGGTGGTGTGGATATTGTGTTGGGGGGAGGTGATCCCGGTGCGCGTGCTTCCATACAAATTCGTGGTGGTAGCACTCTGAATGCTAATGCCGAACCGCTGATTGTAGTAGACGGTGTACCTTATCCGGCGGAAATCGATGACAATACTGACTTCTCTACTATCAATAATGACGATTTAGGAGCTTTGTTAAATATTTCTCCGCAAGATATTGAATCAATCGAAGTTTTAAAAGATGCGGCAGCTACTGCCGTTTGGGGTACTTCCGGTGCTAATGGTGTATTGGTCATTAAGACCAAGCAAGGAGTACAGGGGAAAACACGTTTCAGCTTTTCGTCCAAATTCTCTGCTAAGTTTGAACCAGAGAGTATTCCAATGCTGGATGGTAATCAATATTCTGCTTTGGTTTCCGAAGCGCTGTGGAACAGTGCAAACTATATCGGTCTTGCCAACTCTTCCAGCTACCTGCAAATGTTGTACGGTTCTCCAGAAATCGGATACCAACCAAACTGGACGTATTTTGACGAGTATAATCAGAATACTGACTGGCTGTCCGAAGTACGTCGAAATACCCAATCGTGGGAAAATACATTTGCTATGAGCGGTGGTGGTGAAAGAGCGACCTATCGTTTCTCTTTAGGCTATTTGGACGAAGGGGGTACAACCGTTGGAACTGACTTCAGTCGCCTGAACTCTTCGTTGAATGTAAATTACAAATTCTCTGACAGATTGAACTTTAATGCGCAGTTCTCTTACGTTCAATCCAAGAGAAATAATAACTATTATAATGTACGTACGGAAGCTTTCCGTAAAGCACCGAATAAGTCTCCTTACTACATTGATGATGAGACAGGAAATCATACTTCTCAATACTTCAATCACAGCGAGCATTCTACGCTAGATCCAGCTTTTAAACAAGATGGTGATAAAAGTAAATACTATAATCCTATTGCCATGGCGAATGAAAGTGTCGACCGGACTATACAACGTGAAAGCAAAATGAACTTTCGTATCGAATATGATATATTGAGCGGACTGACTTACCAAGGTTACGTCAATATGAATATTCGTAATACCAAAGGGCGTATGTTCCTTCCACAAGTAGCTACCGGCCTTGCTTGGACAGATAGCTATGCAAACCGCAGTACAGACACATCTTCAGATCAGTTAACTATCAACACGGAAAATAAGTTGATGTACCGCAAAAACTGGAACGACAAACATGCTATCATTGCAACTGGCTTATTCCGTACAACGGAAACGAATAAATCCAGCTATGGAAGCGAGACTTCCGGTAACGCTTCTTCTGGGCTTTCCGATCCGACTATTGGAAGTGCTGTACGTAAGATTAGCTCTGGGGACTCCAAAGTTCGTAGTATCAACGGTGTAGCTTTAATGAATTATACTTTGTTGAACCGTTACATTGTCAATGCCTCGTTAGGGCTGGAAAGTAACTCAACCATGGGTAAATCAGAACGTTTGGGCATGTTCCCTACTGTCGGTCTTGCTTGGCACTTGGCAGACGAGAAATTTATGGACTTTTCGAATAATTGGATGGATGAATTCAAACTTCGTTTTAGTTTAGGCCAAACCGGTAATGCCGCCAGCGGTGCTTCGCTTTATCTGGGATCTTACGCTTCTGGTGATAACTATATGGATATGAGCGCCATTACCCCAAGTACTATGCAGCTTAACCGTTTGAAATGGGAAACAACCACTGAATATAACACCGGTTTGGATGCTTCTTTTTTGAGAGGTAAACTTCGCTTTACGGTTGATGTCTATCAGAAATACATTAAAGACTTATTGCAGAAAAAAGTAGAGATGCCGACCTCTAGCGGTTATGGAAACGGTTATGAAGTCAGTTATATGAACTCCGGAAAGATGACGAACAAAGGTTGGGAATTTCGTGTAGATGCCGTTCCGTTTGAAAATAAAGATTGGCGTGTTGGATTCTACTTCAATATTGCCCACAACGAGAATAAGATAACTGAAATGCCGGATAACTATACAGAAGAAAACTATACTTTCAACAACGGTAACTATGCATACCGTAGAGAAGAGGGTCGCCCAATGGGCTCCTTCTATGGTTATCGTTATAAAGGTGTTTATCAGAACAAAGATGCTACGTATGCGCGTGATGCCGATGGCAATGTGATGAGAGATATTTCTGGCAATGCGATCGTTATGCGGAACGGCAATGCGGCTGTAGCTCCAGGAGATGCTATCTACGAAGATATTAACCATGATGGTGTTATTAACCAGTATGATATTGTCTATCTAGGAAATTCAAATCCAAGATTCACCGGGGGAGCAGGTATTAATATTAGCTATAAGCAGTTTAAGTTATCTGCTATCTTCTACGGACGTTATGGACAGGATGTAGTCAACTCTACCCGTCTGAACAACGAATCCATGCGTGGAATTGATAATCAGAGTACAGCTGTCCTCAGGCGCTGGCGAAATGAAGGTGATCAAACTGACATTCCACGAGCACTCTACGGAGAAGGATACAATACATTGGGTTCTGACCGTTTTGTGGAAGACGCTTCTTACTTGCGTTTGAAATCGTTGTCGTTCACTTATCGTTTACCTAAGAAAGCTATTCAGCGATGGGGATTCAACAATATCGATGTGTACGTCACTGGATACAATCTTTTGACATGGACCAAATACACTGGTCAGGATCCAGAAGTGAAGACTGAAAATACTTATGCCAGAGACAGTGCCACTACACCGGCTTCCATTCAGCTTGTTGCCGGCTTTAATTTAAGTTTCTAAAAGATCTACGAATATGAAAAAGATATTTACTATATTGTTGCTATCCGGTGGTTTGTTAATGAGTGGATGCAGCGACTGGCTCGATGTACTGCCCAAAGATAAGCAATCCACCGATATGTACTGGGAGTCTTCCGAAGATGTGGAGGCTATTCTAGCACAGGGATACAGTGGTCTGCGTACTTGCGTTCCCTATATCATTAATTGGGGAGAGTTGAGAGGAAGTTCCGTGATTGTTCCTGGTAGGTCAACCTCTACTGGTTTAATCCAGAATTTTACGGTGCTGCCCAGTGTGACAACTGTTCAATGGGGTACTTTTTATCAGGTCATCGGTATGGCGAATGCTGTGCTGCAATACGCCCCAACTGTGATGGAGAAAGATGCGAGTTATTATGAATCGCAAATGAATTCGCATAGGACAGAAGCTTATTTTCTGCGTGGATTGTCGTATTTGTATCTGGTACGCAACTTCCGGGAAGTTCCTCTGATTCTTGAACCCTATGTAGATGATGCTATGCCTACTGATGTAGCTAAATCTTCCGAAGCCGAAATTTTGGAACAAATAAAGAGTGATGTGCGTGCAGCATTAGCAACCGATGCCGCTAAGGAAACGTTTGACGGAACATGGGCTACCAAAGGGCGTGCCACCAAATGGGCTTTATATGCTTTGATGGCGGAAACCTGTCTTTGGGCGGAAGATTACGAAGAATGCATCACATACGCTGACTACCTGATTAATGCTACAGCTGCTATGCGACCAGTGTTCATGTCGACACCTGGACAATGGTTCAATATATTCTATCCTGGCAACAGTAATGAATCCATCTTTGAGATACAGTATGACGAAACGAATTATGCACAAGGAAGTGGAAGCCCGTCAAGGCTCTTTCCTTACGGCACTGATATAACAACCAGTACTTATATGTATTCAGAACCGATGACTGTTCGTTTGATGAATGAATACGTTCAACATACAGGGGACGAAGTAAGCCGTACTTATTATGGTTCGTTCGCTGGAACATCTTATGCCAGCTATCCGGAGAATGGTATCATCTGGAAATACTCGGGAATGGGGGTAGCCGATCGAGAAGCGGTACGTACCATTTTGGATGCTAACTATATCATCTATCGTATGGCAGACGTAATGCTGATGAAAGCGGAAGCATTGATTCGTATCGGCGGCTCTACCAACTGGACGGAAGCACTGGCTATCATCAATCAAATACGGGAACGTTCCGAACTGAGCCCACGGAGCGAAATCACTGCAGAGAATATCAACGAGGCTACAGAAGAAATGTTATTAGAAATATTGTTGGATGAACGTGATATGGAATTTGCTGCAGAAGGAAAACGCTGGTACGATCTGTTGCGTTACGGCAAACAACAGAACTTCAAATACAGAGCTCGCTTCAAAGCAATCATAATGGAGAATAATCTGACTGCGGAAAGCAGATGGTTGAGTTCTGTTTTGGATAATGATAATGCTTGGTATTTGCCAATTCCTGCCAGAGATATATTCAATAATTCGTTATTGACACAAAATCCTTATTATGAATAACTAAATAACGACATGCGATGAAAAAAATAAAAAGACTATATTGGATGCTGCTCATCATCTTATGTGCGGCTTGTGATGATCCATATGACGGAGATACTTACGTAGTCTTCGATATGCAGCCTGCTGCAACTTATTTGTCTAATCGGTCGGAAGACTTTTCCGAATGGATTCACATCATGAAATATGCAGACTTATACAATGCGGTAAATCAGGCTACCCAATCCTTTACTCTTTTCGTTCCCAACAATGCTGCTGTGCAAGAGTTTTATACTCGAAAAGGTGTCTCTTCCATCGAAGATTTGGGTGCGGAATATGCACGTAACTTGGTGTCCTACCATATTGTACAAGACACCATTAATCAGGCAACTTTTATCGAAAAGGAAGGTGCATTAGCAAAGAGAACCGTTTCAGATGATGTTTTGATGGTATCTTTTGGAAGCGCAGAAGTTGGTGGTGGAGGTATACAGTCTGTCTATCTGAACAGTGAAGCCCGTGTACTCGAATTTGCGAATCCGGTATCCAACGGTTATGTGTATGTATTGGAAAGTACACTGACTCCGCTTACTGAAAGCGTATATGCCCGGATATCTGAAAGCGGACGTCCTTACACTATCCTAAAAGCTGCACTGGATGCTACTGGAGTGGGAGCAGAATTAAATGTTATATATGATGATGTAGTAGATGATTTGGGGCAAGTTACCCAACAGAAACGTAATTACACGTTGCTGGCTGTTTCGGATGCTGTGTTCCAAGAGGCAGGGGTTAACAGTTTGCAAGATTTGGTACAACTGTTGGGAGCAAGTAGTGATTATACTAATCCAGAGAATGCCTTATACCAATATTTAGCCTACCATGTTCTGGATGGAAGCTACGATTTGGGTAAGTTACAGAGCTTCGATACGTCAGATGCAACCTCCAAAATATGGAATACATTGAATACAGGAAGCGTGGTAAGAATCAGCAAGGAAGACAGAATATACTATCTTAACTACAGAGATGAGAACCGGGCTATTTTCTTGGAAGACTATTGTAATTTGCAAGCTAAGAACGGTTACATTCATCAAGTTTCCTCTTATCTGCCTGTAGCAGAAGCTGAACCGGAGACTGTTTTGTTTGACGTATGTAATTATTCTATAATCGGCGATTGGATAGCGGCTGGCAATGGAGAAGAGGGTATCAAATTCCAAGAATCTTTTGGAACAGCAGAGAAAAAATGTGATGTTGCAGGTCTCAACTGCTATGAATATAGCCTCAATAATCCTTCCGGTACTTTTAGCAGTTATTTTAATGTTACTTATTTCACTACCCGAACTAATAATGGTTGGAACACAGCGAATAACATGGACTTCCTGATGTTAAACTTGGGTAATACCGGTTGGATTTCCATGCAAACGCCATCCATTATCAAAGGAAAATATAAAGTGACACTGCAATTTGGATACGCTACATCTATGGATTTCATCAGAACGCAAGACAGTAAGGGGGGAAGTAATGGAGGACGAATGACTTTTAGCTTTGATGGAGAAAACTCTGTTACGCATGCTCCGTATACGACAATTTCTTCGAATACATTAGGAAGTTACTCTTATGTGATTTATGATGAGTTGGAATTTTCGGAAACTTCTACCCATACTTTCCGACTGGTGATAAATGACCCTGCGGCAAGTAAGAATGCCAGCTATCGTATATACATCGATTACTTATTATTTGAACCTATATTTGACGAATAAACCATGAAAGCAAGAAAATATATACTCGGGATAGCTCTTATCGGATTGATAGGAAGCAGTTGTACCGATACATGGAATGAGCATTATACCCAAGGCTCCAGTACAGTAAATAATACGGAGATTTCTATAGTTAATGCAACCGTTACTGATTATCTAGCTCAGGAGCCTTCGTTGAGCAATATGTACCAACTGTTCAATGAAACGGGCATGGTAAAGCAATTATTGGCGAAAGAACAGATGTACACCATTCTGGCTACAGAATCCAGTATTGCAGCGGGGGATGATCCTAAATACACTGCTCAAACCTATATCTCTGATGCATCTATCTCGCCTTCTAATCTGAAAGACGGACAACGTATCCTGATGTGGAGTGGTAAGTATCTGAATATTTCTGTTACTTCTCCTGAAACAAGAGGGACCACTGGCATTCGTTTCAATAATGCAAACGTGACTCGGGTTATTAAGTTGACTAATGGGTATTTGTATCTGTTAGATCAAGCTATTGAATCTCCAAGAAGCATGTATGAAATCATAGAGAATCTGGGGGATGATTATTCCATCTTCCGTGATATGGTCAGGTCACGTTATGTGTTGACGTTTGACAAAAATGCAAGCACAATAGTAGGAGTCGACAATACCGGAAATACTTTGTATGACTCGGTATTTACAGTAAAAGCGCCTTATTTTGAGAATAAAGGGTTTAATATCATGTCAGAGAATCTAACTGCTACGATGTTACTTCCTTCCAATGATGTCGTAAATAAGGCTTTGAACACAGCACGACAGAATCTAGCCAACTGGAATATGACACGTGCAGATAGTATTTTGGAGAATTGGGTATTTCAAGCTGCTTTCTTTAACCGTACTTACAGCAAGGTAGATTTCGAAAACAATGAAGATTTGACTTCCATATTTAGCAAACAATGGCGTACCACTGTACAGAAGGTAGACCTTGACAACCCGATCTCTATGAGTAATGGAATAGCTTACCATGTTACAGAGATGAAAATACCTACCAATGTATTGATCTACCGTCTCAAGGAGCTTTTCAGGAATTACGAATACTTGGGAGCAGCTGAGAAGGATGCATATTTCAAGTCTACAAATCTTTCATTTGAAAAAATCAGTGAAACGGATGAGGCAACATGTACAGGATGGGCAGCGTTGGGATTCCCGACTATTGGATACAGAGTACTTTATTATACACTGACAGATGCAGGGAATCAGACTTATACATTAGATTATACTCCGTTCAGGGGTGAAACTATGGGAAGTAACTATGTCGCTACTCCATATAAGATTCCTCCTGGAACCTATACCTTTACCATGGGTTTCCGGCAAAGAAAAGACTTAGGAGCGATTGCTATTTCAATCATCAAAGATGGAGTAGAAATTCCTATCAATACTCTTTCTCAATCGGTATTAAATAATGCGGCATCTTACCACTATGACCGTGATGGAGGCGGATATCCGGAAGGGATAGACGAAGCTGTTGCACAAGGATTTAAAAATAAATCTAAATATGATCGTGACGGTGGTGCTGTAGGTACAGTCACTATTCCGGGAGACGAGGCGACTGAAATTGTGATACGTTTTAATGCCTCAGGTTCTAATTTGGTACGGGCAGCATTATATCATTGGTGTCTGAAACCAACTAAGGACTGTTATTAATCTTATGAAAATAAAGACAATATGAAAAAGATACAAGTTTTATTTTTCACCCTGTTAATTTGCCTGTCTGCAGCCAATCTGTATGCGCAGGAAAAAGGCAAAATAAGCGGTAAAGTATTATCCACCCTGAATGTTCCAATTAAGGGTGCGGTAATATCCGTCACCGGAAGTGAAGATGTCACTACGGACAAGAACGGAGTATTTCAAATTGAATGTAAGGATCCGCAGAAAGCTAATATTTCAGTATGGGCTGCTGGATATTATACAGTGCTTCAGACGATAAATAATCGCAAAGAGATATCCATCATCCTGATTCCGGAATCAGAATACAAGTACAATGAGACAACGGTGTTGCCTTTCCGCGTAGAGACAAATGAAGTTACTACTTCTGCCGAGAACATTACTAAAAAAGACTTTGTGCCTGCTGGTATGAAGATAGACCGTGCCTTGGCAGGACAGATTGCAGGTTTACAGGTAACTCGCGGAAGTGGTATGCCCGGAGAAGGGAGTTTCATCAATCTCCGTGGAACACGCTCATTTGTGGGTAACAATGCCCCATTAGTTGTTATCAACGGTGTTCCTTATATACCGGACGTGAATGATTCTCCATTAATTAACGGATTGAGTCGCAATATCTTTCAGGCTTACAACCTTAATGATATTCAAAACATTACGGTTTTAAAAGGTGCAGAAGCTGCTTTGTATGGTTCTATGGGGGCCAATGGCGTTATTCTGATTGAGACGGACGGTGCGAATTCGGATAATATGAATACAGAAATCAGTTACTACGGGCAATTCGGTGTCAATTGGAACAACAAACGTATGCCGTTATTAAGTGGAATCAATTACCGTTCTTATTTGTCGGATATGGGTATGAGCTATTTCGGAAACATGGATGAGTTCTTTACCGAATTTCCTTTCATGAGTGACCCAACTAACAGTAGATATGCTAATTATTACAATAATAATACGAACTGGCAGGATGAAATCTATCGGAGTGGATTTGTAACAGAAAACCTATTCCGGGTAGAAGGTGGTGACGCTATTGCTAAATACGACTTGTCTTTGGGTTACTCTAAAGAGGACGGAATATTGAAAAGTACTCAACAGAACCGTTACCATACACAGTTGAACGGGAACTTCTTGATTAGTAAGAACTTAGAAGTGTATGCCACTGTGGGACTGGCATATATCAACGGTAATTATCAGGAACAAGGGATGAATACACGTACTAATCCGTTGCTCACCGCTTATGCACAATCTCCACTACTTGCTCCCTATCAGAAAGCTGATAACGGAGTCTTTACTCCGGTTTATTCTACTTATTATTACGGTATTAGCGAGAACATGGACTACGCTGTAAGTAATCCGGCAGCTATTGTCAATACTCTAGATGCGAACAACCGCCAATATGACGTAAATATCAAAGCTGGTTTCAATTATAAAATATTTCCGGGATTCTCCCTAAATGGTGTACTCGGTTTATATTATAATTATAATAAAGAGCACATCTTTGTTCCCGGACGTACGGATTTCACTATCATTCCTATCACCGATACATATGGTACGGAGGAAAATACAATACGGGAGGGCGTAGCGGAAGCCACAAATTTCTTTTATAACTTGAATGCATGTTATAACAAGCAATTTAACAACCGTCATGCACTGAACGTCTTGGCAGGAGTACAAATCTTGACGACTCAACAGGAGTATGATGGAGCATATGCTCGTAATACAACCAATGATTTCTATCAAGTATTGGGTTCAGCAGATGCTATTGGTCGTTATTTCGACGGTTATCAGAATAAATGGAACTGGGCTAATATCTATGGTCACGTTGATTACACCTACAATAATGTTTTGAATGCTGCATTGAATATGTCTATCGATGGTTCTTCCGCCAACGGAAGATATACCAATCATTTTCAGGTATATCCGTCAGGAGGAGTCACATGGATGGTCAAAAACATGCCTTTTCTGATAGATAAAGACTGGATAAACCGTTTGGATCTACGTGCAGAATATAGTTTGACTGGAAACAGTCGCTTCTCTTCCAACTATGGAAAATCGTATTATAGCAGTTCACCGTATATGGCGGTATCAGGTATTATACGTACACAAATCCCTAATACATATCTAAAACCGGAAGTAACTTCACAAATGAACTTGAGTCTGGATGCAAACCTTTTGAGAAACCGCATTAGCGTAGGAGTCGATTACTATCGTGGAAGAAGTAAAGATGTTATTATGAACATCGGTAAATCTGCAGTTTATGGTACGTCTGCTTATTATGCAAATGTCGGCAAGATAGATAATAATGGAGTAGAACTTTCTCTACAAGCTTCACTTATCCGTCTGCGCGATTTTGAATGGATTGTTGGAGGTAACATTGCTTTTACAGAAAGCAAAATTAAGTCATTAGGTGGTAATGAACAGGAGGTGGTTGAATATAGTGATGGTTCTATGGTGGTGAGCCATGTGGGAGGTAATCCCTATGAATTCTACGGACTTCAGGCAACTGGTGTTTATTCTACTCAAGCAGAGGCTGAAGAAGCAGGATTACTCAATAGCAGTAATCAAGCATATAGTGCTGGTGATGTACACTACATAGACCAGAACAACGATGGTCGTATCGATTCCAAGGACTATGTATCATTGGGTAGTGCCACTCCAGATTATTTTGGAGGATTTTATACCAACATCCGTTACAAACATTTCGCTTTGTCTGCCGAGTTTTCTTATTCAAAAGGAAATGAAGCTTACAACGCAGTAAGACGAACGCTGGAATCGGCTTCTTCTTTTTCCAACCAGAGTATTGCAGTAGCTAATCGCTGGAATGTGGAAGGACAAGTGACTAATATCCCGCGTGCCAGCTATGGAGATGCTATTGGAAATAATAATTTCTCTTCCCGTTGGATTGAAGATGCTTCTTTTCTACGTATGAAAAGCGTTACGTTGAGCTATAGTTTCGACAAACCGATTTGGAAGTTTTTCCGTTCCGGCACACTGTATGTGACAGGAGAAAACTTGCTTACTGCTACCAAATATTTAGGAATGGACCCTGAATTTGCCTATTCATCCGGTAATAGTGCCACACAGGGATTTGATTATGCAAAAGTGATGCAACCGAAATCAGTCAAACTGGGTATTAACTTGAAATTCTAATGATGCAGATGAAAAAGATATTATTAAACGCCGCTTTCATTCTGGCGGTTACCTTATTGGGAGGATGCGATGACTTCTTCAATCCTGATACAGATGTTACACTGGATAATGAGGATTATATATCAGAAGAAAGTGAGATGTACTCCGGCTACATTGGTATCATGACCAAAATGCAAGCCATTGGAGACAAAGTGATTTATTTGAATGAACTTCGAGGAGAAATGGTGGTGCCGACTGCAACGGCACCCACAGAACTCTACAATTTGTACAATTACGATGATGATTTAAGCGGTAATTCATACGCAGACCCTTCTGGATTCTACGAAGTAGTAAATGCTTGTAACGATTATCTTCGGAAATTGAAAGCATACGAAGAAAAGAACTCTATTAATGAAAGCCACTATAAAGCATTAGTCAGTAGTACGCTACGTATCAAAGCATGGATGTTTATGACAATCGCTAAAATCTACGGAGAAGTGGCATGGGTGGACAAACCAATGACTTCGTTGAGAGACCTGTCACAGTTTGACATATTGAATCTTGACGAAACGATGGTAGCTTGCAAGAATCTGTTAGATATTGGTTATGACAACATTGACGGGACTTACGAAACAGCATGGAAAGACTGGGTGGACCCGGATACAGAACTGGCAAATAGTGAATATCGTCGTTGGGATATGATGACTCCTCCTTACTATGCTATATATGCAGAGATTTGTTTGTGGTTAGGCAGATACCAGCAATGTATCAACCTGATACTTAATAAAATGAATAGTATCTATCAAAGTACCACGAATCAATCTATTGCTTTCTTACGTAATGATATGTTGTTCAGCCATTATACCAATTTCTTTAATAACGAGACTCCGTATGACTATGAATCGGCATCTGCAATTATGTATGACTATCAAAACAGGCAGACGAACAGCCTGCTGAAGCATTTCGACTCTGATTATCCGAATAAATATTGGCTGGCACCAGCAGAGGTTGCTGTAGAACGTTTCAGAAATAATGAATTCGGTCCGTTGGGCAATAAAGATAAAGATTTCAGAATGGGTTATACGGTATCTGAATACAATGGTAAATGGGTTATCAGTAAATTCCGTCCAACTTCTAAACCTGTACGTAACGCTTATCGCGATGATGTATTCGTATATACTTACCGCGGTGCAGACCTTTATTTTATGTTGGCGGAAGCATTCAATCAATTGGGCAGAAGATCTGTAGTAGACGCACTGATTAATGTAGGGGTCAATGCTTACTCTAGTGAGTTTGATATTGATGAAGAAGGTACTTATTCCGGGAATTGGTATGGTATTACTCCTCATTGGACGAATAACAGTACTGTATATTATTATTCAAACGGGACAACAGGTATTGGTAGTCGTAAATATGGTGACAGAGGGATTCGTGGAGTAGAAGTAAGCTATAGTAACCTAGGAGCACGTACCTTCACATCTAATGTGCAAAACAATGACGAAGAAATATTGAAAGAAATGATGTTGGAAATGGCGTGCGAAGGAAAAGTTTATCCGGCTATGATTCGTATGGCGAAACGTTATAAAGATAATAGTTTCATGGCGAAATATATTTCGGAAAAGTATGAAAGTACTGGTAATGCTGCAGCCATCCGTTCCAAAATAATGAGTGGAGATTATTTCATTAAATGGAAGTTAAAATAAAAAATCCTCAAATCATCCTTTGATGTGGATTAGGTTGGGGTGACGCGGATTTTTGAAAGAGAATCCGCGTCATTGTTTCAAATATAAATACTTTTGCAAATAACAATAACAAAGAATGATGAAAACATTAGCAGCATATATTGCAGCACTTCTTGTTTGGACAGCTTGCGGAGACGGAAAACAGTCCGTTATTGACCGTGAGGCGCTGGTAGAAAGAAATAGTCCCGTTGTTACGGCATTCGATTCATTGGCTTCCCTTTCTGTAGGAAATGGAGAGTTTGCTTATACGGTAGATATAACCGGTTTGCAGACATTTCCGGACAATTACAGCAAAGGTGTTCCATTAGGAACGCAAAGCCAGTGGGGATGGCATAGCTTTGCCAATCCGGAACATCTCACTTCGGAAGAAACCTTGAAAGAGTACGATTTTGGGCGAGGGAAGAAAGAACTTTATGCCACACAGTTCAAAGAGAAAGGCAGACAGCAAGATGCCGCTAACTGGTTTCGTGTCAATCCACACCGTCTTCATTTAGGGATTGTCGGTTTCGACGTGAAAGAAGATACGAATATTGAACAAGTGACTGATATTCATCAGAAACTTTGCTTGTGGAATGGAAAAATTGAGAGCAGGTTTAAATTAAATGGTGAAGATTATCAGGTGGAGACTGTCTGCCATCCTTCCAGTGATATGATTGCTGCTCATATAACCTCCAAGGCACATACCGGAATTTGTTTTCGCTTTCCGTATCCTACAGGAGGACACTGTGATGATGCTTGTAATTGGGAAGCCATTGATAAACATACGACGACGATTGTTACTCAAAATGAATCTTCTGCAGTCCTGAAGCACACTTTAGATAGTACAGAGTATTATATAACTTTGCATTGGGAAGGGAAAGCGACTTTGAATGAAAAAGCAAAGCATTATTTTGTCCTGACCCCGATAGACGACAAACTGGCTTTTACCTGTGCTTTTACTAGTGAAGCTCCTTCTACGCAGACTGTCACCGTGGAACAGACTCTGGAAGAAGCAAAAAACTATTGGAACTCTTTCTGGAAAGAAGGTGCGGCAGTTGATTTCTCGTCATGTACGGATTCACGCGCCAAAGAATTGGAACGACGTGTGGTACTTAGTCAATATCTGCTTGCTATTCAAAGCGCGGGTACTACTCCTCCGCAAGAAACGGGACTTACTTATAATTCATGGTTTGGTAAATTTCATCTTGAAATGATCTGGTGGCACGAAGCCCAATTTGCTCTCTGGAACCGTAGCAATTTACTCGACCGTACACTTGCTTGGTATGAAAAAGCAGAACCTATGGCACGCCAAATAGCACAGAGACAAGGATTTGACGGTGTTCGTTGGATGAAAATGACCGACCCGTCAGGAACTGAAGCTCCCTCTAAAGTAGGAAGTTTTCTGATTTGGCAACAACCCCATTTAATTTATCTGGCAGAATTGCTCTATCGTGCCGATCCGACTAAAGAAGTACTAGAGAAATATAATCGTTTAGTACAAGAGACAGCTGAATTTATGTATTCCTTTGCTACCTATGATGAACTGGAAGGACGCTATGTGTTGAAAGGTGCCATCCCCGCACAAGAAACGTTACGTGCAGCAGAAACTGTTAATCCTCCTTTCGAACTTTCTTACTGGCATTTTGCAATGCAGACCGCCCAACAATGGCGTGAGCGTATGGGGCAACAGCATAATCTGGAATGGGATGAAATGCTCGACAAACTTTCACCTCTAGCTTATAATGCAGATGGACTTTATCTGGCTGCTGAAACAGCTACAGATACTTATAAAGACATTCGTTATACTTCCGATCACATGGCAGTGCTGGGTTCAGTCGGTATCCTTCCGATGAATAAACTTATCCGGGAAGATTATATGAAAAATACATTGCACTGGATTTGGGATAACTGGAATTGGGGTAAAACCTGGGGATGGGATTATCCGATGACAGCCATGAATGCTGCCCGTCTGGGTGAACCGGAAAAGGCTGTTGGAGCTTTACTGATGGATAAACGCACAAATACATACCTGATAAATGGTCATAATTATCAAGATGGTCGTTTGCGCATTTATTTACCGGGTAATGGTGGCTTGTTGACTGCTATTGCAATGATGTGTGCAGGTTGGGACGGATGTACCGAAACTAATCCGGGATTCCCGAAAGATGGGACATGGAATGTTCGTTGGGAAGGATTGAAGCCATTACCATAATAAAACACAAAAAATATGAAATATTTTCGTCTGAATCTTATTTTAAAAGGAGGGCTTACTGCTTATTGTCTTTTAATGCTGGCGGTAATGCAATTAAATGCTCAAAGAGAGGCAAAACAGATCGGTGACTTTAAAGAATCCATCTCCTTAAACGAGCATTTGCGAGGGGCAAAACGGACGTTGCAATACCATCCTGATGGAGATGAATTTGTTTGTATCAACGGTAAGAACCGCTATACCCGTGCTTTGTATGGTAGCCATAGCCCTTTTCGTGTAGAAACAAGTGACCGGCCGGTTTTTGCGTTTTATAATAATGGACGTGGAGGAAATATAAGTTTTAAAATCATTCTTCGTGATGGAACAGAAGTCGCACTTGACCGTACCGGACATTGTGAATCCCGCTACTCGGCAGGAAAACGTACCTATTATCTGACAGACCCTTCCTGGGGAAAAGGAGAACTGCGTATTGTAGTATTGGCATTAGCCGATATGGACGGAGCTATCTGGCGTTTTTCCGCTTCGAATATGCCTAAAGGGGCTATACTTCGTTGGCAGCATGGAGGTGCTACCGGGAAACGTTTGAGTCGTAATGGAGATATGGGAGTCGATCCGGCTGATTGTTTCGAACTTCCGGCCGAAGCTGCCGACCTTGCCACAGGTGAACTTCCCTTACAGAAAGAAGCATACTTAGTACGTGGGGAAGTGCCTGAACAATCTAATGCCCGTAAACTCTATCAAAAAGCGGAGGCGGCTTCTTTGGCATTAGCCTCCCGTTTGAAAATAGAAACTCCGGACCCTTATTTGAATACCTTGGGAGGAGCGTTAGTTGCTGCTGCCGATGGAATTTGGGACGAGCAAGTCTGGTTGCACGGTGCTATTGGCTGGCGTATGCCGTTGAGTGGGTGGAGAGCCGGGTATACCGGTGATGCTTTAGGATGGCATGATCGGGCACGTACTCATTTTGATGCTTATGCGGCCAGTCAGGTGACTGATGTTCCGAATACAATTCCGCATCCGGCACAGGACTCCACAATGAATCTGGCACGTTCGGAAAAACGTTGGGGAACTCCTCAATATAGTAACGGTTATATTTGCCGGAATCCGGGGCGCAATAATCAAATGCATCATTATGACATGAATCTTTGTTATATGGATGAACTCTTATGGCATTTCAACTGGACGGGAGATACGGCGTATGTCCGTAAAATGTGGCCTGTAATTACCCGTCATCTTGCTTGGGAAAAATTAAATTATGATCCGGACAATGATGGCTTATATGATGCTTATGCTTGTATCTGGGCAAGCGATGCACTTTATTACAATAGTGGTGCTGTCACCCATTCATCGGCTTACAACTATCGTTCCAATAAAATGGCAGCTTTTCTAGCTTCCTTGATAGGTGAAGATTCTGTACCTTATCAGAAGGAAGCCGAACAAATATTGAAAGCGATGAATAAACGCCTTTGGATGCAGAGTAAAGGTTGCTGGGCGGAGTATCAGGATTTCATGGGACATCGTCGGCTTCATGAAAGTCCGGGATTGTGGACTATATATCATGCACTTGATAGTGAAGTTGCTGATCCTTTTCAGGCTTATCAGGCTACGCGCTATGTCGATACGGAAATACCTCATATTCCCGTATATGCCGATGGACTGAAAGAGGGGTATGCAACGATTGCCACTACCAATTGGTTACCTTATTCCTGGAGTATCAATAATGTGGCTTTTGCAGAGGTGATGCATACAGCTTTGGCTTATTTTCAGGCAGGACGTCCGGAGGAAGGATGCCGACTGATGAAAAGCTCCTTTCTGGATGGTATGTATCTAGGGAACAGTCCGGGCAATTTTGGACAAGTCAGTTTTTATGATGCTGCCCGTGGAGAATGCTATCGTGACTTCGGAGATCCGATTGGGGTAGCTTCCCGATTGTTGGTACAAGGTTTGTATGGTATTTTACCGGATGTTTTGAACGGTAAGATGGTGATTCGTCCGGGATTTCCCGCAGAATGGTCAAAAGCTTCTATTTCTTTGCCGGATATGACTTATAGCTTTGTTCGGGAAAAAGATGTGGATACCTATCAAATAGAGCAACGTTTTGAGACTCCTTTGGCATTGACATTACAAGTGAATGCCGGGAGAGAAGAAATTCATTCGGTGAAAGTGAATGGGAGAGAGGCTGACTGGAGTTTTGCAGAAGCGGCTTCCGGTTATCCGGTGATTATCATCCCTGCCTCTTCTGCAAAGAAATCAATAGTCGAAATTGTATGGGGAGGAAAAAGTTTGAGTTCGGTGCTGCCTGAAATACGGACGGATGCTTTAGCGGAGATCAATATCCCTTCAACTTCAGGGGCATTATTCGGTGAAATATATGATCCACAGGGAGTTTTGGTACAACCGAACGTTAGTGATACATCTATTAGAAGTACAGTCAACGATCATTTAGGGCATCATACTTTCTTTGTTCGCATGAAACAGGGACAAATGGAATGGTGGCAGCCTGTGAATATACAAATATCAGAATTAGAAAAATCATCAGTCGTTCTCCCTTTTTCACAGGTGAATACATTAGAGTGCCGGATGATAAATATGGATTCTCTGTTCAATGCGAATCTTACTGATATTTTCCGGAATAAGTATCTCACTCCCCGTTCACCTTATACCACTCTATCGCTTCCTATCCAGGGCATTGGTGAGTGGTGTCACCCGAAACTAACAGCCGATATTAACGATACAGGTTTGCGTGCGCTGGTACGTAATGAGGTGTTGACTACCCAATTGGGTATTTCATTCCGAACATTGGCTCAAGGAAAGAATATAGCTTTCACTTCTTTGTGGGATAATTATCCGGATAGCTTGAGTATTCCGCTTTCTGGTAGAGCTTCTCATGCCTATTTGATGATGGCAGGTAGTACTAACCACATGCAGTGCCGCATTGCTAATGGTATCATTCGTGTATTCTATACGGATGGCACTTCCGATGTGCTGGAATTAGTGAATCCGGATAACTGGTGTCCTATTGAGCAGGATTTCTATGTCGATGGTCAGGCATTCACTGTATCTTCTCCTCGTCCTTATCGTATTCATTTCAAGACAGGTATGGTAAGTAATGACTTAGGAAAAGATTTAGGAATAAAGGGTGTTTATGGACGTTCCATTGAGGGGGGAGCGGGTATACTTTTAGATATGCCTTTGAATCCTTCTAAAGAATTAAGCCATCTGACGTTGGAAACACTTTCGAACGATGTTGTTATCGGCCTGATGGGAATTACAATTCAATAAAACAAAAAATAAATGATTAAAAAGAGATGCATTATGATGAGAAGAACTATTTATTTACTACTTATACTGCTATTTGTGGCAGAGGTAACTTATGCGAATACTGTTGATTTTGATAAGGCGTTTAAAGAAAGTGCCCGCATCGAAAAACAGATTAAACGGACCTCTTTTCCGAAACGAACGTTTCTTATAACAGATTTCGGAGCAAAAACAGATGATGAGGCTAATCCTTGCCATGAAGCTATCAATCAAGCTATTCTACAGTGTAGTCTGGCAGGAGGTGGCACAGTAATTGTGCCCAAAGGAACTTTCTATACCGGACCTATCACTCTGAAGAGTAATGTGAATTTTCATCTCGAAGAGGGAGCTGTCTTGAAATTCTCTACGGATCAGAGCCTTTACTTTCCTGCTGTTTTAACCCGTTGGGAGGGAATTGATTGCTATAACGCTCACCCCTTGATTTATGCCTATGGCGAAAGTAATATTGCCATAACCGGAAAAGGTATAATTGACGGACAGGGTAGCATGGAAACTTGGTGGCCTATGTGTGGGGCCGTAAAGTATGGTTGGAAAGAAGGTATGGTGGCTCAACGCAATGGAGGTCGTGAACGCCTGTTGATGTATGGTGAAACATCGACTCCTGTTTACAAGCGTCTGATGAAGCCGGAAGATGGTATGCGTCCGCAGCTATTGAACTTACATTCCTGTCACACAATCTTGATTGAAGGTGTTACTTTGTTGAATTCTCCGTTTTGGGTGATTCATCCTCTTTTCTGTGAGAGCCTGATTGTAAGTGGAGTGACAGTTTATAATCGTGGACCTAATGGAGACGGATGTGATCCTGAATCTTGTAAAAATGTGTTAATAGAGAATTGTACATTTGATACGGGTGATGATTGTATTGCTATTAAATCTGGACGCAATGAAGACGGACGTAAATGGAATATTCCCAGTGAGAATATTATTGTACGCGGTTGCATGATGAAAAATGGACATGGAGGAGTAGTGATCGGCAGTGAGATTTCCGGTGGTTATCGTAACTTGTTTGTAGAAGATTGCCGGATGGATAGTCCAAATCTGGATCGTGTCATTCGTATTAAGACTAGCACTTGCCGGGGAGGGCTTATAGAAAATGTATATGTGCGTAATGTAACGGTAGGGCAATGTCGTGAAGCAGTACTTCGTATCAATCTGCAATATGAGAATCGGGAAAAATGCAAGAGAGGTTTTGATCCGATTGTCCGTAACGTGCATTTGAAAAATGTGACTTGTGAGAAGAGTAAATTAGGTGTGCTTATTATCGGATTGGAGGATGATAAACATGTATATAACATCAGTGTAGAGGATTCTCATTTTAATAATGTAGCCAAAGGAGGAAATGATATTAAAGGGGCGAAAGATGTCACTTTCAAGAACCTTTATATCAATGGTGAATTGGTGAAATAGAAGATTATTGTAGTAAATCAGAATATCCGGATATGAATGAAAAAGAAGATTTAGAAGAACTCCAATGTTTTGTCTCAAATATACAGAATGATTGGAAAACGACTTATGATGCACAAATTTATATCACATCTCTGTCTGTAATAAGTAATCATGATTGGAATAAATTAGAACTTTGGATAAATCTTCATCAGGATGGTTTTATCTATAAGTTAAGACACTATTATCCTGCACTTTCGGAAGACGATATACATATAATTCTTTTATTACGTATTGATTTTAATAATGCTCAAATTTCAGAGTTGTTTCATGTTTTAGAGAGTTCTTTTAGAATACGGCGTAGTAGATTGAAGAAAAAAATGAATGTTACTTGTGAATCTATTACAGATTTTGTCAAATCATTGTATTTAGAATAATTCTCTTTTTTATATTAAAACCATATATAAATGTGTGTATAAGTAAATGTATACGCATTTGTATATGGTTGATCTTTTTCTCTTAACTTAGAAATGTATTCTTTTGCAACAAATTATCATTGAAAAACCTTTTTTATTCATACTAATATTATGGAAAAATACAGATTATCATCGTATGCAATATCGATAGAATTAGAAAGTGAACCTAACGATAGTCTATTAATACATGGCTATACCGGTGCTATAGATTTAATAGATAAATCCATAGTAAAGTTTCTGATAGAAAATTCTTTTTTTGATAGGGCTATGCTACCTTGTGAAGAAAGTACAAAAGATGCTCTTGAAAGAAGAGGATATATCACTTTACAAACAGAAGATGAAGAAAAAGAATACTTTAAACGTTTAGCAACAGCACTTTTTAGAAAAGAGAGTATGCTACGTAAAGGTTTTACTTTTCTAATTACTTATGATTGCAACTTTCGTTGTCCCTATTGCTTTGAAAAAGATATTCAGAAAGATGGAACAGCGTTCACCAAAGAGATGGTGGATAAAGCCTATCAAGCGATATTACAGATAGCACCAGATGAAAGATTACGCTCAAATTCAATAACCTTGTATGGTGGTGAGCCTTTATTAAAGAGAAATAAGAATATTATATCTTATATTATTGAGCAGGGTAAAAAAATAGGGTTTAAGTTTTCTGCTATTTCTAATGGTTATGACTTGAAGTATTATGAATATCTTCTTTCTCCAGAAGATATTAGCTTTATTCAGATAACGATAGATGGCATTAGAGAACGTCATAATCAACGCCGTATTCATTATCAAGGATATCCTACATTTGATACGATTGTAGAAAATATAGGAATTGCTTTGAATAAAGGAGTTGCTATTTCAGTTAGAGTGAATGCCGATCGAAACAATATAGAAGATTTAGAGGTATTACAAACGATTTTTTGTGATTTGGGCTATACAGAGAACCCTTTATTTTCTATCAATTCTGCATTATTAAGAAATTATTCGGATAGCACAGAAAACACCTATCAATACTTCTCACAGAAAGATTTTATAGAATGGCATAAAAAACATGGCTTGGAATCTACTTGCCAAGATTATGGGGTGTATCGTAAAATTCATGCAGCGATAAAACAAGGCAAACCTTTATCTTTTCGTTCTACTTTTTGTAGTGCTCAAACAGGTGGATTTGTATTTGATCCTTTTGGCCGAATTTATACATGTTGGGAGACTGTGAATCAAAAAGAACATTGCATAGGTAATTATTCCTTGAATAATGATATTGTTTGGAATGAGCAAGTCGAAGAACGTTGGAGAAAGACCTATCTTTTGGAGAATGCTATATGCGCAGGTTGTAAATACGCATTACTGTGTGGCGGTGGATGTCCGGCACAAAACTTACAGAAACATCGTTGTACGCATATGGAGGATATAGTTCATAATGCTGCGAATAAGGCTTATCTAAGCACTAAATGAAATATTAATTAAAATTTATTTTTATGGAACAAAATGAGAAAAAAGAACTACGTTCTTTAAATGTAGAGTTGCCAACTCTTTATGTTGAAGAGTTGGAACAGCGGTTAGAAACCGATCCGTTGGCTATCGGTGGATTACTATCTGGAGATTTTGATGGAGTTGAAGCATATTCTTGTGGTAAAGATTGCGATGAATTTACTTGTGACGTTCATTGCGATGACCATTGTTCAGAGCATTGTGGAAGATTTCATTGTTCGGTAAATTAGGTAATTCCGTAATGAATTAAAGCTAATTATTGAATTTATTTTTAGTATATTCTCTCAAATCAATTGAGAGAATATACTGATATGTAACTTCTATTTTTATTTTATATAGAATGAAAAATAATGTATTTTTAGTTTGTATGTTACTCTTTTCTATATCTGTTTTTGGACAGGAACTGAAAATTCAAGGGCATCTGATAGATGAAGAGAAACAAGACTTAGTGGCTGCAACTATACGCTGCTATCTGAATGACACGCTTTTTGTGATAGGGGGAACTACGAATAGTAAAGGAGAATTTGAACTCAAACTTCTACATACGGAACAAAAGTACAAGCTATTAATCAGTTATTTAGGTTATAAAGAAACTACTTTAGTATTGAATCCGACCAAAGAGACCCTGATTCGTTTAGGAGAAATAACGATGGATAAGAAAGTGGTACAGATGCAGGAAGTAACTGTGCTAGCCCCCAATCGGATAAATACCGAAGACAAAATAATGGCATTTCCTACTCGCGAGCAGTTACGACACTCTTATGACGGATACAGTGCTTTGCGTGCGTTAATGATTCCGGGGCTGGAAGCTGATCCACGAAGTGCGTCTATTTCTTATCGGGGAGAGAGTGTATTATTGTGTATTGATGGACGTGAAGCAACACAAGAAGAGGTGCAAAATCTGAATCCAAAAGATATTAAACGGGTAGATTTTTATTCTCAAGGTCGTCCCGATTACCCAGAAGCTTCTACTATATTAGATTATATACTTAAAGAACGAGATTACCTAGGAACTATCGCTTTAAACGCAAGGCATCAATTGAACAAACCAACAGGACGTGGACGAGGGACTGCCCAATATTTTGAAGGAAAATCAGAATGGGCTGTGTCAGTATCGGACAGTTATACTCATTTTAGAAATCATGATGAGGGATATACCGAAACCATTTATCATTTTCCTGACGAAACCATTGTCCGGACAGATGATGAGCTACCCTCATTGGATAACAATAACAATTTGAAAACCTATCTGAACTATATCTATAAAGATAAGCTGCAAACATTTTATTCTTCTTTACGAATGAATAGGAATATGTCCGAAATTGACGACTGGAATCGACAACGGTATAATAATACATCCGCTGTTCTCGTGAAACAAGAATACAAACATACTGTTAGGTTGAATCCGGCTTTACAATTACGCTATAATCGTACCCTTCCCAAAAGGCAGAGCCTTCGACTTGAGTTGTATGGAAGTTATGGAAACAACGATTACAATCGATGGTATGAGCAACGTACAGATGAAGTAATAACGTCTTCTTATGCCAATGCTACTGCCGAAGGTAGTTGGTATGGAAGGCTTAATTGTAACTATAGTAAAAGTTTCAAAAATAAATCATCTGTCAGTTTGACTTTAAATCAGGATTTTACGCATACTGACAACTTAAATACAAAAGAGGGGCAAAATTCGGAGACCTTTTTAAATAAAGGTAATACCCGTTTTTATGCTACATATAATTATCGCATTAAGAAAAAAATTAGTTTACAAGCTAGCATTGCTGAACATTTATCATATACTACGACGAATGGAAGTCATGTGTTCAGTTCTTTCTTCATACCTTCATTGAAACTCTCCTATCTTCATAAGGGACATTCGTTGAAGTTGACAGGAACTGTCCGTAGTACAGAAATCGGTCTTTCAAATCGTACCGGTTACGAATATAAAAGAAATGAGTACGAGATGTTTGTAGGAAATCCTGAATTGAAAGACTATTTGCAATATAATGCTGTATTGGATTATAATTGGACTATGAATTCCAGGTGGACATTGCTTTCTTCAGCTAGTTTGCACATAAGTAATCCGCAAATCTATGAACTATATCGTTATGATGACGAACGGAAAATGTTTATATATCAAAATTTGAATGGAAGCAAAAGTTTGAGTCAGCACTATGAATTGGCTTTGCAATATGATATTATTCCCCAGATATTTAGTTTAAGACCAGTGCTGATTTATGATCGCATGGATGTGTCCTTGTGGAAAGATTTTTCTTTTGATCGTTTTTTCTTTTGCTGTTCTCTTTTTTATATGCATAATGGTTGGAGCTTTGATGTAAACTATATGGCACCATCAAAGTATATGAAAATCACTTCCGGTCTTATGACTCATTCTCCCGGAATGCTGGGATTCGGAGCTGGTTACAGTATCAACAACTGGAATATTGATTTATATATGCAAACGCCGTACAAGGCAGTTTCTAAGGGGCACCTTCAGCAAATTGGCTATGAAAGAAGATATGAAAGCCGAATACCTCGCGTCAGTGATCATGTGATTAGCTTATCAGTAAATTATCGTTTCACTTTTGGAAAGAAAAAACATAAATTCGATAATTCGGTTATAGAAGATACGAATCAGTCAACTATATCAAGCGATTAAAACGAAGCAAATGAATTTACAAGAGATAGAAATCCGGCCATTTTCGACTTCTTCCCTTCATGAAACCTTTCTTATGGAGGTTTCTGGACGTTTCTTTGAAATAGGTAAAGATGTGGCTGAACTTCTGGCCTATGTTAAATGTAACGGTTGTGAAGAAGCAAGTATTGAAGAATATTCCAAACAAAACGGAACGTTATCGAAAGCAGAGATTCTGACGTTTCTAAATGATTTTACTAAGAAGCTGGAAAAAGAGAGCGAACTTCCTAACAAAAGAAAGGCATTTCTGTATAATAAGGAACTCATATCTGCTAACACCATCAACAAATGTTCTTCGTTGTTAGCCCCTTTGTTTAATAAATGGTTCATATTATTCGTCATATTATTATTTATAGCTCTAGATATTCTTTACTTTATAGAATACAGTACAATAGGTAAAGAACATCTAGACTTGAATATTTATATTTTAAGCGGATTGCTGTTCTTTTTTATTTTTTCCTCTCTTTTTCATGAATTGGGACATGCTTCAGCTTGTCGCTATTTTGATATCTCTCATGGAGGAATTGGTCTTGGATTGTACATCAATATACCAGTCTTTTATACGGATGTATCAAGCGTCTGGAAACTTCCAAGGAAAAAAAGATGCATTGTTAATGTTGGAGGAGTTTACTTCCAGATATTACTTTTACTTCCATTCTTGGTAATTTATTTATATTCTCAAGGTAGTTTATTGAGTTATATCATATTGATTATGAATTTCAATTTTCTAATCACACTAAATCCATTTTTTAAGTTCGACGGATATTGGATTATGACAGACGTCTTAGGTATTGCTAATTTACGTCAAAAAGGAAAAGAATGGATGCTGTATATGGTTAACAAATTTAGGCACAAAAAGACTAATAAAGTTCCTTATTTAATATCACTCTCCAAAGGAACTAAAATAGCATTAGTTATCTATACAATAGTGGTAAACTTCTTTTTCGGATTTTATTTCTTGTATATGCTACCACTTTTTTTTATTAGATTCTATCATACTTTTCCCGAAAGAATTGAACTATTATTAATGAATCTGTCACATCATCAAATGCCTAATTGGGGGAATCTGCAACAATGTATTTTACAAATAGTGTTTTTGTATTTCTTTCTTTATATGCTGTATAGAATGTTGAGTCCGTTATTAAGAAAAATAATATGGAAAAAATAATAAATAAAATAACTTGTTGTTTATTGGTTTTCATGTTTCTTATGCGTTTTTTCTACGTACAAGATTCATACTTTATCTGTACTTTCTTTCTGGTTATATGCCTTACTGTTTGTTTAACAAGGAAAATGATAAAACTGACTGTCATTGATTTATGTTTGCTCTTTTTATGGGCATATATAGGGATAGGACCCACTGTTAATTCCGCAGGAAGTGCGTATTCTTTTATTACACTCACATCAAACATCTTGTATTACTTTCTTTTGAGGTATATTATCACATACGATAAGAAAGGAGAACAGGTATTGCTATCATCATTTACCGTTTGTATTACTGTCTTATCCGCATTAGCCTTTTATTCTTTTTATCTTTTCTGTGTGTCAGTACATGAAATAGGTTTTAGTTCTCTTTATGATTTCAGATTCTTATATAAGCCATTGGGAGTGCCCAATAATGAATGGAGTAGCCTTCAATGGTTGTTTGGCGGAATTATAACGGCTGTTTATATTTATAGTGAGAATAAAACAACAAAAGGTATAGCTTTACTATCAGGTACAATAATCTTATGTTTGGCTTTGGTTTCATTCTCACGAGGTATTTATCTTGCCGGTATTGTTTTCATCATATTGTTAATTGTGCTGGAACATAGGAGATTATTCGAAAGGAAAAAGATAATTATTGGTGGATGCTATTGTTTATTAGTAATAGTTATTGCTTGCCTTTATTCTACAGAAATAAAGAGAACACTTTATGGAAATGAAACTATATCTCAACAGCGTAGTACGGAAAGCCGAATAAATACTTTTCAATTAGCAACAGATGTATTGAAAGAATATCCTTTTGGAGTGGGACTCAACAATTACACATTGGCAAAGGACTATTATTTGCATGGAGAAAAAAGGGTTGACTCTTATACTTCATATGCTGCGAATTCATTTTTGAAGATAGGTATTGAAGGTGGATATGTCGGTCTGATATTTTATGTATTATTTCTTTTATCTATTATTTACTATTTGATAAAGACGAAAAAACGTAATTTGTGGCTATTATTTCTTTTTCTATTCGCTTTTTTTCTTCGTGAGCAAACATTTTCTACATTCTTTGATTCCAGTAGTGTCCGATTATCATCTTTGATATTAATCGCTTTCCTGCAAAAAGAAGAAATAGTGATTGTGCAACGGTCGAATATAAAGATTTTAGCTGCTATACCCTGTTTGGCATGGATATGTGTATTTTATATTTTTAGATATAATTGTAATGTTAATCATGATGTTGCAAGATTAATTAATCAGTCTATGGCTTATCGAAATGTTAATATACCAAAGGCGTTGGCATGTATAGAGCAAGCTCAATTAAAAAATCCGTTAGATGTTCATCTGTATTATTATGAATATTGCTGGTCGGAAAAAGAAAATGCAGTTCACGACGAAGATAAACTAAAAAAAATGACGGAACTCTATCCTGACAAACTATTGTTTCGGTGGACACTATATGAGCAATATAAACAACAGCACCAGTTAGAGAATGCTGCAACTGAATTAAGATCTTGCATCTTACAAAATCCTCGAATTCTTGGGACTTCTTTTTGGAAAGAACTTAATGAACAGGAGCCAGGATTCGCAGAACTGGTAGTAGGCAGATTATTGAACGAAAAACAGGAAAAGCCTTTAAATGTAATAGAATTAGCTAAATGGGGAAGCATAGCTTTTCAATTAGGAAAAAACGATTTAGCACTGTCCTATTTGAATGAAGTTAGCAAACAATTACCCAACTTATCCCGGGTATGGCTTAATTTAGCTTCCATATTGGAGAAAGAGGGAAAGTTAGAACAAGCTAATCTGTACCGACGAAGAGGGAGTATAATGGAATTAGGCATTTTTTCTAAGGACAAATGTTATATGCCTCCCGTAGAGCAAGATATAAATAAAATAGTCAATGAGCAATACTCTTTTTTATTTAGTCTATGGTATAATGAAAATTTAAAGAATGAAATAGAATAAAGATATGAAAACGTTGATGAAAATAAGTTTTTTGATTCTCGGTGTGACTGTTATTTGCTGGGGAGTGTACTTTTACTCTGGAGATAGAATTATTAAACGGAAAGTTTTAGCGCATTATCAAAATGATTCATTGAAATTAGCGGCAGCAACATTCTTGTTGGATAATATAGGTGACAAATTTGCTTATCATGGAGAGGATATTGAACCTTATGATACGGTTTTTGCACTTTATGATGAATTAAATAAAAAAGGAGAAACGTCATCAGAACCAGAACTGGCAAAAAAATGTTGGCATACATTGATTCGAGCTTATGGGAAAATGGAACCTTCACTGTTTGAACGTGAATATGATAGGAAAACTTTATCTGCATCTTTTTTAATAGATAATATTGATGTGGCTTTTGAAGCATGGCAAACAGTCCCTAATTTTATCACGCGTGATTTTAATTTATTCTGCAAATATGTATTGCCTTATCGGGTTGGCAATGAACCAATAGAGCCGGAGCGAAGAAAACAATTCGAGGAATTGCGTTCTCTAAGGGATTCTATGTTTGACGAAAGTCGGATTATAAAAGATTTATATCACGAATTTGTCAAAGTGCGTAAATACCAAAACAGTAAGCAAATGTGGAATTATGCAATATCTTTAACTAAATCTCAATTAGAAAAAGCTCGTAGAGGATCATGTCGTCATTTTTGTGAGTATTATGTGGCAGCTTTACGTGCTTGTGGAATTCCTGCAACAATAGATTATGTTAATTGTTGGGGGAATAGAGCTGGTGGACATGAATGGGTGGCAGTTCTAAAGGATAGTGGAGCATTTCTTGCTTTTGACGCATTAGACCGAAAGAAAATGAAATTGGCTTATAAACCAGCAAAGATCTATCGACAAACTTTTGAAACACAGGTTATTGATAGGGATGCGAAAAAATATGTTCCTAGCTATATGCTAGATCCAAATCGTATGGATGTCTCTCATCTTTATTTTAATACTTATGACGTGGAGATAAAGGGCAATAATATGGAACAATATAAGAACTGTCCTTATGGAGTTATTTGTGTGTTTGATAATAAGAAATGGGTACCTGTCGATTTTGGTAAGGTGATTGATGGTCTATTTCATTTTCAAAACATGATAGGCGATGTATGTTATATGGCTGGTTTCTATGTTAATGGAACTTTTATTTCGGCTACAGAGCCGTTTATTCTAACCAAAAGTGGTGAAGTGAAATTGATTCAATGTTATACAAAGAATCATGTAGATATGCGCGTGGTCCGTAAATACCCGAAATTCACACGCATTTCTTCTTTTAGGAAAGGATTATTAGGTTCTAAAATCGAAGTATCAGATGATCTAGAATTCTCTTCAGGCAGGACTTTGATAACAATTGATGAATTGGGGAATGAAGATATTTTTGATTCAACTGTAACGGTGAATAGACCATACAGGTATGTGCGATTAGTTTTTGATGATCAGAAAGAAGGTAATTTGGCTGAAATAGAATTTTATGGGAAGAAGAGAGGGACAAATGTTGAAGTTCTATTGACAGGTGGATTTAGTGGAGAACCAATAAAGCAAACCAAAACAAATTGGACGATGGCTTTGGATCGGAACTTCGATACTTATTTTAAGAAGAATAAAGGAGAAAAAGGAAATGTTTGTTTAGATTTAGGAAAGGATAATTCATATGAGATTACGCGCGTAAGATATGTTCCTCAAACAGATGCTAACTTTATCGTTCCAGGTAATCAATATCGTTTGGAATATTGGGATAATTCTTCCTGGAATTTTTTTGGAGAACAGATTGCTACCGATTTTAGTTTAAATTTTTCAAATGTACCTGCTGGTCGATTATATATTTTACATAATCTAACTAATGGTGTGGAGGAGAGGATTTTTACTTATGAAGATGATAAACAAATATGGTGGTAATCTTTATCTGTTATTAAAAAATGAATGATAACAGTGAATTTGTTGTAGATTTTATCAAATAATTATATTTGGAATAATTCTTGTTTTTATAGTAAAACCATATATAAATGTGTATATAAGCAAATGTATACATATTTGTATATGGTCAATATTTTTTAATTAAACTATTAATGGCTTTCTTTGCTATAACAAGAATGATAAACTTTTATTTAGACTAATATTATGAAAAAACATCTATTCTTTTTTATTTTCGTATCTATAGCACATCTATTTTATGGACAAGAAAAATACACAATCAGAGGTGAATTTCCTGATCATTCTCTGGATAATGAATATGTATTGCTATATAATTTCTCATCTCTTCAAGGTGAATATGAACGTTCAAAGCAAGCTTTCATTGACAGTATATTGGTGATCGATAAAGTGTTTCATTATGAAGGAACAATCAATCGAGACCCTTTTTTAGCATTAGCTCTTTGCAGTAAAGGTAGCTATCTTAAATATAGTACAACTTTTATAGTAGAACCTGGAAATATTCAGATACGCATTATTGACTGGGCAAGTGATGGGGACGTGTCAGGTACTCCTATTAACAACGATTACAATAAATATATTATTGAATGGAGAAACCTAATTAGCAAGGCGCGTTCTTTAAGAGCTAAACGAGAAGATATAACAAAAAGTGATACTCCCAAGGATGATAAACACATGTCTTTGGGGGATGCATATACACATGCCAAAGAAGGAAAACTTATTTTCTTAGAAAAATATGCTGCGTATCCAGATGTTGTACGATATTGGTTATCTTTCTATTTGAATGGAAGAAGAGCGTCAAAGAATCCAGATTTTTCCAAATGCCTACATATTCTCGACCTAATGCCAAAAACAGAACGAGACGTCCTTTGGGCTTGGCGGGATTATACTATTAAAAAGGAGGAGTATAGAGAAAAGACTAAATCGCTGTTGGATAGTATACATAATAATGCCCCTCGTTTCATCGAGACTATTTCAAAGTAGCTTTTCTTAATATGAGGATTGGGGAGAGTTACTCTTTTGAAATTTAGTTGAAAGGTTAATAATGATGCTGAAAGGAGTCAAATACTATTTTTATTTCTTTTTTTGCCTAATGAGATTAGGTTCATTAATTATTCTTTATTCGTTCCACTATAATGGAACGCAAAGATAACTATAGTGTACCTTGCGGAACACTATGGTGGAACGCAAAGTATACTATAGTGGAACGAAATAAAAGTAGCGAATCGAATAAGTCTGAATAGGGAATCAGTTATAAAAGAATGCCTATAGAACTAAATAAGAATAAGAGACTATTCTTGTTTAGTTCGTAACCTTACCACTATGAGCTAATGCAAATCATAGATCAGTATATGGAAAAAATGACATAAATATGGATAATAATCCTCATCTCGAAATAGCCTGCTAAGTTTTTTGTATTCGTTGTTCCTTTTGGCTAGTTTTGCTTGTGTAAATCTTAAAAAGCCATGAAATACACAACTAAAATAAACACAGTTTTCACTATTTTACTATTATATGTTGTAATAGTCCCACCATTATTTGCCCAATCTACAAATGTCCGTTCATTGCCTGGTTATGTAAAAGCAATAAACCGATTTAATCAACTGAACCCTCAAGAAAAGGTATATCTTCATTTTGATAATACCGGATATTATTTGGGTGATACTATCTGGTTTAAGGCCTATGCAGTATTTGCCGAGCAACTTCGTCCCACCACTTTAAGTAAAGTGCTCCATGTGGAGTTATTGACTCCACAAGGAATTGTAATAGATAACCGCCAATTGAAACTTGAAAATGGTGAATGTCATGGTGAGTTTGCCTTGAATTCTCGTTATCATAGTGGCTTCTATGAAGTCCGCGCTTATACTCGAAGTATGTTGAATTTTGGTGACGATTGTATTTTTTCACGTGTATTTCCCATTTATGATGCTCCGGAAGTGGAAGGCCACTATACTGACCGAAAGATGGATGGTGGTTTTGGTTTGAAAGAGCAACGTAAAAAGAGCATAAAAACAAAGAAAGTCAACCTTTCCTTTTATCCCGAAGGAGGCAATGCCGTGGTTGGGTTGCATTCGAGAATCGGTTTCAAAGCTACAGGAGAGAATGGAGAAGACTTGAATATAACAGGCACAGTATACAGTTCTTCCGGTGAACCGGTTTCTTACTTTTCCACTTATCATCAAGGTATGGGTTTTTTTGAAATGATTCCTGATATGACCACATATAAAGTTGTAGCGGATTGTGATGGAAAGAAATACAACTTTTCTTTTTCGGGTATCCTCCCTTTAGGCTATGTGATGCGTGTGACAGATCTGGATGCAGAGACTTATCAGATACATTTGCAAAAATCTCCGGATTTACCTGCTGATACTTTGGCTGTTTCTGTATCATGCCGTGGTACAGTTTATTCAGCAGAAGCTTTGATTCTGGGTGATGAGCCTTATATTTATCAATTGGATAAGAGAAAATTACCTGCCGGTTGCCTTCAGTTCACCCTTTATAACCAATCTGGCGACATTCTTGCCGACCGTTTGACTTTTAACCGTTGTCCGTTAGAATATTGTCAGATCACAGCAGAGACGGATAAACCTTATTACAAACCGTTGGAGAAGGTGAAACTATCACTTGCTGTGAAAGATCCCGCCGATAACCCAGTAACAGGTATTTTTTCATTATCTGTACGTGATGCTGTTACAGAGATTCATACCGGTTATTATGATAATATCCTGACAGATTTGTTACTTTCTTCTGAAATACGAGGCTACGTCGCTCATCCGATGCAATATTTCGGAAAAGACAGCCGTAATAACCGTATGAAGTTGGACTTGTTGATGATGGTGCAGGGCTGGCGTCGTTACGATTGGCAAGTAATGTCGGGGGTATCCCCTTTTCATGCAGCACATTATGCTGAAGAGGGTTTGCCGGTGACTGGTGTCGTGAAATCCTTGCTTAAGAATAAGGTGGAAGCGAATGTCGATATTGTATTTTGGATCGTTAAGGATAGTGCTTCTTTCCATGGTCATTGCAAGACTGACAAAAATGGTCGTTTCCACTTCCTGTTGCCGGATCATGCGGAGGTGGACGGTGAATGGCAGTTGGCTCTTTCTGTGACTTCGAAGGGCAAACTGAAACATTGTCGGATTATGCTCGACCGTCTTTTCAGTCCGGAAGCCCGCAGTTATTCTTATTCGGACTTTCAGGTAAAGGATACGGTTATTGTTTTTGCAGATACTTCAGATAGTCTGGTCAATAATAATGTTTTAGGTATGATACAGAGTCTTCCCCAAGTGGTGATAAAGAAAAAGCAGATAGTGAATGAGATATTTCCAGATCTAGTTTACAAGGTAGAAAAGGATATTAGCAGGTTGATGGATCAAGGGAAGGATTATCCGGGAAAACTAGGGGAATATATGGAAAGATACATTTCTGCAGTAAACAGAGTAGATACTGCATATACATATGCTAATAGTGCTATTTGTTATATTTTAGATGGTGGAGGTTCTGTTAATCCGCGAAAGGGCATCTGTGCTTCTGATCATCCGATAGAGAATATAAAAACAATAGAAGTGTATGATAGAAACCTTCGGGCTTGGATAGTGAGAAATATAGATAGTAATTATACCTACTACCCTCCGAGTGATCCATCATCAGATTTTTATAATATGAGACATTTACATGATGCTGTTTTTCAGGCTAACCAAAGGTTGGTGTTATTCATCGTCCGTTTATATAACGACGTGTTGCATGACAAGTATAAGAAGGGAATGCGTTATACTTTTTTCCAGACCTTTTCTCCTGTGAGGCAATTCTATCAGGTAAATCACAGTAATACTGTTCCAGGAGATGTCGATTTTCGCCGGACTCTGTATTGGAATCCTGATGTGAAGACTGATAGCAAAGGAGAGGCTAGTATCAATTTTTATAATAATAGTACTTGCAGGCAGATGACAATCAGTGCGGAAGGTATGAATCAAGGAAAATATATGATTGTAACTGGAGAAAGTAAAGAATAGGCAGAAATGGATTTATATGGAATGTCCACTATTTCAGGGTTCGCTCTCATGCTTGCTGTAGAATTTGTGTATCTTTGTCATCGTAATTAAAATTTCCTAAAAACGATATGAATAACAAGTTGTTATCCCTCTTCGCTTTGTTGTTTTTATTTGTGTCGGAAAGTTATGCCGATATCGAACTTAGTTCGAAACAAATGAGGACCAGTGACGGACTACCCAGTAATTCTGTGCGATGTATGTATCAGGATAGTAAAGGATTTTTGTGGTTGGGCACTTTAGATGGATTGACCCGCTATGATGGTAATTCTTTTCTTACCTATCAGTTGGAAACCGGCAAACACGATCAGGTCTCTTTGGCAGACAATAGAATAAAACACGTAGCAGAGGATAAAAATGGTTTCCTATGGATAAAGACTGTGCCGGAATTATTCAGTTGTTATGACTTGCAAAAAGCTTGTTTTGTCGATTTTACCGGTACCGGAGATGATGGAGAAAGTTACTCGGAAATATATATGTCCTCTAATGGAGATGTGTGGCTTTGGCACAGAGCAAGTGGAGTGCGCCAAATCGTTTGTAAGGAGAATCGTACCATGACTTCTGTGAAGTTCCGCGCAGAATCAGGAAGCTTGCCGGACGATCGAATTAAATTTATCAATGAAGATTCCAATGGCAGAATATGGATTGGTACCATGCATGGACTTGCATCGGTCTATAAAGGAAAAGTTGAGATTGTAGATAGGGAACTGAATTTTTCCTCTTCTTTTCCTCATGGAGGGGATATGTATTTTTTGACAAAGGGTGGAGATGTATATCGCTGTGTCAATGGCTCGAAAAAGATAGATTGTTTAGCATCTCTTTCTACGATTGCCGGTAATACATCCGTCAGTGCACATTCATTGATAAAAGACAAATGGGTTATATTTACGTCAAACGAGGGAGTGTATGAGTTTGATTTTCAGACTATCCAAATAACTCCTTATCGGAAGTTGAAAATAAATAATGGGAAAGTTATTCATGACAATTACGGAGATTGTTGGGCTTACAATAATACGGGACGGATTTATTATATAAACGTGAAGAGCGGGGAAATAAAGGACTTCCAGTTGATCCCGGAAGAGAAGATGAAATATATAGATTATGAACGCTATCATGTGGTTCGTGATGATCGGGGAATAGTGTGGATTTCGACTTATGGGAACGGACTTTTCACTTATGATATTCAGGAAGACCGGTTGGAACACTTTGTTTCCGAAGGGAAGAATGCAGGACCTATAGGGTCAGATTTCTTGTTATGTTTGATGAAAGACAGGACAGGAGGAATATGGGTAAGCTCCGAATATTCCGGTTTGTCTCATATTTCCATTTCAAATAAAGGCATTACGCATGTCTATCCAGAATCACCGGATGTTTTTGACCGTTCGAATACAATCCGGTTACTGACTAAAATGTCGAATGGAGATATATGGGTAGGAACGCGAAGAGGTGGATTGTATAATTATGATTCTCATCTGAAAACTAAGATAGATAATCATTATTTGCCCTATAATATTTATGCGATTTCAGAAGATATTCAGGAGAATATATGGATAGGAACCCGGGGAGACGGACTAAAAGTAGGAGACACTTGGTATAAACCGGATTCGTCTAATCCTTTTGCTTTGTCTCATTCTAATATTTATTCCATTCTTCGTGATAAAAAGAACCGTATGTGGGTGGGAACATTTGGAGGCGGATTAGATCTGGCCGAACAAACTGCGGGCGGACAATATAAGTTCCGTCGTTTCTTCCAACAAAAAAAATATGGTTTGCGGATAGTCCGGGTGATGGCAGAAGATGAAAAAGGAATGATATGGATGGGTACAAGTGAAGGAATTTGTATTTTCCACCCGGATTCATTGATAGCTGATGAAGACAACTATCGTTTGTTTAGCTATACGGATGGCAACTTTTGTAGCAATGAGATTCGCTGCCTGTTTCGTGACAGTAAAGGGCGTATGTGGGTGGGAACCTCGGGGGCCGGTTTGAATCTATGTGAACTGACAGATGATTGCCAATCTTTGAAATATACGCATTATGGAATATCAGAAGGACTGGTCAATAATATGGTTCAGGCTATTCAGGAAGATCATTCGGGGCAATTATGGATTGCCACGGAATATGGGATTTCAAGATTCAACCCGAATAGTCATTCTTTTGAAAACTACTTCTTCTCATCCTATACATTGGGAAATGTGTATAGCGAAAACAGTGCATGTATGGGAGCAGACGGGAAACTCATTTTTGGAACAAACTATGGATTAACCATTATTGACCCGAAAAAGATTCCAACCGAGAGACTGCTTTCCCCTATTGTTATTACCGGACTGTCTGTCAATGGAATTCAGGTGAAGCCTAATATGCCGGGTTCTCCTTTGCAGGAATCTTTGGCTTATTCGGATAAGATCACATTGAAATATTTCCAAAACTCTTTCATGCTTGATTTTTCTACTCTCGATTATTCGGATAATGGACAAATCAAGTATATGTACTGGCTGGAGAACTATGATAAAGGATGGAATGTTCCATCTTCTTTGAGCTTTGCTTCTTATAAATATCTTGAGCCGGGCACTTATATATTCCATGTGAAATACTGTGATGGCGCCGGCATTTGGAATGATACCGAAACAACTTTGAAGATTGTCATCGTACCGCCGTTCTGGAAAACAAGTTGGGCTATGCTTGGATATTTCATTTTGATATTAATCGCCTTGTATTTCACATATCGTATCATCATTAATTTCAATAGACTGCGCAACCGCATCAACGTTGAAAAGCAATTGACGGAATATAAACTGGTATTTTTTACGAATATCTCTCATGAATTCCGTACTCCGCTTACATTGATTCAGGGAGCATTGGAGAAAATGTACCGGATAGACGATATTCCTCAGGCATTATTGCATCCTTTGAAGGTGATGGATAAAAGTACTCAGCGCATGTTGAGGCTGATTAATCAGTTGCTGGAATTCAGGAAGATGCAGAATAACAAATTGGCTCTTTCTCTGCAGGAAACAGATGTAGTTGCTTTCCTGTATGAAATATATCTAAGTTTCAGTGACGTGGCAGAACAGAAAAATATGGATTTCCGCTTTTTGCCGTCAGTGCCATCCTACAAAATGTTTATTGATAAAGGAAACCTGGATAAAGTGGTTTATAACTTGCTCTCAAATGCTTTTAAATATACTCCTTCGGGTGGAACAATTCTGTTCTCTGTAAATGTGGATGAGGCAAAGAAGTGCTTGCAGATTCAGGTAGCCGATACGGGAGTAGGCATCCCTAAAGAGAAGCAGAGTGAACTGTTTAAGCGCTTTATGCAAAGCAGTTTCTCTGGAGATAGCATTGGGGTAGGGCTGCATTTGAGCCATGAATTGGTGCAGGTACATAAAGGAACCATTGAATATGAAGATAATGAAGGAGGAGGTTCTGTATTTATCGTATGTATTCCAACCGATAAAACGGTTTATTCGGAAAAAGATTTTCTGGTGCCCGGCAATGTTCTGTTGGAAGAAGCGAATATGCAAGCTCACCATTTGCAGGAACTTTCAGAAGAATGTCAGGAACATGAGAAGGCTGTTACTTCATCGAGAAAACATAAAATACTAGTAATTGAAGACGATAATGATATTCGTGGATTCTTGCAAGAGGAACTAAGTGCTTATTTTGAAGTAGAAGTGGCAGCAGATGGAATATCCGGATTTGAAAAGGCATGCAACTATGATGCTGATCTGATTATCTGTGATGTGTTGATGCCCGGAATGACCGGTTTTGAAGTAACCAAGAAATTGAAAACAGACTTTGCGACAAGCCATATTCCCATTATTTTGCTGACTGCATTGACTTCGCCGGATAAACATCTGGAAGGTCTTGAGGCGGGAGCGGATATTTATATTGCGAAGCCATTTAGCTTTAAGCTTTTGCTTGCGCAAGTGTTCCGGCTGATAGAGCAATGCGAAAAGTTGCGGAAGAAATTCTCCAGTGAACCGGGAATAGTACGTCCTGCTTTATGTAACACGGACCGGGACAAGGAATTTGCAGACCAGTTGGTAGCTGTAGTCGAAAAGATTTATTCTCAATACAATATTTCTATTGATGAATTTGCGCAAATGATGGGGATGGGACGAACTGTGTTTTATAAGAAATTACGCGGAGTGACAGGATACTCACCGAATGAGTATTTACGTGTTGTCCGAATGAAGAAGGCTGCCGAATTGTTTTTGACCGAAAGGAATCTGACTGTTGCGGAAGTCTCTTATAAAGTTGGTATTAACGATCCCCTTTATTTCAGCAAATGCTTTAAGGCACAGTTTGGAGTATCTCCTTCTGCTTACCAGAAAGGGGAGAGAAATAAAGCTTAGAGTTTACGTTGAATCTGGTCTATGAAAAGTTGACCAGATTCAACGTAAGATTGTTTACTATATATGGAGGTCTAATTTGTAGATTTCACTTCCGGCAAGCAGGAAGCAGCCTGTACCGAAATCTTCAAAATCAGGAACTTTATCATAAGTGACAGGCTGACTGTCTTTCGGTTCTTTGCCGGTTCCCTGTACATAGCCAAGAAAACCATTTGGGTGAACTGCATCTTTCACCATGGCATTCCATGCTTTTATGATTACAGGCAGATATGTCTTTTTATCCAATAGCCCGTTACGTACCCCCCAGGACATGCCGTATACGAAAAGGGCTGTACCGGAAGTTTCTTTGCCTCCAAAGTTTGTCGGGTCGTGGAGGCTGACATTCCAAAAGCCGTCTTCACGCTGACATTGTTTCAGTGCTTTGCTCATAGTCAGAAAATCATGGATGTAATCCTGACGATGTTTTTCATCGGATGGAATTTCATTCATAACTCGTACTAAAGCTGCATATACCCATCCGTTTCCACGGCTCCAGTAACAGTCTTTACCATTCGGTTCTTTGTATGGAGGATCGAAATTATGATCTCGCCACCATAAACCGTCTTTGGGGTTGAACATTCCGTTTTCTCCATGCTGGTTGCGGGTATATTCATACATGTCCCACATCTTATCAAAGTATTTCTGTTCACCTGTAAGTTTTCCCATTTTGGCAAATATCGGCATCCCCATCTGGATGGCATCTATCCACCACCAGTCATTTACTTGTGGAGTGTTGACCAGCATATCCATATTGGCTTTCGTTTTCCGTATTTTTTCAGGATCAGGGCAAATGTTGTATAAATCGAGATAGATTTGGCTGGCGCAGTAGTTATCAGCATTACGGGTGGTTGTTCCTCGGTGGAATCCCCATTGGTGATAATCTGCCCATTCTTTGGCATAGAGGTAATATTCGTCTGCAGGATAGATGGAATAGAGTGCCATTAGACCCTCGTAATACACACTCCGTGTCCAGATATTACTAGGACGAACCACTTTTTTGACAAAAGAAGGAGTGCGATAATCAGCATATTTCTTCATAAAATAGTCGTTCACCTGGAGGGTTATTTTGAGAATTTCTTTTTTATCGGGAACTGTCTGTGCTTTTATGTTCCCATAACTCAATATTACTCCGATAAAAAATAGTATAAGATGCTTTTTCATTGTATAATAAATTAAATTACTACTGTTCTTAGATTTAGGTGCACAAAAGTGAACCTTTCTTTACCTGTTGCAAAGAAAATGCATTGTAAGGAAAGTAATATTGAAATTTGTACGGAAAATATGTAATATTAGACTTTACCGGCCGAGAGGAACTGTTTTATCTCTTCAGCAGCATCTGTGATGTGTTGAGGAGCAAACTCTTCCAGCTCCGTGCGTGGACGAAATCCCCATGTCACTCCGCAAGCGGTAACTCCTGCATTGGCAGCCGTTTGCATATCTACACCGGAATCGCCTACATAAAGAACATCTTCCTTTTGTACATTGGCTAGTTTTAATATTTCAAAAACAACTGCCGGATCGGGTTTGACATTTATTCCTTCCCGTTGGCCGAAAACTGCTGTAAAGTGAATACCGGGAAAGTAGTGGGCAACCAGCTTTTCTGTGGCAGCCTGATATTTGTTGGATGCTACGGCAATTTGGATGCCTGCAGACTGCAGATAGGATAACAGTTCCGGAATGCCCGGATAAGGTCGGCTATCATCTGCATTGTGAATATCGTAATAAGGAACGAACTCATTGCGCACACGAAGTACATTTTCTTCCGTCTTTTCACCTTCGGGCAATGCGCGTTCAAAGAGTTTATTGATACCATTGCCTACCATGAAGTTGTACTTTTCTATTTCATGAGTGGGGTATCCTAATTTATTTAAAGCATAATTGGTGCTGTGGGCAAGGTCGGCGATGGTATTCAGCAATGTTCCATCCAGGTCAAATATAACTAGTTTCTTCATTCTTACTGTATCTTATTGTTCTCCTTTAATCTCTTTTACCGATACAAAAATAGGTAAAAAAGATAAGATAAAGAAATCCTTTCCTATCTTGCCGGGTTTTATCTTCTCCTTTGGAAAGAATTGTTTCTTGCCACGGAACTTTTAGTTTCATGACGGGAAACAATTAGTTCCACACCGAGAAACCAATGGTTTCACCGTATGGAACTAACAGTTTCAAGGCATGAAACTAGAAGTTTCAAACCAGGGAACTAAATTTGAAACTATTTCTTAGTAATCCGGAACCAGTCTACATCTGCCCATCCTCCGTCGTTAGTGACGATAGCTGGTCGTGTGCAGAACATTCCGACCTTTGTGCCAATCCATTGTCCTTCTCTTGCCTGGAAAGGATTGCCTAGTGGCTGATATTTCTTTCCGTCAAGGCTATAGCTGAAGTTACACATCACAATGAGATCGTGTCCACCTTCGCTGCCTTTGATCTTCTTGCCGTCATAGCTGAAACGAACTTTCAGATAAACAGTATTTTGAGAAAGATCCACAGAAGCATTTGCCTGTTCCGGTTTTCCTTTATCTGCTTTTTTACATTCAACTTGAGACAGGACCAGACCTTTATCTGTATTTTCCAGAATGATTCCGGCATAATCTCTACCCATTACAACCAGTCCGGTGCGTTCACCTTTATTTTTAGGATTAGGGGTAAACGTAAGTTTCATTGTTGCAGTGAAATTGTCAGAAGGCGTTTTCTGTAGAAGCAGGTTGGCTACATCCCACAGATTTTTATAGTCATTCAAAACCGGATAGGAGTATAATCTTACATAGCTCTTATCACCTGCATAGTATGCCCATTTTTCATTGATGTTGGCATGCCATTGCCATTGTGGAGAGAGGGTATATCCATCGAACTCGTCACTTTCCTGCGGAGTGCAGATAGGATATGTTTTACCTACATTCGGCTTTTTATAAGTCAGAACAGGTTCGCCACAGCCGTCACCGTCTTTATCTATGCCGATCACAGGCCAGTCGTTTACCCATTTCATAGGCTGAAGATGCATGATACGTCCGTAAGCACCCACATCCTGAAAGTGAAGGAACCAATCTTCTCCGGTAGGAGTATCTACCCATGCACCCTGATGAGGACCGTTGACAGGAGAGTTACCTTGCGCAAGTACGGTTTTCCATTCGTAGGGACCATAGATGTTTTTAGAACGTAGTACAACCTGCCAGCCTGTTGGTACGCCACCGGCCGGATGGAAGATATAATAATAGTCATTTCTCTTATACATTTTAGGACCTTCGCAAGTCTGATGTGCTTCATGACCATCGAAGATTATGCGTGAAGGAGTGATGGCTTTTGTTGCTTCTGCATTTAGTTCGCAGATGGTGATTACACTTTTCAGCCCGGCACGACTTCCTGCGTATGCATGTACCATATACACTTTCCCGTCTTCATCCCAAAACGGGCAGGTGTCAATAATTCCTTTTCCCGGTTTCACCAAGACTGGTTCGCTCCACGGACCTTTCGGGTCTTTGGCTTTCACCATAAAAGCTCCCTGGTCAGGATCCCCCCAAAAGATATAGAACTCTCCGTTGTGATGGCGAATGGCTGGGGCCCAGACACGGTTGCCATGTTCCGGCCGTTCCGGAGTTTCGATGGGAGAGAGGGCATTGGGGACGGCGGCACCGATAATTGTCCAGTTCACCAAGTCCTTGGAATGTAGGATTTGTAATCCGGGTAAACAGTTGAAACTGGATGAAGTCATATAGAAATCATCTCCTACGCGGCAAGCGTCAGGATCGGAGTAATCGGCATAAAGTACCGGATTTTTGTATTTACCGTTTCCGAGGTCGGAAACCCATACCTCAGATACATAGTTTTTTTGTGCTACTGCGGTGAAGACCGTTAATAGGCAAAAAGCTAAAGTCTGTGTCAATCGTTTCATGTTATAGATTATATTTATATAAGTGATTTGTTGGTTTTATCTGGTGACAAAGGTAGAAAAAAAGACTCTGCACAAGGAGGAATATTTGTGCAGAGTCATAGAAAAATTGGTAGAAACCTCGTAATTTTTGTTTAGTTGTATATGTATCTACCTTATCACCTTTACAGTTACCGGGTGAGCCAACTCTTCTTTCCATTCACGGAGATAGGCAAACCATGCTTCCGGTGTTTTATATCCGAAAGTTTCTTTCATCGAAGTAAAAGTCGTATGATACTGGAAATATTTATTTCCCGGAGCGGTAATCGTATAAAGGAAGTTAGCTTTATCCTTTTCTTCCGATTTCACATAACGTTGAGGAATGCAAGTGCCCAGTCCTACGGTTTCTTTAGCATATTTCACTGTATCGTTTACAGGCCAGTCCGTTCCCCAGCTTCCTACAAGCCCTTTATGATCGGAGAAAGATTTGGAGGTACCTACAATGTCTTGTACACCTGTGCAGAAAACCTCCTTATTGAGCGGTTCGTCAAAGAATGCTTCAATATGAAGATCGCGATGTCCTGCATAGAGCGTGTAGCGTGTCATCATATTCAGTTCTGTATCCTGATATTTCCATCCGGTCACTTCAATTTCAGCAATCACACGTACCGGTCCGTAAGAAATGATACGTTCCGTGCGGGTATCCACCGGAGTGATGTGGGTAGCTTGCTGTCCGTCCCAACCTTTCAACGCGCCCGGTCCGCAACTGTCGAACACACGGAGCACGTCATCTCCGAATCCTTTAGCTAACTGCTCATCCGTCGGATAGAATTGCGATTCTTTGATTTCCAGCCCTTTGTTGAACTTGCCATAAATATCCGGCGTCTGTTTCTCATTGAAATAAAGGCGGTATCCTACCAGTTCCGATTCCAATACCGGACCATGAGGACGTACCATACTGTATATGTTACTAGTACCGGGAACAGTGATAGCTTGTACCCGCTGATGCTTTCCTTTCCGGTTGTCTACGATAAACATGTCGGCATAAACTCGTTCAGGATAAGTCTTTGTACTCTTTTCTGAAGAAAGTGTAATCTGGAATGTTTTTCTACCATGAGCAGGAAGATCGGCAACAAAAGCCAGTTCGTCCATCTTACGGTCTCTGTTCAGATCGTCCAACTGGGAAGCTATTTCCTTGGTCCCTTCCATGACAATGGCAGACTTTACTTTGAAACCTGCGTGCAGTTCATGCAAATTGATGACAATTGGAGCGTCCGTTTTTGCCTGATTCCAGTTGTTCTGCACTTCAACTGTGATGGTTTTCTCCTGTTTCTGCGCTTGGGCAGACAGGCTGAAAGCTCCTAAAAAGAAAGTAATAATAAAAAGATTCTTCTTCATGTTTCTAAGGCTGAAATTATACGTCGTATTTCTCCTTGCAAAAATAGCAGAAAAAATAGCAGACTGTGTCTCTTTTGAGGAGATTATAGTCTGCTATTTGAGCTTTTTACTCTATATAATGATATTGTGGTTTCTATTTTGCATCACAGAATGGCAATGAGTTTTTATTTGAGACTTAAAATCTCCTCTTTTGCACCTAATTCCTCATAAACCTTTCCGTCTATAGTCAGATTCTTGGCATTCTTAACGTTTAATATATTGTTGCCTTTAGAAGATTCTACATAAATATTTTCCAAAGTAACTCCGTCCACCTGGCTGATAACAACTCCATCCGCAGCTTCTGTCATCACAACGTTTTTAACGGTAATATTGCTGATGGGCATTTCTGGCAGTCCGTTGAAGAACATGGCACGTCCCGAACCTCTGCAAACAATATTGGAAATATGAATATTGCGGAAAGCAGGTGTTTCTTCCGTCACCGGAGGAATGGCAGTCTTCATACGGCTCAACAGATCTTCTTCCGATTCTTCACCGGCACCTTTTCCACCGTAGAACAAGTCGAACAATAAGGGTTCATTCGGAATATTAATCATATTGATATTGTTAATGTAGATGTTTTCTACCACACCGCCACGTCCGCGGGTACTCTTGAAACGTAAACCTACATCTGTACCCATAAATGTGCAGTCCTCTACATAGATATTCTTCACACCGCCGGACATTTCACTACCTACCACGAATCCACCATGTCCGTGCAATACTGTATTGTTTTTCACGATAACGTTCTGGCAAGGTTCTCCACGACGGCGTCCATCTTCGTCTTTACCGGATTTGATACAGATGGCATCATCTCCCGCATCAAACACACTATTGATAATCAGAGCGTTTTTACAAGATTCCAAGTCGATAGCATCACCGTTTTGAGAATACCAGGGGTTGATGACCATGATATTATTTACTGTGAAATCTTCGCAAGACAAGGGGTGCAGACACCAGCTTGGTGAGTTTTTGAAAGTAACGCCTTCCAACAGTACCTTTTTACTTTTAACGATACTCAACAGTACCGGACGCAACCACGGACGGATTTCTGCCCATTCTTCATCTGTGTTGATACCTTCGGGGACATTGAAGTCTTTGCAAGCCATTGCACCTTTCAGTGAGCCGGCAGTGGGATACCATATCTCTTGTTTCTCGTCGAGAACACCTCCCGAGTTTACCAGCTTTTTCCATTGTGAAGCAGTCAGCTTTCCTTTTTTTACCGGACGCCAGCAGTCACCGTTTCCGTCAAATGTACCATGTCCGGTGATAGCGATATTTTCTGCATTGCGTGCTGAAATCGGCGATTGGCAACGACGAGTCTCGAGTCCTTCGAAAGAAGTGGCAATGATAGGATATGCTTCAAAATCACCGGTAAAAAGTACCAGCGCATTTTGTTCCGTATATAGATTTACATTGCTCAACAGCTCGATCGGACCAGTCAACCAGACACCTTCCGGGATAATCACTTTACCCCCTCCGCGTTGATTCACGTCTTTAATAGCATCGTTGATAGCTTTGGTATTCAGGAACAGACCGTCTCCTTTGGCTCCGAATTTCTCAATGTTTACTTCGTAAGCAGGGAAAAACGGTTGCTGTACTTTCGGCATTTCAAAAGGTAAATTCTGGTAAAGAGCGTCACTGATTGAGCTTTCTTTTACAGCAGTCTCGCTTTGTTTACATCCCGATGAGATAAACGGTAAACAGCATACGGCCATCCAGAAGAGTCTTTTTGTCAATGTGTTCATTTAGTAACTTAATTTCTATAGGGTTATACATCTATTGTTTTTCTTGGTAGTTGGTTGATGATTAATAAGGATGATTTCATAATTCTTATGTCCTTCCGCAGGCGATCTGTCGCAGGCAGCCTGCAGGAGAGGAATAAGACGAATTCATGTTAACCTAATTCTAACCTTAAATAAATATTATGAAAAAACCTCTTAATTATCGATTGCAAAGATAGGTGGGAAAGCCTAAGGCGATGTGGACTAATTGATAGATTACGTGTATTTTTTGTCATTTCTGTCTATTATTTGCACACTTCTCGTGTTTTTATGCAGAAAGTTCCTATCTTTGCACAAAATTTAACTATTAAAAGATATGAGTTACAACTTGTTGAAAGGAAAAAGAGGTATTATCTTCGGTGCTTTGAACGATCAGTCTATTGCCTGGAAAGTGGCAGAGCGTGCCGTAGAAGAAGGTGCAACCATTACATTATCAAATACTCCGATGGCTATCCGTATGGGAGAAGTCGATGCTTTGGCCCAAAAATTAAATTGCCAAGTTGTTCCGGCAGACGCCACTAGCGTAGAAGATTTGGAGAATGTATTCAAGACCTCCATGGATATACTGGGTGGACAAATTGATTTTGTACTCCACTCTATCGGTATGTCTCCCAACGTGCGCAAGAAACGTACTTACGATGACCTTGACTATGGAATGTTGGATAAGACATTGGATATTTCAGCTGTTTCATTCCACAAAATGATTCAGTCGGCCAAGAAACTGAATGCTATTGCTGATTATGGCTCTATCGTTGCTTTGAGCTACGTAGCCGCACAGCGTACTTTCTATGGCTATAATGATATGGCAGATGCAAAGGCTTTGTTGGAGTCTATTGCTCGCAGCTTCGGTTACATTTACGGACGCGAACATAGCGTACGTGTGAACACGATTTCACAGTCGCCTACATTTACTACTGCCGGTTCGGGCGTGAAGGGTATGGACAAACTGTTCGACTTCTCCAACCGTATGTCTCCGCTCGGAAATGCAACGGCTGACGAATGTGCCGATTATTGTATCGTGATGTTCTCCGATCTTACCCGTAAGGTGACTATGCAGAACTTATTCCATGACGGTGGATTCTCCAGCGTAGGTATGAGTCTTCGTGCCATGGCTACTTACGAGAAAGGACTCGATGAGTACATGGACGAAAATGGTAACATCATTTACGGATAAAAGATTATGAAACTACGGATCTCTCTTCTTATTATATTAATGAGTATGCTTTTCACCTCCTGCGGGATAAGCACAGGAAAGGGTACGGAGCAGAAGGAAGAAGAGATTTCTGTTCTGAGATATGATAAGCTGTTGAGCGAATATGTTCGCTCCAACAGCTTTTCTGCTATGCAGAAGTTGACGATGGACTACCGTATGCCGACGAAAATCCTGATTGAGGATGTATTGTCTATCGGCACGGTGAAAGATGATACCATCTCGCAACGTCTGCAAAAATTCTATTCGGATACGACTTTGGTTCGTTTGCTTAGCGATGTAGAAGCAAAATATCCTAATCTGGATGAAGTGGAAAAAGGACTTAGTAAAGGATTTCGGAAACTGAAAAAGGAAGTGCCTGATACGAAAGTGCCGTTTATCTATTCGCAAGTATCCGCTTTCAACGAATCTATTATTTTAGTGGATTCTTTATTGGGAATCAGTCTTGATAAATATATGGGGGAAGATTATCCTCTTTATAAGCGTTTTTATTACGATTATCAGTGTCGCTCGATGCGTCCGGAACGGATTGTGCCGGATTGTTTTGCTTTTTATCTTTTGAGCCGTTACGGTATGAACTATCATGAAGGTACTTGTCTGATTGACTTGATGATGCATACGGGGAAGATCAATTACGTAGTGCAAAACTTATTGGGATATAGTGATATTGGTGAAGCAATGGGGTATTCTAAGGAGGAAAGTGACTGGTGCAAGGATAATGAAAAGGAGATATGGAATTATATCTGTACCAACGATCATCTGCATGCTCGTGACCCGATGGTGATCCGCTATTATATGAAGCCTGCTCCTGCTGTTGATATGTTGGGTGCTCAAGCTCCGGCATTGATAGGTACATGGATGGGAGCAAGAATCATTGCTTCTTACATGAAAAAGCATAAGGATATGAAGCTGAAAGATCTTCTGGAATTTACTGATTACCACGAAATGTTAAGTGAATCCAACTACCTGGCTTCCTGAATCGTTTCTCTTTCTTATTTCTCAATTTTTAATTTTCAATTCTCAATTTAATAAGTGGAAACTGCCCTTTATTTGTTGCCCGTGACTTTAGGCGATACACCTATTGAAAAGGTGTTGCCTTCTTATAATAAGGAAATTATTTCCGGTATCCGGTATTTTATAGTCGAAGATGTTCGTTCTGCCCGTCGTTTCCTGAAAAAGGTGGACCGGGAGATTGATATTGATGCGTTGACATTTTATCCGTTGAACAAACATACTTCACCTGAAGATATTTCCGGTTATCTGCAACCTTTGGTAGGCGGAGCTTCAATGGGAGTTATCTCCGAAGCCGGTTGTCCGGCGGTAGCTGATCCGGGAGCGGATGTGGTTGCCATCGCACAACGTAAAAAACTGAAGGTAGTTCCTTTGGTTGGACCCTCTTCAATTATTCTTTCCGTGATGGCTTCGGGCTTTAACGGGCAGAGCTTTGCGTTTCATGGTTATCTGCCGATTGAACCGGGGGAACGTGCCAAGAAACTGAAAACATTGGAGCAGCGTGTGTATGCTGAAAATCAGACACAACTTTTCATTGAGACACCTTACCGGAATCATAAGATGATAGAAGATATTTTGTTAAACTGCCGTCCTCAAACAAAGCTTTGTATTGCTGCCGATATTACATGTGAAGGAGAGTATATACAGACGCGTACAGTGAAGGACTGGAAGGGACATGTGCCTGAATTGTCTAAGATTCCCTGTATTTTTCTCTTATATAAATAACGCCTTTCAGATGTTCATATTCATCTTCGAAACAGCTACTGAAGAAGCCTTTTCCCAAGTTTTCCTCTATCTGTTTGAAGCTCCATAGCTTACTGTTTTTAAAGCGAGGGGTACAAAGGATGGCATCATCCTTGATATCAACGATGAATAAGTAGATAAGACGATTGGTTACTTCATTCTCAAAGTGATAAACGATATTGAACTCTGGTTTGATATCTTTCTCATGCGGGAAAGCATTGTTAATCAAACGGGTGGCACCTGCCTCTAAAGATTCTCCGTAACGGAGATAACATTCCATGGGAATGTCCACTTTTCCTTTGTCCAAAATGGCTGTTGACGGTCTGTCGCAAAGGAACAGCATTCCATGAGTGGATATGGCAATTCTTATCACCGGGTTGATGTATGCGTTTTTATAATTAACAGCTTCTATCGCAGGGGTTTTCCCGATCACGTCTCCTTTTGTATTCACAATAGGAACATATTCCGTGTGAGACATTAGGTGATTGAAGAAACGGATAGCGATCTGGTTGAACAGGATGCTCATAAGAAAGACAGTAGGAGGTAACACTTTATAGAGCACAAACAGACTTGTCTTACTTAGTGGGTTTTGGAAAATGACGGTGATGCTGATTATAATAAAATGCAGTATTCCGAAAATCAAGGCAATGCGAGCAGATACAACGGCGGCTTCTGCTCCCTGAGCATATAAACGTTTGTTGCAAGAACCTATCTGTTTTAAGAAGTGGTTGATAAACCTTTTCTTATGCATATAAAGACTTAGCATTGGAATGAGAATACTGACTTCCAGAGTAAGCGGGAGCGCACCGGGGGGAACATAATCACCAGGAATGAGAGCTGCTACGGATAATAGTGCCAGCACTCCGGTCGCTATATAGAGGATAAAATTAGGAATTAACAATCCTTTACGTCGATAAGAAAGGTATATTCCTATAATACCTATACCTGTACCGATGTAAATAGCCGTGTCTTGCGTTATAAGTTCACACAATAAAATGGAAATAATAACGGGGATAAAACCCAGCGACATGTTAAATGCGGAAGAAAGTATTCCTTTATGATCCATCTCTATATTTATGTTTATTTGTCGGTTCTATCTATAAAACAAATAGTGTATGTGTTTTGTTTGCTAACGAATATGTTTCTCTGCATGGTAGGAGGAACGAACAAGGGGAGCACTCTCTACGATGTTGAATCCTTTCTCTAAGCCAACTGTTTTATATTTTGCGAATTGCAGCGGAGTGATGTATGCCGCAACGGGATAATGCCGATGACTCGGTTGTAGGTATTGCCCTATGGTAAGAATCTGGCAACCGGTTGCTAACAGATCGTCCATCAATGTTTCGACTTCCTCCGGAGTTTCACCCAGTCCGACCATTATGCCGCTTTTAGATTTGACTCCCTTTTCGGAAATGTGTCTGATAACCTGTAAGCTTGTATCATAATTTGCTGCACTGCGGACTAGTGGACTAATGCGGCGCACAGTTTCCATATTGTGTGATATGATGTCGGGGCGGGCGTCAATTACTAAATCTACCAACTCCATTCTGCCTTGAAAATCCGGAATCAGTACTTCAATGGTTGTCTGTGGATTCAACCGTTTTATTTCCCGGATGGTACGTGCCCAATGTTCTGCTCCCAAATCAGGTAAATCATCCCGGTCTACAGAGGTGATGACGGCATGATCCAGTTTCATCAGTGCGATGGATTCTGCTACATGGGTAGGCTCGTTTGCATCTAACGGATGGGGACGTCCTGTCTGTGTGTTGCAAAATTTACAGCTACGCGTGCAGATGTCACCGCCAATCATGAAGGTGGCTGTTCCTTTTCCCCAACATTCCCCCATATTAGGGCAACGCCCACTGCTGCATATCGTGTGCAAGCAGTGGGAGTCGACAATTCGCTTTGTTTCGGTGTATCGTTCGTTGGCACCGATATTAATTTTCAGCCATTCGGGCTTACGTACTCTATCCGTCATTATAAGTTGTTCAAGAAGAAGTTGGTCAACCGTGTGTACAGGTGTTGGCGGGTGTTGCCACCATATATTCCATGATTACGGTTCGTGTACACTTGCATATCAAATTGTTTTCCAAGCTGGACTAACTGCTCGGCATATTCTGCACAGTTCTGGAAGTGAACATTGTCGTCTGCCATACCATGTACCAGCAACAAGTTTCCATGAAGTTTGTCGGCACGGGTGAAAGCTGATGATTCCTTATATCCTTCCGCATTTTCTTTGGGAGTGCGCATGAAACGTTCGGTGTAAATCGTATCATAGAAACGCCAGTCGGTCGGTGCGGCTACGGCTACTCCGGCTTTGAATACAGGAGTTCCCTCGCTCATGCTCATAAGAGTCATGTATCCGCCATAACTCCAACCCCAGATACCAATGCGGTCTTTGTCCACATACGCTTGTTTGCCTAGGTAAAGCGCTGTTTCCACCTGGTCTTTGGCTTCTTTGACGCCAATTTTCAAATAGGTACATTTCTCAAAAGCTTCTCCACGGCCTCCAGTGCCACGACCATCTACACATACCACGATATAACCGAGGCTTGCCATGTATGTCTCCCAGCTGATTCCCCAAGTATCCAATACCTGTTGGGAACCCGGGCCACTATATTGATACATCAGTACCGGATATTTTTTGGATGCGGAGAAATTAACCGGTTTCATCATCCAGCCGTTCAACTTCACGCCATCTGTAGTCTGGAAAGTAAAGAAGTCTTTTTGTGGTACTGCATATCCGGATAATGTTTGTTTCAACGCATCATTTGTAATAAGCGTTTTGAGCGTTTTGCCTGAATTATCGTTCAAGGTAACCAACATAGGAGTATCCAAGCTGGAGAACTTGTTCATATAATACTTCATCGATTTGCTGAAGAGAGGCGTATTGGTTCCTGCCTGTTGAGACAATTTGGTCTTTTTGCCTTTCTTATCTATTTTATAGACAGCCTTGCGCAGAGGACTCTCTTCGTTGCTGGTATAATAGAAAGAACCATCTTCTTCATCATATCCCAGAAAATCTTTCACTTCGAACTTACCGTTAGTAACCTTTTTAATCAAGTTACCTCCCATACTATACCAATAGAGATGACTGTAACCGTCACGTTCGCTAAGCATGCTGAAATATTCGGGATAGAACTGGATGTTATCGAAAATATTCTCCTTTATGTAATAAGGAGATTCATCACGGAGCATTAGTTTGCAAAGTGTTGAGCGAGGATCGGCAAAGTAGAGATCGAAACGGTCTTGATGACGGTTTAATGTCATGATAGCCAATTTGTTGGCATCCTTTGTGAAACGGATGCGTGGAATGTATCCATCTGCATCCAACGGGAGTTTCATCGTACGGGTGACGTGTGACTTGATGTCATACGTGCGTACTTCTACTTTCGAATTGGGGTATCCGGCTTTCGGATACTTGTAGGTATATTCACCCGGATAATCTTTTAAGGCATCAATACGGGGTGCCTGTCCGGCAAATACCGGAAAAGAGTAGGAGGGAACTTCTGACTCATCGAAGCGGATGAAAGCGATCAGTGTATTATCAGCGCTAAATTCCAAAGCACGGTCGAAACCGAACTCTTCTTCATACACCCAGTCGGGGATGCCGTTGATTACAGAGTTCTGTTTGCCATCCTCCGTAATTTGGCTTTCACTGTTGCCATAAAGCAGCTTAACAAGAAATATGTTATTGTTGCGGACAAAAGCAATCATTGTACCGTCTGGAGAAAAGACGGGGACCTGTTGAGGTCCACCGTCAGACAGCCGTTCAATAATGTTGTTTGTCGTAACGCCCTTATCATTTCGTTTCAAAGGGTAAATGTAATGTACAGCTGTGTATGAATGCCTATATATAGGTGTCGTTTTAGTAGCAATCAGCAATTTCTGACCGTCGGGCGAGAACTGGTAACTGTCGAAGTTCTTGAAGTCACATTCGCGTGTAGTGCTTACATCGAAAATCACTTCTACTTTCTCGCCTGTTTTGAAAGAGTATTTAATGATCTGCGTGCCGTCGGCGTTCATCTGCGTGTAGTGTTCGCCATCAGGCATGGGGATTACTCCCTGGATATTTTCCGGGCGGAAACGTCCGGAGGTGATATCTTTTAAATCGAGTGCCTTTTGTCCTTGTGCCATTCCGGTCAGACAGAGAAGGCAGAGTAATAAAGTGATGCTGATCTTTTTCATCTGCTTTTATAATCGGTTTTGGTTTTAATTCGTACTTGCAAAAGTAACAATAAACTTAGATTCAACAAAGCCTGACCGATTTTTATATAGATTTGATAAGGATTATTGGGTGAGATTCAATATCTTTGTGAAAAGGACTTTAAACATTACCACTATGAATTCAAAAAGAAAAGACTTGCAATATGCTTCTGTCTTCTTATTGGCCGTAGCATTGACATTCCTGTTGGGGAAGGGGGATAATCTGTGGTTGGTATCGTGGGGTGACTTGATACCGAGTTTGTTTGTGCTGTTCATAGCAGGTGATTGTTTGCATAGTTCCCTGCTCCGTATCAAACGCGGCGAAGAGGATGGAGGAGCCCGGTGGAGTACTTGTTTCACTTTTCTGGTATTCAGTATTGTTTTTATGGGCGACTTATTTTATATCGGCAACTTTATTGTGAATAAACTGTGGGGCTAAAGGATTAGTAGAAATTCTGCTTCACAGGTATTTAATAGTAAGATTTTCTTCTTAACTATAGTTTTTAGTTTACTTTAACTAGATAAATTAGTTTATGAACTAAAACTTTTCGTTATTTGCAGCAAACAAAGTTGCAGATATGAAAGGATTAACAGCAAAAGAAGAAGAAATCATGGGCTTTTTCTGGGAAAAAGGCCCCTTGTTCGTGAAAGAAATGTTGGCTTTCTATGAAGAGCCCAAGCCGCATTTTAATACATTATCTACGATTGTGCGTGGGCTGGAAGAAAAAGGCTTTTTAGCTCACTATACTTTTGGGAATACTTATCAATACTATCCCGTAGTCAGCGAAGAGGATTTTCGTAAAGGAACGTTGCGGAATGTGATTAGCAAGTATTTTAATAATTCTTATCTGAATGCTGTTTCTTCTTTGGTTAAGGAGGAAGATATTTCACTGGATGAATTGAAACAACTCATTCACGAAGTGGAACAGGCTGATAAGAAACACTAATCTTTTTAACGAAAATCTATGCTATGGGAGTTTTCTTCATCTATATATTAAAATCGTCAGTTTGTCTTGTTTTGTTTTACCTGTTTTTCAGGTTATTACTTAGCAAGGAAACTTTTCATCGTTTCAATCGAATGGCTTTATTGGGAGTGTTGTTCTTTTCATTACTCATTCCTTGTATCGAAGTAACTACCCGGCATCAGGTTGAGGTGCAACAGGCTATGCTTTCCATCGAGCAGTTGCTACTGATGGCAGAGTTGGAAGCTACCCCTGTTGAAGCCGGTGCAGTGCAGGAAACGGTGGCGTCCTGGATACAGATTGTTTTGCTGGTCTATTTGGCAGGTATTCTATTTCTTGCCTGTCGGAGTATTTATTCGTTGATTAGTCTTTTCCGGTTGATACATTCCGGTAAACAGGAGAAGTTGGAGAAAGGGGTTACGCTTGTGGTACACCATCATGAGATAGCTCCGTTCAGTTGGATGAAGTATATTGTGATTAGTCAAAAAGACCTGGAAGAGAATGGGCGGGAAATTCTCATACATGAAATGGCTCATATTCATCACCGCCATTCTATTGACTTGTTATTGGCGGATATTTGTATCTTTTTCCAATGGTTCAATCCCGGTGCATGGTTGTTGAAGCAGGAGTTGCAGAATATTCATGAGTACGAAGCGGATGAGACTGTAATCAATGAGGGTGTAAACGCGAAGGAATATCAACTATTATTAATAAAAAAAGCTGTTGGCACAAGGCTCTACTCTATGGCCAACAGCTTTAATCACAGTAAACTTAAAAAACGTATCACTATGATGTTAAAAGAAAAATCGAATCCGTGGGCACGGTTGAAGTATTTGTATGTACTTCCGTTGGCAGCTATTGCAGTAACTGCTTTTGCCCGTCCTGAAATCTCTGAAAAAATGGAAGAGATTTCTGCTGTCAAAGTTAATGATTTGGCGGAAATTGTGCAAGAAAAGGTACTGCAAGATACAGTGAAAGTATCAAAAGATGAGAAGAAAGATGCCGTAGTGGTGTCTGGAGTGAAGTCTAAAGCGGAAGAAGAAATTATTGTCTTTGAAGTTGTGGAGCAGATGCCGGAATATCCTGGTGGTATGAATGCATTGCAAAAGTATCTGATGGATAAAATAACCAGTTCTCCTATGAAAGGTAAAGCAGGTGGCAGAGTGATGGTTGGTTTTACGGTAGCTGAAACAGGGAAGATAAAGGATGTACATGTACTTCAGTCGGATGAGGAGGCATTGAATCGGGAAGCAGAAAGAATTGTCAGTGAAATGCCGGATTGGATTCCCGGAAAGCAACGTGGCAGACCTGTGCCGGTGAAATATACTATCCCTGTAAGATTCGGAAGTTTCAGATTTGCAGAGAATAAACCGCCTCTGATTTTGGCTGATGGCAAGGAGATTAGCATGGAAGCTATGGAAAAGTTAGACCCGTCAACAATCGAAAGTCTATCTGTGTTGAAAGACTCTGCTTCAATAAAAGTGTACGGTAAACGTGGGGCAAACGGGGTGATACTTGTGAATACTCAAAGAGGCAGTAAGGACAAAAAACACAATATAGAAATCAGTTTTTCTAAGAAAGCAACTAATGCGGATGCTATACCTGATTTCCCTGTCAGTGGAACTGTTGTTGACGAAGAGGGACGTCCAAAAGCTGGGGTAAGTATTATTGTACCTAATACAAATCATGGTACGATAACGGATATAAATGGACATTTTAGTCTAAAAGCAATAAAAGACGGCAATCTGTGGTTCTCGTTTATCGGATATAAGCCTGTAAAAGCTCCTGTAACTTCTACGATGAATATACGGATGGAGCAGGAGGTTGTTAAACTGTTCCCTGAACTTTCAGGCAGTGCGCTAAATGTAAGTTCCGGAACTAAGGGTGTTAATGGTGTATCTATATATGGGATAAAAGGTGAACAGCCTTTGGTCATAATTGACGGGAAAGAAGCTATGGATAAAGATGCCTTATCCAAGCTCGCGCCGGACCATATAAAGAGTATTTCTGTGCTGAAAGATAAATCAGCACAGGCCGTTTATGGCGATAAAGGAAAGAATGGGGTAATTATTGTAGAAATGTTGACGGATGAGGAATATCAGACCCGTCAGAACAAGAAATAGAAGAAATCATGCATTGATTTGTTGACGGAGGTACGCTAGTATCTCCGTTTCTTGTTCCGGATGGAACCATTGTATTTCTTCATCTCTTTTGAACCAAGTCATCTGTTTACGCGAATAAATGCGGGAGTTTTGCTTGATTTTATCTATGGCAAAGGGGAGTTCCCATTCTCCATCCAGATACTTGAACAGTTCTTTATAACCTACTGTGTTGAGCGAATTGAGGTGGCGATAGGGAAGTACCGAGCGTACTTCTTCCAGTAATCCTTCCTCCATCATCTGATCTACCCGACGGTTAATACGGTCATACAACTCTTCCCGGTCGCGAGTCAGACCGATTTTTAGAATGCGGAAAGGACGTTGCTTTTTTTGTTGGGTACGAAAAGAGGTATAAGTGCGTCCGGTCATATAGCAAATTTCTAATGCATGAATTACCCGTTTGGGATTCTTCAGATCTACTATCCGATAATATTCCGGATCTAGCAGGCGAAGTTCTGCACAGAGTTGTTCAAGTCCTTCCTCCTCATATTTCTGTAGCATGAGTTGACGGGTTTCCGCATCAACGGTAGGAATATCGTCGATACCTTTACAGATAGCGTCTACATACATCATTGAACCACCTGTGAGAATCACGACTTCGTGTTGCGTAAATAATTTCTCGAGAATTTCCAACGCTTCTATTTCATATTGGGCGGCGCTGTAATAGTCTGTAAGGTGGAGTGTGCCAACCAATTGATGAGGGACACGTTTAAGTTGATCGGGAGTAGGAGCTGCCGTGCCTATTTTTAATTCGGCATAAAGCTGTCTCGAGTCGGCAGATACAATACTTGTCTGAAAAGTTTCTGCTAAGCGCAGGCTCAATTCCGTTTTCCCTACACCTGTAGGACCTATGAGAACGATGAGAGTAGGCATTGGGCTTTTAAGTATTAAGTATTGAGTATTAAGATGTGTGCGAACTAAAAAATATTAGGTATTAACTGCCTGGCGCTGCATAGCAATTAATACCTAATACCTAGTACTTAATACTTAGAATTTTTCTTCTTCGTATGGAGTACTTGCGTCGCCGCCTATGTCGAATCCTTCCTGATCGAAGTCTTCCATGTCGAAATCTTGGTCTCCATAGAAGTTTTCATCCAGATCAAGAGAACCGCTGGCAGCGGCCATTTCTTCAAAATCTACCGTTTGCTTAGGAGCATCTCCTGATTTCTTGGTACATTTGGCGCCATCCATATCTTTTCCGGTGATAATTTCGGATAGTTCGATGAAGAAACAACGTTCTGTTATGTAATCGAATACATATAGTAGTTTCTGTTTTTCATCTTCTACCAGTTCACTGATAGTAGTGTCTTTCATTACCCAGCTATCCATTTCCGGATTGTCGTCCATTTCTTCCAAGGTTACTTCTTTTCCTTTTTCCCAATCGTCATCGCAGATAAAGAAAGAAGTCATCTGGTCGTTTTTGTACCCTACTGATTTCAGTATTGCTTCATGGAAGTCATAAAAAGTAGCTTCCGGATCAATTTGTATTTCTCTGACAAAATCGTCAACTTCATCAGATATGATAGTAAATCTGTATATCATAATATGACTATTTTGAACTGTTTATTTAATGATACCACGTTCTGAATTACGGATGAAATCGATAATATAGTCAATTTCCGGACTTTTTTCAAATTCATCTTCTATTTTTTTCAATGCTTCTGTCGTGTTCAAACCACTTTGATAAATGATACGATATGCATTGTGAATACTTTCGATCACTTCATTGGCAAAACCACGACGGCGTAGGCCGATGATGTTGATTCCACTAAAAGCAATCGGTTCGCGTCCTGCGATGATGTAAGGAGGAATATCTTTACTGAAGCGGCATCCGCCCTGAATCATTACGTGACTCCCTACATGACAGAATTGGTGCATCAATACATTGGCGCTGACAATCGCATTATCATCAATAATGATTTCACCTGCCATTTTGGTAGAGTTACCAATGATACATCCGTTACCAACCAATGCATCGTGTGCCACGTGTACACCCTCCATCAGTAAATTGTTATTTCCTACAATCGTGCGCCCTTTAGCTGCTGTACCACGGTTGATTGTTACATTTTCACGAATCAGATTATTATCCCCGATTTCGGCTGTTGATTCCTCACCGCGAAACTTAAGGTCCTGCGGAATGGCTCCGATTACGGCACCCGGAAAAATAGTGTTTCCGTTACCAATACGTGAACCATATAAAATATTGGCGTTAGCCATAATTTTATTGTTGTCGCCGATAACTACGTTCTTATCTATAAATACAAAAGGCGCAATTTCTACATTTTCCCCAATTTTAGCTTCGGGATGAATATACGCTAAAGGACTTATCATGCTTTTAATATATCAATTATTACTTATTTTTCACTATTTGTGCCATGAACTCTGCTTCGCAAACAACTTTCTCGCCAACAAATGCATATCCTTTCATAGTAGAGATGCCACGGCGGATAGGTGCCAGCATTTCTACACGGAAGATAATAGTATCTCCCGGCACTACTTTCTGGCGAAATTTTACTCCATCTATTTTCATGAAATAGGTAGAATAACGTTCGGGTTCGTCTACTGAATTTAAGACAAGTAAACCACCGACTTGTGCCATTGCTTCTACTTGAAGTACTCCCGGCATCACAGGTTCTTGTGGGAAATGTCCCTGAAAGAAAGGTTCGTTAGCTGTGATATTTTTGATACCTACAATGTAATTAGCACCAATCTCAATTACTTTGTCAACCAGTTGGAAAGGATAGCGGTGCGGCAATAATTCGCGGATACGGTTTACATCCATTACTGGCTCACGGTTACAGTCGTAACTTGGCGCCTGTATTTCGTGCAGACGGATTTCTTTCCGCATTTGGCGTGCAAACTTATTATTGATAGTATGTCCGGGACGGGTAGCAATGATCCGGCCTTTTATCGGTTTACCGATTAAAGCAAGGTCACCGATTACATCCAACAATTTGTGGCGGGCACATTCGTTTGCCCAAACCAACGGTTTGTGATTGATATAGCCTAATTGTTCAGCGTCCATGTGAGGTACTCTCATCACATCTGCCAACTTGTCGAAACTTTCCTGTGACATCTTACGCTCGTAGATTACGATTGCATTGTCCAGGTCACCCCCTTTAATCAATCCGGCGGAGAGCAGCGGTTCTATTTCGCGAACAAAGACGAAAGTACGGCTGGCAGCCACTTCGTCTTTGAAATTATGCATATCCTCAAGTGTAGCAAACTGATTCGGGATAATGGTTGAATCGTAAGAAACCAGTACATTCAGACTGAAATTCTCGTCAGGAAGTACGATGATAGAAGAACCAGTCGTTTCATCCCGGAACTCAATTTTAGACTTGATAATATAAAAGTCTTTGACGGCATTTTGTTCTACTGTTCCTACACGTTCTATTTCTTGTACATAATATTGTGCACTACCATCTAAAATAGGAAATTCCGGTCCGTTAACCTGAATAAGGCAGTTATCAATGCCCAATGCGTAGAGGGCTGCCATACCATGTTCAACGGTGCTTACTTTGACTCCATTCTTCGACAATACAGTACCACGAGTGGTTTCTGTCACATTGTCGGCTACTGCATCGATAGTTGGTTGTCCTTCTACGTCAATGCGCTGGATTTTATATCCATGATTGTCCGGAGCAGGATTAAATGTTACAGTGAGATCAAGTCCAGTGTGAAGACCTTTCCCGCTCAGTGAAAAGCTATCTTTCAGCGTTTTTTGTTTCAGCATTGGTTACTTATTTACTTATTTAATAGTTGTTTTAATTCTTCTATTTCTTTGCGCAAATTACGCAATTCTTTCTGCATATCCGGTAAGCTTCTTTGTGCAACGGATGCTTTGAAGTATTGCTTTAGTTCCATAGGAGGAGTTCCGATAAGCTGGCTACCGGATTTAATATCTCCGGGTACACCTGACTGTGCACCTAAACCAACTTTGTCTCCTATTTTGGAATGTCCTGCAATACCTACCTGACCTCCGATCATACACCATTCACCAATTTTGGTAGAACCGGCAATTCCGGCTTGTGCAGCCATTACGGTATGCGAACCTATTTCATCATTATGTGCTATTTGTATCAGATTGTCTAATTTGACACCACTATGCACTACCGTAGCTCCCATTGTAGCACGGTCTACACAAGTATTAGCACCTATATCTACTTTATCTTCCAGAATAACAATTCCGATTTGCGGAATCTTATCGTATCCGTTCGGGGTGGGAGCAAAACCAAATCCGTCAGCTCCGATCACTGCACCCGAGTGTAGAATACATTCGTTACCTATGCGGCAATCATGATAAACATTTACATTAGAGTAAAGCAAGCAACTGTTGCCTATCTTCACGCCATCTCCAACAAAAGTGTGTGGATAAATTTGGGTATTATCTCCGATCACGGTATTTTCACCGATATAGGCAAATGCACCGATGTATACGTTCTCACCAATTTTGGCGCTGGGTGCAACGAAAGCTAATGAATCTATACCTTGTTTCTTAGGCTTGCTCATCTCATAAAGATTGAGTAATTTAGCCAGACTTTCATATGCATTGTCTACTTTTATCAGAGTAGTTTTAATTTCGTGCTCGGGAGTGAAGTCCTTATTAACCAGGACAATGCTTGATTGTGTCTCGTAGATGTAAGGTGTATATTTGGGATTTGACAGGAAAGAAATTGCTCCGGGCATTCCCTCTTCAATTTTAGCGAATGTGTGTACCGTAGCGTTTTCGTCTCCAATGATTTCCCCTTGGATAAATGCTGCAATTTGCTTAGCCGAGAACTCCATGTCTTTAATTTAAAATTTAATTAGTTCACAAATAACGGATTTTTTTTTCAGATTTCCGTGTTATTGCATGAATATTTTATACTTATCTGTGTAATCTCTGATAGCAGAGATAGTATTTCTTTACCTTTTTGGACAATAATGAGATGTTCAGCATGTCCGATGCTTCGGCAATATTTTTGATAGTGCCGTCTTTGTAGATAATGTCAATACTGTCATCTGCCGGGTCATACATATTCTTTTCGATGCTGGGGGTAGAGACAAAATAGTTCGCTTCGGAAAGGGTTATACCTAATTGCTGGCTGATGTGCAAAGTTAATTCTTTTTTTCTGTCCTCACTAATCGGTTCCGATGAAATTTCTACTTTAAAGATATTTCGGTTTATCATTCCCGTGCTTAAAGTAGAAAGTACCTTGTCTGCATGGGTGCTCCACACTTTCAAGGCTGTCCATATATCATTGTCGTCCAGTTGAATAAAATTCTCCAGACAGTCGGGATTATTATAGAACTCCGTAGGATTGATATCATTGTAAAGGAAAAAACGTAATGCGGGTGATGCGAACAGTTCCACTCCTTGTGATGCCAGTTCTTTAGCACGTAATAGAGTACTGATAAGCATTTTTTCGTATGCGACGGACGTCTTATGCAGATATACTTGCCAGTACATCAGGCGACGTGCCGTAAGGAAATTCTCAATAGAGTAGATCCCTTTGGATTCGATAACCAGGCGGTCGTCCGCTACATCAAGCATTTTTATAATTCGTGCGGAACCGATATTTCCTTCTGTCACGCCTGTGTAAAAGCTGTCGCGGCGAAGATAATCCAATCTGTCCATATCCAGCTGACCACTTACAAGTTGATGGAGAAAGCGTTTGGGATATTCGTCTTTGAAGATTTGAATGGCAAGACTAAGCTGACCGTTCATCTCTTTGTTCATCCGTTCCATCAGCATGAGGGAAATCTCTTCGTGGGAGACTCCTTTTACTATAGTATCTTCCAGTACATGTGAGAAGGGACCATGTCCTATATCATGTAACAGGATGGCCGCCTGTACAGCTTCCGCTTCGCTGTCAAAGATAAAATTACCTTTAGAAGCCAGTTGGGTGATAGCTTCACTCATCAAGTGAAAAGCACCTAAAGAGTGTTGGAAGCGGGTGTGTTGCGCACCGGGGTATACAACAGATGATAATCCTACCTGCTTGATGCGGGTAAGACGCTGCAAAAGGGGATGCCGTACTATATCGTACAGTAACCCCTTTGGAATATTGATGAACCCGAATACGGGGTCGTTAATTATCTTTCTTTCGTAAGGCATTCGTTTTCTTTAGAGATCCTTTTTCTCTTTTCAGAGAATTGCTTTGAGTTGTTCAGCCATTTGCGCCTGTACTTCTTGTGCGGCGGTGCGGGCAGCTTCTGCAAATTTCTCTGTTTTATCTACGTAGATGATACCACGTGAGGAATTAACAATTAATCCGCATGTACTGTTCATTCCGTATTTACAAACTTCTTCGAGCGAGCCGCCTTGTGCTCCTACACCTGGTACGAGAAGGAAATGGTTCGGAACAATTTTACGAATATCTTCGAAAGCACGTCCTTGAGTGGCACCTACCACATACATCATACGGTCGTCACTAGCCCATTCTTGTGATTTACGTAATACTTTCTCGAACAGACGTTCGCCGTTTACATCTTCTGTTAGTTGGAAGTCATGTGAACCTTTGTTGGAAGTCAATGCCAACAGAATCACCCATTTACCTTCATAGGTAAGGAACGGAGTAACGCTGTCTTCGCCCATATAAGGAGCTACCGTTACAGAGTCGATATTAAGTTCTTCAAAGAAGGTGCGGGCGTACATTGCAGAAGTATTTCCGATGTCACCACGCTTTGCGTCAGCGATGATGAATTGATCCGGATAGTTATCTTTGATGTATTTTACTGTCTTTTCGAATGCGATCCATCCTTTTACGCCCATGCTTTCATAGAAAGCCAGATTAGGCTTATAGGCGATGCACAAATCAGCTGTCGCGTCAATGATGGCTTTGTTGAATGCAAAGATCGGATCTTCTTCTTTCAACAGATGCTCCGGGATTTTCTTGATGTCAGTATCAAGTCCTACACAAAGGAATGATTTTTTGCGCTTTATGTTTTCAAATAATTGTTGCTTATCCATCTTATTATTTACTATTATACAATTTACTATTGACTATTTCTAAGAAATCATTCTCAACTATCAACTCTTCATTTTTCTAAAGTTCGCTTTCTTTCAAGCGTTCCGCGTTTTCTGCTACGATCAGGTGGTCGATACAGTCTTGAATATCCCCATCCATGAATGCAGCAAGATTATAAATCGTGTAATTGATGCGATGATCGGTGATTCGTCCCTGTGGATAGTTGTAGGTGCGGATTTTAGCAGAACGGTCTCCGGTCGATACCATTGTTTTACGTTTGGAGGCAATGTCATCGATGTATTTCTGATGTTCCTTGTCATAGATAAATGTACGGAGACGGGCCAAGGCACGTTCCTTATTTTTCGGTTGGTCACGTGTTTCGGTACATTCAATAAGTATTTCTTCGGCAATGCCTGTATTCGGGTTCTTCCAGATATAACGCAGACGTACTCCGGATTCTACCTTATTTACATTTTGTCCACCGGCACCACCACTTCGGAAAGTATCCCATTTGATTTCTCCTTCGTTGATGACTACATCGAATTCTTCAGCTTCGGGAAGTACTGCCACTGATGCGGCAGAAGTATGAACACGTCCTTGTGTTTCGGTAGCAGGAACACGCTGTACGCGGTGTACTCCCGATTCATATTTTAAAATTCCGTATACATTATCACCTGTAACACTACAAACAACTTCTTTGAATCCTCCTGCTGTCCCTTCGTTTGCATTGGAGACTTCCATCTTCCAACCTTTGGTTTCACAGAATTTGGCATACATGCGAAAGAGGTCACCGGCAAAGATAGCTGCTTCATCACCTCCTGCACCACCACGGATTTCAAGAATTGCGTTCTTGCTGTCTTGTGGATCGGCAGGGACAAGCATCAGTTTGATTTCTTCTTCCAATACCGGAAGGCGCTCTTGACTATTGTCCATTTCTTCTTTCGCCATCTCGCGCATTTCGGCGTCTGATTCATTAGCAAGGATATTTTTAGCTTCTTCAATATTACCCAGTAATTGGATATATTCTTTCCTTGCTTTCATCAAGTCGTCTAATTCCTTATATTCTTTAGTCAACTTGACGTAACGTTTCTGATCGGCAATCACTGCCGGGTCTGTGATAAGGGTAGATATTTCTTCAAAACGGGCTACGAGTCCGTCTAACTTTTCTAATATGGTACTGTTATCTGCCATTCTTTAGTATCTAAATTCTCCGAATTCGCTCTTAATGATTAATTCTGTTTGCTCACATGCTTCAACACGTCCTACAATCTGTGCCGGGATACCGAATGACTCGGAAATAGCAATTACTTCTTCTGCATGTTCCGGTGACAAGTAGACTTCGAGGCGATGTCCCATATTGAATACCTTGTACATTTCTGCCCAGTCCGTACCGCTTTGTTCTTGAATAGTTTTGAATAAAGGAGGAACAGGGAAAAGATTATCTTTTACTACACGAACGTTTTCAACAAAGTGTAAAACTTTGGTTTGTGCACCACCGGAGCAGTGTACCATTCCGTGGATTTCCGGGCGCAGTGCATCGAGTAATTTCTTCACTACTGGTGCGTATGTACGAGTAGGGGAGAGCACTAACTTACCTGCATCAATTGGAGAATCTTCTACACTGTCTGTCAGTTTTAACTTGCCGGAGTAAACTAATTCTTCAGGAACGGCAGCATCGTAGCTTTCCGGATATTTTTCAGCAAGATATTTTCCGAATACATCGTGACGGGCACTTGTCAAACCATTACTGCCCATACCGCCATTGTATTCTTTTTCGTAAGTAGCTTGTCCGTAAGAAGCCAGACCAACGATCACGTCACCCGGACGAATATTGGCATTGTCGATAACGTCTGAACGTTTCATGCGACAAGTTACGGTAGAGTCAACGATGATCGTACGAACCAAGTCGCCGACATCAGCAGTTTCACCACCGGTTGCGTATACCCCTACACCCATTTCACGGAGTTCGGCCAGCAATTCATCTGTTCCATTAATGATGGCGGAGATTACTTCTCCGGGAATCAACAGTTTATTACGTCCAATGGTAGAAGAGACAAGAATATTGTCTACGGCACCTACACAAAGCAGGTCGTCGATATTCATAATCAATGCATCCTGTGCAATACCTTTCCAAACGGACAAATCACCCGTTTCTTTCCAGTACATATAAGCAAGAGATGATTTGGTTCCGGCACCGTCGGCGTGCATAATGTTACAATATTCCGGGTCACCTCCCAATATATCGGGGATAATTTTGCAAAATGCTTTCGGGAAAATTCCTTTGTCGATGTTCTTGATGGCGTTGTGCACATCTTCTTTTGATGCGCTTACTCCACGCATCATGTATCGTTGATTACTCATGAGTTATAGAATTATATTGTATACGGCTGCAAAAGTACTGCTTTTTTTTTGTACAGCCAACTATCTTTATAGAAATGCCATTACTCAAAATAGTTTTCGTATTCTTTTCGTTAGGAAATTATCATTATGTAGTATTGAAAATACCAGATAATCTTGGATTATGTAGTTAAGTAATTTTATATCTTATTGTATAATTACGGACAATCTATGCGAAAATAGAAGGTGGCAATGAATATTCTTTTAGGAAAAATAGTATTTAAAAGGCGAAATTAAGTACGAAAAAGTGAGTACATTATAATTTATATTGTGTCATATTAACGATTATAATCATATAGCTCTCTCATAAAGCTATGGTAATTTGTATAAACTTTAAATTAAAATGGATGAAAAATTATGCATTTATTGAGAAATGGAAAACACGTATGCGTACAGAGCGTGTTTTTGAGTTTTTAAAACCAAGACATGTGAGTGTTTCTAATACAATGGAACGTTGTTTAGTTAAAAGTCTTTTTCTAATTGGCTGCACTTTGAGTTTGGGAGCATGTACTGATATTAAAGGATTTACTAACATGGAACTGGGGCCTTATGCAAAAGATCCGGAAGTATTAAAAGCTTTTCCAACTGCTGAAGGTTTCGGTAAAAATGCTACAGGAGGACGTGGAGGCAAAGTTGTTATTGTTACTAATACCGATGATGATGGGGAAGGGTCTTTCCGGTGGGCATTGAAGCAATGCTCAGAAAATGAAGCTACGACTGTTGTTTTTGCTATTTCCGGTAAAATAGAACTGAAATCAGATATACGTTGTAAAGCTAAGAATTTTACAATAGCTGGACAGACGGCTCCGGGAGGTGGCATTTGTGTAATTAAAAATGAAGTAAACTTTGGAGGTTCCGAGAATTTTATAATTCGCCATATGCGCTTTCGTGTAGGGGATAAAGATGCGAATGGAAAAGATCATAATGCAGCATGTCTTCGTGTGGAGAATGCGAATAATTTTATAATTGACCATTGTTCGTTTAGTTGGGCTAGTGAAGAGAATACTGATTTTATTGATACTCATTTCTCTACAGTACAATGGTGTATTTCTAGTGAAGGACTTTATTATTCAGTTAATAAGAAAGGTTCCCGTGCTTATGGAGGTGCATGGGGAGGAACTTCATCTACTTACCATCATAATCTATTTGCTCACTGTAATAGCCGTACTCCGTTGATGAATGGTGCACGTGGAAAAGATCCCGGACAAGATATTAATGTATATATGGAATACATCAATAATGTGAATTATAACTGGGGAAGTCAGATGGCAACTTACGGTGGGATGGATGAATCACAAGATCCGGAACATCATGGATGGGCATGTAATTTCGTGAATAATTATTATAAACCTGGACCTGCTACAACGAGCCGGGTGAAAGATCTGAAATTTTTCCGTCAGTCGAGTGCGCGTGATTCGGAAAAAGCACCTTTACGTGCTGTCTCTAAATGGTATTTTAGTGGCAATGTGATGGAAGGTAATTCAGAACTGACTTCTGATAATTGGAAAGGGGTATATACAGATGGAAGCTATCCTTATAGTTTCGATGAAATGAAAGCTCCTTCTTTTATTGTAGCCTCTGGAAGAGATAACTACGAACAATATTGGTTTGATTGGGAAACATATACGTTATCTGAAAAATATGAATCTGCAGAACAGGCTTTCCAGTCGGTAATTGGACAAAATGGAGCCGGTGCTTTTCCACGTGACAAGGTCGATGAACGTATTATGAAGGAAGTGAAGAACGGCAGTTGTACTTACACGGGAGCAGGAAATGAAACTAGCGGTTCTATTCCTGGGATAATTAATAGTCCTGATGAAGCCGAAGGTTTTGGAGGTTTGACCTATAAAACCTCAGGAGCCATTACTGATGCGGATAAAGACGGCATGGATGATGCTTGGGAAAAGAAAGTAGGATTGGACCCGAATAATCCTGAAGACCGTAATAAAACTACGGATGTTGGGTATACTGCTTTGGAAGTATATCTCAATAGTCTGGTGGATGAAAGCATCTCGTACAACTTTAAGAAGTAAATCAATCGAATGTTAATATTAAAATAAAATGCTATGAATTTAATGAAACTGATGGCGGTAGGACTCCTTTTGAGTTGTTTTTCAGCATTACTGACAGGCTGTTCGGATAATGATGATTCGAGTTCAAAAGTATTGTTGCGTCCGGTTGCTACTATGGAGGTTGTACAAAACAAGGCCTATTTAAGTTGGAAAACGGTAGAAGGAGCAACTGAGTATGTAATTGAGGTTTATAAAGTGACCGATAAAGGGGAGGAGCTTTATAAAACAGAAATAGTACCTGCCAGTCAATCTTCCTGTGTGATAGATTTAGATTGGGAGGAAAACTACAAATTTAAGGTAAAATGTACTGGTGATGGAAGACTGTCCGGTTATTGGGAGACAGAAGTAACAGGTATTCTTTATCGCCCGTTGTCTATTGAATTGAAAGAATCCCGTGCTATAGATACAAAAGCTCTTATCGCATGGATACCTAATGATACGGTTATTATCACTGCTTTGACCGCTGTTCCGGTGGGAACGGAAGAAGTATCTACACAAGCAATGAAAGTGTATCCAGTTTCTGCAGAAGAGTATCTGTCTGGCTCTAAGGTGATTGATGAACTTTCTCCTGAAACAACTTATCGGGTCAGCCTTTATTCAGGTGAGGAACAGTCCTCTGATACATATCAGGCGCGCGTAGAGGTGAAAACAGAAGCTACCGAAAATCTGGATGCGGATTATGGTACGGCTAACCGGGTAGATTTACGTACTGAAGCGTTTGATCCGGACTATTTCAATAAACTGGATTGGAACTCTTTGGAGGAAGGAACGACTTTTCTGCTTCCTGCAGGAAAAACATTTGTGGTGAATAGCGGTGAAGTGGTAGCAGAGTTTGCACATTCTGTCAACTTTGTGACGCCACAAACTTTGGAGGATTATTGTACGTTTAGCTTTGAGAACGCTTTTCGTGTAGTAGAAGGTGGGGCAATAGATAAAGTAACTTTTAAACGTATTAATCTTAAAGCATCGAAATCATTAGATGAAGCTACCAATAACGGTTTAAGTGGTAAACAGGTGATTTGTCCGGAAACTACTAATTTCTTGATTAATAAGATTGATTTTTCTAATTGTTATATTGAAAATTTCCGTGCTATCGTTCGTTCAAAGAGTACTGGTGGAAATGTTGAAGCTATTTCATTTCAAGAATGTACGATAAATGCGATTGGTAATCAAGGTATAGTGTCGACGGATGGTAAAAAAGGTAATTATATAAACAATGTTTCTTTTGACAATTGTACCATAACCAATATTTGTGGCATTGCTGATCTTCGAAATAGTGACAGCGGTAAGAATATTTCGATTACAAACACCACTTTCTGTTATGCTCCAATGGAAAACTCATTTTTATTCCGGGTGGATGCGAGTATTGCTGTCAATATTGAGAATTGCGTTTTTGGTGGCTCTATGAAAATTAATGGCAATCTTCCAATGTTTAACGAACTGGGTTCGGGCGGACAGGATGATTATACCGGAACTTATCGTTTCAGCCCAGTGAATAGTTTCCAGTCAAACGACCATTCTTCCAGTAAAGGAAGTCTTGGGTTGACTGACTCCAAAATGTCGACGATCAGTTTGTTTACCGATCCTGGCAATAACAATTTCAAGCTGAACGAATTATTCTCTGGTCGTTCTAGTGTAGGGGCTTTAAAATGGAGACAATAGTTCGCAATCGACACACATCAAATATTAAAAATAATATGGATAAACACGTTATATTTATGAAGTTAATAAGTTCCTTATTCGTTAAAAAGATAGGTGTATTGTTATGCTTTATTGCATTTGCACTGTCTGTTGACGCACAGACCCGAAAAGTAACGGGGCAGATATTGGACGAAAGTGGGCAGGCAATCATTGGTGCTACCATAAGATTGCAAGATTCTTCGGCAGGTACTGTTACTGATATAGATGGTCACTTCTCGTTAAATGTACCGGAAGGTAAGAAAGTGGTTATTTCTTATATTGGTTTTGTAACTCAAGTTATTACCCCCAAAGCTAATACTTTGCATATTGTTCTTCAGGAAGATAGTCAAAAACTTGATGAGGTAGTTGTGGTTGGCTATGGTAGCATGAAACAGAAAAATATTACAGGTTCTGTATCAACAATTTCGGCTTCAGAGTTGGAAGACCTTCCGGTGTCTAATCTTTCAGAAGCATTGCAGGGAATGGTTAATGGCCTGACGGTAGAACTAGGCTCCAGCCGTCCGGGTACAAACGCCAATGAAGTCTATATTCGTCAGAATCGAACTTTTACAGGCATTTCTAAAGATGGAGGAAATTCTACACCATTGATAATTATTGATGATGTGATTCAGTTGGGTACTAACGGTCAGCCAAGTATGGAACAATTTAATATGCTGGATCCTTCAGAAGTGGAGAGCATTACGGTGTTGCGTGATGCGAGTGCAGCTATTTACGGTTCGCGTGCTGCTAATGGAGCTATTCTGGTGAAGACTAAAAGAGGAAAAAAAGGTGTTCCCCTGATTTCTTATTCCGGTAAATTCGCCGTAAATGATGCGGTTAGTCATTCCAAGGTTTTGAAAGGTTCCGATTATGGACGTTTCTATAATTCTTTGGCAATAGGCTCTAACAAAGCTAGTGGTTATGATGATTTTGATGTGCTTTATAGTGATATGGAGTTGGCCGAAATGGATAACTTGAATTATGACTGGTTGGATAAAGCTGGGTGGAAATCCGCTTTCCAGCAGACACATACGTTGAATGTGAGTGGCGGTAGTGAACGTGCTACTTACTATGCAGGAGCTACTTATTTTGACCAGGGAGCGAATCTGGGAAATCAAAGTTATAAGCGCTATACTTATCGTGCTGGTGTGGATGTACGTTTGACAAATGATATTAAGTTGTCTGCTACCGTTGCCGGTAACGAAGGTAAGTCTGATCAGATATATACTAAAGGAGCACGTTTCAAACTGTATGGTATGGGAGGAAGTACTGAAAAATCTGACTATAGCGCATTACACCACATGCCTAATCATATGCCTTGGAGTGTAACATTACCCAATGAAAACGGAGAAGATCAGGAATATTGGTTGGGACCGATAGAGAACACTTATAATAACCCCAACTTCAATCGTGACTACGTGACTTCCTGGAACTATTTTGCTTTAAACAATAGCGGTTCCTTTAGTAAAGAAAGGACTAATAGCTGGAACGCTGATATCTCATTGACTTATGAGGTGCCTTTTGTGAAAGGTTTGTCTCTTCGTGCCACTTATTCATCTTCGCATTCGAGCGAAGCCACTGAACAGGCTAGTTTTCCTTATGAGTTGGCTTATGTAAACACCAGAATGGCTTCTGATCAACATCTGGTCTATACCATTCCTAACAGTTCTTTTACAAAAGCTATTTTTGATAAAAACAGTACCTTGTCATTTAAAGATAAGCAAGCGGAAAGACGGCAGATGAACTTCTATGTGAACTATGACCGTACATTCGGCAAACATTCTATTTCTGCTATGGCTTCTGTTGAACGTTACGAATCATTCTATGATTCCCGTGATATTGAGTATGCTGATTTAGCACATGATATATCTGATACTTATCTGGGAGTTGGTGGACCTTCTATCGTGGGGCAGGATGGCAAATCGGCTTTGACTTCAGATAATACAGTGACATCAAAAGGTGAATCAGGTTCACTTTCTTATTTGGGACGTGTAGCATATTCGTATGCGGACCGTTATATGTTGCAGTTTATTTTCCGTTCGGATGCTTCGACAAAGTTTGCTCCTGAAAATTATTGGGGCTTTTTTCCTGGTATTTCTGCCGGATGGATCATGTCCGAAGAGTCATGGTTCAAACGTTCATTGCCTTGGTTTGAATTTATGAAAGTTCGTGCGTCTTGGGGGCGTACAGGACGTGATAATATCAAAATGTGGAAGTGGAAAGAACAATATAAGATGGATTTGAAAGGTATGCAGTTTGGTGCTGAAAGTGGAAAACCGGGTACTAGTCTGATACCGCAGGCATCTCCGAACCGTAATGTAAAATGGGATGTTTCAGATAAGTTCAATCTGGGTTTTGATACTCGTTTCTTTGATGGTCGGTTAAGCGCAGTTTTTGATTTCTACTATGACATAAATGACAACATTCTGAATCAGTATATGGCTAGTCAGCCAGGTATTCCTGTTTATGCAGGTGGCTCGTATGCGGAAGAAAATTTTGGCCGGGTTGATACTTACGGCGGTGAATTGTCTTTAACTTGGCGTGACAAGATCGGACAAGTAAACTATAATATCGGTATGGATTTCGGTCTGAGTGGCAGTAGAGTCAGAGAATGGGTTCCGGGCTTACGTTATAACAAATATCCGTGCAACTCAAGTTGGGAGGAAGGAATGTCTACTTATCTTCCTGTGTGGGGATTTAAAGTGTGGAAGAACACTTCCGGTGGTGATGGTATTTTGCGTACGCAGGAAGACATCAATAATTATTGGAATTATTTGGAGTCGTGGACTCCTGAAGGTGGACAAACTAAGTATTTGGATAAAACGAGTAAAGATGATTTACGTCCGGGTATGGTTGCTTATCAAGATTTGGGTGGTGAAATGGTTAATGGTGTGCAGCAGGGACCTAATGGACAGATCGTTCTTGAACAGGATTACGGAAAATTGTGTGAAAAGAATAAAACCTACAATGTGTCAACCCGATTGGGCGCTAGCTGGAAAGGTCTTGCTATTAGTGCCAGCATCTCGACTTCATGGGGAGGTGTACGTTTTATAGACCGTGCTTCTATGGGAGGAAGTAAGAGTACAATGATTTGGGCACCGGATTCATTCTGGGGAGATATGTTTGATGAAGTTTACAATCCGAATGGTAAATATCCCAATTTAGGAGTAGAATCGTTAATCTCCAGTTCAGCCCTTGCCAATTCAGATTTATGGATGATTAGTACGTTCCGTTGTTATATACGTAATCTGTCTGTCAGCTATACACTTCCTAAGAAATGGATTGCACCGTTGAAGATGTCGGCTGTCCGTCTGAATCTGACCGGTAATAATTTGTGGGATTTGTATAATCCTTATCCGAATCATTATCGCAATATGTATGATAGTTCTTCTACAGAATATCCTACTTTGAGAACCTGGTCGTTAGGTGTTAATGTTACATTTTAATAGTTGTATCAATGATGAAAAAGAGAAATTTTTTATATGCAGGAACTTTAGCTTTGGGTATGTTCATGTCTGGCTGTAGCGATTCATTTTTGGATATGAATAATTATGGAGCTTATGATGATTTTGATTCAGAAACTAAAATAACCTGGTATTTGGCAGGTTTATATCAGAATTGTTTTGAGAATTACACTTCTCCTACTTCTCAATATCTGGGATTACACGCCTCATACGCCCAGGATTTTAATGAATTTACTGATGAAATGTGGGGAATTACTTCTACCAGCCGGATTGACCCGAGTACTCGGTATTCAACGATTGATGATATCAAAACACAAACAGATGCTTCTAGTGGTAAAAGCTATGACCCGTTGTTTGCCAGTTATTTCGGTAAGGCGTTAGGATCAAGCGTTACAAATAATGCCTATACGCGTATTCGTAACTGCAATATTCTGCTTCGTGATATAGATGCCTCTTCTGTTTCGCAGGAGACAAAGGACAAAGCTAAAGGCCAAGCACTTTTTTTACGTGCTATGCAATTGTTCGATTTGGTACGTATGTATGGTTGTGTGCCTATTGTGACAACGGTATTGAATGCAGAGGCTACGGATGCAGGGTTGCCGAGAGCTTCTGTGACACAGTGTGTAGAACAGATTGTGAAAGATTTGACTGAAGCGGCAACTTTGCTGCCGGATGAATGGGGAACAAACGATTATGGTCGGCTGACGCGTGGAGGTGCACTGGCATACAAAAGTCGTGTGTTGTTATTTTATGCCAGCCCTATATTTAATAAAGGATGGAATGATGCGGGTAATGATCGCTGGCAGAAAGCTTTGAATGCTACTTTGAATGCAATGTCAGGTATTACTGCTAGCGGACTGAATGGTGTGACAGATGCGGCAAGTTGGAGTAAGATTCTTGCGGATGATGATAATGAACATTCAAATAGAGAGACGCTGGTTGTCAGACTGTTGGCAAAAGAAAGTAATTCTTCGCTGGGATATAAAAATAATCGTTGGGAGAAAGCAATCCGTTTGAGTTCTCAAGGAGGTAGTGGTGGAAAAGGTGTGCCTATTGAGTTGATAGATGTGTTTCCAATGGCTGACGGAACTTTGCCCGATGTTGCTCATAGAGTGGAAGATGGAAGCTTGCGTTTCATGGAAAATCGTGATCCGCGTTTCTATCAGACATTTGCTTTCAATGGCTTGAAATGGGGACATAAGAGTTTAACGAATGATACAGTTTGGGCTTATCGTTGGAGAACTACGACATCGACTACTAGCGGGTTTGCCTATAGTGAAGGTGTAAATATTTCCAGTCCGGTATTTGTTCGCAAGATGAGTGGGCTTACTACGGCTTCGGATAATAACTATGAAGCTTCAGGTGTGCATATTTATGATTATCGCTATGCAGAATTGCAATTAAATTTGGCAGAATGCTATGCGGCTACTAACCAGATTGATTTATGTAAACAGGCTATTGGAAAGTTACGTGCACGTGTCGGTATTCCATCGGATAATAATTATGGGTTGGATACTTACGTAACAGACCGTGCGTCAGCTCTTGCCGCATGTTTGCGGGAACGTCAGGTTGAGCTGGCTTATGAGGGAAAAAGGTATTGGGATATTTGGCGCTGGATGCTTTATGATGGCGGACAGGGCGGAACAATGGAGTTAAGTTCTACAAATACTTGTTCCTTCTTAGGGGTGACTCCATTGACCGAGAAATACCGGACTGCTAAATATGTAGACGTTAAGGATGGCTATACACCGGCCAACAAAGACGTGTTGGCTGATCTTCGTAAGAATATCTTTGCTGATCCGGAATCTGCTGATTTCCAAAATCAACTCAAGAAAGTAGCCGATTTTTGGGAAGCCAATTTCCAATATGGTGAGCCTAACACACAACCGGATAAGAATAATAACAATGAATGGATTAAGATCGGTTGGAACACTAATTACTATGTTTTGGGACTTTCCAAGGATATTCTGGATAATAACTCTTGGCTTGGACAAACCAAAGGATGGACTGACCAGAATGGAGCAAGTGGAACAATTGACTGGCAAGATAATGAAATCCTGACTGTGGAATAAGTAGCGTTTAGACGTTCTATAGTTTCTCTCGTGTAGAGGGACTGACCTAAAAATATTGCCTGAAAAGTTTTATGTATTTTCTTTAATACTCAAACTTTTCAGGCAACGTTTTTTATGTTGAGAAGTTTCTAGAATTCTACTTTCGGAGCCTTCTCACTTCCTTCTTCTGCTTCAAAATATGCTTTCTTATCAAAGCCGAACATTCCTGCAAAGATATTCTTTGGGAAACGGCGGATATTGGTGTTGTAAGCCTGTGCAGCATCATTGAAATTTTTGCGTGCTACATTGATACGGTTTTCAGTTCCTTCCAGTTGAGCCTGTAGTTCCAGGAAGTTCTGATTAGCTTTTAAGTCCGGATAATTCTCGGTAATAGCTAACAACTTGCCCAGTGCTGATGTTACAGCACCTTGTGCCTTTTGATATTGCGCCAACTTTTCCGGTGTCAGATCGGCGGCGTCCACTTTAATTTGAGTTGCCTGGCTACGTGCGGCAACAACTCCCTCTAATGTTTCCTTTTCATGTGTCGCATATCCTTTCACGGTATTTACCAGATTAGGAATCAAGTCGGCACGGCGTTGGTATTGAGTCTCTACATTTGCCCATTGACCACTTACATTCTCGTCCATAGTAACCAGACCGTTATATACACTAACTGCCCATATGACAAGGATAGCCACAACGGCTAAGATGATAATAATTGACTTCTTCATGTTTCTTGTTTTTATTGAATTTGATAATCTGTTTTTCTTATTTTCTTTAGAAACGTGAGCCGGCACCACCACCGCCTCCCATTCCTCCGCCAAAGCTGCCTCCACCGAAACCGCCTCCGCCTCCTAAACTACCTCCACCAAAGCCGCCGATAAATGGACCGCCTCCTCCACCTCCCCGGTGATGGTAGTCGCTATCATAACTTTGTTGACGACGTATGATGGTATGTCCGCAGTTTCTACATGTATAGGTGACATCTTCAGTTTTCACTCCGTTAATCCGGGATACGACTGCACTTCCGGTTCTTTGCAATTGGTGTTTACCGCATTTCGGACAACGGCTTTGCCTGCGTGCAGAAAAGAAAGCAAGACCTCCACCGATGACAATAAAGGAAAGGATAGCAAGAACAAAATCAAAGGAACCACCGTCGTTCGAATCGGAGAGGGCATCGTTTTCCATGGAACCGTCAAGACGCTGGCAAGTTGCTTTAAGACCAGCCACCATTCCTGCATTCCAATTTCCATCTTTCAGGTAAGGAATCATATATTTGGTTTGAATCCTTTTGCAGATCGCATCGGGGAGCACTCCTTCCAAGCCATAACCGGTATAAAACTGGATACAACGTTGATCTGTGACCAACAAAATGACCAATCCATTATTTTTGCCTTTTTTTCCAACACCCCATTGGTTGAGTAGCTGGTGGCAGAAGTTGAAACAATCTTCTTCTCCGATTGAAGGAACTACGGCAACCACCGTTTCAATTCCTGTTTGTTGTTCCAAGGCATAAAGTATGGAGTCTATACTGTCACAAGCAGCCTGTGAAAGTATGCCGGCCGGGTTGCAAACATATTGCATTTTGTTTTGCAGGTGAACTTTCGGGAGGTTGTCCACCGTGTATACTTTCTCTTGAGCTTGTAGTGGGAACAGAAGAAAAGTAGCTAGTATAAAAGTCAATATTGATTTCATAACGATTATTTTACGTTTGCAAATATAGAAACTTTTTCTGTTATGAATCTAAAACTCCTTGTTATAATAGGTTTAATGAATGTATTGCCCGACGAATGCACGGACTCGGTCGGTGTACTCCTGTTTATTCTCTTTGTATGAAACAGCATGAGCCGCTCCCGGCACAATCCATAGTTCTTTGGGTTCCGGTTTGGCTTCGTAGAGCGAATATGCCATCCAGGTGGGTACATACGTATCTTTATCCCCATGAATAAACAGCATCGGAAGCTGTGATTTGGCTACTTGTTTCAGTGAGGAAGCCTCTTTGAAATTCCATCCATATTTCTTTTCGCAGAGCCAACTTGTGGTATACATTAGTGGAAAAGGAGGAAGGTGGAAACTGGCTTTAAGCTCATGTGAGAATTCGTCCCATACGCTGGTGTAGCCGCAATCCTCAACAAAACATTTAACAAATGGCTTCTGTTCCTCACCGGACACCATCATGGTTGTCGCACCTCCCATTGAAATGCCGTGTACAACCATTTGTGTACTATCTCCGAAAATTTCATTGGCAATGTTCATCCATTGCAATACGTCCCAACGGTCTTTCCATCCCATCTGGATGGCCGGGCCTTCACTTTCTCCCTGATGTTGCAGGTCGGGAAGTAATATGTTATATCCTAAATCTCGATTATACAGATAACCAATCATAAACATACGGATAGCATTATCTGTATGTCCATGCACAATGACTGCTGTCTTACTGGTGGGTTGGGGAGCAGCAACATAATACGCATGAAGTTGTATTCCGTGCGGATTGATGATGAAAGTATCTTTCAATGCATCCACTTGTTTCAGGCTGTCCACCCATGGACGCAGGAAAGGGTAGTTTCTATACATGAAGGGATAAGAGTCAGCATCTTTAGACAAAATCTTGGCATTCGGAGTCAATGAAAAGTTTAACATATAAAAACTTCCTCCGATGGTGCAGCCGGTCAATGCCAGCATGATAATAATGATGCTATATACAACTTTTCTCCTCATAAAAACTCTCTCTAATCCTTATTTATGCCATATCTCCCATGCGGCAAATGCCTGGAGCAGCAGCATTTCCAGACCGTTTTTAACAACAGCCCCTTGTGCTTCTCCTTTTTTCATGAACAGTGTAACATTCGGATTATATAACAAATCGTAGAGCAAATGGTTTGGAGTCAGTAGCTCATAAGGAATATTAGGGCAGAAATCTACCTTAGGAAACATACCTACGGGAGTACAGTTGACGATGATTGTATATTCTGCCATAATTTCGGGAGTCAGCTCCTCATAAGTCAGCATATCATCGGCTTTGTGGGTACGTGATACGAATATACTTTCAATACCCAGGTTTTTCAGCCCGTGGTAGACGGCTTTGGAAGCTCCGCCGGTACCCAGAATCAATGCTTTTTGGTGATGAGGCTGCAATAAAGGTTGAATGGATTGAGTAAATCCGATGATGTCGGAGTTATAGCCAACCAGTTTGACTTTTCCTTTCTGCTGGCGGATGATTTTAATGACATTCACAGCACCTATCTTTGCGGTATCACGGTCGAGTTCATCCAAAAAAGGAATCACTTGTTCTTTGTAGGGGATAGTCACATTAAGCCCGCATAAATTGGGATTCTCTTCGATAACTTCCATGAAGTTATTAATGCTGGGAATTTCAAAATTCACATACTCTGCATTGATACCTTCGGATTTGAATTTCTCATTAAAGTATCCGATAGAAAAAGAATGTCGCAGAGGGTAGCCGATTAAACCATATTTTTCCATAATCATTTATTGCTTAGTTGGGTTATTGGGTTTACTTTTTAGAAGACGTACTATTTCTTTTACTTTACCGTCAGGGTATTTGTCTTTATAGTATTCCGTCAAATCTTCGTATATCCAGAAATTATAAGGGCGGCCGATAAAGATATTGAAAGTGTTAGATGACTTCTCGCCGTCAATGCCTAATTTCAATTTTATATGGTTGTATATTTGGTCGTCAGGAGGAATAAGTCTGCAAGTTTTGGCTATTTCAGTTGTTATTCCATACATACCGTGAGCTTCTGCTTCTTCGATTGCGAATTCCTTTTTTGTTATAGGAAAGCCATCAGAGTTGAGTAATGTATATGTACCGGAGTTCTTTTCCTGAATAGATATACTGTATGATTCTTCATTGGTATAGGGAGATTTACTCTCTAAATCGGCTTTTATTTTTTCTTTAATTTCGTCCGTTTCTACATCTATGCCATATTCTACGGCAACGATATCGAATTTCTGTTCAGATTGAGAGGGGGGGCTGGTAATTACTAAACCTTGTTTCTGGTCAATTTCTTGTCCGTTCAGGCAGAATTTCCGGTCGAATACGGGTTCTTTCTTTGATTTCCAGGTCAGTTTACTGGAAAAAGTGATGACAGATGGTTCTTTTCCATCATTCCAGTCTATTTCTACTTTCTCATTATCGAATGTATGATCGCCATTGAATTCTCCGAAAGTCAGATAATATTTTCCGTCTTTGCTTACTCCTGTTTGCAGGCCTGTGAAATAGGCCATATAAGCTCTGGTGCGTTCGTTTAGCGGAGCATCTTTTTCGTAAGTCTCCCCTTTGTAGATCGCTTTTATTCCTTGATTGGCAATAGAGCCTTTGGTGAGTGGATTCAGTAAGTCATTGCCTTGAGCATCCTGTACTGAAATGTAAAGAACTATGGGAGAGAAATCCCATATTAGATCATCTTCTCCGTTGTTTGCCGGATCACAAGAGGTGAAATTGATACAACAAAAAATGCAGAGTAGAAATAGTCCAATTGATTTTGTTGTTTTCATAAGGTTAATTTATTAGGTTATTTGGTCGCGGTATAAAGAGTGCAAATGCCAAAGGTCAGCCGTTTGAAGTTGACTTCGCTAAATCCGGCTCGTGCGATGACTCCTTTCATGACTTCCCCTTGAGGAAATACTTTGATCGTGTCCGGCAGATAGTGGTAGGCACTGTTGTCTTTGGAGAGAAGCTTGCCCAATAATGGAATGACGACTTTAGAGTAGATGGAAAACAGTTGTTTCATCGGGAAGCGGTCCGGAGTGGTAAGTTCCAGAATTACAAGATGACCGCCCGGTTTCAGTACGCGGCACATCTCGGAGAGCCCTTTGTCGAGGTCTTCGAAGTTGCGGATACCGAAAGCTACAGTAATAGCGTCAAAATCATTGTCGGCAAAAGAGAGTGAAGTGCAGTCCTCCCGGGCAAAAGATATTTTATCCGACAGTCCTTCCTTTTTTACTTTTTCACGTCCCACATTCATCATACCTTCCGAGATGTCCGTGCCGATTAGTTCGGCAGGTTGCAGTTTGCGGCACGCGAGGATGGCAAAATCCCCTGTACCGGTCGCTACATCCATCATTCGCTGCGGTTGAAAAGGGCGTAACCAGGCAATAGCTTTTTTACGCCAGCTGCGGTCGATACCTAAAGATAAGGTATGGTTCAGCTTGTCGTAGGCATGTGCGATGTTGTCGAACATACGTTCCACTTGCTCGGTCTTTTTTCCTTCTTCGTCGTAAGGCTTGATATGTTGTTGCGGGTAATCCATTTTTTAGTTGATAGTTGATAAATGATAGTTGATAGTTGAAGAAGATAGTTGATAAATGATAGTTGGAAGATGACAGAGTTAATAGTTATATGCGATAAGCTGCATATTAACTATCATTTATCATCTAACAACTATCATTTATTATCTGTCATTTATCGCTTATCAGCTATTCAAAAAAGTTTCGACGTTTTTGAATATACGTTCAGCGATATTGCTAGTATCTTCTTTCACAAATTTCTCACCGGTGATGTTTTCGAACAATTCGATGTAACGGTCACTGATGCTTTGTACGATAGCCGGAGTCATTTCCGGTACTTTCTGACCGTCTTTGCCCTGGAAACCGTTTTCCATCAACCATTCACGAACGAATTCTTTAGAAAGTTGTTTCTGCGGTTCGCCTTTTTCGAAACGTTCCTGATAACCTTCAGAGTAGAAATAGCGGCTTGAATCCGGAGTGTGGATTTCGTCCATCAGGTAGATAGTGCCATTGTGCTTACCGAATTCGTATTTTGTATCTACGAGGATCAGTCCGCGTTCTGCTGCGATTTCAGTACCGCGTTTGAAAAGGGCTAATGTATATTTTTCGAGAATTTCATACTCTTCTGGAGTAGCCAATCCTTGTTTCAGGATTTCTTCCTTAGAGATGTCTTCGTCGTGCAATCCCATTTCAGCTTTCGTAGTCGGAGTAACGATGGGCTCCGGGAATTTCTGGTTTTCGCGCATTCCGTCCGGCAACTTCACACCGCAAATTTCGCGTACGCCGCTTTTGTAAGTACGCCATGCGCTACCACACAGGTAACCGCGTACAATCATTTCTACCGGAAAACCTTCACACAATACCCCTACCGTTACCATTGGGTCCGGAGTAGCCATTTTCCAGTTCGGACAGATGTCAGTAGTGGCATCAAGGAATTTAGCTGCAATCTGGTTCAGCATTTGTCCTTTGTAAGGAATACCTTCAGGAAGTACTACGTCAAAGGCCGAAATACGGTCGGTTGCTACCATGACGAGTTTTTCGCCGTTGATGTTGTACACATCGCGCACTTTTCCGTGGTACACGCTTTTCTGTCCCGGAAAGTTGAAATCTGTTTTTGTTAATGCTTTCATTGTCTTTATTATAATTACAAATTACAAGTTACAAATAACAAGTCGCAATAGGATTCCGAATCTAAAGACGATTAGTCTTTGGCCAGTTTCACCGGACGTTCGCCGTTGATAACCAGTTGTTCGTTTTTCCGTTTCTCCCGTTCGGCTTTCGCTTCTTTGTCGAATTTTTCGTAAGCATCCACGATACGTTCCACCAGTTTATGGCGTACGATATCTTTTTTATTCAGTTCAACAAAACTGATACCTTTCACTCCCTTCAAGATGCGGAGAGCTTGCACCAATCCCGATGTTTGTGAAGCGGGGAGGTCAATCTGTGTCATGTCTCCCGTCACGATCATCTTGGTGTTCATACCCATACGGGTGAGGAACATTTTGATTTGCTGTGTGGTGGTATTCTGGGCTTCGTCCAAAATGACGACTGCATCATTCAGCGTGCGTCCGCGCATAAAGGCTAACGGAGCAATCTGGATAATGTTCAATTCCATGTATTCCTTTAACTTGGCAGCAGGTATCATATCTTGCAGGGCATCGTATAAAGGTTGCAGGTATGGGTCGATCTTATCTTTCATGTCGCCGGGCAGGAAACCAAGCTTTTCTCCGGCTTCTACGGCGGGGCGGCTAAGGATGATTTTTTTGATTTCTTTATTCTTCAATGCACGTACGGCGAGAGCGATAGCGGTGTATGTCTTTCCCGAACCTGCCGGACCAATGGCGAATACCATATCATTCTTGGCGAATCCTTCTACCAGTTTCAACTGGTTTTCACTTCGGGGGATGATAGGTTTTCCCGTGACGCTGAACACAATCACGTTTCCTGTCTGTTCCGCTTGCGGCGCATTTCCTTTTATAATGTCAATGATAACTTCTTCTTTCAGTGAATTATATTCGGCGCAGTACTTTTCAAGTTTGGTGATATTTTCTTCGAAGGCACACATTTCCTCCTCGTCGCCCAGCACTTTGATGACATTGCCTCGGGCAACTATGCGTAGCTTTGGATATAAAGCTTTAATTAACTGTATGTTGGCGTTGTTTACGCCGTAAAAAATAACCGGATCAATGTCCTCAAGAACAATCAGTTTCTCTATCATTAAGTCGTATTAAAGAAAAATTTCTGCAAATTTAATGAAACGTTTTGGATTCTCTGATTGTTTAGAGGTGAATTTTACTGCAATTTACATTCATCTTCCGTTCATCGGGCAGTAATATGGAAACAACCTTGCTTCAGTTCGTATTTGATATAGCATTTTTCAGCTTGTCGTAGATCTCTTAAAACTTCGGATAGAACAATCTTCAGTGTGTCGGCACTCACGTCCTGCATAGGGCGACCGTCTTTATCTTCCACTTTCTTAAAACGTTTCCAACTAACATCAAAAGTAGCTCCGAAACAATGTGCCGAGTTGGCGGAGGCATTTCCATTGCGACGGCGGAGACGTTTCACATCGTTTTCAGTACGTAGTACGGAGGTGATGATTACCTGATTGGGATTCAGACCTTTGGCAGCCAATGAATCGAGAAAGTTGGAGCCGATTGTATCGAGCAATGCGCTGGCACGTGGAACGAGGTAGGGAATGGAATGTGTCAATGAATCCACTGCATAAAATTCATTATCAGTGATATGAGTCAACTTTTCTTTCATTGCTTCCGCTTCCTCTCGGTCTGCCAGCGGACTAATACCTATCTTTTTAGCGACTTCCAGATGTGCATCGTTCAAATCAGGGAAAGAACGTTTGTAACTGACAACGCCACGAATGTTGTGCGGCTTGTTCAATTTCAGTGACATGTCTTTCTTTTTGCAGCTTGAAGTAAGCGTTGTAAGCCCAATAACAAGTAAAAATAGCGGTAATATGCGAAGCTTGTAAGTAGTCATTTTGTATTTTTTGCCCGCAAATATACGCTATTTTTTCATACGTTCTATGCTTTGCATTATTTTCCGCCTCATATCTTTTATGGGTCACTCTAAAATATTTTCCGGTATTTCCGGACGGGTATCAAGAGTGCCTATAATGGTATAATCCGTGTTATCTATTGTTGTCTTCAATGATGGTATTATCAAATAGTTGCTTTTAGTTGCAGGCTCTATGGGAAGTTCTCCCCATTTTACATTTAAAAATCTGTGCATAAGATTAATGACAGCATTTGCGTTGGTGTGCTCGTCAGATAATTCAAATCTTAGTTTGTGAGGAGTCGGGTTTATTGCTTCATCCGTGAAATTTTCTTGTTCATCGGACTTGTATTTTAAAGTTAAATAAATTGAGGCATCCGGATTCGATGAGTCATTTTGGGTAAACTCGTATGTCCCTTTGGTTATCAGAGTAGGGGATAGTTCGTGTTGAGAGTAACTATAACGGAAGAAGTAACAGTCTTTAGCTTCATTGTTTATCAGATAGACCGCAGTGCCATTGGAAAGTGCCGGATGATTGCTCTCTTTTATTGCGTATGCCAGATAGCTGTCTGTAATTTTAATTTTCAAGTCAACAGTTTCGTTGGTGATGTTGTCCTTTACGCTTACCTTTGTTTCTCCTTTCTTTTTGGGATAAACTAATAAACTTCCCATTCCTGTGGAACTGGATAAATCTACACTTATACTCAAAATCTCTGTTCTTTCTACGGTTACAGTGTAGTCTCTGTTTCCGCCCCTAATCATAATATCGGCTGCTCCTAGCAAGGGTCGTTCATAATATTCTTTTTCGAAAGATAAGGGATATATTTCTTTTTCATCGTCATTACCGCAACTAAAAAGAAAAATGGTACAAAGAAATGACAGTAGTGCTCCAAGTAAATGTTTTGTCTTCATGATTATTCTGTTTTATAGTTTAGCAGGAGAGATATAGCTGTATAAGTTCCTGTGTTGATGTTGGAGACAAATATATGGATTTAATCAATATAATTAATTAAATGTTATATTTATTTCCTGCCATCAAGCAATTTTCATACATTTGTGACTGCTTATCAAAAGAATAGGTTGTTTTCCCACTAAACATAACACACATGAAAACAGATTTCGATTACAATTCTATGCCCGTCAGCTTCGCTCATTGCTTGAATGGACATTGTTTGCGTGCGGACAAATGTCTGCGTCGACAAGTAACTCTCCGGATGCCGAAAGAACGGGCTGCTGTAACGGTTATCAATCCCGAACATATCACTTCCGATGGCGGAGACTGCACTTACTTTATTGATGAAAAGCCTTTGCTTTTTGCACGGGGAATGAAACATATATTGGACCGTGTGCCGCTTGCTGATGCCAACATAATTAAACGACAGATGATTTCCTATTTCGGCAAGACTGTTTATTACCGTTGCTGCAACAAAGAACGATTGATAAAACCGAAGGAACAGGAATACATACAAGGACTTTTTCGCAAAAGAGGAGTTGTTGAATCACCTCAATTTGACGAATACATAGAATACTATGATCTAGGTTAAGGATATCTATTAGTTCCGGTAGTTCCATATATTGTGGGAAAGTATTCTCATAAAATGTGGGAATACTTTCCCACAAAATGAGGGAATCTTTTCCCTCCAGCTAGGGAATCTCTTCCCACAATATATGGGACAAAGGGAGTCTGTGATGAAAGTAAAAAGAAGGTATATGCTTCCGTTTATTGAATATCAGTTCCGGTATGAGAAATGCATGATGATGAGTATGAGAAATACCGTCTATTTACGACTTTTCAGGCAAAATAATATGAGAAATACCTTATTGAAAAGTATTTCTCATATTATATATTGTTGATTAGTAGATTATTAATTAAATCTTATGAGAATATGAGAAATGAAATTGCTAAATCATTTCTAGTAGCCAGGCTAGATCACTGTGTCTTTCAGCCATTTTCCGAAAAAACGGTCATAGACAATATAACCATCTGGTGTATTATATATTAGTTCTTTATTTAGTAAGGACTTCAGTGCCACGTTAACGCTGCTGGGCGTTTTTAGATGATGCCTTTTGATGAAGTCATTGGCATTTATACTTTTTATACAGCCTTCTGTGGCAATAGCTTTCAATAGATCCACTTGATTGTTGGTTAGTAGTGTCAGGTTACTTTGGTATATGGTTTCCTGTTCATCTAAAATGTCATTTATACAGCTATCTATCAGTCGGTTATTAATAGGGTTGATTTTCTTCTCATACAATCGGTTGAGTATGCTTTGAATGTACCAGGTGTGTCCGTTTTCAAGTTGGTATAAGTAGGAGAATGTTTCTAACGGTAGCTCTCTTTTTTCTTTGGCAAAGAATGAGTGTGCGAACGAATAATAATGCTCCAACGGAATCTCCTTTAACACAATAATTTGGGTACTTTGATAAAAAGGTCGTTTTGCAGAACTGAACATTTCTTCCATTACATGTTTTTTACTTCCGGAAAATATAAAGTGTACATTTGGCATGAATTGGATATGGGAACGGAGCAATGCTTCTACACCTTTTTCCGGATATTCTGTAATCTGTTGGAACTCATCAATGGCAAGGTAACAATGTTTTTTTGAAGCTGCCATATAGTCGAGCACTTCTTTTAGTGTCTGTTCGGCATGAGCAGGGACAAAGTCCAGAGTTACGGTAGGCATACCGCTTCTTTCGTCAGTACTGATTATGGGACGGCAAGATTTAAAGAAAGCGGTCATTTGCCGGAGTATATTTTGGGACAGGGTATCCAATTCTCCGAGAACATTTTGAGCAAGCAATTGTATGAATGCCTTTAAGTCGCGTGTGGGATAGATATCCATGTAGAAATAGGCGGTATTCGGATTCTTTTCCTGTTTCATCCGGTAGAATACATTTTTGATGAGTCCCGTCTTTCCCATACGCCGAGGGGATATTAATGTCAGATTTCGCCCGTTTTGTAAAGCTGAAATCATTTTATCAGTTTCTTTTTCCCGGTCACAAAAGTATTCCGGACTGTTATAACCGTACACAAGGAATGGATTATATGGTTTCATATCTTATTATATCTTTTATGTTACATATTTTATGTAACACAAAGAACGTAATAATTGGGGAATATTCAAAGACTTTTTTTATTTATGTATATATAAATAGTGCGCTGATGAAAGAACAATCATTTTCTTTCATCAGCGCACTATTATTTGTCGGAGCAGGATTATTTCTTATCCTTCTTCTCTTCAGCTTTCGTTGCAGGCTTTTCCTCCGTTTTACTGTCCGGATTAATAATACCTTTCACCGTTTCACCGATGGGCAACTTATCCAATACACCAAGACTTGGAGCTACCGTTTTCACCAGTGTATTCAGGAAATTGCTTGTGCCGCCGTTTCCTCCGTCGAATACAGTGATATTTCCTAAGCTCATGTGTTCGAATGCCTTTACCTGTTCGCCGGCGATTTCCTTCCATTGGTCTACCATCTTGTATTGGATAGCGATAGCCGGGTTCGATTCGGCTGCTCTTACCATTGCTTCGAAACCTTCCGCTTCAGCAAGTAATGAGCGTTTCTTACCTTCTGCTTCTGCTTCCAGTTTCATCTGGATAGCTTTTGCTTCCGCTTCCGCTTGTGCCAAAGTAGCTTTTGCGCGTGCTTCTGCCTCACGAGTAATCTTTTCGGCAATGGCATTAGCCTGTAGAATAGCTTCCTGTCTGGCAATTTCCGCAGGAACAATCTTTTCGGCTTTCAATGAAGATTCTACTTTACGTGCTTTGGCTTCTTCTACCTCCTTCTGGGCTATTTCACGTGCAGTTTGTACGGCAGCTTCCGATCTGGCAGCAGCTTCACCGGCTTGCTTGTCGGCATTAGCTTGTGTCACGGCCAGTTCTGAATTTGACAGAGCCACCTCTTTCTGTGCGTCATTTCGTCCGATGGCAGCTTTTTTGGCAGCTTCCGCCTGTTTGATTTCCATATCCGAGTTAAGTTCGGCAACACGGCTTTCCTTTTCGGTATTCGCCTGTTCGATACGGATATTCTTTTCAGCTTCAGCTTTTGCTACTTGTGATTCTTTTTCCGCATTGGCGATGGCTACTTGAGAAATTCTGTCCTTATCTGCATTGGCAACCGAGATTTCCTGTTGTTTCTTCGTTTCTGCGATGGCGATATCTTGATCTTTACGCGTTTCTGCAACTTTGGTTTCACGTTCCTTAATCTGATTGGCAATTTTGATGGCACCCAGCTTTTCCTGTTCTTCGATGTTAGCTTGTGCTTCGTTCAGAGCTTTACTTTCAGCTTCCTTACCTAAGTTGACAATGTAGTTGGCAGCATCACGAATGTCACTGATATTGATGTTCATCAGGTACAAACCAAACTTGCGAAGTTCAGTATCGATGTTGTCTTTTACTTTAGCCAGAAACTTATCGCGGTCTGAATTTAATTCTTCGATAGTCATATCGGCGATCACCATACGCATCTGACCATATACGACATCGGTAATTAAATTCTGTTTGTCGTCCATCGTCAAACCCAGCATACGTTCAGCAGCATTTTGCATTACTTCGGGATCAGTGCTGATAGCTACAGTAATGGTAGTCGGCACATCCACACGGATATTCTGAGCAGACAGTGCACCCGTCAGTTTGCATTCGATCTGCATGGGTTTCATGGAAAGGAATTCGTATCCTTGGATAATCGGCCATACGAAAGCTGCACCACCGTGATATAGCTTCGCCGACTTCTTATCTCCTCCTGTTTTACCATATACAACGAGGACTTCATCACTCTTACATTTGCGGTAACGAGAAAGGATACCAATAAAAGTGAGTAGGATGACTGCCACTAATATAGCAGCCATAATCAACATTTCTTGTGTCATAAAATTGTGTATTTGAATAGTTATTGAATGAATAGCGTTCCGTCTTTGTAACTGGTGATGATTGTTCTGTCACCCGTCTGATATGCTTTTCCGGATTCGGAGATGACGTCTACTTCGCGCATTGCTCCGTCCCGGCTTGTCTGTACTGTATATTTGCTGTCACTTTGCTTGAAGTAGATGGTACATTCCCGTCCTACAAGTTGATCTGTCTGTTCTGTGCGGTTCACTTGTTGCAGTTGATAGGCTTTCTTGTAGAGAAACCATACTGCTAGAACAAAGAAAAGACCTACCAGAATACCGATAATATAGCTTTGGATTTCTGTATTATTCGCTAAATACATGTACCAGCCAAATCCGATTCCAAAGTGGGTGAGACCCTTAAAAGAAACGACACTACTGATGTCGGCATCCACGTCTACATCTGCATCCATATCTCCGAAGAAAATAGATAATACGAATTGAATAAGGAAAATCCCGGTCGTAACGAGAGCGATGATTAGGAAAATGGTATGGCTCATAGTAATCAGTATTAATATAAGTATTAATTATAATACTTCAAATATACAGGTTTATGGGAGATAAACAAAGATTCTCAGTCAAAAAATAGATATTTCCTGCCAGAAAGAGTTCTGATGTTACTAAAAAAAGTCCCCCACCCACTCAGCGCTACTTTCACAAGCTACATCTGAGTGGATCGAGGAACACAAACAAAACAAACAATATTTTGTATCTTATTAAAAGATGATGTATGTTAATTCGAACAGTCGATAATTAATTCATTATCAGAACATGATGTGATGGGGTAATTTATCAGTGCGGAGAAATCTACTTCCGCTCTGTTCAGTACGATTTCATACGTCGAATTTATGAACGACTTGATATCAACATTTAACAGGAGGTTTAGTAAGTATGCCGAATGTTCGTATGCGTACCAGCGTCCTCTTTCTTCATATAAATACGCTTGCTGCGTATTTTCTGATTCGCGGGTTAAGATTTCAATGATTTCCATATTTGATTTTTTAGTGTCATTTTTATTAGCTATTTCTGTATGATAATGCGTACGGATTTACGTATGTTACCACTGTATATATGCATAGTCAAAGGATTGTCTCCTGTGTATTTGTTTTTATCTATATAGATCCATACGCTGGTCGTTGTTTCTACTTCTTCGCTATATTTGTCTACAGTAACTTCTACACCTCCGGGAAGATCATCGATCTGCCATCCTAGCGGATTGTTGGTGATAATGTTTATGTTGACAGTATAGTATTGAGAATCTCCCCCTTCACTCATACTGGCTGTTAGTTCGGACGAAGTGACACCTAAATAATACTCATTATCCGTAGTGATATCACGAATCTCTTCATCGTTAATTACCATGAGCTGGGTGTTGATGATGGCATTATCAGCTCTATCCTTCTTGACAGCTTCGGTGAATGATTTGCTTCCCGTACCTGTTACGATATGTTCTATTTTAAATGCGTATCGTTTGTTGCGTTCAATAGAATTTATATAATCGTATGTAATATTTTCTCCTTCAGTTTGCGCACGTTTGATGAAGTCAAGACGGTAGTATCGTATTTCTCCATCTCCATCCTTTGTGTTGATGCCCTCCAATATCAATGATATACGGGTGCCATCTTTGATATCAGTTGCCTCCGGAATATAATATACCCATTTATTCTTGTTATCGGAGTTGCTGGTATTGTTGTTGTAGATGGTTGTCCGGTAATCAGCCCGCGTTGTATTGGTAATCGTTTTCGATTGAACAATCGTTCCGGAGGTGTTTACATTGATGATGCTGACTGCTTTCAAATCAAAATTAGGCCATGCATGACTGGCGTCTATTTCTATTTTAGCCAATGCGCGTTTTAGAGAGATAGCTCCCGGTTTAGCGCCTTCTTCTACTATGAAAGGGGCACTCTTTCCATACATCGGAATATGGTTTAGATTCTCCGAGAAAGTGAACTTCAGATTTTTTTCTGCCGTTTCCATAAAGATGCCTTTGGATGGAGTTGTGATAGTCTGATAATTTGCAATAAGGGCCAGAGTTACTTTGGTGTTGCTTTTAGGTAATAAGGCGTAAACTGTATTACCGCGTTTCACCACTTTGGGATTTCCCTCTTCGTCGTGGCTTTCTGATGTTAATTCGTAGATGAATTGGTTATTATTGTCGAAAGCCCATATGGCGAGGTTGTCAATGGCATTATCATCAGTAATTGTTCGCGTACTACTCGATGGCAGACTAACCTCCGGCACTGAGATGCTGAGTACCACTTGGGTTTCATCTGACCTTGAAGAAGAGGATGGAGTGTCCATCATGCTTTCTTCGGCAGAACAACCACAAAGGAGTCCTAGAGTGAATAATGCGGATACTATTTTTGTTTTTATATTCATTGTCTGATGATTGATTATCAATATAAATGCTGTTAGTTGGATTGCGTAACTTTGAAACTGCGTGGCTTGGCTTCACTGGCAAACTTAATAAGTACAGTAACAGTACGACTATTTCCTGTTCTATTCGCTTGTACGGTTGTGAAAGTAATATTTTGTCCCTTACCTTTATCCAGTTCACCACGATCCGGAGAAATCTTGAGCCAGGGAGCGCCACCATCAGTAATAACCCACGAATCGTTGACGGATATAAGAGTTCCGATTACTGATTTGCCGGAAGAACTGCCTAAAGAAACAGGATCAGGTTCTCTATTGCTTTCGCTAAAATCTTTTTTTACATCGCGTACACAGCGTACTGCGCCAGCTTGTTGAGGTTCGGCTATGATTTTATCTGATGAACTTGTACCTAGCAAAGCATGAATATGGCGTCCATTGCTTTCATTATTGACTTCAGTTCCATGTAAGAACATAGCTGCCGGACGAGTCACTCCATCTTGACTTGTTACAGATGAATTAGTCCATAAGAAGCTATTAACAGATAATGAAGAACCTTGTGTAACAGTTATACCATTAAATGTTAAATCAGTCTTTACATGTGGATCATAAGCTCCACTTATAGGTAACCATGTCAAGTCTGTATAACTACCTAAATTATAATGTATTTTATTGTCTGTTTTTCTACCATCTGCTAAATCAGGTTCTTTCAGACTTTTGTAATTCAGGTAGAAACCATAATAATCAGCATTTACCACATACTTTCCTGTGTAATACGAACCTGTCCAATAAGAAGCTCTATGAGGTATATATATAAGATTATCATTCCAGTTAGATGTTTCACTGCTTTTGGTTATTTCCGACACAGTTTGATAATGTGCTTCAGATACATTATATGTTGTTCCCCATCCGCTACTTCCATATTTAGTGACCACTTTTTCATAGAGAACGTTATTTATGTAAACAGGGGGATCAAAGCTCTTACTTTGATTTTGATACAATGTTAGTTGGTATGATTTATCTATTACAATCTTTTTACTAGTTGTTTTTTTAGTAAAAACAAACGCATCTACAGGTGGAATTCTATATCCCTCCGGACATGGATCATAGATTGTTTTCGAACCTAAATCTTTGATTCCTTCGTGATTTAATCCGCCGTTGGTTCCCCACAGATACCCTCCTTTTGTCAGTTCTTTGGATGATAATCCATCATAGGTGAGAATAGTAGGATTCTCTATGGTATAGGAGATATTGGTGTTTTTCCCAGATTCACTTCTTTTATTCACGCTCCATTCTTTATTATAATAATTGTAAGTCGTCAATCTACCATTATCAGTATAATTATCATTTGTATAAGCAGCTCCGATAAAAGGATCTTTACGTCCCCATTGATACAGTAATCCGAGAGATGCTACTCCGGGAATATTATCCAAGGCTCCCAAGTTGCGGTCTAATACTTCGTAACCATTCAGAGTCCAATCCTGAATACAGGATTTTTTAATTCCGTTGAATCCGTTTGCATCGACCATGCTCGGACATGCCCATACATGCCATGACCACAAAACTTTCCCGTTTTTATCAAAAGCTCCGATTAATGCGTTGCCACCGGTGGTTCCTCCGATGGATGCTCCGTTCGTATTAACAACATATTGGATGGTTCCTTTACCCTCATCATATTTAGCGTATGTACCACCGGAGACTTGTGTTTTTGACTCTGCATCAATGAGTTTCACCAAACCTTTTTTCGTTTCCCAAATAATACCAATTTTGGCAGGTTTTATAGAGGCACTTTCGTCTAAAGTAACGACACCACCATTCTTGTCATCTGCAACAAGTCCTTTATTTCCGTTCCCTTTGATGGTAACAATCAATTCATAAGTGCCGTCACCTACCACATAGCAGTTCGCTGTTGCCGGCTGTTCTTGTCTAACGATAATTTGTTTCTTGAGATTACCCGTCTGTACATAGAAACTACCCTCTCTTGCTACGCCAAAGTTCTCAATCGCTTTAATGTAAATCGTTCTATTGTCTTCTCCTTGCTCTACGGTAAACCATGTATCATCCGATTTATCTACGATTTTCCATGGACCATTTTCGGTCGATTCATTGTCCTGTCCATAGTCTGTTGTGACTGTGATTTTGTCATTTGAGATTTTATTGTCGAAAGTGACCACGCTTTTGTTGGTAGTCAGCGTATATTGATCCGGTATACCACGCATGGGGACATCTTCCCAATCTTCTATTGATACATGCATGCCCACCACCACATTGTCAAGTGCTTCTTCGGGAGTCGGTGTACCCGGATTACTTACCGAGCGTATGTTAAACACATACGAGTGGTTGCGAATCACATCGTACACACGGAGGTCGTTTTTATTTCCGCTTTCCAGATCATCTTTAAAATCGATGCGATAATAGCTTTCTTCTCCGTTGTTGACCAATCCTTCTCCGCCAAAAATACCGCCAACTACCAGGCAAAGCGGCTTTTTGTCCTCTCCCGGTTTCGTGTTGTTTGATTCGGGAATATAGATTTGATTTTCAAAAGTGTTGATAGTGATATCCTGGTTCCAGGTGAAAATTAGAGGTGTTTCACGCTGTGAGTTGCTTGCTGGAATAGATGTTTCAGAGAATCGCACTTCTGTGTCTCCTGCCGTAATATCTGACTGCAATGGAGCGCAATATCCTTTTGTGTTGGCATAATATACACGAATGCTGCGAAGTATAAAATTGTCGAGACCGGTGCCATTGTTTACCAGAATGTTTGTTTTAGCCACAGCACGGTATACGTCTATATTACCTCTGTTCACAGTTGGTCCCGTTTGGAGAGTCATTTTGAGGTTTCCCCACATGGGGATACGTTTTTCTTCGCTTAAAGTCCATGCTTCAGTACCGTATGAATACTCTAATAACTTATATGTTTCTTCTACACTTTTGTTTTCGAAATCGGTTGTGGATGGATTTACTCCACGGCTTTTCAGATTGATGAGTACCACAATCTCTATTTCTCCCTCATAAAGATTTGAGGTTTTTCCTTCCAGGTAACGAATTTCACTTCCAGCCAATCCTGTGATTTGGAGGTTGGTAACTTCTTCCGCAAATTTGTTATTACTGAAAATTAACAGGCGGGCATCATTGGCTTGAATCCAATTTTCAAACTCCTCTCCATTCTCAATTCCGGTTTCGGCATTGGTTCCTCCTGCACGGGTATTTGCATATTCACTGCTCGGCAGGTTTAGTGCTAGTTTCAGGCCGATTTGTCCATCAGTGAATTCTTCACTGTTGAATGTGTTGTCGGTACACGCTGCCAGCAGAACAGTTCCTGTGATGAGTATAAGTATATATGAAAATAGCCTTTTCATTGTTTGTTTTTTTGATGTATTATAATTCGTTTATGCGGATGGTCCATCCGTTGATGATGATGGTTGTTTGTAACCAGCTCATGTCCTTGTCGAGGAAGAAAGTCATGGAGTACTCATCCTGACGGTCGAGATATTCTTGATCGGTCATGTTGCTGTATTCGTCCATTCGGAGCAACTTAATATATTCGATCAAAGAGAGTTGTATGGCAACTTTTCCTGTTTCCTTATTGGTGATGCGCAAGATTGGATTTTTTTCGGCAATAAGGCGTGCGATACTCAACTGTGCTACTGCCACACTGATAGGAGTATTATCACCGCTTTCAGTGGTGCGGGTGGTTGTTCCGGAGCTTTTGCTATAAGGCTTGTAAGTCAGTAAATTGTCCTTTAACAAAGTATTGTCATAGTTCATCCAACCGTTATCGTCATAGATAGAAAAGTCGAATTTATCGATGTCGATTTCTACTCCGTCCATTTGGTGAAGTATGATACGTAGCGTATTGGTGTCCTTCACCAGGTTGATGGTGATTATATTTTCACGTCCGCTACTACGTGTGAAAGCCTGCACGCTTTCTCCGTGCCAAAGGGGAGAAAGTTGTTTGCTGACAAGGTTCTCATTTTCACCGTTAGCGCGTGTCTGTACTATTCTGTTCGTCTTTACAGTTAGATCATCTATGTTCGAAACTCCGGGAGTCAACAGAGGAATAGCAAATGATTCGTCATTCAGTCCTGCCCATGCAATGAGATGGTAATTACCCGGATTGATGTCTACTTTCATGCTGTAATCGTCGGACTTTAAAATGTCGCCCTCTTCGGTTGCCAGTGTGATGAATTGTCCGTTTTCGTCGAAAGCATAGAGAGTCACTCTTTTCACCTCATTGGCGAAAGCGTCTGCGAACTTCATGTTGTAATCGTATTTGAAACGTACACGGTATTCGACGGTGCAATCGCCTTGTTCATAATCCAGGACTGAGTCGCAGGATACCATTGCACCGGCCAATACTGTTAATAACAATAGTTTGCTGGCTTCTTTTTGTATGATGGTTAGTATTCGTTTCATGCTTTCTATAATCTTTGAAATGCTAATATTGTTTGTCTGTCTCTATTGGAGTGATGAGAAAATCAGGGAGTGGAGATATGCACTCCCTGATTTTTTTATTGAGAAAGATTGTTTTAATTAGAGGTCAATGTCATTGTTACGAACCGTCCAGGATAAAACTTCGATTGTCACGTTCAGGTAACTGTCTGTTGATTCGTCCGGAGTTTCAGGAATAATCGGAGTCGGAGGAGTTGTCGGTTCCAGATTTGGTACTACTGTTCCCGGTATTTCCGGATTAGGTTTTTTAGGATCATTGTCTTCTTCACCTTCTCCCGGTTTGTTAGGATCCGGAGCACCTGGAGTTCCTGAAGTAGTGTTACCGATTTGAGCAACAGAGTTGATAGACAATTTATAAATGTTGTTACGTACAATCGCAAATTCCATTATTCCCATTACATTGTTGTCGTTATTGTTGTTATGACGTATTTTGTAGTTATAATAACAATATCCTTGTATATAGAAATCAACGCCTAATGCTTTTAATGCCTTTGTATCTTTATAGATAGAGTTAATATATTCTTTTACGCTGCTATCTTTTGATCCCTCCTTGATATTCAGGATATCGTTTGCAGGTACTGAACTTTGATCCCAGCCTTTGTTATATTCAGTAACCATATCATATAGGCTTGTGTAGAACTTATTGTTGTATCTATAAAGGTCTTTATCTGAATTAGCACCATCATTTATGCCGTTGATAGTAGCTTTTGCTCTTAAAATAACACTTGTAGTGTAACCCTCTATCTGTGCATCTTGAGGCATTGTGTTTTCCAGACAGTAAGCTAGAATCTGAGGAGCAGCATTAGTCTTAGGATTAGTTCCGGTCAAACTTCTGAATGCTACATAATCAGTATATTTTCTTGAATAGCCGCTTTGGAAGAAAGTGTTATCAAATGCACTGGTTTTCTTATCGAATGAATTTTCGATAGCATAATTACTGAAGTTTTCTTTTGCACCTTGGATAGCGCTTGAGCTATTTGCTCCTACTCTTTTGAAATTGTAAGCACTGTTTCTTGTATTGATGATTTTGTAAGCATCAAATGTAACTGTACCTATTGTGCTACCTTGTCCGTCTGTAATAGAGAATGAGTTGTTGTCACTCTTGAAATTAAATGTGATTTTAGCTGCTGTACGTTCTACATTTAATGTGATTTCAGCCGGTGCATCTTTTGTGTTCTGTGATGTGATTGTAACAGCAGTTTTTGATTTTACATCAGCTGTAGTCATCATGAACTGATTGTCTGTGCAATATTCACCTGTTGTTGTCGGTACACTTTCCACTGTTGCTATAAACTCATTATAGCTCATTCCGGTTATAGTTTCTGTTTTTGCTTTGATTGCAGCATCCAGATTTGACGTCGGATTAACAATCAGATATACATTATAATCACCTGTTTTTACTCCAAATGGTTCTTTAGTCTTATATTCCACTGCGCTACCATTATTAGTCGGAGTGAAGCTTGCACGTGGTAGTTTTTGTATTTGAACACATTCATCACCTTTGAATAAGTAGATGTTTACGTCTTTCACTTGATTTTCCACACCAAGTCCTTCTTCTTTGCCATCTCCTTCGTCTCCACCGGTAGGATTACTTCTGGTGGCACTTCCGCCGTTAGGCATGATAAATACGAAAGATGCATAAGCGTCGCTTGTGATTTCGTTTGAATTGTTTCCTTGATTACCTTCTTCAAGTAATTCATTTGAGCAAGCGCTGAATAAACCGGCACATGCTGCCATTGCTAAAATTAAGCTTTTAATTTTCATTCTTTTTAAATTAATGTGTGATACTATTTTTTTTGTTTTTTCTGTTATTTGATGAGAGACATCAGTGAAGATGGAGAGCTTTTCTGTTTGTTTTGGAAGTCCTTGCTATACTATATATATAAGGAGTTTGTTATTCTTCCTGTTTTTGGGGGTGAGTTCATTTTTTGTTTTCTAGTTTATTGGATAATGTTTGTTTTTTGTTTCTTATTAATAATATTGTTTGTTTCTCGTAAATCGTTGAAAACTTATTTCCTTTCGACATTGCAAAGGTATGGGAGAAATACAAAAGGGTTGATTGGTGTTTATTTCAATTTTCAAGACGTTTTCTTCAATTTTTCAAATGACTTTTTTTGATGGGTGATTGATTCGTTTTTTGAATGATTTCCGGGTCTTCTGAATGTTTTGCCATTCCTGTTTTTTATTTACCACTCTTACATATTTTGTATTTATATGGAAGTTTTTCTTGTTGGTAAAGAATAAAATATGCACAAAGTGTAGGCAAGTGAGGACTTTGTGTTTCTTTCATGTAGTTTGAATGATTTGCTACTGTTGTTGCGATAAAAAAAGACGCACTGCCTTCTCAGGTAATGCGTCTTATCATTGGGGAATTTTTAATTTAAATCACATTGGGGTAAATTTGTTTGTGCTCTTATTTATTTTATAAGATAATTTTGTTTCTTCTTTAGTTCTTTCTGGTTGGCTTCGGCTTGTGTTGAAAGACCGACTGCTTTGGCTGCATTGAAATACTTTTCAGCAGTTTCCAAATCACCCTCTATCATTGCGATGACTCCTAGATTATTCAATGTTTCGCCAGCTTTTTGATCGGCCTTGGCCAGGAACTTTTTGGCAGTTGACATGTCTCCACCTTTTTGTATTTCCATTGCTCCGGCATTGAGGTTGGCGATAGGATCATCCGGGAACATCATGACAGCTACATGGAAAGAATGATTAAACTCTTTGCTTCCCGGTTCATAACTTTGCGCTACCCGATAAATTTCCTCCAGACTCAGTAATTGTGGATGCTTATTGATAATCTCTTTGGATTCTTCAAGATTGAAATCACGTACTGTATAATTTACTGTGTAATTCGAATGACGGAGAGCCGGATAACATTCTGCTAATATATATTGATATACTTGTGCACCAACCAACTTGGCTATATCCCGCTCTTTCTTATCAATGTTTATACTTTCATCGTCTATCAGTCGGATCACTTCATCTTTCTTTTCTATCGATGAGGCTGCAACAAACTTGCGGAATCCCTCCCAATCTTCCGGTGTATATTCAGAGGTAATAAGATTATGATCGAAGTTGTAATAGTTGGTCACATAATCCACAAGTGACTGGGTTCGATTCTTAGCTAAAGTGGTATTATTAGTATAGCTACCCTCGGGTGAAGCGTAACCATGAATCTTGATACTGGTAAGGGTGGTATTATTGTCATTGCGTACAGTATCTATCGTTGCGCGTATTTTAGCTAATTCGATTACATTGCGGCGATACTCCGGATAGATAATGAATTTGTTAACCGGAAAATCCAGATAGGCATTTCCCTTTACAGCGCGGTGCTTTATCCCTTCTGTTTTAGGAGTAATATAGGCTATAGACGGTTGTAATTTCAATGGTAAAATGTTCACTTGGGTGATTAATTCACCGCTGTTTTCTTCCAGAATGTCGCAGCAGCCGCATAAGTCAATATTTAGTTTTATATTAACTTTGCCCATCCATGCTTCAAATGGCATCTGCACCAGATAGTTTACTTTCTGCTCTTGATGCTGTTTGCGGCGTATCGTAGTGTAAGTGTTTTCTGGAATTTTATGGTTACGCTGGTCAATAATATCTCGTTTGCGTCCGTATATAAAAATCGAGGGGAGCTTCTTTATCTTTCCATCTGCCTCCAGAAATGGAGTCAGTGTAGCAACGTTGTTGGAGGCAAGCTTTAGATTTTCTTGTAGGATGATATCCATATTAATAGTCAAACGGTTATCCTCGCTGCGTGTGACAGATTCTTTTTCAATGCGTACTTGATTTTTATAGAGAGTCTGTGCTTTTCCACCTAATACAGGCAGCAGGCAAAGGAATATGCATAATATCTTTTTCATATTTGTCTTGTTTTAAAATAAATAGATTAAACTGACTGCAGCTTTCGTGGGACCGACATAATTTTTATGTCCTTCGTCTATTTTCTCACCGCATGTCTTGCATTCAAACTCTTCGTATTTAACACGTACGTATCCTATACCGATATTACCCTCCAGATTCCAATGTTTACCTAGGATCCACTGGTAACCATAGGAGATACCCAGACCATAAAAGTTGCCTTTGAAACGGTGGTCTTTTAATTCAGGCCATATATCTCCTGGCATATCGATAGCAGCTGCCTGATAAACCCCTCCATGGAGATGCAAACCTACAAAATGACCATTGAATTTGTCGCAGAACCAATAACGAAGCTCTGGCTGGAAAGCAAACATCTTCATCATTTTCTGATTTTTGTATTCCCAAGGGTTGTAATTGGCGTATAAATCCAAAGTCAATTTCTTACTCAAGCCGACTTCGGCTCCAACATTGATAATTTTAAGCGCGTCCATTACAACATTCGTTTTTACTCCAACTACTTGACCATATAAAGTAGAAGCAAACAAAGTAACGGACAAAAATAAGATTTTTTTCTTTTTCATCGTATGATGGGTTTTGTTTGTTGACTGTGCAAAAGTAAGCATAACATAGATAGGCGTTAATTGGCAGATTCATCTTTCTTGCCTTTGTTTTCAATGGAAATTAATAAGATGGGTGGTAGTTAGTTCTTTCATAGATGGTGTATAATTCAATGTTGATAGGTGGTGATTTGATTACTTGTGATGAATGAATTACACACGATTGGCGTTTTGGTACTTGTATAACTTACTCATCTGCTTGAATAACCTGTATTTCGTTCGTTAAAGAGTGGTAATTTGTTTATTTTTATTTTTGAAAAGTTTTTCTTATTGAATAAAATGCCTATGTTTGTAATATACGAAATAAATAAGTAATAACAAAGAAGATAAACAGAAATTAAAGTTTCCCTCCTAAGGAACATAAACAAATAAACAACAAGAAGTGTGAGAGTGACCGCAAATTGTTAAATAGCATTTTGCAAGCCTATTAAAAAATGAATAAATTTAGGAGGAGTTAATATGAAATCAATTCAATTCTTTTTCGTATGTGTATTAGCATTAACTTTTGTAGCATGTTCTAATGCTGAAAGTGATAGTTTTGAAGATAATACTTCAAGTTTTGAATCCATGAAATCTTTGTACGGTATTGAATCGGCAGCTTATGATAAAAAAGCTGGTGAGGTGCCTTCTGTTACTGCAGAAGAAATGGCAAGCGTATTAGAGGTTCTTCGTCAGAATGGTAACACTGTTCATGATTGTGAAACCGAAGTATCAGAGAAGTATTATGGTTCAGATGGTGATAAGAAGACAGTGCAGATGATTGCAGAATATCAGGCTCGTACTAGAAGTGGCGCTTTCATAGAACAATTCGCTTTATGTGTTTCACTAAACTTCAATGTTGATGGGGGTACGGTATACTATACTGGTACTACATATTCTTATGCAACTGACTTATTTAACTGGCAGGGATATGGGGCTTCTTTATCAACGACAGCTGATGGTAGCAGTGCATTTAGTTCTATTACTTATCTTTATTTTTGCGTAAGCGATCAGAATGATTGTCTGGTAAAAGTGCCGGTTAACTTTAAAGGTAATTATAACTTTAGCACAGGTCACGGTACTTATAACTTTAATCTTTCCAAAGCAAACCATTAATTAAAAAAGAATTTATATGATTTGATTTTTATATTACTGCATAATATATAAGGGGATGCTATGTCGTATAGAGCACTCTATTGAAATAAAGAAGGAACCAGACAGCAAACAGTATGTATTAAAGTCTTCATAGATTAGTAATAATGAATAAGCAATGAAAACCTTTTGATTCCTTTCGAATCAAAAGGTTTTCATTATTTCACTGTAAAATCTCCCTAAAGAATATTTGTTATATTATTAATTGATTAATATTTCTTTCGTTATTTATTAATAGTGTTAATTATATTATTTAACTAAAAATTAAATAACCTATCTTTATCACCCAATATACATGAACAAAATAAAATTGATATATGAGGAAGTATTTTTTACTGTTGCTGCTGTTGTTGGATCTACTCCCGTTATATTCTGTAGATACTTATTCGGACTTGGATCCGGTAGTTATCAAAAACGGAGTCAGCAACAATACTATTTACAATATTTGTTATGGTGGTGATGGTTTTATATGGTTTGCTACAGATAAGGGAATTTCACGTTATGACGGGTTTAGATTTCGTGACTATCCTCTTATAATGAGCATTGATTCTCTTTCCACTCCTTTGCACCAGGCGGTGAAAGCCTTTCATGAGGGACCTGACAACTTATATTATGTTTTACTCTATCAGGGTGGAATTACTTGCTTTGATAAAGTCCGTGAAAAGTTTCTGCCAGTGCGTTTTGATAAACCTTTGAAATTGAAAGATATCCAAGATTGCTGTTGGAGTGGTGGGAAGTTATATCTGGCTACTTCGCAAGGCTTATTCAGTTCACATGTTATTCGCAGAACAGGAGGAAAGGATGATTTTGTGTTTTGTTCATTGAATCCAGAACCTTTAGTAAAAGGAAAGGTTGGAAGTCTTTGTTCCGACGGCAAAACTAATTTGTATTTTGCTGTTGATAAGGAAAAGGTGGTTCGTTACGATGTGGTAACTCAAAAAAGTTTTTTGCTCAAAGAGTATAATATAGTGAGTGGATTGTTCTTGAAACATGGTTATTTATGGATTTGTGGGTTGTGGAATGATATTGTATGCTACGACCTTAAAACAGGTGAGGAACGTGTGATTTTGATGGACGGAGGAGATCAGATGGAGTTTTCTAATTGCTACATTACAGATCTGGTGTTTAAAGATAAGCAGACTTTGTATCTGACAACTTGGAACGGATTATACAAATTACATTTTGAGAATAAGAATTTGTGTAAAAGTCCATTTGTATTGACTTTACTGACACAGAATGAAAAAGCATTCCATTTGAGTATTGAGAATAAGATGACTAGTTTGCTTTGGGACGATAAACGGCAAATTCTTTGGGTGGGTACCTTTGGTGGAGGAGTTGTGAAATTTGATATGGGCAATTGTATTTATAATCGAGTGCGTCAATGTTTCAAGTCTAGAGTGAATGGTATGGTTGAAGATGCAAAAGGATATATTTGGCTGACGATGGCTGATGGGGAGATCATGAGAAGTGTTACTCCGGCATTTTCAGCAGATATGCATTTTGAACCATGGAAAAAAGCATCCGCTTTTTTCGGGCGTTGTCATATATATAAAGGTAGGAATGGGAATATCTGGTTAGGTAATAACCGGGGGGAGATTGTCTCTATCAATCCTCTTACCGAAGATATGGAGTTTCTTCAGTTACAAACAGATGAGGGAGAGAAGATACAGGCTATTATTCACTGTTTTTGTTTGGATTCACGGAATCGTTTGTGGGTCGGTACTTCGAATGGGTTGATACAGGTTGATCCTAAAAAACATGAATGTAGGAGTGTTAAACTGCCTGAGGGGATTAAAAGTGTGTTTGCCATTACTGAAGATAAAGAGGGGAATGTTTGGATTGGTACAGATAAAGGATTGAAAAGGCTGGAAATAAATGGTAATCATATTTTAGTAGAGGGGAATTACGAAAAAGAGAATGGTTTGGAGGAAGCTAGTGTACGTACTATTTATGTGAATAATTACAATCAGATTTATGCAGCTTATTTGAATGTGGTCGTTTGTATCGACGGAAGAGAGAAGAATAAAATAGAATCCGTCTACACATTACAGAATGGGTTGACAAATGGGCATGTCTCTTGTATGATTGACGACCATATTGGCAATACTTGGGCTGGAAATAATGTAGGCGTTATGACGATCAGAAATGGGCAAGAGGCTTTCTATAATTATTTATTTGTAGGAGACTGTAGTGCAGTGTGTAGATTAAACGACGGACAGTTGCTATGGGCGAATTCCAAAGGATTAATCTTTTTTGATCCATCGGCGACGAGAGGTGACAATGGTAAAAAGCAATTAATACTGACAGATATGGAAGTCTGTGGGGAAACTATTTTGGCTGGAGAAAAGCGGAACGGACAGGTGATTCTGACTGATGCACCTGAAAAACAGACGAAATTGGTATTTGCTCCTGATAATAACGATTTTCACTTATATTTTTCCGATCGCTATTATGGAATGGCACAACATAAAATAGCTTATCGTCTGCTTCCTGTAGGCAAAGAATGGAAGATGGTGTCACTTGCAGACGGTTTATGGTTTAACAGACTGGCAGTAGGAGAATATACTTTGCAGGTTAAACTTGTTTTCCCGGATGGGGAGGAGGGGATTGTGAACGAGATGTCTATTGTGGTGGAAAGTGAATGGTATCATACCGTATGGGCTTATATAGTATATGTTCTGTTGGTGATCGCATTATTTTATTTCTTCTATTTTTATTCAAGAAAAAGAGATTATCGCAGGCAGATGAATCATGATCGTGAGATAGTTTTGAAAGAGAACCTGCGGCTAGAAAAGGTGAAACTGGAGCAGAAGAAAGAGATAGAAACTATGCGGAATCGTTTGCTAATGTCGTTTGTTCAGGAACTGCGTACTCCTCTTTCATTAATTATCGCACCGCTAAAGGAGTTGCTTAAAAATAATACTCAGATTGCGAATCTTTCTCTACAGATGGCTTATCGGAATTCGCTTCGTATGGTAGATGCTTGCGATCAGTTATTGACTGTGTATGGACAAGGAAGCGTGGAGATGAAATTGGAAGTTGCGCCCTACTCGGTAGAAAAGATGATTGATAGCAACATTTTTGGAATACGTGACTTGCTGAATGTATATTCTATTGATTTCCATTGTGAGAAAAGAATAAGGAAAGAGATGGAATTCTATGTGGATAAAAAGAAGATAGAATTTATTATTCACAATCTATTAAAAAATGCTTTTACTCATACACATTATGCGGGAGTGGTTTCTTTGTCTGTTTGTGAGATTGTGGAGGATAAAGTGCACTATGTCAGTTTGATTATAGAAGATGATGGAAAAGAGAGGGTGAGAACTGTTGAACAGTTGATGGCAGAGGGTATAATAATAGAAGAAAATTTGTCTGTTGCGCAAATGGGATTTACTGTTATGCAGCAAATGATTGAGGCCCATCATGGAACGATTTCTATCGAAAGTATAGAAGAAAAAGGGACGAAAGTAACTGTGAATCTCCCTATAGATAGAGCAGTCTTGGAGAATGATCCGAATATATTGTTTGTTGATTCGGAAGAATTGACGGAAGTGGAGCCGGAATTAACAGAACAACTGAAAATGGATGGTAATGCAGTGAAGATGGAATCATCACATACCAGTACCGGAGAAGTTGGGCAGTCTGTGATGAATACTACTAAAAAGACGATTTTGATTGTAGAAGATCATAAAGACATACGTCTTTATCTGAAAGTGTTATTTGGAAATGAATATAATTTGTTGATGGCTACTAATGGGCAGGAGGGAGTTGATATGGCAATGAAGGAATTGCCTGATTTGATTATTTGTGATGTCATGATGCCGGTAAAGGATGGATTTGATTGTTGCCGTGAAGTGAAAGAATGTTCAGAGACTTGCAGTATTCCTTTTATTATGCTGACTGCAAAGGTGGAGGATGACGATATTATTCATGGGCTGGAATTGGGAGCGGATGATTATGTGCTGAAACCTTTTACACCTGGTATCCTAAAGGCGAAAGTGAGTAATCTGATTAACAGGCGTCAGACATTGAAGCAGATGTACACTAAGTTATTTAAATTACCTGGAACAGATATTATTGGGCCAAACGAAACGGAGCAGGTGGAAGAGGAAGCGAAAGAAGATCCATTTATCACTTCCGTGATTAAAATAGTGGAGGAAAATATTTGTGAAGCTGACTTTAGTGTGAAAAAACTGGCATCCGAATTGAATATGAGTCAGCCTACTCTTTACCGGAAAGTAAAGCAAAGTACTGACTATACTATTATAGAATTAATCAGAGGAGTGCGTATGCGTCGTGCGGGAGTGTTGTTGAAAACGAAGCAGTATGCAGTGCAGGAAGTTGCCGAATTGGTGGGATATAATGATATTCCGACTTTCCGTAAACATTTTGTAGATGCATTTGGTATGACTCCTTCTACGTATGAATGAAAAAAATGACTACTTTTGCAGTCGAAAACCCTAAAAGAGAGGAATTAGCGTGCAAAGGTATTTTATTTATTTGGCTTACGACGGAACTAACTATCACGGTTGGCAGATTCAACCGAATGGGATTAGTGTGCAGGAATGTCTGATGAAAGCATTGTCTACCTTTCTGCGTCGCGAAATTGAAGTAATAGGAGCAGGCCGGACGGATGCGGGAGTGCATGCCTCTCTGATGGTTGCTCATTTTGATTCCGATGAACTGTTGGATACTACTTCTGTTACTGATAAATTAAATCGTCTGCTGCCTCCCGATATTTCTATTTATCGTGTTTGCCGGGTTCGGCCGGATGCCCATGCCCGTTTTGATGCGACTGCGCGAACTTATAAATATTATGTGACGACATCGAAATATCCTTTTAACAGGCAATATCGCTGGCGGCTTTATAACCAGTTGAATTATGAACGCATGAACGAAGCAGCGCGTATCCTTTTCGAGTACAACGATTTTACGAGTTTCAGTAAACTTCATACGGATGTAAAGACCAATATTTGTCATATCACTCATGCAGAATGGACGCAGGAAGAAGATGCTACCTGGGTATTTACCATTCGTGCCGACCGTTTCTTGCGGAATATGGTGAGAGCCATTGTAGGCACGCTCATTGAAGTGGGACGCGGGAAACTGACTGTTGAAGGTTTCCGGCGGATTATAGAACAGCAGGACCGTTGTAAAGCCGGGACATCTGCTCCGGGGCAAGCCCTGTTTCTGGTCAACGTGGAATACCCGGAAAGTATATTTGAATGTGATGACCAGCAATCATCCATAACCGGCGAACCGTCTGTCGCTGATAACTTATAATTGGTAATTAGTAAATAATAAATATTCTCATGTGGTTATTATTAGCATTCCTCTCGGCTACTTTGCTGGGCTTTTATGATGTATTCAAGAAGAAATCGTTGAAAGATAATGCAGTACTTCCTGTTTTGTTTCTAAATACATTCTTTTCCAGTCTCATCTTTCTACCGTTTATCCTGATATCCGTTTATCAACCGGACTTGTTGGGAGGAACAATATTCAATGTTCCCGTTGCTGGTTGGGAACAGCATAAATATATTATCATCAAGTCGTTCATCGTATTGTCTTCGTGGATATTCGGATATTTCGGAATGAAACATTTACCCATAACCATTGTGGGACCTATCAATGCCACCCGTCCGGTGATGGTGCTCGTGGGAGCTATGCTGGTATTTGGTGAACGATTGAATCTCTATCAATGGATTGGTGTGATGCTGGCCATTGCCTCTTTCTTTATGTTGAGCCGTTCGGGAAAGAAAGAAGGAATTGATTTTAAGCATAACAAATGGATCTTTTTTATTGTACTGGCTGCCATTACAGGTGCTATCAGTGGTTTGTATGATAAATATCTGATGAAGTCTCTGAATCCGATGCTGGTGCAATCTTGGTATAATGTTTATCAGGTGTTTATCATGTGTCCTATCCTGTTGTTGCTTTGGTGGCCTAAAAGAAAGTCCACTACTCCGTTCCGCTGGGATTGGACGATTATCCTGATTTCCATTTTCCTTTCTGCTGCCGATTTTGTTTACTTTTACGCATTAAGTTACGACGATTCGATGATTTCTATCGTTTCGATGGTCCGTCGGGGAAGTGTGGTTGTTTCTTTTACTTTCGGTGCGCTTTTCTTCCGTGAAAAGAATTTAAAAAGCAAAGCGATTGACCTTATACTGGTGTTAATCGGAATGATATTCTTATATTTGGGGTCTAAAAGTTAAAACAGTTACACAAGACTGTTTGTCATAGGTTAAATAAGATAGATATGAAAATAAATAAACTTGTTATCACTATATTCTTCTCTGCTGTCGGACTTTTTGTTTCGACTGCTCTTCAGGCACAAGAGGCCAAAATGTTGTTTGCGAATATGCCGGATTCTCTAAGCCCCTTGCTTACAAAAGTGAATCGTGAAGATTGCATAGACTTTCTAGAAAGTAAGATGAAAGCGCAAGTAGAAAACCGTTTTGGCAAGAAGTCGGAGATGACTGATCTTAGCAAAGACTATATCCGTATGCAAATGTCAGCTCAATCGACCTGGCAGATGAAAGTGTTGGCATTAAATGATTCAACGAACGTAATCTGTACAGTCTCTACTGTTTGTGCTCCTGCCTGTGATAGCAGCATCCATTTCTATACGGACGACTGGAAACCGCTTACAACATCTCTCTTTATTACCCTGCCCCTGATGGATGATTTTCTGAATGCTCCCGATTCAGCAGGAGTTTATGAGTTTGATGAAGCACGCCGTTCGGCAGATATGCTATTGATGAAAGCCGATTTTAATAAAGAAAATACGGAACTGACACTTACGTTAACAACCCCCGACTATATGTCAAAAGAAACAGCAGAGAAACTGAAACCGTTTCTCCGCCGCCCTGTAGTCTACCATTGGAAAAATGGAGCATTCTCAATTTAACAAGCATTCGTTGATGAACGCTATCATTTCCGGTGTGTTTGCTTCCACACTTTGAAGTAATTTGAATTGTGCTTTGGTGCGAACGAGGTTATGTTCCGGATATTTGATTTTATAATAAGTATCTCCGTTGATATAATCTGCCAGGAACCGTACGCACTGCATGTATGGGAATAAAGCCGCCGCATAAGGAAGATTCTCAATCTCGATCTGAGTCAGGAATGATTTGGCTCCTTTCAGATAGCCCTTGGTAAATGCTTTGAATATTTCCATATTGAAGTTTACACGATCAAGGTCTTTGTCGTCTTCATCACCTGTGTTGGCACCTGTACGTAGGAAGTCACCATAATCGGAGAATATAAAGCTAGGCATTACCGTATCCAGGTCAATGACACATAGCACTTTACCATCCTCGTCGAACATCATGTTATTCACTTTCGTATCGCAATGGCAAACGCGTTTGGGAAGTTTTCCTTCACGATATAAACGTTCAGCTTTACACATTTCATCTGCGCGTTTCTCTATTTCATCCAGATAGTATTTCACTTCTGCTACCCGTCCGGCAGCATCCTTCGCAACGGCTTCACGTAGTTGTTTGAGGCGGAACTCCATGTTGTGGAAATCGGGTATGGTTTCACCCAATGTTTCCGGAATATCGGCCAGCATAGCCTGGAAGTTACCGAAGGCTTCTCCTGCATAATTGGAATATTCGGGATTTACCGTCTCATACGTTTTTGCACGTGGGATGAATACCATCACACGCCAATAACTGTCACCATCAAACCAGTATGTTTTACCTTCTTCTGTTTCGAGGAAACTCAACACCTTGCGGTCTATATCCGATTCTCCGGCTTCCGTCAGTTTCTTGCGAATGTGATTGGTAACAGCGCTAATATTGGATTGAAGCATTTCTACATTCTGGAAAATGGCATGATTGATGCGTTGCAAAACATAGTCGGGAGCATCTGCTTCTTTGGTGTTTACTTTATAAGTGTCGTTGATAAGTCCTGCACCCAAAGGTTTGATTTCTTCTATCGTACCTTGGACTTTAAATTTAGCTACGATGCTAGATAAATCTTTCATGTTTTTTTTCTTTAAAAATTTATACTAAGGTTATCGATAATCATATTTAGCAGCTTCGTTGGCCTGGTTAGCCGAGCGAACGGGTACTAATGTGAAGCCCCACTGGTAATCACGGTTAGCCGGGATCTGGTGGAAAGGTTCCGGGCGAGCACCCCAACTGTCATATCCGCCTACTCCTTGTTGCTTCATATCTACACAAACCTCAACGAAATCTCTGGGAGTGATGTCGTTGACATGATGCATTCTCCGTAATACGTTGCGGGCAGCGTTCTCGTCGTGATTGGCAACCTCTTCCGGGCTGAAGTTATTCCATTGGTAAGGGTGGGGCAGAGCTTCTTCAGAGTCAAAGTCTTCGATAGAGTTGCGCAAGGCATTGAAACCGATAAGACTGTCCGCTACCAACACCAGGCCGTTTCCTTTATTAGGAGATAAAGCGATCCAACGGGTATCTGTGTGATGTCCGTTTTCCTGTGGACGCACATAGTTGAAGTACATTTGATCCGCTGTTGTCTTATATACGCCAACGAGCGTTCCGTGATTGCGGTCGATATAATTCTCTTCCGGGCCACGGCCAAAGTATTGTACATTGTTCATCTGTGCCGGCAAGCGGAAACGCACACCGATACGGGGGACTTCCAGTTTGGAGGCAGCCTTACGGGCAGCATCACTTCCGGGGGTAAATGTAGCCATGCGGGTAGCTTCGGAAACTTCTGTTTCTGTAGGCTGCATATCCGTTGATGTGAATTTGGCATTTACGTTAACTATTCCGTTCGGATAGATTTTGTAAGTGACAACATACAAGTTGCCGGCAGCCAGTAAGTAGGTTACATTTAAGGAGACTGCTTTATCTTCTGCTGTCATGGTAGCATCCGTTATGCGGAAGTTTTTGCTTGATTGTTTCCATACCTGCAAACGTTTAGGAGTGCTGTTACCATAGTCATTATCATTAGGAGCACGCCAGAAGTTAGGCTGAATACCAAATCCGTCTTTGAAATATTCTGTACCATCTACTTTATACGAGGTTACTAATCCGCTATTCTTGTTGAATACAAAGTTTACTTTGGAGGAAGAAACGATTAATTCATCTCCTTGAGTCGTTGTTTTCAATGCCGGACCGTTTGCTTTATAAATACTCTTCTCTGCTTGGATAGGAAGTTGGAACTGGTCGTATGCAATTTCATATCCGGTTGGAATCAACGGTTCAGGCTCTGTGGTTGTTACACTGAAGTTGACAAAATATTCTGTTCCCGGTTGGGCTTTCAGACCATTTACCGGTACGGTGAATTCTTTAGAGGCTTGCGGAGCAATATCCAAAGATACTTTTCCACCTTTTATTGTCTTTCCGTTAGCAAGTACATTGTAGTGAATCTGATATTTTTTCAGGTTAGTGAAATAGAAACGGTTGGTGATTTTGAATATACCGGCTGAGGCATCTACTGCTTCAAAACCTACATTCTGATGTACATATTTCACTTCAGCCATTGCCGGATGCGGACCACGATCCGGATTGACAAGACCGTTGCAGAGGAAGTTACCATCGCTAGGTGCGTCTACGCCGAAGTCACCTCCGTAGGCCCAGTATTCTCTTCCATTCTTATCTTTTTGGAGAAGACCTTGGTCTACCCAGTCCCAGATATATCCACCTTGGAGATTCGGATATTTGTAAATTGCCTGCCATTGTCCCCATAGGTTTCCCGTGGAGTTTCCCATGGCATGTGCATACTCCGAAGGAGCTACAGGACGGTCGCTACCATTCTTTCCGATATTTTCCAGCCAGTCGGCACCCGGATATTGCGGAACATACATATCGGAGTTCCATTCCCATTGAGCACGTTCGTAGTTGACCGGACGATCCATCAGGTCTTTGTCTGCCTTTTTCAACCACAAATAAGTCTGATAGAAATTATATCCGTTTCCGGCTTCATTTCCCAGCGACCAGAATGTGACGCTCGGATAATTCTTATTACGTTCAAACATATTGATGGTACGATCCATGTGCGGTTTCAGCCATTCGGGATTGTTACCCAGTGAACCGCCTTTCCGGAGATCATAATACATTCCGTGGCTTTCCACATTGGCTTCATCATATACATAAAGTCCGTATTCATCACAAAGTTCATAGAAACGGCGGTCTTGCGGATAGTGGCAAAGGCGTACACTGTTTAAGTTATGCTGTTTCATCAATTCGAAGTCACGGCGCATTAAATCCTCTGTTACATAATGACCTGTTGACGGATTATGTTCGTGGATATTTACCCCTTTCAATTTCAGAGGCTGACCATTGATGAATAAGCAGACATACGGTTTTCCGTTAGCAGCTTTCTGTTCGATAGGCTTGATCTCAATCCGGCGGAATCCTACATTGAAAGGAATGATTTCATTGACTTTGCCATTCTCTTTTACTGTCATCAACAGTTTGTATAGATTCGGATGTTCGGAAGTCCATGTGCTGACATCTGTCAGATTCTTATCGAAAGAAAGTGTACGTACTTCGTTCGATGGAATATAGGCTGTCTTCTCTTCAGTAGCTACAACTTTTCCTTGTGCATCTAATAGTTCATAAACTAATGTAAGATTAGTTGCAGCCTTTTCGTGATTTCTCAAATCGACATTTAAACCGAAGATTCCATTTTTGTAACTGTCGTCCAGCGTAGACTTAATTCGGAAATCTTTGAGAGCTGCTTTAGGCTGTGAATACAGAAAAACATCGCGTTCAATACCACTCATACGCCAGAAGTCTTGACATTCAAGATAGGAACCGGTGCTCCAACGGAAGATTTTAACTGTAAGTACGTTCTTTCCCGGTTTCACGTAATTGTTGATAAGAAATTCTGCCGGATTCTTGGAGTCTTCGCTATATCCTACTTCTTGTCCGTTGATATATACATATACGCCGGACTTAGCTCCTGCCAGATGCAAGTAGATATCCCGCCCGTCCCAGTCTGCCGGAATATCGATGTCCCGGCGATAAACTCCTACCGGATTGGCTTCGGGAAGAGTAGGAGGTTGTGGATTACGCGGTTTGAATTCATAACCATGATTGGTGTAGATGGCTATTCCGTGTCCTTGTACTTCCCAGTTGCCGGGTACCTGAATATCATCCCACGAATCTGTATTGGTGTTCGGATCGGTAATGTTTTCGGGAAGTTTTTTATAAGAGTCTACGAAGTAGAATTTCCAGGTTCCGTTCAGCAAGCGGTAATACTTGCTTCGTTCGAACTTGCCACTCAAGGCATCAGCGCGATTGTTGTATGTCATAAAAGAAGTACGTGGATACTCTTTGTTGACTTCAACTACCTGCACGTCCTGCCAATAAGGTTTCACGGCTTTCTCAGCCATTGTACTAAGTGTTGTCAGGGAAAATATTCCCATGAAAATGCCTGTTAATAAGTTGGGGGTTGGTCGAAATTTCATGTTTCTCAATATTGGTTTTTCATTTCTTTTTTATTTTACTTTGATATGATCGAATCCTTCTCCATACACTCCGATGACAGCACTTTGCGATACAAATGCATTCGGGTCTATGTCTTTTATCAACCGGAAGATGATAGGCGATTCCCTTTTCTTGGCTAATACAAACATCATCTTTACTTCTCGTCCTGTATAAAAGCCGGTTGCATTGATAATCGTTACTCCCCGGTGCGGATATTCGTTAATATGCCGTCCAATTTCTTCATATTTGTTAGATATGATAAAGAACTGTACGGATTGGCGGGCGCTATTCACTACCTGGTCGAGAACGAAACTACAAATATAAAGAGTTACAAACCCATACACCACTTTTTCCCAGTCTTTTAAGACAAAATAACTGGAAGAAATGATAATCATATCGCAGATGAGCACGACTCTTCCTAATGTGATGTCCCGGTATTTGTTGATGATGGCTGCAATAATATCTGTACCTCCCGTACTTCCATTAGCCGAAAAAGCAACACCTATGCCGCCTCCACAGAAGGATGCTCCGATGACACATGCCATAAAGGGCTGGTCGTGGAGAAGCCCGAAACCTGCTGTCAATTTTTGAATGACGGACAGAAAGAAGGTGAGGGTAAATACACCAAAAATAGTTTTGATGCAAAACTTTAGTCCCAGCAACTTGAGGGCCAGTAGCAGCAAGAAGAAGTTGATGCTGAAGTACGTATATTGTACCGGAAAACCTGTGGCCCAATATACGATAGAAGCAATACCCGGTACTCCCCCGGTGGTGATATCGTTAGGCAACAGAAAAACGGTCCAACCGATACCATACAAAATCATGCCGATGGCAATCATTACATAATCTCTGGCTTCACGGATAATGCTTTGCTTAGAAGGCTTTGGAATAGCTGTTTTCATAAACGTGATTATGATAATCTATAAAATGTTCAAACACGAACCCATGAATAATCCGGCTTTGGGGGAGAAGCCGGATTGGTTCATTATGCTCGTGCTAAAAGGAAATATTCTGTTTTATTTTGCAAAAGCGTGACGGTAGCCTTGTACTTTATTCCATCCGCCGCGAGTGAAGTCGGGTACTTCTACCGGAGCTGAATTGTTCTCGATAGAAAGTCTGGTAAGTTCAGCCATGCAACACCATTCTGCCAGGTCATAAACGTCCATATCCAATGGCAGTCCATTCTGCAAGCAATATGCCAGACGGTAGTCCATGATAAAGTCCATACCACCATGTCCACCTACTTTCTTGGCTGTTTCTTCCAACTCTATATGAATAGGATCTTTATATTTATCCATCAAGGCTTTTTTTACGTTTTCAGGTACAGAACCATGTGCATTCAGATTCTCATGATTAGGCACATCTTTTGAATCAACTTGTGAAGGTCTCAGGCAATATTCTTCAATCGGATATTTGCTTGCGTAACCATCGGCTCCCACTATCTGATACATACGGCTGTATGGGCGTGGAGTCATTACGTTGTGCTGAATCAACATTGTTTTACCGTTCTCTGTGCGAATCAGGGTAGAAGTCTGGTCACCATTCTGGAAGTCGGTCACCTCTTCTCCTGTTTGTTTCTTAATATAAGCCGGTCCGTTGACAGCTTTCGTATCCATCGATACCAATGTTTTCATGCGGTCGCCACGGTGGATATTAAGTACCTGACAAGCAGGGCCCATGCCATGGGTAGCATATACATCACCGCGGTGTAGATGATTATAATCCATTCGCCAGTTATTCCAGTATTCAGGCCAGAAATCTTCCAGATTGTGGATATATGAACCTTCTACATGAAGTACTTCTCCGAATACGCCTTGTTGTGCCATATTTAAAGAAGTCAGTTCAAAGAAGTCATATACGCAGTTTTCGAGCTGCATACAATGCTTACGTGTCTTTTCGGAAGTATTGATTAGCTGCCAGATTTCATCCAGTGTCATGGCGGCAGGAACTTCGATAGCTACATGCTTACCGTGTTCCATGGCATAAACACCCATTGCTGCATGATGTTTCCAGTCGGTGGCTATGTATACCAGATCAATATCGTCCCGTTCACAAAGTTGCTTCCATGCCTCTTCCGAACCACTGTAAGAAGCAGCTTCAGGAAGTCCGGCATTCTTCAAAATTTCTTGTGATTTTTCAACACGTTCGGGAAGTAGGTCGCATAATGCTACAATCTTAGTTCCCGGGATATGGGTCCAGCGTGCCACGGCACCGGGACCACGCATTCCTAATCCGATGAAACCGACACGAACGGTATCAATTTTAGGAGTAACGAGTTGGATTACATCTTCTTGTCCGGCAGGGCGGGCAGGAGTTTCTACTTTGATAGGAGTAAAGGCTTCGGGAGCCTTTGGTTGTTGAGTACAACTGGTGTGCCAAGTTAACAAAGCCAAGCCGATGGCAGTGACTGTAAATAGTTTCTTCATCATATTTTAAAGTTTTTAATAGGGGTTATTCGATGTTTTTCATTTACGTGTCAAAAATAGTAATTAATTAGCCAACTATTTGTATTTGTTCCCGATATTTTCATCACAAAAGTTTCTATTATGAGGTAAAAGATGAGTCTGACTTTTTCTACCTGATTTTGTGTAGGCTTATGTGATGTCAAATACATATAAAAGACATGCCAGAAAAAGGCTCTTCCTAAAAAGAAGTCACCTTTTTAGAATTGCTTAACGTTTACTACTCCTGTTGGGGTAAACTATCTACTTCGTCTGTACTTCTGATAGAACCTAGTATTTGTATTTTTTCCAGGCTCCCCTGGTGAAATCCGGTATTTCTACTGCCATGCTCTTATTCAGTACAGATTTTTCACTTAGTTCTGTGATACACGACCATTCGGCTGCATCGTATACATCCATATCCAGTGGAAGCCCGTTGCGCAGACAATGAATAAGGCGGTAATCCATAACATAATTCATTTCATTGGGTAGGCCTCTGCGATGTGCTTCTTCGCCAATGGTTGCGCTAAAAGGATGTTTATAGCGTGCCATCATTTTTTCTAGCAGTTCTCCTTCAAGTGGAGTGTCTCCATTAGGATCCAGGGCGATACAGGGGACAGGGTATTTTTGGGCGAATCCCAGTGTGCCGCATACTGTTTGAAGGCGGCTGTAAGGACGTGGGGTGGATATGTCGTATTGAAGCATGATTGTCTTTCCTTTGAGCGTGTGGATAAGAGTGGTGTTTACGTCTCCCAATTGATATTTCTGGTGGGCTTCCGGTGAATATTCGCCGAATAGTCTGCGGGCATACTCGCTCATTCCTGCCTGATGAGTAGACATGGAAACGAGATATTCCATTCTGTCACTGCGATGAATATCCAGTATCTGGCAGGCGGGGCCCAACCCATGAGTGGGATAAGGATTGCCTGTATGTTCGATGCTGTATCTTTTTCCCCAATGGTTGTGATAGCCGCCTTCGCTCTCTTCGGCAAAATACATTGAACGAAGATCGTGAATGTAGGCTCCTTCTACATGCATGATTTCTCCGAACAATCCTCGTTGGGCCATGTTGAGAGTCATTAGTGCAAAGGGATCATAACAACAATTTTCGAGCATGATGCAGTGTCGCCTGGTTTTTTCTGCAGTGTCTACCAATTGCCAACATTCTTCCACGCTCATAGCAGCCGGAACTTCAATAGCTACATGTTTATTGCATTCCATTGCGAAAGTTGCCATTGGAGTATGCATTAACCAGTCGGTGCAGATGAATATTAAATCTACTTCATCCGATTCGCACATCTTCTTCCATCCCTCCACTCCGGTATATCCGGTGGCTTCGGAACGGTCGGCTTCTTTTAATAGTTGTTGGGCCTTACTTAGATTTCCTTCTCTTATTTCACAAAGAGCTTTGATTTCTACTCCTTCAATTTGCAGATAACGTTGTAAGGTGAGCAATCCTCGATTGCCCAGTCCTATAATCCCGATGCGGATAGTGGGGATAGGGGGATGTGCTAGTCGGAGTACGTGCGATTGTACCGGAGAATTTTTCATAAGCTTAGCGGTCTAAAGTAAAACAAAAAAAAGAGAATCTAATTTCTCAGATTCTCTTTGGAGAGCGGAAGACGGGGCTCAAACCCGCGACCCTCAGCTTGGAAGGCTAATGCTCTATCAACTGAGCTACTTCCGCAATTTTTGTGGGCAAAGATGGATTCGAACCACCGAAGTCGAAAGACAGCAGATTTACAGTCTGCCCCATTTGGCCACTCTGGTATTTGCCCTTTTTTTGCTTTTGAGGAGGTTTGTTTCTCAATTGCGGTGCAAAGATACAACTATTTATTTAAACTCCAAACAAAATCGATCATTTTTATTGCAGTAATTGCACATTCATCTCCTTTGTTACCCAGTTTGCCACCGGCACGATCCTCTGCTTGCTCCATTGTATTTGTGGTAATTAATCCGTAAATAACTGGTATATCGCCAGTTGCGTTTAATTCGGTAATTCCTTGGGTTGCTCCCATGCAAACATAATCAAAATGTGGGGTATCTCCTTTAATTACGCAACCAATTGCAATAATTGCATCAAGATCGCAATTTTCCATCATTTGGTTGGCTCCAAAAGTAAGTTCGAAACTTCCCGGTACAGTTTTCACCAGAATATTTTCGTCTTTTGCTCCATGTTTTTTTAATGTATCGACTGCGCCTTTCAGTAAAGCACCGGTAATATTGAAATTCCATTCGGATACGACGATACCAAATTTCATTGCTTCTGCATTCGGAACGGAATTGAAATCATATTCGGATAAGTTATGGTAAGCTGTTGCCATAGTTAATTAAAAGTTGAGAATTATAAAATGAAGATTTGAGAGTATGAGAGATTTAAGAAGAAAGGCACGGATTTCACGGATTCCACGGTTTTAATAGATAGTCCGCTTAATCCGGTGTAATCCGTGCCTCGATTTCCTTATATAATAATAAGGTATATTATTTTTTCATCAATTTAGCTTGCTCGATATATTTGTCGATGTCCATAGCCTGATAAGATTGGAAATATTTATCCTTGATCTTAGTGTAAGCGTTTACAGCATCGTCATATTTTCCCTGTTTTACCAGGATTTCACCAGCTTGTATCAGGAAGATCGGGCTTAATGTGTTGTTGTCAGCTTTGTCTGCTGCCGACAATAAAGTAGAAGCCGCTTTGTCTAATTGGCCAAGTTGTGCGTAGCAGTTACCTGCAGCACCCAAGATTGCCGGAGCAACCATTTGGTCTTTTCCATTGAAGCTGTCCAGCATCTTCACTGCTTCTTCATATTTGCCAAGTTGTGCGTAGCAAATACCAGCATAAGCTTTGGCCAAATTTGCAGCTTTTGTTCCGCTGTAGTCATCAGCAACTTTCAGGAAACCTGTATAACCGATGCTGTCACCGTTCAAAGCCTGTTCAAAAGCATCCTGTTCAAAGTATTCCTGTCCTTTGAAAAGAGCTGCCTGTGCTTTTTCTTCACGTGGTTCAGCATAGAGGTTTTTGTACATGATAAAACCTGCTACAATAATAATCACAGCAACAACACCGCCAATAATTGCGTTTTTGTACTTGATAAGAAATGCTTCCGATTGTGTCAGTGCATCTTCTACGTTCAGATGTTCGTTCTGATTCTTTTGTTCTGCCATTTTATATGATTCTTTTTGTTATTATTCACAGTTTGATATTTCGACTCGCAAAAGTAGTTTTTTTATATCTACAAACGAAATTTAGAAGCATCTTTTTTTGTTTTACACCCGAAAACCACGAAAATCTTGCTACTTTTGTGAACAAATTAACGTGTACACAATGATACTGAAACGAATATCCATATTAAACTATAAGAATCTGGAAGAGGTAGAACTGGGATTCTCTGCTAAGCTGAATTGTTTTTTCGGACTGAATGGAATGGGAAAGACGAATTTGCTGGATGCGGTGTATTTCTTGTCTTTCTGTAAGAGCTCCGGAAACCCGATTGATTCTCAAAATATTCGTCATGAACAAGACTTTTTCGTGATTCAGGGCTTTTATGAAGCGGAGGACGGAACTCCTGAAGAGATTTATTGTGGGATGAAACGCCGTTCGAAGAAACAATTTAAGCGGAATAAGAAAGAATATAGCCGTTTTTCGGACCACATCGGTTTTCTGCCTTTGGTGATGGTTTCACCTGCCGATTCCGAATTGATAGCCGGGGGAAGTGAGGAGCGTCGCCGGTTTATGGATGTAGTGATTTCGCAGTATGATAAGGAATATCTTGAAGCGCTGATACGGTATAATAAAGCATTGGCGCAGCGTAATACATTGTTGAAGAGTGAGTTTCCGGTGGAGGAGGAACTGTTTCTTGTGTGGGAGGAGATGATGGCGCAAGCCGGTGCAATCGTATTCCAGAAACGTGAAGCGTTTATCCGGGAGTTTATTCCTATTTTCCAATCTTTCTATTCCTTTATCTCGCAGGATAAAGAGGTGGTGGGATTATCTTATGAGTCTCATGCGCGGGATACTTCTTTGTTGGAAGTGTTGAAGCAAAGCAGGGAGAGGGATAAGATAATGGGATTCTCTTTGCGTGGGATTCATAAAGATGAGTTGAATATGTTGTTGGGTGAATTCCCGATAAAGAAAGAAGGTTCGCAGGGGCAGAACAAAACGTATCTGGTAGCATTGAAACTGGCGCAGTTTGATTTCTTGAAGCGTACCGGCCGGACTGTTCCTTTATTATTATTAGATGATATTTTCGATAAGTTGGATGCTTCCCGTGTAGAGCAAATAGTGAAGCTGGTGGCCGGAGACAATTTCGGGCAGATATTTATAACGGACACGAACCGGGGACATCTCGACCGTATTTTACATAAGGTAGGCAGCGATTATAAAATATTTCGTGTAGAAGAGGGCACAATTCAAGAAACGGAGGCTGATAATGAAGCGCAATGATGCCGAACAAATAGGAAAACTGATTCAACAGTTCCTTCGTCAGGAGAGTTTGGAATCTCCGCTGAACGAACAAAGACTGCTGGATGCCTGGCCTCAAATCTTGGGACCGGCGGCGGCTTATACCAGCAATCTTTATATTCGTAATCAGACATTATATGTGCATCTGACTTCCGCAGCTCTTCGTCAGGAATTGATGATGGGGCGTGAGGTATTGGTGCGCACGCTGAATCAGAGAGTCGGAGCTACCGTAATTACAAATATTATTTTTCGTTGAAGAAAGATATTCTGTCTATCACCTTTATACCTAGCTTCCGGAGTGTTTCGGTTGCACGGTTGTAATAAAAAGGATTTTCCAAATATTGATTGTTATGGGCGTCTACGCCGATGATAGCGGTGCAACCTTCATGGGCGGCTATTTTCCAGAAATCCGGATGAGGAATGGTAGTAATGCCATGAATATCATTGTACTCTTCATATCCGATATTATATTCCAACGGTAAGTTTAACCGTACTGCCGTCCGGCAGATATGTCTGCTGACTAGCTTACAATGACGATCGAACTCGGGGTAAGAACGCATAAATAAATCCGGATGGGCAAGGTAGGCAAATAGTCCGCTTTCCATTCCTTCAATAGCACTCTCTTCATAGAGTTCGAGCATGTCTACCGAATCTGTATTCCGGCCGAAGTAGGGGAACTTCTCATCTGTGTGAAAATGGTGATTTCCAAAGATGATATAGTCCAGTTTATATTCTTTGATGATTCCTTTTAACCAGTGTATGTATTCAGGAAAGTATTCGCATTCCAATCCTATTTTTATGCTGATTTGATTTTTATATTTCTCTTGCAGCGAACGGATACTTTCCACATATCCCGGTAACTCTTCGGGAAGCATCCGGATGTCGGATATATAATCAGTGTGATATTTCCACGGAGTGTGGTCAGAAAAGCCTAATTCTTGATAGCCGCCTTTGATGGCACTTAAAACAAATTCTTCGTCACTCCCTGTCGCATGATGGCAGCGGGTGGTGTGGGTGTGATAATTCGTCTTCATTGATTGTTATGATTATATCCATGCGGATATCGAATGATTCCGCCGGAACTTCTTCTACTAATTGAAATGGGAAACAGATTCCTGCTTTATAGGCTGATGGTATGCGTGGCAGGAGACGGTCATAATATCCTTTTCCCCGCCCCAAACGGTTACCTTTAGCATCGAAAGCTACTCCGGGAACGACGATGAACTCTATGGCTACATAGTCTGTGAATATTTCTCCGGTTGGTTCTGCTATACCGTAGATGCCGCTGATTGACATGTCTTTCGGTCCGGTGTATATCCGTAGTTCTAAATCATCGCCTACTACTACAGGGAGTAGAATCCGTTTTTCGCTACTCCATTTTTGAATAAAGGCATGTGTATCTACTTCGTCATTCAGCGAATGGTATAGTAATACAGTATTTGCCGCCCTGAAAGCCGGATGGGCTTCAAGGGCGGCAAGTATATTAGCTGATTGCAGCTTTCGCATAGTTGAATCCGCGTGTTGGGTCTTCAGTAATGCTATATGCTTGCGCAGTTCTTTTTTTCTTTCCATCTTTTTTATCCTTCGTCACTTCTTCTTCAACGGCTACCGGAGCTTTGGGGAAAGCTTCTCCTTTTTCAAGTATCTCAATACCTTTAATGACAGTAGCATCTGTTTTGTTGAAGTATTGGAGATAGGCTTCCAGTCCAAGCATATTGTAGATGATGTTGCCAAAGAGGTTCTTTTCCAATAGTTTGTATGATTTCTGAATGAGGATATTTCTTCTTTTCACTCCTTTACTGTCGGCAAAACGGACAAACTGTTCCACCAAACCTTGATGACGAAGATAGTTTAGTAATTCTTCCTCAGTTTCGTATTGGCTTAACTTCTTCCGGTTATTGTCGGTGTATTGGAATGTGAACTGAATAGTCAGTCCCCGGTTAATAACTGTCGATAGATAAGAAGTGACTCCCGTTGTATCCTGCGGTACGAATATATCCGGCATGATACCACCGCCGCCATACACAGTACGTCCCAAGCTGGTATTATAACGTTCGCTCTCATTCTGCTTGATACTATCACGTGAGAAAAATTCTCCATGTTCGTAACGGGTGTATAAATCCAGCTCGTAGTTACGGTCTTTACCGCTTTCGTATGGGCGTTGGATGCAACGTCCGGATGGGGTGTAGTAGCGGGCGATTGTCAGGCGGATAGCCGATCCGTCACTGAAATCGATAGGCTGTTGCACAAGTCCCTTACCGAAAGAACGGCGTCCTACAACTGTACCCCGGTCGTTATCTTGAATAGCTCCGGTGAAAATTTCACTGGCGGAAGCAGATCCTTCATCAATCAATACAACGAGCGGCATTTTCTGACAACTACCCGTACCGTTGGCAAATTCTTCTGCACGTGGATATTTACGGCCTTGAGTATATACGATCAACTTACCTTCAGGCAAGAATTCATTTACCATGCGGATAGCAGCTTCCATATATCCTCCGGTATTACCGCGCAGGTCAATGATTAGACCTTTGCATTTTTTGTGGTTGAGTTGTGCTAATGCATTAAGCAATTCCACATGGCTGGTACGTCCGAATTTGCTGACTTTCACATAACCGATATCGTCGTTTACCATGTAAGCAGCATCTACGGTATTTTGAGGAATGTCTCCACGTGTGATGTTGAAGTGTAATAAGTCCTTTTCTCCTGTTCGTTTGATTCCCAATTTTACCAGTGAGCCTTTCGGACCTTTCAAGGTGCGCATAGCCCGTTCGTTCGTTACTTTCTTGCCGACAAACAAGCTATCATCTACAGTAACAATGCGGTCGCCCGCCATTAATCCTATCTTTTCAGAAGGACCTCCCTGAACAACAGCATTGACATGAATGGTGTCATTCTGTATGGTAAACTGGATGCCAATTCCGCTGAAGCTGCCTTCCAGCTCAGAGTTGACTTCTTCGAGATTTTGGGCTGGGATATAAGTTGAATGCGGATCTAGTTCGGCTAGAATTTGCGGCATGGCTTTTTCTACCAAATCGGCCATGTTTACGGTGTCGACATATTGATCGTCTACAATGCGTAACAAGGCGTTTAGCTTATTGGAGGAGCCATTGATAATACCCAAACGGTTGCCGGCAAAATGCTTGGCATAAAATGTACCGATAAGAATCCCGACTACCACACTGACTGCTATGATGACAGGTGTAAAACGTGAAGAGTTTTTTGTACTCATGTCTATTCCTTTTTTAAAACGTTCGTCTTCTTATTTATTTGGAGAGGAATTATCATCTAACTCTGTGTAGATAACTTCGATTCCCGCCCGTTTTAATAACTCTATTCCATCTTCCAGGCGGTAATGCTCGGAATAAACTACCCGTTTGATTCCTGCCTGTATGATTAACTTTGCGCATTCGATGCAAGGAGAGGCGGTGACGTACATGGTAGCACCGTCGCTACTGTTATTTGAACGCGCTATTTTGGTAATGGCATTGGCTTCCGCATGCAGAACGTATGGTTTTGTCAGGTTGTTTTCATCTTCACATACATTCTCGAATCCGGAAGGTGTTCCGTTATATCCATCGGAGATAATCATTTTATCCTTAACAATTAAAGCTCCTACTTTACGGCGTTGACAATAGGAGTTTTCAGCCCATATACTGGCCATACGTATATAACGTTTGTCAAGTTCTAATTGTTTTTTTTCAGTGTCCATGTTGTTTACTATTTATTGCTGACTACCCGGAAAACCATGCGGAAAGTTTGTTTACTGGATGCTGGTTTGTATAAAAGGTATAAGTTGTTACTGTCTCCTTCGTAAGATGTGGCGGCATTAAGTCCCTCTATGAAATTTTTGGCGAGTTTGTCGTTGCCATAACTACCAGCAGTGGTAACTGTAGCTTTAAAATTGTTGTTCTTGGCATTGGCACTCCATTTCCCTTCAAAAGTACTGGTTGCAATTACACTTCCTTTTATATTTCCGTTCATAACATCTCCATCTACTGTGCCATCAAATACGATGTTGTATGTACCGTTTTTATTAAGCTCTTCAATACTTGCTTTTTCTTGTTCTTCATTCTCCCAAAAGCCAAACATCTCATGACCTCCATCTACTGTGATATAATTTAGTTTCCAGGTTTTTCCTGTAAAGATAGCAGCTACATCGTCCGAATCATTACATCCTGAAAATAAAGGAAGCAATAAAAGCAATCCTACTATTTGAAATATACTTCTCTTCATATTTAATATCTAATAACTTAATACTTATTTCTTTATCCCATTTCTGATTAGCAAAGCATCAATGCTCGGTTCCTGTCCGCGGAAACGTTTATAAAGTATCATCGGATGTTCCGTTCCTCCTTTCGACAGAATATTATTGCGGAATGAGTCTGCCACTTTCTGATTGAATATCCCTTTTTGCTTGAATAATGAAAAAGCGTCAGCATCCAATACTTCCGCCCATTTGTAGCTATAGTATCCGGCGGCATACCCACCGGCAAAGATGTGGGAGAACTGCGTACTCATGCAAGCTTCTTGTACTACCGGCAATATTTGCGCATCCTTCCAGGCTTCCTGTTCATAAGCTTTCACATCTCCTTCAAAAGGAGTGTTGCGCGTATACCATGCCATATCAAGTAGACCGAAGCTTATTTGTCTCAGGCAAGCATAAGCAATATTGAAGTTTGATGCATCTACAAGACGTCTTATCAATTCATCCGGCAAAACTTCTCCCGTCTGATAATGACGGGCAAAGGTATTGAGGAAATCTTTCTCTATGGCGAAATTCTCCATAATTTGTGAGGGGAGTTCCACGAAATCCCAATATACATTCGTTCCACTTAAACTCCTGTAAGTGGAATTGGCAAACATACCGTGCAGGCTATGTCCAAACTCATGCAAGAATGTTTCTACCTCATTGAAAGTCAATAAAGCGGGCTTATTCTCGGTTGGCTTGGTGAAGTTCATCACAACAGATACATGAGGACGGCTGTTTTCACCAGTCTTTTTATCGATCCATTGGTCTTTGTAACTCGTCATCCAGGCTCCGGCACGCTTTCCCGGACGCGGATGGAAATCGGTGTATAGGACGGCTAAGAATTTGCCGTCTTTATCAAACACTTCAAAGGCTTCTACCTCTTTATGGTAAACCGGAATTTCTGTATTTTTCCGGAAAGTGATTCCGTATAATTTTTCTGCCAGGCCAAATACTCCTTTCTTCACTTGCTCCAGTTCGAAGTAAGGACGAAGCATTTCTTCGTTGATATTGAATTTTTTGTCTTTCAGTTTGTTTGAATAATAACTCCAGTCCCAAGGCATGACAACAAAATCAGCCCCCTGTTCTTCACGAGCCAGTTCTTGTATCTCTTTATATTCTTGCTGTGCAGTAGGAGTGTATGCTTCCAACAGTTGGTTGAGCAGCTTGTATACCGATTTGCTGTTTTCAGCCATTCTTTTCTTTAGCGTATATTCCGCATAATCTTTGTATCCCAGTAACTGGGCTATTTTCATGCGTGTATTGGCTATCTTTTTTACGATGTCGATATTATTGAATTCGTTATCGTGTGTACATTTGGTATTATAAGCCATATACAGCTTTTGACGTAAATCCCGATTATCGGAATACGTCATGAAAGGAACATAGCTCGGAGCGTGAAGCGTGAATGCCCATCCTTCTTTACCTTCGCTCTTAGCTGTTTCTGCAGCTGCTTCTATGATAATTTCGGGTAGTCCGGCAAGGCTTTCTTTTTTTGTTAACAGCATTTGATAAGCATTCGTCTCTTTCAGGTTGTTTTCACTGAAAGTTAGAGTCAGTTTACTCAATTCGGTAGTCAGGCGACGGTATTCTTCCCGTGCTTCTCCTTCCAAGTTGGCGCCATGGCGTACAAAACTGTTATATGCATTTTCCAGTAACTGTTTCTGTTCCTGTGTCAGCTGCAAAGCCTCTTTCTGGTTATACACTTCTTTCACACGTGCGAATAACTTTTCGTTCAGTGTGATATTGTTGCTGTGTTCACTAAGCAACGGCATAATCTTTTGAGCCAGCTCTTGCAGATCGTCATTCGTTTCTGCGCTTAGCATATTACCGAAGACGGCTACTACTCTATCCAGTAATTCTCCGGATTCGTCGAAAGCTTCTATTGTATTGGTGAAATCAGCCTTTTCCGGATTCTGTATGATAGCTTCTATTTCAGCATTTTGCAACCGGATTCCTTCCAGAATAGCAGGTTCATAATGTTCTGTTTCAATCCGGTCAAACGGCACGGTTTCGTGTGGCGTATGGTATTGCCCGTAGAAAGGATTCTGGGCATTTGTTATATTGTTCATAGTGCAAACTAGTATCAATGTTATTAATAATCTCTCCATAGAGGTACAAAGCTACTAAAATTGTAGCTTATTCAACGGATAACACGTTGCTTTTTAACAATATATAAAATGAAATGTATAAAAAAACCGCTACGGTTTCCCGCAGCGGTTTCTATATTGTTCAGGCTTCTAATTAAGCGTTAACTGATGCCATGTGAGCGATCAAGTCAAGAACTTTGTTAGAGTAACCGATTTCGTTGTCATACCAAGATACAACTTTAACGAAAGTATCAGTCAAAGCGATACCAGCTTTAGCGTCGAAGATAGAAGTACGAGCGTCACCCAAGAAGTCAGAAGAAACTACTGCATCTTCAGTGTAACCCAAGATACCTTTCAATTCGCCTTCAGAAGCTTCTTTCATTGCAGCGCAGATTTCAGCGTAAGTAGCCGGTTTAGCCAAGTTAACTGTCAAGTCAACTACAGATACGTCCAAAGTCGGAACACGCATAGACATACCAGTCAATTTGCCATTCAATGCAGGGATTACTTTACCTACAGCCTTAGCAGCACCAGTAGAAGAAGGGATGATGTTGCCAGAAGCAGCACGACCACCTCTCCAGTCTTTCATAGAAGGACCGTCAACTGTTTTCTGAGTAGCAGTTGTAGAGTGAACTGTAGTCATCAAACCGTCAAGGATACCGAACCTGTCGTTCAATACTTTAGCGATAGGAGCCAAACAGTTAGTAGTACAAGAAGCGTTAGATACGAATTGAGTACCTTTTACATATGTTTTTTCGTTTACACCGCAAACGAACATCGGAGTGTCATCTTTAGAAGGAGCTGACATTACAACATATTTTGCACCAGCTTCGATGTGAGCCTGAGCTTTGTCTTTGCTCAAGAACAAACCTGTAGATTCAACAACGTATTCTGCACCTACAGCATCCCATTTCAAATCAGCCGGATTTCTTTCAGCTGTGATACGGATAGCTTGACCGTTAACGATCAATTTGCTGTTTTCAACATCAGCTTCGATAGTACCGTTGAACTGTCCGTGCATTGTGTCATACTTCAGCATGTAAGCCAAGTAATCAACTGGGCAAAGGTCATTGATACCTACGATTTGAATATCGTTTCTCTCCATTGCAGCGCGGAAAACGAAACGTCCGATACGTCCGAATCCATTAATACCTACTTTAATCATTTTGTTTAAACTTTTAAGGGTTTTATAATATTTGTTCAAATATCTCTCAGCCTCCGCACTTGTTTTATTTTCAAATGCGGTGCAAAATTACAAAAATGTTTTTATATTCGCATATTAAATTCACATTAAATATTGAAAAAAGATGGGAAAGAGCACATTTTTACAGGACTTTAAGGCGTTTGCCATGAAAGGCAACGTCATTGATATGGCTGTCGGTGTTGTTATTGGTGGTGCATTTGGAAAAATCGTATCATCATTGGTTGCTAATGTTATCATGCCTCCGATTGGTTTACTGGTTGGCGGTGTGAACTTTACGGATTTGAAATGGGTGATGAAAGCGGCGGAGGTCGGTGCTGACGGCAAGGAGATAGCTCCGGCTGTAACACTGGATTACGGCCAGTTTTTGCAGGCTACCTTTGATTTTTTAATTATCGCTTTCGCTATATTCTTATTTATACGTTTGATAACGAAGTTGACTACTAAAAAACAGGCGGAAGTTGCGGCAACTCCTCCTGCTCCTCCTGCACCAACGAAAGAGGAAGTTTTGTTGACGGAGATACGTGACTTACTGAAAGAAAAGAATAGTTGATTCTAACTTAAAATAGAGGAGATTCCAGGTGTAAACTAGAGAATCTCCTTTATTTTTCTCTTCATTATTAATATAGATTGCGTACTTTTTTCTACTTTTGCAACTCAATTTATTCAAAATCCAACCATTGATATGCAGGAAAAAATAATAATTCTTGATTTCGGTTCGCAGACAACACAGCTCATAGGCCGTCGTGTACGTGAATTGGATACGTATTGTGAAATTGTTCCTTATAACAAATTTCCTAAGGAAGACCCAACTATTAAAGGAGTTATTCTCTCCGGAAGTCCTTTCTCGGTTTACGATAAAGATGCTTTTAAAGTAGATTTGAGTGAAATTCGTGGTAAATATCCAATATTGGGTATTTGTTATGGTGCACAATTTATGTCATACACCAATGGCGGAAAAGTGGAACCGGCCGGAACACGCGAATATGGACGTGCCCACTTGGCTTCATTTTGCAAAGATAATGTGCTGTTTAAAGGAGTACGTGATGGTTCGCAGGTATGGATGAGTCATGGAGATACGATTACTGCTATTCCTGATAATTTCAAAAAAATAGCTTCAACAGATAAAGTAGAGATTGCTGCTTATCAGGTAGAAGGTGAGCAAGTGTGGGGTGTTCAATTCCATCCGGAAGTATTCCATAGTGAAGACGGAACTCAAATCCTGAAGAACTTTGTGGTAGATGTTTGCGGTTGCAAACAAGACTGGTCGCCGGCTTCTTTCATTGAAAGTACGGTTGCCGAGCTGAAAGCGCAGTTGGGGGATGATAAAGTCGTTCTCGGTTTGAGTGGCGGAGTTGATTCTTCAGTTGCAGCAGTGTTGTTAAACAAGGCTATCGGTAAGAACTTGACTTGTATCTTTGTAGATCACGGTATGCTACGTAAGAATGAGTTCAAGAATGTGATGAAGGATTACGAGTGTCTCGGTCTGAATGTGATTGGTGTTGATGCCAGCGCAAAGTTTTTCGCAGAACTGGCTGGTGTCGCTGAACCGGAAAGTAAGCGTAAGATTATAGGTAAGGGCTTCATCGATGTATTTGATGTGGAGGCTCACAAGATAAAAGACGTGAAATGGCTGGCGCAGGGTACCATTTATCCGGATTGTATTGAGTCATTGTCTATTACGGGTACAGTGATAAAGAGCCATCATAATGTAGGCGGTCTTCCTGAAAAGATGAATCTGAAGTTGTGTGAACCGCTTCGTTTGTTATTTAAGGATGAAGTGCGCCGGGTAGGTCGTGAGCTGGGTATGCCGGAGCATTTGATTACCCGTCATCCGTTCCCGGGGCCGGGACTGGCAGTGCGTATTCTGGGAGATATTACTCCTGAAAAAGTACGTATTCTGCAGGATGCTGACGATATTTTTATTCAGGGATTGCGTGATTGGGGATTGTATGATAAGGTATGGCAGGCAGGAGTTATCTTGTTGCCGGTACAGTCTGTGGGCGTAATGGGAGATGAGCGTACTTATGAAAGAGCGGTTGCTTTGCGTGCTGTGACATCTACAGATGCTATGACAGCCGACTGGGCACATTTACCTTATGAATTTATGGGTAAGGTATCGAATGACATTATTAATAAGGTGAAAGGAGTGAACCGTGTAACCTATGATATCAGTTCCAAGCCACCAGCAACCATTGAGTGGGAATAATAACATTATCCATCATAAAAATAGCCTCAACAGGAATTTCCGTTGAGGCTATTTTTATGATGGATAGTTTCTTTTTTGATTGGTCAGTCCGTATCTACTCGTTTACCAGCTTCTGTGCGTCCGGAATAAGAATCTCTTTCCGGCGTAACTCTAATAGTCCTTTGTCTTGTAGCTCGTTGAGTGCTTTCGATGTATTCAATCGGGTATCATCTAAGTAGCGGGCAAGGTCGTCCATTTTTACTTTGAATATCTTTTCTCCCTGCGTCTTTTCACAATGTAACAGGAAAAAGCGAATGATTTTCTCTTTTAAATCCTGTGTCGGCTCTTCCCATAAACGGGAATAAAGGTTTTGTGCCCGGTTACTGACAATATTCATGTAGTTGAGCCGGAATATTTCATATTTGAACAGGTCGCTAAGTACGAATGCTTTGCTGATACTGACTGTATGTGCTTCCGTATGTGCCACATAAGCAGAAGTGTAATTGGTATTCATGCCAAACAACGACTGTGGTTCCAGCAGGTAAGGTGCTTCCATCTGTTCGATGACGGTGTATATATTTTCTTTGGAACTTGTGACGATAGAAACCTCTCCTTTTAACAGGAAGCAGAGTTGTTTACACGGACTACCACTCTCTATGATAGTTTCTCCCACTTTATGCTTGATAAAGTGTAGCTTGACTTTATCCAGAATACTTGTGAAATCTTCATGACAAAGACCTTGAAATAAAGGCAATTGGAGCAAAGTGTCGAACATTGTTTCCATATGTTGTAATCTCTTGTTAATCGTACAAATTTACTCATAATACAATACTGCTGTCAACATCTGACCGTTCTTTTTGTTTTTTTTATTGTTTGAATGCATAAAAATAGAGTATATTTGCAGAAAAAAAGGAGGGAATTATGTTCGCAGGCTTCAATTGGCAGCAGATGATTAGTGCGTTTATCGTACTTTTTGCCGTGATAGACATTATCGGCTCTATACCTATTATAATTAACCTCAAAGAAAAAGGGAAAGATGTGAATGCGATGAAAGCTACTGTCATCTCTTTTGCTTTGCTGATCGGATTTTTCTATGCGGGAGATATGATGCTGAAACTCTTCCATGTAGATATTGAATCGTTTGCAGTAGCCGGCGCATTTGTCATTTTCCTCATGTCTTTGGAGATGATTCTGGATATTGAGATTTTCAAGAACCAGGGTCCTATCAAAGAAGCTACTTTGGTGCCGCTTGTCTTTCCTCTGTTGGCAGGTGCCGGAGCTTTTACCACTTTGCTTTCGCTCCGGGCGGAATATGCCAGCATTAATATCATTATAGCTTTAGTCTTGAACATGATCTGGGTTTACTTTGTTGTGAGTATGACCGGTCGTGTAGAACGTTTCCTGGGAAAAGGAGGTATTTATATTATTCGTAAGTTCTTCGGTATCATCTTGTTGGCTATATCTGTAAGATTGTTTACGGCCAATATAACGTTATTGATTGAGGCGCTGCATCGGTCTTAATGAGTATTTAGATTATCTTATTAGATTGGAATACTATCGTATCGGCTGTGCCATCGTGTTGGCATAGTTGTGTCACCGTATTGGCACGGCTGTGACACTTCGATGGCACAACTGTGACAATAAGGTGGCACGGGTTGGCATTTATAATGCTTCTTTTTCTTCTTCTACTGCTACTGTTGTTGTCTCTTCTGTATTCTCTTCGTCTTCCGTTTCATCTGCAAAAGGTTCCGGTCGTTGTGGCCCGTGATTGACAAAAACGAAAGCGCAGAGCGTTCCCATAATTCCGCCGCTAAGATGACCTTCCCACGACATATTGGTGGGGGAGAAATAAGGAAACATGTGCCATATAATTCCTCCATATAAAAAGGTAACGAGTAGAGAGATGGCAATGAGTGGAACATATTTGCGGAGAATACCACTGAAAAAGAGAAAGAAGGCAAGTCCGTAAATTAATCCGCTGGCACCGATGTGCCATCCCGGTTTTCCGATCAGGAAAGTAAGTAGTCCGCCTCCGAGCCAGATTAGGATAAAAATCTTACCTGCTATCCCCCGGTAAAAGTAAAAAAGACACCATGACAAGAAAAATAGAGGAATGGTATTTGCCAGTAAATGACTGAATCCGCTATGTATCAGTGGGTGAGTTAAAATACCTACCAGCCCCCGTTTCTCCATAGGATATACCCCCAAGCGAGAGAAGTCCCAGTCCATTCCGACTTCCATAATCTTGAGTATATAGAGAATAAAAATAAGAAACAAAGGCTTTGCTGCAGCCAGCATGATACGCTGAATATCTTGCTTCATGACATTCTTTTCTTTAGATATTTTACGCAATACTACGAATATTTGCACAAAATCTGAAAATAAAAAGCCTTTTTATTTTTGTTTTTATCTATAATTTGTACATTTGGGCGTTATACCCGTTGTATATGATGCTACAGCCCATATATGCGGTATGTAACAATAAATAGATATATGATATAATGACCAATAAATTAACCTTTAATAATGCACAACTATGAGTTATTTACGATTTGACAAGACCCTCATGACGAATCTGGAAGAGTCTCTTCAAAGAGAAATCCTCCGGACGAACAAAGCAGGAGCTTATCATTGTACGACGATTGTTGATTGTAACACACGCAAATATCACGGCCTGTTGGTAATCCCAGTTCCCAATATCGACGATGAAAATCATGTGCTGCTATCTTCTCTTGATGAAACGGTAATTCAACACGGTGCGGAGTTTAACTTGGGATTGCACAAATATCAGGGAAACAACTTTAGTCCTAACGGACACAAGTATATCCGCGAGTTTGATTGTGAGCATATCCCGGCAACAACTTACCGTGTTGGAGGTGTTATCCTCCGCAAAGAAAAAATCTTTGTACATCATGAAAATAGAATCCTGATTCGTTATACTTTGCTGGATGCGCATTCGGCTACGACTTTGCGCTTCCGCCCGTTCCTCGCTTTCAGGAGTGTACGTGAGTACACACATGAAAATGCGCAGGCAAGCCGCGAGTATCAACTTGTGGAAAATGGTATTAAAACCTGTATGTATCCCGGATATCCGGAACTATATATGCAGTTGAATAAAAAGTGTGAGTTTCATTTCATGCCTGACTGGTATCGGGGTATTGAATACCCGAAAGAACAAGAACGTGGGTATGACTTCAATGAAGACCTTTATGTTCCCGGTTATTTTGAGGTGGATATAAAGAAAGGGGAGAGCATCGTATTCTCTGCCGGAACTTCAGAAGTGACTCCCCGTAGATTGAAACAGACATTTGAGGCTGAAGTGGCTGATCGTACCCCGCGTGATAGTTTTTACCACTGTCTGAAGAATTCCGCTCACCAGTTCCATAACCAGCAGGAAGACGAACATTATATTCTTGCCGGTTATCCGTGGTTTAAATGTCGTGCACGTGATATGTTCATTGCCCTGCCGGGACTGACGCTTGCGCTCGATGAGGTCGACCAGTTTGAGGATGTGATGAAAACGGCGGAAAAGGCAATTCGCAATTTTATAAATGAAGAACCAGTAGGCTACAAGATTTATGAAATGGAGCATCCTGACGTTTTACTTTGGGCTGTCTGGGCTTTGCAGCAATATGCAAAAGAAACTTCCCGTGAGCAATGTCGTCAGAAATACGGAGAACTCCTGAAAGATATAATGGAGTTTATTCGTCAGCGGAAACATGAGAATCTTTTCTTGCATGATAATGGATTACTTTTTGCCAACGGTACGGATAAGGCGATTACATGGATGAATTCTACAGTGAACGGACATCCGGTGATTCCTCGTACGGGGTATATTGTTGAATTTAATGCGCTGTGGTATAATGCGTTGCGTTTTATAGCTGATTTGGTGCGCGAAGGAGGAGACGTATACTTGGCGGATGAACTCGATGCGCAGGCAGAAGTAACCGGAAAGTCTTTTGTCGAGGTATTCCGTAACGAATATGGTTATCTGCTTGATTATGTAGACGGTAATATGATGGATTGGAGTGTACGTCCTAACATGATATTTACCGTAGCGTTTGATTATTCTCCTTTGGATCGTGCGCAAAAGAAACAGGTGCTTGATATTGTGACCAAAGAGCTGCTCACTCCGAAAGGAATTCGTTCGTTGAGTCCTAAGAGTGGCGGATATAATCCGAACTATGTAGGCCCGCAGATACAACGCGATTATGCTTATCATCAGGGAACGGCCTGGCCTTGGTTGATGGGATTCTATCTGGAAGCTTATCTTCGAATTTATAAGATGAGCGGATTGTCATTCGTTGAACGCCAACTGATTAGTTATGATGACGAGATGACAAGCCACTGTGTTGGTTCCATTCCCGAGCTATTCGATGGGAACCCGCCTTTCAAAGGACGCGGCGCAGTATCGTTTGCGATGAATGTAGCAGAAATACTGCGTGTCTTAAAGCTACTGTCTAAGTATTATTAAAAAAGGAGGAACGAAGATGAAAGTTTTAATGTTTGGATGGGAATTCCCTCCCAAAATATATGGTGGTCTTGCGGTTGCTTCTTATGGAATAACTAAAGGATTGAGTCTGCAAGGTGATATGGAGACGATTTTCTGTATGCCTAAACCTAGCGGTGAAGAAGAAAAGTTCTTGAAAATAATCGGTATGAATCAAGTACCCATCGTGTGGCGTGATGTCCACTATGACTACTTGAAGTCCCGCTTATTGGAAATGACACCGGAAGAGTATTATTCTTTCCGCGATCATATCTATGCTGATTTTTCTTATATGCATGTGAATGATTTGGGATGTATGGAGTTTGCAGGTGGTTATCCCGGGAACTTACACGAAGAAATTAACAATTTCTCGATCATTGCCGGAGTAGTGGCTCGTCAACAGGAGTTTGATATTATTCATGCTCATGACTGGCTGACTTATCCTGCCGGCGTACATGCCAAGATGGTAAGTGGAAAGCCGCTTTGTATCCATGTGCATGCTACTGATTTTGACCGTTCTCGTGGCAAAGTCAATCCTACTGTTTATTCGATTGAGAAGAATGGTATGGATCATGCTGATTGTATCATGTGCGTATCCGAGTTGACTCGCCGCACTGTTATTAACGAGTATCATCAGGACCCCAGAAAAGTATTTGCGATGCATAATGCTGTTTATCCATTGTCGCAGGAGCTGTTGGACATTCCACGTCCCGATCATTCAAAAGAAAAGGTGGTCACTTTCCTCGGACGTATTACGATGCAGAAAGGACCGGAATATTTTGTAGAAGCTGCTGCACTTGTGTTGCGTCGTACTCGTAATATTCGTTTCGTCATGGCTGGCTCGGGCGATATGTTGAATGCCATGATTAACCTGGTGGCTGAACGCGGTATTGCTGACCGGTTCCATTTCCCGGGTTTTATGAAAGGTAAGCAGGTATATGAGGTTTATAAGAACAGTGATGTATTTGTCATGCCATCTGTCTCTGAACCTTTCGGTATTGCTCCATTGGAGGCCATGCAGTGTGGAACACCTTCCATTATTTCTAAGCAGTCGGGGTGTGGCGAGATTCTTGATAAGGTGATAAAAACTGACTACTGGGATATTCATGCAATGGCTGACGCTATCCATTCTCTTTGTACTAATCCGTCTCTTTTCGAATACCTCAAGGAAGAGGGAAAGAAGGAAGTAGATGGAATTACTTGGGAGAAAGTCGGCTTGAGAATCCGTGCTCTCTATGAGGCTGTGTTAAGAAACTATGGTAAATAACAAAACAATAAATAAAAATGAGAACTATCTGTCTTTATTTTGAAATACATCAAATTATCCATTTGAAACGTTATCGTTTCTTCGATATTGGTAATGACCATTATTATTACGATGACTATGCGAATGAAACGGGTATGAATGAGGTTGCTGAACGTTCGTATATTCCTGCTCTCAATGCTTTAATTGAGATGGTGAAAAACTCGGGTGGTGCTTTTAAAGTAGCGCTTTCTATCTCGGGGGTAGCCTTGGAACAATTGGAAATTCATGCTCCGGCAGTCATTGATTTATTGCACCAGTTGAATGAAACAGGATGTTGTGAGTTTTTGTGTGAACCTTATTCACATGGTTTGTCTTCACTTGCCAACGAGGATTGCTTCCGCGAAGAAGTGCTTCGTCAACGTGATAAGATGAAACAGATGTTTGGTAAAGAACCGAAAGTATTCCGCAACTCTAGTCTGATTTATTCTGATGAAATTGGTGGCTTGGTAGCTTCTATGGGCTTCAAGGGGATGTTGACGGAAGGGGCTAAACATATCTTGGGATGGAAGAGTCCGCATTATGTTTATCACTGTAATCAAGCTCCCAGTCTTAAGCTTTTGTTGAGGGATTTCAAACTTTCTGACGACATCAGCTTGCGCTTCTCCAATTCGGATTGGGCTGAATATCCTTTGTTTGCCGATAAGTATATTAATTGGATTGATGTATTGCCACAAGAGGAACAAGTGATTAATATCTTCATGGAATTGAGCTCGCTTGGTATGGCTCAACCGTTATCTTCTAATATTCTTGAATTCTTGAAAGCGTTGCCAGAATGTGCAAAGGCTAAGGGAATCACTTTCTCTACACCGACAGAAATTGTAACGAAACTGAAATCGGTGTCACAGCTTGATGTCGCATATCCGATGTCATGGGTTGATGAGGAAAGAGATACTAGTTGTTGGCTGGGTAATGTTATGCAACGCGAGGCTTTCAATAAATTGTATAGTGTAGCTGAACGTGTTCATTTGTGTGACGACCGCCGTATCAAGCAGGATTGGGATTATTTGCAAGCTAGCAATAACTTCCGTTTCATGACGACGAAGAATAATGGTATGTGGTTGAATCGCGGAATCTATGATTCTCCTTATGATGCTTTCACCAACTATATGAATATTCTAGGTGACTTTATCAAACGGGTAGATGCACTATATCCTGCTGATGTAGACAGCGAAGAATTAAATTCTTTGTTGACTACAATTAAGAACCAGGGGGATGAGATTACCGAGTTAGAAAAAGAAGTGGCTAAATGGCAGGCAAAAGCAGAAGCGGCAAAGAAAACGACAGTCAAAAAGGCTGCTGATGCTAAAGAACCGGTAATAAAAGAAAAAGCTGTTGCTAAATCAAAACCTACTGCAAAGAAAGCTGAAGTTAAGAAAGCAGCTGCGGAACCGAAGAAGACTACAGGTAAAGCTAAAAAGGTTGCTAAGTAGAAGAATAAGAAATTATTATGTTTATTATATTGGAACCGTGAGTGAGATAAAATCAAACTCACGGTTTTTTGTGTGGATTAAGTCGAGACCCTTGTTGGCGGATATTCTTCTGCAAGATAGTAACACCATCCGATAAAATAGTAACGCTATTTGATAACGATACCGTTAATACCCCAAGCATATACCGTTATTATTATGAAATTATTCTATCTGATTTTTCTATAAATATAATTATAAAACAATAGCGCAGATTACTCAATCTAACCTGCGCTATTGTTTTATAATATTTCAACTATTTCTTATTTTGATTTTGTTCCAAAGTTTGTAGAAACAACTTCAAGTTTCAATTTGTATTTATCTTGTTCTTCTTTAGGTAAAGAAGTATTTGTGGCATTTGTACCTCCTTTTAAGCGTACATAACCAGGTTTTAAGTCATGTTGTATACTGATAACATTACTCGAAGAACCATAGTAACTATTACTTGAAGAAGAATCTGTGGTTACAAGTACTGGAATTAGTATAAATTTATTCCAATCGCTTAATCTTTCCCAGTCTATGATATTATTAACAGTCTCTTCTTTGGCGTTTCCTTCTGCATCAGTTATTTGGAGAGTAATAGTTTCATTATTATTAAATTTCTTTTCTGCAGCTTCTCGTTCTCCATCTGCTAAACAATCATTAATCATTTGAGTAATGTTGTTGAATGTATATTGAGTAAAACTAGTTGTAGTAGGAGTAAATAGGGATGAAGTTATGCCATCACTAAGTTGATTACCTTTGAAGAAACTATCTTTATATTTTTTACGTATTAGCAAAACATTTTTAGGAGTAGACATGCCAAACTTCTTATCACTGGTTTCATTATAGATAGGAATTCCTAATTTTACTGCATTCAAAGTGTCTCCTTGGAGTTTTTCTGCTAATTGACTGATAGGGAGGGTTATTTGAGTAAAAATCCCTGCTGGGCTCTTTAGGTAAGTCCATTTTGGCTCATTTATACATTCTTGAATCTTTTTTGTATCGTTCTCCAATCGGTTTGCTTGGATAACTTCACGAGTGGTAGCAAAGGTCCGATAACCATAATAAGTAGAATCTTTAGACTCGCCTTCTTTTACTACTTTCTTTTGCAATTTAATACCAGTAATTGTATCGACAGCATAGCATTTATATACTACGTTCATTTGAGCTTGATTTATGTAAAGTACCGTACCGTCACCGTAATCACTTTTTACATAAATCCCTTTGAAAATTTCTTTAAACGCTTTATTGTCAAAGTTGACACCTAATTCATTGGCCTTCCGTATTATCTTTTTGCCAATATTTCTAGCGGCTTCCTCTTTAAAAGGTACATGTACACTCGGGACGTATGTACTAAGATTACGGATGGAATCTTTTACAGAAAGATCAACTGCAGTATAAGCTTTGGTTCCTAATAAACTTTTGTCTGGGTTTGCATAGTCGTAAAAGTCTTCCGGTTCGATATCTGTATAATAAGCATTGTCTGCATTTAATTCTTTCTTATCTGGACCTCCTAATTCATAGACACTTAAACGACAAGCTGTTAACGAATCTCCAAAGTAGCTGCTATACCATAAATAAAGTTCGATAGTATGAATGTTTCCTATGAGTTTTCTATTTGGATCACTTTCATTATCTGTATTGTATATTCCCTCCACGTCATTTCCCAGTCCTTCTTCATCTACCATTACGTGGGTAGCTTTCTTCTTTTCGTCCAAAGCAGTACCATCATATACTCCGGGGAATGTCATTCCAGTCGGACAGTTAAGTTGAGCCAAGAACCCTGCCTGATAAGTTCCGAATGTTTCATCTGTGAACTTCCCTACATAACCGACATTGGTCATTGCATATATCTTACCGGCATGAACGGATTCGGTAGTTACATCAAATGTAGATAGCTTTCCATTGATATTTTGGTCGCTTCCCGGAAACATTCCCAATCCCAGTCCGGCAGTGTTGTCATCACAACCCCAAAAGGTGATTGCCAGTAAAGCTATTAAGGCGTATTTTGCTTTCATGATCGTCGTATCTTGATTTTTTATTCTTCTTCGTTTGCAGTGGCTTCCCATACTTGATCGTAGAACTCGTTGCAGGCATCTGCATAGTTTTCCGGGTTCTGGTAGTCAAGTACCAATTTGCCAGATTGGCGGGCATATTCAATAATAGACTCGTCTACCTTTTCGCTGTTTTGTATTACTCCGTCCGAATAGTCAACAGCGAGTTTGCAAAGAGTGGCGTAGTCTACCGGTTCCTTCAAATCACCTAAATCTTTCTTAGTAATACCTTTCAGCATCAGTTTTGTTGCGAAATCGTCGCTAAGTGTACTCTTGAAATCATCTTCATAAACAGAGAATACCACTTTAGCGTCGCGGAAAGAAGGTTCGTCTTTATAGGCTTTCTTAATATAAAGAGGAGCTAAAGCTGTCATCCAGCCATGACAGTGAATGACATCAGGACACCAGCGAAGCTTTTTCACTGTTTCCAATACACCGCGTGCATAGAAAACGGCACGGCTATCGTTATCATTATATTCTATACCATTTTCATCCGTTGTCTGCATCCGATTCTGGAAATAATCATCGTTATCGATGAAATATACCTGCATACGTGCGGATTGGATAGAAGCAACTTTTATAATCAAGGGGTGGTCAGTATCGTCGATAATCAGGTTCATACCAGAGAGGCGGATCACTTCGTGCAGTTGATTTCTGCGCTCATTGATATTTCCCCATTTGGGCATAAAGGTTCTGATTTCACGGCCTTTTTCTTGTATTGCCTGTGGAAGGTTTCTACCTATATTGGCCATTTCGGATTCTGAAACGTAAGGTGTAATCTCTTGAGTAATAAATAAAACTTTATTCGCCTTTGTCATAATAACAATAGTTCACTATAATATTCTGCAAAGATACGAAAAAAAAGACACATTAAATAAGATATTCTTTCTTTATGTGGCAAATATTAGTTTATTTTGCAGAGTTTTTGCAAACGAGTAAAACATAAACCAATTGACGAAAATGAAAGTAGTGCACACTATCAAGGACTTACAGGCAGAATTGACTGCCCTAAGAGCCCAAGGTAAAAAGGTGGGACTGGTTCCTACAATGGGTGCTTTACATGCGGGACATGCATCTCTGGTAAAGCGCAGCGTAAGTGAGAATGGTGTAACTGTTGTGAGTGTTTTTGTGAATCCCACACAGTTTAACGATAAAAACGACTTGGAGAAATATCCGCGTACATTGGATGCAGATTGCCGTTTGTTGGAAGAATGCGGGGCGGATTTCGCTTTTGCTCCTTCAGTTAGCGAAATGTATCCGGAACCGGATACCCGTCAATTTAGCTATGCACCATTGGATACGGTGATGGAAGGAGCTTTCCGTCCGGGACATTTTAACGGTGTTTGCCAAATTGTCAGCAAGCTGTTTGATGCTGTACAGCCGGATCGTGCATATTTCGGAGAGAAAGACTTCCAGCAGTTAGCGATTATTCGTGAGATGGCTCGACAATTGAAATATAACCTTGAAATTGTAGGTTGTTCAATTGTACGTGAGGAAGACGGACTGGCATTGAGTAGCCGGAACAAACGTTTATCTGCAGAAGAACGTGAAAATGCTTTAAATATTTCTCGCACCTTATTTAAAAGTCGTAACTTTGCAGCCACTCATACAGTGAGCGAGACGCAAAAGATGGTTGAAGATGCGATTGAAGCCGCTCCGGGTTTGCGTATGGAGTATTTTGAGATCGTAGACGGAAACACATTGCAGAAAATTAGCAATTGGGAGGATACTTCCTATGCAGTAGGATGCATCACAGTGTTCTGTGGAGAGGTCCGGCTGATCGATAACATTAAATATAAAGAATAACTAAAAAGACGAAACCTTATGATGATTGAAGTGTTGAAGTCGAAAATTCATTGTGCACGTGTCACGGAGGCAAATCTGAACTACATGGGTAGTATCACGATTGATGAAGACCTGTTGGATGCTGCAAACATGATTCCGGGAGAGAAAGTGTATATCGCTGATAATAACAACGGTGAACGCTTTGAAACCTACATTATCAAAGGTGAACGCGGTTCGGGCAAAATTTGTCTGAATGGTGCTGCTGCCCGCAAGGTGCAACCGGATGATATTGTGATAATCATGTCCTATGCATTGATGGATTTTGAGGAAGCCAAGTCGTTTAAACCGGCTGTAATTTTCCCTGATCCTGCGACGAACAAAGTGGTAAAGTAGAAAGTATCTTTGATATTTGAAATAAGAAAAGCCCCGTTTACATTTCGTAAACGGGGCTTTTCTTATTCTACTTTTTATGCCGGGGGTGATCGGTGTTCTACCCACGTGTGAGTTGGTTTTAGCCCACCTCTCGATAAACTTCCGCCCACGTGTCAGATGTAGTTATCCCACGTGTTAGGGAAGTTTAGCCCGGGTGTTAATAAGCGGCAGTTAGTTGCCGGCGTTTGTTTTCAGTTGCTCATTCATAGCAGCGGCAGCTTTACGGCCATCACCCATCGCCAGGATTACGGTAGCTCCACCGCGAACGATGTCACCACCTGCGTAAATCATTGGGATAGAAGATTCCATGTTGTCATTTACTGCGATAGTTCCTTTTCGTCCTAATTCTAGTCCTTTGATAGAGCTTGGAACAATCGGGTTGGGAGATACCCCAACGCTGACAATGGCCAGGTCTATATCGATTGTTTCTGTTGCTCCCGGGATGGCTACAGGACTACGACGTCCGGAAGCATCTGGTTCGCCTAATTCCATCTTTTGCAGAATAACCTGTTTTACGCAACCTTGTTCATCAGCAATATATTCGATAGGATTATGCAGAGTGAGGAATTCAACTCCTTCTTCTTTGGCGTGTTTTACTTCTTCGATACGCGCAGGCATTTCTTCTTCCGAACGACGATAGATAATAATAGCACGTTCAGCGCCAAGACGTTTTGCCGTACGGACAGAGTCCATAGCTGTGTTACCACCACCGATTACTGCCACATTCTTACCGAATGCTACCGGAGTGTCCGAATCTTCGCTGGCGGCATCCATCAAATTGACACGGGTGAGGTATTCATTTGAAGACATGATATTGATAGAGTTCTCTCCCGGGATATTCATAAAGTTTGGCAGTCCGGCACCGGAAGCCACGAATATTCCTTTGAAACCTTCCGCTTTCAAGTCTTCTACACCGATAGTCTTTCCTACAATACAGTCTTTGATGAAGTTAACGCCCATCTTACCGAGGTTGTCGATTTCTACGTCTACAATCTTGTTTGGCAAACGGAATTCGGGGATACCGTATTTCAATACACCGCCAATTTCATGCAACGCTTCGAATACAGTTACATCATATCCATATTTAGCCATATCTCCGGCAAATGCCAATCCTGCAGGTCCTGAACCGATAACAGCTATTTTAATGCCGTTTTTCTCTGCAATGACAGGTACGGAGATTTGTCCGCTTTCACGTTCATAATCAGCAGCAAAACGTTCCAAATAACCGATAGCTACCGGCTTTTCATTCATTTTCAGATGAATACATTTTGATTCGCACTGTTTTTCTTGTGGGCACACACGACCGCAAACTGCAGGGAGCGCACTTGTTTCTTTCAATGTTTTAGCAGCTTCGAGGAATTCGCCGCGTTCGATATTCTTAATGAAGCGGGGAATATCAATGCCTACCGGACAACCTTCCATACATCCCGGATTAGCACAGTCGAGACAGCGTTTCGCTTCTGTAACAGCCTGTTCCGCTGTTAATCCTTGATTAACTTCCTCTTTACGGCTGTGTGAACGGTATTCAGCATCGAGTTCATTCATCTCTACACGAGGAATAGCCGTACGTTCTTTTGGCTTCATGGATTTACGTAATTCCTGTCTCCAAGCAGCATTACGACTTTTTTCATCTATTTCTTTGGTTGCTTCACATTCCGATTCCAGCTTATGCATTTCTTCGCGTTCGATATTCTTGAACGCACCCATACGTTTCAGCATTTCGTCGAAATTCACTTGGTGACCGTCGAATTCCGGACCATCTACACAAACGAATTTAGTCTTTCCTCCTACAGTGATACGGCAAGCACCGCACATACCTGTTCCGTCCACCATGATCGTATTTAGCGAAACATCTGTCGGAATTTCATATTTTTTAGTCAGCAAGCAAACGAATTTCATCATGATGGCAGGGCCAATAGCGAAACATTTGTCTACTTTCTCACGTTTGATAACTTCTTCTACACCTTCTGTCACCAGACCTTTACGGCCGTAGGAACCGTCATCCGTCATGATAATTACTTCGTCAGAGCTTTCACGTATTTCTTTTTCCAGGATGATAAGATCTTTATTGCGTCCGGCCAATACAGTGATAACACGGTTACCGGCAGCCTTCAAAGCCTGTACGATAGGAAGCATCGGAGCCACACCTACACCACCACCAGCGCAGACTACTGTTCCGAATTTCTCTATATGGGTAGCTTGTCCGAGTGGACCTACTACGTCAGTGATAGATTCGCCTTCATTCAGCTCGCAGAGACGGGTAGAAGAAAGCCCGACTTCCTGCACTACCAGAGTAATGGTACCCTTTTTCAGGTCGGAACCTGCGATAGTCAATGGCATACGTTCTCCTTTTTCGCCTACACGTACGATGACGAAGTGTCCGGCCTTACGAGATTTAGCAATTAAAGGAGCTTCAATTTCAAATTTGAATACTTTTTCAGAAAAGCGTTCCTTGCTAATGATTTTGTTCATTATCTAATTAATTTGTTGTTTTTATTACGTAACTGCTATCAGAATGATGTAAATTTTGGCAAAGATACAGCTAATTTACGAAATATAAAAGAAAAGCCACTCTTTTGATGAGTGGCTCTTTATATACGGTACTTTTATTAGTCTGTCATGTCAAATATTAGTCTATCATGTCAAAGCCGCAATATGGAACCAATGCTTTCGGAATTCTGATACCTTCCGGAGTTTGGTTGTTTTCAAGTAGGGCGGCAACGATACGTGGCAATGCTAGTGCTGAGCCGTTCAATGTATGGCAGAGTTCGGTTTTCTTTTCTGCATTACGGTAACGGCATTTCAGACGATTGGCCTGATAGGTGTCGAAATTGGATACGGAACTTACTTCCAACCAGCGTTTCTGTGCCTCTGAATATACTTCGAAGTCGAAACAAAGGGCAGCAGTGAAACTCATATCACCACCACAGAGGCGGAGGATGCGATATGGAAGTTCCAGTTTTTGCAACAGACCTTCTACGTGGTCGAGCATTTCCTGATGAGATTGTTTGGAGTGTTCCGGTTTGTCAATACGAACCAATTCTACTTTGGAGAATTCGTGCAGACGATTCAGTCCGCGTACATCTTTACCATAAGAACCAGCTTCACGACGGAAACATTGTGTATAGGCACAATTCATGATTGGCAACTGTTTTTCTTCCAAAATCACATCACGGTAGATGTTGGTTACAGGTACTTCTGCTGTCGGGATCAGATATAAATCATCTACTTCGCAATGATACATTTGTCCTTCTTTGTCAGGAAGCTGTCCTGTGCCATAGCCGGAAGCAGCGTTAACTACTGTCGGTGGCATGATTTCAGTATATCCGGATTTGCGTGCTTCGTCCAGGAAGAAGTTGATGAGAGCGCGTTGGAGTTGTGCGCCTTTACCTTTATATACAGGGAAACCTGCACCTGTGATTTTTACACCTAGGTCGAAGTCTATTAAATCATATTTCTTAGCCAGTTCCCAGTGGGGGAGTGCATCTTTAGGAAGTTCAGTTTCCATACCTCCCATTTTTTCCACTACGTTATCTTCAGCGCCTACACCTTCGGGTACACTGTCGTAAGGAATGTTGGGGATGGTATAAAGTACATTCTGCATATCTGTTGCAGCCTGTGTCATAGCGGCGTCTAGTTCTTTGTTACCTTCTTTTAGTTCGGCAACGCGGGCACGTGCAGTTTCAGCTTCCTCTTTCTTGCCTTCTTTCATCAGTTGACCGATGGTGCGTGAAAGCGAGTTAACCTCTGCCAGATTCTTATCTAATTCATTTTGTGTGCTACGTCTCTTGTCGTTAAGAGCGATCACTTGGTCGATCGTTTCCTTTGCATTTTTGAAATGCTTCTTTTCCAGTCCGCGGAGTACCGCCTCTGTGTTTTCTGTAATTTGTTTAATGGTAAGCATATCTATACTTTTTATGAACTTTCTTATTAAGGCTACAAAGATAAAGAAAAAACGAATAATCAAGCAAATATATGTGTTATATATAATATATATGATATGTCTATGATATATATATAATACATGTATTGAGCTGTATAATAAACATATATGCAGTGAATGATATATATATGTCTCTTTTAGAGTGATATATAAAACTCTGGTTGTGTAAAAAGAAAGGAGATGTAATCCATTGGATTACATCTCCTTCTCTTAAATATTTTCAGTTGTGCAATTATGCCTCAGTAGCAGGAACAACAGAAACATATCTTCTGTCTTCTTTGCCAACTTTGAAGCTAACTGTACCATCTACTAAAGCGAAAAGAGTGTGGTCTTTACCCATTCCGATGTTTTCACCCGGGTGGAATTCAGTACCTCTTTGACGAACGATGATGTTACCTGCTTTGCAAGCTTCGCCACCAAATATCTTAACGCCTAATCTTTTGCTCTGTGATTCGCGGCCGTTCTTAGAACTACCGACACCTTTCTTATGTGCCATTTCTTCTTACTTTTTAATTGATTAAGCTACTACTTCTGTAATTGTTAATTCAGTGAACTGTTGACGGTGACCGTTCAGTTTTCTGTGTCCTTTTCTTCTTTTCTTGTGGAAAACAAGAACTTTGTCGCCTTTAACCAAGTTTGAAACAACCTGGCAAACAACTTTAGCGCCTTCTACGGTAGGAGCACCTACTGTTACGTTTCCGTCTTTGTCTACCAAAAGAACTTTTTCAAATTCTACTGTTGAACCGTTTTCTGCACCTTCGATGTGGTGAACGAACAACTTTTGACCAGCTTCTGCTTTAAATTGCTGACCGTTAATCTCTACAATTGCGTACATCTTATATATAAATGTATAAGTTAGCTCCGGCGGGTGGTCTTTAATCACTTAAAGAACTCTTTATCGAACCCGTTGCGGAATAATCGGGCACAAAAGTACTATTTTTATTCGTTCCCGACAAATATTTCTTTTATTTTTTATAGGAGATAAAATGATTACGGCAAATAAATGAGCATTTTAGCTCTCATTGTAGCCTATTGGACTAATTCTCCTAAATTCTGCATAATGATTTTGTGTGGATAAACACGAAGTTCCTCTGCAGTTGTCATTCCGTTTAGCACACCTGCAAAATCGACTCCTGCATTCTGCGCTGTTTCAGCATCTACGGTGCTATCTCCAATATACAATGTCTCTTCGGGGCTACTTCCCAGATGTTCCAATGCAAATTTAACTCCTTCCGGCGAAGGTTTCGGTGCTTTAACATCTTCGCCTCCCACTACTATATCAAGAAAATCCTTAGGCAGATATTCTTCCAGATAACTCAATATCCGGAAACGATACTTGGTAGAGATAATTCCGACGCGGGCACCCCGTTTCTTCAATTCTTTCAGTGTAGACAATGTGTCGGGGAAAAGACGGGTATTTACATTCATGTGCACATCAGCTTCCAGTCTGTACTCCTGCCGGAAGGCCTCCAGCTGTGCCGGGTCGGTAATTCCGGTAAGGATACTGAATGATTCTTCCAATGTTTTGCCGATTGTACGCTTGATAGCTTCATCAGTAACGGTTAAATACTGATGCCGGGTAAGCACAATTCTGAAACACTTAACGATACCACGCGACGAATCGGCTAGTGTGTAGTCGAAATCGAATAAATAGGTTCTGTAGTTCATTGGGGAAAACTTTTCCGCAAAAGTACTAAATACTTTTCTTATTTCACAGCTTCTACCGTGTATCCTTGTCTTTTTAGTAAGTTTAATAATCCTTTTTCTCCGGGGAGGTGTAGGGCGCCTACTGCAACAAAAGTCGGGGCAGCCTTCATGATTGCCGGTAGTTTTTCAGCCCATGCTTTATTACGGTTGTAAATCATAGCATCTTCTTCGCCGGGAAGTGCGTCACATTGATCGCCTTTACGCTCTTCACTGATTTTAAGCATGGTGTTCAGATCTTGGTTCATGTAGGCGTTTGTGAGCTTCTTCAGGTTTTCTACTTCAGTCTCTATATGGTTAAGAGTGCACATTAATAGTTGTGCTTGCCGTTGTAGTGAACTGCCATTGAACAGCAGGTTGAATTGGAATTCTGCAGTTTCCAGTCCGTCTACCTTTTTTCCGTTTTGGATGGCTTGGCTCTGAAAGAATGTGTCGAGTTGCTCTTGCGGGTTGAATTTCCCTATATGTTTTACGTAAGCCATCACTACTACATTATTTAATAAGAAGGCAGGTTTTAGCTTCGGAGCCATATTTAAATCTACCATCAGGTTTTCTTTGCAGAATTTATTAGCAGTCTCAAAGTCTTTCGGAGAAAGGAGAGAGTTCAGCGTGGTATCACTTTCAATCATCATTGCCTTTTGCATCTTTCCCATGGTGGCAGGCGATTGCATTTCCGACATTTTCATCTCTCCATATACTTGTTGGGTTTCATTCATAGCCTTTTTAAGTCCGGCAATGCTATCCATGATGCTGAACGGTGCCAGATGGTGAGTGCCTATGATGTAGGAAGGTTGGTTCAGTCCGTTGCCGGACACTTTCCATAAAAGCTGTGCATTGGCGCTGAATGCCACGCAAATAAATAGAACTGCTCCGATGAATGATTTCATAATTTTATATCATTAGAAGTTGATAATTAACGTATCCTGCCGCCGCTTATCCAGTGTTTGGTATAATAGTTCTCGTTCAAGTTGCTGACGATCACTCCTTTACTGGTGCTGGAATGAATAAACTTACCGTTTTTGAGGTAAATGCCTACATGAGCTACTTTATTTTTTGAACGACTGCTGGTGAAGAATACCAAGTCTCCTTCCCGGAGATTCCGCTTGGCGACTTTATTACTTTCTTTTTTCAGATCTTCCGTGTTACGCGGCACTTGGGTGCGGTATACCTTACGGTACACTTGATAAACTAATCCCGAACAGTCGGCTCCTCGTTTCGAATCACCTCCACCACGATAGGGAACCCCTATCCAGTCGGCTGCTTCCAGATAGAGCTTATGGTTATCCTCCATATTAATATCTAGCCCCAACAATATAGAAGCTCGCGCCAATGCTTGATAATCCAGCCGGGGCGCGGAAGTGCGGCAGGAACTAAGGCTGGCAACCAGTCCTAATAAAAGGATGAATTGCAGGAAGTATCTTTTCTTTCTATCAGGTTTCTTTATACTAGACTTATGGGTATCAGACTTTTCTGTTATATATCTCATCATCATTAGTTTATGCAATAATTTTGGTAAGGATGAATACTTACCATTTATTATTTTATCATTCCCTATTTACCGTTTACTCTTCTTCTACATTAAAATAATCCTCCAGTTCTTTCTCTGCGGAGTTGTCCTCGTTGATAATATCCCGGATGATGACACCGTGTTCCAATAAAGCAATCCTCGGACATACATCTACGGTATGATTGAGGTTGTGACTGGATATAATAACCGTAGCTTGATGCTCCTCATTATATTTCTTGAGCAGATGTTTGATGATAGACTGAGAACTTGGATCGAGGAAGTTGAACGGTTCGTCCAGTATCAGTAATTGCGGGTAATGAAGCATGGCAGAAATAATTCCGATCTTTTGCTTATTACCTGCGGAGTAGTTGCGGATTAGCTTCTTGTGCCCGATCACTTCTCCACTCATAAAACGTTCGAAAGGAATCAGGCGTTCGTCCACTTCTTCTTTCTTTAGTCCGTACATCTTTCCGATGAAATAGAAATATTCTTCCGGAGTGAGATAATCAATCAGAAAACCATCATCAATGAAAGCACCGGTAATGCTTTTCCAGTCTTCGCTTTGGCTGACATCAATATCATTAATAATCACCTTACCATTATCTGCTTTTAGCAGATCCAGCATGATTCGGAAGAGAGTTGTTTTACCGGCACCGTTGTTTCCCACCAATCCGAGCATATCGCCTTGATTGATTTCGTAGTGTTCTATGTCTACGGCAATCTTCTCACCGAAATTCTTTTTAAGTTTGTCAATGATAATCATGATCTTCAATGTTTATATGGTTAATGATTCATGAGCGTTTATTGGCGGCTGTCTCTGAAGCCTTCCATGTTTTCGTATCGTCGTTTCATGAAACGATGATATACATTTTTAATCCATAAAGGAGAAGTCAGGGTAAATCCGAGACCGACAACTAACAGAATTATGTAAGTGATTGTTTCACCTAAAAAAGCATTTAATAGACTGTATAAGATGAGAGGCACGCCGAAAGCAGCGAAATTAACCACCATCTGTATAGCGCTATTCGTTTGCCGGCTTGCCACTTTCTCGTTTAAGGGTACCGTCTGTTTGTTGTAGACAGCCAGTTGGAAGAAGCAGAAATAAATAAAGCCGATGGTATAGAAAAACCAGGCGAAGGCGCCCAATAAAGTGAGTTTATTCATGATGATGGCGGGAATCATGAGTATGAAAGGTATGATTTCGCCAATGCTGTATGTGTAATATTTGGCTTTCAGCAGGCTCATAATTGATTCTTTACGAGACATCAGACCATCAATGTAATTACCTTCGAATGACATAATCTGTGAAAGGATAATCATTCCGAATACAGCAAAGTTGTATACACAGATGAAAGAAGTCATGAAATTGCCGTCGTAGACACTGGAAAAGCTAAGTGCAACGGAGAAAGCTACCACTACAATCGCGATATTGCGTAGTGCACCTTTGCAGCGGCGATTGCGTAAAAGCATTTTCAGTTCCAGCCTCATATATTCGCCAACTTCCCCGTAGCGTTCGAAGAATTTATATTCGGAGACATGTTTAATCTGGCTATCTTCTACTTTTGCCAGCTCTGCATAGATAAGTCCGGACATGATCTTGCGGTTAATCAGCCATAAAATGGCAATCACAAGTATGGTGCCGAGAAAATAGAGAATGTTGCCCTGTATATATCCGTCTCCCAGATCCATGAAGAAATAGAAGAGAGGACTATCTTCGGGAATGAAAAGAAGGCAGCCTATTCCACCGTAGAAAGCGATAGGTAATAGAATCCACCAAATACGTTCGTTGATAAGAGTGCGGCAAAGCAAGTACCAGTAATTATTGGCAATAATCAATAGCAAGATACCGATAAGATAGGTGATGACACCGGGGATACCGAAAAACTTGGTAATAGTGATGAAGGAAAAAGGGACAAACAGAAACAACCAGAACAGGTTGAACAGGCTTAGTCCCGAGCGGATCAGTAAGAAGTCGATGACACGAATTCGTTTAACCGGCAGCAGGAGGTAAGGTTTTACCTCCTGCGTCGGTGTTTTTTGAAACGGAACACGCAACAGAAAGTCCAGTGCCAGGATAAAGATCAGAACCACTGCGTTCATCACATGATATGGTTCCCGGTTGGGAACCATATCAGAAAATCCGAACGCGAACGTCGTACCGAAGAATATCAGGTAACCGGCCCAGAATGCACCCATGACATAACCGAGTATTTTAGCAACTTTGTTCTTTTCATACATCGGATGCCGTTTGGCGGCAAGCCTTCCATGTTTGCGTAATTCGTTGAATATCATCATTCAGTAGATATACTAGAGAATTTTTATTTGTTTTCTTCCGGCACGGTCATGATGACTTGAATTTCGTTGTTCTGTTTCAGCAATTTGGCGAGGAAGTCTTGCACTTCTTTCGCTGTGATGCTGTTGACCAACTTTTCATAGTCTTTTGTATTATCCACACCCGTGTAGAGGTATTCGTCCATATTATTAAGCCAGTAGCCGTTTTCTTTCTGGGCGTCTTTATACTTCTTCAGCATATATTCTTTGATCTTCTGCATGTGTTCGGCAGACGGACCTTCTTTTGCCATTTTGTGAAGTTGTTCTACAACAACAGCAGACAATTTATCTTTCTTGGCAGGGTCAGTTTGGAATACAATCTGAAGAACAAGTTCCTCTTTCGGGTATTTACCAAGACTTCCGTTACAGCTTACACCGTATGTACCTCCTTCTTTTTCACGGATTTCAGCAGTGTAAACCAAATCCAGAGCCTGATCTAAGAAGCTAAGCAGGACATTGTTGCGCAAGTCATATTTGCAAGTGCCGCTATAAAGGAACATGATGGTAGCCATCGGAGTTTCCTGTGCTTTCGCAAATACATTTTTGATCTCTCCCTTGCGGATATCCATCTTGTTATCTTTGAAAGTCTCTTTACGGTTGATAGATGGCAGACCTCCCAGATATTTGGCGATTAACGGTTTCATTGTAGCCAAGTCTACGTTTCCTACCAGGAAGAAAGTGAAGTCACTTGCATCTTTGTAGCGGTCTTTGTACATTTCAAGAATACGGTCATAGTCGATCTGGTCTACCATGTTTTCTTTCATTCTGATAGCACGTGGATGGTGACCGTATAGTACGCTTGTAATAGTGTCACTGAAAGCAGTCATCGGGTTAGCGTCCGCATTTTGAAGTTCAGCTTTCAGACGGTTCTTGTAAGATTCGAATGCTTCATTATCCTTACGCGGAGATGTGAAAGTCAGATAAGTAAGCTGCATCATTGTCTCAAAGTCTTTCGGAGCACAGCTACCGGAAACTGTTTCCGTAGTGTTGCCGATACCCGCACCTACGTTTGCACGTTTACCGGCTAAAGCTTTACCCAGATCCACTTTGCTGAAATTACCGATTCCACCTACCAGAGCTACTCCGTTTAATTGAGAGATATTGATAATTTCTTCGTTCGGGAATACGCTGGTACCACCGAAGCTTACACCTTTCATTACAATCTGGTCAGCCTTGAAATCAGTTGGCTTCACATATACGGTTACGCCGTTGGAAAGTACCAACTTAGTCGTACCATAGATTTCACCAGCTTTTTCAGAAACAATCTTGCCACCTTTAATATCTTCAGAGATCAGCGGTTCGTTAGAAACTTTATCTTCATAAGGTTTCAGATCGAATGACTTCATTTGTTTCAATAAAGCAGCAATTTCTTCTTTAGTAGGGTATTTTGCTCCTTCTTTTTCCGGACCGGCCAGCAAAACCACCTGATTGTTGTCAGTGATTAGTTGTTGCATCACCTGATTGACAGCTTCTACAGGGATATTCGGAGCCAGTTTGTTTACCAGTGTATATTCAACTTCGATTCCCGGAATCGGTTCTTTTTCAAGGAAATTGTTAACGTATTCGTTGACGTAAGAACCACTTTTAGTCTTTTCACGTTCGTTGTAAGCAGATTCTACGGCTTGCAGATAGTTGGCGCGTGCGCGTTCATATTCTGATGCGGTAAATCCGAAGCGGCGTGCACGTTCAGCTTCTTCCAAAACTGTTTTCATTGCTAAATCGATACCGTCTATTTTGCTGCTTGCATCAAGTGCGAGTGCTTCTTTAGTCTTGGCAAGGAAATAGTTTCCATATTCTGCGCTTGCACTAGTGAAAGGAGGATTAGCAGTTTGGCGGAGTTCGTTCAAACGGTTGTTCAGCATATTCATAGCCATGCTGACCATATACTGAGTAGCATAATAAGCAATGGTATTTTTCAAAGAATCCGGTGTAGCGTCTTGTTTGAAGAAGATGTTCACATAAGGATTCTTCACTTCCTTGTCTGTACCGATATAGATCAGCGGTTCCTGATTATCTGCCACTGGATAGTAGATACGTTCGGCCGGGTTTACCGGAGCTTTTACATCTGCGAATACCTTTTTCAGTTTGGCTTCAATTTCATCTACATTGATATCACCTACAATAACGATTCCTTGCAAGTCCGGACGATACCATTTCGCATAATAATCGCGGATATCCTGATAAGGGAAGTTGTTGATAACATCAATACTTCCGATAGGCATACAGTCTGAATATTTCGAATTCGGATACAGAGTAGACTGTGCATCAGTCATGATGCGAAGCATACCACTGTTGCGGCTTCTCCATTCTTCGCGGATAACGCCACGCTCTTTGTCAATTTCCTTGTCGGCAAGGTTGATAGCGCTCGACCAGTCGTGAAGGATCAGCAGACAAGAGTCTACCACGTTTATATTTTCAGTCGGTACGTTGCTGATATTGTACACCGTCTGGTCGACACTGGTATATGCGTTCAGGTTCGTGCCGAATTTGATACCTTTCGTTTCGCACCAGGGTACGATGCCAAGTCCGGTTTCATCACCCGGGAAGTGCTTTGTTCCGTTGAAAGCCATGTGCTCCAAAAAGTGAGCCAGACCACGTTGTTGCGGTTCCTCAAGAATGGAACCTACTTTCTGGGCGATGTAGAATTCAACTCGTTTTTCGGGAAGGGCGTTGTGGCGAATGTAATAGGTAAGCCCGTTGTCTAGTTTACCGATGCGAACATTTTTGTCCACAGGTAACTCTTGCATGGGTTGTGCAAGTACGAGCTGGAAATTGCAGCATATAAAAAGGACTGCAATAAATAATCCACGTAATAAATGTTTCATGTTCTATTTAGTTTAAATAAATATTTCTGTGTTATTTGTCGTTGTGCTTGGTTGTAAATCACAAATAGACAGGGAAAAGAGTTATTTTATAGCTTCCCGTATCCTGACTAGCTTAGTTAATAGTCCTTCCAGAAGGTCTAACTTTAACATATTGGCACCATCGCTTTTTGCTACGGCAGGGTTTTCATGTGTTTCGATGAATATTCCGTCGGCACCTACGGCGATACCTGCTTTGGCAACAGTCTCTATCAACTGCGGCATTCCTCCCGTTACCCCACTGGTCTGGTTGGGTTGCTGCAAGGAGTGAGTGACATCCAGAATCACCGGATAGCCGAATGATTGCATTTCGGGGATACCACGGTAGTCTACAACAAGATCCTGATAGCCGAAAGTTGTTCCACGTTCGGTAAGCATCACATTCTTGTTTCCGGCTTCCACCACTTTGTCGGCAGCAAACTGCATTGCCAGCGGTGAAAGGAACTGTCCTTTCTTGATGTTAATCGTTTTTCCGGTTTTGGCTGCAGCAACCAACAAGTCGGTCTGGCGACAAAGAAAAGCCGGGATTTGAAGTATATCCACGTATTCGGCTGCCATTGCAGCTTCATCTGCGGTATGGATATCGGTTACGGTGGGGACTCCGAAAGTCTCATGTACCTTTCTCAATACTTTGAGTGCTTTCTCATCGCCAATGCCGGTAAACGAATCCAGACGTGAGCGGTTTGCCTTACGGTAAGAACCTTTGAATACATAAGGAATTTGCAGTGCTTCGGTGATCTTTACTACTCGTTCGGCAATGCGCATTGCCATTTCTTCACCTTCTATCACACACGGACCGGCTAACAAAAAGAAGTTGCCGGCGGGGTTGTTCTTAAGTTCTATCATATTTAACTACTATTATAAGTTTATTTTCAGGCACGGATTACGCGGATTACACGGTTCTTGCAGATCCTGTGAATTACACCGTTCTTGCCAATTCGGTTATAGTAAGAAAACCGTGTAATCCGCGTAATCCGTGCCTAATTATATTTAATTTGGAATGATAAGCGTTGTCTTTTCCGGGAGCACGCCTACTTCTAAAGGAAAATGTTTAGGCAACAAACGCCCGTCCAAATCCACCGCTGCATTCTGTGCCCGGAGTACCTTTACTTTTCTCGTCCGGTAGCTTTTCACCACTTTGTGATTCAGGATTCTTCCCTGAATCAGCATCCATAGCCCGGAAATAATTTGCAGGAATTCCGGGCGGTAGATTACAGATACATCCAGCCATCCGTTGTATGGAACGGCACTGGGAGTTTGTCCCCATCCCCAGGCACTGCCTATACATACGGTCATGATGCGTCCGCGGATATGTTCATCATTGATGCGGAGATGCATTCTGTAAAGTTTCCGTTCGAAGATGAGGGAGAACAGGGCGGCAACGTATGAAAGGAACTTCACACCCCAGAAACGTTTGGTCTGATCGGTGATTTTGACGATTCGTGCTCCCAGTCCGATATTAACGGCATTGAGGAAATAGCGACGCTGGTGTTCGTTTCCGTCGTAGAAGTTGCAGTAGCCTACGTCTATTTTCTTCAACCGATGATTGATGATACAGTCGACAGCCGGCTTGTATTCGGTACTAAGTCCCCAATATTTGGCGAAGTCATTTCCGATACCGTTCGGAATCATGCCGAGGGCGATGTTCTCTTTGTCTTCGGCATCGGATAGCATAATGCCATTGATGGCATCGTTCAATGCCCCATCACCTCCCACAATGACAATCGTGCGATAACCATTGTTGGCCAAGATTTTAGCGAGACGCTCTACCGAACCGAAACCTTCGGATTGTACATAGTCATAGTCTACACCTTTACTGTCCATGTACTCCTTAATTTCTTTCCAGCGCTTCTTTACCTTTCGGGTACCAGCTTTTGGGTTGTAAATCACTCCCCATTTCTTCGGTTCTACACTCATATTTGTTTATCTATCCTATTGTGTATTAAAAATCGCACTATAATAACTGCCAAAGATACTAATTCCCTTGCAGTTTCTCTTTTACAAAAGCTATCTTTTCTTCCATCGGCAGCTCTGCATTCATCCAATGGATCGTAAATCCTCTTCTTTCCATGCCGCGGAACCAGGTCATTTGTCGCTTGGCAAACTGATGGATGGCTATCTCCAAACCGTTGAACATTTCTTCATAAGTCAGTTTGCCTATGACGTATAATGTCAGGTATTTGTATTCCAGTCCATAGTAGATGAGATCGTCCGGTGCAATTCCCTGTTCGATCAATCGTCTTACCTCGTCCACCATTCCTTCATCCAATCGTTGTTTCAAACGGCGGGTGATCTTTTCACGGCGCAGTTCCCGGTCAATGTCCACTCCGATGATGAGACTGTTCAGTTCCGGAAATTCCCTTTCGGGAACCGGATGGGCTGCATAATACTCTTCAATTTCTATCGCCCGTATCGCCCGTTTCACGGTATCCACATCGGTGGAGTTATGCAAAGCCTTGTATTGACTTAGCATTTCCGTCAACTCTTCCAGCGAATGATTTGCCAAACGGTTACGCAATTTCGGATTTTCCGGTACGGGCATCAGTTTATATCCTTTCAACACGGATTCCAGATACATACCTGTCCCTCCACATAAAACGGGAAGACAGCCTTTTTGTTTGATGCTTTCGTAAGAATTCAAGAAATCACGTTGATATTCAAACACATTGTATTTATATCCGGGGTCTGCAATGTCAATCAGATGATAGGGGATTGTACGTCCGTTTACGGTATAGTCGGCCAAATCTTTTCCTGTACCGAGATCCATTCCTCTATATATCTGACGGGAATCGGCACTGATAATTTCTGTGTTGAGTTCATAGGCCAAGGCAGCGGCAAAGGGAGTTTTACCCGAGGCTGTAGGTCCGAGTATGGCGATTAAATCATAGTCCGGCATAGCTTCATTCTTTTATATCTGCAAAATTACGAAATATTTTTAACCTGTTTGGTATTCAATCGCTTTTTTATCAAGATTAATAAGGGGATAGGGAAGGTTAATTTGCATTTTAACCTCTAATTGGTGGTATTCAATCTAATAATAATGAAGTGTATGAGAATACCGCCATCTGATATTATCTACTATAATATTTGTGTTGTTTTTATTGTCAATCTGTCAGGATAGTAGCTAATCTTTTGATCTTTAGTGGAATATGGCTGATGATAGGAGCTGACAATAGGCTGACAATAAAGGTCTTGTTTTTTTATTGTCAGCTTTGTTTTTGCTGATTAAATAGTATAGCTATTTGATAAACAGTTGTTTATCTCCTTTTTTATCATGATGCTATTTTTGTGATAACTTCTGTATATCTGTATGTTTTTACGTTATATTACCACTAAGGTTGTGTTGAAAAATCAGGTGTGATAACTCTAGTATGCTGATAGAATAACACGGAGATACGGGTAAAGTAGCTTAAAGATACTGGCATTGTTCAGCTAGAGTGCCTTTATTGTTCAGCTAAAGTACCGCTCTTGTTAGTTCTCCACGGCCGTGGTAGCTTCTTCCCACAGTCGTGGTAGCTTCTTCTCACGGCCGTGGGAAGATCTCACCACGGCCGTGGTGAATGAATGATATCGGTAGCTTAACAGATGTATACCTGCTTGATAGAATAAAGATAAAGGTGCCTTAATAGAGTTGTGCTTACTTGCGTAAGTCTATAAACCTGACATTCAAAATCATTTCCACATTTATCTGTTGTTGATCGTTTGTACTATCCGGCATACCTTTCCGTTTTTATCCACGCCTTCTATGGTTATATCTTCCGGCGCAGTGCTGTCCGGAGTATAGTATTCGATGGTTGCTTTTCCATTAGTATCCAGTTGTAGGGTAGGATTCCAATAGATCGTGCTTCGTAAATCCGAGCGTTGGTCATTCTTCTTTTCGGGCGTATCATAAGTAGGATGATAGAACTCGACCGAATCGCTGTACCCTAGTGGAGTGCACGTGATAATACCTTGTGCCGGTCTTGCCGGGATATCTTTGCCGTCTTTCAGCGTAATAACGATAGCGCCTGCCGAACCGCGGGAACCTAAGATTGCTGCATCGGCACCGCGAAGAAGGCTCAAACTCGACATATCGCTGGTTTGTATCATGGTCAGGATGTCGTTATCGTCTTCATACACCACGTCGTCAACAACAATGACAGGTTGCTCGGGATTGTTGCGGATATGTATTTCATTTCCATTTGTCACGCTAATGCCCGGAAGTCTGGTGACTGCATCAAAAGCTGTTTGTGCACCGAATCCTTCCAGTCTGTCCCCTTCGATCGTGTAGGTGTTGATACCTCCTGTGTAAATACTTTCTGAACTGGCCTTTTTACGACTTCCAGTGACTACCACTTCTTTCAGATTGTACACTCTCATTCCACCTTCCATGTAATATTGGTCGCGGGTGTTGAGCAAATAATCTTCCATAAACGTTGCTGTTCCATCATGGAAAGGAGACTTGTGCGAAGTTGCCGGGTATTGAGGAGTGTCAATCACGATGTCCACTCCGGCAAATCCTCTTTTGGTACGTGCCTGAACAAGGAAAGTCGTGCTATCTCTGAAAGATGTGTTCACGATAAACTCTCCTTTTTCGTCTGTGGTGGTAGTGGCGATGATGTTCTGTTTGGGGGCCAGAATACAAATAGGTCCTTTCTTGACGTTGCCTCCAAAGAAACCTTTGATACGTCCGCTGATAGTTTGCCCCTTTTCCATATAGTTGGTGAGGTTCATTGAAGGTGCAGTCAGTACATTCTGGATATGGTGTCTGCGCCATCCGTGCGTCATCATCAGGAAGTCTACTGTGCGGAGAGTCCGGAGGTCTTGCTGCAAAAAATAATATCCGGGATTTTCTACATATCCTTTTAAGTCGGAGGTCAATAGAAGATTCGATACGATATTGTCAGCAAGCGAATCCGGACGGATACTCTTTCTGTCGGTAATGCTGACGGAGAAACTACCTTCTACCGGAGTGCCGTTATCATCCTTTGCTGAAATTTGCAGGGATACTTTTTCTCTTTTTCCGTATGTCGGCTTATCTGCAAGAATTTGCCATTGATGCGGATTCCGGTCGGGTATGAAAACCAGGCGTTCGCTAAGTGCGTTGCCCTGTTGGTCGATCAGCATGAAATGGGTGATGCCTGCGTTGAATAAACTGTCGTTCATTCTTCCAAAAGTCCTGTCGACACTGACTGGCTGCAGGATGACCAGCTTTCCACGAGTGTGCGCAATCAAGAATAACTTTTGAGGCCACTCGGTAGCTTCTGTTTTCTGGATTTCGTAACGGATTTCCTTTTTATAATGTGTCATGGAAAGTGTGATTCCTTTTTCTTCTACAGCTGGGAGGTCGAATCGTTTACTAATCCCGTCACCGGATTTGGCAATCACATAGTAAGAGTTTCCCACAGTCGGATTCAGTGTGAAAACTCCCATGCCGTCATGCTCCGAGCGGAAAGCTGTCAATGTGTCTCCGTTGGCATCGAACAGGAAGCCTTCTATTTCTGTAGAAAAGCCATCCGATCCTTGAGCCTTGAAAGCTATATTCTGATGAGCAACGGTCAGGAGAGCGCCCCCTTCAGGGAAGAACTTAACATCAAAGTCTTTTGTAAACGAAGGCAGATAGAAAGTCTTTTTATAAATATATTGGGGATCATCGAACTCTACTTCAATGTGGCGTGTGGCAATAGGCTTCAAATCCGGCAGGGAAATAGAAATCAACCCATTCTCGTCTGTCTTTCTTTTACCTTTATCTTTAATCTTTCCGTTTTCAATGTAGCGGTAGCGGATGGTTGTATTTCCGAAAGCCTCTTGAGTATTGCTGGTAAATCTTACCTTGGCTGTATAATGTGATTCGTCTTCTTGTTGATACTCAATATTTGAAACAATCGTATTATCAATCGAATTACCGATTTTCAGATTGCGTGAATAAAAGAATTCCGGTTCCTGATTAAGCATCCAGTTGCTATATCCCCGCAAATAATAATCGCCTGCTGGGAGAGTGGGAGGGAGGGTGAAAGCATTATGAAAACCCAATGAATCTCTACGAATCTTCTTACGTTCTACGATAGAGTCGGAACGGTTGACAAGTTCTGTAATGATGAAGTTGCTTTGTGTATTATCTTGATGTGTAACAGAGTTTACCAGATATCCCTTGAACCATATTTTTTCTCCTGCCCCATAAAAAGGCTTGTCCAGATGTAAGTAGAGTTTCTCCTGTGGGACTTTTTCCAGTAGATTAAAATACGCAATAATTGTATCTTGTACGTTTTGCCCTGACAATGGGGCAAAACAGAACAGTATTCCGAAAAAGAAAGCTATTAAGCCTCTATGGATAGAAAATGTAGTTTTGTTTTTCATACGCTATGTGTTTGATTCTACATCTATGATTTGTGCATCCAAATCGAAAGCACTTTCCTTTTTACTGCCAGTATGTTAATCACCGATACAACGATAAATAATAGAATACCCATACTGATTGCTGCCCATAATGATCCGGTTTCCAGTTGTGGGAATAGCAAGCGGATGCTGTCTATATAATAACTGCGTAACCAGGAGACTAATCCGATGGATAATACAAGCACGATAACGTTCAATCCTACCGTGAGCAACTGATAAGGCAATGCTACCTTGTTGGGACTGTATCCGATTAGTAATAGACTTTCCAGCTTGGTTGTATTCTTTTGTAAAAGCAGGAAGATGCTCAACATCAGTATATAGAATGAAAGGATACTGATAAATAAACCCACTCCCAATACAATACCTACGATAAGACGGAGGAAATAAGTTGTTTTTCCGGCATCCAGCTTACCATCTTCCGTTTCATATCCTTTCTTCTGAAAATAACTGGCGATGGCGGAATCTGCCGGATTGCTAACCTCGATAATCAACCGTGCCGGTTGGGCTTCTGCATTCGGTGCAAAATTCTCATTAGCCCATTTCATAAAGGACTGGGGAACAAGAATCGTATTCAGACGATTGGAGAAACCGACAATGTTTCCTTTGTACTGTTCCACCCGTCCGTTGCCACGCATCATAATATCCATTTGAATCAGACTCATTAACCCTTCCGATAGTTTGGGGAGGCTGCGGCTTTGCGCAAAACCGAAGTTATAAAGGTTCAGATAGTTGCGCGGAATGATAATGGGGATGGTATGTGTGTTTTCATCGAAATGCCATTTATCGAGTTTGATGTCGACAAACTCATCGGGAACAGACTCAAAAAACATATCTGTGGAAAGATGAATACCGGCTTCCTTCATTCCCAATCCGGCTGAAACTTTGAATTGAGAAGGAGTAAAAGCTCCTATTGTTTTGGTAAACGGTTGCTTTTTCAGATCCGCAATTTCTTCGGCAGAGAATGTATTACTCTTTCCTGCAAAAGAACCGAGAGCGCTGATTTTCTTTGTAGCTATGATGAAATCCTTTTTCATAAAGCTGTCTCCTTCGGTGAATACCGGAATGACATCTTTATAAAACTGTACGCTAAGCAATACAATCATCATGCCGAATAGGTTGGCTAAAAAGAAACCGGCTAATTGACCGATACTGATATGTTGGCGGAGAAGCTTCCAGACAAGAGTTGGCATTTTATTTACGATTTTACAATTTACGATTTACGATTTGAAATGATGCTGCGAAAAGAGGTTGTCTATTACCTGCTACCTGTTATTAACCTGCTTATTACAGTTGAAGTGTATAGTTGTAAGGCAACTCGATATGCTTACCGATGGAAGTGGCGATCACTCCGGCTCCTTGTGCCTTTGCTTCAGCAATGATAAGTTCACCCATGATGCGGCTGTTATCATCGTCCAGGTGGCTGATCGGTTCATCCAGAAATAAAAAGTCGAACGGCTGGCAGAGCGCCCGGATAAAGGCGACGCGCTGTTGCTGTCCGAAAGATAGCTTGCCGGCTTTCACATTTATTTTATCTGCGATCCCCAGTTGTTCGAAGAACGATAAGATTTCTTTTTTCTTTTTGCATCCGGTGAGGTTATTCTTCAATTGCACATTTTCAAGAGCGCTAAGTTCGGTGAAGATGCGTAAATCCTGAAAAAGCATACTTAGTGAATGCTTTCGCAGGTCGACCCATTGCTTCACGGAGTATGCTTTGATATTGGTTTCATCGAAATTAATAATCCCCTGATAGTCGTTGCGGTAGCCATAGATATAGCTGCACAACGAAGATTTGCCGGTGCCGGAAGCAGCTTCAATCAGATACATTTCTCCTTTCCGGAAGAAAAGATCCTGATGCCATACGTCCGAAGTCACCGAATTACGGTCAGCAAACACTTGGGGAAGTGTTTGCTGTAAGTGAATACTATTCATACCGTTGGTTTATACATTTATTACATGCCGGCAAATTGCTTGGCAAAGTCTACAATTTGTTTGAGGGCATTTACATCTTTGTCTTTCAGGCAGAGGTCGATCTCGCTGACTTCCCCTTCCGAACTCATGGACAGGTAAGAAACCTTGTTGGCCAGTTCGATATATGTCTTAGCTTCCTGTCCTCCGAAACCTGCTACCATTTTAACGATAGGCAGATCGAGGATTGCTTCGGCATTGATTGCTATAAATAGGCTCTTTCCCTTCATATCCGATGCATAAGGAGCATCTTTGACTGATTTGTCGGCAGCTTTACCTACGTTTTTGTAGAGTAACTCATCATTGGTTGCATACATTTGTTTATCCTTGATGCCGAAGAATATATTCATGCCTCTTGTCTTGTAGACATATTCGTCTTTGCCAAGTTGCATGATATCTTCCCCTCTCTTCAATCCCAATGATTCCTTGTTCTTGTAAATCATTTCAAGAGCATTGCCGTTCTTCACGTCAGCGTACATCATGAAAGTGGGAGCACTGCTCATCGTTACGTTGATTAATCCTGCAGAAATATCACCATTGAACGAGCTGAACAACTCTTTTACTTCGTCTGCCTTAGCGATAGATACTGTGTTGCGGAATTCCTTGTTTTCGCTCAACAGGTTATACAGTTCGCCTCCTTTTACACCTACGTTGAAGAACATCAGGGTAGAAGCCGGGAAGTATTTAACGAAAGTATTGTTCGCTTTTCCAACAGATTCCATTTGTTTTTTCAGGAGAGCTTTCACTGCTTCGTTTTCAGTATAGTTTTCTGTTTTGAGGGCAATCTTTCCTTTTTCAAAGTTCAGTCCTCCTATCAGAGTGATGTCTTCCGCTTTCACTTCGGTAGGTAATCCCATGGTTATCTGATCGCGGTAGGTTGAAGGAATAGCTGTCATGGAAGCAAAGAAGTTAATATCACTTTTCTGTTTCTCCATTTTCTGGAAAGCTCCTGATTTCACGATACTATTGCTTGCTGTCTGTTTCAACAAATTAGTAATGGCTTCTTTGGCTTTATCAGTTTGAGTTGTTCCGCTGACATTGACTACCAATATAGTAGAACTATTGAAAACAAGCAAACCGCTGTTCATCGTTGTAAAACTGTAACCGTCAGCTTCGCCTACCGGTTGGCAGATCTGTTCTTTTGCCATCACGTCGAGTGAAGCATGCAACTTATCTTCATTGTTCACTTTACCTACAACAGTGGGATAAGGGAAAGAAGATGAAGAGAACACATAGAATGGAGATTCAACATCGATTCCCGATTCGCCCGGATTCTTCATAACCTTTTCCAGTTGTTGGAATGTGGCCGCATTCATTCCACTTTTCAGTGCTTCCAGTACTTTTTGTTTAGCAGCTTCATTCTCTTTATCATCCAATCCCGCTTTGCTTGCGAGGGATTTAAGATTGATAGAGGCAACTACCGAAGCGTCAGCCGGTATCACATTTGTATATTCCGATGTTTTGGAACATGCTGCCAGAAAAACAATCAGTACTGCCAGTACCGAGAGTCGTGAAATCGTTTTCTTTGCCATACTTATGTTATTTAAAAGTTGTATAATCATTGATTCAGACATTTACTGCTGTTATTGATTTTGCAGATTCAGCGTGTGGCAGGCCACCAATGCCGCTGTTTCTGTACGGAGCCGTGATTTGCCGAGACTAATCGGTACGAATCCCCGTTCGATGGCCTTCTTCACTTCTTCTTCACTGAAATCTCCCTCGGGACCTATCAGGACAAGGGCGTCTTCTCCTGGTTTCAGAACATTCTTCAATAGAGGCTTCTCCCCTTCGTAACAGTGGGCGATAAACTTCTGTCCTTTAAACTCCTGCCTGATGAACTGATCGAACTCGATCATTTCGTTCAATTTTGGCAGTCGTGCCTTGAGAGATTGTTTGATGGCTGATACCAGAATCTTTTCAATCCGTTCGGTCTTGATGACTTTACGTTCCGAGAAACGGCAGTTGAGAAAAGTCAGTTCGTCAAAACCTATTTCGGTAGCTTTCTCTGCAAACCATTCGTTACGGTCCATATTCTTCGTCGGTGCCATGGCAATGTGTAAATGGCACGGCCATAACGGTTCCTGAAAAATGGTTTCTTTGATGTTTACGAAACAACGTTTGTTGGTTGCAACAGTAATTTCAGCTTTGTAGAAGTTACCCTTACCGTCGGTAAGCGTGATTTCGTCTCCGATACTTAGCCGCAGAACACGGATGCAGTGTTGCGCTTCCTCTTCGGGAAGCTCGTTGCTTTTCTGTATATCTGGAGTATAAAATACGTGCATAATATTACTTACTGATTTTTATTTCTTGAATTGATTTGATCGCGTATCTGCGCGGCTAACTCGTAATTCTCATCTTTAATAGCCTGTTCCAGTGCTTCTTCAAGCGTTCTGGAAGTAGCACCGGGCAAATCATGTTCTTCTTCAGCCCCTTCGTCGTTGTCCGTTTCTTCAGAACGGTTTCTTTCTTCTGACGACATGTGAAGACATTCCTGTTCAAGAATAGATTCATAAATAAGAATCGGGCAGTCGGCACGCACTGCCAGGGCAACTGCGTCTGAAGTCCGTGCGTCGATACGTATAATCTCTTCGTCTTTTTTGAGGTAAATATAGGAGTAGAAAATACCATCCTTTGCTTTGTAAATTAATACACGTATCAGGCTGGCTCCTAGTATAGTAAGGCTTGTTATAAATAAATCATGTGTCAACGGACGGGGAGTTTTCACTCCTTTCAGATATAAGGCGGTAGCCTGGGCTTCCGCTGGACCGATGATGATAGGCAGTTGCCTTTCACCGTCCACTTCGCCTAATAGCATGGCAAACGCGCCTACTTGCGCCTGGCTGTTCGTGATATTTATAACTTGTAATTCTACCTTCTTGTCCATCGTTCTCTTTTACTTAATTTGTTTTACTCTCCTGCTGGTGTTTGTACTTGAATACCAAGGCAAACAGAATGCCGATTACCAGCGCATAAGCGGCAAAGATCAGCCAAATGTTCATCCATTCGCGACTCACCAGTCTGCCGTCGGCATATACAGAGAATGCATCAACTACCGCACCGCTGGCATATCCGCCCATGATGGCTCCCAATCCGTTAGTCATCATAAAGAACAAGCCCTGTGCACTGGCACGGATAGAAGATTTGGCTTCTTGTTCAACAAACAACGAACCGGAAATGTTGAAGAAATCAAAGGCCATACCATAAACGATCATGGAAAGGATCAGCATCCATAGTCCTGATCCCGGATCTCCAAAACCGAACAGGCCGAACCGGAACACCCAAGCGAACATACTGATTAGCATGACTTGTTTGATTCCGAAATGACGCAGGAAGAAAGGTATGGCAAGAATAAACAATGTTTCGGACATCTGTGAAATGGATAACAGGATGACTGAATGTTTCACTCCGAAAGAATCTGCATATTCAGGGATGCTGGCAAAACTACTTAGGAAAAGGTCGCCGTAAGTATTCGTAATCTGCAATGCTGCACCTAGAAGCATGGAGAAAAGGAAGAAAATAGCCATTTTCTTTTTCTTGAATAACACCAGCGCATCCAGTCCGAAAGCGGAGAGCCATGATTTGTTTTCAGATTTAGCCGGTCGACAGGCCGGGAGTGTAAATGAATAAAGTCCAAGTAGCAATGCGGAAGCACCGCCTACATAAAGTTGCGCACTTGAATTCTTGAATCCGGTAAGGTCGACAGCCCACATGGCACAAATAAAACCGATTGTTCCCCATACGCGGATAGGAGGGAAGTCTTTAATCAGGTCACATTTGTATTGTTCCAGTGCGTTGTACGATACCGTGTTGGCGAGGGATAAAGTGGGCATATATACCAACAGGTTGAGTAACATGGCCCAATACATCTGGTCGTATCCCGTTGCGGTGGAAGCGTAGAAGAGACATCCTGCTCCTGCAATATGGCAAAGTCCGTATAAACGTTCTGCATTAAACCATTTATCGGCAATAATACCGATAATACCCGGCATTACCAAAGAGGCAATCCCCATGGTGGCGAAAATGGCTCCGATCTGTCCTCCTTCAAAATGGAGTTCTCTTCCCATATAGCCACCTAGTGATATTAACCATGACCCCCATACAAAGAATTGCAGGAAGTTCATAATAATCAAACGAACTTTTATACTCATGACTTTTTTAATTTGTGTTTCTCTTCACATTCATAAACCTTGCAAATATAATATTTTCGTTGAATAGGTGGATAAGTAATTTGATAAAAAGGGGATAAAAATGGCATAAATGCGAAGAAAAGATGAGATTTGGGTGTGAAAAAACAAATGAAGGGGGTATAAAAAAAAGAAGGCTATCTATCCCAGACAGCCAATCTTTGTTAACCTTAAATCTAATACCATGAAAAACACAGTGCAAAGATATAGGGTTTATGTTATACAACATAATGTTTTCTCGAAAATCTTCTGTTTGTTAACTCTAATTAACTTTGAATCTTCCATTTTTCTGTTATTGCCCTCTCTAATCAGCCATACTTCCGGAGAAATGCCTGATATCCGAATGGAAACTTGGCTCCGGCACCTTGCCGGTTATTCTACGTAGAGAACCAATCCTTTCAGATATTCTCCTTCGGGATGATAGATGTTTACCGGATGGTCGGCCGGTTGAGTCAGCTGGTGTAGAATGCGTACGCTACGTCCTGACATGGCTGCTGCGGTAAACACGGCAGTACGGAAATTATCTTTGCTTACCACTTGCGAACAAGAGAAAGTAAACAGGATACCGCCCGGTTTGATTTTCTCGAATGCTTTGGCGTTCAGTTTACGGTAACCTTGCAAAGCATTCCGCAGTGCATCTTTATGTTTGGCGAATGCGGGCGGATCAAGGATGATTAAATCATACTGGTCGCCCATGCGGTCGAGATATTTGAAAGCGTCCTCGGCAAACGCCTCGTGGCGGGAATCACCGGGGAAGTTTAATTCCACGTTTTTGTTAGTCAGATCAATCGCTTTGGCTGAACTGTCGACAGAGTGCACGAGTTTCGCACCTCCGCGCATGGCGTAGAATGAGAATCCGCCGGTGTAGCAGAACATATTCAGTACCGAACGGTCTTTGGCGTAACGTTCCAGCAAAGAACGGTTTTCACGCTGATCTACAAAGAATCCGGTCTTCTGACCTTTCAGCCAGTCCACATGGAACTTCAAGCCATATTCTTGTGCGATATTATCACTGCTTCCTCCTTTCAGAAAACCGTTTTCGGGGAAAAGGTCTGCCTTAAAAGGAAGAGTTGTTTCTGATTTATAATAGATATTTTCGATCTTGTCACCCATTACTTCGGATAAAGCTTCGGCAATTGCCATGCGGTCTACATGCATTCCTGCAGAGTGTGCCTGCATAACAGCGGTTTTGGCATAAACGTCAATCACCAGTCCGGGGAGATTGTCTCCTTCACCGTGAACGAGACGGTAAGTGTTGTTGGTCGGATTAGTGGCGATGCCGATACTGCGACGCATATCGTATGCAATTTCCAGTTTGCGTTTCCAAAAATCGTGATCGATAGGTTCCTGGCGGAAAGACAGTACGCGCACAGCAATACTTCCGATCTGGAAATGTCCTTCGGCAATAAATTCTTTTTTTGAGGTGTACACTTCTACAACTTCACCTTCATCGGGCTCACCGTCAAAACGAGCGATAGCACCGGAAAAAATCCAGGGGTGGAATCTCTTAAGAGAATCTTCTTTACCAGGTTTGAGATATACTTTATGCATAATGTAGTCTTTCCTCAACCCTCTCCCAAGGGGGAGGGCTTCAGATCGTTTTATTATTGGTTATTAATCACTTATTTTATTACTTATCACTTTCTCCGCGGGAGAGACAGCAGCTGTCAGCGGAGAAACTTCCCAATCTCCCGTCTGTTTCAGTTCTTGCAACAGATTGTAGATATTGAGGCATGCCCATGCATCGGTAGCAGCGTATTGTTTCTGTCCGTCACTTAATACATCAGCTTCCCAGTTGGACAAGCGTTGTGATTTGGATATTTTTTCTTTGAATAAAATGGCGTAAATCTTTTGCAAACTTTTGTCCTGTATTCCGAATTGACGCACATAGTCCTGCAACTCGATACAGCTTTGTTGGGTGAAAGGTGCGCGTTTGTGCAGCATCATAAAGTCGTCTTTCAGTGAAAGTCCCACTTTGATTACAGCCGGGTTTTCTAACAAGTCAACCAATGGCTGGGTCAATCCCGTCATATTGAGGCGGAATAAGAAACAGCATTCTTCGGAAGAAATCTGGAGAAGTGCTACTTTGTGCGATTGTCCTTTGGTAAAGGAAGGACGAGTTTCGCTGTCGATACCTATCACAGGTCTGGATTGGAGGTAAGCTACTGCTTTTTCCGTTTCAGCTTCCGACTGGATAACATAAATACGTCCCGGAAAGACAGTTTTCGGGAGTTCTTTTAGTTCATCTTTATCTATGGTTCTTCTTACAATCATTTCTATTTTAATTCATCATCATGGCAATGGCAACCGTCTTCGTGACAGTGGCAATCATCATCGTGGCAATGACAGCCATCTTCTTCACAACAATCGTTGTCGTCGCTTGGTTCGTAAAATCCTTCTTCATTACCTACTTCCTCTTCTTCTTCCTCCTGGTTGTATTTCACGTCATGAAGGGCGCGAAGCGTGTTTACCAGTTTCTGTCCCCACAGTGTACCGAAGTTCTCCTGGCAGATAGCCAATGAATCATTCATTGTTTCGTTCAGGCCCAGTTGGAAGACAAATATGAAATCTTTAATATCCTGATAAATGTCGGCCAGGTCTTCCGATATAGACTTCTTGATAGGCTGGTCGCTATACACCATATCTTGCACGAATACGTCCAGATAATCATCCTTGTCAGCCATCAATCCGGAAAGGTTGATACGTAGAATTTCGTAAATCTCTTCTGTGACATACGTTTCAAGTGCTTCGTCCCCAATAGTCTCACATTTGGGCAGCATAGATGCTTTGAGATAGAGTAGGGGAAGTATTTTTAATGATGTATCAACGAAAGTGCTACGCTTCATGCGTTCGGCACGTTCGAGAAATGCACAAAATTCGGCAGCTACCGTTACGAACTCAATTACGTTTTTATCAAATATCGTTTGGCTTTCTTTTTCCATGATCTATATTGATTTGAAACGCAAAGGTAAGAAAAAGGATTGAATGAGCGTAGTGCTCGTTATTTTTTTATTATTTTTGCAGCTTAGAATCTCATTCCAGTTTTATAAAAAAGAATTAAAGACTCATGGCAAAGAAGAAATTAGATAAGGAGGCGGAACGTACTCCCTCTTCCCCCAGTAAAATTGTGGCTGTATTTAAGAATGAAACCATTCATTTTGTAATCGGATTGATGCTGGTCATCTTTTCTGTTTACCTGTTGTTGGCTTTTTCTTCCTTCTTCTTCACGGGGGCTGCCGATCAAAGTATTATTGATAGTGGCAGTTCGGCAGATTTGGCAGCCGTTAATAATCAGGTGAAGAATTATGCAGGTTCACGCGGAGCGCAGTTGGCCAGTTATCTGATTAATGACTGTTTCGGTGTTTCCTCTTTCTTCATACTTGTTTTCCTGGCAGTGGCAGGATTGAAGTTGATGCGTGTACGTGTTGTACGTCTGTGGAAGTGGTTTATCGGCTGCACACTCTTGCTGGTCTGGTTCTCCGTATTCTTCGGATTTGCCTTTATGGATCATTATCAGGATTCCTTCATTTATTTGGGAGGTATGCACGGATATAATGTCAGTCGTTGGCTGATCTCGCAAGTTGGAGTACCCGGTGTGTGGATGATCCTGTTGATAACCGCTATCTGTTTCTTCATATATATAAGTGCACGTACTGTCATCTGGTTGCGTAAACTCTTCGCATTGAGTTTCCTGAAACGCGAAAAGAAAGAAGAAAAGGAGAATGTTCCGGAAGGAGAAGGCGATCCGGAATTTACGACTTCCCAACCGCAAGAAGTGGAGTTTAATTTGAAACGGACGTATAAACAGACACCTCCTCCGGCACCAGTGATGGATATTCAGGCTGAAGAACCTGAAGACGACTTTCCTATTAATAAACCGGAAAAAGAAGATACTTCCGTATCTGACGAGAGTGAAGGAGTGACTATGGTATTTGAACCGACTGTTTCCAATCCTGCTCCTATTGTGCAGGAAGACTCTTTGGAAGAGGCGGAACCCGGATTTGAGGTGGAACCGGCAGCTTCGGAAGAAGAATACCAGGGACCTGAACTCGAACCGTATAATCCTACTAAGGATTTGGAAAACTATCGTTTCCCGACTATCGACCTGATGAAGCATTTCGAAAATGATGATCCGACGATTGACATGGACGAGCAGAATGCAAATAAAGACCGCATTATCAATACATTGCGCAGCTTCGGAATCGAAATCAGTACGATTAAAGCAACCGTAGGACCTACGGTAACTCTATATGAAATTACTCCGGAACAGGGAGTACGTATTTCTAAAATCCGTGGGTTGGAAGATGATATCGCATTGAGTCTTTCCGCCGATGGTATCCGTATTATTGCTCCGATACCGGGTAAAGGAACCATCGGTATTGAAGTACCGAACAAGAATCCGAAGATTGTTTCCGGACAAAGTGTGATCGGAAGCAAGAAATTCCAGGAATCCAAATATGACTTACCTATTGTATTGGGTAAGACGATCACGAACGAAGTTTTTATGTTCGACCTTTGCAAGATGCCGCACGTATTGGTGGCAGGTGCAACCGGTCAGGGTAAATCAGTCGGTTTGAATGCCATTATCACTTCCTTATTATATAAGAAGCATCCGGCAGAATTGAAGTTTGTGCTGGTCGATCCGAAGAAAGTGGAATTCAGTATCTATTCGGTGATTGAAAATCACTTCCTTGCCAAACTTCCTGATGGAGGCGAACCGATTATTACGGACGTAACGAAAGTAGTGCAAACCCTGAACTCTGTTTGTGTGGAAATGGATACCCGTTATGACCTTTTGAAGATGGCACATGTGCGTAATATCAAAGAATATAACGAGAAATTTATCAACCGCCGCTTGAATCCGGAAAAGGGACATAAGTTTATGCCGTATATCGTAGTGGTGATTGACGAGTTCGGAGATTTGATTATGACTGCCGGTAAGGAAGTGGAACTTCCGATTGCCCGTATTGCACAGTTGGCGCGTGCTGTCGGCATCCACATGATTATTGCTACACAGCGTCCGACTACTAATATTATTACAGGTACGATCAAAGCCAACTTCCCTGCACGTATCGCATTCCGCGTATCTGCCATGATGGACTCCCGTACCATTCTTGACCGTCCGGGTGCTAACCGTTTGATTGGTAAGGGTGATATGCTCTTCTTGCAGGGAGCCGATCCGGTGCGTGTGCAGTGTGCCTTTATCGATACGCCGGAAGTGGAAGAAATTACGAAGTTCATTGCCCGTCAGCAAAGTTATCCTACTCCGTTCTTCCTGCCAGAGTTCGTGAGCGAAGATGGTGGTAGTGAAGTAGGAGATATTGATATGGGACGTCTCGATCCGTTGTTCGAAGATGCAGCCCGACTGGTAGTGATCCATCAGCAAGGTTCCACTTCGTTAATTCAGCGTAAATTCGCTATCGGTTACAACCGTGCCGGACGTATTATGGACCAACTCGAAAAAGCGGGAATCGTAGGCCCTACCCAGGGAAGCAAGGCGCGCGATGTCTTGTGCATGGATGATAACGATCTTGAAATGCGATTGAACAATTTACAGTAACCGTTCGTTTATTAATCAAATGAGAAAGTACATTTTTAGTGTTTTAATAGCTTTACTGTCTTTGCCTGTGATTGCCCAACAACAGTCGCAGGCTAAAGTCATTCTTGACAAGACGGCAGAGGCGTTTCGTAAAGCAGGTGGTGTAAAGGCTGATTTTACTGTAAAGGCTGTGACGAACGGTCTGGTAGAAGGTGCAGAAAATGGAACGATTCAGTTGAAAGGAGAGAAATTCGTACTGAAAACGTCGGATATCATCACTTGGTTTGATGGAAAAACGCAGTGGAGTTATGTGACAAAGAATGATGAAGTGAACGTCAGCAATCCGACACAGGAAGAGTTGCAGCAGATTAATCCGTATACGTTTCTATATATGTATCAGAAAGGATTCTCTTATAAGCTGGGAGCAACTAAGACGTATCGTGGAAAAGCCGTTTGGGAAGTCGTTTTGACTGCCAGGGATAAGAAACAGGAGTTGGAACGTATCACTCTTTTTGTGACGAAGGATACTTACGAACCTTTGTATATTTTGCTTCAACAGCGTGGTCAGCAGACGCGTAATGAGATAACCATTACAAGTTATCAGACTAAGCAGAATTATGCGGATCAGGTTTTTACGTTTGATAAGAAACAATACCCCAATGCGGAGGTAATAGATTTGAGATAATATACGTTTATAACAAAACGATAAAGATAAATTAAAATGGCAGAAATAGAAAAAGTGAAATGCCTGATTATAGGTTCAGGACCTGCCGGATATACGGCAGCGATTTATGCAGGACGTGCAAATTTATGTCCGGTGCTTTATGAAGGATTGCAACCGGGTGGCCAATTGACTACTACTACGGATGTGGAGAACTTCCCCGGTTATCCGGAAGGAATTAGTGGTCCGCAGTTGATGGAAGACTTGCGTGCACAGGCAAGCCGTTTCGGAACAGATGTTCGTTTCGGTATTGCTACGGCGGCCGATTTGAGCAAAGCCCCTTATAAAATAACAATCGACGGTGATAAGGTTATTGAAACAGAATCATTGATTATTGCTACCGGAGCTACTGCTAAATATCTGGGACTGGAAGATGAAAAGAAATATGCCGGAATGGGGGTAAGTGCTTGCGCCACTTGTGACGGATTTTTCTATCGTAAGAAAGTAGTTGCCGTAGTCGGTGGTGGTGATACAGCTTGTGAAGAAGCTGTTTATCTTGCCGGACTTGCATCCAAAGTATATCTGATTGTCCGCAAACCTTTCTTGCGTGCGTCGAAGATTATGCAGGAACGAGTAATGAACCACGAGAAAATAGAAGTTCTTTTTGAACACAACGCGGTTGGTTTGTTTGGCGACAATGGGGTAGAAGGTGTAAACCTGGTGAAACGTTGGGGCGAACCGGATGAAGAACGTTACAGCTTGCCTATCGACGGTTTCTTCCTGGCTATCGGACATCAACCGAATACTGAAATCTTTAAAGAATACGTTGATACGGACGAAGTGGGTTATATCATTACGGAAGGTGATAGTCCCCGTACAAAAGTCCCCGGAGTTTTTGCGGCAGGAGATGTTGCCGACCCGCATTATCGTCAGGCTATTACGGCTGCGGGAAGTGGTTGCAAAGCTGCTTTGGAAGCAGAACGTTATCTTTCTGCCAAAGGACTCATTTAATCCGGTTTATATCCGATCATAGGAGGGTATTAAAACCCTTATAAATATAAAAATCACCCACGCTAGAGTTTAATCTGTAGCGTGGGTGATTTTGTAGAGGAAGGTGTGCCATAATGAATAATAAAACGCAGATTAACGCAAATTATCGCAGATTATTTCAATTATATTGATATATTAATCAACGACTTATAAAATTATTTCTGCGATAATTTGCGTTAATCTGCGTTTTGACATTTATAAACTCAAAGCTCCTCGAACAATATTGATCGATTGTCTTTGGTTAATACGCTTCTATTTCATCTATCCATAATTCGGCAGGAATGACTTCCGGCCCGTTATTCTTTTCAAAGTTGACACCATTACGCAGTGTGCCGCCATTCTTGATTTTGACTTTCAGGAATGTAGCCTGTGCCGGTTCAAATTCAATGGAATCGGTGAATGCAATTCTTCCTGTTTCCGGATAATCGTGCTTCAAAGCTTTTTCGGCTATCCGTGTGTATTGCTTGCCGTCTGCTGATACTTCTACGGCAACTCCTCCTGCAGGAAGAATTCTCATGGCAGGATTGAATAAAGAACCGAAAATAACTTTGCTGACTTGTGTCGGTTTATCCAGATGAACGATAAATTCCAAGTCCTTACCCTCCACGATGCCAAAACTACACCACGGAGTATAAGAAGCGTTATTGCCTCGTTTGCCATTGGTCAGTCCAAAGGTGGTTTTGTCAGCTCCTAATACATCGTTTTCATCGAATATATCGCCTGTCCATCCCATCGTATAATTAACCGTATAGGGCTTTCCTGTCAATAAATTGCCATACAGTGGCTTGTGAGCTACTTTGCCCAACATCTTTCCGTCTTTGAAAGCAGCGGCTTTCAGGTCGATATTACCTTCAAGAACGAAAGGCTTTTCATATAAGACGGACGCTTTGGTCGGTTCGCTGCCATCCGTTGTATACCGGATTTCCGCATTCGGGTAGAAACTTTCCAGTAATACCATTAAAGGACCGTTCTCATCTGCGTGTGTATTTATATTTACGTCATAGAAGTTGAGACAAGGTTGGGTGTTCATAACTTTCAAACGTTCAAATTCAGTCACCATCCGTTCGCAGAAATTCTTCCAGTCTTTGTTTGCGTTTTGTGTCCAGGCCGTTTCGGCGATAGCCATTGCACGCGGGAAAGCCTGGTAGTCTGTACGTTCTGAAGTCTGCATATATTCTCTCCAGATATTACCTTGTATTCCGATGATATGCTTCTTGGCAAGCTCGTCAGCATCGTCCGGAACAGGGTTATAGCTATATGTTTTCTTCAAGGTATTGTATCCGCCAATAGTAGTCGGAGCAATTTCCGGCTCTTCCTGGTAGTAGTCCAGATATACATAAGGATTCGGAGTCATGATGGCATTATGCCCTGCTTTGGCTGCGTTCATACCGCCTTCTACACCGCGCCATGACATAACAGTCGCATTGGGAGCCAGACCACCTTCGAGAATTTCATCCCAGCCGATGATGTTTTTACCTTTGCTATTCAGGTATTTCTCCATACGGGTAACGAAATAGCTCTGCAACTTATCTTCTTTGCTGTGCTTTATTCCGTCTATCTTACTGGGAGTCGTATCATCTTTCAATCCTAACTGACGGATTAACTGCTGGCAGAAAGCACTATTCTTCCATGCTGTCTTGGGACATTCGTCGCCACCGATGTGAATGTATTCGCTGGGGAATAATTCTATTACTTCATCCATCACTCCTTCAAAGAATTTGAAAGTCGTTTCACTCGGACAGAATACCTGTTCGAATACTCCCCAGGTAGGAGATACCTTGTAAGTTTGTGTAGAGTCGCATGACAATTCCGGATAGGCGGCAAGTGCAGCCAATGCATGTCCCGGCATTTCTATTTCGGGAACAACATTGATATATTTACTTGCGGCATAAGCCACTACATCTTTGATTTGCTCCTGTGTATAATAACCTCCATGTTCTTTTCCGTCGAATACTTGCCGATAGTTTACATAGTAATAGTCTACTAATGTCTTTTCACGCTGGGAACCGATTTCCGTCAATTTGGGATATTTCTTGATTTCGATTCTCCATCCCTGATCGTCTGTCAAATGCCAGTGGAAGACATTCATCTTGTTCATAGCCAGTAAGTCGATAAACTTGTAAATGTAGTCAATCGGTACATAATGGCGGCAAACATCCAACATGAGTCCGCGATGAACAAAACGGGGTGAATCTTCAATTTCTACGGCAGGAACCGACCAGTCAGCTTTCTTATCCAACTGCTTTCCGTAAATTGCCGGAGGGAGTAACTGATAAAGAGTCTGCACTCCATAAAAGAATCCGTTTGGCTGGGAAGCGGTGAGTGTAATGAGACTGGGAGTAACCGACAATTTATAACCTTCTTTCGGCATACCTTCCTGTACAACAAAAGAGATTGCTGTTTTTCCGTCTACACTTTCAGCTTCTTTCAAGGAGATTCCTGCTGTCAGTTTTAGTTGTCCGGCCAGGCTGTCGGCAATGCTTTTTACTTCCGGAGCATCCGAGGGAACTACGAGGCAGACTTTGTTGTTTAGTTCAAAGCGTCCTTCCTGTGGAAGAATCTGGTTGGGTTTGGGAACGATGTTGTACTCGTTCGCCGCTTCTTTTGTCTTCTGGCAACTGGGGGTAATCATTAGCAAGGACAAAAGAAGAAGAGAAATACTTTTCTTCATGGTCAAAATGTGTGTTAAGTTATAAATAGATTTGACAGGGCAAATGTACTTGTTTATATGATAAGTTCCAATAATATGGAAATAAAAAAAGCCGGAATGATGTCCGGCTTTTAGCTAAAGTTTCAGATTAATGTAGTTATATAATTAAGAGAGAGTTTTTATTTCAGTAGTTGCTCTTCGATGATTTGTACGTACTTCTCCGGAGTAGCTCCGACTTCAATAATCGGTTTGCCGCCTGCAGGTATGAAGAATAAGGTAGGCAATGCCTGTACACCGAAGTGATTGCATAAATCCTTTTCTTTGTCCGCATTAACCTTGTAGAATACAACTTTACCTTTATACTTTTCAGCCAGCTTTTCCATTTCCGGAAGTAAGCGCATGCAAGGTCCACACCAAGTTGCCCAGAAATCAATCACAACCGGTTTGTCGCCATTATAAACGAAATCGTTCCCTTTTCTGTAGTCGAAGATGTGTTCGAGGAAGAATTGGCGGGTAATCGGATTCAGTTTACCGTCTTCAACTTTGGTTTCCGTTACTTTAGCTTCCGCTTCCGGTATGGGAACCATGTCAAACGGCTGGAAATAAATTTTCTGATGAATATAGTCGATGGATATGATTCCGTAGTCCAGTATCTTTTTGCCTAATACGGAGCGTTTCAGGTATGGATTCTTCACTGCCATGGCATCTTCAATCTTTGTTTTTACAAACATGGTTTCAGGCAAGATGAGGCTTTCCTCTTCTTGAGTCGCTTCTTTATATCCATTGGAAACTTTTTGGTTGGTTCCTTTGGTATATTGTGTGCTCCATGTATTGAAATCTTTTTCGGTAAGATTCACCAATCCTTCGCTCCATGTATCCAGAACAAGAGAAACGGGTTTTCCCTGAATGGATATCGGACATACGATTCCTAATCCTGTAATCAGCTCAAAGTTCTCCCGATAGTTTAATTTCATGTAAGAAGGACGATAGGGCTGCGTAATGGTGAGTTTTTTCCGCTGCATATCAATAGTCAGAACGGAAGTGCGGAAAATAGCACCGCTTAATACGCCCATCACTCCCAGCTTGCGCAGATATGGTTCGTCTTCCAGAGTGAAAGCCGGCAGATCGTTGTTAAATGTGTTGTTGCCAATAGCAACTGTTGCCATTTCATATACTTTTCCAACAGGTACTTGTTTGAATACAAAATCTTGATAAGCACTAAAAGTACCGTTCTTCCCCGTGTCGATGCGCAACTTCTTGAGAGCTTCAGGAAGCAGGGCGTTATGTCCTGACAGATCGAGGACAAAGTCTGCCACTTCGCCATTTATGGCGGCTTCTACGATAATCTTTCCATCAATGGTTTTGAATGGAATGACCTCTGTCATACTGTTCTGTGTCTGTGCACTGATTCCTCCGGCAATACAAAATGCAAGTAGACAGAGATACATCTTTGTTATTATTCGCTTCATATCTTTTTTCTGTTTAAAGTTCATTTCTCTTTCCTGATTTCAATCTTTTTCTCTTGATTGTCTTTCTTGACAATAATATAACCGGTATCACCGGGGATAGCATTCATGATATCTTCCACAGCCATTTGGCTCATGGGACAATCCTCCAAAGAAGTACCGTTGATGTTAATCACCTGGTCGCCGAAAGCAACTTTATCTTTCATGCTGTCCCAGATTGTTGTAATTTCGAATCTGTCATTGCGTGGCAGAATACTCACATTCCAGAGAGCGGGAGCACCGCCCATGTCGGTTTTTCCTTCTTCAAACGGGAAAAAGTAGAACCGTCTGCGCATATAATCGATAATTACTTTACCGTATTCCAGCAAATCCACCCCGATGATGCTTCCATTCATCACTGTGGTCGTACTACCCACGTTCGTGAATTCTTTCCCCATGATGTTGATAGGAGGAACAGTCACCTTCTTTATATCCACCGGCTTACCCAGACCTGTTATTCCGGCAGCTACGATACCATATCCATGGTTAGTAACTTTCGAAATGTCAGACAGCCTTTCATAATCTTCTGTAGAATAAAGCAGAAAGCCTCCCGCACCTGTATCGAACAGAACCTTGAAGTCATTGTCCCCTAAGCGGACATTGACAATGGAGTGATGATCCGTCTCATCCAACAGCGGAATCCCATCCGTTACTTTTAGTCCTTCGGGACGATACGGATAATTGATAACCATTATTTTAGAACGTGAATCGAATGTGACTACCGACTGTGCGAAAGCGTCTCCTCCAAGAATACCGACAACCCCTAGTCCGGTGAAGAATGGATTCTTGGGCAGTACCATCGTCTTCAACTGCTTGATTTTATAGTTTTCCCCGATAGAAACATTCTGTACGTGTGCTTCCTGATAATTGGAGCCTTGTGCATTCACATCGGAAATACGCATATATCCTGCGGCAGTAGCTTTCATTTCCGTTGCGGCATCATACATCGTTCCGGTTCTTCCTCCCGTATCGACGATATATTTCACTTTTATACCGTTAACAGTGACGGGGATAATGATTTTCTCTTGTATAAACTCATAAGGAATGGTGTCGCAAACCTTATTCCGGATTTGCGCTGCCATTCTTTGTCCGCAGTTTAGAAATAATAGCAGCCATAAGCCGGTCAGTATTCCTATACTTTTCATATTATTCTTTTTCATAGATAATATCCTTTACTCCGGAAGCTGTCTCAATCGTCAGCTTCGTCTTCTTTTTCTCTTTCAATTCAGGAATTCCGTTCAGAATACTTTTGCAGAAGTCATATTTTTTAGCAGGTTTACCATTGATTTTAATCACCTTGTCTCCGACTGCTATCTTACCTTTCGTACTACTCCATACGGTAGATACAAACAAATCTCCGTCTTTGACCGTCAAGTCAAAATTGTTGCCTTGATTGTTTATTTCATTGTCCGGTTGAAATGCTTCGAAATAGAATCTTCCGCGTGGGTAGTCGATGGTCACTTTACCGTATTGCAACAGTTTGACACCCAATAATGTGTAAGGGTGATTGTTGGTACTGGTTGTTACATTACGGAATTTGGTGGCTCCGACTGATAATAATGGAATACGAACCCTGTAAGAAGAAGCCTTGTCTGCTTGGCCGGATACTCCGATACTCCCTTCTCCATACCCCTCGGAAACCACTTCCATAGAGGCTTCCGGTTTGATTTTTTCAAAATCGCTTTCGATAAGTGATAACAGGCTGGGACTACCTGTATCAAATAATACGTTGATATTGCTGACCGGAGCTATTTGTATGCTGACGATCGGCATACCGCCTCCTTTGGTGAAATTCATCATCTTTCGTAAAGACACCGTCGATGGTTTTTCAGCAGAGGTAACTATGATATTTTTGGTTTGCGAATCAATCGTGACAATGGTGCTTGCGAATAAATCACTGCCGATGATACCGTCTACTCCAAAACATTCCCAGCCTTTTACTTCATCAATGACCAGTGACGGAGCATTTTTGAAGTTAATGACATGGTCGGGAGTCGTCAGATTCTCTATCCGGGTAGTTTTGTAATAGCTTTCCACGTTATTCACATCCGTTACTTTAGTCGAGTCGGTGGCTGCCAGTTGCAGTGCCTGGCAGGCTTGGGTCGTGAGTGCTGTACGTCCTCCCGTATCAAAAATGAAAGGACGTGCCGTGCCGTTCACTTTCATTTCGATAATCATCTTTTCACCTACCATCCGGTAAGGTATAGTTGCCTTATATTGTTGGGCGAATACAGGAATCGCCATGCAAAAGGCGACGACGATTCCTATCATACGAGTTGTGTACTTCATAAGCTAATTTTATTTGCTGACTTTTTCTGCTTCCAAAATTGCCTGATAAGCGTTTACAATACCTCCGGAAATACACAAATCATCGAAAAGGAACAAGTCTTGTGAAGGACTGTCGTTTACGCGGATTCCTTTTTCCACTTCCACTCCTTTGCGTGAAGTGACGCTTTTCAGTAGTATGTCACGGATTTGTGAGCCGGTTAATTTAGGGAAATATGATTTCACCAAGGCAGCTACACCGGCTACAGTAGCCGATGCCATTCCTTCACCTGTACCTTTTTGGTACGTATCACCCATATAAGATGAATAAATATCTGTTCCCGGTGCATAAAGATCAAGAGCAGTTGCGCCGTAATTGGTGTTCAGTACCGGATTTCCATTCTTATCAGAAGAAGCAACCACCATAAAATTGGTAAGTTCTCCGTCTTTTCTCATCTTCCGGTTAGGGAAGAATTCATCTTTGTCCATATCTACTGACAGATCCCAAACCGGGACTATTACCAATGCTCCTTTCTTTTCAGCTTCTTTCAGTGCATCTGCTACCCATTGTTTCTGTTCTTCCGGATATAACGAATTTTGTTCCGGCAATAAAATAACATCCGCTCCGTGGTTTACTGCATAACGGATGGCCAGTGCCATATCTTTTAAATAAGGTTCTCCTTCTCCCGGATGAATGCGTAAAGTCATAATTTCTGCATTATCGGCAATACCGTTACTTCCGACACCATTGTCGCGTTTGGCGGCGATCACTCCCGCTTTCATAACTCCTGTTGCTGCATCAGATGTCAACAGTACATTATTGCCATATTGTGTGTCGTTAATATCCAGAGGATTATCACCTACAATTTCTTTCCGGTTATCAGTTCCGTATTTCTTTAAAGCATCTTCATAGGATGTTTTGGCTGTTTCCACACTTTTCTTTCCCATTCTTTGGTATACGAGATCCCATTTGTCCGTTTGGTAAATGCTGAATGAATAAGCGGTAAAAACAAAAGCGATTTCAGAAAGGCTGTCTCTTTCTGCTTTAGGATCATAGCAACTCTGGAAATCATCGACAGTCAGCTCTTTTCCGGGGAAACGCTTTTTCATGTCCTTATCGAACTTCTCAACATATTCTTCAATAACATAAGAGAGTTGCAGGCCACCGTATGAACCTCCGATTCTGGATTCAGGCATTACCTTATAACGATAATAACTATATTCTTCCATATTTTCCGGTGCGGGTACTTCCTGACGTTTTCCGTTAATGATTTTATAATATTTCTTTCCGTCAAAGATATAATCCGCATATTTATCTTTCAGACGGAAAAACTCACGTTCTCCTTCGCGTGTCAGAGATTCCATGACCTGACCGTCTTTACCGCCGATGAAATTCCAACCATTGATGTCGTCTATCAAACCATTCTTATCATCGTCTTTCTGATTCAACTTTTCTTTGGGATTCACCCAGATAGCCTGTTTCAGATCTTCGTGTTCTACGTCCATTCCTGTTCCGATCAATGCAACAACCGGTCTTTTTTTAGCTTTCTTCTTGTTGGCTTTCAGATACTCGTAAGCCTTGTTCACTTCAGCACCATATACACTGTCTTTGTCGAAAGAACAGTTAAACCAGTCCAGTTCGGATTGTTTCTTTTGTGTTTCTGCTTCTTGTTTTACTAACTGTGCCGATGCTGTAATGCTGATAAAACAGCATATAATAGGAAATATAAGTTTCTTCATTGTTGATGAGTTATAATTTATACAATCTAGTTATTTTCTTATTTTTAAAATAGCTTCGCGCACCTGTTCCCCCCGGACATTACGTGCAGCGAGTTTACCTTCTTTGTCAATGACAACAAGGAAAGGGATGGAGTAGAAACCGTAAGCAGCCTGAATAGCGCTTGGAGTCTTGCTGTTTTTGGGAAATCCTGTTTTATCCCATAGCATCACCCACGGCAGTTTTTCTTCATCCAGCATTTTTCTCCATTTTGCTTCGCTGTCATCCAACGAAACACTGATGAATTCTAAATCATCCGCTTTCAGTTCATTGTATATTGTCAGCATGCTACGCATTTCTTTGCGACAGGGACCACACCAGGAAGCACAAAAATCCAATACGACAATTTTCCCACGGAAATCTTTCAGACTTACATTTTTTCCGTTGGCATCTATGAATGTAAAGTCGGGACATTCTGCATTGATAATTTGATGGGAGAGGACCTCTACCCGGTTTACCAACCATTTGGCAACGAAAGACGTCCGTTCATTTTCCGGTATCATATCCAGCAACATTTTGTTGGAGTAGTAATCATTAACATTGGCCAGATAAGCCAGTGCGGCTGCCATGCCGGGAGTCAGTTTCCCTTTGACAGAAGCAGAAATCGTAGCTATATCCGGATCTTTTTCTGTAGGCATATAGTTTTGTAAAGTCAGAAATGAATCGATGCCGGTGAATGAGAGCGAACTTTGTTCGGGGTTCTTTTCATCAAAAAAACCATTAATGCTTACAGGAACGTTTTCGAAGTATATGTTTTGTTCCGTATTTCCAATATATAATGTGTATACATCAGGTGAAATTTCTTTTTTTTCGGTTTCGAATACTCCATTTTGGCTAATAGGACAACTTAAAATGAGGTTCCCATTCAAATCCTTAACTTGCAAAGTGGTTGGTTTGAGTAGTCTCAACTTTCCTTTGAATTGTAGTCCGCCGTCGCTCCATAGAGGAGTGGTGCTGCATAAGAGCAATAATATCAGTGAGAGTCTTATTAATTTCATGATTTGGAGTTTATAATATATCGTAAATTCTAAATATCTTTATTCTTATTTTATCTATCCTTTAATAAAACGACTAACTTAATCGCTATGGAAGATTTTCTTTACCAATCTCCCCAATCTCCCCAAGGATCATCATCGCCATCTCCTTCATCTGTTTCCGGTAGTTCCGGATAAGGTTTAATATCCCAATCTTCCGGCCCTTTGGCGATAGCTTCCAAATCAATATTATATTTTTTTAGATAGTTTGTCACAAAATCGAACTTAGTGCTTAGAAATGGATAGGTTGCCGAAGGAAACATTGCTTTCCGTTCTTCTTTGGTATGACGCATGGCTATTTGCAGATAGCCGATAAATGTTTCTTTGGCTGTTGGAGGATTATCGGAACCGGGTGTAGAATGTTTACCTGATACTGTATTTACATTACCAGGATAGCCTCTCGTGAGATAATAATTAGGATCGGCTTTACTTTCGATGTCTTCACTTCTGACAATCGGAGTCAAATGGTCGAATCCTGCATCAAATTCATCTTCGGGTATGATAATGTTTCCGTTGGCGATAGCTGTATTTATAACTTCATCAATTATTTTGAAGCGGCGTATGGTAAAACTATCCTTATTGCCGGCAATAGGAGTTTTCCATCCTGTGATTGGGTCATCGTAAGTGCTGTGGGTTTGATCTCCCCAAAAACAAGTTATCCAGCAGTCGGTTTGGCCTTCATCATGCTCGGGCAGTGCTACATAATATTCCAGTACTCCCGGTATGATGGAGGTAAATACAGAATAATTGTATACCATATACCAGTACATAGGAAATACTCTGTCCGTAACTTCCCGATTGAGATAAGGAAAAATGTGATTCTTCATAAAAGTAATATAAAATGCCCCCATTTCGTCATTGAGACAATTTTCGAATACTCTTGATGAACTACCGACTCCACCATTAGTCCAATTTTTATTGAGGTCTTTTTCAGTGATATCTTTATATATTATCTTCACTCCGAAATCTTGGTAGATTTTCATGACATCATTGTCCCATGAATTATTTCCTTGCGGAAACTCAAATCCTCCGGCAAGTGCAAGCGGGTCTGGCGTCGGGATGATTGAGTCATCATCGTAACAGGACGAGAATGTGAGACAGAATAGTAATATCCATACATTATATATTGGCTTCATGATTCTCTGTTGTTTAAAATTAGCGATCATTATTTCTTATATTTATAGTTAGTTTGTAACGGGAACCCCAGTCCGTTCCGGTCCGAACGGATTTTGTTCCAATAATAAGTTTCTTTGCAACACTTCTGTTGGGATAGGTAATACGTATGAAGGATCGTTTTTTGTTAGTGTATAAACTTTGCCTTCCCATTTGTGCTGTATGGAAGGCATACCATATCGACGTAAGTCGAACCAGCGTTGTCCTTCGTAGCAAAGTTCTTTTCTGCGTTCTTCACGTATTTGGGTGATCAAAGCATCTCCACTCAATCCGGAAAAAGACGGTGCGTTTCCTCTATCATATCGTTTTTCCAGCAATGTATTCATAGCGGTGATAGCATCTCCTTCGTCTTGGCTCATGGCAGCGGCTTCTGCATAGTTTAGATAAGCTTCTGCTATTCGGAAGGAGAGTGCAAAATAATCACTGCTTCCGGAAGTGGGGACGGAACGTAGTGTCTTATATTTGCCATAGGGGAGATAAGTATCATAAAATGTGCTGTTCTCCGGAACTGCCTCGTTATATAGCATTTCCCTAGTAATATAACGGTCTTTGCGTAAGTCGCCTTCCGAGAAACTATTGATTAATCCGTCTGCTGCTTTGAACATTCTTCTGGTCTTTTCTTCATCGCTGTTTTCATCTTTCTTATCGATATAACCTTCGTATTCACCTGTCAAGTCTCGGATAGTTCCATAACTCCAGATGACTTCCGGCGAATCATATGTATTGAATGTGTAATAAGGTTCTTTTATACCTGCTTCCGGTGCAGGAATTGTATTCAGATCGCGTAGTGAGAAGTTCCAATCTTTGATAACTTTCTCCGCATACGTTTTAGCTTCTTCCCAATTTTCCATATATAGAGCTACACGTGATTTTAATAATTGTACCATAGGTAGACTGACAAGGTAGTTCGGTTCATATTGTTGTGTGGCGGAGAGAGTTAGGAATAAACGCTCTGCTTCGTTTAGGTCGGTAACAATCTGTCGGTATACTTCTTCTACTGTGTTCCGTCTCATCAGTATATTGTCATCATCTCTCATTTTACTGTCCAGCTTGAGAGGAACTCCCAATGATTCTTTGTTATAATTATAGGGAAGTCCGTACTGATTGACTAACATATAATAATAAAAAGCCCGTAGGGCATAGGATTGTGCCTTAATGTAATTCTTTTCTATTTCTGTACCGGATACTTCGTCAATATAGTCAAGTGTGGCATTAGCTCCTAAAATATATTCATAAAGGTTCTCCCAAGTATTGGTTGTTTGTTGTCCCAATTTTTCTCGTATTTCGAACATATTGGGTTGCCAGCTATACAGTATCTCAAATATTTCCATATCTGCTTTGTCGTTTTCTGGGAACTCGTAACCTTCCACCTGATTCTGCTCGACATCATCTGCGAGTATTTCCTGATAGTTGAGAAATTTGGTATCCTTTTGTTGGGGATAGGCTTCTCCGATAAGCATCTCTTGTAATGCATTAGCGTCTTTAGGTATATATTGGCTCTGTGACTTTGGCTCTAAGAAATCTCCGCAAGCGGTGAGGCCGGTCAGTGTTATTGTATAAATTAAATATTTAAGTTTCATATCTCTCTTTGTTTATTGTTTAAAATCCTATATTAAGTCCCAATGAGAAAGAACGTGGCATGATACTGTTTTCTAATTCCGGATCAAAACCATTGAAACGTTTGCTGGCTATTACAAATACATTGTCCATATTAAAGTTAATAGACAGATTTTTAGCATGTATCTTGTCACACCATTCTTTTTTCATCTGCCAGGATAATCCAATGTTACGGCAACGCAGGAATGAAGCGCTGACTACCATAGCATCTGATTTTTCCCACATATAAATGGGTGATTCTGCGGTCTCCGTGTTAGGCAAAGTCCAAGCGATCCCTAATGGCCATATCGGCAACCCGGGGATATTTGTGTAAGCTTCGTCTCCTGTCTTTTGCCAGCGATTCAATAAATCGCGGTTTATATTCTTGGTTGGATCGGGCATCATATTATGTTCTCCTCGGAAATCATTGTAAGGTGACGTCAAACGCTTTTTGCTACCTAACAAAAGGGAGAAGCTGGTATTTAGTGACAAAGATTTGTAGCGGAAACTCAAACCGAGACCTCCGGTGAAATACGGCTCTTTTTCTCCGGAATATACAAGGTAAGTGGTCGGGTCGATGCCTTTACTTTTTTCTTCTTCCGGGACCTCAACATAGTTGAACATCGGTTTGCCGTTACTTCCATCAAGACCGGCAAAGGAATATGACCAGAATCCGCTCAACGGATATCCTTCTTTTAATATCTGGGTGTTGCTTCCGGTCAAGTACATCCCCGTGGTTCTGTCAATCGTGGTTTCTCCGCCTTTGTTCCAGTTTTTAGAGGCATTCAGGTTAATATTCAGGCTGAAATCACGTTTCTGAACAGGTGTGAATGATAACGTGTATTCAATTCCCCGATTGTAAATAATTCCGCCGTTACGTTTCATGTCGTTAATTCCATATTCGAATGGTAAATCTACGGTGATTACCGCATTGGAACGTCGGGTGTAGTATTCCAGATTCATATAAAACATATGAAACAGTTCCAGGTCTACACCGAAATTCCAGTTTTTGGTACGTTCCCAGGAGAGATACGGATTGGGGATCTGGCTGATAGTGGAGTAATATCGATTATATCCTGCTTGTACTCCGTTCTGACTTAAGATTAGTTCAGGACTTTCACGTGTCAAAGCGTTTCCCTGAATACCAAATGTTCCTCTGAAATTGAGTGTTGTGATCCATTTCAGATACTTTTGGAAGAAAGCTTCTTCCGATGCTCTCCAGGAAAAACCGAATGAATAAGTCGGGTCGATACGGTGATTGATATCCTGTCCGAAAACGTTGGAAGCGTCATTTCGTACATTGGCATTGACTACATAGCGATTCTTGAATGAGTATGCAAAAGTAGCGAAGAACGAAAGGAAGTTGTTGGTATTGTTTGTTCTTTTCCAACCTCTGTCATAAAGTTCTTTTAATATTCCCCAGCCTGTTGGACTTCCGCCCGGTGATACTACTTGGCTTGGTATGGTAGGTGCTACAATACGTTCGCCTCTGTCCGGTACATATCCCCAAACTGTATTGGCTGTTCCTTTAGCTGTAGACGAGCGAAGTTCCATACCCAATAGCGCATTCAATCGGTTATCAGGATTGAATGCTTTGCTGAATTGTAGCTTGTTCTGGATATTGTAAGAATACTGGTTGTTGTCATTTGTGTACAATCTACCTCCGAATGGAAGCTGTGCAGCTTTAAAATCGGCACTGGTGGGAGTAACAGAATTAAAATCATAACCACGATACAGGTTGGCAATGTAGTACGTGCGTTCGGTAGCCCAGCTTTCATTTGTACTGTTATTAGTCGAATAACCGCCTGTAAATTGATAAGTTAACCAGTCAAGGACATGCCAGTTGACATCCAAGGAAGCAGACATGAAGTTGGAGCGTGCTTTTGAGCCGCTGTTATCCCGTTCATTGATGAAATTGTATGAAAGGGTTTCTTTATTTCCTGTTTTATAATAGTATCCGTTTTCTTGCATATAATAAGCATCCGGGTCAATGATACGGTTTGTATTAGTTGCATAACCCATTGGATTGATATCATCGAAAAAACCGTTAGTAGTAGAAACGCTACCGTTTAAAGTCATGCTGATAGTCAGTTTTTCTATCGGACGTAACATCAGAGCGATGCGGCCTGTCATACGTTCGTTATCGTTACCTATTTCCTGACCTTCGCTGTTGTTATATCCCATAGATGCCGAATAACTGAACTTGTTCGTTCCACCGGAAACACTAACGTTGTGACTATGGCTGAACGAACGGCGTGTCAGGCGTTTGAACCAGTCAGTATTGCGGGTTTCCATATCGTTGTAAAGTTTTCGGTATTCGATATCTGAAATGTCATGTTCCTGTAACATTCGTAATATACCTTCATAGGTGTTAGGATCCTTATAAGGCATTGTTGCGTAAGTGATCCCTGCATCGAACGCTTCTTGTGAGAAACGGATGCGTTCTTGAGAGTTCATAAAGTTGAACATTCCATAATTAGGGCGTTGTCCGATGTTGAAGTTGGCGGAATAGTTTACAGTCAATCTGTCAGTGGTATTCTTTTTGGTTGTGATTTCGATTACACCGTTAGATGCTTTTGAACCATAGATAGCAGTGGCGGAAGCATCTTTCAAGATTGTGATGTTTTCGATGTCAGCGGGGTTTAGCCATGAAATCTGGTTGCCGATGATATCCTTTAAACTTTTAGTCATCAGTTCGCCGCTATCTAGTGTTACTTGGAAATCTTCCTGAATAATACCGTCTACTACCCATAATGGATCACGATTTCCTTGTAGCGTACTGGTACCTCGAATCTGGATCTTAGGCGCAGTACCTACCCGACTGCTTGAGTTAGTAACCACCATACCTGCTACACGTCCTTGTAACATTTGGTCGATAGTAGTGTAGGAAGGCATTATAATGTCTTTCGCTTTTATCGTAGTGATGGAACCAACGAGGTCACGACGTTGAATATTCTGGTATCCGGTTACCACCACTTCGTCAATTTCCGTACTGGAACTGGTCAGAGTGACGTTGATTGTTTTCTTACCTGTATATTTCAACGTTTTCTTTTCCATTCCGATAAAAGAGAACGTAAGAATCAGCCCCTCTTGTGCCGGAATATTAAAAGTATAATGTCCGTCCAATCCGGCGATGGCTCCATGTTTAGAGCCTCGGATCGTAACAGTGGCACCGGGTAATGCTTCGCCACTGGCATCTCGAATCCAACCACTGATTGTAACTTTCTGGCTTTGCTTTTTCTTTATAACAATTGCACTACCGGATATTTCGTAAGTCAGGTTAGTACCTTCCAGACATTCATCCAGAATTTCAGTAATTGTTTTATCTTTTGCCTTGATGGTGATATCGGTCACATTAGCAATGTCTTCCGTTCCATACATAAAGACAAATTTTGTACGGTTCTGCAGATACCAGAGTGCTGCTTCCAGCGTTTCTCCTCTCAAGTCGATGGAGATTCTCTGATTGTCCTGTGCTTGAATCATGAGTGAAGAAAGGGAGAATATCCATAAAAGGCAGAACTTCACAAAGTTTCTGCTTGCATAAGATATCGCCCATGGCAGGGATTTTACTCGTTTTTTCATAATGCGTTAGTTATATTATGTATTATTACTGTTTGTAGGAAATGTGCAGGATGCCCTCCCGTTGTTTGATATTGACCAGATTTAACTCTGTAATCATGTCGATAATCGGGTTCATATTGGCGTAGCGGTTAAGGTAAGCTCCGATACGCACCTGTTTGGCTGCTTCGTCTTCAAAAGAATATTGGAATCCATACCATTTGGACAGGTATGACATCACATTCTCAAGAGGGACATTTAAAAAGATAAATGATCCGGATTCCCAAGATGTGTACAAATCAGTGTTTACGTTGGCGACGGTATTTGTACCGGTATTTTTATTATATGTATAGTGCTGGTTGGGAACTAATTCGAATGCTTCATTTCCACTGTTGATTCTTACTGTTCCACTGATTAAGGTTGTACTTTCCGTATCTTCATCAGCGTAGGCTCTTACGTTGAACGACGTTCCCGTCACCCGGATAGATGTATGCGATGTTTTTACGATGAACGGATGCTCCTTGTCCGGGGCAACATCAAAATAAGCCTCCCCTTCAATTTGCACAATACGTTCTTTACTACTGAAACAAACCGGATAAGTCAGCCGGGTTTCCGCATTGAGATGTACCCTTGTGCCGTCGGAAAGCGTGATAAGACATTCCATCCCCTGCAATGTGCGTAGTGTGTTTTGGATTTCTTTCACTTGCGGTTTGTTGGTGGGAATCTGATAGTTGATCCCTTTAGAATCGATCACAAATGCTCTGACCGCATTCTCCGGAAGATTATTATCGGAAAGATTGAAAGATTTGCCGTCACTCAAGATCAGTTCCCCGCCAAGGGTTCCCGGCGTGATGTCGCTAATCGTTTCTTCGGATATCCAATGATAGATAAAGTAAGAAGCAGGTACTAATAACAAGATGATGAGAGCTGCATATTTCAGACTCTTTTTCCACGAAAAAACAGTACCCGATTGATTGCCTCCTAATAACGGATAGACTTTCTCCCACGCTTTTTGTGAAGGGAAACTTTTTATAAACCGATTGTTTTCTTCATACGTTTCCTTGTTTAATATCCGGTCGGCTATCTTTTGATGTTCCGGGTTTTCATCCAACCATGCACGATAGTTCTTTTCCTCTTCGGGGGTAGACGAATGAGTAAATAAGGAAGCTAAGATTTTTGCAATTTTAAATTTTTCTTTGAATGAATTCATCGTTTTTTCGATTTGTTATATAAGTAAAACAATCCAATCGAAAAAACGGGGTAATCAAAAAGTTACTTTATTTACATAAAAATAGTAATAAGGCGTAATTTATGCCTTTGAGGCTTTCGCGAAGTTTGCGATAGGCGAATTTCTTTAACGTATGGACAGTACCCTCTGCAATTTGCAATTTGTCAGCAATCTCATGGTTTTTTAACCCTTTCATGGAGTATAAAATGATATTTCGCATCTGGGTAGGCAATTCTTCTACCGCTTTGCGCACTATGCGGAAAGTTTCCTGCTCGATAATTGCAGCTTCGAAGCCGCTGTCAAACTCTTCCTGCTCTGCAAAATCAGGAATATCCAACTGCTCATGTTTGAGATGATTCAGGCATTTATTTCGGGTGACGGTATAAAGGAAGCTCTTTACTTTCAGAATGTCATCAAAATCTTCTTTTCGCTCCCAATAAACTAACAATGCATCTTGTACGATGTCTTTGCAGACCTCTTTGTCCTCGATATAGTGAGATGAGAAAACACAAAGAATAGGGTAGTAGTCATCAAATAGCTTTTTGAAAGCCTGTTTGTTGCCACGTTTTATGTCTGCAATTATATTTTCTATATGTATGTTCACTATTTAGGGTGGAGCGATTGGTGCAGAAACTCTCTTACCCAATCTTACTTATTTTCTTCAGCTTTTCTTCTTCGATGATTTTGATCTTTCTTCCGTCGATAGTAATCAGTCTTTCCGTAGCGAATTGCGACAAGGTACGGATAGCGTTCGAAGTAGTCATATTGGAAAGATTTGCCAGATCTTCACGTGAAAGATAAATGCTCAACGTAGAACCGTCTTCTTCCAGTCCATAACTTTCTTTCAGGAAGATAAGTGATTCGGCCAAGCGTCCGCGAATATGTTTTTGTGTCAGATTAACGGTACGTTCGTCAGAGATACCCAAGTCGATGGAAAGCTGGCGGATAAAGAACATGGCCAAGTCATTGTTTTGGGCAACCAGCGTAGTGATGGCACTCATAGGAATCAGGCAAACAACGGAAGGTTCGAAAGCTGCTGCGGCAGTTACAAAATCTTGTTTGGCAAAATAAGCACGATATGCAAAGTATTCGCGTGGTTTAATCATGCGGATAATTTGACTTCTACCCCCCACACCATCTTTGAAGATTTTCACTTTTCCACTGATGAGACACATCAGATGATGTGGCGTTTCTCCTTCACAGTAGATGGTTTCATTCTTTTTGTAGGTTTGTATCGTATAATTATTCATCAGAAACTCCTTTTGCTCATTGTTTAGAGGAGCTAACATATCGGATAACGGTTCCGAAATATCGATGTCTGACATATTCATTTTTACCATGAGTGCTACAAAACTGTGTTATACAGCACAAAAGTAAAAAGAAAAAATGAGAAAATGAACGAATCTATAAAAAGATTGCACAAAAGTGGGAGCTTTCGTGCAATCTTGCAGACATTTTATTTGGTAAACAACAGTTCTCTATATTTAGGCAACGGCCATATTTCGTCATCCACTTCCATCTCCAGGTGGTCGATGTGGTCGCGGATTTGGTCAAGATATGGGCGTACTTTTTCTTCGTATGCGAATGCCCTTTCTTTGTAGTTTTCCATGTGGTTGGCTACTTTTCTCGCTTCGGTCATGTCGCGCACGAGTACTTTGATAGAAGTGACCCGGTGTGAAATCTCACGAATCAATTCTTTACGGTCGGCACTCAATACTTCGTATTCTTCAGCCGGGAATATTTCTTTCAGTCCGCGAAGATTTTCGAGCAAACGGTTCTGATAGGCAACCGCAGTCGGTACGATGTGGTTGATGGCGAGGTCGCCCAATACACGGCCTTCGATTTGCACCTTCATGGTGTATTTCTCCAGTTCCACTTCCAGACGGCTGTTCAATTCAGTTTCGTTGAAGATACGTTCGCCGATAAGCACCGATTTGGATTGGTTGTCAATATAGTGCATCAGAGCTTCCGGTACGTGGCAGATATTAGTCAGTCCGCGGCGTGCAGCTTCTTGTTTCCATTCTTCGGAATAACCGTCCCCTTCGAAACGAATCGGTTCGGAGGCGATAATTGTTTCTTTCAGCAGGCGGAAGATAGCTTCGTCTTTGCCAACTCCTTCTTCCATCAGCTTTTCTACCGATGCCCGGAATTCGTTCAGCTGGTTTGCCATGGCCGCATTGATTGCAATCATGGAGGCGGCACAGTTGGAAGAAGAACCTGCGGCACGGAATTCGAAACGGTTTCCGGTGAATGCAAAAGGAGAAGTACGGTTGCGGTCGGTGGTATCCAGTAAAATTTCGGGGATACGTCCGATGCCCAGCTTCAGTGTGGTTTTTTCTTCCGGTGTCATTTTCTCATTTCCTACCTGGCGGACAATTTCGTCGAGAGTAGACGAGAGTTGTGAACCCAGGAAGCAAGAGAGGATGGCGGGAGGAGCTTCATTGGCTCCCAAACGGTAGCTGTTGCTGGCGCTCATGATGGAGGCACGCAATAAATCCTGGTTTTTATAAACCATCATTAAGGCGTTTACCAGGAAGGTGAGGAATAGCATATTTCCTTTCGGGTTCTTTCCGGGGGCGAACAGATTGATGCCAGTGTCTGTGCAGAGCGACCAGTTGTTGTGCTTGCCCGAACCGTTTACTCCGCTATATGGCTTTTCGTGCAGGAGTACATTAAAATGATGTTTCCTGGCGATACGCTTCATCAAATCCATGACGAGCTGGTTGTGGTCGTTGGCAAGGTTGCAGTTTTCGAAGATAGGGGCCAACTCAAATTGGTTGGGAGCTACTTCGTTATGACGGGTTTTGGCAGGAATACCGAGTTTGTGACACTCGATTTCGAGTTCTTTCATAAATGCAGTGACACGTGGAGGGATAGAGCCGAAATAATGGTCTTCCAACTGTTGGTCTTTGGCAGAAGAGTGTCCCATCAGTGTCCGTCCTGTCAGGCAGAGGTCGGGGCGTGCATTATATAAGGAAGAGTCTACAAGGAAATATTCCTGTTCCCATCCTAAATTGGTATATACGCGTGTGATGTTCTTGTCGAATAGCTGGCAGACTTCCGTTGCTGCTTTATCTACAGCGGCAAGTGCTTTCAGCAATGGAGTTTTGTAATCCAACGCTTCACCTGTATAAGAAATGAAGATAGTGGGGATACAAAGAGTGGTATCTACTACGAATGCCGGTGAAGAAACATCCCATGCTGTATATCCTCGTGCTTCGAAAGTGTTGCGGATACCGCCGTTCGGGAAAGAAGAAGCATCCGGCTCTTGCTGGATCAGTAGTTTTCCGGAGAAGCGTTCAATCACTCCGCCATCTTCGCCGAATTCGATAAAGCCGTCATGCTTCTCGGCTGTTCCGTCTGTCAGAGGCTGGAACCAGTGTGTGTAGTGAGTGACGTTGAGTGACTTAGCCCAACTTTTCATACCGTTAGCAATTAAATCTGCTATTTCACGGCTGATAGGCGTACCTTTTTCGATAGCGTCGGTTACAGCTTTGTAGGCTTCTTTGGGAAGATACTCCTGCATCTTCTTGCGGTCGAACACGTGGCTACCATAATAATCAGAGAGTTTGTTGGAAGGGGCAATAACTTCCAGAGGTTTCCGGTTGGAAAGCTCTTGTAAGGCAAAAAAACGCATTTTTGACATAAATGGTCTATTTTTTATCGGTTGATGGCGCAAAATTATATGTTTTTTCTGAAAGTACCCCTATTTTGAAGGGGGTATTTTGAAAAATAATGTGTTTTTCTAAAAGTACCCCCTCTATTGATTCTTAAATTTCTATTCTGATTGTTTCTGTTGGTCGATTTCTTTAGCCATCTGTTTAACCAAACTTTCCACTTGGATATAATGGTTGTGATAGTTCTTGAATAACAGTTTGAACACCGGGCTGTTCACAGCCATTTGGGTGAGAAATTGTAGATGTTTACCCGTAGAGGTGTTCATCTGCATACGTTCTTTTTTGCTCAAGTTGTCTTGTATGGAGTAAGCACCGCATGAAATTTGGATTTCTGCAATGCCTTCGTCCCAAGGATGCGTGTTGAGGTGAGTCAATGCTGCCAAGATTTTTTTTAGGTTTTTCAGCAGAATGTTTAATAGTTCGAATTCGGTACGGTTTACGGAACAGGAATCCGGGTCCAAGAGGAAAGCGAATTTAAGGTAGAAGTCCTTTAATTCCTCTTTAGGAATAACGAATGAATCTTTGGAAGCCTTTATCATGCCTCCCACCGCTGGTTGAACGGTAACTTGTTTTGTTTCCATAATATAATTATGAATAAGGTGGTAGGCGAAGATTTTCTATGAAATAAGAGCGGTTCCGCCTTTCCCGTTACTCTTCACCAACCAGGCAGTGGGTGCATTAACACTCCACACGGGGGTACGAAACCGCCATATGAAGCATCAGGACAGGCATAAAAATGCCTGCCACGAAACGAGGCAGGTTCCCTGCCTGGTTGATATGAAGAGTATCACAAAGATACGACAATTTTCTTCTTTGTCAAGAATAAAAGGAGAAATAAAAGGTAAGAGTAAGTATTTCTCTTTTTCATTTAGTATATACTAATTGAATTCAGCCCACTAGAAATGATTTAGCAATTTCATTTCTCATATTCTCATTTATTAATCATAAGTGATAGAAAACTAATAGAATAGGCAATGAGAAATGATTTCTAAAACAGCGTTTCTCATAGTTTTTCCGTCAAATACCCCCAATTTTACCTTGTTTCTCATACTTGTTGCATTCATTTCTCATAGTGTCTTTCCAGTTAACCTAATAACAAGAATAAAGAAACAACTAATCAATCATTATCAGGGGAAGTACATATTCTCTTTGTCCCATATATTATGGGAAAGTATTCCCTAATATTATAGGAATTTATTCCCACAAAATAAGGGAATCTTTTCCCAGTTAGCAGGGAATACTTTCCCAACTAAGTAGGAACACTTTCCCACAATATATGGGACAATTGGAACTTGTTTATCTTCAACCGGAAAAAGGTAGAAGATAGTATCTGACTATGAGAAATACCTTGAAACACTATGAGAATAAGGTGAATTTTAAGCTAAAATAGAGGGTATATTATGAGAAATGCCATGTTAGAAAGTATTTCTCATAAGCTATTTGTTTGATTATTTGTTGTTTATCAGTTATTAATGAGAATATGAGAAATGAAAATCATTTTTCTGGTTCTTCGTCAAATTTGGTGGTAATCTCTTTTTTATTTCACCGGTCTTCTTCTT